>PVBE010739869.1_pt1 | contig 208809 bp, 187 predicted proteins | sample 1631181 | NCBI WGS metagenome assembly PVBE01 (sample SAMN08397723, study PRJNA350692) | Marine metagenome, whole genome shotgun sequencing project. | isolation source: water | place: Pacific Ocean | collected 2012-04 | reverse complement strand
TATCCCAAGGGCATCACCGTGAAGGACGAGCAACTGTCCCGTGTCCGCCTCTGTCGGCATGCCTTTCATGGTGACTGGAACTACACCATCCGGCCGACGGCAGACCCATGAAACGCACCCCTTATTCATCCGTGAGCCCTAAGGTTGTGGCCGAGTAGTCAGGGAACTATTCTTGTGTCCTTCCATAAGAGCGCATTGCAGTCCGGTAGACTTTGGCGAACCGAAGTTGTGTTTGTGAGATGCATGTGACGGTGGAGTTCCCAGCTACGGCACGAGATTCATGCAGTACCCGGCGCCCGAGCGTCGGGTTCTTCCTGTGCCTGCTTCTTATGGTCTCGTGGTTGGCCGGCGCGCAACAGGCGCGGGCCCAGAGCGGCCCCGCTTCCGGCCTGCAACTGGTGACCACCCCGGCCTCCTCACCGCTGCGTTCATTCCTCAACCGTGGCGTGTGGCCGGGGTACTACAACTTCGGCAAGACCTCCTACCAGCCGCAGACGAACAGTGTGCGCTCCACCGAGCTGTACGATCGGCTGGGCACGCACCTGTTCCGGGGGTACCCCCTCGTCACCTGGCGTGAAACGCGTTCCGACTCGGTGGGATTGCAGTCGAGCACCGTGGCGCGCGAGAACTTCTTCTTCAACTTTTTCAACAACCTGATGATCGCCCAGGATACCTACCGGGGCTGGGATATCTCCGTCACCGCAGGGGATGCGATCCGCACCAGCCTGTCGCCGCTGACGGTTCGTTCGCCACGCTGGCAGGGCCTGCGGATCGATGGCGGGACCGGCGATCAGGGATTCACTACCCTGCTGACACGTGGTGCGCCGCAGCGATTCTCCGCCTTCGACGCCCGCCGCGATCTGAGTCCGGTGCTGGCCTACGGCGGTCACTACTTCCATAAACTCGGCGACGTGCTGACCCTCGGTCTGACGTTTTTTAATCAGCACCAGACCGACGTCGAGTCGGCGCAGGGCAGCTTTGTCAGCGGCTCGCAGCCGTATCAGATGCAGGCGCCGAAAGAGGTATCGGTGTGGATCGAGAGCGACGAGCCGGGCAGCGTTGCCGGTGTCGCCGATGTCGATGTCGAGATCGTCGTCGTCGACGACGACGGCACGCGCCGTCGCCTGACGTCGGACGCCTCCGCCTCGGGCAACCGCGTCTACGATGCCAGTCTCGAGCCGGGACCGGCACGTGGTGGCGGGGCGCCGATCAACGGCATCACGCAGGTCACGGGGGCGCAGATCGCCGAATACGTGTTCCGCCTGCCGCAGAGCTCCCAGATCGTCAGTGCACGGTTCCATGCGCAAGTGACCGGGGACTACCGGATCTCTGTTCGGCAGACGCACGATTTCGTCAACGCCGACGGGGATACGGAAGAGCGGTTCTGGCCGTCCACGTTCGTCAATCGTCCGGGCCACACGCAGACAGGCAACACGCAGTACCCCTTTGACTTCAAGCCCGCCGAGACTGAGCCGCACTCAACGGTGGCCCGCGCCGAGGGAAGCCCGGCGATCGGCGTCCTGCGCCGTGTCAGCTTTGATCACGGCATTCCCAGCGGCAAGACCTTGCTGGGTACGGATTTTCGTCTGCTGGCGCGGGAATGGATCGCCGAGGGCGAGATCGCCTTCAGTTCCGACGAATCGCACTTCCCGTACGCCAACGATTCGCTCGACGTCCGTGGCAAACGCCTTAGCGAGGGCAGCGTCGCCTACCTGCTGAACGTGCGGCGCCCACTCGACGTACGGGGGGTCGCCCTGGAACTGGGCGGCGAACTGTTCCGCATGGACCCACAGTACAGCGGCGGGTACGATTCGCGCCGCGGTGGCACGGTATTCTTCACCGATCAGGGCAGTTCCTCGGGGGACGAAGCTTTTACCCAGGAATTCCCGCTGATGGCGGACAACGACGACAACGACGGCTACGCCGACGACACGTTCAACGACCAGGGCCGGTTTCAGTTCTTCGTTCCCAACGGCAACTACTCGGGGGGGTCGACAGGGGGCGTATTCCCCGGCCTCGACACAGACGGTGACCTGTCTCCGGATAACGATCGTGATCGCAATGGCCTGCCCGACTGGAGCGAGCCATTCCTCTTGTACGACTCGGATCCGGCCGACTTCGTCTACGGCATGGATTTCAACAACAACGGTCAACCCGACTTCCGTGAAAACGACGATCATCCGGATTATCCGATCCGCAAGGATCAGCGTGGCCGTCACGCGTTTGCCACGCTGTTCGACGTTCTGCCCGGCGTCGAGCGCACGTCGATCGGCTTCTACAGTATGGAAGAGATCGCCGGCCCGGGGGACGCGACGTCGCTCTACGCGCGGACCGAGGCGCACTGGCGTCCAGCCGATGGCGTCGAGATCGAGTGGTTCGACGACGTCAAACTCGTCGAGGACGACGTACGCGACGACGTCTATCAATGGGTCACGGGAGACACTTCGTCGCTGGCCAACGTCTACACGATCCTCAACCCGCCGCCAGTCGACCCGCTGGTCATGCGCAACAGTCTGGTGAACACCAGTTTCCTCGGTTTGCACTACACGCCTTCGGCGTTGGCGCGCGTATCGAGCGAGGTGCTTCACTTCGTCAACAGCCAGAGCGAGGTGGAAGAGGACGGCGCCATCGTGCAGGAATCCGACACATTCACCGAATGGTCGTGGGTCTCGCGCGGCGAGGTACGCCGATACTGGGGCAATCTCGAGGTCTGGGGTGCGGCGAAATTCGCCATGAAAGAAGGGCGCCGTGGCGGCAGGGGACCCAAGGTCTCTTCCCGGATGTTCGCGCCGATCTTCAAGGCATCCTATGAGATTATGGACGGTATCGACCTGCAGGGCGGCATGTCGGGCTTTCCAGGTCTGCCGATGCGCTTCACGGACAACGAGAACGCCAACATCAGCTACAAGGAGCGCAAGACAGTACTGATGTTGCACGGTCGTGACGATGACTTCGAGGGTTCGTTCCTGAGCATCAGCACCGGGATCGAGATTCACGAGAAGGACTGGAAGGGCCTGGGGCGGGAACGCGACTTCGACTCCTTCGGCGTATTCGTCGAAGTGATCGTAGGGAACTGAGGCCATGCTCCGTTGCACATTCCTTTTCTGTCTGCTGCTCTCCAGCGCGGCGGTCGCCCAGTCCTCGGTGGCGGCCACGCCCGAGGAGGAGAAGACCGCCCCGGGCAACAACACGGGGCTGCGTCCAGACTACCTGGCGTATGATGTCTATCCATACGAGCAGCTGTACAACGAGCGCTATGTGCGCTACGGCGCCGCCGTGCAGGGGCGCCGCGCCGTCTACGATCGTCTGGGACAGTTTGTCAGCTATGGCAGCTATGGCCTGCAGTGGACGGAGACCCGTGACAGCTACACCCAGGCCAAGCTCGATGCCGGCGTGCCGGTGGGGCAGCTGGATGCTCGTAGTGGCGCCCTGATCCAGAACAACTTCTTTCAGTTTCTTGCCGTGACGCGGCAGACGTACGGCCAGGAGGCGATGAGCATCGTCGTGGGCCGAAACCTCTCCTCGGGGTTTACGCCGCTCGTATTCCAGCAGATGCAGTATGGCGGTCTGCGTATCGATTACGCCTCGGAACGGCACGACTTCAGCCTGCTGTTTTCACGAGGAGGGACCCTCGAGACGACACTGTGGTCGAATCTTCGTGGCAACGAGCGCGACACACGTGAGATGTCCCCGGTGCTGGTCGGTGGTGCCAACTGGATCGGCCACTTCGGCGACCTGGACGTGGGCGCCACGTTCTTCCGCCAGCTGCAATCGAACATCAAGGCCAAGCCGGGATCGTTGTGGCGCGGCGATGTGCCGTATCTCGAACTGCAGCCGCCCAAGCAGATCACCGTGCGCGTGCGCGATGACTCGCCACGAGACCGTAGCGCCGCTGCCGTCTACGATGCGCATATCACGATTGCCGCCGTCGTTGACTCGCTGCGCCTGCGGTATACCAGCGATGCTGATCTGGCGTCGGCGGATCTGCTCTTCGATCCGGGGATTCTGCGCCGGCAGGCGATCACGGGGCGTCGCGTTGGCACCCACTGGGAGGCTGAAGGGGACGACGAGGTCATCGACATCGTCTTCGAGATCGACGCCGATCTGGCGACGATCGAGGCCGACGTCGAGGTCATGGCGGACGGTGACTACCTGATCGAAGTGCGCCAGGTTCACGATTTCGACGTGCCGGGCTCGACGCAGACGCAGGACCGTACCTGGCCCTCCGATCCGCCACAGCAGGGCTTTGCCGGCCTGTTCTTCGAGGACTACCTGGACCAGGACGAAACCTTCTACACGGTGAGGCGGTCACCTGGCAGTCCACCGCTGGATGGGACGCCAACGAGAGTACGGTTCGACTACGGCATTCCCACGGCGCAGAGCTTCTACGGCGTCAACATCGACTACGAGGTGGCAGGGCTGAAGCTGGATGGCGAGTTCGTCCACAACCCGCAGGACTTCAAGTTCCCCACGGCCGAAGGCAAGCGTTCGCGCGAGTCTGCGACGGCTGGCTATCTGACAGCGCTGGCCCGTTTCGACGAACGTGGCGACGTGGGTGCCGAGATCTTCCGTATCGCTCCCACGTATGGCGGCTGGTATGACAGCCGGCGTGGCGGCCTCGTGCTGTTCACCGACGTGGCGGGTGACATTCAGGCGGGCGAAGGGCGCGGTGTCGACGCCCGCACCCAGGAGTACCGCTTCTACGACGACAACGACGACCACGACAACTGGCCCGACGACGTGCCTGGCTCAGGTGATGCGCTCTACATGCCGTTGGGGGCCTTTCAACGCCCCTCGTACGTGGCACGCAAGCCCGAAGGTGGAGTCTTTCCGGGCTTCGACATGGATGGCGACCAGATTGTCGACTTCGACCGCAACCGCAACGCCGTCGATGACTACCTGGAGCCGTTTCTCGGATTTGACTCTCTGCCGCCGGAATTCGATCAGGGGATGGACTTCAACAACAACCTGGTCCCCGATTACCGCGAGAATGACGATCACGCCGACTACCCGTACCGTCGCGACCAGAGCGGCTGGCATCTGTTCTACGATCTGGGACGCCGCCCCTGGTGGCTGACCCAGGCGCGTGTCGGCCTGTTCGCCGCCGAAGAGGTCGAGGGCGGCCACGAGAGCAAGGTGCAGTACTCCTTGCTGAGCGTCGCCACGGAAGCCCCCAACTGGTGGACCACAGGGCGCAACGTCTTCAAGCGGGTGCAGGACGACATTCCGGACGATGTGTACCGCCTCGTGCTCACCTCCGACGTCAAGGTGAACACCGTCTACAACGAGCCAAACCGGCTGCCACCGCGCGACTTTCTACCCATGCGCAACTCGTGGGTCAACAGTTTCTGGCTCGAAACCGGATGGCTGCCCTTCGACGGCGTACGCGTTACCAACACCTTCAAATACGCTCTCAACCGCCGCCTGGACGACGAGGCGGACGACGGCACGGTGCTGCAGGAAGCTGCTACGCAGCACAATTTCTCGATGGTCAACCGCGTCTCCTATGGACGTGAGCTGACACCGAAGCTGATGCTCACCGCCCGTGCCAAGCATCTGATGGCGCGTTGGGACGAGGGCTCGTACGCGCCCGTGGACACGACCTTCGGCCGTGTTGATGACGATGGTGATCCGGAGACGCCGACCGTGTTCGATCCGCGCCTCGGGGGCCATGAGGCGTCCTGGTCGCTGTTTACTCCAGAGGTGTTGTTGAGCTACTCGCTGACGCGCAAGACGCGTTTCGAGTTTGGCCAGCATGGCCTGTTCCTGCCGTTTTTGCGGTCTCGCTTTTCTGATCGAACCTTCGATGCCGGCAGCTTCACGCAGAACGTTTCGATTCTCCAGGTCGCCATGTCCGGCGAGCACGGCGGTTACAAGCTGGTGGCCCATGTCGGCCTGCGGCGCGAGGACCGCAAGTTGCACAAGGATGCGAGGGCTGCCGGGCAGGATGACACCGACCTGACCGCCTTCTTCGTCGACGTCATATTCGGGGTGCAGTGATGGGTGCTCTTCGAGGGGCTGCGATATGTCTGCTGGCCGCGTGCGTGCCGGTGAGCGCGCAGTTGACCACCAAGACGTGGGAAGAGCGCGACTTTCTCAATGAAGGCCAGCAGGTTCAGTATCTGAACCACGCCGAAACCCCGTACCGGCCGTTCCCGATTCTCGGCTGGGAGGTACCGCGCTACGATCGCCTGGGACGTTATGTGATGGAGGGCCGAGTGATGTTGTCGGCCGACGAGCAGCGCCCGGGCTTGAGCAAGTTCGACGGGCTGCGCTTCGAGACAGGTAACGTCTTTCAGGTAGGCGCCGACTTCAACTATCAGGTGCTGCAGGATTCCTACCGTGGGCGCAGCTACGCACTGATGATCCTGCTGGCCGACAGTGAGGTGTCGACGGCGCCAGTGAAGTCGCAGTTTACGCCGCTGACGCTGAACATGAGCCGTTACACTGGCGTCCGTTTCGACGTGGGCGGCTCGAAGAGCAAAGCGACCTTGCTCTACACCAAGGGAGCAGGCGACCGCCAGCGGTTTTCTCAGTTCGAAGTCGGCGCCGATGACTCGGCGCCAGTCATTCTGTGGGGCGGCCACTGGGAGACACAGGTCGGCTCGGCGCTGCGCCTGGGCACCACCTTCGTCAACCAGCACCTGCTCGACACACGCTCGCGCCGTGGCGGCATCATCAAGGGGGATATCTCCAATGATATGGCGCCGCCGAAGATAGTGGTGGTGCGCATCGTCGATGACTCGCCCGACCAGGCGGCATCACCGGCAGCGGCGTGGAATGTAGTGCTGCGCGTGACCGGCATCGATGCCGACGGCAACGAGGTGTCGCTGACGAGCGATGCGGACCTGGCCACGACGGATGTGCGGTACGATGCCGGTCTCGACCCGGGAACGCCCACCGGCCGTCGATTCGGTGACCATTGGGAGGCGGAGGGCGCCGAGGAGCAGATCGAGTTCGTCTTCGAGTTCCCGGACGCCGAGACGTTCCGGCCGACCTCTGCCCGGTTCAGCGCCAGCGTTGGCGGTGACTACCGTGTGCAGGTGCGCCAGGAGCACGAGCACTCCTTCACCCGGATCATCGCCGGCAGGGAGCGCGCCGCCACAGTCGATCATCAGTGGCCGGCGCAACCGCGGGCGTCCTCCTTCGAGCGCGCCGGGTACGAATTCGACGGCGGCGATCTGCGCTATCCGACGGATTTCAAATTTGGCGAAGAGACACCGGCGTACACGGTGTTGCGCGCCGAAGGTGTGCCGCGCACGCAGGAGCCAGAGCAGGTCAGCTTCGATTACGGCTTCCCCACGGCGCAATCTCTGGCCAGCATCGACGGCCATCTCGACTACGGCGGTTTTGTCGTCGACGGCGAACTCTCGTTCAACACGCAGCACTTCAAGTTCCCGATCAAGGAGGGGCGCCGCAGCGACAAGGATGCCCTGGCCTACTACATGACGGCGACGCGGTCGCTGCCGCTGCTGGGCGGCCTGGGTCCGCATCTGGGCCTTGAACTGTTCCGCATCGACGCCGATTACTCCGGCAACTACGACTCCCGTCGCGGCGGGGCGGTATTCCACACCAGCGTCCCCGTGGCGCCGCCGAACACAGCGCTGACGCAGGAATTCAACCTGTTCGACGACAATGACGACGGCGACCAGTGGCCGGACGAGATGCCGAATGATACGGCGCTGTCCGGGGCCAATGACGCGGGTGTGTACCCAGGGCTGGACCAGAATCGCGACAACGTGCCGGACACCGATCAGAACGCCAACGGCATTCCTGACTGGGAGGAACCGTTTCTGTTCTACTGGGCCGATCCGCCCGAGTTCATCTACGACCTCGACTTCAACAACAATGGCCTTCCCGACCTGACTGAGAACGACGACCGGCCGGACTATCCATACGACAGGGGATCGCGGGGCAATCACCTGTTCCTCAGTTGGAAGGATCCGCTCCCGTACGTCGAACTGTTCAGCATCGGCCGCTATGGCGCCGAGAGCATCGCCGCCGGCGGTGACAGCGATGTGCGCTACGTGCGCTACCAGTTGGGCTATCGTCCGCAGGGCGACGGCCATGTCCTGCTGCGCGGCGACCTGAAGAGCGTCGAGGACTCCATTCCGGATCCCGTGTTCATCTGGCGTACGACGGCCAATCCGCGGGACAACTCGAACGTCATCCAGGACCCGACGAGCTACAACCTGCTGGCACTCAAGGATCCCGACCCAGATCCGATGCAGATGCGCAAGAGCACGGTCAGCACGGTGCAGCTCGACAGCGATTTCGGGCCCCTGTCCGGCCTGTCGGTGTTCACCAACTACAAATGGATGCTGAACCTGCAGCAGGAGGACGAGTTTGCCGACGGTTCGGCGCAGGAGGATGGGACGCTGAGTCGCCTGACGATGTCGACACGGCTGGAGTATGTCTATCCCCTGCGAGACGACCTGCATCTGTACGCGCGCTTGCGCCACCTGTTCTGGCATGATGCCGGCTACTCCGCGGCGACACGCCAGCACTGGATGACGTGGGGGCCGCTGTTTGAGCAGTCCCTGAAACTGACCGAAAAGACGTCGCTGGTCGCCGGTCAGGAGGGGATACCGTGGCTGCTGCCAATCGCGCACTCCGACTATGACGACGATTCACGTGATTTCGACCGCTGGACGAACGTCTTCATGGTCCGTATGCAGGGCACCTATATCGGCTGGAAGACGGTGTCCGAGTTGGGGTTCCAGCACGAGAGAATCGACACTCCGGGGGCCGAAGTCAGCAACCGGACCTTCTTCCTCGAGATGTATTTCGGCTTCTGATCCATGACGAGACCCAGCTTGGTATCAACGGGTCAAGTGGGTAAATTCTACTGATGCTCCATCTCCTGATCGTCATCGCCACGGTAGCCACCGGGGTCATCGTGTCCCGCCCGGTACCCACCGAAGAGTTGCTGCAAGACCGCTTCGCTCTTGGCCAGCGGTACTACGCGGCGAACGATCATGAGAATTCGGTCGAGGTGTTCAGCGAGATCCAGAGTACGCCCAACTACCGGCTGCTCGACGTGGATCGCATCGAAGTCGCCATCGATGATCTTGTGTTGCCCTTGCGTGTGGCGGCAACCTATCAGTTGGGCAATTCGTATCGCAATGTGGGCCGCACGCTGTTGGCGCGCTCGCGCAGCCTGGCCGACGAGGGGGACCGCGACGAATCCGACCTGCGCCTGCTGGAGTCTGTCGCCGCCTTCGACAAGGCCCGGGGCTACTACCGCACCCTTGTCGACGACGAGCAGCGGGCGCCGTTGCACGTGCGTGTCATGTCGCAGTATCAGATCGTCCGCGCCAGTTACCAGACCGAGGATTACCCTGGGGTGGTCACCGAGACGGAGGTCCTGCTCGAGCGCTTTCCGGGGTCGGAGTACGAAGAGGCAGCACTCTACGACCGCGGCTGGGCGTATTTCAATATGCAGCGGCACCGGGAGGCGATCACGACGTTCGACGAGTTGCTCGCCGTCAGCGACGACGCCCTCAAGCGAGATCGCTCGCTGTTCCAGATGGGCGAGAGCTATGGCGAACTCGGCGAGCAGGAAGAGGCCCGGACGGCCTATCAGAAACTGGTCGATCTGTACGACTTCAGCCTGTTGAGCGACAAAGAGTTACGGGAGATGAAGTCGCAACGGTTGCGGGGGCTGGTGCAGGAGACGACCCGCGAACTGGTGGCCAAAGCGCAGATCCGTATCGGTGATTCGTACGCAGCGCAGGGCCGGATCGACGACGCCATCGCCGCCTATTCACGGGTCCCCGAAGCGTACCCGGAAGAAGCCCTGATCGTGCAGAAGTCGTACGACAATATGGCCACCATGCTTCTCGGGCAGCAGGGAGTGGACGCCGGCGTGCGCGTGCTGCGCCAGGCGATCGAGCAGGTGGAGGACACCCATTTCCGCGGCCGGGCGCAGCTGCGCATCGCCGGCGTGTTGTTCCGCGACGGACGCTACCGTGACGCCATCGGTGAGTATCAGGTCTACCGGCGGGCATACGGAGATCAATCCCGTGCCATCGGTGTTGGACTCGACGAGGTGTTGTTCTCAGAGGGACAGGCGTATCGCGAGCTGGCCGCCAGCGCCGACGGTGGTGAGCAGGACCTGCAGGCAGCCCACGATGCCTACACAGCCGTCCTCGACGAGCATCCCTTCAGCCGCCGCCGGTCGGAGGCCCTCTACGGGCTGGCTCACACACATGTAACTGGTGGACGCCTGGACGAGGCAGTCAGCACGTTCGCCGCCACGGTCGACGAGAATCCCGCCGCGGCGGTCGCACCGCACGCGATCAGCTGGTGGGCGCGAGTGCGTTTTCAACAGGGCGATGCCCCGCAGGCCGCACAACTGTATCGGCGGTTGCTGAACGAGTATCCGGGATCAGAGTTGACACCACAGGCGTGGAAAGATCTGGGCCTGGTCTACAAGTCTTCCGGGCAACTCGACGACGCTGTCGAAGCTCTGACCCATGTCGATCCGACGTTCGAATCCTGGCCCAAGGTACAGGCAGAGGCTGCCGACATACTGCTGGCCGCCGGGCGTGCAGAGCGGATCGACGAGGTGTTGCGTCTCGACGAGGCATTGCGTCGGGCCGCCAAGGCAGGTGATGACGAAAGTGTCGCCGAACTGCACTACGTTCGCGGCCGGATCGCACGTGAACAGGGGGATCGCGTTTCCGAGATCGATCACTTCTCGCAGGTTCTGCTGATCTCGACAAACCCGGACCTGGCGACGTTCTCCCGATTCTTCCGCGGCATCGCCCAATACCAGGCCGGCAGCGCCCTGGATGCGACGGGTGACAGCCTGGCCGCCGAGCCACAATTTGAGGCCAGCATCGCCGACCTGCAGGCGGTGCTGGACACAGGAACGGCGGACGAGATTCGACTCGTCGCGTTCCGTACGCGCGGCGTCGCCCTGACGCGACTGGGCCGCTCGGAAGAAGCTGTCCGAACCTACGAGGGACTGATTGCCGCGGCCTCGTCGCCTCTGGAACGGGCCGAATTCCAACTGATGCTGATGGAGCTGTACTACGATCTGGGGCGCCTTGATGACACCAAGGTGGTAGCTCGGCAATTGATCGGCGGAACCTTCGAGGAGGACGCCGCCGCCGAATTCGCCATCCGCGACCGGGCTTACTTCGTCCTCGTGTCGGTGCTTCTCGAACAGGACCGCTACGGCGACGCCTACCAGGCGTCGCAGGCGGCGTTGCGCCGGTTCCCGGCATCTGCCAACCGCGCAACGTTGATGCTGGTCAGTGCTCGCGCCCTGTTCTTCAATGAAGAGTATGAGAAGGCGGCAGCCGCCTTCGACGGCTACGCCAGTGCCTACCCGGCCACGTCGGAGACACCGCAGGCGGTCTACCAGAAGGGCTATGCGCACGAGATTCTGGGCGAGTACGAGCGAGCAGCGGCAGCGTTTGGCGATGTCGCGACTCGCTTCCCACAACATGGTCTGGTCGCCGAGGCGCTCTACCGTGCTGGCGAGAATCTGTACAACGCCAGCCACTTCGAGGAGGCCCTGGTCGAATACCTGCGCACGGTCGATGATCACGCCGGTGCCGAGCCGGCCCCGAAGGCGCTCTACTCCGCCGGCTGGACCTACATGGATCTGGACCGCGAAGAGGACTCATTGGCGGCGATGCGGCGGCTGGTGGACGAGTACCCGGGCAGTGGGTTCGCGCGCTACGCCCAGTTCTCGATCGGTGACTACTACTACAGCAAGAAGCGCTTTCTCGACGCCCGTGGCGCGTACGAAAAAGTCGTGCGCCTGTTCCCGGGGACCGAAGAGGCGAGCAAGGCGCAGGCGCTGTTGGGCGATGTCGAGGAGGATCTGGCGAGTCGGGCGTACGAGAGTGCCTTCGAGCACTTCCAGCGGGGTGACTACACCACGGCGGCGGATGGCTTCGAGGCGATCTACGAGCAGTATCCGAGCAGCTACTCGGCTTTGGCGGCGCTAGCCAACAAGGGCGTTGCGCTTGAGCATCTGGGCAACAGTGATGAGGCGCGCCGCACCTACGAACGGCTCATCGCCGCCTCGTCCGGGGGGGGCGACGCCGACGACATCTCGAACTTCGCGCGCTTGCGCCTGGAGAATCTGTGAGGGTGATCAACGTGAAACGAACCAAAGCGTGGCTCCTGGTCGGTGCCGCGGCCCTGCTGCTGGGTGTGGGCTGCCTGTCTCTGACACCGATCCAGGCGATGCACAAGGTCGAACTGGAACCTGGAGTGACGGCTTCCGGCCAGTATGAGGTCAATCCCGTGGACGGCAGCGTGTCATATGTGCATGAGGGCCTGCGGCTGCGCGTCGAGCATCTGTCCGCAGACATGCTCGATGCACAGATCCCTGGTGTCGAGAACCCTTACGTCTACCGTCACGTAGACTACGACCAGGGATTCGTGCCGCAGCGCTTCACGATCTTCCAACTGACGCTGAGCAATCCGACGTTCGACAAGGTTCTGGCCGAGCCGCAGCGATGTCATCTGGTCACCGATCGTGGCAAAGTACTGCGACCCTACGCCCTGACGCGGACCAGCGCGACGGGAGACCCACGTAACTTCGAGACGTACTGGCTGTCCCGCGGAGTGCAGAGCGGCAACGCCCAGAAGATCTACCTGGAGCGCATGGCGGTGTTACGTGGCGCGATCTTCCAGCCGAACAGCTTCGTCTTCAAAGGCAACACGTACTCGGGCAAGCTGGCCTTCGACCCACTGCCGCTCGACACCGAGGAAGTTGTGCTGCACCTTGACCGGCTGGTTCTCGAGTTCGGCATCTATGACATTCCGAAGACGCAGACGGACCTGGAGTTCCGCTTTGCCGTCGACAGTCGAATCGTTGACGCAGGCGTGGCGGCCCGATAGGGGCTTGTTTTTTCGTTCGATGTATAGGCAGACGTGAAAGGAGGCATATCGACACTCGATGAAGCAGTATCTTGCTACCAACCAACCATCGCACCAGGGCCATCGCTGCGGTACGCAGTGGATCCCTGTTATTTCAAACCCTTCGTAGGAGAATTCCGATGAAGCGCGTAGTTCTGTTCGGTCTGGCCGGGGCTCTGGCCCTGTCCACAGCCGCCAGTGCTCAGTTGATGGGCAATGGCAACTTCTGGTATTCCGGTGACGGTTCGATCCCGAACCTCTCCGAGGCGATCGACGGTGACATCAGCAACATCAAGGCACACGGTTACCACCTGTCGTGGGCACCGTCGCAGGTGTTCCAGTGGGGTGACCAGTACGGCTACTCGAAGGACTCTGATCTCGAGTCCCGTCGGATCCGTATCTACGCCATCGATCTCGACAACAACCTGTACCTGGCCGATGGTGAGGATCCGGCAGAGAACGGCACGGACGCCGACCTGACGACGCACTACTTCTTCGCCTGGGACGCCGACAATCTGTATACCGCCGCCGATAACGTCGACAACCACTACGACATCATTCCGGCTCCCGATGGTGGTGATGCCAACTTCTGGCAGCGTGACACCTTCTGGATCACCATGGACCTGAGTGACGGTGCCGGTCCGAACAACGGCAATACCATCGTCGAATGGCGCGTCAGCCCGCTCAACACTGGCGAGGCTGGTCACTCGATGCACATCGCACACTACGCCGACGGCGAGGGTTCGCAGGTCATCTACGGTGACGACCCGAGCTACTTCCTCGGCGCCGAAGTACGCGGCGGTCCGAGCGCCACCGGGTACTGGTTCGAGGCGAACGCTCCGTGGGACCTCGTGTTCCTCTTCGCTCCGGATCTGCGTAGCAACGTGGGCGCCGGTTTCGCGTTCCGCGGTCGTTTCATCATCCCCGATCCGGACGGTGACGACAGCTATGGTCAGACGTACTTCGGCGGTGACCAGAACGATCTGGGCACCAACGCCAAGTGGCCGCGCTTCGTTCTGTCCGACGCCAACACGACCAACCAGACGGCCGTGGAGGCGACGACCTGGGGCGCAGTCAAGTCGCTCTACAAGTAAACGGCGAGCAAGCTCGCTGACGTAGTTGGTATCTGACGAAGCCGGGCGCCGTGTGCCAGGAGGGGCACGGTGCCCGCTCCGTCGATTTTCTACCTCGGATTTCGGGAATAGACTCTGAAGCGACGATGAGTACGAGCGTCCTCATACGGCAACCGAAGTGGTGGCTCGTCGGCCTGTGTGCCTCGGCGGTCGTGCACTTCGTTGTGCTCGGTTCGTACCTGAGTCTCGGTGAGCGTGTCCGTGAGGCCGTGCAACGCATCACCTTCGAGCCGCCACCGCCGCCGAGTGTGTTCATCAAGCCCCCACGTTCAACGACGCGGGTGCTCGAGTTCCGCAAGACGCCGGTGCCGCGTGGCAGCTATCTGCGGCAGAAGACGAAAGTCGCACGGACTCGAGTGCAGCAGGTGCAGGCTATGGTGGCCATGCGCACCGACAATCTGCTCAGCGACCTCGACGCCTCGAAGATCGCGCCGCCGTCGCTGCGCCGCAGCGCGCGCATGGGCATCGGATCCGGCACTGCCACCGGTGCTGGCGGCGGATCCTTCGCTCTGGCTTTGCCGACGTTGAGCAACGTCGAAGTTCGTGGCGTCAAGGAGTCGACGGCGCAGATCGACATGAACCTCGACATGCTGGCCATCAAGGACATGGACACCGGCCAGTACCAGGCGATGGTCATCCAGGATCCTGACGACCGGCGCAAGATCTCTGGTTATATCCATCTGGCGCAGGCGTTCACGCAGAACCGCACCGTCGCCGGCAGCGGCGGCCATGCCTCGGGCAACTCCGCGCAGCTGAGATCGCAGATCACGAGCTATGCGAACCTTGATTTCCTTATCAAGGCGCTCGACGAGTACACCGGCATCGAGGCTGACTACCTGGGCCCGATTCCGCTGGATGATCCGCGCATCAACCAGGTGCCCTGGCTGCTGTTGCCCTCCTGGTTCGGCGAAGTCCATTCGTCGAGTGAGTTGGAACTGGAGAGTCTCGGTCACTACCTGGCCAACGGCGGCTTCGCCTTGACCACGTCCGGACCGAACGAGAAGCTCAGTGGCCCCAAGTTTGACCGGCTGCGCGAAGCTCTGTCCACGCAAGGCCTCTACGAGGGGCAGGACTGGCGCTTCGTCTACCTGAAGCCCACCCACCCCTTGTACCATTCCTACTTCGACTTCGATATGGCCGTACGCGACAACGTCGCCGTGTTCACGACTCCAGAGGGTGTCTCCCGCCGGACTCTGGGGGACATGGGCCTCATGGTGGGTGACCGCCTCGCCGTGCTGTTCACCGATCAACAGGTCAGCACCGCCTCGGGCCGCGAGGGCACGACGAATGCGATGCTCGCCGTCGACGGGACACGGCACCTGCAGTTTACGGTAAACACCGTCGTCTTCGCCCTGACCCAGGAGGGTGGGGTGACGCAGCAGTTGATGGCTGGGATCAAGTAGCGTGGGCGGCGGAATGCTAGGCGAGATGTGGGCCAGCATGGCCCTTACAGGGAAGGGGATCATTCTCCTGCTCGGCGTCCTGTCGGTGTATTCGATGGCCGTCGTCGTCGAGCGTCTGGCGGCACTGCGCTGGTCAGCGCGCAACAGCCGCACTTTCGCTGACGAGACACGGGACATTACCGATACCGACGCTCTGCACTCGCGGGCCGTCGCCCCCGAGTACGGCGAGTTCGCCTCGCTGGCCAGTGTCGTCGGTGGCAGTTTGGCCGAGTACGAAAGACTGCGCAGTGAAGAGAGCGACGGCGACCTGATCCTCGAGGCCGTGGACGAGGCCACGACGCGTCAGGTGGATGTGGCCGTCATCAACCTCCGGGCCCGGCTCACCAGTATGGCAACCGTCGCCGGCGTGGCGCCCTTCCTGGGGCTCTTCGGTACGGTCACGGGTCTGATCGCCGCCTTCCGCGGCATCGCCGAGACCGGTGGGGGTGGCTTGGCCGCCGTATCCAGTGGTGTCTCCGAGGCGCTGGTGACGACCGTTATCGGACTGTTCGTCGCCATGCCCGCTCTCTGGGCCTACAATTACTTTATGAACCGGGTCGATGTCATGTCCGTCGACATCGACAACCGCGCCCGCCAGCTGGTACAGGGCGTTGTGCGGCGGCAACTCACGCTCACCGGGTCACGCGCCGGGTCGCCTCGCCACGAGCGCCGAACCGCGGAGGGCGGCACGAAGCTGTCCGCCCTGCCCGACATCACACCCATCGTCAACGTCGCCCTGGTACTGCTCATCATCTTCATGATCGTCACGCCCATGATTCGCGAGGGCGTACAGGTCGACACGCCCAAGGCGGAGGCCATCGAGCAGTTGTCAGAACAGGATCAGAGCGTCGTTCTCTCGATTCAGGGCGACGGCGTCATGTTCGTCAACCTGAAGGCCGTCGACCGCAGTACGCTGCAGAGTGAACTGTCGCTGGCTTACCGGGGACAGGAAGGCAAACCGGTTGTGATCAAGGGCGCCGAGAACCTCGCGTATCGCGATATCCTCTCGGTGATGGATGTGTGCAAGGTCATTGGGGCCCCCTCCGTCGATCTCGTCGCCTCCAGGGTGGAGTGAGGGATGGCCCGACGACGCCCACGCAAAGGCAACCGCGCCGAATCGGCGATCAACATCACGCCCCTCGGGGATGTGTCTCTGTCGCTGCTGCTCGGTTTTCTCGTGATTACGCCGATCATCATCGAGACCATGGCAACAACGCTGCCCCAGGAGGGGTCCGGGGTGTCCGCCGGGGCCGTACGCCAGGATCCCATCGTCGTGCTCACGGCGGAGGGACAGATTCTGCTCAATGGCAAGGAGGTCACCGAACAGGAGTTGCCGGGCGAATTGAGCGAATTGCTGCCACCGGGAATGGACGGCGAGCGCAAGGTGATGTTCACCGGCGCCGGCGACATCGCCTATCGCGATGTCATGCATCTGCTGGACGTCATGCGGAAAAACGGGGTGGAGGCCATCGGTATCCGTTGACTGACTGACAGCTACCGACTCTCCAGGGCTCGCCGCGCCTTCCTCAGCTGTTCGAGGAAGGCCTTTCTCGTTCTGCCTTCCGGCCGTGATCTCTCCAGTCCCTGCTCGTAGATACGGACAGCCGATCCCGGCTGACCCAACTCGAGATGGGACGAGCCCAGACCGAACCATCCCATAGCCACATCGGGAGCCAGCGACACGACGCGCTCATAGTAGGTCCGGGCGCGATCAGGCCGTCGCAGCAGCATACTGGCGTTGCCCGCGTTCAGGGCGGCGGGGGTGAACTCGGGCGCAATGCCCAGGGCCTCCTCGTACCGTTCCAGGGCCAGGTCCGGCGATCGTCGCTTCAGGTGGATGTTACCCAGCTGATTCAACGTCTGGTAGTCACCGGGGCGCCGGTGGAGAACGGCCTCAAACCGGTTCTGTGCTTCGTCGAGGTAGTCGTAGGCGAGGAGGAACCTGGCCAGGGCGAAGATGTGATCGGTCTGCTCGCCGGACTCGACGATGGCATCCCGCAGCAGGCGCATCTGCTTGAGTGCGTCTACATCGCCACCACCCACATCCTGCAGGTGCTGGTACTCAGCCAGAGCGCTGTCAGCCCGGGTCGGCCGGTCCAGACGGCGCGCCAGCTGCGCTACGCGGTAGTGGGCATCGAGGTAGCTGGGGTCGAGCTGTCGCGCCCTGTCATACTGTGCAAGGGCTGGCTCAGAGTCGCTGAGGCCCTCCAGAGCCTGACCGAGGAAATAGAAGGTCGTAGGGGATGTGGAATCGAGACGGGCTGCCTGCTCCAACTGCTGTCTGGCCTCGACGAAGCGATGCCGTTTGAGATAGAGCGCACCAAGACGTCGGCTGACCACGGCGTCTTCCGGGGCCAGTGTTGCGGCGCGTAGAAGTGCGGCTTCGGCCTCATCGTATCGACCCAGCGAGGTGTACAGGCCTCCCAGATTGGCGTGATCGGCGGCCTGCCCCGGATCCAGCAGTGCGGCTTGGTACAGGCGCTCGATGGCCGTCGCGTACTGCCCCTGACTGGCGTGTATCCCACCTGCAACCCGTAGCAGGGCGGCGTCCTCCGGATACAGCTCGAGGGCCCGGGTTGCGGCGCCCAGGGCCTCGATGGCATCGCCGGCCATCCACAGTGCCCCGGCGAGGCCCCGGTGGATCTCGAGTGGCGCCTGATCCTGCTCGGAGACTCCATCGAGGATCTGCTGGTAGAGCCCGGCGGCCCGGCGGTGATCACCCAGGGCGGTGAACGTGCGCGCCTTCGCGGCGGGATCAAGGGGCGCTGCCGCTGATGTCGACACTGCGCCTGCGGCCAGAGCGACGACCCACAACAGGGCGATTCTTCGAGCCGCGGTGAGTCCCTGCAGCGCTGTGGCCGGATTGTTCATTTCCATAGGATACGGTCTGGAACCCCCGCAGGCATATGGGTACATTGTGTGGCTTCTGGATTCGAGAAAACGACAAGCCAACAGAGCCTGCGGGCGCGGGGGAGCGAACGTGAAGTACCATAGATGGTTCTGCCAGTGACATCGCCCTTCTCCGGCTGGACCCGAAGCTTTGCCATGCTGGCGGTGGCCGTCGCCGGTGTCGGTTTCTTCTTCGGCGTGCAGCTGACGCTGTTCAACAACTTCATCGTCGAGCGTCTCGGTATCGAGCCCCATCAGCTCGGCAGCATCGAGGCCCTGCGAGAGGTCCCGGGCTTCCTCAACGTCCTCTTCGTCGCCCTGATGATCCGCTGGGCGCCGTCTCTGGTGGCCGTACTGGCGCTGGCGGTGATGGGTCTGGGACTGGCCGCGTACCAGTGGGTGGACTCAGTGATGAGTCTGGCCCTGTTCTCGCTGGTCTGGAGCATCGGGTTCCACTGCTGGGTGCCGCTGGAACAGGCCATGGCCCTGACACTGTCGCCGGAAGGTGAGAAGGGCAAGTGGCTGGGGCGGCTGCGCTCGATCAGCAGCGCCGCCTGGTTGCTGGCCATCGGTCTGTGCATCCTCGTCCTGCGTCATGTCAGCTACGAAGGCATGTTCGTCCTCGCCGGCCTGGTGACGGTCTGCGGTGGTATGGCCCTGCTGTTTGCCTCGCGGGAGCGCACCGAGCCCGAGTCGCGCTTCGTCTTCCGACGGAAGTACTACCTCTACTATGCTCTCAATTTCCTGCAGGGCTGCCGCAAACAGATGTTCATCACCTTCGCCATCTTTGCCCTCGTGAAGGTGCACGGCATGCCGGTGGAGACGACGATGATCCTGGTCCTGATCAACCAGACGCTGATCACCTTGTCGGCGTCCTGGCTCGGGCGCCTCGTCGATCATTTCGGTGAGCGGGTCATGCTCAGCGCCAGCTACGTAGGTCTTGTGTTCGTCTTCGCCGGGTACGCACTGATCGACCACCGCCCGACGCTCTACGCCCTGTATTGCATCGACAACCTGATCTTCTTCGGCAGTATCGCCCTCAATACCTACATATACCGGATCTCCAGTGACGCCGATCTGCAGCCAACGTTGTCGATGGGTGTGACGATGAATCATCTGGCCGCCGTGATCGCACCGTTGATCGGTGGCTTCGCCTGGTATCACTTCGGCTACCGGGTCATCTTCCTCAGCGGCTCGCTTCTGGCCCTGATTTCCCTCATCGTATCTCAGTGGGTGCCACCCGCTGAGAGTCAGCCGTCGCAGGAGAGGTCCGCAACGACTGCTTCCGCCTAGAGCATGTGGCTCCAGCCACACGGCTCAGGCAACCACTTCAGAAAGAGAGAGCTCCACCATGAAAATCGGTACGCGCATGCCGGGCTTTGCCCGCGAAATCGGCTTCGACGCCTACTGCGAGTGGCTCGCAGAGAATGGCTTCGAGGCTGTCGACACGCCGACGCTGACGGCACCGATCGCGCGCACGTGCAAGCGTCTCGGCCTGGCCATCGGTACCTGTGATGCCAACGCCGGAGGTCTGTTGTCGCAGGACAAGGCGAAGAGTCGCAAGGCCTTGAGCAGCCTGAAGAAGGATCTCACCGCCATCGCCAAGCACGGCGGACACACCTACTTCGCCATCCTCGGAGCTGACGACCCCAGCCAGGGCCGGGCCAAGACCTTCGAGATCTTTGAGCGAGTCTATCCGAAAGTTGTGGAACACGCCGAGAAGGTGGGTGTCAACATCGCGATTGAGCCATGGCCCGGCGGCCATCCGTGGTATGGGAATCTCGGATGCACACCCGAGAGCCTGCGCCGGATCTTCGCCGCCATTCCCTCGCCGAATCTCGGGATCTGCTACGACCCGTCGCACTTTGCCCGCATCCAGATCGACCATGTGCGTCTGCTGCACGAATTCGGTGACCGAGTCCGTCACGTACACCTCAAGGACACCGAGATCATCGAGGAGAAGCTGTATGAGTCCGGTGTCCTGGGTGAGAGCTACGATCGTACCTACGGGTTCGGTGAAGGCTGGTGGCGCTACACGATTCCCGGAGAGGGACTCGTCGACTGGCAGCTCGTGATCCGCCGGCTCGAAGAATTCGGCTACGACGGTGTTCTCAGTGTCGAGTTGGAGGACCACCACTTCTGGGCAACGGCCGAACTGCAGAAGGAAGGCTTGCTGCGCTCGCGAGACTTTATCGGCCAGTTTCTCAAGGACGAGGACTGATGGTCCGATTCGCCGTGGTCGGTCTCGGTATGGGCCGCAATCGGTCGCAGTTGATCACCGAGACCACCGGTGCCGAGCTGGCCTGTGTTGTCGATCTGAACGAGGAGCTGGCCCGTAAGGCGGGCGAAGACTTCGGCTGTGACTGGCATACAGACCTCGACGACGCGCTCGGACGCGGCGATGTCGACGTCGTCATGGTCATGACTCCGAGCGGACTGCACTGCGACCTGGGCGTGCGCGCCGCCGCAGCCGGCAAGCACGTGATCACGACAAAACCGATGGACGTGAGCACGGCCGCCTGTGACCGGCTCATCACTGCCGCAGACACAGCCGGCGTCGTGCTTGGCGTCGACTACCAGAGTCGCTACGTGGATACCAACGTCCGGGTCGCCACGGCGTTGCAGGACGGCCTGCTGGGCAAACCGTTGCTGGGGGAGGTCCGCTTCAAGTGGTTCCGCTCCGATGACTACTTCGCCCACGGCGGCGGCTGGCGCGGCACGTGGAAGATGGACGGCGGGGGCTCGCTGGCCAACCAGGGCTCGCATCTCATCGATCTGTTGCTCTGGTTCATGGGTGACCCGGACCGGGTCTACGGCGAGGCGGCCATCCTCAACCATGACATAGAGACGGAGGATGTGGGCATGGCGATCCTGCGGTATCCGAACGGAGCACGGGGCGGGATCGTCGGTACGACGACGTTCCCCACCAGCGCTTACTTCAGCGCCGAGGTGCATGGCAGCGAAGGGGGTGTCCTGATCGATGCGGCCCTCACCGGTGAGGCCCGGTACTTCGGCGACTGCGTGGAGGAGAAACTGGCCACCATCGACAACCCATTGAAGAACGTGGTGGAGGATGTCGTCTCCTGCCTCGAACATGGCACCCGACTGCGTGTCGACGGGCGTGAGGGCCGACGTACGGTCGCCCTGCTGGAGGCGATCTACCAGTCCTCCCGCGAGGGGATGCCCTTGGCTTTCGAGACGGCCCCATCCCCATGAGTGCGTCTGAAGGTGGGGCATTCACCGTTGCCCTCGTCGGTGTCACGGGCCCCCACAGCCGGGGCTGGATGGAGACGCTGCAAAGTCTCGAAGAGACGCGGGAGCTGATCGTCTGTGATGTCGATGAGGCGGGATCGGGAACGGCTACGGCGACCGAGACCCACCCGACAGCCCCGATCCCCGACTCGGCCACCGTCGTCTCCTTCGATTCGCTACTCGCCGGAGACAGCCGCCCCGACGCTGTCCTGCTGTCGGTGCGCAACGATCAGGCCCCAGACCTCGGGGCGCGTCTGCTGGCGGCGGGTATCCCCTGTATCATCGAAAAACCTTCGGGACGCACGTCGGCCGATATCGAGGCGCTGAACGCGGCGGCCGCTGCTGGCGGCACGATCTGGGCACCTGGGTTCCTCAATCGCCTGCAACCGGCGGCTCGCAGGATCCGCCGTCTCGTCAACGAGGGTGCCCTGGGCCAGATCCGCTCGATCGAAGCGCGCATGGTGACCAGCAGCGTCAGCCAGCGCAACCCCGATCACTGGCTGTTCAGCAAACAAGTGGCCGGCGGCGGCATCCTGCACTGGCTGGCCATCCACACCATCGACCTGATCCGCTACCTGACGGGTCAGGAGTTCGGTGAAGTCTCCGGTCACTGCAGCACGTTCACCCGCGGCATCGACGTGGAGGACATGGCGGCTCTGACCTTCACCCTCGGTGGCGGGGCGGTGGGCAACCTTCACGCCGGTTACATCCTGCGGCAGCGCTACGGCGATATCGGCATCACGCTGCGCGGTGATCTCGGCGAAATCGTCTGGCCTCAATGGGATGTCGACGGACGGCAGGACACACTCTACCTGCATACAGAAGGACCCGCCTCCGAGGGAGCCGAAGCGGAAGTCGTACGGCTCGAACCACCGGGCGGGGCGGGGTATGGTGGAGACCTCGGGCAGCAGTTCGTCCGCAGCTTCCTGCACGCCGCGAAGATGGGCGGCCAGTTCATCACCAGCGGCGACGACGCTCTGCGGGCGATGCGCTTCGTCGAGGCCGCCTATGCCGCCAGTGACAGTGGCACCCGGGTGAGACCATGAAGATCGAGTCCGTCGAGGTCCGGCTCATCGATGCCGACTTCCGCAATCTCATCATCACCCAGGTGCACACCGATGCCGGATTGACCGGTATCTCCGAGGTCGTGACCAAACGTTTCGATGACGCCACCTTGAGGGCCATCGAAAACCTGGTGCAGAACATCGGCCTCGTCGGCAAGGACCCGAGACAGCCGGCACTACACTTTGAACGGATGTACCGTGATAACCAGTGGACGATCGGCACCGTTGCCGTATCCGCCATCAGCGCCCTCGACATCGCCATGTGGGACATCAAGGGTCAGGAGGTGGGCAAGCCGGTGTACGAGTTGTTCGGCGGTCCTACATTCGACGGGCGGGTGCCCGTCTACTGTCACGTGCCGGCCGGCGCTACCCGCGAGGAGTATGCCGACAACCTTGGCGGTGCCCTCGATCGTGGCTATCGGGTGATGAAGACGACGATCCCCGTCTATTACGGGCAGAAGCAGAAGGTCAGCACCGACGGGGCGGAGTACAGCACGTCCGGAGCCGCCTACTCGGGGACCAAGGGCCGCGTCGACGGCAGTCACAACGAACACCAGTGGACGGACCCGGCGGTGATTGCCGACGTGATCGATTTCTTCGCGCATGCCAAGGCGGTCCACGGTGACCGTGTCGAGCTGTGGGTCGACTGTCATGCGCGTCTGTCCGGCGCCACCGCCGTACAGCTCGTGCACGGACTGAAGGGCCTCGTGGACGTCATCGAGGAGCCCCTGCCAGGGGAGGACATTCCCGGCCTGCTCAAGTTGAAGGAGGCCAGCTACGCCTGTGGTGGACCACGGATCGCAGGCGGCGAACGAACCGCAACCGTTTACGACCGCAACATGGTCTCCATGCTGACAGACCAGGCCGTCGACGTCTTCCAACCCGACATCGGCAACTGCGGTGGCTTCGGGCAGTTGCAGGAGCTGTGCACCGTGGCGGCCATGAACAATATCGCCGTGGCGCCGCACAATCCCAATGGGCCGCTGTCTGTCGCCCAGGGATTGCAGGGCATGGCCTTCTTGCGCAACGGTTATATCCTCGAGACCGTGGGCAACGAGAACGAGGAGAAACTGGCGCAGGATCTTCTGACCCATCCGGAGATCGTGTGCAGTAAAGACGGGTTCATCGACCTGCCCACGGGTCCCGGACTGGGCACGGCACTGAACCTGGAAGGACTCGCAGCGCGTGCCTTCAAACGGTATTACGAGACGACAAGATAGGTCGCCTTGCGACCTTGTACCGCCGCCGACGGGTGGCAAAGGGGGGGTGAGAAGTCATGAAAGTCGTCAATGTCGAGCGGATCGTGGTGGACGTGCCTTTCACCGAACGGCAGCAGCAGATCACGGCGCGGGAGGTCTACAACTGGGCCGTTCTGGAAATCTGCAAGGTGACCTCGGATACCGGCCACGTGGGCTGGGGAGAGACGGTCCTGCACTACACCTGGGGCAAGGTCTCGGACGAATCCGTGGAGCGGGTGATGGGGAAGAGCCCTGCCGAGGTGATGCATGATGACGGTCTCGGGAGTGGACTGCAGATGGCGCTGTTCGACCTGGTGGGAAAGATCCTCGAAGTACCTGTGCACAAGCTGCTCGGGCAGAAGGTGCGCGACTGGACTCCCATCAGCTGGTGGTCGATCGACGCATCACCCGAAGACTGGGCCGCCGAAGCGCAGGACGCCGTCGCCGCTGGCTACACCAGTTTCAAGAACAAGCCGAGGCCCTGGTGGGACATCGTCGCCCAGGTGGATGCCATTTCCAAGGTCGTGCCTTCCTACTTCAAGCTCGATCTCGACGCCAACGCCACGTTTCAGAACGCGGCCACTGCCATTCCCATCATCAAGAAGCTGGAAGGCTACGGCAACGTCGCCATGTTCGAGAGCCCGATCCCCCAGGGCGATCTTCTCGGCAACCGGCAGATCCGCCAGGCCATCCAACGCCCGGTGGCCATGCATTTCGGTTCCCCCCCGTTCATCACCTGCGTACGGGAAGAGGTCTGCGACGGCTTCGTGATCTGTGCCGGCAAGTCTGGCGTCATGAAGCAGGGAACCCTGGCCGCCGAGGCACAGATGCCCTTCTGGCTGCAGCTGGTCGGCAACGGCCTGATGACGACCTGGGCGGCCCATCTCGGCGCGGTGCTGACCCACGCCACGTGGCCGACGATCTCCTGTGTCAACATGTTCTCGCACCATCTACTGAAGACACCGATCGAGGTCGTCGGGGGATACCAGCAGGTTCCCGATGGTCCGGGTCTCGGCGTCGATGTCGACGAGGAAGCCATCGAGCGCTTCCGCGTGGCAGACGATCAGATCCAACCTTTCGCCGCCGACGGCAAACCCTACGATCGACCCAAGCCGAGGCTGCTGAACACCATCGTCTATCCCGACGGCAGCTGTGTGCACATGGCCTCCACGAGTCAGGGGTACGGCTACTTCAGCAATGGCCATGGCCCGGCCCAGGTCGAGGGTGCCTTTCTGGAGGTCACACCGGATGACGGCTCGAAGCACTGGTCGGAGCTGTTCGAGCGTGCCGGCAAGCATCCAGTCCGTGCACGTCGGGAGGTGTGATCGTGGGATCGATAGACTGGCCCCTGGAGCGTCTGCGCGACTATCGGCCCGAGTTGACGGCGCCGGATGATTTCGAAGCGTTCTGGCGCCGCAACCTGGAACAGAGCGCCACAGTCCCACTGAACGCGGAGTTCACCGAACTCCAGGGCAATCTGCCCGGGGCCCGGATCTACGATGCCGCCTTTGACGGTGTGGACGGTGTTCGCGTACGGGGCTGGTTTCTCACGCCCCTGGACACCGCGACGGCTCTACCGGTGCTGGTACGTTTCATCGGGTATTCGGGCGGCCGCGCCTACGCCCACACGAATGCGCACCATGTACTCAACGGTTTCTGCGTCTTCGTCATGGATTCGCGCGGACAGGGAGGCCACACCGGCATGCGGCTCAACACGAGCCACGGTGCCCGTCGAGGCTTCATCACCCACGGCATACTCGATCCTGACGAGTATTACTTCCGTGCATTCTATCTCGATACCGTGCGCGCCGTCGAGGCTGTCTGCGGCCGCTCCGAGGTGGACCCGGATCGCGTGGCTGTCACCGGCGGATCCCAGGGCGGGGCCCTGACCATCGCCTGTGCCAGTCTGAGCGAGCGGGTCAAAGTGATGGCTCCCGACGTGCCGTGGCTGTCCCACTTCGAGCGGGCCGTCGACATCGCGGTGGGACCCTACGAAGAGATCACCGACTTCATGAAGGCCTATCCCGAGCGCGTCGACGACGCCTTTCGCACGCTGGCCTACTTCGACAACATGAATCTTGTGACCCGGACACAGGTGGCAGAAGCCTACTACTCGGTCGGCCTGTGGGACGACATCTGTCCGCCCTCGACCGTGTTCGCCTCGTACAATCATCTACCGGACCCGGTGGAGCGCGCCATCGAGATCTACCGCTACAACAAACATGAAGGGGGAGGCGACCTGCACGAGCAACGCAAGATGAAGTGGCTGCGCGATACGCTCGGGTAGCTGTTGGATGTTCGGGTCAGCGTTGACCCTGTTCCTGGCGCCCCGTAGCTTTTGATGTCTTCCATGGGGCCCGTAGCTCAGTTGGCTAGAGCATCTGACTTTTAATCAGGAGGTCTTGGGTTCGATTCCCAACGGGCTCACCATTCATAGGTACAGCCGAAGAGGGGCACCCACATCTGCCAGTGGCAGAGAGTGGCTGCCCCTTTCTTCATCCGGCGCAAGATCCTCCGCCCGTCACGGTACCGACGAGTAGACGTCAGCATTCGGCTCTGTCCCCATCACGAAGCGTAGTGTGCCTCCCTGCATCAGCCGGTCGTGCTCAACAAACGGCATATGCAGACGCTCTCCGTCAAAAGAGACCGCCTGGACGTAGACGGCTCCCGGAACGTCGATACCAACACCTTCCACGATCAACCTGTTGCCGTTGCCGAAGCGGAGTTCGGCCCGCGCGAAGCGGGGTGCCCCTAGCGCATAGGTCGGGACACCTGGAGCGATCGGATACAGTCCGAGGGCGGTGAACACGTACCAGCTCCCCAGCGAACCCGTGTCTTCGTCCCCCGCATAGCCATCCGGCGCGTCACGGTACAGTCGATCACCGATGTCTCGCGCCAGGGGGGCCGTCTTCCAGGCCGCATCCGTGTGGTTGTAGAGATAGGGAACGTGATGAGAGGGCTGGTTTCCGTGGGCGTACTGACCCATACCCGACGCCACCATCTCCTTCATCTCATGGATCATACGCCCGTACTCGCCGGTGTGCACCGTCGGTGGGGCGTTCAGGAAGCTGTCGAGTCGGGCCGCCATGGCCGACTTTCCTCCCAATACTTCGACGAGACCCGGGATGTTGTGGGGCACCCCCCAGGTGTAGTGCCAGGCGTTGCCCTCGACGAAGGGTCCACCCCATTCCACCGGGTCCAGTGCCGCCCACGAGCCATCCGCGTTGCGCCCGCGGACGAAGCCGCTCGTCTCGTCGAACACGTGTCGCCAGTTCTGCGCCCTGTGAGAAAAGCGTGTGGCGTCAGCCTCATGTCCAAGGGCCCGAGCCATCAGGCTGACGCAGAAGTCTCCGTAGGCGAACTCGAGTGTACGGGACACCGACCCGTCGACGAGATCAGCCGGGACATATCCCAGCCGATCGTATTCGACCAGGCCGATCCGGCCACGGCTCTTGTCTCCCGGATCCACGGCGTTTCGACGCAGGCCCTCGTAGGCTGACTCCACGTCGAAGCCACGCACCTGCTTCGCCCAGGCGTCGGCGATGATGATCTCTGCGTGCGTGCCGGGCATGCCGTCGCGGTACCCGGGACCCGCCCATTTGGGGAACCACCCACCTTCGCGATAGGCGTTGACGAGGCCCTGCAGGATCGTATTGCCACGCTCGGGGAACAGGAAGAAGTGGAGGGGGAGGTGTGTACGGTACGCATCCCAGAGACCGAAGTCGGCCACCATCGGCCCTTCGTGCACTTGGCCGTCGTAGGGGCTGAAGTGGATCATCCTGCCTTCGGCATCGATCTCGTGCCAGTCCCGCGGAAACAGCAGACTGCGATACAGGGCCGTGTAGAAGACGGTATTCCTCTCCTCTGACCCGTCTTCAACACGAGCGCGGCCCAGAAGCGCGTTCCAGTCGCGGCGGCCCTGAGCGGCAATGTCATTGAGGCCCGCCGCACCGATCTCACGTTCGACATTGATCTCGGCCTGGCCAGCGCCGAGGAAAGAGGTGCCCACCCGGAGGGTGAGAGGACGGGTGCGCACGTCGGCAAAACGAACCCAGGCCCCCGAGTGGTCTCCCTGGCTGTGTGTCGCGCCTCGCTGGACGGTACTGTCCGTCCAGGTACCCCAGGCCACCGGGATCCGGTCGAACTGCGCTGTCAGGTAGGAGCGGAAGTTGTCCGGGGTTCCGCCCATGTGGGTTGCCGTCAGCGCTCGAAGACGGGCCTCGGACGGCAGGATCTCGATCAGCGTACCCGGGGGATGAGGATCGAAGATCACCGTGACCGTGTCCCTGCGTGTGGACCGCACACGGACGACAGCGGCCCTCGACGTTGGCGCCACCTCCAGCCGCAGAGCGTAGCGGGGCAGGTCGACGGCGTAGGACTCGGGGCGGGACCATTCACGATCGTGTAAGAACGGGCTGGCCCGCTGGGCGGGGAGAAAACCCGGCTCACCCGTGACCGCCATCAGCGAGAAGTCGCCGTAGTCCGACATCCACACGCTGGCCTGATGTGTGGCCCGGATGCCGTTCAGCGAGTCGGCGTCATAGGTGTAGAAGAGGGCATTCTCGTAGCCCGCCGTCTGTGGTGCCCACGACGTCATGCCCCCCGGTCGGGCCGCGGCAGGATAGGTGTTGCCCCGCGACAGCTCGTACGACGTACGCGTGCCGATCAGCGGATCCACCCACTGTGTCAGGTCTTGCTCCTGTGCCGCTGCCGCTGCTGTCAGCAGGAGCGAGAAGCAGAGCAACCGCCGGATCTGCAGTTTCACGCGCTGCTGGCCTACCAGCGCGTCGACTGGAAGGCCCACCCCGGCTCGACCTTCTGCATCTCCACCTCATCATCTCTCTTACTCAAGCCGCAGTCGAGGTAGTTCTGGTGCAGGCGGGCCAGGGCATCGCGGTCGAGCTCCACACCCAGCCCAGGCCCTTCGGGGACGGCCAGTGCACCCTCCTCGAAGCGCAGCTTGCCGCCGACGATGACTTCGTCCGACTGCCACGGGTAGTGGGTGTCGACGGCATAGGTCAGGTTGGGCACCGCCGCGGCCAGGTGGGTCATGGCGGCCAGCGAGATGCCCACATGGCTGTTGGAGTGCATGGACAGGCCCAACCCGAAGGACCGGCAGAACCGGCCCAGTTCGATCGAGGCGCGCAGGCCTCCCCAATAGTGGTGATCGGACAGGATGATATCCTCTGATCCCAGCCGGACACTCCCGGGCAGATCGTCGAAAGATGTGGTGCACATGTTGGTCGCCAGGGGGATGTCGACGGCTTCACGCACCTGCGCCATACCCGCCTGGCCGCGCGCCGGGTCCTCGTAGTATTCGAGGACTCCCTCCAGCTGTTTCCCCCATTTGATCGCCGTGTCCACCGACCAGACCGCATTCGGGTCGAAACGCAGGGGGACATCGTCACCGAAGGCACGCTGCAGGGCGTGCATGGATTCGACCTCGATCTCCGGGTCCAGGGCGCCACCCTTCAGCTTGATGGAGCGAAAGCCGAAGGCGTCGCACATGGCCTGCGCCTGGGCGACGACGCCTGCCGGATCCAGGGCCTCCGCCTGCCGGGCGGCGGCCCAACCAGAGGCCGAATCCTCGGTGCCGAAGGCGAGGGGCCCGCCGGCGCCCTCATGCTTGAGAAACAGATACGCGGAGAAGTCCACACGGTCGCGGGCCCTGCCGCCGAGCAGGTCGACGACGGGGCGTCCGGTGGCCCGTCCTACCATGTCGAGGCAGGCGACTTCGAGGGCGGAAAACATGTGCACCAGTTGCCGTTGATCCCAGGGCTTCTGCCCGCGGCGGTCCCCGGCATCTTCGCCAAACCGTTGGCGCAGGGCCTGCTCGAGCCCGTTCAAGGCATAGGGATCTCGGCCGACGACAACCTCAGCAGCCTCTCGCAGGGCCCCCGTGGTGGCATCACTGCCGGGGATCTCACTGATACCGCTCACACCCTCGTCGCTGACGAGCTCGACGATGGTACGCAGGGCGTAGGGTGCATGGAGTCCGGCGGCGTTGCGCAGCGGGGGATCTCCCACGGCGATGGGCGTGACATGTATTTCGGTGATATGCAAGAGGCGGCTGCTCCGGTGAGTAAGAATCGACGCGTGGGGGAGGAAGCGGGCTGCAAAGTTTCTTACCTTTCCCCATGGAACGCAACCGATGAAGACACCTCCCGGACTCCTGTTTCTCGGCGCCCTGCTCGTGTTGCTGACGGCGGCTCTCGCCGGCGGCCAGGTGTGGGCGCTCACCGGCTCGACGCCATTGGGCATCACCGTCACCGTATGCACGGGTGCGCTGCTGGGACTGGGTTCACGGCCACTGGTGCGACGTCTCACGCCCGGGCGCCGGCAGTTCTTTGGTGAGTACCATGGCGCCCTCGAGGAGGGGGACTTCGTCGACGTGGCGGAGGTGGTCTCCGACACGGGATCCCGGGGCAAGGTTCGTCATGGCGCAGAGCATCGTCCGGACCGCGTTGCCGGATCGGTACGCTCGCTCCTGGATGACAAGAAGGGTGCTGGCAGGTGAGCAAGACAACGGGTGCTGAGGAGGGGGGAATGAAGGGGAGGCTGCGGAAGATGGGTCTGCGGCGGCGAGGTGAAGCAGAAGACTCCCGCCCGGCAGCCGACAGTCCTGACCCGCCCAAGAAGAAGAAAAAGAAGAAGAAAGTCGCCGCCGCAAAGAAGGCACCACCGGCATCACCGTCGGCAATCGGCGGCGGCAGCGAAGGTTGGCAAGATGGCGACAGACCGCCTGAGCACGAGAGCACCGGCCCCAAGGCTTTGCGCGAGATCGCCGATGAGGATCTCGAAAAGCTCCTCGAAGCTCACCGCGAGTGGATCGCGAGTAAATCCGCCGCCGGGACACGGGCCGAGTTGACGAAGACGAATCTGCGTGAAGCCTATCTGCAGGGGGCCCAGTTGCGTGGCGCCGATCTCCGCGAAACGAATCTGCAGAAGGAGGAACTGCAGAACGCGGACCTGTTCCTCGCCGATCTGCGCGACGCGGACATGCTCGAGGCGATGCTGCAGAAGGCGAACCTGAAGCGGGCCAAGCTCAAGGGGGCGAGCCTGATCTCGGCTCGTCTCGAAGAAGCCGACCTGTCTGAGGCCAACCTCGAGGGTGCCGATATGCGTGAGGCAGACCTGCGCGAAGCGACACTGGAATCCACCTGCCTGACGCGCGCCAATCTGCGCGGTGCCAATATGTTCATGGTGGAGGCCACGGGCCTCCAGATGCAGCAGGCCCAGCTGCAGGGCGCCGACTTGAAAGGCGCGAATCTGGCGGAGGCGGATCTGCAGGGAGCACGTCTGACGGGAGCCAAGCTGCAGGGGGCGGAGCTGATGGACACGAACTTGAAGGGTGCCGATCTGCTCGATGTAGAGGGACTGACCGAGAGTCAGTTGGACGAGGCCGAAACCGACGACACCACCATCAGACCTCTTGAATTCCACTAGAGAGGACCAGACTCTGTCGAGCCCCAGGCAGCACCACTGGTTCGTGGTGCTCATCCTCAGTTGCGCCGCCTTATCCCTGACCCGGTCCCCATGTTGGGCCACCGACGACGGCTCGCTGACGCTGACACCGGGGATCGCCGTTTCGCTAGCGATGGAGCACAACGAGTCCATCCGCATGGCGCACTCCGATGTCGCTGCCGCCTCCGCCCGCGTGCGTGAGTCGCGGGCCGATGGCCTGCCGGACGTGGCCGCCCGCTTCGACTACACCCGCAACTGGTTGCTGCCGAGCATTCTGTTCAACGATACCGCCGTGAAGATCGGCAGTGACAACGAGTTGTCCGGCTTGCTGCGACTCAGTCAGCCGCTCTATACGGGGGGGTTGGTTCAGGGCTCGCTCCTGGCCGCCCGCAGCCGCGTGGCTGTGGGGCGCGAGACCGAACGCCAGCTCCGTCATTCGATCGCGGCGCAGGTGGAGACCATCCTCTACGACTGCCTGCTGGCGGCCGAACTGGCCAGAGTACGACGTCTCGCCCTGGAACGGGCGCGGTCCAACCAGCATCAGGTGCATGCGTTGCGGCAGGCGGGCAGAGCGACCCGTTTTGAGTGGACACGCGCTGGCGTTCAGGTCGCCGCTGCCCAGAGTGACTCCATCGAGAGCGCCAACGATCTGGCCCTGTCGATCATCGATCTGAAGGAAGCCATCGGTCTCGACCTGTCGCACAGCATCGCCGTGGGCGCCGGTTTTCGCGACACGACCCATCTCTCTCTCGTCGAGGGCGTGGAGGGGCTTGTCCAGGCCGCTCTGCGTCAACGCCCGGAACGTCAGCAACTCCAATCTTTGTCCCAGGGTCACGAAGGAGAGGAACGAGTTGCGCGGTCCGGCATGCGTCCCCGCCTCGACCTGGTGGCCGTGGGACAGATGCAGTTTCAGGAGGATTCCTTCTCCGGGGTCGGCGACGGCGATGACTGGCGCCGCAGCTGGTCCACGGGTCTCACCATCGAAGTGCCCCTGTTCGACGGCATGCGCTCACGGGCACGCGTTGCCCAGGCGCAGGAGGCCCGCAGGCGGGTTCAACTCGACGCCGAACGGCTCGATCGGGCCATCGAACGCGAAGTCCGACGGGCCTGGATGGATGTCGACGAAGCAGGTCAGCGGCTCCATGCCCGTCAGGGGTCGGTGGAACAGTCCCGGTTGGGCCTCGACGATGCCGAGGCCCGCTACCGTACTGGTGCCGGCACGCAACTGGAGGTACTCGACGCGCAGCTGAGCCTGCTGCAGGCAGAATCTGAACACGCCCGTGCTCTCCGCGACCGGGCGGTGGCCCTGGTGGAACTGGAACGGGCCGTAGGTGTCCTGGGCGAGAATGGCAGCGACTGAAGACGCCCCATCCGGGCTGCGCCACGGCACACCGACCGATGCCGGTTTCGACTCACGGCGACTGGCCAACGTCTGGGACCTGCTCGACACCTGGCAGCGAGATGGATTGGTTCCCGGTGCGACGATTGCCATCGCCCGCAACGGAGTGCAGCTGGAGAGTCGGGCTTTCGGCAGCGGGCTTAACAGTGGGAACCGGAGCCCCATGGTTCCCGACCAGGTGTTCCTCGTGGCGTCGGTGACGAAGCCGGTGACGGCCATCGCCGTCATGCAGCTCGTCGAGCGCGGGTTGATCTGTCTCAGCGATCCCGTGGCGCAACACGTTCCGGAATTTGTCGGTCCGGGCAAGGAGCGGATCCGCATAGAGCATCTGCTGACGCATACCTCCGGACTTCCCGACATGCTGCCAGCCAACGAGGCGCTGCGCTCCCGGCAGGCGCAGTTGCCGGAATTCGTCAGGGAGGTCTGCAGTTGCGACCTGCTCTTTCCGGCTGGAACCAGGGTCAGCTATCAAAGCATGGGAACGCTGCTTGCCGGTGAAGTCGTCGAACGCATCACCGGGCGGCCATTGCGGCAGGTGATGGAAGAGGAGATCTTCCTGCCCCTGCAGATGGGCTCCACAGCTCTCGGGATGCGGCAGGATCTGGCGTCCCGTGCAACCGATGTCAATCTACCCGACGAACAGATGGCGAGCCGGTACCACTGGAACACCGAATACTGGCAGGGACTCGGTGCCCCGTGGGGAGGGATGTTCTCCACCGTTGATGACATCGTCCGTCTGCTCGCAGCCACCCTCTCGGGGGGAGCGTTGGCCGGGGGGCGTATTCTCGGCGCTGCTACGAATCGGGCATCCATCAGTGACCGGACCGAGGGTATGCCAGGCCTGTCCGAACAGGACCGCAGGAAACGCCGATGGGGTCTGGGTTGGCGACTCGGAGCCTGGGGAGAGTTGGACTCACCACGCTCCTTCTCCCATGGGGGTGCCACCGGAACACTGGTGGGAGCCGACCCGCACACCGGCCTGATGTGCGCCGTGTTCACCACGCAGCCCGGAGCCCCCCTGCAGAAGGCGGTCACCGCTGTGCAGGCCGCAGTGCTCGAGTGAATGAGTCAACCAGAGATACCCTGAGAGAAGAGCCATCATGACTGACCGCCACTACCGAGTACGCGCTTCCTACTGCCATCATCGTGCCACCGAAGATGAGATCTTCGATGTCCTGTGCCGGACGACGGATCCGCTGACACGATCCTGGGAGCGACTCGAGAAGGCAAAGCGAGTTGTGCTCAAGTTCAACATGACCAAACCGCAGCAGCGGGTCGCCTACTTCGCGGGGCGCCGCCGTGAACTGGTGGACGACGCCTTCGCCAGAGCCACACTCCGTCTGCTCCGTGAGCGGACCACGGCAGAACTCATGGCCACCGACACCTACCCCTACGGCAATGGCGGGGTCACTCCAGAGGACTTCAACTATCGCCACATCCTCGAGGATTTCGGCGTTACCTTCGTCGATGCCAATCTGCCACCATTCAAGAGCTACGATGTCCCCGGTGGCGGCTGTATGTTCGATCGCTACATGCTCAACTCCGTGTTTGACGAGAGTGATGAGTTCGTCTCGATCGCCAAGATGAAGAACCACGGCTTCATGGGCATTACCCTGACGACGAAAAACCTCTTCGGCCTGCCGCCGATGATTCCACCTGAGGGGCGCACGCGGTCCTACTATCACCATCTGATTCGTCTGTCCTACGTCCTTCCCGATCTGGTGATGATCACCGACCCGTGCCTGAACATCGTCGAGGCTCTCACCGGTCAGTGGGGTCGGGAGTGGGGCGGAATCGGGCGCATCACGAACGCCATCCTCGCCGGTGACAACGCCGTTGCCACAGACGCCTGTGGTATGCGACTGATGGGGCATGACCCGGCCTCCGACTGGCCCACGCCTCCTTTCAAGCGCGATCTCAACCACATTCTCATCGCTGCCCGGCGCGGTTGCGGAACGGTCAACATCGATGACGAGATCGACTTCGAAAGCGAGGTCGTCAGCCCCCTGGCCGAGTTTGACTCGGAGGAGACGGACAGCCCCGAGACGGTGGCCAGCTGGCGGCGTACCACCTGCGAGCAGGGCCTCATCTACCGTGACGCGGCACGGGACTACATCGATCGATACCGGGGCCAGTTCATCTACCTGCAGGACGGGGAGGTCGTCTGGAGCGGCGAGGACCCGTCCAGACTGGGAAGCCGTCGCCAGCTGAGCGGCGACAAGAAGGACAGCGCGCTGTGGCTCAAGCTCGTCGATCCGGAAGAGACAGAAGGTGAGCGGTATGGCGCCTACGAAGAATCACTGGAAGGACTGGCAGCCTAGTGGATCGGCTCGGTATCGACATCGGCGGCACTGGCATCAAGGGAGCCATCGTCGACGCCGATCGGGGAGAGCTCACAGGCGACCGCTTTCGACTGGATACGCCACAACCGGCGACGCCTGAGTCCGTCACCGAAACGGTTGCCCGGGTGGTCGAACACTTCGGCTGGACGGGAACCGTCGGGGCCGGCTTTCCCGCCGTCGTCCGTCATGGCGAGGTACACACGGCGGCCAACATCGACGTCGGCTGGATCGGCTGCAACGTTGAGGACATGTTCCAGCAGGCCACGGGCTGTCCCTTCCACGTCGTCAACGATGCCGATGTGGCAGGTATGGCAGAAATGCGCTACGGTGCAGGCCGCGGGCGCGCCGGCGTCGTCGTCGTGTTGACTCTGGGAACGGGGATCGGATCAGCCCTGTTCACCGATGGCCGTCTCGTGCCGAACACGGAGTTCGGCCACATCGAGATCGACGGACGTGCGGCGGAACGGAAAGCGGCCGATAGTGTACGCACGCGCAAGGACCTGAGCTGGAAGAAGTGGGCGGAGCGGGTCGATCAATACCTCCATCGCCTGGCCTTCTACCTCTGGCCGGATCTGATCATCATCGGTGGCGGGGTCAGCAAGAAACACGATCGCTTCCTGCCGTTGCTCACCGTCGATGCCGAAGTTGTGCCCGCCATGCTGCGCAATGAGGCCGGCATCATTGGCGCCGCCTGCGCTACGGAAGATTCAGCCGTTCATTGAGTCTTCGCATGGGGACCCCTATTCTTGTGATCACGAACCCTTACCCATTTCTGCAGGTGGCGCAATGTTGAGAGGTGACAAGGAGCTGATCGTCGTCGGCGATCGGGTGTTGCTGCGCATCGACGAGCAGGAGCAGCGTACGGCGGTGGGGCTCTATCTGCCGCCGACGGCGCTGGAGAAGGAAAATGTGCAGAGCGGACGGGTGGAAGAAGTGGGACCGGGGATTCCATTGCCCCCGAGAGGCACTGACGACGATGACGTCCCCTGGGCTCAGTCAGCCTCCGGGCCGGAGATGCGTTTCATACCGTTGCAGGCAAGCAAAGGAGACCACGCGATCTTCGCCCGCAAGGAGGCCGTTGAGATCAAATTCGACGACGAGAAGTTCGTCGTCGTGCCCCATGCGGCCATCCTGGTCCTGATACGGTCCACAGTCATGTTGGAGTAGTTGTCTGGCGGCAAGCCGCCCTACAACTGAACAGCAAAGCGCCCCGCTCGATCGATATCGAGCGGGGCGCTCTTTTTCACCATTACGCGGGTGTTGACCCGCACCACTTACAGCAGATCGAGGAACTCCATGGGTGCGGGTGTTTCCCAATCTCTCGTCATGTAATCCTGCATGGTGAGGGAAAACATGATGAGGAGCCAGAAGAACCCGGCGCCCGCAAAGACCCACATCAGCGGCGTATTGTAGCGCACGTGCATGAAGAAGAGGACCACCAAGCTGGCCTTGAAGATGGCGATGCCCAGGGCCACCGGAGTATTGAGGGCACCCAGTTCCACGAAGGCAGCACCTACTGTGATCGCCGTCATCAGGAACAGGAGACCGATGACGGCCACATACATGCGCATCGGCGCAACGTGTGGCCCCCCGTGATCGTGACCTGATGGGTCTACAGCTGAATCCATGGCTCGCGTCCAATGAGGTAGAGCAGAGGGAACAGGAAGATCCAGACGATGTCTACGAAGTGCCAGTAGAGGCCGAAGTTTTCTATGGGACTGTAGTACTGGCTGGAGAATACTCCGCGGCGGATCTTGGGAATCAACCAGATCATCAAGCCGATGCCGATGATCATGTGCAGGGCGTGCATGCCGGTCATGACGAAGTAGAAGGAGAAGAAGATCTTCATCTGCCCGGCCATGGGGCCATCGTAGTGAAAGCTCGGGCCTGGAATCAGGCCATGGTGGTACTTGTCGGCGTACTCGATGGCCTTGACACCGAGGAAGGCTGTACCAAGAACCATCGTGGCGATCATCCAGTTGAACAGGCTCTTGGCCCGGGTCAACTGGGCTGAGCGCACGGCCATGGCGACGGTGAAGGAACTGGCGATCAGGATCGCCGTATTCAGCGCCCCCCACTCGATCGGCAGGTGGTTGCTGCCCTCCACGAAGGCGCCGAAGTATTTGTATCGGTAGACGGTGTACCCGGAAAAGAGACCACCGAAGAACATGATCTCCTGCGCCAGGAAGGTCCACATGCCCATGTTGGCGGCCTCGTACTGTTGCTGGAGGTCGTCAAAATGATGCTGGAGGGCCGGGTTTTCGCTGCGTGAACTCATCGTTCCACCGTCTCGGCAGCGGATCTGCCAGGCACCGCGAGCAGGACATCTTCCTCCTCGTACGCGTAGGCTTCCCTGGTCACAATTGGCGTCTCGTGGAAGTTGTGTGGCGTGGGGGGCGATTCGATCTCCCACTCAAGACCTTTGGCTCGCCACGGATTCGGCCCGGCCTTTGCCCCGTTGAGGAGCGAACTGATGAGGCAGATGAAAAGCACGAGATAGCCCACTGCCAGCACGGTGGCGCCCGCCGTCGAGGATACGTGCAGGATCTGGAACTCATCCGGATAGACGTGGTAGCGGCGGGGCATGCCGAGGTAGCCGAGGACGAACTGCGGGAAGAAGGTCAGGTTGAAGCCCATGAAGATGAGCACCGCGCCGGTCTTGGCCAGCCACTCCGAGTACAGGCGTCCGGTGATCTTCGGCCACCAGAAATGCAGGCCCGCCAGGTAGGCCATCACCATACCGCCCACCATCACATAGTGAAAGTGGGCGACGACGAAGTAGGTGTCGTGGAGATGGATGTTGGTTGCCATGGTCGAGAGGAAGAGGCCGGTGAGTCCGCCAATGAGGAACAGGCCCATGAAACCCATGGCGTACAGCATGGGCGATGCCATCAACACCGAGCCACGATAGAGCGTGGCCGTCCAGTTGAAGATCTTGACGGCGGTGGGTACGGCGATCAGGAAAGTCAGGAAACTGAACACCATGCCAGCGTAGATCGACTGGCCCGTGGTGAACATGTGGTGCCCCCAGACGATAAATCCGAGGATGGCGATGGCCAGGCTGGAGAAGGCGACGAAGCTGTAGCCGAAGATCCGCTTGCGGGCAAAACAGGCCACGACTTCGCTCATCACGCCGAAACCCGGCACGATCATGATGTAGACTGCGGGGTGCGAGTAAAACCAGAACATGTGCTGAAACAGAATCGGATCGCCACCCAGTGTCGGATCGAAGATGCCGATGCCCAGGACACGCTCGAGGGCTACCAGCAGCAGCGTGATGGCCACCACCGGCGTACCGAGGATCATCATCAGGCTGGTGGCGTACTGAGCCCAGATGAACAGCGGCAGCCGGAACCAGGTCATGCCGGGGGCCCGCATCTTGTGGATCGTCGTCAGGAAATTGACCCCTGTGAGGATCGACGAGAAGCCGTTGATGAACACCCCTGTCAGGGCGAGGGCGACGTAACCATTGGCATAGGTCGTCGAGTACGGTGTGTAGAATGTCCAGCCCGTATCGATGCCCCCCATGATGATGGCCAGCGTCGCCAGCCCACCACCAACCGCAAAGCAGTACCAGCTCAGCAGATTGATCTTGGGGAAGGCCACATCCTTGGCGCCGATCATGATGGGCAGGACGAAGTTGCCGAGGACGGCTGGCACGGAGGGGATGAGGAAGAAGAAGATCATCGCCACGCCGTGCATGGTGAACATCTTGTTGAACGTGTCGGCCTCGAGAATGTCTCCCTCGGGCGTCATCAACTCGAGCCGAATGATGCTGGCGAAGATGCCTCCGATGATGAAGAACACCGTCGTCATGACCAGATAGAGCAGGCCGATCCTCTTGTGATCGAGGGTCAGCAGCCAGGACTTCACACCATAGACGTTGTTGAGATAGTTCTCATCTGAGTCGGTGGCCGAGTGCCCGTTGCCGTGGGCGGCTGTCGCGGTTGTCGTCGTCATGTCCTTTTCAATCTCCTCTGCAAGTCACTCACTCTCGTTGAGTGACTTGATGTAGGTGAGGAGCTGCATCAGGGTTTCCTCGCTGATCTGTCCCTGGAAGGTCGGCATGATCGCCTGGTAGCCCTGGACGATCTGCGTTGCCGGGGCGAGGATGGATTCACGCAGGTAGGCCTCGTCGGCGGTGACGGTCTCACCTGTCGACAGTGGCACTGGCTCGCCGAAGACGCCCACGAGAGTCGGACCGCGACCTCCTGATTCGGCCTTGTGACACGTGGCACAGCCCAGCTGCTCGAACTGGCGCGCACCGGCATCGACCATCGACTCGCCGCTGACACCACCGCCGAGCCAATCCTGGTATTCGTCGGTCTCCATGACGATGACCCGTCCGATCATCGTCGAATGCTGCGTGCCGCAGTACTCGGCGCAGAACAGGTGGTACTCGCCCGTCATCGTCGCCTCGAACCACATGGTCGTGTAGCGACCGGGAACGACGTCACGCTTCGTGCGGAAGGCGGGGATGGAGAAGGCATGGATGACGTCTTCAGAGGTCATCGTCAGCTTTACAGGCTGGCCCACCGGAACGTGCAACTCGTTGATCTCGCGCATGCCCTCGGGGTGCTGGATCTTCCACATCCACTGCTTGCCGACGACGAAAATATCGATGGCATCGGCCGGCGGGCGATACATCCGGAAGTAGATCTCTGCCCCGAGTGTGAAGACGCCGATGGCCATGAACAGGGGAATGATACTCCAGGCCAACTCGAGGGCAGTCGAGCCGTGCACAGGCTTCGGGCGCTCATCCTCGGAGCGTCTCCGGTACTTCACGGAGAACAGCACGAGGAAGAACACGACCCCTACAGAGAAGAAGACGCTGAGCCCCACCAGCAGGAAGTAGAGAGAATCCACCTGCCAGGCGAAGGTAGACGCCAGGTCGGGGTGTAGTTGGAAGTCCTTGGACATCGCTTCTCGGATCAGTTCCGGTGCGGGATGGGGGTTGACGGGGCGGTGGCCTGCAGACGACGCTCGCGGCGAATCCAGCCGATGACGCAGGCCGCCATAGCAGCCACCGTGGCAACGCCGGCAAGGCGAATGGTGTTCATGATGACAAGGCCATACTTGCCGGTGGACGGGTCGTACTGGAAGCAGAGCAACAGCACCTGATCGACGGGGGAACCGATGCGGTTCTCAGAGGCCTCGATCAGGCCGAATCGCAGATCCTTCGGCGAGTACTCGATGCCGTAGAAATATCGAGCGAGCCGGCCGCCCGGCGTGAGCACCATGATGCCGCTGGCGTGTACGTAGAGGTCGGTCTCTTCGTCGTACTCGAAGCCGAATCCCACGCTCTCGGCGAGGCGTTCGATCTGGTCTGCGTCACCAGTGAGGAAGTGCCAGCCCTCGGCAGCACCCTCCCGGCCGTAGCGGCCGACATACTCATCCCTCTTGGCGCGCGCCAGGGCCGGTGTCTCGCCAGGATCGATACTGACCGTGATAATATCGAAGTCCTCGCCCACATCGAGAGAGAGAACGCGCAGGCTGCGCAACAGGCCATTGAGGACTTGCGTGCACAGCATGGGACACTCATAGTAGGCCAGCGTCAACACGACAGGGCGATCCTGCTGCATCAGGTCGGCAAGCCGGACCTCGACGCCGTTGATGTCCCTGAAGGTCAGGTCCAGCGGAACCTGCTCGTCGAGACGCTGCTCGATGCCGATGCCGATGCCTACCGTCGGATCGAGAGCCTGACCCGATACGGCGACGACGGAGATCAAGGCGGCGAGAGTGATATGTGTGAGGTGGCGACCGACCATGTCTGCCGTTCAGTCGCTGGCGGCGCCGGAGCCGGTCGTCTGCGGCAGGCCCGTGGCGGCCAACACCTCGATGGCCCTGTCGATGGGGATGCGAGCCACTCGATTCTCCCGGTCCACCCACGCGTATGAGGTCAGCAGGTCGTCTTCGGACTGCCGCAACTGTGCCTTCTCCCGCGGGGGATCAGGTTGCAGGCGGGGACCGCTGACCACGGCGCGCGTGTCGCTGAGAGGATGGGGCTCCTCGGTGCCTTCGTAAATGGGCTGCACGTAGGCGAGCGTGCGGAACATGATGACCATGGCGACGAAAGCGAAGAGCATCAGTCCCGCCAGGAAGATCCCGGCTTTGGCGAGGGGAGCCGCATCCGCGTCGGTGATTTCGTGCCCGGCGGCACGGGACGCCTCGTTCATGTCGACGGGGGCTTGACGCTCACTCAATGGTGGGCCTCCTCGGCGAGGGCGGCATAGTCGAACCGCGGATCGTTGAGGGGGACAAGAGACTTCTTCTTCAACTGCCCGAAGAACACGAAGAGCCACAGGCCACCCATGCCCACGGGGATCGCCAGATCGAGCCAGTGCGGCATAGCCGAAGCGTGTCCGCCATCGGCGCCGTGCTGGAACGCCGGGGCCGTGATCCAGTACAGGTCGAGGAGCCGCATCAACAGCAGGCCGCAGGCGACGCTGACGAGGATTTTCAACCGTGCCTTGATGCGACTTGAGATGAGCAACAGAAACGGCACGAAGAAGTGGAAGCCGATCAGGACATAGCCGAGGTAGAGCCAGCCGCCGTGCAGTCGGGTGTAGTACCAGGTGATCTCCTCCGGCAGGTTGCCCGACCAGATGATGAGCAGTTGCGAGAAGGAGGTGTAGGCCCAGAGCATCGTGAAGCCCAGCATGAAGGTGCCGAGGTCACGCAGGCGCTCGTTGGTCAGCAATGACGACAAGGGTTCGTGGCGGGACAGCGAGACGCCGACGATGGCCGCCAACGACCAGGTGGCCAGACCCCCACCGATGATGTAGATGGCGCTGAAGATCGTCGAGAACCAGTGCGGCTCGAGAGACATGAGCCAGTCGACGCTGGCGAACGTAGCACTGAGCACGAGCACAATGATGCCCGGGCCCGAGAGGACCTGGGTACGTCGCGTCGGCCAGGTTTCCGACGAACGGTCCTGCTGGCTCGCCCAGCGCGTCAGCAGGACGGAGAGCAGGCCCCAGATGGCGAAGTAGGCAAAATACCGCAGTACGAAGAAGCCCTCGTTCAGGTAGACGACCTTCTTGGCAAGGACCTCGTCGATAGCCTCTGCATGCGTCCAGTGGTAGAGCTCGTGCATGCCGCCCAGAACTGGCAGTCCCAGGACCAACATGACCAACCAGGTCTGTGTCCCTGCCTCGAGCAGGCGGCGGATGGCGAATCCCCAGCGGCCACCTGCCAGGTGGTGGATGAAGAGGATCAGAAGCGAGCCGATCGTCAGGCTGATCCAGAATGTAAAGCCCAGCAGGTACGACTTGAAGAACTGTTCGTGCTGGCTGAAGTAGCCGAAGGCCGTCAGGGCCATCCCGGCGATACCGGCGATGAGGGCCCGACGACGATAGCCATCGATGCGCGGCGCCAGGGCTTGACTCTGACGGATGAGCTCCTCGTTCATGGAAGCTGTCCCTGGTCCTGTGCTGGCAGTTGGTCGAAGTCGGCACGCTGGCTGAACTGCAGTGCGCGCACATAGGCGGCGATGGCCCAGCGGTCCTCCACCGGGACTCTGGATGCGTAGCTGTACATGGCTCCGAAGCCGTTGGTTATGACGTCGAAGGTGTAGCCGATAGCGGCCTCACGCAGGCGATCCTCGTGCAGAGAGGGGGGCGGCTTCAGGCCGCGCTGGACGATCATGCCGTTGCCCTGACCGGTGCGATCGTGGCAGGGCGAGCAGTAGATGTCGTAGCGCTCCTGGCCCCGCCTCAGCAGAGCCTTGCTCAGGACGATGGAAGCGGGGAGCGCACTGGCCGATTCACCGTTGATCTTGCCGGTGTAGAGATGCTCGTCGAGGCGCAGCTCACCCCGGGCGATTGTGCCCTCGATCGGGGCCCGCGAGGTGAGACCATCATCAAAGAAGGTCGTCGCTTCGTGGGCCTCGTACTTGGGTTGGTCGTACATCCGCTGTCGCAGATCACAGCCGCTGCCCAACACACCGCAGCACAAAGCCAGCAGCGACAGAAGCCGACGCAGGTTGGGCCGACTCGTGCGTGTGCCTTGCTTCTTCACGCTTCTACCTCCGTCACTTCGACGGGGTCCAGGCTCTGCAGGAAGGTGCGCGTTGAGCTGGCGTCATAGTTGGCGTCCTCAGACTCAACACACAGGAAGAAGCGATCCTGACTGGCACGGGCAAAGGCCGGGACATTAAAGACCGGGTGGTAGGGCTGGGGCAGGCCATTGAGCAGGAACAGACCGATCAGAGTGCCGAGGGCGGCGAACAGGATTGTCACCTCAAAAGCCACGGGGATGAACATCGGGCCGCTGTGCATTGGCCGGCCGGCAATGTTGATCGGGTAGTCGATGACGTGTACCCAGTACTGGAGACCATAGCCGCAGATCGCCCCGATCACGCCGCAGACGAAGGTGGCGATGGGGAGGTTGGTGTGCGTAAAGCCGATAGCCGCCCCCAGGCCGTGGATCGGCAGCGGTGAGTAGGCGTCGATCTTGCGGTAGCCCTCAGCATAGGTTCGCCTGGCTGCCTCGAGAAGGTCTTCGGGCTTCTCGAATTCGGCCATCATGCCATGCGGGTCCTGAGTCTTGTTCATCGATCAGTGCTTCTTGCCGACGGGCAGCAGCGTGCGGATCTCGTGGACTGCGATCAACGGCCAGCCTCTGATAAACAGGAAGAAGAAGACAAGGAACATGCCGATCGTGCCCAGGTAGAGCATCCAGTCCCAGAGCGTGCCCGAATACATGTCCCAGGAGGATGGCATGTAGTCGCGGTGCATGCTGCCGACGACGATGATGAAACGTTCGAGCCACATTCCCACGTTGATGAACATGCAGATGCCGAAGAGCACGAAGATGTTGTGGCGTACACGCTTCGACCACAGCAACTGCGGCACGAAGATGTTACATGTCAGCAGGGCCCAGTAGGCCTCGCCGTACGGGCCGAACATCCGGTTCTGCAGCATGAAGCTCTCATACACGCTGGCGCTGTACCAACCGATGAACTGCTCCATGAAGTAGCCGTAGCCGACGATGAGACCGGCCACCAGCATGACTTTGCCCATGTTGTCGAGATGGCGGTCGGTGATGAAGTCATGCAAGCCGTAGAGGCTCCGCAGGGGGATCATCAGAGTGAGCACCATGGCGAACCCGGCGTAGATGGCGCCAGCCACGAAGTAGGGCGGAAAAATCGTCGTGTGCCAGCCGGGGATGATGGACACGGCAAAGTCGAAGGAGACCACCGAGTGTACGGAGAGCACCAGGGGGGTCGACAAGCCGGCCAGCATGAGCGACGCCATCTCGTAGCGTTCCCAGTGGATGGCGGATCCGCGCCAACCCATGGAGAGCAAGCCGAAGATCCGCTGCGTGACGGCATGCTTGGCGCGGTCACGATAGGTGGCGAAGTCGGGGACCAGACCCAGGTACCAGAAGAGCAGGGACACCGTCAGGTAGGTGGAGACGGCAAAAACGTCCCAGATCAACGGGGAGCGGAACTGCGGCCAGATGTCCATCGAGTTCGGGTACGGAAACAACCAGTAGATAGCCAGCCACGGACGGCCGGTGTGCAGGATGGGGAACATGCCGGCGCACATCACGGCGAAGATCGTCATGCCTTCCGCGGATCTGTTGATCGAGGTGCGCCACCTCTGCCGGAACAGCAGCAGCACAGCCGAGATCAGTGTGCCGGCGTGACCGATCCCGATCCACCAGACGAAGTTGATGATGGCGAAGCCCCAGGCGACGGGCACGTTCAGTCCCCAGACGCCGGTGCCTTCGTAAATGAGCCAGACGATGGCGACCTGCATCATCATCAGCAGGCCCAGGCCGAAGACGACCACGGCGAACCACTGCCACGGCGTGTGCGGCGTCAGGACGAGGGAAGTGATCTTCTCCGTGATCGACGTGTACGACGTCTGACCCGGTCCCAGTTCTGGGGCGGGAGGCGTGTAGGGTTGGCGTTGCGGAGCCTCGGACATGGCCGTGCTAACCGATCTTCGGGTTCGGGTTCTTCACGCGTGCCAGATAGGTCGTGCGTGGCTTCATGTTGAGGTCGGTGAGAATGCCGTAGTTCAACGGCGACTTCTTCATCCGGCTCACCTGGCTGTCGGCGTCGGTGAGGTTGCCGAAGGAGATGGCTCCCGTGGGACAGGCCTGCTGGCAGGCCGTCTGCACCGCGTCACCGCCGACGCGGCCCTCGCCATTGGCAATCTTCGCCGCCACGCGAGCACTGTTGAGGCGCTGGACGCAATAGGTGCACTTCTCCATGACGCCGCGAGAGCGGACGGTCACATCGGGGTTGCGCCCCATCTTCAGTGTCTCCGTCTCACGATCAACATATTGTAGCCAGTTGAAGCGACGGACCTTGTACGGGCAGTTGTTGGAGCAGTAGCGCGTTCCCACGCAGCGATTGTAGACCATGTCGTTCAAGCCCTCGACGCTGTGTGAGGTCGCCGTCACGGGACAGACCAACTCACAGGACGCGTTCTCACACTGCTGACACGGTATCGGCTGATGCAGGATCTCGGGGTCATCAAGATCGGAGAAGTACCGATCGATCCGAATCCACGGCATCTCGCGGCCGTTGAGGACCTCTTCCTTGCCGACGATGGGGATGTTGTTCTCGGACTGACAGCCGACGGCGCAGGCATTGCAGCCCATGCACGCCGTCAGGTCGATGGCCATGCCCCACTGGTTGGGTGCGGTGTAGTCGTGTCCGTCGTAGAGCGTGAGATCCTCGGGGAATTCATGCCCAAAGTCCTCGTGCGCAAAATGGGGATGCTCCTGGAAGTGCTGCAGGTCGCCCTGCCGGACGAGGGCGCGGCCCTCCATGCTCTGGTGATCCTGGGTACAGGCGAGCTTGACCTGATCATATGTCTTGACCACGGAAACGTCCGTCGTCGACCACGAACCGCTGGCGCTGCGGACCGCCGACGCATTGAAGCCGACGCCATCTGCCACCCGTCCGCCTCGGGTCCTGCCGAAGCCCAGGTGTGTGGTGATGACCCCGTCGGCCTGCCCCGGCACGATCCAGATGGGGGCTTCGACCTGTCCTCCGGCGGCGGCGATCCTGATGACCTGCTCGTTGCTGACGCCAAGTCGCTCCGCCATGGCCGGGCTGACGATGGCAGCGTTGTCCCAGGTGAGTTTGTGTACCGGTCGTGGGGTTTCCTGCAGCCAGCCGTTGTTGCTGTTGGCGCCTGCCCCGAGGAACGGATCGGGACGCAAGGCGAACTCGATGTCGGACTCCGGATCAAGGCTGGTGCCAAAACCGGCACGCAGGCGAAGAGAGCGCACCTGCACAGCACGATCGTCAAGAGATGTGCCGGGAATGGCTCCGTCATGCAGGGCTTTCTGCCAGGTGGTGTCGAAGTCGCTGTCGTTGGCGAACAGCGGATCGCCAGCCCAACGCTCCTTGACCATGTCGACAACCGGCTTGCCGGAGTTGCCACCGATGACCGCCACGACTTCGTGTGCCGAGCGTGTCGGATAGAGCGGGTGGATCAGGGGCTGCACGATGGTCACGGTGCCATCGTGAGCGCGCAGGTCGCTCCAGGATTCGAGAAAATGTGACTGCGGTACATGCCAGTGACACAGCTGCGCCGTCTCATCTTCGTAGGCCCCGACATGGGCCCGGAGTGTGACCTTGTCCATCGCCGCGGAGAAGCCGAGTTCGGCGGGAGCGGCAAAGACGGGATTGCTGCCGATGATCAGCAGCAGTTCCACCTGTCCGGCCTTCATGTCCAACACCAGATCACGCAGGTCGGCGGCATGATCGGCGGGGGATATCTCGACGGGTTCGGTGTGGTGAACCGTCCGCCCCGTGTTGCCGAGCTTCTGATTGATGGCATGGGCCAGAGCGTGCAAGGCGGAGGATTGATGCGGGCCGACGATGACGGCACTGGCACCGCGGTGGGCCTCCAGGTCACCGGCGACGGCCGCGACCCAACCGGCGGCGTCATCGAAACCGTGGTCACCCCCCTCGAACTGAACATCGACACCTAGGCGGCCGGCAAGTGCAGCGGCCATGGCTTCGAGGCCACCGCTGTCGAGGGCAAGGCGGTGATCGGCGATGCTGCCGGTGGAAGAGGGCGATGTCTCGGCCACGTAGAGGCGGTTGGGGATCGCCGCCGCCGGACCGTGGAGCGCCTCTGTACGTCGCCGCATGAAGTCGCGGGCGTAGCGCATGGCCGCCGGGCCCTCGAGAAAGAGATCGGCGTCCAGGCTGAGTACGACATCGGCCCGGGACAGATCGTAGTAGGTGTTGACGGATTCGCCGAACGCCTGGCGCGAACCCAGTTCCGCACCGTCGCCACGAGTGGGATCGAACTGATGCCAGCGGGCTTCGGGCATGGAGCGCAGAATGTTCTGCAGCTGAGCTCCCAGGGTCGGTGAGGTGACCGAGCCGGTCAGGATGCGCAGGCCGGCGCCTTTTTCCGCCTGCAGGCTGGCCAGAGTCGGGGCAAGGCCCTGGATGAAACCGCCCCAGGTTGAGATGCGACCCGCATTCTTGACCGTCTGCGAACGGTCGGGATCATAGAGATCGAGGATGGAGGCCTGAACTGTGGGGTGTGTCGCCCCGAGGCTGGCCGGGTGTTCGGGATTGCCATCCAACTTGGTCGGCCGACCCATGTGGCTCTCGGCGAGAAGCCCCACCGCAAGGCCGCCCACGGCCGCAGCCGTGGCATAGTACAGAGGCCGGCCGGGGAGGGCGTTTTCGGGGGCCCGAATCCAGGGGACGATCTTCTCCTCCGGCTGAATCGTGCAACCGGTGAGCCCACCGAAATCCAGCGAGGCACTCATGAGCTTCAGGAAGTTGCGGCGGCTGAAGCCATCGCTCCAGGTTGAGGCGTCTTCTGGGAACTCCTGGTGGAGGAGCTCCCTGAATTCGGTACTGTCGGCCAGTTCGTCGAGACTACGCCAGTACTGCTGGCCGGAACGACCCGACAGCGTCTTGCGCAGCTGCGGCAGATCGAGCCGCTTGCGGGACGGCTTGGCGATGGATTCGGTCACAGGTGACACACCGAGCAATCAGAGAGTTGGGAAACGCGCACGTCGTATTCCTCCACGAGCTGCCGCCCCAGTGCCTCCTGGTTCTCCGGCGCCTCCCAGTTCACGTCGAACACGCGGTCACGCGGCCGGATGAACTGTGCGGGGTCGCGGTGGCAGGAGAGACACCATTCCATGTTCAGCGTCTCGGATTTCATCATCAGCGGCAGCTGGTCGATGGCACCATGGCAAGTGGTACAGCCGATCCCTTTGGCCACGTGGATATTGTGTCTGAAGTAGACGAAGTCCGGCAGGTCGTGTACTCGCGTCCACTGCAGGGGGAGGTCATCCCGGAAAGCGGCTCGAACCGGTTCGAGCACCGGCGCCTCGGTCCAGATGAGCGAATGGCAGGTCATACAGGTTTCCACCGGAGGAATGCCGGCGAAAGCCGATGTCTCGACACTGGTGTGGCAATAGCGGCAGTCGATGCCCATCCCCGTAACATGGTGCTTATGAGAAAATGGCACGGGTTGATCGAGAGACACACCGACGCCGCTCACGTAGTCGAGTCGGTTGATGTTCAGCAGGATGCTGAGCAAGCCACCGACCACCCCGACAGCGGCGATGATCGAAAACTTCGCGACCCAGTTGATGCTTCGAGGAAAAACCTGCGCCATCTACGCACACTCAGAGAAGGTCACGGGGCCTGCAGGCGCCAACAGAGCAGGAGGTCCCGAGGTCTGATAAGGAAAACGGTTGTCGGTTGCCTGAATCTTCGGGGAGCCACGCACTCGCGTGGTAGGTCGAACGACGCCTGAAGAGTATAGCCCTTTTTTACGGGTGTCAACAGTTCTGCCGGCATTTTGTCGGGGCGATTAACGCACTGTTTTTTAGTCGCTTCCCTGCCTTTCGTCGGGGCGGTGGCGAGGACTGGTTTCTTGACCGTCGCACACAGCTATTCTATACTAGAACGTTTGATCTGATTCGTGTTCCCGGTGGTGGAGAGCCAAAAAGAGCCCCTGTAGTTAAACGGATATAACGGAGGATTCCTAATCCTCAATTCTGGGTTCAATTCCCGGCAGGGGTACCACCGTCGCCCCCTCCGGCGTTTCGCTGGAAGCCCTGGCAACGGGGGGGGATGACCGAAACCGACAGGCCACCTGACGACCCTGACTTCCGTCAGAGCCAGCCGACGCCGCAGCCGGTGACGGTGGCAGAAGTCGAGGAGTTGCTCGGCCAGCATCGTGAGTGGCTCGAATCGAAGGCACAGGCCGGGCAGCGGGCATCCTTCCATCGAGCTCTGCTCCAGGATGCCTACCTGCAGGGGGCGGACCTTCGTGGGGCCGACTTCAGCCAGGCCGTTCTGCAGGGGGCCGAACTGCAGAATGCCAACCTCTACCGGGCGAATCTGAGTCAGGCCAACCTTCAGGGCTCCAGTCTGCAACGCAGCCGATTGCGTGAAGCCACACTGGAGGGGGCTCATCTGATCGGAGCCAATCTGCAGGAGGCGGATCTGCGCCATGCCGTCCTGGTCCGGGCCGACCTGCGCGATGCAGATCTGCTCGAAGCGCGGCTCAGCAATGCCGACCTGTCCACGGCCTTCTGTAAGGGTGCAAACTTCTTCATGGCAGATCTGAGCAGCGCCAACTGCACCGAGACAAACCTCCAGGAGGCCAACCTGCGGCTGGCCCAGGTACAGGACGCCAAGCTCGCCGGGGCGGAGTTTCGCGGGGGCCTGCTGCATGCTGCCGATTTTCTCGACGCCCTCGGCCTGACCATGAGACAGGCGACGGAAGGCGAAGTGGACGGCCGCACCCGCTGGCCGACCTATCTGCGTGACGAGATCCCCACGGGGGCCTAGCTGGCCTACCTGGTCGCCTGGGGGGCCTCCCCTTCGAAGTGAGCGACGATGGCAGCACCGCATGAATCGCTCCATACGTTGACCGTGGTGCGACACATGTCGAGGATCCGGTCGACGGCCAGAATCAACCCCACACCCTCCAATGGCAGACCGACGGCGGTGAGGATGACCGAGATCATGACGAGGCCGGCCATGGGGATGCCAGCGGCACCGATGGAGGCCAGCAGGGCGGTGACGACGACGAGGAACTGCTGGGCGAAACTCAACTCGAACCCGTAGTACTGGGCGATGAACATGGCGGCGACGCATTCATAGAGTGCCGTGCCATCCATGTTGACGGTGGCGCCGAGGGGGGCGACAAAGCTGGTCACCCGGTTCGATACACCGGCACGATTCTCGAGAGAGTCCATCGTCAACGGCAGCGTCGCCGAGGAGGATGAGGTGGAAAACGCCGTCATCAGAGCGGGCGACATGGCCTGGGCATGCCGCAACGGCTGCAGCCGGCCGACGACGAAAAGCAGCAAGGGCAGCGTCACGGCGCCGTGCACGAGGAGGCCGAGGAATACGGTCAGGGCGTAGATTCCAAGCCCTGAGAACACTTCGAGCCCCGTGGTGGCCACGGTACGGGCCACGAGGGCGAAGATGCCGAGGGGGGCAAAGGCCAGGACGAAGTGAGTGATTCTCATCATCACTGCGAAGGCACCCTGAAAGAACGATTCGAGAGGCTGTCGCACGGGGTCGGGAACACGGGAGAGAAAGACGCCGAAAAGCAACGCGAAGATGATGATCTGCAGCATGTCGCCGTCAGCCATCGAGGCGATGGGGTTCGTCGGCACCATATCCGTCACCAGGCGCACCAGGGCCTGCCACGGGGAGGACCCGAAACGCTCAATCGAACCGGCCAGCTTCTCCGGCTGCGCCTGCAGACCGAGGACCGCGCCCACGCCGGGGCGCAACAGGTTGACGAGCATGAGGCCGGTGACGATGGCCAGCAGGCTCGAGACGGTGTAGAAGATGAGTGTCTTGGCACCCAGGCGGCCCATGTTTCCGGAGGCGCCAAGCCCTGAGACGCCGCAGACGATCGATGTCAGGATGAGGGGCACGATCACCATACGCAGGGCCCTGAGGAACAGGTCGCCCATGAACGACACGACCAGTATGCTGTCGCCCAGAACTAGGCCCCCGAGAGCGCCGAGGACCAGGGCCGTCAGGATCTGCCAGTGCAGAGGAAATCGAAGCAATCGAAGCACGGGAATCCGTTTCTGTGAAAGACATCGACAAGGAGTCGACGAGAGGTCACAACTCCGTGTCGGCGAACCTAACGCCAGCCATCGATCGTGAGCAAATGACAATCCAGTTCTACGACACGCCAAGCCGCAAGAAACTGACCTTTCGGCCACTCGAGCCCGGTAAGGTTCGAATGTACAGCTGTGGTCCCACCGTCTGGGACTACGCCCACATCGGCAACTTCCGCTGCTTCCTGTTCTACGACGTACTGAAGCGCTACCTGCAGTACCGTGGCCTGGAGGTCGAGCATGTCATGAACCTCACCGATGTGGACGACCGCATCGTACAGCAGGTCAATGACCGCGACGACGGCACACTCGACGACTATGTGCAGACCTACATCGACGGCTTCTACGACGACATCGACGCCCTGGGTATCCTGCGTGCCGACCGCTATCCCCGGGCCACCGAACACATCCCCGAGATGCTCGACCTGATCCAGCGACTCATCGACAACGATGTCGCCTACGAGCGGGATGGCTCCGTGTATTTCGCCATCACCCGTTTCCCTGACTATGGTCGTTTCGCCCATCTCGACACCAGCGGCATGCGGGCCGGAGCCCGTGTCGATACGGACAAGTACGACAAGGAGGACGTCCGCGATTTTGTGTTGTGGAAAGCCTGGGTCGAGACCGACGGTGACCTGGCGTGGGACTCTCCGTGGGGGCGCGGTCGCCCGGGGTGGCACCTGGAGTGCTCGTGCATGTCGATGACGTATCTCGGAGAAACCTTCGACATCCATACAGGAGGGGTGGATCTCATCTTTCCACATCATCAGAATGAGATCGCCCAGTCTGAGGGAGCGACGGGGAAGACCTTCTCCCAGTACTGGATGCACAGCGAGTTTCTCAACATCGATGGCGTCGGCATGTCGAAGAGCGTGGGCAACAACATGCGCCTGCGGGAGCTCCGTACCGGCGAGGTGGCCGGCAAGGCGGCAGAGGATGTCGCCGGATTCCGATATTTCGTCGTCACGAACCATTACCGTACCACCCTCAACTTCACGCGTGAAGCCCTGGACGGGGCGATCCGTGCCCGCCAGAGGCTCAACCGACTTCATGGCCGACTCCTGGCGACTGCCGAAGACTCGAACAACGATGACACCGACTGGGCAGGAGCCATCGAATCGGCGCGGAGTGACTTCATCGAGGCCATGGACGACGACCTGAATGCACCCAGAGCGATGGCCGCCGTGTTCGGCCTGGCGGGCAAGGCGGAGCGGGCCCTGTCGGCGGGGCGGATCACTGCCGCCGGAGCCACCATGATCCGCACCTTCCTCGAAGAGGTCAGCGCCGTCCTCGGCATCCTGGGCAAAGACGAGGGGGCGCAGGATCAGTCACCGCCAAACCCCGAGTTGCCGGAGGAACTGGCGCGGATGGTGCGTGATCGCCAGCAGGCACGCGCGTCGAAGGATTGGGAACGTTCCGACGAACTGCGTGACTCGCTGGCCGCTGCCGGCGTGACCCTGACTGACACTCCCGACGGACCGACGTGGACCTGGACGGCTGCGGACGGCGCGTAGCCAACGGCCGTTACTCCTTACGTGACAACGAGTAAGGGAGCTTGTGGCTTGACTTCCAGGCCGCCGCGAAGTATCTAGGACGCGTCCCTAAAGCCGTGCGGCACAAGTCCGGCGGAATATGGGCGCCGATGCATCCCGGTTCGCGGCGTTGCGCTCGCTCTGTGTATCCCACCGATACGCATCACTCGCGCGCCTTGCGACCCGGGCGCCTCGTCGCCCATCTCAAACCGCCGTACTTACGCCGCGCGGCTCTAGTGATTCCCTTTCACGCAGCATACCCGAGGCCCAGTGAACGCCCCCGGCAAGATTCTTCTGTCCCGTGAACTGCGGACCGAGATGTGGCTTGCTCTCGCAGCCCGGCTGGGAGAGGGAGAAGCGCTGTACTCCAACGCCCACTTCCGCACCGCCCTTCTGGAGATTTACCAGCAGATTACGGGACAGGATCCGCCAGCTTCGATGGAGGAGGAAGTGCGGTCCATGGTGGAGACCGTCAACCGCGAGCATCCCGAGACCTACCTTGCCCGCGCCGTGCAGAACGGAATCGCCAAGGCCTTCGAAGAAGGCGTACGCAAGAATAACTGGGATCTGGCCAAGATCCAGGCAAGTGGCGCCAGCGCACTGCGGCGTTTCAGTCAGCTGGAGACGGTGCGGGACGTACTCGAGGACGCGAATCTGACGCCATCACAGCTGTCGATGGTCAGCTGTGTGCAACAGGTCATCGAACAGGTTGCACCGCGACAGGATACCCCGCCTCAGCCCCCGCCTTCGCGGCCTCCCGCCTTCCGTCCGGATCTGGCCGCTCAGGAGCCGGTGGCCGCCCCGGCGGCGCCTGCCAAGGCCGCGGCTGAGGCTATCGATCCCGAGACGGAAGCTGCCATCGCCTCCGGTGACGTCGACGCCGAGGTCGCCCGCGAGAGGGCCAAGGCCGGTGAACAACGGCGTGCCGCCCTGGAGGAACAGGAGCAGCAGAAGGTGCCCGGACGACTTGATGGCCTCGTCGAACAGGGCGTGGTGACCGAGGAGGAGGCCGGGCAGCTGCGCGAACTGCGCAAGATCGACGAGCGGGTCAAGAGTGGCGAGATCACGGAGGCGGAGGCCACCGAGATCCGCAACAGCCTGGTGAATGCGAAGGTTCGTGACAAGCTCGAACGGAAGGTCCGCGAAGCTGTGGCCGACTCCGTCAAGTACCTGCAGGTATTCGAGTCGATGAAGAAGATCTCGCCCAAATACCACGACGCCATCGCCTTCCTGATCGAGCACAAGAACCTGGTAACCGCTGCCGATGACGCCGGCATCGATCAGGGATCGGCGATCAAGGCGTTGATGGAGGACATGGAACTGCTCGACGACGTGACCGATATCATGGAGCGCAAGGACCACGAACTGCGCATGATATCGGTGCGCCTGCACCCCTACAGCAGCATCATGAACCGTGGGGTCGAGCGCATCGGCAACATGACCATCGAGGAGGTCTTTGTGGAAGACCTGGCGAAGGTCGATGTCGACGAGATGTCCGATCGACTCAGTTCTGGCGATGCTCAGCAACGCGTCCGACCTGCAGCCGATATGCGCTGCCTCATCAGTCTCATCGACCACGTCACCAAGCGCACCCGGTTCCGCAAGGAGCTGCGCCTGCTGCGCATCGCCCGGCAGGTGGAGGAGTTCTACAAGAACACGTCGGACATGAACGAGGCCCGGCATCAGGCTGAGAACTTCCTCAACCGGCGACTCAGGCGCATGTTTCCCGACATGAACGCCGATGAAACCGCCGAGCTCAAGCAGCGCTCTACCGAGATGATGGATCAGATCGAGCAGCGCATCCACGATGAGCGCAAGGCCGAAGTCGAAGCCAAGCGAGCCAAGACGGCCGCTCCCGCGGCCCAGGGCGCCGGTGGCGGCGACGGGGATGAGGAACTGTCGGCTGATGAGTTGCAGAAGGGTGTGCAGATCGGCCGCGTGGAGATGCGCGTGGCCGGCAACACGCGGCGGATCCCAACCAAGATCATGCCTGATCCCGACGATCCCGAGGTCATGGTGATCGTCATGCGCGACCCGGAAACCCAGGAACTGCTTCCTGCCAAGCGGCGAGGCGCCAAGCGGACCGTCGAACGCAACCGTGACGGATACTGGGCGGAAGTGCGCTGACCTTGGGGAGGGGAACGGACCTCTCGCTGGCGGCGGCACGACGCGCCTTCCATGTCGTGTCCTCCTATTGGCCTCTGTTCTCCACACCGGAGCAGACCGCCATCGATGGCTGGCTGGCCAGTCTGCAGCAAGCGAGCCTGGAGCAGGCTGGCCTGGAGGGGATCGAGAGTGATACGTCACCCCGTCTCGAAATCAGCCGCGGGCAGTTGCTGTGCTGTTTCGGTACAGGCAGTCTAGCCCGTCTTCTCCCCGAACGCATCCTCCGATCTGACACCCATCCGTTCCTCCGGCAGGCCAGCGACAGTTCCGGGGCTCCCATCTCGCCGATCCTGCGTCAGCAGATGATCGCCGATCTGCGTCGTTGGCAGCAAGTGTTCTCCCATCTGCCCGATTTCGACGAAGCCGTCCAGCCGTCTGAGTTGTCGCTTGAGTCGGTGGCGCCAGACCCTTTTGGCCGGGGCCGCAATCCGTGGTCTGCAGAGGCAGCCGGCCGGCAGCTGCTGACCGACTTTCCAATCAGCGAGGACTGGGGAGCTCTCGTCGACCCCCTGGAAGCCTTTGTTCGTGCCCATGGCGCCGGTCCGTCCCAGGGGTGCGTGGCCTTCCGCCTCGAAGGCAGCGGCGGGCAAGCCCTTCTGCAGCCCATCGAGGAATTCGCCGCCTTCGACCTGGATTGGCTGGAGGGGAATGAGAAACGGATCTCCGTGCTGGAGAGGAACACCCGCTATCTGCTGGACGGGTACCACGCCCACAACTGTCTGGTCTGGGGGCCCCGGGGGTGTGGCAAGTCTTCCGTGATCCGGGGTCTGATCACGCGCTACTGGGAGGGGGGGCTGCGGGGTGTCGAGGTTCCGCACAGGAGCTACCAGTATCTGCCCCAGCTGTTCGATCTGGTACGCGGGCGCCGGGAACGATTCATCGCCGTACTCGACAATATCGCCATGGAACGGACCGATCCTTACACAAGGATGCTGTCGGTTGCCCTGGATGGCGGCCTCGAAAGTGCACCCGCCAATCTCGTGTTCTATGCCACCTCCAATTTCAAAGATCTCGTCGACCGGGGGGGGGAGCGCCCCCAGGGCCCACCGGCGATGCAGGCCGACGCTGCTCCGGGAGAGATCCGCCACACGGACTCCCAGTCCAAGGTCCGGCGGGGATTCGACCCCCAGGGATTCCAGCGCCTCGATGAAAGACGCGCTCTCGACGATCGCTTCGCCCTCAAGATCTTCCTGGACCTGCCAACCAAGTCCGAGTACGACCGGATCGTGGTGGCCTATGCCCGTCGTGCCGGCCTGGATGTACCCGAGGCGGAGCTGTTGGATCGATTCCAGAAGTGGCGCATGCGGCACAACCACGATCTGGTGGGAGGTCGAACGGCACGGGACTTTGTCCTCTCCTGCTATCCTGATGCTGGCTGACGCCGAGTACGCCGAGTTTCTGGAGCTTGTCGAAGGGCAGTCCCTGCGCCAGCTCCGTCGCTATCTCGACTACGGAAAACGGACCCGCCAGGGAGGGGCAGTGGCCGAGCTGCATCAATGGCTCGGCCGCATCCTGCTGGATCGGGACTCCGTGTACGGCCTCGAAGACAAGGCCAGTGCCTTCGAGATCGCTGCCTGCGAATGGCTCGCCGGACATTGGGATGAACTCAACCACCCGGAGCCAGCCGTAGTCACCGTAGCCGGCGCCGTAGACAAGGTGCTTCTCGTCCGCCTTCTCGTCAGTGCCGAGACGCCCGCCCAGAGGACGGGTCTGGCACAGCTCTTCCGTCAGCGGTATGGGCGAATCTGGTCCTGGATCAGCGAACGGGCATCCCAGCTGGTAGTGAGCGAGGAGGCTGAGGATGGCACGGAGGCGGCGGAAGATGCAGCGTCGACCCCGGACGAGCCCGAAAGCCTTCTCTTCATCCGCTTCCTAGAGCACCTGGAGCGGCTTGCACCACTGCCGGCGGGTGCCGGTAGCAGTGGCGATGCGGAGCGCCTCAGGGCCGCCGAAGAACGTGAGGAGCGCCTGCATCGCGAGATCGCGGCGACGACGAATCGAGCCGAACGCGCGGCCACACGTGTCGAGAGGCTGCAGGAGGAGGTGGCGCAGCTGCGACGGGCGGCTCGTGAAGAAGGGGAGAACGGGGAGAAGCTGCGCGAGGAGCGCACTCGGCGTATCCGGATCGAACGCCAGGCCCGCGATGTGGCACAGGAACTGGAGCGACTCAAGAACGAATACCTGAGGCTGGATGCGAGAATGCGCGAGAGTGCACAGCGGGAGGGTGGGGGGCTGCCCCTGAGCAGCCTGGCGGAGCTCGCCAAGCTGGCAGATGCTGATCCGGGCCGGTTGCTGGGACTCGGTCCCGATGCCACAGCGGAGGATCTGGCCAGGACACGTCGGCGTTTCGCCGCCGCCTTCCACTCTGATCGCATCTCACAGCTGCCCCCATGGGTGGCTGAGGTATTCGACCAGCTTCTCAGCCTCGCCAACGCTGCCTGTGACCGGGCTCGCAGGTAACATCCGGCCTTAGCAGAACGGGAACGGCCCACGCTGTGTAACCAGCGCGGGCCGTTCCCGTATGGTACCGCTCTCCAGCTGTGGATCTGGCCTAAGCCGCCCGCCCCATCATCTGATCGAGTCGCCGCGAGATCTGAGAGAGAGACAGCCCCTCCGTCACTCGCATCTCATGGATCAGATGCTTGAGCAGAATGACCTCCGCCATATCGTACAGATCCTTGTTGCCCTGACAATCCGCCACTTTGAGCAAACCTTTGGACTTGTACTCCCGCATCTGGTGAATCGACTTGCCGAACAGCCGTGCTGCGTCTTCAATGCCGATCAGCTTCGTCTTGCGCGCTGCCATTGATAAAGACCTCCTTGTCTTTATTGTGACATGCGCGGGGAGATAATACTATGTCATACCAAGTCTATCGGCGTGTAGCGGCCAGCCTTGAGTGGAAAGAGCGGTGGCGTCCGGATTCTGTCGTTCAGTTGCGTTCGAGCAGTTCGATCTCATACCCGTCGGGATCATCGATGAACGCCATCTTCCTGCCTGCCGGGAATGACTCGCGCCAGTCTGCAGGCCAGATCTCAAGGCCATCTTTCTCGAGCTTGTCGCAGTACGAGATGAGATCCTCGACGCCGATGGCGAAGTGCATCAGATCATCGGGAACCTTCAGGTCATAGTCTGGAGACCAGGTAAACTCTATCGTATGCTCGTTGCCCGGCAATACGAGATGAGCTACGTGATTGCCGGCCGGGGATTTGTCGGTGCGGCTGGCGACCTCAAAGCCCAGATGGCGGGTATACCAGTCGATGGAGCGATCGAGATCACCGACACGGACACGGGTGTGGAGCAGCACAGCCATAAAAGATCCTTTCGTGCGGAAATGGATTGACCAGAAGTGGACGAAGCTGGTTGCGCTCAGACCGGGGTGGCCTACATTCGACACGCTCGTTGCACAAAACCAGCGACACTCCGGGCAAGCGAAAGCGGCGGCCCCATCTGCCGGGACCGCCGCTTCGGATTTTTATGGTGCCGATGGAGGGACTCGAACCCCCACTCCCTTGCAGGAACATGGACCTGAACCATGCGCGTCTACCAATTTCGCCACATCGGCCTGCATTGTTGAACAAGCAGAGAAGGTAACCGGAGCTCGGCGACGGAGTCAAGGCGACGTATGGCAAACAAAGACAAGGACGCGGCGGCGGCAGGAACCCATCTGATCGCGAAGAATCGTCGCGCCTGGCACGACTACGAAATCCTCGATACGTACGAGGCGGGTCTGGCCTTGCTGGGGACCGAGGTCAAGGCGTTGCGCCTGGGAAAGGCCAATCTCAGTGACGGGTACGCTCGTATTGAGAGCGGACAGGCCTTCTTGCATAGCGTTCGCATCGAACCGTACGGTGGCGGCAACCGGTTCAATCACGACCCGGAACGGGCGCGCAAGATGCTGCTCAATCGTGGGGAAATCGGGCGCATCATTGGCAAGACGGAAGAGAAGGGTCTCACTCTGATCCCGCTACGGCTCTATTTCAAGCGCGGAATCGCCAAAGTCGAGATCGGCATCGTCCGCGGCAAGAAGCAGTACGACCGTCGCCGCGAGATCGCGAAACGAGACTCGGATCGGGCCATCGACAGAGCCCTGGCGGAGAAAGCAGAGGGTTGAGCGAGGCATCTCACATGTCATCCATCGATCCGCGAGCGGAGGCCTCTCCCACGCCTTGTACCGCGTGTGGTGGCCACGGAGTCCGGTACGATCCCCGGGTCGAGGTGGGCCGCTTTGGTCAGTTGGACATATGTGAGTGCATCGCCCGGCACTGTCGCTGTGGCGGCAGGCCTCCCTATCAGTTCTGGGACGATGACTCCCAGCGCCAATGGTGCCTCTGCCACGGTTCGCGTCGACGCCTGGCCCATGTGAAGGAGTTGTTTCGCCAGGCCGATCTGCCGAGCAAGTTCCGCTTCAAGTTTCGCCACGACTTCCAGGACACCGCTCCCGATGGAACAGCCCTGGTTCTTGGCCGCCGAGTGAGGGAATCTCTGGCATATGTGACGGCCCTTCTAGATGACGATCGCGAACTGGAGCGAGGCTACCTGCTTCTTGGCAAACCGGGAACCGGCAAGACACTGCTGGCCTGCATCATGCTCAATGAATTGATGTTGAGACGCGCAAGAGCCGGACGCTTTGTCAACATGTCACGGAAGTTCTTCCCCCAGTTGCGTGACACCTACTCACAGGACAGCGAACGGTACGGCCAGACATCCCAGATCCTGGAGCTTCTCTACAACGTCCCCTATCTCGTACTGGACGATTTCGGCGAACAGAAATCTGAGTGGCAGGCTGAGATGCTCTATGATCTGGTGGACGCGCGGTACGGGGAAGAGAATTTCACAATCGTTACCACCAACATGTCGCGCAGCGAGATGGAGGAGTCAGGTGGACGTGTATTCTCCAGGCTCGTCGAAATGTGCTTCCTCGTCGACATGCACGGTCAGGACTACCGGCAGTTCCTCCTCTCTCAGTAGCCGCTGAAGAACTGGAAGACCTCGATGGACCGACAGGATGGCCGCGAGACGTCGCAGTTGCGTCCCGTGAGAATCACGCCCGGATACGTCAACACGGCGCCGGGGGCTGTGTTGATGGAAATGGGGGAAACCCGGGTGCTGTGCACCGTCTCCATCGAAGAGCGGGTGCCGCCCTTCCTGGTGGGCAAAGGCAAGGGGTGGCTGACGGCCGAATATGGCATGCTGCCCGGATCCTCGCCGCAACGTGTCTCCCGTGAGTCTGCCACGGGCCGGCCGAACGGGCGGGCGCGAGAGATTCAGCGTCTCATCGGCCGGTCGTTGCGCGCCGCCGTCGACCTGAAGCGCGTCGGCGAGAGAACCCTCTATGTTGACTGCGACGTACTGCAGGCGGACGGTGGTACCCGTACCGCGTCGATCACCGGAGCCTGGGTTGCCCTGGTGCTGGCGGTGCGCAGTCTCAGCGACCGGGGCCGCCTGGAGCACGGTGACATCATTACCAGCCAGATCGCTGCTGTGAGTGCCGGAATCGTCGGTGGTCAGGCCCTCCTCGACCTGTGCTACAGCGAGGATTCGCAGGCCGATACCGACATGAATGCGGTCATGACCGCCGATGGTGGCATCATCGAATTGCAGGCCACAGCCGAGGGGGCACCGTTCTCCCGGGAGCAGTCCCAGGCGCTGCTCGACTTGACGGCCGCCGGGATCGAACAGCTCACCTCGGCACAGCGGCAGGCTGCAACCGGCTGAAGCTAGTCAAGCGCCGGCAAAACAGCAGCTTGCGGACTCTGGAAGTGATGGCAGACCGCTTGACATTTGGCGGCGGCGCCGCTTAGATTACGCCATCGGTTGCCCGAATCAAGCGTGCAGCAAGAGGCGAGGCAGAACGCATGGCTGAGCAGGCAAAGGCTCCACCCTGGGATACCGAGGATTGTCTCGGCAGTTATCTGGGCGAGATCGCCCATTCCCATCCCTTGTCCGGGGCCGAGGAGGTCGGTCTCGCCCGCCGTATCAAGGCGGGCGATGAGGCCGCCCGCAACGAGCTGGTTGAGGCGAATCTGCGTTTTGTCGTCAGCGTCGCCAAGGAATACCAGAATCGCGGCGTGCCGCTTTCCGATCTGATCAGTTCCGGCAACATGGGTCTGATCACGGCCGCCGAAAGATTCGACGAGGAAAAAGGGTTCAAGTTCATTTCCTACGCGGTGTGGTGGATCCGTCAGGCCATCCTGCAGACCCTGGCCGAGCAGTCACGAACCGTACGCCTGCCGCTGAACAAGGTCGGCCTGCTCTATAAGATCTCAAGGGCTTCCCGCAAGCTGATGCAGGAGCGTGTCGACACGCCCGAGCCAGAGGATATCGCCGCCCAGCTCGACGTGACCGTGGAAGAAGTGAAAGAGACGATGCTTCACGGTCGTTCCGTGCGCTCTCTGGACGCTTCCTTCCGCGAAGAGGAGGAACAGAGCCTGCTGGACATCCTCCCTGATGATCGGCAGGAATCGCCCGAAATCGAAGTCATGAAGGGCTGTCTCCGGCACCAGATCGAGAACGCTCTGGACAGCCTCGTGGGGCGTGAGGCCGAGATCCTCAGCCTCTATTTCGGGCTCGATGGTGAGGAACCGATGACGCTTGATCAGATCGGCATGCGCTTCAGCCTCACACGCGAGCGTGTCCGTCAGATCAAGGAGAAAGCACTGCATCGCCTGCGGCACCCCAGCCGTTGCGATCAGTTGCGCACATACAGTCGGGCCTGACGCCGACTTCTGCAGTCGATGTGACTCGGTAGTGCCGAATACTCCCGTCCCCGCGGGGGCCTGTTTTCTGTAGCACGTTGTTCTCCCCTCCCCAGTAGTGCCTTTAGTCCGTACCCCTACGTCCATACGAGGAGGAGTGGCCACCGTGTCTCCTGACATTGGTACCGGTGAAGACGAATTGCTGCGGTCGATCGAAGAAGTGGAGGATCGGATCAAGGTCTTTCGCAAGAAAGTGCGCGCAGTACTCGCCTCCGCCCAGCCCGACGGCGGTGACGATCTACGCGACGAGAAGGTCTGATCGGGGCCGGAACGGCAACTCGGACAGACGGGGTGGCGCCAGCCAGGCGTCACCCCGTTTTTTGTGATTCATGCGCGGATCTGCTATTGTTATTTGCTTGCCATAGGCGCCACAAGACCTCCTGACCAGAGATGTTCCCGACCTGGAAGACATGCTGAGCGAACAGGAAGTACAACAGATCTGCAGGGTCTACAAGATCACCTGCCCGGTGTGTCTCTCCGAGGCCGATTTCAACCGCCTCAAACGGGACATGGCCCGCGCCGTCAAGACCGCCGGCGACGGCTATCCTCTTCAGTACAAGTGGCAGAAACCGGGCTTCGACACGGTCGACCCCAAACAGTTCCTCATGGGCACCTGCGCCAAGTGTGGTTTCGCCGGCGAACTCGAGGACGCTGACTTCCGCCAGGCGGGCAAGTCTCCCGACGCGTATCGCAAGGATTTCGAGGAGACCTCTCTCAATCAGTTCAAGGATGCCCTCGCAGCCGGCAAGGGAGCGTCGCAATCCCTTCTGAAGCGGGTGAGCGACGACGATCCGCTATTGAGCGTCATCGCCCAGGTGCACCTGGGCATCCTCTCCCAATGCTGTCGCAAGAGGATCTCTCCCGGCCCCATTGCCCGGTACTACCTGCGCATCGCCTGGTTGTTCCGCGAGCAGGAACGCTTCTATCAGGAGTCCGACCTCGAGGCCATCAGCGCCAGTCTGAAGAAGTGCCGTTCCCGCTGGAAGAAGGAACTCCCCGAGCACCAGGACTACCCCGTAGCCCCGGGCGTCGTTCTCAATGAGATCGAGGCATTGCGCATGGCCCGGGTCTTCTTCGAGCGCAATTACGAAACGCTGAAGGAGGCCGGCGTCGAGGATGAGTTGCGCCTGCGCTATCTGCTGGCCGAAATCGGCTTCCGGCTCTATGACCAGAGCAACAGCGCCGAAGACCACAAGAAGGCGGCCACCTTCTTCTCCGGTACCATGCAGCAATGCCTGAGCATCATCTCGGACAAGACCATCGTCGGCGGCCTCGTCAACCGGGCCAAGGAAATGCTCGAAGTCGCCGGAGAGCGCGGTCGCGAACTGCGCGCCCTGCACAAGGAGCGCGGGGGGGATGAGGGGGCCGAGGCAGAGGACGTTGGCCAGGAGGCGACTCCGAAGGCGAAGTCGAAGAAGAGGACGGACAAAGCCGGGAAGACGGCCGACGTCGGCAAGGCCAACGGGAAGAAGACTGCGGTGGCCGGTGGGAAGGCGGAGGCCAGCCAACCATCCGCAGCCAAGGGGCCGGCACCGGCGGACGAAGAAGAACTCGGGGGATCCGAACGGGACCGCATGACGCGGCAGATCACGGTTCTCACCGATGAAGTTGCGCAGCTCAAGGACCGTCTCGAAGGGCTGGAGGCGGACAACAAGAAGTGGCGTCAGTTGATCGGTCGCGACACTCTCACGGGACTGCCGAACAAGATTTCTCTGTTCCGCATCCATCTGCCGAAGGTGATACGGGAGTTCTCCTCGTCGTCGCCTTTCTCCTGCATCGCCATCGGTCTCGATCAGATCGGACGCGTGAACGACGATTTTGGCTGGCTCATGGGTGACAAGATGCTGCGAGCTTCGGCCAAGGGGCTGCGCAAGTTCCTGCAGGAGGGAGATGAACTCTATCGCATGGATGGGGCCAACTTTGTGATCGCCGGTCCCATGGACACCAACGTCGCCCGCCAGCGGGCCACCGAGATGCGGCGGGCTCTCGGGGGCAGCACGGTGCGTGTGGAAGAGACGACGATGCCCCTGGCTTCAAGCCCGGGCGTCGTCAGCGTCGAACAGACCGCCGGCAGTTCGGATTCGGACAGTGCCAATGCGGTATATGCCGCTTTGCTGCAGGCTCTGTACGCAGCCAAGCAAAAGGGGGGCAACACCGCCGAAGTACACAACGGCACGCGGTTCTGACCTACCCGATGTCGCCATGAGCGACCCCACTCCCGGCGCCTCTGGATCCTCCGGGAACCATCCTCTCTCCGGAAAGCCCGAAAGCCGGATTCGCGACGTGCTCGTGCAGACGGTGCGCGGCACCTATGATCACGACTGCGCCGACGCTGCGGCCGCCATGGCTTTCGACTTCGTCTTTGCCGTCTTTCCCGCCATCATAGTACTTACGGCATTGCTTGCCGTCATGGACATCCCGGTGGAGGCCTTCGGCGCGCTGCTGCACGATTTCGGCGTGGTTGTCCCCGGGCCACTGATCGACCTCATAGAAGACAATCTCAAACACGCAGCTGGTACGCCCCAATCGTTCTTCGCCCTGGGTATCATCGGCGTGATCTGGCCCGCGTCCGCCAGCATGTCGACGACCATGTCAGCGCTGAACCGGGCCTACGGCACCTCTGAGGAGCGTACCGTCTGGCTGCGGCGCCTGCTCTCGGTCGTACTCATTATCAGTCTCGGCCTTTCCCTCGTCGTCCTCTTCAACCTGATCGTCTTCAGCGAACAGTTCGACCTCTGGCTCGAGCACCACTGGGCCCTGTCGGTGGAGGTGCCCTCGCTGGCGGGCCTGCTGCGGCACACGGCGGGGGTCACGGGGACGCTGGTGGCGGCAGCCATCATCTACCGCGTTGCCCCGGACGTTCGTCTGGGGTGGCTTGACGTGTTGCCGGGATCACTCCTGTTTCTGGCGCAGTGGACGCTGATCGCTGGAGGCTTCAGTTACTATGTTCGGAACTTCAGCTATTACAATGTCGTCTACGGTGTCCTCGGCGGCGTCATCATCATGCTCCTGTCCGCCTATCTCGTGTCCTTTACGCTGCTGCTTGGAGGCGAGCTGAACGGCGTCCTCTACCGTAGCATTCCCCGGCACCCCGATCCGGAGGCCAACCGATGAGAACCCGAACTCATACCGCTCTCGTTCCAGCCTTGCTGGCCCTGACCGTTCTCGCTCTGGGGTGCGGTGAGCGTGCCGACGAGTTGGGGCCCTACGTGGCGAAGCTGCAGGAAGTCGACACGTACAACGCCAAGCTCGTCGAGTATCGCTATTTCCTGAAATCGGACCAGGCCGACAAGGCGGCTGACCTGTCGCAGACCATCGAGGCCTATCTCGCTCAGCTTGAGACCTTCGGGCACACCAGGGACAAGGTCATCATGGCGGGACACAACGCGCTGAAACGCAAGCTCGGTACCTCCCTCAATAAGATCGTCGAACCGGACTTTCCCACTTTCACGATCAGCGCCTTGAAGCAGATCAAAATCATCCAGCAGGGATACAACCTCCATGTGGACATGTTGCGGAAACGCTGGCTGGAGGAGGCCCGGCCTGGCGAATTCACCCTCGAGTGGCCGGACTCTGAATAGCAGGACTCTCGCACGCGGCCGACGTGATCGACCCTGAGAGCCAGATCGACCCTGAGAGGGTTCTGGCCCACCTCGGTGAACCTTCATACCGACCTGCCAAGCTGAAGGAACTGGCCCGGGAACTCGGTGTCAGTGGGGATGAGTACCGGCCCTTACGCCAGCTCATGCATCTGCTGGAGGCCGGGGGCAAGGTGACCCGTGTTCACAAGGGACGCTACGTGTTGCCGAAAGCCCTGACGCGAACCTGGGGACGGTTGCGGCTGCACGAACGGGGCTTCGGTTTCGTCGGCCGTGCAGGCACCGAGGCCGATGTCTTCATCGGTGCCGGGTTCCTGCTCGATGCCACCGACGGCGAGTGGGTGGAGGTGGAGGTCACCGAGGCGGGAGATGGGGGTGAGCGCCTGCCGAGGGGGCGGGTCGTCGCCGTTCGTCGACAGCCAGCACGAGAGCGGTGCGGCATCTTCCAACGTCGGGGACGCCATGGCCTCGTCGTCACCGATGATGCTCGCATCTTCCTGGATACACCCCCTCCGGACGGCATCGCGAAAGGCGATCTCGTCGTCGTCGAGGCAGAAGAAGCCGATGGCAGATCGGCCCGGTCGCAAGCCGGTCGGATCGTCCGCATTCTCGGGGATCCCGCCGACCCGCGTCACGACTTTGAAACGGTGACCCTGGCCCACGGGATTCGGGTCATCGACGACCCGGAGGCCGCCGGGGAAGCGGCGGCCAGGACGGCAGACGCCAGCCAGGAACGTGAACAGGAGTTGACCCGCAGGCGAGATCTGCGAGAGTTGACGGTAGTCACCATCGACCCGGATGAGGCCCGCGATTTCGACGACGCGGTGTCCGTGGAAGCTCTGGCCAGCGGCGAGACCCGCCTGGGGGTTCACATCGCCGATGTCGCCCACTACGTGCCACTCGGGGGCGCTGTCGACACTCAGGCCCGGGAACGCGCCACCTCGACCTATCTCCTCGACCGGGTCGTACATATGCTCCCGCCTTCGCTGGCCGCGGATCTCTGTACTCTGACGCCGCATGAGGACCGTCTCGCCGTGAGCGTCTTTCTCGACATCGACGGTGGCGGCACGGTCCAGCACCGCTCTTTCTGCCTGTCCGTCATCCGCTCCGCCGACAGACTTACCTACAGCCAGGTTCAGGCCGCCCTCGACGACGATCATCGTGGGGCGGGGCCTGCGGCTTCCCATACTGCCCTGCTGGAGACGATGTCGGATCTGAGTCAGCGGCTGCGGGCGCGAAGACTCGATCGGGGAGCCATCGACTTCGACCTCTCGGAAGCAGCGGTGACGATGGGCGACGAGGGCATCCCCGTCTGGCTGGGGAAAGCCGAACACCTCTCGAGCCACCGGCTCGTGGAGGAATTCATGCTCGCCGCCAACGAGGCGGTGGCCGAGGAAGCGGCAGAAGCACAGCTGGGCGTCCTGTTCCGCATCCATGATCCTCCGGATCCGGGCAAGCTGGAAGCCTTTCGCGGCCTCGCTGGCGCTCTCGGCTACCGCCTGCCAGGACCGCAAGGGATCACGAGCGGCGATCTGCAGAAGGCGCTCGACGCACTCCACGGGCGACCGGACGCCGCCCTCCTCAGTCAATTGCTCCTGCGGGCCATGATGCGGGCCTGTTATGCCACCGAAGAAGGGGAGGGGCATTTCGGCCTGGCCTCCGAGCGCTACCTCCATTTCACCTCGCCGATCCGCCGCTACCCCGATCTCGTCGTCCATCGGGCACTGCGCTCCCACCTCACCGGCGACAGTATGTCCCCGGAGGCTGATCTGGGCTGGCTGGCGCAATGGACCAGTCACTGTGAGCGGCGCTCCGAGGCGGCAGAGCGTGAGTACCTGCGGTTGAAGCAGCTTCGCTTCATGGTGGGGAAGGAGGGCGATGAATTCGATGGGATCGTGTCAGGTGTCGTCGGTGCCGGTGTCTTCGTCGAAATCGGTGACTGGCTGGTAGAGGGCTTCTGCGCCATGCGACTGCTGGATGACTACTTCGAATTCGATGAAAGCCATCACCGCCAGCGAGGCCAGCAGACCGGGGTCGTGTTCACCATGGGGACATCGGTCCGCGTGCGAGTACTCACTGTCGAGCCGCAGTTGCGGCGCCTGGATCTGCTCATTATTGCGGGGGGCAGTGATGGCGGGCGCACGGGCCACAGCAGTGGCGGCCGGGGCGCACGTCGGGCCTCTGCCCGCGACCGGCGCCAGGCCCAGCGCCAGGCCCGACCCAAGGGCAAGGGAGGACGCGGCCGCCGCGGCGGCAGTCGCCGGCGCTGACCCCCCGTCCTCAGGGCTGGCGGAGATATCTGGCCAGGATCACCGGTCAAGAAAGCACCGCGTTGACCGCGAGCATGGATTCTCTACTTTCGCCCCATGATCAAGCTGCTGCTGCTGCTCTTCCTCTGCGGTCTCGGATACCAGCTGTTCCGCTCCCTGCGATCCCCGCCTGTCAGCGACCCGGAAGATGGCTCGGAGGCGCCGCCCGTGGACCCGACGCAGGCGGTCAGTGCCGAGTTCTTCACCCACAAGGAAGAGGCCGATGAGGGCCCGGACATCCGGTAACGGATGGTGATGTGAGCGCCGCCAAGAGGAATACGAAGCGCCGGGTGACGCCGCAGGAGGTCCGCAGCGGTGTGGAGTCCGGCACGCCGGCACCCTATTACCTGTTCCACGGCGAAGAGTCGTACGGTCGGGAACGGCTCTACCGATGGACTCTCGAGCATCTGCGACCGGCTGTGGCCCCCGACTTCAATGTCGACGTTTTCCACGGCGACAGCGTCGATCCCGAACGACTGCTCGATCTCTACAACTCCTATCCGATGATGGCGCCCCATCGCGTCGTTCTTTTGCGCGACGCCGACCGTCTGCAGGCGCCGATCTGCAAAGCCCTTGAGCCCCTCGTCGACACCCCCTCGGAGACCACGATCTTCGTCGCCGAGGGCGCCAAGTTCGACATGCGCCGGCGGCTGTTTGCGCAGATGTCCCGGCAGGGGATGGCGGTGGAGTTCAGAGTACCCTTCGACAACAAGCTCCCTGAAGTCATCCGTGAGATGGCCGAGGAGCGGAGCCTGCAACTGGCGCCGGAGGCGGTGGAACGGTTGCGTCTGTACGTCGGCGCACAGTTGGCGGAGCTGGCCAATGAACTGGAGAAACTCGCCATCTACATCGGCGACCGGGAGGGGGGGCACGTGACGGCTGAGGATGTCGAAGAACTCGTAGGCGTCTGCCGCGGGGCCAGCGTCTTCGAATTCACCGACGCCGTGGGCAAGGCCGATCGTCCTTTAGCCGTCGGCCTGCTCCATAGCCTGCTCGAGCAGGGGGAGGAGCCGCACCGGATCCTGCCCCTGCTGACGCGACACTTCCAACTGCTGCTGCGCACGCAGCAACTGGAGAAGCAGAGACTGGACCGGAGCGAGATGGCTCGTGGGCTCGGCGTCGCCCCGTTCTTCCTGGACGGATACCGGCGCCAGGCTCGTGCTGCCTCACCGTCGACTCTCTGGCGGGGATTGCTCGCCCTGCGACGAGCCGACGAACTGCTGAAGACCGGGGGTGGCAGAGCCCGGTATCGGGCGGTGATGGACCTTTGTCTGTCGGCGCTGACCCCCGGTATCCCGGGTTGACCCCCAACACCGGGGGTTGACATGTTCAGGTGAGCCCAGTATATTGTGGTCTGCCGGTAACTTACGGTTAATTCAGAACTTACGGCGATTGTAATCAACTGACCGTCAGCAGCCGATGTATGTGTAAAACTTACGTATGGGTTCAGCGTGGTCGCGGAATCCACGTGCAACCCGGATAGGGAGACTGATCGATGGCAGAGCCCATCAGCCTGACCGATGAAAATTTCGAGTCCGAGGTGTTGCAGGCAGACACCCCGGTCCTCGTCGACTTCTGGGCTGCGTGGTGTGGCCCCTGTCGCATGGTGGCCCCCATCGTCGAAGAACTGGTCGGTGAATACGATGGCCGTGCGAAGGTCTGCAAACTGGATGTCGACAGTGGCCAGAAGACGGCCCAGGAATATGGCATTCGGAGTATTCCCACGCTGTTGATCTTCAACGGCGGCAAGGTGGCGGATCAGGTGATCGGCGCCGTGCCCAAAGGTCAGATCACAGAGAAGCTCGAGGGAGTGCTCGCCTGAGCATTCAGTCAAGGCCTCGGTCCGCCGCGGCTGGATTTCGGAGACGGCCCCGCCAGCCTATGGCCGGCGGGGTCGTCTTTTCGTTATGTATGCACCGATTGAACGCAACCACACCGACCTTGACTCATACGTTCTGACGGCGGGCGACACGCATGGCCCTCGATCCCTTCTGGAGCAACCTTTTCTCGCGGCGCGACCGTTCCGGCGACGATCTCTACGAGATCCTCAGCAAGGTTCCCATCTTCCAGGATCTGAGTCGCCGCGAGTTCGAGCGCATGCGCGGTATCCTGCACCGTCGCAGCTTCAGCACCGATGAGGCCATCGTCCGCGAAGGAGACGTGGGTGTCGGCATGTACGTCATCCTCTCCGGCGAAGTCGCCATCCTGCAGGAGGGAACTGACGGCAAGATGATCGAGTTGGTCACCTTCGGCGAGGGAGACTTCTTCGGCGATCAGGTACTGCTCGACGAATCTGCCCGTACCGCCTCAGCCGTGGCTCGCTCATCTACTCGTGCCGTCGGCTTCTTTCGACCCGATCTTCTCGAACTGATCGAGCGCAACCCACGGCTCGGACTCAAGATTGTGATGCGCCTGTCGCATATGATCTCGGTCCGTCTTCGACATACGAACCGACTCCTGAAGGAGGCCAGGGACCAGGCGCGCCGTGCCGAGGCCGAAGCCGCGGCGCAGGCGGAGGCCCAGCGAGCGGCCGAAGAGGCAGTCGAGTCCGAGGCCGACCCGGAGTCCGCCAACCAGGCCAGTTGATGGGCTCTCTCGCCGGACAGCGAATCCGCCTGCTCGTAGGCATCGCCGCATCGGTGGCCGGACTGTGGTTGGTCTACACCGTCCGCGGGATTCTTGCCCCCTTCGTCCTCGCTTTCATCCTGGCTTACGTGTTGACGCCGCTGGTGGACCGCATGGAGGCCCGTGGGCTCAAGCGGACGCCGAGCATCCTCATCATCTTCCTCTGCGCCTTCGGTCTGCTGACTCTGGGAGTCGTGACGTTGGGCCAGAAGATGACGGGAGAGATGATCGACCTCTCGGGAGAGTTCATGCGTCAGGAGTCCCGCGAGGCGACGATTACGATCACGAATGATGACAAGAAGGTGTGGCCCATCGATGTTTCCACCACCTCTCGAGGCAGTGAAAACCCCTTCACCGTGATGGGGTTGGAGGATGGTCATGCCATCCTTCAGCCCGGCGGCGAGGAGGTCGTCGTCATCCGCTTCGCGCCCTCGGCGACGAAGGAAGTATCCGGGACACTCCTCGTCCGCTACGGGTCGGCTGGGGTGGGTTACCCCATTCCGCTCATGGGCAACCTCGATGGCAAGGCGGAAAACTACCGGCAGGATGTGCCCTGGGGTAAGCTCCGATTCTCGGCTGTAGGGATCGATTTCGGGATTGCCGGACCAAACATCGTAAGCCGGATCAGCGAGCGGGTAGCCGAGTTCGAGCCTCAACTGGAGTCCTTGACCGGACAGGAAGTTGATCTCGCCGCGCTGATCAAGACCTATGGATCGCAACTGATCGATGTTCTGCTTGGGCGCACGACACAGTTGCTGAGCGGTGTGGTGTCGGGGATCATGCTCGTTGTCATCGTGCCCTTTGTGGCCTTCTTCTTCCTTAAGGAGGGGCACCGTATCACCCATGGCCTGATCGAGTTGGTACCGAACAAGTATTTCGAGATGACCCTCAACCTCATGCACTCGATCAACAACTCCATCGGTGGTTACGTCCGAGGTCAGTTGCTCGCGGTGAGCGTCGTCGCACTGATGTCGGTGTCTGGATTGACCCTTATCGAGATGAACTACGCCCTGCCGGTGGGCGTCGTCGCCGGACTGGCGAACATGATCCCCTACCTGGGACCCTTGATCGGCATCATCATGGCTTCGGCCGTCGCCCTGGTGACGGAGGGGGGTACGTCGATGGTGACACAGGTCGTCATTCTCTTCCTCTTCATCCAGATCATCGACAACGTCCTCGTGCAGCCCATCGTCGTGGCCAAGAGCGTCGATCTGCATCCCCTGGTGGTCATGGTGGTGGTCATGATCGGCAGCGATCTGTGGGGGATGGTCGGGATGCTTGTCGCGGTGCCGGTCACGGGAATCCTCAAGGTCAGTGGCCAGACCATCTACGAGGGACTCAAGGGCTACCGCGTGACCTGAGTTGACAATGTCGCAGGGGAGTGCTACTTAGAGAAGTCGGATTCTCAAGACCCCGATACCGCCCCCGAGAGCCCTGCCGGCTGCAGACGCAGGCCCCCCGGGGGTTTGATGTGTATAACAAGAGGAGGGTGATCGTTGGCATCGCTCCAGATACACCAGTCGACAATTTCTTCGGTCGCCGAGCGTATCGTGCGGGCTCGGCAGCTCTACGGGCCGGACAGCTCGTATGTGATCGGTATGTTTCAGGGCCTCGACCTGCTGCTTGCGGACACCGACGCGTCGGCCGCCCGGCAGCAGATTCAGGATCAGGTGGTCAAGCTCGAAGGCAATTCATCCAAGGGTAGCCGGCCCACCGCGCCTGCGTCACCCGCTGCCGGCGCTGAGGGGAAACGGGCGTCGACGACGCCGCAGGCAGATACGCCGGGAGGCGAGGCGCTGGCAGAGAATACCTGGGTCCGCGGTGCGGTAAAATGGTTCAATAACGACAAGGGGTACGGGTTCATCTCCACCGCCGCCGACGCCGATGTGTTCGTCCACTGGCGCGACATCTCTTCCTGGGATCGCAGCCTGACGCAGGGGGACGAGGTCGAATTCATGGTCACTAAGACGGCGAAGGGATTCCAGGCCATCAACGTCATGAAACCCGGGTCCGGCGGGGAGGGCAAGGAGGCCGGTACAGAAGACTCAGCGACGGCTCCCGCAGCCCCCGAAGACGGCAAAGACACTCCAGGAAACCCCGTGGAACCGTCTCAGGAATCCGCCTCGGCGGAAGCGCCGGCCACTGCCGAAGTGCCCCAGGCGGCCGCCACGACACCGACCCAGGTGGGCCCGTCGCCCGTCGACGCGCCAGCGGCTGCCGACGACACCCCTCCGCCAGCAGGAGAGGGGGCGGCACCCGCCCCTCCCGAGACTCCCGATGCTTGAGAACGGGCGGCAGGACGAATGCTGAAGAAACCCCGCAACACGGTCAGCTGCTCGTTTTGTGGCAAGGGCGTGGGCCAGGTGGACAAGATCATTACCGGGCCTTCGGTGCACATCTGCAACGAGTGTGTCGGCCTGTGCAACGAGGTCCTGGAGGAGGAGAACAAGCAGGAACCGAACCTCGACGGCAGTCCGCTGCCCAAGCCTGCCGAGATCAAGACTCATCTCGACGAGCACATCATCGGGCAGGACCGGGCGAAGAAAGCTCTTGCCGTCGCCGTCTACAACCACTATAAGCGAGTTCACTCCGGCGGTTCGGACGTGGAGCTGTCGAAGAGCAACATTCTCCTGCTGGGGCCCACCGGCACCGGCAAGACGCTGCTGGCCGAGACTCTCGCCCGCATCCTCCAGGTGCCCTTCGCCATCGTCGATGCCACGGTTCTCACCGAGGCCGGGTACGTGGGCGAAGACGTCGAAAACATCCTCGTCCGGATTCTGCAGGCCGCCGACTATGATGTGGCCCAGGCCGAGCGTGGCATCCTGTTCATCGATGAGGTCGACAAGATCGCCCGTAAATCGGGCAATCCATCGATCACCCGTGATGTATCGGGCGAGGGCGTGCAGCAGGAGCTGTTGAAGATCCTGGAGGGGACTGTCTCAGGTGTCCCCCCAAAGGGGGGGCGCAAGCATCCCGAACAGCCCCTGGTGCAGATCAACACGCGTAACATCCTGTTTATCTGTGGCGGCGCCTTCGATGGTCTCGACAAGACGATCTCAGCTCGCATCGGGCGGCGTGCCATGGGCTTCGGAGCCAGCGAGGACGATGCCACCGATCTCGATCACGGTCAGCTGCTGGCCCGGGTCGAACCGGAAGATCTGATTCAGTACGGCCTCATCCCCGAGCTCATCGGACGCCTTCCGGTTGTCAGTACGCTGCACCCGCTGTCCAACGAGGCCCTTCTCGACATTCTGGAGAAACCGAAAAACGCCCTGGTTCGCCAGTACCAGAAACTGTTCGAGATGGACGGCATGTCGTTGAGTTTTCAGAAACTTGCCCTGCGCAAGGTAGTGGAGCTCACCCAGGGCAAGTCGATGGGTGCCCGGGGGCTGCGCGCAGTTCTGGAGACGGCCATGTTCGAAATCATGTTCGAGTTGCCGTCGAAGGACGATGTCAAGGAATGCATCATCACCGCAGACTTCATAGAGCACAAGGGGCCACCCACCTTCGTCTACAAGAAGAAGCGGGCCTGAAGCCGCAACGCCGGTCGCTGCCGGAACGGTTGCAGCACAGAAGCCGGGCGCTGAGTGCGGTCCGTGGTTTCTTCCAGCGTCTCGACTTTATCGAGATCGAGACGCCCACTGTGGTCGAGACACCGGCCCATGAGCCGTTTCTCGAACCGCGTCAGTTGCTTGACGGCGAGTGGCTGATCACCTCACCCGAGCACCATATGAAGCGACTGCTGGGGACCGGGCCCGGCTGCTCACGTATCTTCCAGATCTGCAAGTGCTTTCGCTCAGATGAGCGTGGGGCGCAGCATCGGCCGGAGTTCACGATGGTCGAATGGTACCGCACCCACGTCGGCTACGACAGGATTGCCACCGACGTGGAGCGCCTCGTTGCCCACACCGCCCGCGCCCTGCGGGGTACGACGGTGGCCGAGGGGACACGGGGTCTGACAGACTTGCGGACACCGTGGCCGCGAATCACCGTAGTCGACGCCTTCCGGCGCTTCGCTGGAGTCGATCTCGAGGCGCCGGGGGCAATACAAGACACGGGTGTTCTTCGTCGTCAGGCCGAGAGCCAAGGCTGCAGGAGCATCGACGAGGGGGATGATTGGGGCTCGGCCTTCCAAAAGCTTCTGGTGGAGCGTGTCGAGCCCGGACTGGCCGCCATGGGGCGTGGAGTCCATCTTCGGGAGTACCCGGCGGCGCAGGCAGCCCTGGCTTGTCTGAAGCCTGGGAACCCTTCGGTGGCTCAGCGCTTCGAGTCGTATGCTGGCGGGTTGGAACTGGCCAACGGCTTCGGTGAACTCACCAGCGCCCGATGTCAGCGGCGACGGTTCCGCCACGAGCGCCAGACGCGGCGCCGACGGGGACGGTCGTGGCTGCCGCTGGACGAGCCATTTCTCCGGGATCTGGAAGGGATGCCGCCAGCAGCCGGCGTTGCTCTCGGCCTGGATCGGCTCATCATGCTCGTCACCGGTGCCTGCCGGATTGACGATGTCGTAGCCTTTTGACAAACTAAGGACTGGAGAGCAGAATCTTCGTGGACGGGACGGAACCGAACACCCCCCAACAGAACGATCAGGCCAGTGAGGAGAGGATGAGCGAGTCGTCCCTGAGTCGGATTCTGATCGCGTCGGCCGACGCCGACACCAGTGCCCAGGCACAGGCGGCGATCCCAGACGAGATGTACGACCTCATCGTCACCCCCGACAGCGCCAAGGCGCTCGAGATCGCGGCAGACACCGAGACGACGTGCGACCTGATGCTCCTCGACCGGTCGCTGGTACTCGAGGATACCTCTCTGTACGAGCGCTTCCTCGACCGCGCCCGCCTCAGCGAGGTGCCGCTGCTCATACTCGGCGCACCCATGGAGCCGCGGGAGTGGGCCCAGTTGCTCCACGAGGGTGCCAGCGCCTTCATAACGACGCCCATCGACGCCGATGTCCTCAGGGCACAGGTGGCCGTCTTTCTGCGGTCCAAGGAGCGCCACGATCAGCTCCGGGCCCAGGCGGTCATCGACGAACTCACCGGCGTCTACAACCGGCGCTACCTGGATGAGCAGCTCTCTGCCCGCCTGGCCGAGGCGCAGCGCTACAACGCGCCCTTCTCCATCGGTCTGGTCGACATCGATCACTTCAAGAAGGTGAACGACACCTATGGTCATCAGGTGGGGGACCTGGTGTTGGCCGAGACAGCCGACATCATACGCCAGCAGATGCGCAAGGAGGATCTGCTGGCCCGTTACGGTGGTGAGGAGTTTGCCGTCATGCTGCCGCACACCGATCGCCTCGGGGCCGCCATCCTCGCCGAGCGGGTGCGCGAGGCCATCGCCGAACACAAGTTCGTGGTGCCGTCGGCAACGGTTTCGATCACCATCAGTATGGGCCTGGCATCATTCCCCCTCGACGAGGTCGAGGACGATTTCAGCCTTCTGAAGCTGACGGACCGGCGCCTGTATGAGGCCAAACGCAGCGGCCGGAATCAGACCGTATTCGAGTAGACTGCTGGGGGATTCAGTTGCTGCTGGAAGGGATCGGATCTGCGGATTCGAGAACACCGTCGATGAGGCCGAACTCCCTGGCCTCGTCAGGTGACAGGAAGTAGCTGCGATCGGTGACAGAGGCGATCGTGTCGCCGTCCTTGCCGGTGTGCTCCACCAGGACATGGTTGAGACGCCGACGCCATTCCATGATCTCACGCGCGTGAATCTCGACATCGGAAGCCTGGCCGCCGATTCCGCCCCACGGCTGGTGCAGCATGATGCGTGAATGCGGCAGGGCATGGCGTTTGCCCGGCGTGCCCCCGGCCAGCAGGATCGCCGACATGCTGTACGCCTGGCCGATACACAACGTGGCGACATCACACGGGATGTGTTGCATCGTGTCATAGATCGCCAGCCCGGCCGTGATCAGACCGCCCGGGCTGTTGATATAAAGGGAGACATCCTTCTTGGGATCTTCGGAGGCCAGGAACAACAACTGGGCGATGATGAGATTGGCCTCGGCGTCATCGATGACGGAGCCGATGAAAATGATCCGTTCCTTGAGCAGGCGCGAGAAGATATCGTACGCGCGCTCTCCGCGACCGGTCTGTTCGATGACAACGGGGACGATGGCCATGATGGATCTGAGGATAACCGCCGTCCGTCACAGTGTCAACGAATCCACCGGCGCCGCCCTTCGTTGACACTCTTCGGGAGGGCGGGTACATTGCCCGCCGTCTCCAGCGTTGGTCGTGATCATGCCTCTACATTCTGCCCCTGCTTCGCCCATCGTGGATGTCGGCGTGATCGGCAGCATCAACCAGGACACGATCGAACACGCAGACGGTCGCCTCGAGCAGAGCCTCGGCGGTGTGCTGTTCAGCGCCTGTGCCCTGGCTCATCTCGGCGGCGGCTCGCTGCGGGTCTGGCTCCTTGCCCGAGCCAACTGCAGGCTTGCCAGTCACCTCCGCCAGTGGTTGGCAGACGTGCCCGGCCTGTGTCTCGGCGGACTGTTCGAGATCTCCGACCCTGGATATCGCTGCCGCATCACCTACGATGAACAGGGCGGAAAGACCGAAGTTCTGAGCGGCGGTGTGGCGCCGTTGACGCTGGCGGAGTTGTCACCCTTCCTGCCCCGTCTGCAGGCCCTGGTGGTCAACTTCATCACCGGCCTCGAGCTCGACCTCGGCACTCTCAGGGCCGTCAGGGAGAGCCTCGATGGGCCGCTGCTGATGGATGTCCACAGCCTCACCCTGGGGCGCCGTGACGACGGCACCCGCTTCGGCCGGGCTCCGGCGAATGCCGATGCGTGGCTGGCTCTGGCCGATGTGGTGCAGATGAACGAAGTGGAGGCACACATTCTCGGGGCTCCGTCGGATGCCGGCAGCGAGGAGTTGATGGACTGGGCGACGACGCTTCTCGAGTATGGCCCCGGGATGGCTGTCATCACCCGTGGCGCTGATGGATCCGTCGCCGCCGCCAGACGGACAGACGGATCACTGGAACGCCTCAGCGAGGCGGCCCCCGCGGTGGGCGCCGGGCAACCGGAGCTGGATCCCACTGGATGTGGTGACGTGTTCCTCGCCGCCTTGACGGCGGCCCGTGTCCGGGGTGCGGACTGGCAGACGGTTCTTGAGGAGGCGAACCGGGCAGCTGCGTACAATTGCCTTCTCACCGGTATCGACGAGCTTCATAGACTGGCCCGGGATTGAACCGGCTGCCGTCAGCCCTCTCAAGGATCGACACCTATGCCTCAACAATTCGACTTTCCAAAAAATCCGGTGCAGCAGTTGCGCATCAATCCCCGCACGGTGTATCTCGTCCTCGGCATCCTCGGAATTCTCTGGGTGCTGTCCGGGATCTATACCGTCGATCCGGACGAGCGCGCCGTCGTGCTGCGCTTCGGTAAACTCCAAGACGTCGTCGAACCCGGCCTGCACTATCACCTGCCGCCACCGATCGAGATGGCCATCATCCGCTCCGTCACCCGGGTCTATCGTGAGGAGATCGGCTTCCAGACCATCGACTCGGGGCCACCGGCACGCTACCGCCAGCGACCGAAAGAGTCGCTCATGCTGACTGGCGACGAGAACATCGTCAACGTCGAGTTGGTGGTTCAGTACAAGGTGAGCAGCGTCACCAACGCCCTGTTCAAAGTGCGTGGTCTGGGCGCCTTCGAGGGCAACAACGAGGGTCTCATCCACGACGCCTGCGAGGCCTCACTGCGCCAGGTCGTGGGACGCCACGGCATCGACGAGGTCCTCACCGAGGGCAAGCTTCGCATTCAGACCGAAATCCAGGAACAGCTGCAGGAGTTGTTCAGGGTCTATGACTGTGGTCTCATGGTGCAGTCCGTCCAGCTGCAGTCAGTGGGCCCCCCGGAGCAGGTGGACGCGGCTTTCAAGGACGTGGCCAGCGCCAAGGAAGACCGCGAACGACTGGTGAACGAGGCGCGCGGTTACCAGAACGACATCATTCCGCGAGCCCGCGGCGAGGCAGAGCGCATGCTGAAGGAGGCCGAGGCCTACACCGTCGAGCGCGTACGTCGCGCCCAGGGCGATGCCGACCGCTTCAGCGCGGTATACGCCGAATACGTCAAGGCGCCGGATGTCACCGAACGTCGACTGTACATCGAAACGATGGAACGAATCCTGCCCAAGATGCAGAAGTACATCGTCGACGCCGACGGCAAGGGTGTCATCAATCTCATCAACCTCGAGCGCCTCATGGCGCCGACACAGTAGAGGAGGGAGCAAGCCATGCGGACCGCCATCGGACTCGTCGTCATCCTCGTCGTCTCCCTTTTCGCCATCAACCTCGTGTCGTTCACGGTAAACGAGGTCGAACAGGTCGTTGTCACCCAGTTCGGTCAACCGCGGGATGTGATCACCGACCCCGGCCTGTACTTCAAGCTGCCTGACCCGATCCAGAAGGTCACGGTCTTCGACAAGCGTCTGCTCGACTACGACAGCGACGCCGATCCCATCTACACGAAGGACAAGAAGATCCTTCTCCTCGACAACTACGCGCGCTGGCGCATCGTCGATGCGCTGCTGTTCATGCAGGCCCTGCGCACCGAGGACGAGGCCCTGGCCCGTCTCGACGACATCATCTACTCCGAGCTGCGCAAGGAGCTGGGGCAGCATGAGCTGTCGGAGGTGGTGGCTACCAATCGCGCCGCCATCATGGATACGGTTACGGTGCGCGCCAACGCGGCGGCCGGTGTCTACGGACTCGAAGTCATCGATGTGCGCGTCAAGCGCGCCGACCTGCCCCCGGAAAACGAGATGGCGGTGTACAATCGAATGCGCGCCGAACGTCAGCGAGAGGCCAAAGCCTACCGCGCCGAGGGCGAGGAGCAGGCGCTGAAGATCCGTGCCGAGACCGATCTGGAGTCGGCCAGTATTCGGGCCGAGGCGTATGAGGAGGCCCAGGGCATTCGCGGAACGGGGGATGCCGAGGCCCTGGCGATCTACGCCGCGGCGTACAAGAATGCTGCCGAATTCTACGCTTTCACGCGCACGCTGGAGGCCTACGAAAACTCCCTCGACGAGAAGACGATCCTCGTGCAACCGGCGGACACTGACTTCCTGCGCTTTCTGAAGGGGCGGTAGGGGGCGGCAAGCTGCCTTGCAGCAAGCTGCCTTGCGCGTCGCCGTCACCGGCAACATCGGCAGCGGCAAGTCCACCCTTGCTCGCATGTTCGAGGAGTTCGGCGCCTGCCGCGTCGACGCCGATGCCGTGAGCCGGCGTGTCGTCACCGAGAGCACGGCCCTGCAACAGCAGCTCGCCGCCGCCTTTGGCGCCGAGTTGCTGGACCAGGAGGGGCATCTTGATCGACGGGGGCTGGCTCGACGGGCTTTGGCTGATGCGGCAGGGCGCCAGTTGCTGGAGGATCTGATCCGGCCCCACCTGCAGCCTGTCCTTGAAGCCGAACTGGCTTCCACCGAACTGGCTTCGGCCGGCTTGGCCAGGCCTATCATCGTACTCGATGCTCCTCACGTATTCGAGTGGAAGATCGAAGACTGGTTCGACCGCATCTTCGTCGTCAGCGCCGACATGGGCGTGGCCGATGCCCGCGTCGCCGCAAGTCGTGACTTGAGTCTGGAGGAAGTGCGTGAGCGACGCGCAGCGCAGCTCTCAGACGGCGAACGACGCGGCTCCTTCGAGGTTGTGGACAACAACGGCAGCCTCGACGACCTTCGGTCGATGGCTGAAAGGATCTGGCAAGACCTTGCTGACGCCCCGGGAGCGGGATGACGGAGAAGGCTCCCCGTCCCACGCCCCTGCGGACGGTACACGAGAAGGCCGGCGGCCGACTCGTTGACTTCGCTGGCTGGGAACTGCCGATTCAGTTCGAAGGTATCCAGGCCGAACATCGACTCGTGCGTGAACACGTCGGGCTCTTCGATGTGAGCCACATGGGACGTGTGGCGGTCCGTGGTACGGACGCCGGTCGGTTCCTCAACGGCCTGTTGCCATACGACATGTCCCGACTGACACCAGGCCGCATGGCGTACACGGTGCTGTGCAATCACGACGGCGGGGCCATCGATGATCTGGCCGTCTATCGACTGGCCGAACACGACTACCTGCTCGTCGTCAACGCTTCGCGAACCACCCTCGACCTGGCGTGGATCAAGGACCAGGCCTCACACTCCGGCACCAGCGACCTTGATGTGGTCGAACGCACGGCGGAGGAGGCCATGATCGCCATTCAGGGACCCGAGGCGGAAGGTCTCCTGGCGGCTGCCGTGTGCGCCGATGCCAGGGATCTGGGCTTCTTTCGATGCCTGACGATGTCCGGCACCCATGGGGATTGGCTCATCAGCCGCAGTGGCTACACAGGGGAGGACGGTTTCGAGGTCATCTGCCCGGCAGCGGCAGCCGCCGATCTGTGGTCGTCACTGCTGGCCGGTGGCGCCAGGCCAGCCGGCCTGGCCGCCCGGGACACCCTGCGCCTGGAAGCCGGGCTCTGCCTGTACGGAAACGAGTTGAGCGAAGGGACGACGCCGCTGGAGGCCGGCCTGGGCTGGACACTGGCTCTCGACAAGGATGTCGACTTTCCCGGTCGACAGGTCCTCTGCCGCCAGCGACAGATGGGCGTGTCCCGCTGCCTCGTAGGGCTGCGACTGCTGGCCAGGGGAATCCCTCGAGCGGGCCAGAAGGTCCAGACGGGGGAGCGGTTCGTAGGCGAGATCACGAGCGGCAGCCATTCTCCCACCCTCAACCGGGGCATCGGTCTGGCCTACGTCGAATCGGATTGCAGCGACGTCGGACAACACCTGCAGGTGGCCGGTCGCAGCGGCGGGCTGGAGGCCGAGATCGTCGATCTGCCCTTTGTGCCGGCGCGTGTCAGGCGACGTCGGGCAAGACGGCGTGACGGCGCCAGGGAGACCACGAAGTGAACACCAGTGGAGGAGTTGGCACCGCTGAACTCTTCGCCAGTCGGCACATCGGCCCACGCGACGAGGATGTGGAGGCCATGTTGCAGGCCCTCGGCCTGCCCAGCATCGAGGCCCTCGTCGAGAAGACGATCCCCGCCGCCATCCGCAGCCCGCGGCCCCTGGACCTGCCGTCGGCGGTTTCTGAGCCTGAGTTGCTCTCCATGCTGCGCCAGATGGCAGCCGAAAATGGCGCCTGGCGTTCCTATATCGGCCTGGGCTACCACGGCTGTGTTCTGCCTGCCGTCATCCAGCGCAACGTCCTGGAGAACCCGGCCTGGTACACGCAGTATACTCCCTACCAATCCGAGATCGCCCAGGGCCGTCTGGAGGCGCTGCTCAACTTCCAGACAGCCATCATCGATCTGACGGGGCTGCCCCTGGCCAACGCTTCTCTGCTGGACGAGGCCACAGCCGCCGCCGAGGCCATGGCCATGCTGCATGCGGCCCGGGGGCGCCGGCATGAGGCCACGAAGTTCTTCGTCGATGCTGGTTGCCATCCGCAGACCATCGCCGTGGTGTCCACCCGGGCACACTGGCGCGGCTGGGAGGTCGTCATCGGGGATGCGGCCACCGTGGAACTGGCCGATGGTGGCTACTTCGGCGCCCTGCTCCAGTACCCCACCAGCACCGGCGCCGTGGACGTGGGCCTGGCCGCGTTCTGTGCGCGCGCGCGAGCCGTCAGCATCCCCGTTGCGATGGCCGCCGACCCTCTCGCCCTGGCGCTGCTCACCCCCCCGGGGGAGTTGGGCGCCGATGTCGCTTTCGGCAGCACGCAGCGCTTCGGCATGCCCATGGGACTCGGGGGGCCCCATGCCGCCTATTTCGCCACCCGCGAACCATACCGGCGGCTGATGCCTGGCCGGATCATCGGCGTGGCCCGCGATGTGCGCGGACATCCCGCCCTGCGCATGGCGCTGCAGACTCGCGAGCAGCACATCCGCCGGGAAAAGGCGACGAGCAACATCTGCACGGCGCAGGTCCTGCCAGCGGTGGTGGCGGCGTTCTACGCCGTCTATCACGGCGCCGAGGGCTTGCGCCGCATCGCCGAGCGTGTCCACCGGCTGACGGCTTCACTGGCGGTCGGGGCCAAGGCGGCTGGACTCAGGCTCGAGCATGAATGCTACTTCGATACGCTCTGCCTGCACGGCGACACTGACAGCATCGATGCCGTCTTCCATCGCGCCGCCTCGGCGCGCGTCAACCTGCGGCGGCTTGCTGTCGACCGTTTCACGATCAGCCTGGACGAGACCGCCGGGGAGGATGACGTGGCCGACCTGCTGGGCGTCCTCGGTACGGATTCTGCCCTGCCCGCTGCGGCGGGCATTCTCGACGACACTGTTCTGCGAACCAGTGCCTACCTGACGCATGAGGTCTTTCACCGGTACCGATCAGAAACCGAGATGCTGCGCTACATCCGCCGGCTCGACGCTCGTGATCTGTCGCTGACGACGTCGATGATCCCTCTGGGGTCCTGTACGATGAAACTGAACGCCACGGCCGAGATGATGCCCATCACCTGGCCGGAGTTCGCCGATCCTCATCCCTTCGCGCCCCTCGAGCAGAATCCGGGCTACACCCGCATGTTTGCCGAGTTGGAATCGATGCTGGCCGAGATCACGGGACTCAGTGCGGTCTCTCTGCAGCCGAACGCTGGGTCACAGGGGGAGTACGCCGGCCTGCTCGCCATCCGGCGCTACCATCAGCAGCAGGGGGAGGGGCACCGGAACATCTGTCTGATCCCGGCGTCCGCCCATGGCACCAATCCGGCGAGCGCCGTCATGGCCGGGCTCGACGTCGTCGTCGTTGCCTGCGATGAGACCGGCAACATCGACGTCGACAGTCTGCAGGCGCTTGTAGCCGAGGCGGGGGCCCACCTGGCGGTACTGATGGTAACCTATCCCTCGACGCACGGTGTCTTCGAAGAGGAGATCCGGACGATCTGCGCGGCCGTTCATGGGCAGGGGGGCATGGTCTATATGGATGGCGCCAACATGAACGCCATGGTCGGGCTCTGCCGTCCAGGGGAGTTCGGTGTCGATGTCTGCCACCTCAACCTGCACAAGACGTTCTGCATACCTCACGGCGGCGGCGGTCCGGGTATGGGACCCATCGCCGTGAGCGAGGCATTGGCATCCTTTCTTCCCGGACACCCGCTGGCAGGCAGTGCCTCGGACACCGAGGGTGCGGTGTCGGCGGCGCCGTACAGCAGTGCGGTGATCCTGTTGATCTCATGGGCCTACCTGCGACTGATGGGTCCTGACGGCCTGACACGGGCGACACAGGTTGCCGTTCTCAATGCCAACTATGTGGCCCAGCGCCTGGATGAGCATTTCCCCGTCCTCTACCGGGGCCGCGAGGGGCTTGTCGCTCACGAGGCCATCTGTGATCTGCGGGCCTTCAAGAAGTCAGCCGGTATCGAGGTCGACGATGTCGCCAAGCGGTTGATGGACTACGGCTTCCACGCCCCCACCGTGCATTTCCCTGTCCCCGGCACGGTGATGATCGAACCTACCGAGAGTGAATCGCGTCAGGAGCTGGATCGTTTCTGCGCCGCCATGATCTCGATCCGGGGAGAGATCGCTGCCATCGAATCGGGACAGCAGGACCGGGAGGACAACCCCCTGAAACAGGCGCCCCACACCATCGAGGATGTCGTCGACGACGACTGGACAAGGTCGTACTCGCGGCAGACGGCGGTACGGCCGGCTCCCTGGCTTCTCGAACACAAGTTCTGGCCCGTCGTGGGCCGCATCGACAATGCCTTCGGCGACCGTCAGCTCGTCTGTCAGTGCCCGCCCGTCGAAGCCTACACCTCCGACACCGAACAGGGGACCCGACATGGCTGAACGCCGCGCACTCGTTACCGGGATCACAGGGCAGGACGGCTCCTACCTGGCCGAGTTCCTGCTGGAGAAAGGCTACGAGGTCTACGGGCTGGTCCGCCGCTCGAGCACGGTGAACTTCGAACGCATCCAGCATATTCAGGATGATGTGCGGTTGCTGTCGGGTGATCTGCTCGACCAGAACTCGCTGATGTTCGCTATCCAGGAGGCGCAACCCCACGAGGTCTACAACCTCGGCGCACAGTCCTTCGTACCCGCCTCGTGGGAACAGCCGCTGCTGACAGGGGAGATCACCGCCCTCGGTGTCGCCCGGTTGCTGGAAGCGATCCGCTCGACGAATCCGGAGATCCGGTTCTATCAGGCCTCGACGTCGGAGCTCTTCGGCAAAGTGCAGGAATCTCCGCAGTCGGAGACGACACCCTTCTATCCCCGCAGCCCTTACGGCGTGTCGAAGGTCTATGGCCACTGGATCACGATCAATTATCGTGAATCCTACAACCTCTATGCGTGCAATGGGATCCTGTTCAACCACGAGTCTCCCCGACGCGGCCTCGAATTCGTCACACGCAAGATCACCCATGGGGTAGCACGAATAAAGCACGGACTGGCGACAGAGCTGCCTCTGGGCAACCTCGACGCCCGTCGTGACTGGGGGTTTGCCGGCGACTACGTACGCGCCATGTGGCTCATGCTGCAACAGGACCAGCCCGATGACTTCGTCATCGCCACCGGTGTCGATCATACGATCCGCGAGTGCTGTCAGGTCGCCTTCGCCTGCGCCGATCTCGATTGGGAGCAGTACGTCAGGGTGGACGAACGCTTCCTGCGACCTGCCGAAGTCGAGATCCTGCTCGGTGATCCCTCCAAGGCCAGGCGCGTGCTGGGCTGGGAGCCTGAGGTGTCCTTCGAAGACATGATCGGGCTCATGGTCGAGCGCGATCTGGAGCTTGTGAAGCGCTCCGGGTGAGGCGCTGCTACCTCGTTCTCCTGATCACGGCCTGCACCGGAGGCTGCGATCTCGATGGCCCCGACCCGCCGACGGCGGATCAGGTTCGTGCGGCGCTGTCCCTGCCGTGGTTTCGCGCCGCCTCTCTGGCGGATCGCGTCGAGGAGAGCTGGCGCCGACGGGACGCCGTCATTGAACGGGTCACCTTCCACGGACGCCGCGGCCAACCGATCCCTGCCCTCATCGGCTATTCGGATCTCGCCGCATCCCGACCGTTGCCCGTCATTCTGTGTATGCCCGGCAGTCCCAACCGCAAGGAGGATCTCGTCGCCCCCCTGGACCTGCTGGCCTCGTGGGCGCAGGACGGATTCTTCGTCATCAGCATCGACCGCCCCTACCACGGTGACCGCCCCGGGGATCCGGAGGAGGCAATCCGCGAGAAGGGACTGCCCACCGTTCTCGGGGAGTATGTCTACGACCTGATGCGGGCCCTCGACTACGCTGCGACCCGTCCCGAGGCCGACATGACCCGTGTAGGCATGCTGGGACTGAGCATGGGGGGGATGGAATCACTACTGCTGGCTGCCGTCGACGAGAGGGTGGGAGTCGTCGTCTCCGTCTCGGGACAGTTGAGCTGGCAGGATGTATTCCGTACCGACTCCTGGAAGCTGATCTTTACCGGACTGCCCCTCACCCGGAAGTTGCGTGCGGAAAACGCCTCCGGCGACGTCGTCCTCGACGCCTTCCTGGCGCAGATGCCGGAACTGTCCGTACTCGATGCCCCGGTCATCGCTGCGTCTCTGTCACCACGGCCACTGCTGCTGATGACGGGAGAGCGGGATCCCTACATCACGCCTGCCGCTGCCCGGCGCACCCACGCGGCTGCCGTCGAGAGCTACCACCAGACTCCGGAGAGACTGCAACTGTGGATCGCCGGCGGGGTGGGGCATGCCTTCTCGGCGAGCATGCAGCGCCGGGCCCTCGACTGGTTCCGCCTCTGGCTGGCCGGCTGATCTTCGGCTCGGAGCCGAGCTCAGTCCCGGCGGCGGGCGAATTTCCGGATCTGGCTGCAGATGCGGTGCAGGACGGCGGCGTCGCGACGTTCCAGCGGTGTTCGTGACAGAAAGCGACGCAGGACACGCTCGAAGTTCGTCACATCGCTGTTGAAGGGATGGAAGCCCACGGTCTCCATCGCATCGAGAACTCTTTCCACCAGTCGATCCATCCCTGCGGCCGTCGTCAACGGTGACACCTGAGAGCGCCGGGGTGAGGAGTCACCAAGCCGGCGGAACAGCTCGTAGGTTACCAGCAGCACCGCATGCGACAAGTTGAAGGAAGGATGAGGAACGGCGGAGGGTATCCGGATGAGCCGCTGGCAACGCAGCAGCTCGTCCCGCGACAGGCCATCTTTCTCCCGCCCGAAGATGACCGCCACTCGATGCCCCTGGACGGCGGTGAGTCCGGTTTCGGTCAGAACCGTGCGGTAGTCTTCCTCGACGACACGGAACCGCCCATCCCGGTGGGAGGTGCCGATCACGACATGACAGTCGGCGATGGCTTCGTCGAGGGTGGACACGACACGGACGCCGTCGAGCAGTTCACTGGAACCGTGGGCCATCCAGTCAGTCTCGTCGGTGCGCCACGCACCGGGATTCACCAGAACCCAGTCGTGAAAACCGGTGTTGTTCAGCACCCTGGCGACGGAGCCTATGTTGCCGGGAGATGCCGGCTCGACGAGAACGATGCGGACGCGGTCGGCGTGCTTCGCGGCTGCGTGTTCGTCACCTGTGTTGCTCGGTCCCAAATTGCCATGTCCTTTGTCTTGCGGTTTGGAAAAGCCAAGGCTACATTGGCTCACGAAACGGTGTGCACTCCTGGCGCCGGCTTTTCCCCTAATTGGACACGGAGCGCCCAAGGTCGCTCCCGACCCAAGACACCGAACTCCGAAACGATGGCGCAGCTCGCCCACCGACCTGCGCATGGAGACCCGGTTCCGCCGCCTCACAACCCGCTTCTGACAGATCGCTCGATTGAGCCCACCGCGCCTGTGTGAAGGCGCGCCCACTTCGGTGGGTCAGGCTCTGGCGTCCCACCGGTAGATCCGGTGCAGGACTCGCCTGTTCTCGCTACCCCTCAAGCCGCTGCCTCGTGCAGCCGACCGGGACAGCGGGCATGGGTCGACGTACGCCGGTCGCACACTCGAGCAACTCACCTAAGATACCTGTTTACAGGAAGTTACGACTATCTCCAAGAAACAGACCACAACGTCGAGGCCCAGCATCTGGGGCAGGGTATACCACATCATCCTGCCGTATCGATCACGGCTTGCCGTCGCCGCCGTGACGATGGTGGGCCTGACCGCGCTGGGACTCACCTCGCCAAGGCTGTCTGCCAAGCTCATCGGCAAGGCCTTGACGGAGCCCCTCGACCGCGACCTGTTCCTGATCCTCGTCGGTCTGTTGTTCGCCGTGCACCTGTTGAGCAACGCCTTCTCCTTTCTGTACTCCTACCAGATGCGCGTTCTGGGAGGACGGGTCGTGTTCGACCTGCGACGCCGTATGTACGACCACCTGCAACGCCTCTCCCTGGGATTCTACGAGTCACGGAGCTCGGGAGAGATCATCTCCCGCATGATGAACGACGTCAACTCCATCACCTCACTGGTGACGGGCACGGTGCTCAATACGCTGATATCGTCGTTCAAGGCCGTCGCTATTCTCGCCATGTTGTTCGCCGAGAGCCTCGAAGTCACCCTGATGGCCATCGCCGTGCTGCCCCTGCATTTCCTCGGCTACTTCTTCTTCAACAGCCGGATTTCTCACACCGCCTGGAAGTCGTCGGAGAAGATGTCCCAAATCTACGGCAAGGTGAGCGAGGTCCTCGGCGCCATGAAGATGGTCAAATCTCACTCGGGGGAAATGCGGGAGAGTCGGTCGCTGATCACGCAGCTGCGAGAGAGCTACGACATCAATCTCTATTCCGGAAACCTCGGCAGCATCTGGGGCCACACGACCGGCAACATCTCTTACGTGGGGCAGGTCGCCGTCATGCTCGTCTGCGGCATCGCCGTACTGGACCTGGAGTTGTCCCTCGAACAGTACGTCCTGCTGATGTCGTACGTGGCGATGCTCTACCGACCCGTGTCGGAGCTGATCGGCGTCGTGCAGCAGATCCTGCCGGCCAAGGTGGGCATCCGCCGGGTCTTCGAGATCATGGACATGGAGCCCGAAGTCGTCGACCGCCCCGACGGCGCACGCGACAGGATCCGGGGCGAGGTGGTCTTCGAGGATGTCAGTTTCGCCTACGCCCAGGGCGATCAGGTCCTGACCGATGTTTCCTTTCGCGCCGAACCGGGCGAAGTCGTGGCTTTTGTCGGCCCATCTGGTTCCGGGAAGACGACGATCGCCAATCTGATCGCCCGCTTCTACGACCGCTCCCGGGGCGAGATCACGATCGACGGTCGGGATATCCAGGAATACGCGCTGCGGACACTGCGGGAGCAGATGAGTATCGTGCTGCAGGAGACCTTCCTCTTCCGCGGCACCATTCTCGATAACGTGCGCTACGGCAAACCCGAGGCGACGACGGAAGAGATCGAGGAGGCGGCGAGGCTGGCCAACGCCCATGAGTTCATCTGTACGCTGCCGGACGGCTACCGTTCACTCATCGGCTCCAACGGCACCCGCCTGTCGGGAGGGCAGAGACAGCGAGTCGCCATCGCCCGAGCGCTGATCCGCAATCCCCGCATCCTCATTCTGGACGAGGCAACGTCGGCCCTCGATACGGTCTCGGAATCCAAGGTGCAGGATGCGTTGCAGCACCTGATGCAGAATCGAACGACCTTCATCATCGCTCACCGTCTGTCGACGATCAGGAATGCGAACAAGATCGTCGTCCTCAAGGAAGGTCGCGTCGAACAGATCGGCGGCCACGAGGAGCTGATCGACGAAGAGGGGCTGTACCGCGAGCTCTACGACCCGGACTGGGCCAGGGAACAGAAGGACCTCCGAGACGAACGAATCGAGGAACTGGCACGGGCTGCCGGTTACCAGGAGCAGACGACATGACCGCCGTACCGAAACTCTTCGAGGCTGCTGGACGAGCCGTGCCGCTGAAACGACCCATCGTCTTCGATCTGGTCGCTCACTACGAGCCGAGCGCGCACTTTCAGTTCACCCGACGGGTGCGCAACAACTTCGACGAGCTGGCCAACGAGTACAGCCGCTCCACGTGGCTGCTGGGACGGTATGGCGGGCGCGCCATCATGCAGACCGACATCGAGGGCATCGGCGTGGCCTGTCGCGTCGAGATCGGCCGGCTCGTGCTGCGGGAGGGCAACCAGTCCGAACTGATCCTGAGCGCCATGCAGATGTTCCGTCAGGCCCAGGACCGGGAGCTGGCTTCGGGTCCGGTAAGCCGGGTTCTCGTCCACTTTCCGAAGGCGGACAATCGCCCCAGGGAGCGCGAGATCGTCCGGGGCGCCTTTGACGAGGTGTTCGCCGAAGCCGATGGCGAGACAGAACTCGACAGCGCCTTTCTCGTCGAAGGGTTGGCCCGCCTGGAACTGGGCCGCTGTGTCGAATACCAGACGCTGATCAGCTACCTGCGCGAGGATGGTCACTTCCACAGCGCCCACCGCAACCGCATCGACAAGGTTCAGCGTCACCTGCAGCAGGAGGTCGGTCGCTACGAGAGTCACCGCTTCTTCCTGCGCACACACCCACCTCAGCCCGGTGAGGTCCCGGTCATCGATTTCTGCTACACAGGGGACAGAGCCGACGTGCGCGTCGAAGCCTTTATGGAGGGCTATACGGGGGAGAAGGTAGAGTTCGTGCCTCGCCAGCTGTATGAGAGACAGAGTGGTCAGTTTACCGGACTGGCAGACTACGAGCGTGCCAGCCGGCGGTTCGGCAAGCTCTGGATCCTGCAGTCGGATCTTGTCCGTCGACTCATGCCGCAGCAGGTCAGCGTTCTGTATCTGTTCTTCGACCAGCAACTGCAACCGGAGCTGGCGCGTACCTTCTCTTGGGATGAACTGTTCGATCGACAAAGACAGTCCGGGTTCATATCCCGCGCCTCGCGCAATTCGCAGACATACCTCGATATGGTTCTGGAGGGGCTTGTCCGCGATCGGTTTGTCTATGCGGAGGGTGAAAACTATCGCCTGGCACCGGGCTTTGATGCCTTCCGGCATGTCACCTTCTACCAGTTGGGGGAATACCGCAAACGGCAGATCTGACAGCGGCGTCGCCTGCAGGACGGGAGCCTGCGCGTGACTCTCGCGCAAGACGTACCACCAGACACTGATTTCGGCAGCCGCAGCCTGGCCGGGGGTGCCTGGCTGCATGTGCGCCGCACAGCCCGGTTTAAATCGGTATGGGTGGACGTCTTCCTGCCCCAACTGATGCAGCCCACGGCTACCACCCGTCTGGCGCTGCTGGGCCGACTGCTCGAGCGCGGCACTCGCCAGCTGCCCGATCTGCGCGCCCTCAATCGCTACACCGACTGGCTGTACGGTGCCGCCATGTCGGTTCAGACCCTGGGTTTCGGTCCCTTCCAGGTCCTGCACCTGCACTACGACGCCGTCGACGGAACCTACGTCCCGGAGGACGGCGGCAATCTGCTCGAATCCGGCCTGCGCCTGCTGGGCGACGTGCTTACCGATCCCTATCTCGAAGATGGCGCCCTGCCGGTGTCCCGCCTGCAGCAGGAGAAGGAATCTCTGCGACGGTATGTGGATGGTCTGCACAATGACCGTTCCTTGCTGGCACAGCGGCGTTGTATGGAACTGATGTGCGCTGGGAGCCCCTGGGCGTTGACCGCCTACGGGGACCCGGCGGAGATGGCCGACATCCAGGCAGATGAACTGCTGCGGCTTCTCGGCTCCTACTCCCGGACGGCACCCATGGACATCTATGTCTGTGGCGATGTCGAGGCCGAAGACGTGTCCGATCTGTGTTCCGAGTATCTTCCACGGGGTGACTCACGTCGGGTGCCGCCCGCCGTTCCCGGTCTGCCGCCGCCAGGAATCTCACGCCACATTTCCGAGCCCGGAGACGTGGCTCAGGGAAGACTCGTTCTCGGCTTCCGGACACCCGTTCTACTGAGTGCATCTGCAGCCGACTACGCAGCCTTGCTCCTGTTGAATCTGCTGTTCGGGGGTGACGCCCATTCGCGACTCTACAACCGGGTCCGCGAGGAATTGGGGTTGTGCTATCACATCGCCTCCTACCTGGAGCCGATGGCGGGGCTGGTTCTGGTGGAGGCAGGCGTCGAGCCGACGGACCGGCAGGCCGTGGTCGAGCAGGTCCTCGGCGAGCTGGCCGATCTCGCCCAGAAAGGCCCTTCCATGGCAGAATTCGAGCGCTCTCAGGCGTTGGCACGGCAGCGGTTCGATAGTGCCATAGATGGTCGTGACAGCCTTGTACGCTTCCACTACACCCGCCGACTCGCCGGCTCGAACACGGGGCGTGACTGTCTGCTCAGGGCCCTGGGCTCTGTAACACCGGAGGCGGTACGCTGCGTTGCCACCGACATCAGGCTTGATACAGTTTTTTTCCTGGCACCAGCCGACGCTTTGCGGCGAGATTGATCGATGCAGCGCCGGAATGAACCCCTGCGGGAATCCGTCGTCACCGAGCAGTTGGTCGGCGGTGGCCGCCTCTGTGTCGTGCCACGGCCTTCCAGGCGCTGCCATGCCGTGCTGAACATAGGCTTTGGCGCCCTGCACGAGGCCGGCGTCGGGGGCGGCGAACCCCCGGGGATCGCCCACTTCCTCGAACATCGCCTCTTTGAAAAGGATCACGGCGACATCAGTGAACGTTTCACTGACATCGGCGCCGATGTCGACGCCCAGACGGGATTCACCACGACCTCGTTCTCCGTCACGGCCGGGGTTGAGGTCTTCCCGCAAGCGATGGAACTGCTGCTCGAACTCGTGGGTACGTCGCACTTTCCCCAGGACTCGGTGACCAGGGAGCGAACCATCGTCGGCCATGAGATTCAGCTGTACGAGGACAGTGTCGAGTGGGTCTCCTTCCAGACACTGCTCGCGGCTCTGTACCCCGATCAGCGAATCGCCATCGACATCGCCGGCACGCCGGAGAGCCTGCTGGCCATCGACGCCCCGATGCTCGAGCTCTGCCACCGTCGCCGCTACCGCGCCGACGCCATGCACCTGTCTGCCTGTGGTCCCATTGACGCCGGCGATCTGGTCGGGATCTGTGATCGAGCGCTCGGGGACTGGCCAGAGGATCAGCTACGCCGGAAGGAACCGGGCCGATCCCGGGCGCAACCCGCAAGTCTGCAGGCACCGATGCCGCTGTCGAGGCCGCGACATACCCTGGCGTTTCCCGATGAGCAACCGCGTCACGGGCTGGACCTGATGCGACAGGAACTGGCTCTGGAGATGACACTGGACATCCTCTTTGGGCCGAGAAGCGAGTTCTTCAGCCGTCACTACGAATCCGGCCTGCTCGATGGCGAGACCTTCGGCGGCGAGGTCCACCTGGACGAGAGCTACGGCTTCTGTCTCCTCGGTGGGGACACCGATGATCCAGAAGGCTTGCAGTCCGCCGTCCTCGATGAGCTGACAGAGGCACCCGGTTCGGACTGGCTCGAGACCGACTTCGAACGGGCCCGGCGTCGCGTCTTCGGCGACATGATCTGTCGATGGGAAGACGTGGAGAGCACGGTGGGATTCCTGGAGAGCGCCAGCCTGCGCGGTTGTCACCCCTTCGACGCGACCGGACTCTACAGCGGCGAGCAGGCGGTGAACTCGGAAGATATCCGCCGCTGTCTGGAGCAGTGCCTGCGCCCCGACCGCGTCGCCGCCGCTACCCTGGCTGGATGAATGAACACGGCCCGGATCCTCGACTATCAGCTATCCAGCATCGGCGGGTTCGAAGAGATCGTCGTCGATGAACTAGGAGCCGTCGTCGGCGGCAGAATCCAGGGCCTGCGCGTCGAGCACGGCGAGGTAGGCGGAGTCTACTTCCGTACCGAAGCCAGTCCCCGGCGCCTGCTGCAACTGGGTTGTCCCACCGCCATCGAGGCGGTGGCCGCTCAGGCCCACGACGTCACTGTCGGTCAGCCCGGGCTAGAGCGTGTCCTGCGTTGTCTGCGCAGTCTGCCCGTGGCAGCTGTCCGGCGACTGGCGAAGGCCTGCGATGAAGGCGTCGATGTGGATCACGTCGAGCTTCGTGTCACGCTGCGCGGAGCGCACCGCTTCGTCGCTGCCGATGTGGAGAGGCTGGCACTGCCGGCACTTCACGAACTCGGCTTCCAGGAAAATCCACCGCCGCCGGGTTTCCGGGCGATGCCGCTGACGATCCGCGTCCGCAAGCGCCGAGCTTTCGTCACCGTACTTCTGGGACCACGCCGCCCCGTCGGCGACCCCCAACGGGAGGGCTGGCCGGGACCCGCCCGCAACTGTGTCTCCCGGGTTCTCGATCTCGACGATGAACTGGTAGTGGGGGGGCTGCCGGCGCCCGGTGGCAGCGGGCTCTCCATCGCCGCCTCGGACATCGTTGCCAGTGCCGAGCACCTGCCGCTGAGGACGGGCCGACTACCCGTGCTGCTGCTGGTGTACGATCTCGACACCCATTCTGCCGTGGACCAGCTGCGGGAGGCTGTTCGTGCCGTGGCGCCGGGCGGCATTCTCGGTCTGCTTGTCCGGCGCAGCGAGCAACTGGCCGGCCTTCTGCACGAACTCGAGCTTCCTCTGGAGGTGATGGCGACCATTCCGTACTACGTTCGCCGCCGCCGTTGCGTCCTCTTCCTGCTCGAGCGCCTCGAACTGCTCAGCATTGAGTCCATGACCTGAGGATCGGCTTCAGGCACGGCCTTTGCGTTCCCAGTCTGCGGGCAGGAGTCTGACCGGCAACTGCCGTCCCGAAACGCTCTGATCAAGGGACCCAAGAGGTTGATTTTACAGGAGTTTCGTGCTAGTTTCACAGACGTGGCAGCGGCACCGTCAACGCGGCCTCCGGCCCGGACAGGTTTTCCGCTTGGCCGCGACATCTTCCGGATGACGGAATGACAGAGCAAGAGACTGTGGACATCGAGGAAAACGAACTCGACGACGCCGAGGCGGACGCGGCGCCGGGCCCGGTGGCGGCCCCGCTGGAGCAGTTTGGCGACGAGCCGGACACAGCCGGGGACGATTCCGGTGTAGCCGAAGCCCTGCGCGCCTGGGCAGCCGGGGGACACTCCGTCGAGACCGAGGGGGCCGGCGACGAGATCCTGCCGGTTCAGTTTGCCCAGCTGGAGCCGCCGGCACCGCAGAAGGTGAAGCCGCGCTTCAGCCGCATCAACAACGTCTTCGTCGATATCACGGTGGAGCTCGGTCGGCGTGATATGTCGGTGCGCGAACTGGACAATATGAAGGTTCAGGACGTCATCGACCTCGACAAGCTCGCCGGAGAAGCCTTCGATATCCTGATCAACAAACGCCCCTTTGCCGAGGGCGAAATTGTCGTCGTCACCGACCTGATGGCCGTGCGCATCACGCGGCTCATCGACCGTTCCGCCCCGGAGGAAGACGAGGAGTAGGTCAGACGCTGGGGGGGATCCACTTCTTCGTCAGCACATCATTCCGCCTCAGGGCCCTCTGCAGTTTTTCCTTCAGCGCCGAAGCGTCGATGGGGAACTGGAAATAACCCTCTGTTCGCATTCGTTTCATTCGCAGTTTGGTCACCGCGTCCAGCGGTACCGCTGAATGGACGATGACGGGGATACTCTCCGTCGCCGGGTGCTTGCGCAGATTCTCGAATAACTCAAAGCCATCCATACCGGGAATGAAGAGATCCAGCAGGATCACATCCGGCCGGCGTTCCACCATGCTCTCGATGGCCTCGTTGGCGTCGATAGCAAAGGCAATCTCGTGATTGCTGCGATAGTGGATCATCTTTTCGATGTATCGACGATTCACCGGATTGTCGTCGATCATCAGGATGTATGCCATGAGTACCAATAACGCCCGCCACTGACCGATCCCGCAAGCCGGGGTCTTTCCCAACGCCACCCAGCGGGCGCGTTCTGCTCCTCACGCTTATCTTCGCGGGCGATGGCTACTTCCAATTCCCGCGCCTCTTGCCGGTCTTCGGCAACTGTCCTCGTCATCTGCGCGTGCACGCTGATATCGGCCTGTGGCAGCGGTGAGAGTGACGGCCGCGACGAGGTCGGCGCGCCTGCTGAAGAGGATACCCGCGTAGAACTGATCTTCATCGACAGCGAGTCGGATTCGCTGGCGCGCCCCGCAGAGGGTGCCCGCGCCGAAGAAGAGGCGCCGCCTCCGGCAGCGCCGACGGCGGCTGACGAAGTGGGCGGCGACGATATTCTGAAGTTTGATGCGGCAGGTCGGTACACGGTCCAGATCGCCACCTACAAGAAAGCGAAGGATGCCAGCCGTCGTGTTCGTGAACTCGAGACCCTTGGGTACCCGGCGTATGCCGTCGCCCATCCAACCGGCGAGCAGACCCGCGTACGCGTGGGGTACTTCACGACACGGGAGGAGGCGGATCGTTTCGGTCAACGTTTCTGCCGTGATCACGGCGGCAAGTACTGGGTGGATGGTCGCTCGTCGGAGATCACCCCCCGATGAGATGCCAGCTGTGATGGATACCGGGCGCCGCGTGTTGAGTTGCGGAACCTTTGACCACTTTCACCCCGGGCACAACGCCTTCCTGTGCCAGGCACGGAGCCTGGGCGAGGAGTTGTTCGTCGTCGTGGCTCGTGACGAAAACGTGAGACGCATCAAGGGCCGGTGCCCGGATCAGGACGAGGACACCCGCCTGGCGTCTGTTGCCGCCAATGCAGCTGTCGACGACGCCCGGTTGGGGTATCCGGGGGCCGACCTGCTACGCGTCGTCGCCGACATCGCTCCTCACATCATCGCCCTGGGATACGATCAGGGAGTTCCGGCGGGATTGGCCTCCGGCTTCCCCGACTGCAGAATCGTCACCCTCGACGCCTTTCAACCCGACCAGTACAAATCGTCACTTATCCGGGAGAGACGCCCGTGATCGTTGCCGTGTGTTCCGATGTCCACGACAACATCTGGGCCCTCGAACGAACCCTCCCGCGCATGGCGGAGGCGGATGCCTACGTGTTCTGCGGCGATTTCTGCGCTCCTTTCACCCTCGCCCAGTTGGCCGAAGCCACCGCGGCAAAGCCGTTGCACGTAGTCTGGGGCAACAACGATGGCGATCGCCATATGTTGACGCAGGTTGCGGCGCGGTTCGACCACGTAGTGCTCCATGGCGAACTGGCCAGTGTTGAGCTGGGGGGACTGCGGACGGCGGTCAACCACTATCCGGACATCGCCTCCGGACTGGCCGATTCGGGACGCTACGACATCGTCCTCTACGGGCACGACCACGTGCCCCATGAAGAACGCCGCGAGACCGCCAACGGCCCCTGCCTGCTCGTCAACCCGGGCGAAATCATGGGCCGCCTCGGCACCACCACCTTCCGCTTCCTCAATACGGACGACGGCACGACCGAACTCGTCGCCATCGACTGACTCTACAAATAGCCCAGCGCCTGGAGTCGACGGCGCAGCGCATCCTGTTCTGCAGTTGACATCTTGTCGTCCTCCAGAGGGCGCTGCGTCCAGTTCGATCCCGAGATGAATCCCTCTCGCGCCGCCAGGCAGGGTGCCGCCCTCGTCGCTACATCCGTGTCGATCGCCTTCTCCGTCCACTGCGCCTCGAGTCGCCATTCTTCGTTCTCGCCGTGCAGGCGATGGCGATCGTCGAACACACACCAGCGCAACAGCGACGACGATTCTGTCCCCGTCGCCGGGACGATCAGAAGCCTCTCGTCATCCGCTGCGTCTGTCCCGGGACGTATCTCGGCCAGCCGGTATCCTGACGCCGTGATCGCCGCCGGATCCAGCAGGTCGACACCGAAGCCCTCGTCCTCTCGCCGCAGACCGAGGAGGCCGCAGATCGTCGCATAGAGGTCGATGATACTGGTCACGCCCGTACCCTCAGTCAGCAGGTTGCCGTGATAGGGAACGTGAAGGTAGAGGGGGACGCGCAGCACACTGTTGCGCACCGTCGTGCCGTGGTAGAGTTCGTCCGGCGTCCAGCTCTCGCCGTGGTCGCCGAACAGCAGCACCGCGCAACGACTCAGATCGAGCCTCTCCAGCAGGGGGGCCACCTTGTTCTCGAAGACGTCCTCGACAGCGATCCGGTACCGCCCTTCGACCTCCTCCAGACGCCCCTCGCGCAGCAGTGTCGCCGTCTCGCCGAGAGCCATGCCGTCACTGGCGCCGTAGGGCGTATGGGCGCTCCAATAGTGCAGGAACAGACACCGGTGGCCGGCATCGGCAGCTGCCTCCCGCCAACGGCGAACCTCGGCCAGACCCGACCCCGCCTCGGGTTCAAGCGGTCGCAGGGGTGCCCCAAGATCGAGTCCGGCGAAGATGGGTGCCGCCTCCGAAAACAGTCCCACCTCCATGCCGCGGTCCACACACTGGCGGAACAGTCGCGGCGCTCCCTGGCGCAGGCGCCCATCCTGCTGTCCCTGGATGCCGTGCTCGAAGGGATAGAGCCCGGTGACGAGGCTGGAGTGTACCGGCCGTGTTGCCGAGGACACCGAGAAGAAACGCTCCGAAAAGGCGAAGCCCTCGGTAGCCCGATCGAACCGGGGTGTCAGGACTCGGCTGTTGGAGGCTCGCCCGGCATGATCGAGGCGCAGACTGTCGATGGAGATCAGCAGGAGGTCCATGGTTGCGCGCCCCGGGTCCATGTTGAGATTCAGGTCAGGGCGCCACGAGCGGCGAGGGGCCAGATGCTCTCCACGCGTCCCTGGCGGACGCCGATGAACTGGTCGTGCAGCACGGTGGTCGAGTCACCGTAGCCCGGCAGGAGACACAGCCGCTCACCCAGTGCGGGGCCGCTGCCGTTTACTATGCGGTAGACCCCGTGTTCTGCCGACAGATAGTTGAATTCCAGGTCTTCCCGGTGCAGCACACGGGGTTCGTGGTGGAAGGCCGATAGCGTCTTGAAGCCGGCATCGGTGACGATGTGGTCGTCATGCCGTCCCGTTACCGTCGTTACCAGAGAAAGGGCAAAGTCGAAGCGGTCGTCGACGTGGAAGCGGTCACGGTACATGGCGTCCATGAAGATGGCGCCGCCTGCCTGGATCTCGGTCACGGCGTTGTGCGTAGCCGCCAGATCGTAGCTGCCCGTGCTGCCCGCCGAAACGATGTCGCAGGACAGGCCCTCGTCGATGAGTGCCTCCCGAGCCTTGACCAGATGCGCGAGGGCCTCACGGGCGGCTCGTTGCTTGGCAGCGGGGGGATGGTCGGCCAGCACGTGACCCTCATACCCCATGATACCGGCCAGGCAGACCCCCCTGGCAGCGTCCACCGCCCGCGCCAGCTCGACAACACCGGGTCCAGGTCTCACGCCGGTTCGGTGCATGCCGATGTCGATATCGACGAGGAGGGGGATCTCGTGGCCGGCACGCTGCCCCGCCTGCGAGGCCATGTCCAGAGCTTCGGGATGATCGACGATACCCAGTATCCGTCCGCGCTCCTGCATCGCCGCCAGCCGTCGCAGACGGACGGGGGATGCCAGCTGATTGGCCAGCAGGATATCGGTGACCCCGTGTTCGAGGAAGATCTCAGCCTCACTGAGTTTGGCGCAGGTAAGGCCAAGGGCGCCGGCAGCCAGTTGGATACGGGCGATGTCAGGGCTCTTGTGGCTCTTGCTGTGTGGTCGCCAGGCGACGCCCTGCTGACGGCAGTACAAGGCCATGGCTGCCACGTTCGACTCGAAGCGTTCGAGATCGACGACGAGAACGGGAGTGTCCAACTCGTCGACCGGTCTGCCGATCAACCGTCCTGGATGCGCCGCATGAACATCAACCATCGGCGGCGAAACCGATGGCGGTAACGACGATGGCGAGGCCCTGTTTCAGATGCAGCTTGACACGGTCACCAGCGCCGGCGGCATGGGTGGTGAACACAGCGTTGGGTCCGTCCTGTCCCCGCGACCAGGGCGCCTCTACCTGGGCGTAGGCACCGGCCGAACCCCGGTACACGTGAAGAAAGTCGTCCCCTCGGCCCTCTGCCGTCATCCCCGTAACGGTCACCTGGATCGACAGGTCTGCGGGGGAGCCTTCCAGCTCGAAGTGCAGACTGCCACCGGGATCGATGGCGACGGCGGTCAGCATAGGGGGCTGGGGCAGCGTCGGCTCCTGCTGCGCGGGATCGAGATCGCGCGGGATCAGGGACCAGGTACGCAAGGCGACATCGGCCATGGGAATGGGATCCTCCGGAGCGTTGAAGCAGGTGGAATGGGTCAGAATCGAGGCCAGTTGGCCGGATTCAGCAGTCTCTCGTCTGCAACCTGGATGGAGCGAAGAGCCGCCACCGCATCCGGCGGCAACGGGCCATCCTGGGCGGCACCGATGTTGGCCTCCAGTTCGGCAGCATCGGCAGTGCCCACCAGAGTAACCTGCGCGCCTGCCTCGAACAGAGCAAAGCGCAAGGCCACCTGGGCGAGCGGCAGGGCGAGTCCGTCCGCGACCCGAGCTACGGCATCCGCAGCCTGGCGAAGAGGCAACAGATCCTCGGGAAGAGAGTGACGGCGCTCCGATAGAACCCCCTGCAGGAAGACGGAACGCAGAACCCGTCCGACACCGGCCCGCTGGCACGCGGGAAACACATCCTCTTCGAGGCGGCGATCGAGCACACTGTAGGCAACCTGCAGGGTGCGTATGGGTTCACCGTAGTCGATCACCGTCAGAGGCGCCGACCGACCGTAGGTGGATGCACCCCAATTGCGCACCTCACCGCTCTGCAGGTGGGTATCCATGGCTTCGCGCAGCGCCGGGTCTCCGGCGACGACGGCATCGTCGTTGTGGATCTGCACCAGATCGAGGGCGTCGGTACCGAGCAGGCGGAGAGAGCGCTCGATCGATGCTTCGATCCCGGTCACGATGCGCCGGCCGTGCCAGGGGGTACCATCGGGGTCTCGCAGGGCTACCTTTGTGGCGATCACCGGTCGTCGCCGTCCGGCAAAAGCACGACCGATCAGTTCCTCGCTGCGGCCATAAGCGGCGGCGGTATCGATGTAACAGATGCCGTGATCCACGGCATGGTGCAGCAGTCTTATGCAGTCGTCGTCGGCAGGTGGAGTCACCTGACCCAGGCCGTAGGGCATGCCGAGTTCGACCGTTCCGAGACCGAGCAGAGAGACCTGCAGTTGTGTGGAGCCCAGCGTCGCCCCCTGCAAATCGTCAGCCCCCGATGCCGTGGCCGGAGATGGCCACCCGTACCCGGCCACCAGCGGCGGCCAGGCGTTGACGGGCGGTATCGGCATCTGTGTCGCACAGTTCCATCACGAGAGCCAGCTTCAGCTCCCATCCGGCGGCTTCGAGGCGGCTACGTGAGGTGTCGGTGTCGAGTCCGGCCAGCGTCGACAGGATGCGCGTCATGCGATCGCGCAGTTTCGCATTGCTGGGTTGCAGATCGACCATGAGATTACCGTACGTCTTGCCGAGACGTATCATGGCGCCGGTGGTCACGGTGTTGAGGACGAGCTTGGTCGCGGTTCCCGCCTTCATCCGTGTCGAGCCGGTAACGACCTCGGGGCCCACCTCGGGGACGATGACGACATCGACATCGACACTCGCGGCGGCACTCGGACTGCAGGTGAAGAACACCGTGCCGCAACCACGCGAGCGGGCATGAGCGAGGCCGCCCAGGACCCACGGTGTAACGCCGCTCGCGGCGATGCCGACGACGACATCGAGGGATCCCACACCTAGCTCATCCAGTTCGGCGACGGCGCCCCTGGCGTCGTCCTCAGCCCCCTCGACGGCCTGGAAAACGGCCTGTTCCCCGCCGGCAATCAACCCCTGAACCTGTTTCGGATCGCTGCTGAACGTCGGTGGGCATTCGGAGGCGTCGAGAATCCCGAGACGACCACTCGTGCCGGCACCCAGGTAGAACAGCCTGCCGCCGGCACTGAGACTCTCTGTTACCAGGTCGACGGCAGCCGCCACGTCGGAAAGAACGGCTTCGACCGCGGCCGGCACGAGAGCATCCTGGCTGTTGATGAGGCGCACCAGCTCGAGGCTGTCGAGCTGGTCGATCTGCTCACTGGCCGGATTGCGCTGCTCGGTGAGCAGTCGGGACCAGTCGGTCATGGATTGGCCGTCCTGCGGGTCGGGGAAGGGAGAGTCAACAAGGGGGGCAAAAACGGCTCCTCAAGCATCGTCGTCAAGGTGTGAATGATTGTCTGCGTCAACCTGTCCCCCTATATTGAAGTCCTTATCTGACACACGGTTACAACCTTTTTCTGAGATCCGGATGACGACCGAATTACCGACCCAATACGACCCACAACACTGTGAGACAACCTGGTACTCGCGCTGGGAGGAAGCCGGCTATTTCCGCGCCCGAGCCGACTCGGAGCGACCACCCTATTGCATCACGATCCCACCCCCGAACGTCACCGGCGAACTGCACATGGGTCATGCCGTGCAGCATGCGATCCACGACAATGTGACGCGCCGCAAGCGCATGCAGGGGTATGAAACCCTCTGCCTGCCGGGCACCGATCACGCTGGCATCGCCACGCAGATGAAGGTGGAAGAGAAGCTGCTGGCCGATGAGGGCAAGACACGGTATGACGTGGGCCGGGAGGGTCTCATCGAACGCATCTGGGCCTGGCGGGAGACCTATGGTGACGCCATCTATGATCAGCTGCGCAAGCTGGGCTGCAGTTACGACTGGGACCGATCCCGGTTTACCCTCGACGACGGCTACGTTGACGCCGTTCTGCAGGCCTTTGAAGCCTTCCATGAACAGGGCTGGATCTACCGCGGCACACGCATGATCAACTGGTGTCCGCATTGCGGCACCGTGATCTCCGACCTGGAGACCGAAGAACGGTTGACCCAGGGAAAGCTGTGGCACATCCGCTATCCTGGCTGCGACGGCGGTCCCGATGTCACCGTGGCCACGACGCGACCCGAGACCATGCTCGGCGACACCGGGGTGGCCGTGCATCCCTCCGATCCTCGCTGGCAGGCGGCGGTCGGCAAGCAGGTCATGCTGCCGCTGATGGAACGGGCGATCCCCATCGTCGCCGACGAATACGCTGATCCGGAGATGGGATCCGGGGCGGTGAAGGTCACTCCCGCCCACGATCCGAATGACTACGAGGTGGGTGCCCGCCATGATCTGCCGCAGGTCGTCGTCATCGGTTTCGATGGTGTGATGACGGAACGTGCCGGAGCCTGGGCGGGACAGGACCGCTACGCGTGCCGCAAGCAGGTCATCGCCGCCCTCGAGGGGCTTGGCCTGTTGGTACAGGTCGATGACTATGAACACGCCGTACCGCACCACGACAAGTGCGGCACCGTCATCGAGCCCCTGCCGATGGAGCAGTGGTTCATGAACATGCGGGACCTGGCCGACAAGGTGCGTCCCCATCTGCAGGGGGCCGGGGGTGACGACCAGGTCCGCTACGAGCCTGACCGGTATCGGGGCTACGCTCTCGAATGGCTGGACAACATCCGCGACTGGGCCCTGTCGCGCCAGATCTGGTGGGGACACCGAATCCCAGCCTGGTACTGCGCCGACTGCTCAGGTGATGGATTGACCCCTCTGGGTGGGTACGAGAGAGAGCAGGCGCTGAACGAGGGCGCATTCAGAGTCTCGGTGGATGCCGGGGCTCGACCGATCGTCGCCGTCCAGCGGCCGGCCGCCTGCGCTGAATGTGGCGGGTCCCGCCTCGTGCAGGATCCCGATGTGCTCGACACGTGGTTCTCCTCGGCTCTGTGGCCCTTCGCCACGCTTGGCTGGCCTGACAGGACCGGGGAGTTGGCTCGTTTCCATCCTACGGATCTGATGATCACCGGTCGTGACATCCTCTACTTGTGGGTGCTGCGGATGGTCATGACGGCGACGGAATTCCTCCAGGAAGTCCCATTCCGTCAGGTCCTCATCCATCCGACGATCCTGACCCAGGATGGCAAGCGCATGAGCAAGAGCCTCGGTACCGGGCTCAACCCGCTGGATCTCGTGCGCCTGTACGGCGCCGACGCCACCCGCTACAGCCTGCTGGCCCAGTGCGGCACGACACAGGACGTGCGCTTCGACGCCGATATCAAGGACAATGTGGTCCAGGCAAGCGCCAGTGCCGAGGCCGGTCGCAATTTCTGCAACAAGCTGTGGAACGCTGCCCGCTATGTGCTGATGAATCTGGACGGCGACACCACCGCCGTAACACAAGCCGACGCCGATGAGCTGGCCGATCGCTGGATCCTCAGCCGCCTGGCGCAGACGATCCGTGACATCGACGAAGCACAGGAGAGTTTCCGCTTCAGCGACGTGACACGGGCCCTGCACGACTTCCTGCGTCGCGACTACTGTGACTGGTACATCGAGCTGGCCAAGCCGCGGCTGCTCTCCGGCTCGCCCGACGAGCGCGCCCGCGTACAGGGAGTTCTCGTCCACGTCCTGGAGCAGGCCTTGCGTCTCATGCACCCCATCATGCCCTTTCTCACCGAGGAGATCTGGCAACAGCTCCCGCTGGCCGCCGACGATCGCCCCGAAAGCCTCATGATCGCCGCCTGGCCGGAGATCGATGCCGAAGCCGTCGATGCCCATGCCGAGAGGGAGATGGCCTTCGTGCAGGAGGTGATCACCGCCGCCCGCACGATCCGCAGCGAGTTGAAGGTGCCACCAGCACGGAAAGTACCGCTGGTGTTGTCAGCCGGTTCACAGCCGACGGTGGACCGCCTGCAGGCACGGAGTGACTACGTGCAGGCTCTGGTGGGGGCCGAGTCCCTCGACATTGGCACCGATCTGCCGCAGCCGCCGGGGTCAGGCAGCGCCGTGGTGGGGGACATCGAAATCTTCCTGCCCCTCGATGGCCTGATAGATGTGGTTGCCGAGAGGGAACGCCTGAGCAAGGAAATCGACAAGCTGCAGGGATTGATCACGCGGCTCGAGAAGAAGCTCAGCAACGAAGGGTTCCTGCAGAAGGCGCCGGAAGCGGTCGTCGACAAAGAGCGGCAGCGACGGGAAGAGTACAGCACCAGCGTGACGAAACTGATCTCCAGCCTGGAGGCGCTCAACTCATGATTCGATCCCTCTTGTCCGGGCACATAGGCCTCGTGCTGCTGCTGAGTGCGGTCGAAGCGGGCGCTGCCTTCACGCCACCGCGGATCATCGGCGTCGTCAACCAGACCGATTCGGGCTCGCTGTCGGCGGCTGAACTGGCCGATCGGCGCTATGTGATCGACAAGGGCCAGGTGCACAGTGTCAATCGTGGTGACGTGCTCAACGTCTACCGGGAGGTCCGTCTGTCGCGGCGGATTCCAGTACCCATGCGCCTGTTCATCGGAAACATGACGATCACCGACGCCCAGCAGCAGTCATCCATCGGTCTGTTCACGGCCAATGCCAGAATCATGTCTCAATCGGTGATCAAGTACAAGACTGCGGTAAAGGGAGACATTGTCGTGCCCCGCCTCATCCTCGACTCCGGCGTGCTTTTCGACCCCGGCTCGTACGAGCTCAAGCCGGCAGCGGCAGAAGAATTCGCCAAGGTGGCCGACTTCGTCCGGCTCTTCTCGCCAGCCAAGCTGGTCGTCGAAGGGCATACTGACTCCGACGGTGAGCAGATGGACAACATGCGACTGTCCGAGCAGCGCTCCCAGCAGATCACCAAGTACCTCGTCGATGAATACGACTTCATCACCCCGTCGATGGTCGAGGCGAAGGGATACGGCGAAGCCCAGCCGATCGTGCCCAACAACACGCCCGAGAACAAGACGCTGAACCGACGGATCGAGGTGATCGTCTGGGAGTGAGCCGTTGATTCTCGATTCTCTCACGATCAAAGTGCTGGCTGCGGAATTGGCCAACAGGCACGTGGGCTGTCACATCCGCAACGCCCATGCCGATGACACTGGACTCGACCTGCTGCTGGCGTCCGCACCCGGGGGTGAGACCGACGACACCTGGGGCATACGACTAGAATACGGTCCCCCCGGCACCCTGAGCCTGGCTCCCGCGCCGACACTGGCAGACGGGGGAGGACGCGAGCGTTACCTGCAGGGCTCGCGTATCGACAGCATTGTCGCCGTCCCCGGGGACCGCGTACTCAGCCTGTGTCTCAGTCGACCCGACGCCGAGTCCCGCCTCACTCACGGCCTCTTGCACATATTGCTGATCCCGCCCAGGTATCGGGCGGTTCTCGTATCCCGAAGTCACGGCCGCATCCTGGGTGTATGGGCGGGGCGAGGCGATCGCCGGGCGCCGGCGTATGGCTCGCCATACCAGGCGCCCGTCATGGCCGAGCGCCTCGACCCTGTCCGTCACACCGAGGCGGAATTCGCCGACACGCTGCAGCGTCATGGCGGTGCCCTGGAACAGGCTCTGCAGCAGGCGCTCGCCGGCGCCGATCGTCATCTCATCAGCCGGCTGTGCGCCGACAGCGAGATCGACCCTGGAGCTGCCGTCGCCGATCTCGCCGATGGAGACATCGCGACGCTGCGACGGATGGCCCAGCAACTGTGGTCGCGTGCTGCCGGTCCCGTGTACCGCTGGACCCGGGGACCGATCAGAGTTTCCGTCGCGGCACCAGCCGAAAAAGACATTCATACGGTGAGATTCGCCACGGTGAGTTCCGCTCTGGAACCGGCGGCCGAAGAGGCCACCATCGTGCCCATTGGGTCCACACCGGGACATCGCCGTCGGCTTGAGAAAGTCCTGCGCGTGCTTCAACGTCGTGGCACGGGTCTGCAGAAGGACCTGGACGAAGCGGATGACGCCGATGCTCTGGAACGCAGAGGCAACTCGCTCATGGCCGCCGCCGCCGCCATAGAAACCGGCGGCAACGGCAGCATTCCCGATGTCCATGACGCACGCGGCTCGGCGATGATCGACATCCGCCTGGCGCCGGGAGAGACGTCGGCACAACATGCGGCCCGGTTGCTGCGTCGATCGGCGAAGCTGCGCCGCCGTGCCCACGTCCTGCCCCCGCGGTTGCACCGTGTGCGGGAACTGATTTTTGAAACCGAAGGACTGCTCGAAGGCTTGCGCCAGGGCGACGAGATATCGGAGGAGACGATGGCACGATGGGAACGCCGGGTGGAAGTCAGACAGACACCACCGCGCGATGGCAAGGGTGACGGGCCACCGGAGGACGACCGCCAGGGCGCCCGACCTCGACGGTACCTTACCAGCGACGGATGGTCCGTCTGGGCTGGCCGCAACAATCGTGAGAACGACATCCTCTCACACCGATTGGCAACGCAGAACGATGTCTGGTTCCACGCCCACGGGTATGCGGGATCGCATGTCATCCTTCGCCGAGAAGGCAGGAAGGAGGACCCCAGCAGCCGGGCTCTGGAGGAGGCTGCAGGTGTCGCCGCCTACTGGAGCAAGGGGCGCACAGCCAACAAGGTTCCCGTCGTCTACACTCTGGCCAAGTTCGTCTCCAAGCCACGCGGGGCCGTTCCGGGTCTGGCGGTGATGAAACGGGAGAAGACCATCATGGTCCGGCCGGCGCTGCTGCCTGCCGAGGAAGGTGAGAAGGATTGAGCTTATCCACGGGGATCGTCGGCCTGCCCAATGTGGGAAAATCGACGCTCTTCAATGCCCTGACGCGGGGCAGTGTACCGGCGTCTAGTTATCCATTCTGTACGATCGAGCCGAACATGGCAATCGTCACGGTGCCCGACCCGCGACTCCGCCGGCTGGAAACGTTGCTACAACCAGCCGACTGCATCAACACGGCGATCCAGATCACCGACATCGCCGGGCTGGTTCGGGGTGCCAGTCGGGGGGAGGGACGGGGGAATCGCTTTCTCGCCGACGTTCGCGACACCGATGCGCTACTCCATGTGGTCCGCTGCTTCGCCGACGACAGCGTGTCCCACGTGGAGACCGACCTCAACCCCCTGCGGGACGCCGACACCGTCGTTTCCGAGTTGCTGCTCGCCGACCTGGAAGTAACCGAGCGAAACCTGCCCAACCTCGACAAGGTGGTCCGTTCCGATCCGCGTTCACAACGCCAGGTGGAACTGGTGGCCCTGGAGGCAGCCCACGCCGCCCTTACACAGGGGATCACCATTCGTGAGGCCGGTCTGGGCAGGGAACAGCTGGAGTCCCTGCGCGGATACGCTTTTCTGACGGAGAAGCCGATGCTGCTGGTGGCCAACGTCGACGAGTCGGCGGCCCTCACGGGTGGCCCCTGGATCGACGGCCTGCGCCAGCGCCATGGCGCCTCCGGGGTCGTCGTCATCTCGGCACAGATCGAGGCCGAGATCGCCCAACTGGAGGCGACGGAGAGGACCGCTTTTCTCGCCGAGATGGGACTGGGAGAAAGCGGCGTCGACAGCCTTGTGCAGTCTGCCTACAAGCTTCTCGACCTGATCACGTTCTACACTCTGGCCAACGACAAGCTGCAGGGCTGGCAACTGCCACGCGGCAGCACTGCGGCAGCGGCTGCCGGCCGCATCCACAGCGACATGGAATCCGGTTTCATTCGCGCCGAGGTGGCAACGGCCGACGACCTTGAGGCCGTGGGTGGTCACCTGTCCAAGCTTCGCGAATCCGGTCGCCTGCGCGCCGAAGGTCGAGACTACGCCATCGACGAAGGTGACGTGGTCACCTTCCTGTTCAAGAGTTGAGTCCCATCAGGGCTCTATGCTAGAAATGGGCGTGCAGACTCAGTCCGAAACCGTTGGCGTTTCCCCCTGGGTCCTGCGGAACGCTGTCGCGCAGATGGTAGACGAAGGACGCATTGAGGAAGGGCGTGAGGAACGCATCGGCGGCGAAACTAACCCGACTCCGCTCGTCTTCGGCCACGGTGTCATAGGGATCGTGGTAGTCGAAGGCAAGACGCAGGTTGACGGCCTGGCGCAACCACAGATCGACACTGGTGAAAGCGACGAACTGGTCGGTATCGCCCCCGGCTGACGTCTCGGCAATCCAGTCGGCCTCGCCGGTCCAGGTCAACGGCCCCAGCGACGTGGAGGCGAAAGGGCCCGCCACGAGACGATCGCCGCCCGGCGGATCGTTGTAGGCAACCGAGGCACCGACGACGAATCTCTCATGCCACCAGCTCAAGACGCCTGACACCTGCTTCCCCGCGTTGTCGTCACGGCCACCCTGCGTGCCGTTGCTCAGGGCCAGGGCCAGTAGCAGCGGACCCGGCTCGAAGCCAACTTCCACCCCGAGGTCCTGGTTGTCATAATTGAACCCCGTGACGCGGCGCACAAAGGCGTCATCATCCCACATGCGGATGCCGTAGGGCAGCAGCATGCGTCCAACCTTGGCGTACCCGGAGGCGGGCAATCCTTCCAACAGAAGGAAGGCTTCGCGGCTCGCCGCCCCTCCAGGAGCCAGGATCTCATCGAAGTAGAGGGACATGACCCCGGGGAGAAGATGAACATCGACGTAGAGATTGCCGCTGTGAATGGCGAAGGTATTCTGTCTGTCCCTCCCCTCCGATCCGGCGACCGTCTCGTTGGCGGCGACAAAGTCGGCTCCCACGCTGATGCTCGGCCCGAGATCGGCGGAGAAATCGAGGGCGGCTTCGGATATCTCTTCGAGCAGGGGGGTGATCTCCTCCTGTGTGAACAACGCACCAAACCCGTTGCGCATGCCACCGCCGGTATGGTTGACATGGCACGTGCTGCACTTGAGCCCCTCACGAAGGGCGATGTAGGGTTCGGCAGCAGCCTTCGTGCCTGCCAGCACCAGCAGGAGTGGGACCAGCCAGCAAGCGGCGGAGCGGGTCAAGGGGCGACCTCCACTGTTTTGGATTGAGATTCGGGGGAATCCCGCACTGCAGATCAGCAAGCTATCCGGCTGACGGACGGCCTGTCAAACGGGTTCACATCTGACGGAGGACTTCCTTGACCGTCAGTGTGGGCACTCCCATCTTACTTGGCTTGGATAGCAAGCGCTCCTCCTCGCCATACGGACACGATTTCTTGAGCGACGCACCGACAGCAACTCCTGGCGACGCTCTGGGTATGATCGAAACACGCGGTCTCGTGGCAGCGATCGAGGCCGCGGATGCGATGGTGAAAGCTGCCGATGTGGAGTTGGCGGGTTGGCAGATCGTGGGCGGGGGGTTGGTCACCACCCTCGTACGGGGTGATGTAGCCGCGGTCCAGGCGGCTACAGATTCCGGTGAAACCGCAGCCAGGGCCGTGGGCGAGGTGGTTGCGGTACACGTCATCGCCCGCCCCCATGCTGGACTTCTGGGACTGTTGCCTGACGCTGGATTCTCGCAGGCGCACCGGTCTTGAGACCGGACCTCAAGCATCCGGGCATACGACTGGCGGTGGCGTCCGCCCTGCTCTTCGCCTTGTTGCGTTGGATCCTGCCACCGGCTGACCTGCTCGCCGCCGCGGCTGCCGCCCAGCCCCGCTGGCTGCTGCTGGCAGCGTCGTTGACACCGATCGGACTGCTGATACAGTGGTGGAAATGGCGGCGCCTGGTTCAGGCCGGACTGCCGGGCATTGGTGAGGGAGACATTGTGCAGTCCCTGTTCACCGGCTTTGGTCTCGGCCTGCTGACTCCCGGGCGCCTCGGTGAGCTCGGCCGGGCGGTGGGCTGGCAGGGAGATCGTTTGCGAGGCACGATGCTGGCAACGGCAGATCGTCTTGTGTCCAGCTTCGTGACCCTGTGGGTCGGGGCGCTGGGCGCCCTGTATGTGGCGCCGGTTCTGTGGGGAATGTGGGCTGTTGGGGCGGGTGCCGTCGTCGGTCTGGCATGGTACCGGTTCGGCCACAGGATTCCGAGGCGCCTGGCTCCCTGGCGCCGTCTGTCCATGTTGACAGATGTGGGCTGGCAGGGCTGGGTCGGCAATGCCTCAGCTGCGGTCCTGTTCAACCTGCTCTTCTTCCTGCAGATGTTCTGTCTGCTCCGCTCGACGGGGCCTGTCCCGGAGGGGGCCATCATGGCGATTCCTGCCATGTTCGCCCTCAAGACGCTGCTGCCCATCAGCCTGATGGACCTGGGGGTACGCGAAGGCGCTGCCGTCGGCGTACTCGGCACAGTCGGCGTCGGTGCGGCTACGGCGGTACATGCGTCTCTCATGCTCTTCTGCCTGAATGTGCTGGCCCCGGGAGTGGTGGGTCTGCTCGTGTTGTCTCTGGTCACCCGCCGCAACCAATTCTCCACACACCCGAAGCGAGTCGAGTTCGCCCATGTGCGCTGAGAGCGTCGCCACCGTCGGTTCTGCCTATGCTGCCCGTCAGGAAATCTGCGAGATGGGGCGACGGATCTATGCCCGCGCTTTCGTCGCTGCCAACGACGGCAATATCTCGGCCCGTCTGGGTCCGGATCGCGTGCTGTGCACGCCCACGGGTGTCAGCAAGGGATTCCTGAAGGAGGACATGCTCGCCATCTGCGACATGGACGGGGCGCAGGTTTCGGGACCGATGAAGATCTCTTCCGAGATCCGCATGCACCTCGAGGCCTACAAGCTCCGTGGCGATATCGCCGCCGTCGTCCACGCCCATCCACCGACGGCGACGGGATTCGCCGTGGCCGGACTCGACCTGACGGAGTGCGTCCTGCCTGAGGTCGTCGTCCTGCTCGGCGGTATTCCGCTGGCTCCCTATGGAACGCCTGGCGGCCCCGACATCTTCACTCCCATGCGAGACCTGGTCGAGAAATACGATGCCGTGCTGATGGCCAATCACGGTGCCGTGACACTGGGCAAGAGTGTGCAGGAAGCCCATTTCAAGATGGAGACGGTGGAACACTTTGCCCGCATCGCCCTCGTAGCAAGGCAGCTCGGCTCGACCAACACCCTGAGCGGCCCCCACGTCGAGGAACTGATTGACCTGCGTTCTCGATTCGGGATCACCGGACCCAGCTGCTCGAGGTCAGAGACCGGCGATGGCACAGCGGACCTGGTAGACCAGATCACGAAACAGGTCGTTGAACGTCTGCACGGGAGTTCGGCTTGAGCGATCCGCGGTGCTCTCGACGGCAGCCTCTGGTCGCCGTTCTGCTCGCCGCTCTTGGCGCGGCGCCCCTGTTGGCGCAGGGTTCGGCCCCCCAGGCAGAGCCCGAAGAGGCCCCACTTCTGCGTCTGGTTCAGGAAGCCGAACTCCACGCCCGTCGGGGGCAACTGGAACTGGCACTGCAGCGGTATGAAGAATCGGTGCAGGGGGGGGCAGGCAGTGCCGATGTGCTCAACCGCATGGCAGAACTCTATCTCATCAACGGCAATCCGACCCGAGCCGTTGTCCTGCTGCAGCGCTCATTGGGAGAAGAGCCGGCGCAACTGCCCGTCTATTCCGGACTGAATGAAGCCTTCCTCGCCCTCGGACGACTGGACTCCGCGCTCCATTACGTCAACGAGGCCCGGCAATTGGCCCCCGACAATTCGGGCGTCCGCAGTCAGCTCGGATATCTCCATCTACAGAGCGGTGACATGGAGCAGGCACGGGTCCATCTCGACAGCGCCCTGCAACTCGACGACCGCAATGTTCACGCCCAGCGGCTGCTCGCGCTCTACTATACGCAGGTTGACCTGCCCGACAGTGCCATCGCCCGGTACCTCCAGGTGCTCGAGCTGGCCGGAGATGATGTGGAGGCACACAACAACCTGGCCTTCCTGCTGGCCGCACAGCAGCGGTATCTCGAAGCGTTGGAATGGTACCGCAAGACAAAGGCGCTGGCGGAAGATCCACAGCTGCTGCATGCCGTCAACCTGAACGTAGAGGCCATTCGCGCCATCATGGATGGCAAGATGCGGGCCCGCTATATCCTCGTGGAGAGTGAGAGTCTTGCCATCGACCTGCGGCGACGGATCGGTGAAGACAAGGAGAATTTCGGCGAGCTGGCAGCCAAGTTCTCGAAAGCCCCGAACGCCCGTGATGGGGGAGACCTCGGGTTCTTCGGCCCCGGCGACATGCTGCCGACAGTGGAGGAAAACGTACTGCAGTTGCAGGTGGGTGAAACGAGCCCCGTACTCCGCATGGAACGGGGGTACATGCTCATCCAGCGCCTCAACTAAAAAAGAAGCAGCCGGAAGCAATGGAGGCTGTTTGAGTTCCAGCACACCGCCGCTTCCGGCTGCCCGGGAGGGTGCGAGTCAAAGACCGGAATTGGCTCGCATGCATTCGACGCATAGAGCCAGGCCTCGGTTCCGGGATCGGCAGTTTTTCTTCCGCCGCACTCTCCGGGAAGCTCGGGCAAGGCAACTCAAGTCATTGTATGGCAATCAGTTGCGAAAATGCTCTCAGACCTGAAGCCATCTATCCTGGCCGAACTCGCGGTGGCCATTGCCCTTGCCGCCGTGCTCAGCCTCATCAAGATCAAGTTGCCCCACCTGATCTATGGGGGGTCCATCAGCCTGCACGCCCTGCCCATCGTCGTCGTGGCGTTGCGGTATGGGGTCAGGCTCGGCGCCCTCTCGGGTGTAGCCTACGGCCTTGTCAATTTCCTCCTGACGCCCTATTTCGTTCACCCCGTCCAGATCGCCCTCGACTATCCCGTCGCGTTCGGTAGTCTGGGAGTGGCTGGACTGGCAGCCGGTCGGTCCACCCCGGGGATGGCCGTTGCGGCGGTCCTTGGCGCCGGCGCTCTGCGACTGGGAATCCATGTCCTGTCCGGCGTCGTGTATTTTGCAGATCTCGCGCCGGCCGACACTCCTGTTTGGGAGTACTCACTGATCTACAACAGCAGTTACATGATCCCCGAGACACTGATCACCTGCCTCGCCATGGGCGCCCTCATCCGGCGTCTACCACCAGGAGTCAACCGATGAGCCCTGCCGCCACCTTCGACCCGCCCGAACGCCTGCTGATGGGGCCGGGACCCAGCAACATCCATCCCCGTGTGTACGCGGCACTGTCCGCGCCCGTCGTCGGGCACCTGGATCCTACGTTCCTCACTGTCATGGAGGAGGCCAAACAGCTGCTGAGGTCCACGTTTCAGACAGACAATGATCTGACCATCGCCATTTCGGGCACCGGCAGTTCGGGCATGGAGACCTGCTTCGTCAACGCCATCGAGCCCAGTGATCGGGTCCTGGTGTGCATCAGCGGCGTCTTCGGGGTCCGCATGCGGGAGGTGGCCAGCCGCTGCGGAGCCGAGGTCGACGTGGTAGAGGTGGAGTGGGGAAAGGCCATTCCCGCCGAGATGGTTTCGCAGGCGCTGGCGACCGCTCAGTACACGGTTGTGGCCATCGTTCATGCCGAGACCTCAACCGGCGTTCTGCAACCGCTCGAAGAGATCAGCCACCTGGTCCATGACCATGGGGCTCTGTTCCTCGTCGATACGGTCACCTCCCTCGGAGGCGTCCGTCTGGACGTTGATGGCTACGGGATCGATCTGTGTTACTCCGGCACCCAGAAGTGCCTCAGTTGCCCACCAGGGCTGAGTCCGGTGACCTTCAGCCCACGGGCCATGGAACGCCTGGCCGGACGCCGCACACCTGTGCAGAGCTGGTACCTCGACCTGACTCTCATATCACAGTACTGGGGTGAGAGTCGTGTCTATCACCACACGGCGCCCATCTCCATGAACTACGCCCTTCGCGAGGCACTGTTGCTGGTCGCCGAAGAGGGGTTGGAAACCCGCTGGGCCCGCCATCGCCACAGTCAGGCCGCACTCGTCCGTGGTCTGGAAGCGTTGGGGTTGGATCTCGTGGTAGATGAGGCCATCCGCCTGCCGGCGCTGACGACGGTCTCGATTCCTGAAGGCATCGACGATGCTCGTGTGCGAAGCACGCTCCTGCAGCGCTTCGGCATCGAGATCGGCGGTGGACTCGGGGCTTTCCAGGGCAAAGCCTGGCGTGTGGGCCTGATGGGGGCGACGTCGACCGAAAGAAATGTCACCACCTTTCTCGCAGCGCTCGAGGTGACCCTCTCCGAGCAGGGCCACAAGGGTGGGGGCGCGGTCGAGGCCGCCATGTCGGCGTAGATCGATTGGGAAAGGCTTCATCGCGGGTTATATTGCATGAGTAAGTACGTCAGTGATTCTGTAGATGCACCCGGAGACCGGGAAAAAAACGCCTCTCCGGCTCAGCCACGGAAAGAGCCGCCAACAAGACGGAGACCATCGCCGTAAGATATGGTGGTGCAGGTCCCACGTAACGCTCCATGGTCCATGCCCTTTCGAGGCGAACAGGAAGGCACGCATGTTGCTCTTTCCAGCGCGGGAGAGTACGCGAGTGATCATCCTGCAGCACGACCGCCCGGACCCGGCCAGACCGCCGGACGCCCCGTGCGGGCCACTCAGGGGTAGGTGAAGGACATGAACAGAAGCGAACTGCACGAGCTGATGGGGCGTCTCGAGGCACTCGAGGCCCTGGCCAAGCTCTTCAACAATCTCTGGTTTGACCGGATTCGCGAGGACATCAAGGACGCCAAGGTTCAGGCGTACCTCACGGTGTTCGACGATGCCTTTCCGCATATGAACCATGTCATCGAATTTGTCCGCCGCAGCGCCGGCCTGCTTTCCGGAGGCGATGTCAGCCAGGAACAGTGGCAGCGGATGCATGGCGAATTCGACTATCTCCACCGTCTGCTCAAGGCCCAGGGCGAGGATCTCGGCGGTGCTGCGGCGCTCGTTTCGGCCGTCGCCGCCCCCACCGAGGCGCCCGATCCAGAGATCGGTGCCGACGACACGGGGGCCGACCTGAGCCAGGAAGAGCGTCAGGCCCTCGAGTCGGTGGAGCAAAGTGACATCGATTCCTTATTCGATGAAGAGGAGGAAGACGAGGCTGAGGAGGAGGAATATGAGGTCGAGGAGGACGAGGAGGATATCGATGCCCTGTTCGCCCCCGGGGCAGAGGAGGACGATGACGCTGCCGCGGATCTGTTTGACGAGGGCTCCGAGACAGAAGAGGAGGACGACCTATCGATCGCCGGCGAGATGATCGAGGAGGATGAGGACCTCGATGAAACGGAAGCTCTCGAGGCTGCGGCGCTGTTGGAATCGGTCGATGACGACGACGAGGGCAGTGACGTAGCAGAAGGAGAAGAGGTAGCCACCGAGGAGGATGAACTGGAAGACCTGCTCGACGGCGTTGACGAAGAGGATATGGCCGACGAGGATGTCGAACTTGAAGACCTCCTGGAGGATGCCGGGGAAGAAGATGCCGTGGAGGGGAGGAAAGCGATCTCGACATGGAAAGCCTGCTCGAAGAAGACGTCTCCGCAGAGGATGAGATCGAGGAAGAGGAAATCGAGGTCGATGAGGATCTCTTCGAATCCGAACCGGAAGCAGACGCTGAGGAGGATGATGTCGACCTGGCCGATCTGCTCGAAGAGGAAGAAGAGGAAGTGGCAGATGCTGCCGACGACGTCGCCGCCGGCATCTCGAAGGATGAGATGACCGCCTTGCTCGACGGCGACGCCAGCGAGAGCGAAGCCGAGGAGGAGGAGGAAACTGCCTCCGCCAATGGCTCCGAGGACGAAGGCGGCGATGAGGAGGACGACGGGGACGACGAGGATTCCATCAGCCAGGACGAAATCGACGCCTTGTTCGGCTGATTTTCCTTCCCCACCACCAACCTTGCCAACCACGCTCGGGCGTGGCGCCCTTCCGGCGTCACGCCCGTTTCTATGTCCTTTCAACAGTGGGGGTTACCCTTGCCGCCAGTCACTGCCTTCGGTACCTTTTTCCGTTGAACTCACGGTGACTCCCCAGCCACAGCCAGACCCATTCCCACGCGAGCCGGCATCCCATCGGTATCGGGCCCTGTCGATTCGCACAACGCACGGAACGGAGCATGGGATACCAGACTTGGTTTGAGTGCATTCGCTGCTCCAAAGAGCGCTATCCCCTCGACCGGGTCATCTACGAATGTGAGTGCGGCGGGCTGATGGAAGTTCGCCACGATATGGAGGCGCTGTGCCATCGCACCGGTTCTCAATGGCGGGAGTTGTTCGACCAACGCTATATGCGGACCAGCTGGCCCTTCGGCAGCGGCGTGTGGGGTAAGAAAGAAATGGTCTGCCCCGCCGTGGACGACGACAATGTGGTGTCCATGTACGAAGGAGGAAGCAACCTTTTCTGGGCCGAACGGCTGGGCCGCGAGCTCGGCCTGGAGGAGCTCTGGATCAAGCAGTGCGGCAACAGCCACACCGGGTCCTTCAAGGATCTGGGTATGACCGTCCTTGTATCGATGGTGAACCAGATACGGATGGACGGTCAGGACATCCCCGCCATCGTCTGTGCCTCCACGGGGGATACCTCGGCGGCGCTGGCCGCCTACGGCGCTGCGGCTCAGATCCCGGTCATCGTGCTGCTGCCGAAGGACAAGATCTCTGTCTCCCAACTCATCCAGCCTATTGCCAACGGTGCCCTGACGCTATCGATCCGGACCGACTTCGACGGCTGCATGCGCCTCGTCCGCGAGCTGGTGCAGAAGGAGAATGTGTACCTGGCCAATTCGATGAACTCACTCAGGATCGAGGGCCAGAAGACGGTGGCCATAGAGATGGTCCAGCAGTTCGACTGGAATGTACCGGACTGGGTCATCATTCCCGGGGGCAATCTGGGGAATGTGACGGCTCTGGGGAAAGGATTCCTCGAGATGCAGCAGATGGGCATCATCGATCGGGTTCCCGGGATCGCCGTGGCGCAGGCGGCCAACGCCAATCCTCTCTACAAGAGCTCGCTGAACGGTTTCCAGACCTTCGAAGCCGTTGCCGCCAGAGACACCCTGGCTTCGGCCATCCGGATTGGCGATCCCGTCAGCTGGGAGCGCGCCGTCCGGGTGATGCGGCAGTTCAACGGTGTCGTCGAAGAGGCGACCGAGGACGAACTCGCAGATGCTACCGCCCGGGCCGATCGCACCGGACTGTTCACATGCCCGCATACAGGAGTGGCCCTGGCAGCGCTGGAGAAACTGCTGGCACGTCGAGTGATCGCCCCTGACAGTCGGGTGGTGCTCGTGTCGACGGCGCACGGCCTGAAGTTCCCTGAGTTCAAGGTGAGATACCACGAGGACCAGTTGCAGGAGTACGATGTGACCCCCGCCCGCGCAAACCATCCGCTGGAGGTCGATGCGGACTTCGACCAGGTCCGAGGCGCCGTCCTCGATTCTCTCGAGGCCGCAGGCAGCGTCCCGGCAGGTGCGAGTTGAGCGGGCACCGATGAGCGCCAACGACGAGACATCGCGGAGAATCAACCGTGACGGTGCCGGGAACTCAACCTGGTCGGTGCATGGTGGTGAGAAGTATCAGCGGTTCGCCAAGTCGGTAACCGAACCGATCGCGCAGACGGCGACGTATGTGTTCGAGAGCCTTGATGAGTTCGAAGCGTACAAGCAGGGACATCGCTCTCACTACGAATACGGCCGCTATGGGAATCCGACGATTCAGGCAGCCGAACAGAAGCTGGCAGCCCTCGACTCCGCCGAAGCTGCCCTGATGTTCTCCTCCGGCATGAGTGCTATCACCACGGTCCTGCTCGCCATCCTCCGCAGCGGCCAGCACATGATCATCATGGAGGACTGCTACCGCCGAACCGTGCAGCTGTGCGACCTGCTGGGGAAATACGGCGTCGAGTGCACCCGGGTGCAACCGGGGGATTTCGCAGCCCTGAAGTCGGCCGTACGTCCGGAGACGCGGATTCTCTTCGCCGAGTCGCCGACAAATCCCCACCTGCACATCGCCGATCTGGAGGCTCTCGTACCATTCGCCAGAGAGCATCGCCTGCGACTCCTCATCGACAGCACTTTCGCCACGCCGATCAACCAGCGCCCCGTCGAGTACGGTGTCGATCTGGTCTTTCACAGTGCCACCAAGTACCTGGGAGGGCACAACGATCTCATGGCGGGTACGGTCTGCGGCAAAGCACCGATGATTCAGGCGATCAAGGAGTTTCGTGACGTCATCGGTACAAACTCCGATCCGAACACGGCCTACCTGCTGATCCGCGGCATCAAGACCCTGGCCTTGCGGGTTGGCCAGCAGAACGCTACCTCCCTGCGGATGGCACAGTTCCTTGAGGATCACGCCAACGTTCGGCGTGTTTTCTATCCCGGCCTGGAGAGCCATCCCGACCACGGCGTGGCGCAGGCACAGATGAGTGGTTTCGGTGGCGTCGTCAGTTTCGACATCGAGGGGGACCTGGCGCGAGCGCGAGCCTTCATCCACGCCCTGCGGCTGCCGTATCTGGCCCCGAGTCTGGGGGGCGTGGAAAGCCTGGTAAGCCACCCGGCAACCGTGTCCTACTCAGACCTCGACCGCGACGAGCGCCTGCGCATCGGCATCACCGACGAATTGATCCGCTACAGCGTCGGCATCGAGGATGCTGACGATATCATCACCGACCTCGAGCAGGCCCTCGAGGCGATCTGAGTCGATGACGAGTCCGGACGAAGCAGCCTCCTTCGACGGCGAAAGAATCGGCCCTGTCAGGCCCCGTCGACTGCGTCGCACTGGCGCGCTGCGGGGAATGGTGCGCGAACACCATGTGCGTCGAGAGGATCTCATCCTGCCATTGTTTGCCTGCCCGGGAACCAACGTCCGGCATGAAATCGACGCCATGCCGGGTGTCGCCCAGATGTCGATCGACCTTCTCGTCGAAGAATGCCGGTCAGCGGCCGGTCTCGGAGTTGCCGCTGTCATCCTCTTCGGTATCCCCCCGCACAAGGATGCCGAAGGCAGCCCCGGGTACGATCCACAAGGGATTGTGCCCCGGGCGATTGGCGCCATCAAGGAGGCCGGCCTCGACGACCTGCTCGTCATCGCCGATGTCTGTCTGTGTGAATACACCGACCACGGTCACTGCGGGGTCATCCACGAAAGCGCGGCTGGCGCTGAGGTCGACAACGATCGCACGGTGGAACTGCTCGTGCGCGAGTCCCTCGTCTATGCCGCGTCCGGGGCCGACATCATCGCCCCCTCCGACATGATGGACGGCCGTGTGGGACGTATCCGCACCGGTCTCGATGAGGCGGGGCACAACGATATCCCTATCATGGCCTACGCCGCCAAGTATGCTTCGGCGTTCTACGGCCCGTTCCGTGAAGCAGCCGGTTCGGCACCACAGTTCGGCGATCGCCGTGGGTACCAGATGGACCCGCCCAACGTGCGTGAGGCGATGCTGGAGATCAGCCTGGACCTCGATGAGGGTGCCGATATCATCATGGTCAAACCGGCTCTAGCCTATCTGGATGTGCTGCGCGCCGCCCGCCAACGCTTTGACGTACCCCTGGCGGCGTACAACGTGAGCGGCGAGTACGCCATGATCAAGGCAGCCGCCCAGCAGGGCTGGATCGACGAGGTGCGCGTTCGCGACGAAGTCCTGGTATCCATCAAGCGGGCCGGTGCCGACATGATCCTGACCTACTTTGCCAAAGACGTGGCCAGGACTCTGTGAAGAACTATCTCAAGATCATGTCGGGCTCGAGCAATCCCCAACTCGCCCAGGAAGTCTGCGACTGCCTCGACTGTCCTGCCGGTCGTTTGCAGATCGAGCGCTCGGCAAATGACAATATCAAGGTCCGTATCGAGGAGAACGTGCGCGAGGACGACGTCTTCGTGGTCCAGACATCCTGCTCTCCGGTGAACGACAATTTCATCGAGTTGCTGCTCATCATCGATGCGCTGAAATACTCCTCAGCCCGTCGCATCACGGCCGTGTTGCCTTACTACCCGTATGTTCGCTCCGACAAAAAGGACGAGCCTCGCATCTCGATCAGCGCCCGTCTCGTCGCCGATCTTCTGGAGACAGCCGGTGCCAATCGCATCCTGACGATGACCTTGCATGCGCCGCAGATCGCTGCCTTCTCGCGAATCCCGGTGGATGAACTGTGGGCGACGAACCTGATCTGCCATCACCTGAAGCAGACCAAAGACCTGAGCCGTGCCGTCGTCGTGTCGCCGGACGTGGGTTCAGCTACGGAGGCCAGCTTCTACGCCCGTCGGCTCGATCTGCCCCTGGCCATCATGGACAAACGCCGGCGTGCCGACGACGAGAAAGCAGAGATCCAGACCGTCATCGGCGACATCGATGGCCGCGATGCCCTTATCTTCGACGACGAGGTATTGACCGGAGGTTCCATGATGGCCGCCATCCGGGTGCTGAAGGACCGTGGTGCCAAGCGCATCATGGCCGGTTGCACTCACGGCGTCTTCTCCGGCAACGCGATCCAGCGGATCGAGGAATCGCCCGTGGAGGTCTTTGCCCGAACGAACACGATCCCCCTGCCACCCGGGCAGTCGTCTGCCAAGATCGAGACGATCTCGGTTGCGCGTCTCTTCGGCGACGCCATCAAGGCCATACACCACGGGGAGTCTGTCAGCCGACTGTTGGACTAGTATTAACAATGATTGCGAGAGGGAGTGGGAGAGAAGGATATGGCAGGTAAACTTGGTCTGGCCAGAGAGTTGTGGGCCTTCATGCGGGTCCGGAAGAAGTGGTGGCTCGGCCCGATCTTCGTCACCTTCTTCCTCCTCGGCTCGCTCATCGTCATGAGCCAGGGCTCGGCGGTGGCTCCCTTCATCTACGCCCTGTTCTAGGCTCTATCTTGGAGGTGGATGACAGCCAAGAGCGGCAGCAATGGGCACAGGTTCATGTGCGTGTGGACGGCCGTGTTCAAGGGGTCGGCTTCCGCTGGTTCACGCGAGAACGGGCCCTCACACTCGGCTTGACGGGATACGTCAGGAACCTGCCAGATGGTGCGGTAGAGACCGTCGCCGAAGGCCCCACAGCAGCGCTTGACGAATTCGTCAGCCACGTGCATCACGGACCGCCCATGAGCCGCGTGCTCTCGTGTCAGGCAAGCACACCAGTACCACCGACGGGTGAATATGACGACTTCGACATTCGTCACTAGAGGGGATCGAAACCAGCCGTGACCGACAGCGACCACCTGCGCGCACTCGTACGTGACGTGGCCGATTTCCCGAAGGCGGGAATCGTGTTCCGCGACATCACTCCATTGCTGAAGGATCCCACCGGTCTGCAAGGCACGATCGACGCCCTGACCACACCGTGGGTGGCGGAAGATGTAGACTTCGTCGCCGGTATCGAGGCACGGGGCTTCGTCCTGGGACCCGCCGTTGCCCTGCGATTGGGAGCCGGCTTTCTGCCGGTGCGCAAGGCGGGCAAGTTGCCGTGTGCGGTTGCCAGACAGGAGTACGAGTTGGAATACGGCAGTGCCACCATCGAACTGCACCGCGACGCCCTGTCCCAGGGCGACCGTGTCGTCATCGTCGATGATGTCCTTGCCACCGGCGGTACGGCTGGCGCCGCCGTCGCCCTCGTGGAATCTCTCGGCGCTACCGTTGTCGGCCTGTCTTTCCTCGTCGAGTTGACGGCCCTCGAGGGCAGAACCAGAGTTGACGGCCGCCACATCGAGAGCGTCATCACCTACTAAAGATCACAGGCAGCGACCTGGGAGACATCCAAAGGAGGCAGAGCTCCATGCAGGAGCGGAATCAGCGAGCGACGAAGGCAGAATTGGAGGAGGATGAGTTCCTCGAGTGGATCCTTCGCGCCATCGAGTATCTCAAGGAACGATCGCAGCTGTTCATCGGCGGCGCCGTGGCCATCGTCGCCGTCATCGCCATCGCCTCTTTCATGCAGACCCAGAGAGCCGAAGCACGCGAGCGGGCCGCCACCTTGCTGTTCGAGGCGACCATAGCCGACCGCTCAGGGCAGGTGGATCAGGTAATCCGCATCGGTCAGCAACTCGTCGATGACTTGGCGGGCACACCGGCGGCCGCCCAGGGCATGATTCTGCTCGGGAACCGATACTTCGCCCTGGGACGGTACGCAGACGCCCAGCGTCTGTACAACCAATACCTCGATGCTCATGGCGATCTCGACGCCCTCGTCTACGCCGCGCAAACCGGATTGGCAGCCTGCCGTGAAGCCCAGGGAGATCTGGAGGGCGCGGCGCGGGACTACATCCGCTATGCCGACGAACACCCCGACAGTCCACCCTCCGCCCTGGCGCTCATGCAGGCAGCACGCTGCTACGCGCAGTTGGGCGATGTGGGGCAGCGACGGGAGGCTCTGGAACGGATCACACGACAGCATGCCCTGACGCCCGTTGCCCAACGGGCCCGGGAGCAACTCGGCGTGATGCTGTAGAGGCCCTGCGGCGTGGGTGAGATGAGGCTCAAGGTATTTGCCGGCAACAGCAATCCGGCGCTGGCTGCTGGGATCTGTCAGTCCTTGGGCGTCGAGGCAGGAGCGATCGAATTCCTCTCGTTCAGCAACGAGAACGTGAAGGTCAAGATCTGCGAGAATGTACGTGGGTGCGATGTATTCCTAATCCAGACCTCGTGCACGCCTGTCAATGACCACCTGATGGAATTGCTGATCGCCCTGGACGCCCTCAAGTATGCCTCCGCGGGACGAATCACGGCAGTGCTGCCCTACTACCCCTACGCTCTGGCAGACAGCAAGGACGAACCACGTATCTCGGTGGCAGCGAGGCTGGTGGCTGACCTGCTCGTGGAAGCCGGCGCGCACCGCATCCTGACGATGACACTGCACAGTCCTCAGGTTGTCGGTTTCTGCCGCATTCCAGTGGACCAGCTCAGCGGCGTGCCGGCAATCTGTCAGCATTTCTCAGATCGCCTGGACCTGTCGCACTGTGTCGCGGCGGCCCCCGATATCAGCCGGGCGAAAGTGACCGAGGCCTACGCCCGACAGTTGGGGCTGCCCCTCGTCGTCGTCGACAACCGGCTGTCGCCGGAGGGAGAACTGCGAGTGCACGGTGTGATCGGATCGGTGGAAGACCGGGATGTTCTGATCCTCGATGACGAGATCATCACCGGAGAATCGACCCTCGATGCTGCCGCCGCCGTTCTGGCCCGGGGGGCCCGCTCAGTCCACGCCGGCTGCGTTCACGGCACCCTGGCTCCGGGTGCCGGTGCCCGTATCACCGATTCAGAACTCGAGTCTCTCGTCGTCACCGACACAATCCCCCAGAGTGCCCACGCTGGCGGCGACGAGCGTTTCAGCGTCGTCTCCGTGGCCGAGCTGTTTGCCGACGCCATCCAGGCGATTCACCAAGAGACCTCGATCAGCGCCCTCTTCAGATGAGTGAGGCCATCATGGCCCTGCTACCTGCTCCTTCCTTTTTTGTTCCCACGCTGGCCGCGTACCTGCCGTTCGCCGGGCCCGACATGCGCTACGTCTATGGTCTGTTTGCCACGATTGTCGGCATCGGACTGGTCATGGTGGTGTTCAGGGTTCTTGCCCGCCTCCGGGAAAAACGGCAAGTACAGAGATCGTCGTGGGTGACCTACGAGAAGGTTGCCAAAGTGAAAGGCCTCTCAGCCTTCGAGACGCAGTTGATCGGGACGATCGGGCGCCGGGCAAGAGTGCAGCGTCCGTCCCAGATGCTCGGTTCGATTCGCCTCTACGAGAGCCTCATCGACCAGGCTCTGGATCGAAACTGGATCGACGATGACGAAATGGTCCATCTCGAGAAGGCACGCGCCAAACTCGTCCGCACGTCGCGCCCCTGGGACGGGCAGAACCGAAGGCAGTTCGAGCGCGCTCCCTGTGCCTTTGAGCTCAACGTCACATGCATCACCAAAGAGGCCATCGATGAAGAGCTGAAGGCCAGCTATGACGAGACGGATGAAAAGTTCATGCAGGCCCTCGACGGACTGGTTGCCGAGAACCGTGTCGAGAGCACGAGAGTACAGGATCTGAGCGCCGGCGGCCTGGCCCTGCTGGCGGGAGACAAGGACCAGTTCCACGATGGTGACTATCTGGCATTCTCACCGGGTGAAGGCGGGTCGCCGATTGACCTGTCGGCCATCCGTGGGGGAGTTCTCGACGTCGAACGGATGGAGGAACAGCACCAGGTGATTCTCCACGTCCGTTTCCTGCCCTACGACGGCGATCTGCGCAAACAGTTGATCCGAACCGTCTACGAGGAGTCGGAGCGTGCTGAGGCAGGCAAACGAGAAAAGGTGGGGGGGGGCAAGAAGGCCGTTGGCGGAAAGAAAGCCGTTGGTGCAAAGAAAGCCGCTGGTGCAAAGAAAGCCGCTGGTGCAAAGAAAGCCGCTGGTGCAAAGAAAGCCGCTGGTGCAAAGAAGGCCCGTGCCGGAAAGAAAGCCGACGACAAGGCACCAGCACGCGCGAGGAAACGCTCCAAGAACGCCGGAAACTCGGCCGAATAGTCATGCGCGTCGCGATCCTTTCTGATGTACACGGCAATCTCGAAGCTCTCGAGTCCGTGCTCATCGCCATCGATCGTCACGACGTGGATCGCATCATCGTACTGGGCGACGTCGTCGGCTATGGCCCTGATCCGGTGGCCTGTATCTACCGCATTCGAGAGGTCGAAGGCATCTGCGTTCTGGGCAACCATGACCAGGCTCTGCTCGACCCGGAGCGGATCCACGAACTCAACTCCATGGCACGAGAGACGCTTCTGGGGTCACGCACCATGGTGGGGGAACAGGAACTGGCGTACCTGAACAGCTTCGAGTTCCGCTACACGGAGGCGAATGCAGTGTTCACGCACGCAAACCCTCTCGAGCCGGAGGATTGGCAGTCTCTCTATCTCTTCGAGCACGTCGACTGGTGCCTCTCCGGATTGGCGGCACGAATCGCCTTCGTCGGCCACACGCACTATCCGGGCATCTACTGCCGTATGGACACCGCCTCCGTGCCCCTGACCTCGTCTGAGGTCGCCATCGGCAGACACCACTATCTGGTCAATGCCGGCAGTGTGGGTCAACCACGTGACGGAGACCCTCGTTCCAGTTTCGCCCTCTGGGATATCGACAACGACCATGTGGCCCTGCAGCGCGTCGAGTATGCAGTCTCTCGAACACAGGAGAAGATCCTCGCCCTGGGCTGGCCATCGTATGTGGCCGAGCGCCTGGCCCGAGGCGAATAAGATGCGGTGAACGGTCTCGTCCTGCGCGTGTCCGGCTGGGAGGTCCTCGTCGGCGACAGGGATCACCGGGGTGGGGTCGTGCCCCGGGATGGTGGTCATCTCTGCCAGCTGCGCGGCAAGGTGAAGGCCGGCCCCCGTCGTGCTGCCGCCCAGATCGTTGCCGGAGATCATGTTGACTGGCAGCCTACCGAAGAGGGGCGCGGCGTCATCGAGGAGATCCACCCCCGCCGAAACACCATCTCCAGAGTCGCCAGTGGCGCGCGCCTGGCCCAGCAGGTGATGGTGGCAAACGTCGATCGGTTCTTCATCGTCGTTGCCGCCCGTCAGCCGGCCCTGCGTCCAAGCTTCGTCGACCGTGCCCTGGTGATCGCCGCCAGCGGGGGAGTTGAGGGGGTTGTGGTGTGCATCAACAAGATCGATCTGGACGAGGACGAGGACCGACAGGAGACAGCCACTCTCTATCGGGACCTCGGATACGAAGTCATCGAGACCAGTGCCGCCAGTGGGGCCGGCATGTCGGGACTCGTCAGCCGGTTCCACGATGGGTTGTCCGTCCTCGTGGGACCATCCGGCACCGGCAAGTCTTCGATCCTGAACGCCGTTGAACCCGACCTGGCCCTGCGCACGCAGGGCCTGATGCGCCATCACGATCGAGGCCGACACACGACCACGAGCAGCTCGCTGCACAGGCTTCGAGAGGGGGGCTACGTGGCCGATACGCCTGGCGTGAAGCAGCTGCAGCCCTGGGGCATACCCGCCGGTGAACTGGTGGAGTACTTTCCGGAAATGGCAGATCTGACGGGGAACTGCCAGTTCAGAGACTGCTCGCATCTGCACGAGCCGGGCTGCCGCATTCGCGAGGCCGTTGATGATGGCCGCATCGCGGCGTCGCGGTACGAATCCCTGGTCCGTATCCATGCGGGAACCGACTTTGCCGACCCTGAGAGGGGGTGACTGGAAAAATGAGCGAACCCGGGGCACGTCGAACTGACGACAAGCCGCACCGCAGCGATGTCTCCACCACGGAAGATGAACTGAAGATTGAGAAACTCCTCAAGGTGTACGGTCGTCGCCTCGGTCTGCGCCTCGTCGCCGGCGAGCAGGGCGTCGGACGGACCATCAACAGCAGCGACGTGCACCGTCCGGGCCTGACCCTTACCGGCTTCGTCGAGGTTTTTACTTACAGCTTCGTGCAGATTCTCGGCAATCAGGAGATGGAATACCTGCGCAGCCTGGACCCGGAACATCGGTGCGAAGCCCTGGAGATCATCTACCAGTTTGAAATGCCCTGTATCATCGTCACCGGGAGCGGGCGGTTGTTGCCCGAACTCCGCCGTATGGCCGACAAGTACCGCATCCCTCTGCTTCGGTCCGAGTTCGACACGACCAGATTCACGCACCTTCTCCACTTCTATCTCGACGACGTCTTTGCCCCATATGTTACCATCCACGGAACACTCGTAGACGTACACGGTGTCGGGCTGCTCGTCACCGGTCGCAGCGCCATCGGCAAGAGCGAGGTCGGACTTGACCTCGTGGAGCGTGGTCACCGCCTGGTAGCCGACGACACGGTGATCCTCACGCGGCAATCCCACGGATTGCTCATGGGCCGGCCGCCACCCGCCCTGCAGGATCACATCGAGATTCGTGGTATCGGCATTGTCGACGTGAAGCGACTGTTCGGCATCGGCGGCACAAGGAAGCAGAAGCGCGTCGAAGTCGTCGTCACGCTCGTGGACTGGGACAGGGACTTTGCCTACGACCGCGTCGGCCTCGAAGATCGGGTGAAGACGATCCTCGGTGTCGAAATCCAGGAGATCACGGTACCCATCTTCCCGGGGAAGAATATCACCGTTATCGCCGAGACGATCGCCTTCAATTACCTGCTCAGGATCGACGGCTACCATGCGGCGCAGGAATTCAACCGAAGACTCCTCCGTCGCATGCGGCCACCTGCTGGCTAAAAGACCACTGACCGGGGTGATTCAAGAGAATCGGCGGTCTGTCGATAGTAAGGAAGAGGCAATCCCTCCCCCCTTGAATATGCTCCCCGTGATTGAGATGATGACGACAACCTCCCGGATCAACTGCACTGCAGGCCTCGCGCTCATCCTGATGTGCAGCTGGTCGGGTCCGTCGACGGCGGCCGAGGAGGAGCAGCGGCGCCGGACAGAGGGTGTGGAGCCTACGGTCGAAACCTGGTTGCGCGCACATCTGCGCAAGCTTGACGGGTGGGGGGCCAGCAAGCTGTTGCGCACCGAGCAGACCGTCGACCGCGAACAGAAACACCGCGCCAACACCAGCACCAATCCACGGGAGCTGGCTCTGCTGGCCGACGATGAGGATCGAGGGGTCCGCTTCTACGTGGCAGCCAACCCGTACACGCCGCTCGGGTCCCGCATCTACCTGGCAGGGGACGCAGACCCGACCGTGCGCACCGGCGCGGCCATGGCTCTTGTCTGGGATCCACTCGCATCGTCGACTACGCGTCAGATCGTCACCGATCTTGCCGCAAAGCTTGCCCGCGATCCGAATGTCCTCGTCCGGCTCGCCCTGGTGGAGAACAAGCAACTGCCGCCGACGCTATTCGATACCCTGGCCGCCGATCCGGACGAAATGATCCGCTGGAAACTGGCGGCCAACCTGGATACACCAGGTCGCGTGCTGACACAGTTGAGTTCTGATGTCAAACGACCCGTACGGATCGCGGCTCTGCAGCACCGGAATCTGCCGATCCCGGTGCTCGCCTCCATGGCTGCTGACAGCAGCGTGGCCATCCGGCGCGCCGTGTGTGTCAACATCAATACGCCGCTGGGTGTGCTTTCAGTCCTTTCCGGCGATCTCGATCCCGAGGTGCGACGCCTGACCGCCCGGCACCCGAATACGCCCCTGGAGACGCTGGAACGTCTGGCCAGAGATACCGACCCCGCCGTCATCCTCGCCGTCGCCAGGCACCCGGGAGCCGATCGTTCGCTGCTGACCGAACTGGCCTACAACGAGGATCACACCGATGTGCGTCTCACCGCGCAGGATCGGCTGCAGCCTCTTCTGCGCCGCGAAATCCGCGACGATATCCTCGAACGCTGGGACGTCGAGTAGGGACTCACCTAGAACGCCTCATCAGAAACGGCCCGCCTCGCTTGGTTAGCGAGGCGGGCCGTTCGTCTTCGTAGCAGTTGTGTCTACGATCAAGATCCGCGGAAGCGCTGCAACGAGCGTTCGAGGTTCCCCACGACATTGCGCAATCCGGACACCTTTGCCTGCAGGCGTTCTGTCTCACCTTTCAACTGCGTTTCTTTCTCTTCGGCCTGTACCAGGACGTAGCGCAGTTCCTGCGCGTCAGCATGCTCACGGTGCATGCGATCCGCCAATCCCCGCAGGCGGATGGAGGTCAGGTATTTTGTGGTCCCCACGACGAGAAGACCCACAACGACCCAGAAATATGCGCTCATCTGTTATTCTTCCCGCCACTGTGGCATAGTCGTGCAGGTCACATCCACCCGATATCGAGTGTACGCTGGTGCGGCGAGGGGCCGCAAGTGCGGCGAATGACGGCAAGTGGGGCCGCTGCCTTTTCACCAGCCGTCACGCCCCTTATCATCTGCTTCTGCGGAACCGGATCAGGAGAGGAATTCTTTGGCAAGCGATCGACAGGTGTCTCCCACGAAGCTGGCAGCGACTCTGGGTGCGGGGCTACTGGCCCTGGTCGTTCTGCTGAGCCTGCTGGCTCCCCGGCAGACGCCGATCGACCTGAGCCATCTCGAGAGCTTCGTGGCCGACGACCGTGTCAGCGCCATCGATGTCTCGGGAGTGGGGGTCGTGGGCCACCTGCGGGAGCCCGTCATGCTCGAGGTCGGGGGACAGAGACACCGCGCGGTGGAGGTCGTCGTTCCCGGCAGGGCTGATTCGGCCATGCAAGAGGCCCTCCTCCGCTGGCAATCCGCGGGACTGACCGTCGTAACGATCCCTTCACCCGAGGGTCACCGACTGCAGGAGACGGCCTGGATCGGCTTTGTGAGTCTGCTTCTGCTCTTTGGCATGTACCATCTCGTGATGCAGGCGCGCCGACACCGGCGGGACGGCAGCCCCCGCCAGCACCTCGATCACGCCCGTGCCGATCTGGCTGCCGGACGGATCTCAGCGGAAGAGTTCGAGCGTCGAGCGACGGCCATCTCGATCGAGATGTAGAGTACGGCCATTTGACTGCAACTCCACGTACAAGAATCCATCGTCTCCCGGAGAATCTCGTGCGCAAGATCGCCGCGGGAGAGGTGATCGAGCGACCTGCCTCCGTGCTCAAGGAACTGGTGGAGAACGCCCTCGATGCCGGGGCTCGAAGAATACGAATCGACGTCACAGATGGTGGGCGGCAGGGGATTCGCGTGGTCGATGACGGCCGGGGCATCTCACGTGAGGACGTTGAACTCAGCGTCGAACGCCATGCGACGAGCAAGATGGACTCGCCCACCGACCTGTTCACCATCAGCACCCTCGGCTTCCGTGGCGAGGCGCTGGCCAGTATCGGCGCCGTCTCCCGATTGACGATTGAGACTCGAACCGAGAATGACGACGAGGCGACCCGCATCGTCGTGGAGGGGGGGGTCCGCCGGGAGTTTGGCCCCACGGCCCATGACGTCGGTACCGCTGTCGATGTCCAGGGCCTGTTCTTCAATACGCCGGCACGGCGGAAATTCCTGCGCCAGGCCGACACCGAGATGCGCTATCTGACACAGGCCGTCGTCCAACTCGCCGCCGCCTACCCGGCTGTCGCCTATCGGCTGATGCACGGCGAGCGCGAGATCCTCGATCTGCTGGCGGCGGATCGGCGAGAACGCGCCGCCGAGTTGCTCAACGCCGAAGCCGAAGAACTCCAGTGGGTGGAGATGACCGGGGGGGAGGGGGATACGATCCGCGTGGAGGGCCTCATCACGCCACCGGGGGGATGTCGCCGCTCCCGCTCCAAGCAGTATCTGATCGTCCGACAGCGCCCCATCCAGTCCCGCCAGGTCGGCGCCTCCATCTACACAGGATTCGGCAGCCTGTTGCCCCCGAACTCACACCCGCAGTTCGTGCTCTGGCTCGACCTTGACCCGCGCCATCTCGACGTCAACGTACATCCCACCAAGCGCGAGGTCCGCTTCGCCAGGGAGCAGCAGGTCCGGCAGGTCGTCCAGCAGGGGGTTCGCCAGGCCTTGAGAGTCCCTGAGGCGCCTGCCTTCGCGCTACCAACGGCCGACACGAGCACGACGGATGCATTCCGGGTTGCCGAGGGACCTACCACGGAGTTTCGAGGCGAGCTCCACTCGCAGGATCTCGAGCAGATGAATCTGTCTCTGTTGCCTCCAACGACGCCGAGGGGCGAAGTGATCGAGCGGGGTCCGGAAGGCGACGCCCTGCTCTCCGAGGCCCGCAAGCGGGGCGTATGGCAGAGCTATGACAAGTACCTGCTGCTGCCTATCAGGGAGGCACTGCTCATCATCGATCAGCACGCCGCCCACGAGCGCGTCCGCTATGAGGAAGTTCAGGATCTGCTGGCCGGCGAGACCAACGCCTCCCAGCAGCTGTTGCTGGTGCCGCTCACGGTGGACATCAGCGCTGTGGAGATGCAGGCTTTTCAAGGCTCGGAAGACCTGTTCGGCCGTCTCGGATTCGGCGTACGGGCATTCGGCCCGACAACTCTGATCGTAGAGGCGACTCCGCCCGAACTGCGCAACTGGGGCGATGGCGACATCTTTTACCAGATTCTGAGCGATCTGATCGATGAACTTGAGGCCCGCTCAGAGGCCCGCGACGCCCTGGCAGCCTCGATGGCCTGCCACACTTCGGTTCGCGCCGGCGACCGCCTCGACCCCCAGGAAATGGAGCGGCTCATCGCCCGGCTGCTCAGTGCTCGCGAGCCCTTCGCATGCCCCCATGGCCGACCGATCCTGGTGAAGATTCCGTTGACCGAGTTCGATCGACTGTTCCACCGAACCTGACGGACTCCAACCGAGAAGATTCACGACCATGAGCCCCGGGCAGATAACCGGCATTATGTAATTCGACTGGGATCAGGGCAGGCCGGACAACACCGTGCCAGATCGCGAACTATCCTATACTAACGATAATGCCTGTTATGGTTAGTATATAGTCCCGTGAAGTTGCCTTTCTGATACGGCTGTACTGCAGCATGTTACATGCTGCTTATATATATAGCAACTCTGTGAGTATACTATCCAGTACGCCACATGCCGACATGAACAAAGTACTCGACGAATGCCCCCTCGCATGGCTATCTTCCGTCCATGCCCGATTCTCTCACCGTCATGCGTGGACGCCTCGCCCGTGTCATCCAGGATGACCCGCTGGCTCAGTTCCTCTCGGGACAGCTCGCCGAGCGCACCCGGAAGGCATACTACGCCGACCTCTGTGAGTTCTTCGACGGCGACCGTATCACTCCGGATGACGTGCACGCGATCACATTCGCTGATATCATCGAGTACCGAAACTCGCTGGCGGCCCTGGGCCGCAAGCGCACGACGATCAACCGCAAGCTCGCCAGCCTCAAAGCGTTCTTCCGCATGATGGTCGCCACGGGTGTGATCGACAAGAACCCCGCGGATTCAACCCTCGTCAAAGGCTATCGCGTAGACGACGCTGTGAGTGGAAAATCGCTGACCCGGATGGATCTCCAGCGAATTCTGGACGCTGCCGGAGACGAGCAGGACGAGTTGCGTCGAGCCCGCGACCTGGCCATTCTGCACCTGTTGACCTTCGGCGGCCTGCGTCGCTCCGAGATCGCCAACATCAGCTGGGGTGACTTTGGTGAAGACGGCGCCTTCCAGATCCTCCACCTGCCCGAAACCAAGTCTGGCGTCGCTCAGGATATCAAACTGCAGCCGCTGGTCCTGCACTACCTGCACGACTACAGGCAGACCCTGGAACAGCACCGCCACTCAGTCCAGGGAAAGGTGTTTATCTCGTTGTCCCGCAATCAGTCTCACGGATCTCCCATAACCGATCAGTCGATCAATCTCATCGTCCGTCGGTATGCCAAACGGGCCGGCATCACGAGAAACGTCACCGCTCACATGTTCCGCCACACCTGCTGCACCATGTCTATCGAAGGTGGCGCCAAGCCACAGCAGGTCCAGGCCCACCTGCGGCACAAGGACCTCAAGACAACGATGCGCTACTATGAGAACCGGGAGCGCCTGACGGACAACGCCTCGGACTACATACACATCCGCTGAATCACTACTCCAGCGCGCTGTGCCCAATAATGAACATTACGTCAACACAAGCTGATTTCTCGACGCGTCGGGTGACGTAATGCGCGTTATATGCCTATGCGTGATGGCGGGATACGAATCTGCCTCCAACCGATTCAGGCGACGACGTTGACGATCTTTCCGGGGACGATGATGAAGCGCCGGATTTCCCCTGACTCCGGAAGAAACCGACGGACGCTCTCCAGCGCCAGTACCTGCTCCTTCAGAGCCTGTTCCGAAATGTCGGTTGCTACCTCAACGGTTGCCCGCATCTTGCCGTTGACCTGAACAGGCAGGGACACGGTATCCTGGAGCAGCAGTGTCTCGTCATGGACCGGCCACTGCTGACGGGCCAGAACTCCCCCGTCAAAGCCACAGCGCTCCCACAGCTCCTCACCGATATGCGGAGCCAGCGGAGCCAGCATGAGTATGAGAGCCCGGGCCACCTCTTCAGGGATTCGCTCGAGAGCCACCAGCTCATTGTTCAGCTTGATGAGCGCGGCGATGGCGGTGTTGAAGCGCAGACCTTCCAGATGCTCGCCGACGACAGCGATCGTGGCGTGCAGCTGGGATCTCAATTCCTGAGAGGCATTGGCTCCGTCGACCTTGGTGCCCCCGTCGGCGTCGATCAGGTTACGCCACACTCGCTGCAGGAATCGCTGCATCCCGCGGATCCCTTCCATACTCCACGGAGCGCTCTGCTCCAGCGGCCCCATGTACATCTCATAGAGGCGCAGCGTATCCACGCCATACTCCTCCCCCACTTCTTCCGGAGGCAGACCATTCTTGTAGCGCTTGCCCATCTTGCCGCGGAAACGCTTCAGCTTCTGACCGGTCTCGGCATGCATCGGCTCGCCGGCGGCGTCGAACTCCACCTTGCGGATATCGATGTAGACACCACGCTCGTCGGTGAAGGCATCCGCCGTGATCATACCCTGGCTGAACTGTTTCTTGAACGGCTCGGGTGAGGACACGTGCCCCAGATCAAAGAGCATCTTGTGCCAGAAACGTGCGTAGAGCAGATGCAGGACCGCGTGTTCGGCGCCACCGACGTAGAGATCGACGGGCATGAAGGCCCGCTCCTTCTCCGCATCACAGAATGCCGTTTTATTGTGCGGGTCGATGAAGCGCAGATAGTACCAGCACGAACCGGCCCATTGGGGCATCACGTTCAGTTCTCTCTCGCACGGCACACCGTTCACATCCACCCGGGCCCAATCGGCCTCGGCACGCCCCAGAGGCGGTGTCACGGGCGTGTCCGGATCATCGGATGTGGTAGGCTTGAAGTCCTCCATGTCCGGCAACAGCACGGGCATATCGGTGACCACGGGGTAGCCCTCGGGATGATTGGCCAGTGGGAACGGTTCTCCCCAGTAGCGTTGACGTGAGAAGACCCAGTCCCGCAGGCGGAAGCCAACCGCCTCTCCGCCCACACCTGCCTCCTGCAGAGCGGTGACAATCTTCGCCTGTGCCTGGGCCGTCGGCAGGCCGTTGATGGCGAAGGCAGAGTCAGCGCCCTGGAGGGGCGAGTTGATGGACACGCCGTGGCCGGTAAAGCACTTTTCTTCGGTGCCCTCCGGCGCTTCGACGACCTCGATGATGGGCAGACCGTACTTTTCCGCGAAGGCGTGGTCGCGATCGTCGTGGGCGGGGACCGCCATGATGGCACCCGTACCGTAGTCCATGCTGACATAGTCGGCGACAAAGACCGGCACGCCCTCGCCATTGACCGGGTTGAGCGCGTAGAGCCCACTGAAGACCCCCGTCTTCTCCTTGTCCTGTTCCGCGGCCCTGGCGTCGGTCCGGGTCAGGGCTGCCGACCTGACGTAGGCTGTCACCGCCGCCTGCGGATCCAGGTCAGGAGTGTCGCCCCGCCATCGCGGGTCGGTCTCCTGCGGCCATTCGGCCGGGACGGCATACGCAGAGTCCCCGACCGTGACCAGTGGGTGCTCGGGTGCGACGACCATGAAAGTCGCCCCGAAGAGGGTGTCCGGACGGGTCGTGAAGGCCTCGAGCTCCACCTTGTCCGTCGAGGTCACACCGAGAAGTTCGAAGAGGACCCGGCCACCTTCACTGCGGCCGATCCAGTTCCGCTGCATCAACTTGATCGGTTCGGGCCAGTCCAGCGCGTAGGTCCCCCCCTTGCCGTCAGGGAGCTCGCCGGAGTCGAGATCCTCCAGCAGCCGATCGGCATACGCCGTAATGCGTAACATCCATTGCTTGAAGGGCCGTTTGTAGACGGGGTAATCTCCGACTTCGCTGTGCCCCTCGGTGGTGACCTCCTCGTTGGCCAGAACCGTTCCCAGCCGTGGACACCAGTTGACGGTGACTTCCTTCTGGTAGGCCATCCGGTAGGTGTTGAGAACCTGCTCCCGTTCGGCTACGGCCAGATCGGACCACACGCAGTTCGTCGTGTCGGACCTCAAGCCCGCAAGGGCCTGACGATCCGCCGGGCTCAAGCCCCGATCCCCGGAGTCGAAGGAGGCGGCCAGGTCGGCGAGCGGCCGTCCTCGTCCTGCTATTGTTCTGCCCGCCTCGTCCTGCCACTCACACTCGGGATCGTACCAGGCATCGAACAACTGCTGGAAGATCCACTGTGTCCAGCGGTAGTAGTCTTCGTTGGAGGTGGCGATCTCGCGATCCCAATCGTAACCAAGACCGAGAAACTGCAGTTGATCCCGGTAGTGATCGATACTCCTGGCCGTTGCCACGGCGGGATGGATGTTGTGCTCGACAGCGTACTGCTCAGCGGGTAAGCCAAAGCTGTCGAAGCCCATGGGATGCAGCACGTTGTAGCCCGACATCCGCTTGAAGCGACTGTAGATGTCGCTGGCGATATACCCCTTGGGGTGGCCCACATGCAAGCCCTCCCCACTGGGGTAGGGAAACATGTCGAGAACGTAGCAACGGGGGCGATCCGGATCGTATCCATCGTCACCGGGGGCGGCCGTCCGGTAGGTACCGTGCTCGAGCCAGTATTGGCGCCATCGCTGCTCGATGCGCCGATAGTCGTAGGCACCACTGGCGCCGGCATCCGCCGTTGTCATGGGTAGATTCTCTGCAATGTTCTGGGAAACGGGATCGTCTCGCGTACGTGCTTCAACCCGCATAGCCAGCCGACAACTCGCTCGATGCCCATGCCAAAACCGGCATGCGGCACCGAGCCGTACTTGCGCAGATCGAGATACCACTCGAAGGCTTCGCGCGGCAGGCCATGGGCGGCAATACCCCTCTCCAGCTTGCCCAGATCGTCTTCACGCTGCCCCCCACCGATGATCTCCCCGTAGCCTTCCGGAGCCAGCATGTCGACACACAGAGCCAGCCGGTCGTCTTCCGGATCCTGTTTCATGTAGAACGCCTTCACCGCGGCCGGGTACCGATGTACGAGTACAGGTGTGTCAAAGTCTTCCGAGAGCAGGGTCTCGTCTTCCCCCCCGAGGTCACTCCCCCACTCGATCTGACTGCCCTTGCTCCGCAGGATCTCGACAGCGTCGTCATAGCGCAGTCGTGGAAAGGGCCTGCCTGCGGCGACTTTCTCCAGCGGCGCTGTATCACGCTCAAGCAGGTCCAGTTCCGCCCGACAGTCTGCCAGTACACGTGTTGCCACATGAGCCACCAGGCCCTCGGCAATCTCCATATCCTGCGCCAGATCACAGAAGGCCATCTCCGGCTCGATCATCCAAAATTCGGTGAGATGCCTGCGGGTCTTCGATTTCTCGGCACGAAAGGTGGGTCCGAAGCAGTAGACCTTGCCGAAGGCCATGGCCGCTGCCTCCATGTAGAGCTGACCACTTTGCGTCAGGTACGCAGTGTCGCCGAAGTAATCGGTCTCGAAGAGAGTCGTGGTTCCCTCGCACGCTGCGGGCGTCAGCACCGGCGCGTCGATCAGCAGGAACCCCTCCTGGCTCATGAACTGCCGACAGGCATCGACGATCGTGCCGCGGATACGGAGCACCGCGTTGGGTCGTGTCGAGCGCAACCACAGGTGCCGGTGTTCCATGAGGAAAGCGATGCCGTGATCCTTCGGCGTGATCGGATAATCCTCGGCGACGTCGACGACGGTGATCGACTGAACGCCGAGCTCAAACCCCAGAGGCGACCGTACATCCGCGCGCACCTCGCCCTTAACGACAACGGAGGACTCCTGCGTCAGTTCACCCGCGGCGGCAAAGATCTCCGGCTCGACATCCCCTTTGAACACGACACACTGGATGATCCCGGAGCCGTCCCGCACCTGCACAAAGTGGAGCTTGCCGCTGGGCCGGACATTGTAAACCCAGCCGCGCAGTTCGATGGCGCTGCCTTCGTGCTCGGCCACCTGGCCGATCCGCACGACGGGTGGTAGTGGATTCGACATCTGCTGCCTGCTCCTGGATTGCGCGCAGAGCTCCTGCAATAAAGAAAAGACTACCGAAACTCAGCCTCGAAGGGCCGAGTTTCGGTAGTCTCGCTGGAAGCGCCGACTCGCGCTTGTCGGCCTCTATCCTAGCTCTTGGGAAGAAGCGCCTTCCGGCTGAGTCTGATCTTGCCGGAGTTGTCGATGTCGAGAACCTTCACCGTCACCTTGTCGCCTTCATTGACAACGTCCTCGACGTTTTCGACGCGGTGATGATCCAGCTCGGAGACGTGCAACAGACCTTCCTTGCCGGGCAGAATCTCGACGAAGGCCCCGAAGGGCATGATGCGCTTCACCGTGCCTTCGTACTGCTTGTCGATTTCCGCATCCGCCGTGATCGCCTCGATCATAGCCCTCGCTTCTGCGGCAGCCGTCGCTTCGACGGCGGACACCGTGATCGTGCCGTCATCATCGACGGCCACGCTGGCTCCCGTCTTCTCAATCTCACGGATCATGCGGCCGCCCGGGCCGATGACGGCGCCGATCTTCGACGGGTCGATCTTGATGTACTCGATTCGCGGCGCGAACTGTGACAGTTCCGCGCGCGGCTTGTCGATGCAGCCGTTCATCGCCTTGAGGATGTGCATACGGCCCGCACGGGCACGCTCCAGCGCCTCTTCCAGGATCTCGATACGAATCCCGGCGATCTTGTTCTCCATCTGCACCGCCGTGATTCCCTCTTCAGTGCCGGCCACCTTCAGATCCATGTCGCCGAGAAAGTCCTCATCGCCGAGAATGTCGGTGAGGATGACGTAGTCATCTCCCTCGCTGATGAGGCCCACGCCAGAGGCCGTTACAGCAGCCTTCATCGGTATGCCAGCGGCCATCATCGCCATGGAGCAGCCGCATACGGTGGCCATCGACGTGGAGCCGTTGGACGACTGGATATCGGCTACCAGACGAAGGGTGTAGGGAAACGAATCGACCGCTGGAATGACCGGCTCGAGAGCCTTCTCGGCGAGGTGGCCGTGGCCAATCTCACGACGTCCCGGCCCCCGTGGAAAGGACACCTCGTTGGTGCTGTATGAGGGGAAGTTATAGTCGAGGTAGTAGGACTTGAACGCCTTGCCCCGCAAGTCGTCGATCATCTTCTCGTCAAACTTGTTGCCCAACGTCGCCGTGCACAGGGCCTGCGTCTGGCCACGCTGGAACAGGGCCGATCCGTGGGCCCTTGGCAGCACCTCGACTTCACAGGCCAACTCGCGTACCTCGTCGATGGCCCTGCCGTCGATCCGCTTCTTGTCACTCAAGACCATCTGGCGCATGTCGGCCTTTGTCAGGTCGTAGAGCAGCTCGCCGATGGCCTTGCCCGAATCGGGAAACTTCTCCGCCAGTTCGACGGGAACATCCGCCTCCATCTGCTCGATCAACTCGCCCCGCTTGTCGCGATCGCCGGAACGGTTGGCGGCGGCGATGCGTTCGGCGGCGGCGGCTTCGACAGCCTTGGTCAGATCCGCATCAATCTCGGGAGCGACATACTCCATCTTGTCGCGCCCGGCCTTCTTGGCCAGTTCCTCCTGCAGGTCGAGGATTTCCTGCATGTTCTCGTGGGCGAACTCGAGGGCCTCGAGCAGCGCCGCTTCGGAAATCTCCTCGGCACCGCCTTCGACCGTTCCGATGCTTTCACGGTCACCGGAGATGATGAGATCCATGTCGCTTTCGGTGATCTGCTCGTTTGTCGGATTGACGATGAGATCGCCGTCGACGCGTCCCACCCGCAGAGCGGCGATGGGTCCCGAGAAGGGAATGTCGGACAACAACAGGGAGGCCGAAGCACCTACCATCCCCAGAATGTCGGCGTCATTGTCACCGTCCGAGGAGAGCACGGTGACGAAGACCTGGACCTCGTGGCGGAATTTCTTTGGAAACAGCGGGCGGATCATGTGGTCGATCATGCGCGCCGAGAGCGTTTCCTTCTCGCCCATGCGCCCTTCCCGCTTGAAGAAGTTGCCGGGGATTCGACCTGCGGCGTAGGCTTTTTCACGGTATTCGACCGTGAGCGGCAGAAAATCGCGATCTCCCGCACGGTGGGAACGGCAGGCTGTGACCAACACGATCGTGTCGGCGTATCGAACCCAGACAGCGCCGTTGGCGCGTCCTGCGATCTTGCCGGTCTCCAGGGACAGCGTTCGACCGCCCCAATCCATCTCGACTTTGTGAATCATCTCTTCTACTTGCTTTCTTGAGCGCGACAGGATGTCGCTGTGATGTCCCGCCGTGCTAGTTAGGTGGCGGAACGTGAGTGCCTTCGTGGCGGACGACGCGGCAGATCAGCAACCTGGCCCTGTGCCGGCAGCCGATCTGCGCGGTACTGCTTATCTAGTGTCGTGTCTCAGAGATAAGTCGTCAGAATGTTGACGGATTCCTGAGACACGACACTAGCGCCGGAGCTCGAGTTCCTTGATCAACTCGGCGTAGTGCTTCGGATCCCTCGCCTGCAGGTAGTTCTGCAGGCGACGACGACGGCCGATCATCTTCAGCAGGCCACGACGTGTGGCGAAGTCCTGGCGGTGGGCGCGCAGGTGCTCGGTGAGATTGCGGATCCGTTCCGTGAGGATAGCGATCTGAACTGCCGCGGCCCCCGTGTCATTCTCACCTTCGCCGTACTTTGTTACCAACTCGCTCTTGCGTTCTGTTGTGATGGACAAATTCCTCTTCCTCCGACTCTCGTGTGATCCGTGCTCTTACCTGATCCGTTTATGTCAACCAACTAAGGGTTGGCGACGCGTGCCTTCTCGACATCTCTGGCGATCTGCCGCCTCAACTCCTCCACGGAGTCGAATCGCTGCTCGTCGCGCAATTTCTCTTTCAACCTTACCGCTACGGTCTCGCCGTAGAGATCGCCCTCGTAATCGAGGATGTATACCTCGACTGTGACCTCCCCGTCACCACCGAACGTGGGCCTGCTGCCGATGTTGACAACGGCGGCACGGTCCTCGGACTCACCCCAGGTGGCCAGGGCCGAAAACACGCCTCGAGACAGTCCCCGAAGAGCCTGGCCGTCAACCTGCAGGTTGGCCGTCGGAAACCCGATCCGGCGCCCTCTGCCCTCGCCGCCTGCGACGACGCCGGAAAATTCCATCTGCCTCAGGCGATCGCCTCGGGTGCCGCGAACACCTTCGCTGGCTGCACCTGGCCTTCCCCCGTCCGGCCGATCCCGAGGAACCGGCCACTGGAAAAGACCGCACGTTCCTGGTCCGGCAACGCGTCCGCCGTCACCGGCTGACCGTGGGCGAAGGTCCGCGCCGCGAGCGGCTCGATGTCGAGGGGCTCCAGAATCCCCCGCAAAGCCAGCCGTGGCTCGATGAGGGCGGCTTGCAGGGCCCCTTCATCGTCGCCGGCGCGGAGGGTTTCGAGACCGACACCATTCTCCGCCTTCATCGTGCCGATACGCAACCGCCGCAGTTCCTCTACGTAAGCGCCGCACCCGAGAGCGGCACCCAGGTCTCGCGCCAGAGACCTTATGTAGGTCCCCTTGCCGCACTCCACCCGGACCCGAAGGCACGGCGGCTGGTACTCGACGACCTCGAATCGATCCACCCGGATCTGTCGTGCCGCCAGTTCCACATCCTCATTGCGCCGGGCCCGCTTGTAGCTGCGTACGCCGTCAACCTTGACGGCCGAGTACGCCGGCGGCACCTGCTCGATCAATCCGCGAAACGACCCCATCGCGTGTTCGATCTGTCCCAGGGAAGGGATCGTCTCGACAACAGGCCGGATCTCGCCCTGGGCATCGTCAGTCGAACTCGTTGCTCCGAGCCGCAGAGCGGCGGTGTATTCCTTCTCGCCACGGCTGATCCAGTCACTCAGACGCGTCATCGGTCCCAGACAGAGGACGAGCACTCCCGAAGCCAACGGGTCCAGAGTGCCACAATGACCGATCCGTCGAAGCTGAAGGGTCCGTCGTGCCATGGCGACAACATCGTGGGACGTAGGTCCCGTAGCCTTGTCGACCACCAGGATTCCTTCGTTCCCGGCGATCATCAGCTGCCTGCTAATCGTCCTCTCCCGAGACCGTCCCTGCCTCAGCGACGGCAGACACGTCGCCGAGAGGTGGTATTTCATTGATCAGGGCGCCCACTCGCGCCGCCCGTTCGGAGGTATCGTCGTAGCGCACTGTAATCTCGGGCGCCTGCCGCAGACGTATGCGCCGAGCCAACTCGCTGCGGATATGTCCAAGGGCGCTCTCGAGGGCCTTCACGGCCTCGCGCTGGGCCTCTTCTTCTCCCAGTACGCTGACGAACATGGTGGCGTAGTGGAGATCGTTCGACAACTCGACATCCATGACCGTAACAAAGCCAAGGCGCGGATCGCGCAACCGGCCCACAATGTCGCCCAACTCACGCTGCAACTGTTCGCGGACACGGGAGACCCGGTAGTTGGCCATGTGCCTAGCGCTCCTCGACCTGGTAGTCGATCAATTGCGCCCTGCCGTCGGCTTCGATGAAGCGCACGGCGCTGTCGATGACCTGATCGGCGTGTGCCCCGGCGTTGCTGACCACCGCTACTGCCAGGGTGCTGCGCTGCCACAGATCGTTGTGGTCGACCTCGGCCACCGACACATTGAAGCGGTTGTGAAGTCGCTCCTTGAGGCTGCTCAGAACGGCTCGCTTGTGCTTGAGTGATTGCGAGTCAGGCAGGAACAATTGCACCTCGCTTACGAGGACGATACTCACTCCAGAACCTCACCTTCCGTCTCATCCTACAGCGTGCGCGCCGTCTCGACGACTTCTACGGCCTCGATCAGGTCGCCCTCGATGACATCGTTGCGGCCCTCGAGAGAGACACCACACTCAAAACCCTCGAGCACCTCGCGGACATCATCCTTGAAGCGGCGCAGAGAAGAGATCTGCCCTTCCCAGACGACCTCCCCGTCCCGGCGGAGTCTGACCTTGCTGCTGCGGGTGATCCTGCCGTCGCGTACGATGCTGCCGGCGATATTGCCCGCCCGAGAGGACGAAAACATCTGCCGCACCTCGATGGTGCCGACGATACGCTCCTCAAGACTGGGGGCCAGCAGACCGGAGAGAGCACCGCGAAGTTCCTCGATGACTTCGTAGATAATGCTGTATTCACGGATTTCTACACCGCTGGTCTCGGCCGTGTCGCGGGCCGAGTTCTCGATGGTCACGTGAAAAGCGATGATGATGGCTTCGGAGGCCGATGCCAGCAGCACATCTGATTCTGACACGGGACCGACCGCGGAGTGAATCACCTTGATCCGCACCTCTTCGTGGGTGATCCCGCCAAGCTCCTGGGTGATGGCCTCGACAGAACCGTCCACGTCGCCTTTGACGACGACGTTGAGATCCGTGATACGGCCCTCCTGAATCTTGTGCTGCAGATCACCGAGGGTGACGGAGCGACGACGCGAATCCTGCTCACGCTTGATCTGTTGTCGTCGCGTGACGATCACCTTGGCATCGCGCTCGCTGGCCACGACGGTGAAGGAATCTCCCGCCTGCGGCACGCCGCTCAGGCCGAGGACCTGCACGGGCTGTCCCGGACCGACTTCCTTGACGCGCTTGCCGCTTTCGTCCATCAACGCCCGCACTCGCCCACCGTACATGCCGGTGACGAACGGGTCGCTCACGCGCAGCGTACCATCCTGTACAAGGATAGTGGCCACGGCGCCTCGTCCCTTGTCGAGCTGTCCTTCGACGATCGTTCCTTTGGCTCGATTGCTGGGATGGGCGACAAGCTCGAGCACCTCTGCCTCAAGGAGGACGGATTCGAGCAGGTCATCGATACCGGTGCCCACCGTCGCCGAAATCTGGGCACACGCCACCTTTCCGCCCCACTCCTCGACGAGGACATCGTGCTCAGCCAGCTCGCGTTTGATACGATCGGGATCGGCGGTTGGCAGATCGCACTTATTCAACGCGACGATAATGGGTGCCTTGGCCGCTTTGGCGTGATCTATCGCTTCGATTGTCTGTGGCATCACACTATCGTCCGCTGCGACAATAAGGATGACCAGATCGGTCACGCGAGTACCGCGAGCCCTCATGGCGGTGAAGGCGGCGTGACCGGGCGTATCCAGGAACGTGACAGACTTGCCGCCGGACACCTGCACCGAGTACGCGCCGATGTGTTGTGTGATTCCACCGGACTCGCCGTCGACGACGTTCGTCTTGCGCAAATAGTCGAGCAATGATGTCTTGCCGTGGTCGACGTGGCCCATGACGGTCACAACGGGTGGCCGCGGCGCCGCTTCACCCACGTCCTCCTGTTCGTCGATCCCGTCGTCGAAATCGCCGTCATCCTCGTCCTCGGCCGCCTCGAGGGCCCGCAACTCGAAGCCGAATTCATCGGCTACCGTAACCATGGTGTCCATATCGAGACGCTGGTTGATCGTCACCACGACGCCCAACTGCAGGCAGGCTGCCATGACCTCCGCCGGACGCACGTGCATCGCCTCGGCCAGTTCACCGACGGTGGAGAACTCGTTGACGTGCAGAACCTGCTGCTCCTGCGTCTCGCCGCCATTCTCGTCACCCTCTTCCCCACCCCTGCGGTCATAACGCCGACGGGTGCGGCCCTCGCTGATCCGGCTCAGCGTCTTGCGCACGCTCTCCTGGACGGCCTGCGAATCGACCGCCTTCCGCCGTCGCTGTCTGCCGCCACCGCTTGAACCTGTGCCGCTGCCACCGCTACCACCGCCACTACCACTGCCGCCGGTCCGCCAACGACCGCTGACATCGGGAGCGGCCGGCGCCGAAGATCCCGGCTTTTCAGAGGGCCGCTCACTGTGCGTCTGGCGCAGCTCGTTGAGCATCTCCTCATTGACCTTGCCGCCACGCCGTTTGCCACGTCGTCGTCCATCGTCGGCGCGATCCGGCTGGGGCGCCTCACCAGGACGGGAGGCAGGCTCCACCTTGCGGCGAGCGGCACGGCTCTCACGCGGCTTGCTGTCGTCCTTCTTCTCAGCAGGCTGCCGCGCCGCACGCTCCTCTGCTTTCCGCTGGGTCTCTTTGACCTTCTGCCGCTGCACTTCTTCGATCGACGATTTCTTCTCGTCGTCAATCTTCTTCGTGATCGCCTCCAGCATCTCGGGCGTAACCACACTCATGTGGCTCTTCATCTCGTGCCCCATGCCCTTCAACATGGAAATCAGGGCATCACTGGAGAGTTTCTTCTCCTTGGCTACCTGGTAGACTCTGCGCTTTTCCAAGTCTTCAAACTTCCCTCGGTTGGACGTCGATCAAGCGACGGCTTCGCTCTCGGTATCGTCTGCCGGTGCGGCCGTATCCGGCTCCTGCTGATCAGGGTCGGTGGCCTCACCGCTGGAAGCCTCCGTCTCTTCGCCTTCGTCACCGGACTCGTTCTCACTGGCCGCCGCCTCTTCAACTGCTGCGGCTCCATCCTGCTGAGCTTGTGCCGCCTCCGCCGCCAGTTGTGCGGCTTCGGCTGCAGCCTCCTCAGCCGCAAGCTTCGCCGCTCTTGCCTGCTCGGCAGCGCGCTCTTCAGCCTCGAGTTCCTCCAGCGTCGCGGGTCGAAGCGCCTCGCCTCGGGACTCCGCCTGTTCCACAAAGGCCACAGCCCGCTCTTTCAGTTGAGCCGCCTCCCCTGGCCCCTCGAGGCCTGGCACTGTGCGCAACATATCAGCTTCAGCTTCGGCGATGCTGCGCACGGAAATGAAGCCGGATGTTGCCAGACTGAGGGAGATCAACTCGCTCACCCCTTCGAGAAGGCGCAACTCGACCTTGCTCTCCTCGAGGCGATGCAAGCGCCGCTGATACTCCTCATCAGTGATGATATCGAGCCCCCATCCCGTCAGCTGCACTGCGAGACAGGAGTTCTGTCCCGACTTGCCGATCGCCAGGGACAGCTGATCTTCGTCGACAATGACCTGTGCATGGTGCCGGCGTTCGTCGGTGATAACCCGGGTCACCGTGGCCGGACTCAAGGCCCGGGAGATGAAGATGTCGGCCTCGTCGATGTGGGGAACGATATCGATGCGCTCGCCCGACAACTCGCGGACGATGGCCTGCACCCGCGACCCTTTGATGCCGACACAAGCGCCGACGGGATCGACACGCTCGTCGTTGGAACTGACAGCGATCTTCGCCCGTTCGCCGGGCTCACGGGCCACTGCATGGATCTTGACGATCCCCTCGGCGATTTCGGGGACCTCAGTGGCAAACAGCTTGCGCAGCAATTCGGGGTGCGTCCGGGACAGCAGTACCTGCGGTCCTCGGGCGGATTTCAGCACTTCGAAAATGTACCCGCGGACCGTGTCGCCCTGGCGATAGCGCTCGCGGCGGATCTGCTCCTTCAGCGGAATCGCCGCCTCGGCGCGCCCGAGATTGAGAATGATGTCACCATGGCTGATCTGCTGCACGACGCCGGAGTCCACCTGGGCGATGCGGCCGGCGAATTCCTCGTAGATGCGCCCGCGCTCGGCTTCGCGGACACGCTGGATGAGAATCTGCTTGGCCGTCTGGATGGCGTTGCGGCCGAAGTCGGCAAGATCGAGCTCTTCGAAAACCACAGAACCAAGCTGGGCCTGACTGTCGATTTCGCGAGCCGCATCGACACCGATCTCGATTTCGGGCTCGGTGATCTCTTCGACCACAGTCTTGCGCGCAAGCACGGTCATGCGACCGCTGTCAGGATCGATCTGCACCTCGAAGTTGTCGGCATTGCCGTAGCGCTTCCTGGCCGCAGAAACGAGGGCGTCGGAGAGGGTCTCGGTGACCATCTCGCGATCGACATTCTTCTCTCGAGCGATCTGTCCAAGCGCTTCGATGATATTCAGGTTGGCGTTCATCCAGTCCCTGTGGTAACGGCTGAAACTATGCGATCAAAACTCGACTTCTACAGTCGCCTTGGCGATATCGTGGCGATCCACGGTGCTGCTGTTGTCCCCGTCGCCGAGGACGATGGTTCCATCTGTGAAGCTTAGCAGTCGCCCGCTCAGGGTGCGTCCCTGACGCGTGACGATCTTCAGCAACCGGCTCTGCGCGCGACGGTAGTCGGCATCATCACGTAACGGCCTGTCGAGGCCGGGAGATGTCACCTCGAGACGGTATCGTCCCGGGATCGGATCCTCGACATCGAACAGATCGGAGAGCTCACGCGCGATCCCCGAACACAGATCGACATCGACCCCGGTCTCCCGGTAGACGAGCAGGCGGACACCATACGTGCCACTGCCAGCCACCTCGACATCTACCAGTTCGGCCCCGTGGTCGCTGACGACGGGGCCGGCAAGGTCAGCGATGACTACGCGCAGCCGATCGGGATCGACGTCACCCACAGCTCGCGGTTCTCCTTGTCAGAGGCAGACTCTCAGAGCCCACCAAAGTCTACAAAGATAGCGCCATATATAGATTTGGGCAAGATCGCGTCAGGACATTCCCGACATGGCGCCGGGAACGTAGTGGGACACAGTCAGTTACGCCAGATCGCGAAGGATCTCCCGAAGCTCTCGTCGGACCTCGTCCAGCAGGTGCTTCGTGGCGTCTGAAGGTGGGGATACCGCAGATGGCCGGGCCTCGAGCTGAGCTGGTTCCGGTGAGCCGGAGCTCTGGGCATGTCCCGCAGCGGCCATCTCCTCCAGGGTGGGCGGGTCAGCGGTGACGAGACGAGCCACGTGCTCCACAGCGCCGCGGATCAACTCCGGCTCGTTGCGCAGCTTCTGTTGAGCTCCCTTCGTCGAGTAGCGCTCCTGGTGCAGCAACCGTCGAATGAGAAGGATGATGGCGATATCGCGCTCTCGATAGGCGCGATTCTTGCCACGGACACGCTTGGGTCGCAGGCAGGAGAACTCGGTCTCCCACGCACGCAGGGTGTATGGTGCCAACTGCGTCAGTTCGGCCACCTCACCGATGCTGTAGTAAAGTTTCGTGCCCAGAGAATTGCCCAATGATAGCCTCTCTCTACTTCCCATCCGCCCGTGAGCCGCGGGTGCGGCGAGGACGACTGTGCCGCCAGTGGAGACGGACCGGTGTTCCCTCGAATTCGAACGTCTCGCGGAGGCTGCGCTCCAGATGTCGACGGTAAGCTTCTCCTACCAGGTCGGGGCGTGTGGCGAACACGAGGAAGGTCGGTGGTCCGACGGCACTCTGAGTGACGTAGTGGATCTTGATCTCGCGCCCCGCACCGGTCGGGGGCAGGCGCTTGGTCGCTGACTCCACCCAGCGGTTCAGCTGCGAGGTGGCAATGCGGGTCCGGGCACGATCGTGCACTCGCGCCGCCTCATCGAAGCATCGTGATGTTCTGCTGCCGGTCAGTGCCGAGAGCACGAGGATGGGATAATTCGTCAGGAACGGATAGCGGTGGCGCAGATCGTCTCGATAGGTGTCGATACCGACAGGGTCCTCCCGGGCCGTCATCAGGTCCCATTTATTCACCGCCACCACGACACCTTTGCCAAGCTCCATGGCATGCCCCATGATCCGCGCATCCTGCGCTGTGGCTCCTTCGATGGCGTCGATCAGAACGATGGCGACATCACAGCGCTCGATGCTGTACGAAGCTCGCAACGTGCTGTAGTACTCCACGGGGTCATCGACCTTCGAGCGTCGCCGCATACCGGCCGTATCTACAAGAACGAAGCTTCGGCCACCACTCTTCAGTGAAACGTCGGTGGCGTCACGCGTCGTTCCGGGAACATCGTGAACAATCGATACCTCCTGACCCGAAAGCCGATTGATCAGCGTCGATTTGCCGACGTTCGGTCGCCCGGCCAGGACAATCCGCACGGCGTCATCTTCCGGCAACGCCGGCGGATTGGCGCTGTCGAAGCGGTCCACCAGAGCGTCGAGCAGATCACCCGAGCGCCGGCCATTGGCAGCTGAAACAACGTATGGTTCACCCAACCCCAGGCCATAGAATTCGCCCAGATCGTACCGCTCGACATCCGGATGATCGACCTTGTTTACCACCAGCAGGCACGGGGTCCCACGGCGCCGGAGCAGATCGGCGACTTCACGGTCCTCCCCGGTGGCTCCCGAGGACGCCTCACACACGAACAGAACGATGTCGGCTTCTTCCAGAGCGTGCTCTGCCTGACGGCGCACGCTGCCTTCGATCTCGTCACGCGATCCCGGCACGTACCCCCCGGTATCGATCAGCGTAAAGCGATTGCCACTCCACTCGGCCACGGCATGGATCCGATCGCGGGTGACCCCCGGCCGGTCGTCGGTGATCGCCTGCCTCGTCCCGGTCACGCGATTGAAGAAGGTCGACTTGCCGACGTTGGGCCGGCCGACGATGGCCACGACAGGACGTACCGGCGCCAGCGTCACAGGGGCGTTCATGGACGCCGTCCGACGAAGAATCCCATGTCTGCCAGCTGCTTTCCATCCCCTTCAACCACAGCGGATCGAGCCCCGAGGAAACAGCGTCGGAGAGTCGCAGCCAGGTCGTATTCACCTACAGTGATCGGCACGTGGCAGCGAGCCTCGATATCTGCCACCGAGAGGTCGTCCAGACTCAACCCGTCCCCGTTGACCGCATTCGGGGGCAACACCGCCAGATCCCAGGGACCGTCCTGCAGAGCGCCGATGATATCCTGTGCCGTAAGCAATCCGGAGACCGTAATCCCGTGACCGAAGTAATCGTTGGCCACCGCGATTACGTCCACCTGGATCCTGGGAACCGTCGTGAGTTCGTCGACCAGGGGCCGCAGGAAAGGGGCCGCCAGCTGCCCCGTTACCAGTGCCAGGTGGAGTGGCTCCTCGGGACCTGGCGCCAGCGATGGCAGTCTCTCCTGCCAGCGATCAAGAAATGTCCGCACCATGCCGATCCCGTTTTCAATCTGCGGAAAGGCATCGTAGTAGTCGGCGGCAGGCGGCATCCGCCCGGTCATCAGGAACAGTTCGTCCCCCGGGTACACGAAACGCTCGCCTGAGTCCCTGAGGAAGGCCGTTCCCCAGCTCTCCGCCTCGGCGACGTAGGAACTGGCCAACGGGGCGGTGACGATATCGAGGTCGGGCAGATGGCTGCGAAAGCGGGTCAATCCCAGGGGCACCAGCGCCACGGAACGCACCGCTGGATAGAAGCCGTGGAGATCGTGGACGGTCCGTCTCAGTTGCTCGCCGTCATTCCACCCGGGGCAGATGACGATCTGTGCATGCATTTCGATGCCATTGCGGGCCAGGTAGTCGATCCGCTCGAGGATGGGCACCGTGGTCTGCGTGCGCCCCAGCAGTTTCTCACGCAGCTCGGGATCGCTGGCGTGCACGGAGATGTATTGTGGTGTCAGGCCCTGTTCGACGATGCGCTCAAGATCCGCAGTCTTGATGTTGGTGAGGGTTACATAGGATCCGTGCAGGAAGGACAGTCGGTAGTCATCATCCTCGAAGTAGAGGGATCGGCGCATTCCGGGAGGCATCTGGTGCAGGAAGCAGAACACACACTTGTTGTTGCAGCTGCGCAGCCGCATCTCGTCCAGATCGAAGCCGAGCTGCTCCCCTTCGTCCCGCTCCACCTCGACCTCGTACGTCTCGTCCCCACGCTCCACTTCGAACAACAGGCGCGCTTCCGAACAGGCCACCTGAAAATCGATGAGGTCTCTCACCTCGGTGTCATTCACCCGGATGATCCGGTCACCATCACGGAAACCGGCACGTTCTGCAAGCGTTCCAGGTTCGACCACGTTCACTGCGATCACTCCTGGGCCCCCTCGGTCGGGTCGGACGATCGCAGGGCGAAGCGCAGGCGATTGGCCGTGACCTGCTGAATTTCCACCGCGGCACTATCCAGACCCCGGACACTCAGGTGGCGGGCAAGATCGAAGGCCCCGACCGTCGACCGCACCTCGAACCGCGCCTGTCCCGCCTCGACGCCACGGGGCATGAGAGACTGGATGGGGCCAAGGCCCGTCTCGAGGGCCCGCGTCAAGCCGTCGAGATCGGTGGCGACACCGGGTCCCTCCACCACGACATCGACCACGCGGATGGAAAAGGCCCGCCGTCGCAGATCCTCAGCGATGATCGCCCGCAAGCTGTCGGCGAGAAGTCCCACGGCATGACGCAGGGCTCGCTCGCCCGCGGCTCGTGGCGAGGCGCCCGCGCCACGGCCAGCGACGGCGAGAAGTCCCACGGGGGCAGTCTCGTCTACCCACCCGATCTCGAGCGACAGCGTCGCTGCGGCCGTTGTGAGACCCGTGTCGGCAACGCGACGGCCCGACATGGGAATCGGCGCCTGTGTCGGCACGACATCGGCGATGCCACGGACGACGAGTTCCGCCTGGCTGCTGTCGATATGTCCGGCAACACCGGCAACTCCCACTTCGAGCAGGTCCGACATTCCGGCGACGATCCGCTGCAGCTCAGCGCCAACGACACCCCAGGCGAGGGGTTCTCCGGCGAGCGTCTCCTCAGCTACACATATGACGCGGGGCAATCCCGCACCGACGGCGGCAAGTTCGAGCGCGGCAAGGTCCTCGTGCAGCTGACCCAGGTCGACGATGGCCTCGACCGTCACGTGACAGCCACCCTCATCATCGACTCTCTGCTCCACCACCTCATAGGACCGAACATACCCCTTCGTTGCGGTGAGGATTCGATCGTCGATGACAGCGAAATTCCGTACCTGCGTCGTTGACGTGACCAGCACGCCGACCCCTTCCTCGACGGCCTGGCGCAACGCCGCTCTCCGGGCCTGCTCCACGGCTCGGACCAGATTCTCATTCTCGACCACCGCAATCCCCGTCGTACGGATTCGCTGGGTGACGTCAGCCGCATCGACGCACACCGAACCGCACAGGGTAAAACACAACAGGACACGTCCGAAACCCAACTCAGAACTCCATCCGAACCGCATTCTGCAGTTCACGGATAATCAACAGCGCCTCCGCGCCGGATACGGGATCTGAAGGCCGGAAGCGACCACTCACCGAATCCGGCCGCATGATCCCCCGGTCGACGCTCAGGGCGATGGCGTTGTAGCTGAAATGATCGGCGCGCACATCAGGAAAACGGGACGTCTCGCCGATGTAGCGCGAACTCAGATCCGGCTCATCCATCAACAGTGAGAGGATACCTTCGACGACCCTGGCGAACTGCGCCCGGGTGACGACGCGGTCGGCAGCCGACGTGCCGTCCGGCATTGGTTCCAGACCGGGCAGCCCGAGGTCGAAAGCCCGCTGGACCCAGGGCCTCGCCCAGGCTGTCGTGATGTTGGCGGCCGTCGTCTTTTCGGCGACCTCCCGCGGCGCCTCGACAATCGATCCGGGCGGATGGAACCCACCAGGATCCGGGTCCAGGCGCCGCTGGCGCACCAGATCCTCGAGTTTCATCTCTTCCAGCAGGAGCACAGCCATCTCGGCGAGGCTGATCTGATCCAGATTGGCGATCTGTGCGCCCAGTCTGGTACCAGGAGCCGCCCGTTGTATGACCTGCAGACGCTCCGCCTCCGCCATCGCTCGTGAGACGAGAACGCCGCGATTGCGGGCAATCACCCTTCGGTAGGAATCCAGTGCCGCATCGATGTCGCCGGCCTGCGCCTCCGCCCGGGCCCGGTGGTAGTCGGCGTCGGCCCTGCCCGGGGCCAGCTGTGCGGCGCGCTTGAAGGAACGGGTTGCCTCCTGCAGCCAGTCCCCCGAGTCACGTCTTCTGGCGATGCCCTCGTCAACGACGATACGACCCAGGGCGACATGGGCGTCGACGAATCCATCGTCGAGATGCAGGGCCCTTTCGATCGACTGCCTGGCGTGGAAGAACTCTCCCTGGGCGGCGGCGACGAGGGCATCGCCGACGTATCCCCCTGGGAACTCATCGTCAAGCCCCCGGGTGCGGGCGAACTGAGCCTGGGCAGTCCGCAGGTCGCCTTCGTCGAGAGCCAGCAACCCACGCCCGTAGTGGGTTGCGGCCGTGTCGAGAGAGGACTGCGGTGTGATCTGCCCTCGACCACACCCCATGGCCAGGACCACTGCCAACTGAAAAAGGAGAAAAAGCGGAATAGGTCGCATCTGTGCTCCGACAAACCATGGACCCGAGGCGCCAGTCCTGACGACGCTCCGAGGTTGGCTAGGTTCGATGATTGGGCCCGGAGCCAAGGCGGCCCGAGCGCTGGACAGGTCTGCCGGGGGAAATGTGGTAAGAAGGGGCTGACAGAGGCGGACTGGAGCGGGAGACGGGAGTCGAACCCGCGACATCAAGCTTGGGAAGCTTGCGTTCTACCCCTGAACTACTCCCGCTCCGAGTGACCCGGTCGACCCCTTTTCACCTGAAGCCGATCGTAACATAACTGAGCTAAGTCGTAGTGTCAACGGCGACAACGTGCCCTCGTCTCCCGACAAGTCGATCGACTCGCGGGCAGGAGACAGGCGAAAGAAAGTGGTCGGGGTGGGCGGATTCGAACCGCCGACCCCCTGCTCCCGAAGCAGGTGCGCTAACCGGACTGCGCTACACCCCGACGCGGGCACGACGATACAGCACGCCGTGCAGACACGACAGCGGACCACAGGAGTGCCGTGGCCCGCCGACGTGGATTGTGGGTGATGCTATTGAAATGGTCGGGGTGACAGGATTTGAACCTGCGACCACCTCCACCCCAAGGAGGTGCGCTTCCGGGCTGCGCCACACCCCGACCCTGGAAATGGTGAGCTATACAGGATTCGAACCTGTGACCTCTTGCTCCGGAGGCAAGCGCTCTATCCAGCTGAGCTAATAGCTCAATGCTGTGCGATCACCCACGAGCCGGCTACAGATTCTTCTTCTTGTGCCGGTTCTTGCGCAAACGCTTCTTGCGCTTGTGGGTGTTGATCTTATGCCGCTTTCTCTTCTTTCCACACGGCATCTTTTTCTGCTCCTGTGGGGCTGCCGTCAGTTTCGACGCGCGCCCTCAATTCTTTGGATGGTTTGAAGACGGGCGCACGACGTCGTGAAATCTTGACTTCGGCTCCCGTACGTGGGTTGCGCCCGGTCCGGGGGGCACGGCTGACAGATTTAAATGTGCCGAACCCGCGAATCTCGATATGCTCGCCCCGTTGCAGAGCCTCGATCACGGCTTCGATGAATCCATCGACGACCGCGGCGGTGTCGGTTTTTGTCAGCCCTGTTCCCTGGGCGATATTCCGGACGATGTCAGCCTTCGTCAAGGCCGTCTCCCTCTCGCTCGCTTCGGGGTTGTATCCCGCACGAGATGGTATTGCGGGAACAAGCAAAAACGCCCTCTTGGCAATCGGGCGTTTCCGCTTGTGTGCCAGACGCTTACGAGCGTCTGGCAGGCTGCTTTTTGACAGGGGTCGAGTATACGGAACGGCCTCAGAGTTGTCAAGAAGTCGACCTCTCAACCGCCACTTTTCCGATCACCACCCGGTTTGAGCACAAAGACCTCTTCCAGGCCCCAGAAATCGACTTCCGATTCGAGCATCACCTGCTTGAACAGAGGCTCCCGCTCCTCCATGGTGACGTCCGTGATCACGCCGATGGTGATTCCCTTTGGATAGCGTCCTCCCATACCGGAAGAGACGACCAGATCGCCCTCGCGGATGTCGTTGCTGGCGTCTACGTATTCGAGCAGGAACCGATTGCCCTTCATCGGGGACACGATGCCATTTGCGCGACTGCGTTGCACCACCGCGCTCACTCGGGCATCAAAGATCAGACGCACCACCGAGCTGTGCTGATCGACCTGCTTGATATGCCCCACCAGCCCGGCCATGGTGACTACGGGCCAGTCCGGCTGCAGGCCGACGTCCCGTCCGGCGTTGATGACAAGAACGTCGAACATCTGATCGGGATCTCGCCCGATGACCTCGGCTGGAATCACGTCCCCCGCCGGATTTCGCTGGCGGAACAGCAGCGCCAGACGCAGTCTGCGGTTCTCTTCCGCCGTCTCGCGCAAACGCATGTTCTCCAGCGCCAGAGCCACGTTCTGCGTCAGCAGATGCTGGGAGCGCTGCTCGCCGCGGGCGAAGCGAATCACACGGGAGAAGATCCACTGACCCGTCGACCAGGCAGAAGAGCGCAAGTGACTGGCTACGGCCTTCTGCCGATCGCCTGGCAATCCGAGCAGTGTCAAGGCGGCCAGAATACAGAGGCCGATGCAGATGAAGTTGCGATTGCGCTGCACGAGGAAGGGAGTGCGCGGGCGCCCAGGACTTCAGCGCGGCGCCACTTCTCTAGTAGAGGACCTTCTGGTAGCGCTCGAACTCGTCGAGTACCCGGGCATTGCCGCGGACCACTGCCGACAGCGGGTCTTCGCTGTCGAGGTAGGTGGGCAGACTCGTCGCCTCGATCAGGCACTCGCGCAGGCCGCGCAACTTGCCGCCGCCACCGGATAGCACCATGCCACGATCGAGGATGTCGGCAGCCAGTTCCGGCGGTGTGCGCTCCAGACCGCGACGTACGCCGGCCACGATCTGGGCCACCGGATCAGAAAGTGCCTCGCGGATCTCGCGGGAATCGATCATCAGTGTCTTGGGAATCGCCGCGACGAGATCGCGGCCCCGAACCGGGGCTTCCTCCTCGGGGTCAAGAGGCATGGCACAGCCGATCTGGAATTTCAGTTGCTCAGCATTCCGCGGCCCGATGAGCAGGTTGTATTTCTTGCGCATCCACTCGGTGATGGCACGATCCATCTCATCGCCGGCAACACGGATCGACTCTGCCGTGACGACACCGGACAGCGCGATAACGGCAATCTCTGTTGTCCCTCCCCCTACGTCGATGACCATGGAGCCGACCGCCTGCTCTACGGGCAAGCCGATACCGATGGCGGCGGCCATCGGCTCGCTCACCAGGTAGACCTCGCGGGCGCCGACACGCTCACATGAATTGCGCACCGCCCGTTTCTCCACCTCGGTACTGCCGGAGGGCACCGAGACAACAATCCGAGGCCGCACGAAGAGCTTGTTCTTCTGCACCTTGCGGATGAAGTAGCGGATCATGTCCTCGGTGACTTCGAAGTCGGCGATGACACCGTCCTTGAGGGGACGAATCGTCTCGATCTCCGAATTTTCACGGCCCATCATCTCCTTGGCTTCCATACCGACGGCGATGACCTTCTTCGTCATCACGTGGCGGGCGACGATGGAGGGTTCATTGAGTACGATCCCTTCACCCTTGACGTAGATCAGGGTGTTGGCCGTACCGAGGTCAATGCCGATGTCGTTAGAGAAAAACCGTGACAGGAATGCCATCCACTCGCCCTTGACGCGGCGCGCCCGAGACAGCGCCGCTGCTATGTCCAGATTCTGTTGCGGCTACTTGGATTTCTCCTGGTCCTGCTGCAACCAGGTCTTCACCATTTTCGCCGCTTCTTCACTCTTCTCACTGAGCAGATGCCGGATCCGCTCCGTCCTGACCTCGCGAGACTCCGCGTCGTCCTTCTGCGAGTCTTCTTCTTCTGCCATGGGTCCTCGACAGCGATTCGGGGGGCTGAACCGCGGCTAAGATAACGGTGCTCTTCGCGTTCTGTCCACTCGCTGAGCCTTTCCGGACTCTTGAGCTAACCGTATATTCCTGAAGGGCATATGTACCCCGACGAGCAGCACTGCTCAATCGATCTGGAGGTGATGAGGCAGACATGAACAGAGCGGCAAAGAACGTGCTGCGCAAGCTGGGCACGGATATGGATCTCGATGAAGAGCGCGAGCAACTGGCGGCGCGCGAACAGGAGCAAGCACAACAGCGGCAGGTGGAAACCGAATCGCAGCGTGCCGCACAGCGCAACCGTGACGCTGGCATCTCCTCGGTACCTGAGGAAATGCAGAGCGAGTCCGAGAAGCGTCACGATACGTATCGCCGGCGTCAGGCCATGGGGGGGGATTTCTCCCCTGCCGCCGAACGTCTGCCGATCATGACCGCTGCCGAGCGCAAGTCCCGGGACAAGGACCGGCCCAAGTATCATGCCACCGAATTTGAGGGCCCGATCGAAAAACTGATCGAGAAGTACGGGGATCTGGCAGAGGTCCAGCGCCACCTGACTCTGGGGCAGTCGATGAAATATGACTTCACTGACGACGGACGTGTTCTCGACCGCGATGGCAACATGATTTACGACGGCGAGAAGGTCGTCTCCGCGCCGCAGTGACGCGCCACGCCCGCACCACCAGGACGGTGGTGCCCCTTATCACCCTCCTGTTTCTGGCCTGTGGACCCTCCCCGGAAGAGCCCCCCGCCCAGGCCACAACACCCCAACTGCTCGACTGGGCGGCCGGGCGTGCCGCCGCGGGAGAGTTGGACAAGGCCATCATCGGCTACCGGAGAGCTCTGCAACGTGACAGCCTCTCGGTGGCCTCCCTCCTCGGACTGGCAGAAATCTACCGACTGCAGGAACGCACGGGCCCTGCCGATCGTTATCGTAGGCGGGCGTTCCACGTGCACTACGGCGCCGGACTTGACTGGATTGTGGCCGGCCGCCCCGACAGCGCTCGTACCAGCCTTGAGGCAGCTGTCTCCATCATGCCTCGACATCCCCTCGCCCATCTGCGTCTCGGCGAACTGAAGCGTGACGCCGGGCAGGTGGACAGCGCCATCGTTCACTTCGAGCATGCTGTGGAGGCCAATCCGCGGTTTGCTGAAAGCCTGATCATCCTGGGCGGGGCCTACGTCGCCGCAGACAGGCTCGACGACGCCAGGGACACTTTCGAGCGTGCCATCGCGGCCAACATCAACGCCATCGACGCCTACCTCGAACTGGGTCGGCTCCTCGGCGAACAACGCGAATGGGCGGCCGCTGTGTCGCACTTTGAAAAGGCGCTACTCATCGATCCAGGGTCCGAGCTTGCACTGCAGGGACTGGATCACGCGTTCTCCCGCCTGTCGGGGAAACGCTGATGACGACAGAAAGGTGGTTGACACCCGTGCTACGATCCTGCATACGTCCCGTCTCATCCTTCGCCATGGTCGCCCTCGTGGTGGTTTCCTGTGGCACAGCAGATGACGAGACCACGACCAAGGCACCGCCCGAATCACCGGCCGTCGATACCTCGGTCAATACCGCCTACGGCACTGTTGCCGAGGTCGCCGGGTACCTCGAGACGGTCAATCCGCACATCACCGCCTTTGGTGTCCTGCAGGTCGAATATGAAGAAGCGCTGGCGAGCTCCCGCAAGGGCAACGATAGCCGCAAGGGAACGGGGCACAACCTGGCCATGAAGGCGGCCAGCGTTCGTCCCGGGTTGCAGACAATTCTCGAGAAACTCGATGGCATCGAGCCACCTCCCCTGCTGGCCCCCTTCCATCGCGATACGCGCAAGATGCTGGCCACCCGGATCGATGCCCTTGGTCGCACGATCGAGGGCTGGGATGTCGAACAGGCGGGCGGCGCTTTCGAGGCCGTCTACGCTGAAGCCGAAGCCAAGTATGAGGCGGCGAACCAGCTGATCCTGCAGTTGAACACGCAGATGAACAAGATCAACACGGCAATGCTGGAGGCGACGGGAGCTTCCTGACCCAGACCCGTCTACGCCTGGTGGGCGCCGCCGCCCTGGTCGTGCTTGCCACCAGTGTGCTCCTGCTGAGAACCCTCGGTGCCGACATCGCCTATTACATGCACCTTGCGCGGGGGCAGACCGACGTCCTCCTCGGTCGCCTGCCCGTGGAGGACGTACTCGGAGACCCGACGACCTCTGCTGCGGTCCGTGAAGGCCTGCTTCTCATCGAGGAGGTCCGTCGGTTTGCCAGCCAGCATGTGGGCCTGAAGGGCTCTTCCTCAAACTACACCACCTACTACGACACCGGCGGCGAGCCCATCGCCTGGAACGTGTCGGCGAGCCCGCCGGAACGCTTCGAGTCCTATCGATGGACTTTCCCCATCGTCGGCTCGCTGCCGTACAAGGGGTATTTTCGGCGACAGCTGGCCGTCGACGAACGTGATCGGCTCGTCGAACTCGGCTTTGACGCCATCGTCGGCGCCGTCTCCGCCTACAGCACCCTCGGGTACCTGTCAGACCCGATTCTGAGTACGATGCTGGATGAACCTGAGTCCCGGTTGGTCGAACTCGTACTACACGAGTTGACCCATGCCACCATCTACGTCGAAGACCACACCGACTACAACGAGAGTGTTGCCTCCTTCGTCGGCAAGGCCGGCACCGACCACTACCTGACCCAGCGCTACGGAGAGGACTCAGAGCCGGTGCTGCGCCTGCGCCGCAGACGGGCCGAGGCGGAGATCTTCCGAGGCTTCCTGCGGGAACTGACAGTGCGACTGGACAGCCTCTATGAGAGCGACTCGCCACGCGAGCGTGTCCTGCGCACGAGGGTTACGCTGTTCGAGGATGGAAAGCAGGAGTACCGCCGGCGACGCCAGGACCTTGGAAACGGCCGTTTCGACGGCTTCCTCGACTGGGATTTGAACAACGCGCGTCTGCTCTCCTACCGTCGCTACAACAGCCGGTTCGACGATCTTGCCGCCGTTCTGAGAAGACGACAAGGTGACCTGCCGGCGGCGCTGAAAGTCTTTGCGATCTGCGGTGAGTCTGAAGAGCCCTGGGTCTGCATCGAGACCGACAGCGACTGATCCTGTCGCTTCAGTCCCCCATCGCCGGCGGCCGTTGTGTCGGCAGCCGATCCCACTCGGCCGCTGCACCGGCACCGAAGGCCCGCCGCAGTACCTCCCGCGCCGCAGCCTCATCGCCGGAACGGGACAGGCAACGGGCGGCTCCCCGCGCGGCCCCGACATGGTGCGGTTGATGCCGCAGCACCTCGGCGTATGCCGCCGATGCCTCCGGGTCCTCGAGGGTTTCCCGCAGGACGGCGATAGCGAACAGGGCCTTCACGTGAGCCGGGCGCGCCCTGGCAGCGGCGATGTAGGAAGACAGGGCCTCCAGGCGGCGTCCGAGGCTGAGCAGTGCCGCGCCGCGATTATGCAGCGCATCCGGATATCGGGGATGGATGAGCAAGGCTTTCTCGTAAGCGTTGATGGCGGCCTCATGATCGCCACCGAGCTGCAGCCAGCGCCCCCACCCGTAGTGAACGCGGGCACTTCTGTTAGGCACTCGCAGAGCGCTGCTGAACAGGGCTCCATCGTCGCGCCACTCGCTGGTTCGATGGCGATCCAGCGAGACGAACAACAGCAGCAAGATCGCCGCAATCCCCCAGCCCGTCCCGACGCCGTGACGGTGCCGCAACTCGCTGAAGGCACCAGCCGCAAGCAGTCCGACCACGGCCACCAGCGGGTAGGCGAGGCGCTCGGCGAATATCGTGCCCACGGGTACGGCCACGTGTGTCACGAGCGCGAGCACTGCCACCGTGACTGCCGCCCACAGTGTTGCGCAAGGACGACGGCGGAGCCAGACACCAAGGACAGCCAGGGAAGAAACACAGAGCAGCAGGGGCGGCAACCAGGACGCCGGGTCGGACAGAACCAGGACGGGCAGAGCGTCGTAGGAGTAGTCGGCAGACAGGGGCCAGGGAAAGATCACGAGGAGCAGGTAGCGGACCACGAGTGCCGGGGCGTTGAGGCAACGTGTGAGGACATCGGCGAAGGCCAGCGGATTGTCGAGAAAACCAATCCCTCCTGGGCCCAGGCGGCCGGTGATGGCAGCGCGCAGAACGATGGGCAGCACGAGAGAAGCCGAGGCGCACAACAGGGGCAGAGATCGACGATCGTACCGCAGCAACGCGACCAGGGCGCCGACGGCGAAGACCGCAGCACTCTCCTTGGCGAGGGCGGCAACGGCGATCAGAAGGGCGGCCAGCATCGTCGCCCCCCACGTCTGACTCCTGATCAGCAACATGGCCCCGGTGAGACCGCCGATGAAGGCGAGCTGATCGGCCGTTCCGACAACAGCGTTGACCGCCTCGGACGCCGCCGGATGTACGCACAACAGCGCACCAGCGAACCAGGCCACCCCCGGGGGTGAGCCGAGACACCTGACAGCCACTGCGAGGCTGATGCCGGCCACTGCCTGCAAGAGGAGCGAGACAAGGTGGTAGGGTCCCGGGGATTCTCCGAAGAGGCTTCTCTGCAGAGTGATCAGGCTGAGTGTGAGCGGGCGGTACAGGCCGCCTCTATCTCCGGTAACCCCCTGCCAGTAGCTGGAAGTCCACAGGTCCCCCCAGGAGGCCGTGGCAACCAGACGGTTGTTGGTGACGATCCCGGTATCATCGAGACAGAAGCCGTTGTCGACGACACCGGCGTAGGCAGCTACGGTGAGTGCCAGCAGCCAGCCGGCGGGTGCAAAAGAGAGAAACCTGTTGGACGCCTTCAGCGTCCAACGAGGCAGAGTCCTGCCTGAGTTGTGCAGAGAGTACCTTTCTTGACGGTCCTTCCAGGGGCTGGTGATATTAGCCCAGCCACACCTGCACACGCCATTCCCCCGTCAATCGACACCGGATTCCTGTATGGCCCGAGGCATTCACTGGATTTTGCGCAGCCTCCTGGCCGGCGCCTGCTTCCTGGCCGGCTGCGGTTATGTGCGCACCATGGCCGCCCGTGGCCTGATGGAAGATGTCTCGCAGGCGGCCCTGCAACACGAGGACATCGATCTCGTATCCCAGGCATTGCCCACCTACCTGCTGTTGCTGGAAGGGCTGATCGAGGGGGATCCGGAGAACGCTGAGTTGCTCCTGGCTGCAACCGAAGGATACACCTCCTATGCCCTGTTGGTCGAGGCCGGTGATGCGTCGCGGGCGGCAGCGCTCTACTCCCGAGCCATGCAGTATGGCCGCAGGACGCTCATCGCCAGACGGCCCGCCACGGGTGAACTGATCGACGGGCCGTTCTCCGGCTTCGGCGAAATCACCAACGACCTGCGGCAGGCAGACCTGCCCTATGTGTTCTGGGCGGCCAGTTCCTGGGGCGCCTGGATCGGTGCCCATCTCAGCGACATGGAAGCCCTGGCCGATCTGCCGCGGGTCATCCATCTGATGCGCTGGGTTCTGGACACGGACGAAGACTTCCGCAACGGCAACCCACACGTGTTTCTCGGAGTCTACCATGCGGCCCTGCCCCCGGCGCTGGGTGGTGATCCAGAGCAGGCCTTGTTTCACTTCGAGCGGGCGCTGGCAATCACCGCCGATCACGATCTCATGGTAAGAGTGCAGATGGCCCGATTCTATGCCCGCCAGATCTTCGACCGCGAACTCTACGTCAGGCTCCTCGAACAGGTGATTGCCTCACCCCTCGACACCGTCCCAGAACTGACCCTGCAGAATGCCATCGCGCGTCGCCTCGCACACCGCCTGTTGGCAGACGTCGATGTCTATTTCTGATCGGAGCGCGTCAACCCTGCGGTCGCTTGCCGTGGGAATAACCCTGGGGTTTGGTCTGGTCACCCCCGGGGCGACAGAGACCGTCCTGAAGATCGGCTCCCTGGCGCCGGATGGCAGCAGCTGGATCAAAGCCCTGCGCAACATCGACGCCGAAATCCGTACGGCGACGGCGGGAGAGGTCCGCCTCAAGATCTACCCCGGCGGTGTGCAGGGAGACGAAGACGTGATGCTGCGCAAGATCCGCATCGGACAGCTGCACGGCGCCGGTCTGGGCGGCACGGGTATCACTCACATCCTGCCTGACGTCCTGGCTCTGGAGATGCCCTTCCTGTTCGACAGCTACGAGGAAGTCGACTACGTCCTGACGCAGATGGCTGACCACTATCGGCAAGCCTTCCTCGATGCCGGGTTCGTCCAACTCGGCTGGTCCGACATCGGTTTCGTCTTTCTCATGACCAAGCATCCCGTGCGCAGCGTGGAAGATATCCGTGGCCACAAGGTATGGCGCCTCCAGGATGAACCGATTACGGGGGTGCTCTTTGAAAAGGCCGGGGTCACATCCGTCCCTCTGGGTATCCCGGATGTGCTGCTCGGACTGCAGACCAACCTCGTCGACATCGTCTATGCTTCCCCGGCAGCGGCCATCGTGCTGCAGTGGTTCACGCGGGTCAGGCACTATACCGACCTGCCGATCAACTACTCCATCGGTGCTTTCCTGGTGCAGCGAAAGGCCTTCGAGCGTCTGACCCAGCAGCAACAGCAGCAGTTGCTTGAGATCTCGACCCGACATATCCGGGTGCACAACCAGCGCGGGCGCCGAGACAATCAGGACGCCCTGGAGATCATGCAGCGGGAGGGTGTGTCCCCCATCTCCTCGCCCCCGGAGGCGGTCGCCGGTTTTCATCAACTCGTAGACGAATCGGTACCCGAACTGGTGGGTGAGGCTTTCAGCCGGACCGTGTACGAACAGATACTCGAGCATCTGGCCGAATTCCGCGGCAAGGCTGTGACACCGGTCGAACGATGACCGTGACCGCCGGCCGCCGGTCCCGTCTGCACCGTCTGGAAGAAGGCAGCCTCGTCTTGCTCGTGGGCGTGCTTCTCCTGCTGGCCTTCGCCCAGATTCTACTGCGCAACCTCTTCGATGTCACCTGGATGTGGGCCGATCCCCTGGTGCGTCACCTCGTTCTGTGGGTCAGCTTTCTCGGCGCACTGATCGCCACGCGCGACGGTCGCCATATTCATATCGATGCCGTTCTGCGCCTGTTGCCGACCCGGGTACGGCGGATCGCAGTCATCACCGGAGATGCTGTCGCCGCGATCGTCTGTATGATCCTGACGCGTCTGGCAGTACGCTTCGTAATCGACGAACATGACTACGGCGACCAGGCCTTCCTCGATCTGCCCCGGTGGACGCTGCAGCTCGTGTTCCCCCTCGTCTTCGGGGGGATGACGCTGCGTTTTGCCAGCCGCGTCACAGCCGGGATCCGCCAGATGTTGGCAACGGGCAGACGACGCTGAAGTGGCACCTTTGACGACTCTGTCGGGCGTTCTGTTGGCCTGCCTGGGAACCCCGCTGTTCGTCATCATCTGCACGCTGGCGCTGATCTCTTTCGCCGCCGACGGCGTCGACCTGACCATCATCTTCATCGAGATGTACCGCCTCGCCGACACACCGGCGCTGACGGCCATCCCCCTGTTCGCCTTCACCGGGTTTGTTCTCGCCGAAAGCGGCGCCGCGCAGCGTCTGGTGAGAATCTCTCAGGCGCTGCTGTGGTGGCTACCCGGCGGCCTTGGCATCATGGCCCTGACGATCTGCGCTCTGCTGACGGCCTTCACCGGCGCCTCCGGCATGACGATCGTCGCCGTTGGCGGGCTGCTGTTTCCGGCGCTGCAGCAGGCAGGCTACCCAGAGCGGTTTTCCCTCGGTCTGTTGACGACATCGGGTAGCCTGGGACTGCTGTTCCCTCCCAGTATTCCACTCATCGTCTACGGTATCGTCTCCGAGACGCCCGTGGATCAGCTGTTCGTTGCCGGCATCGCTCCGGGTGTGCTGCTTGTGGCAGCGCTTTCGGCCTACAGCTTCTTCGTCGGCCGAGGCCAGGGCCCGACTCGCAAGCTCATCGACATCTCCCCGGGGCAGGCGATCCGGGAAGGTGCGTGGGAGCTGATGCTGCCGGTGGTCGTGATGACCGGGATCTATTCCGGCTTCATCGCCGTGAGTGAGGCGGCGGCTCTCAGCGCCCTGTACGTCGTCGTCCTCGAAATGCTAATTCACCGTGAGATCACTCCGCGTCAGTTGCCGGGCATCATCCGCGAAACCATGGTTCTGGTGGGCGGCATCTTCCTCATTCTCGCTGCCGCCATGGCGTACACCTCCTACCTCGTCGACGCCGAGATCCCCGCCGGACTGCTGGTACTGATTCAGGGGCAGGTCGAAAGCCGGATTCTCTTTCTTATTCTGCTGAACCTTTTCCTGCTGGCCGTGGGCTGCATGATCGACATGTTTTCCGCCCTTGTCGTCGTCGTGCCCCTGATTCTCCCGATCGCCGCGGCCTACGATATCCATCCCGTGCATCTGGGGATCATCTTTCTGGCCAACCTTGAGATCGGCTATTCGACGCCGCCGGTGGGACTCAACCTGTTCATCGCCAGCGCCCGTTTCAAAAGGCCCCTGTTGAGCCTGTACCGGGCCTCCCTGCCCTTCCTCCTCATCCTCCTCGCCTGCCTGCTCATCATCACGTACGTTCCCGGACTCAGCCTGTTCGCCATCGACTGATATTCGAAGGGGTACGCTCTGACCCATGGCAAAGATTCAAGACATCCGTGTCATCCGCGCCCGGCCCGGCGGCAGCTGGGCGATCGTCAAGGTGATCACCGATCAGCCCGGTCTCTGGGGTATCGGCTCCGCCAATGACGTGCATCACTCCGCGGCGATCACGGCGGCCATTGAGCAGGTTATCGCCCCGGGACTCATCGGTCGTGACGCGGCCCAGATAGAGGACATCTGGCAGTCGGTCTACGCGGCGGCGTACTGGCGCAACGGCTCGATCCTGAACACGGCCCTGGGCGGCATCGACATGGCCCTGTGGGATATCAAGGGCAAAGAGGCGGGACTGCCGCTGTACCAGCTGTTCGGCGGCAAGGCACGAGACGCAGTCCCCTGCTATGGCCATGCCGCGGGCAAGGACCTGGACGCCCTCGTCGATGACGTACAGCGATGGTTGGAGGAGGGATTCCCCGTGGTTCGTTGCCAGTTTGGGGGCTATGGTGGCGGCGGCTTTCTCGACGGTGATTCCATATCGCGACCGAAAGGCGGCCGTGAGCTGGACAAGGTCTTCGACGACGAAGCGTACCTGGAGAACGTGCCGCGTATGTTCGAGCGTCTGCGAGAACGCCTCGGCTTCGGTCCGAAACTCACACACGACGTACACGAACACCTCAAGCCGCACAACGCCGTGACCCTGTCGAAGCTGCTGGAACCGTACCGTCTCTACTTCCTCGAGGATGTTCTGCCACCGGAGCAGATCGACTGGTTCCGCCTGATCCGCGCCCAGTGCACGACCCCTCAGGCCATGGGGGAGTTGTTCGTCAACCCCCACGAGTATCTCCCCCTCATCACCGAACGGCTCATCGACTATGTCCGCGTGCGGGTGTCGAAGGCCGGGGGCATCACACCATGCCGGAAGATCGCGGCAGTATGTGAATTCTTCGGCGTGCAGACCGCCTTCCAGGAAGGCGGCGACAACGATCCAGTGAACCAGGCAGCGGCCATGCACCTCGACCTCGCCTCGACGAGTTTCGGTATCCAGGAGGAGAACCAGTTCTCCGAGGCGGAGTGCGACGCCTTTCCCGGTGCCGCCGTACTTGAGGGTGGACACCTATACCCCAACGACGGCCCCGGACTCGGCGTCGACATCGACGAGGACAAGGCCTCCGCCCTGTTCAGCGAACGCGGCCACAGCTGGACGGCCGAGGACCGCCGGGCCGACGGCAGTGTAGTCCGGCCTTGACCCTTCGCCTCGGCTTCCTCATACAGCTGCTGGGGACCGTCCTGCTGTTCCCCGGCCAGGCCGGCGCCGACGACGGCAGCTTTGCTGCCTGGCTCGATGACGTGCGTCTCGATGCCGGCAAGCGTGGCGTGGCCGAGGCCACCCTCAAATCGGCCCTGGCCGACGCCGCCCCCATCGATCGCGTTCTAGCCCGGCAAAACAAGCAACCCGAATCGGTGCTTTCCTGGGCGGAGTACGGTCGGCGGGTTGTCTCGGAGGATCGAATCCTTCGAGGTCGACAACACATGGAACGGCAGGGCGAGCTGCTGCAGGCCGTGGCGGCCGCACACCACGTACAGCCTCGGTTCCTCGTCGCTCTGTGGGGCGTCGAGAGCGACTTCGGTGCCCACACCGGCGACACGCCCGCGGTATCGGCCCTGGCGACGCTGGGCTGGCGGGGCCGACGGCGAGAGTACTTCCGATCTGAATTGATCGAGTTGCTGCTCGCCGTTGATGCCGGGTACGCCGATCCGGGACGGCTCTTGAGTTCCTGGGCGGGGGCCCTGGGTCAGTGCCAGTTCATGCCCTCGAACTTCCGCCGTTTCGCCGTCGACCAGGATGGGGACGGCAGGCGTGACATCTGGACATCGACTGGTGACGTCCTTGGTTCGATGGCCCGTTTCCTGGCGCATCTGGGGTGGAAGGACGACGAAACATGGGGGCGCCCGGTCCTGCTGCCCGATGGCTTCGATGCCCGGCTCGCCGGGCGTGACACGAAGATGCGGCTTTCCCGGTGGAACCAACTGGGCCTGCGTCGACTCAACGGTGGCGATCTGCCCGACAGAAATCTCTGGGCGACACTGATCCTGCCCGATGGACCGAGAGGGGATGCGTTCCTCGTCTACGACGACTTCTTCACCCTCATGCGCTGGAACCGTTCCTACCACTTCGCCCTGTCGGTTGGCATGCTGTCCGATCGGTTGCGCTGATCGTGCCCGGGGCCTCCCGGTTCCCGGAAGCCGCTATCTGGCCCGGGCTGGCCACGGTCCTTGCCCTGTTCGGCTGGTGGGCACCAATACCCGTACTCCCGGCGGACGAACAGCTCGCCCTCGGCGTCACCCTCTTCGCCCTCATCATGTGGACCTCGCAGGCCGTATCGGTGGAGGTCTCCTCTTTCGCCGTGCTGCTGCTGCTGCCCGCCACCGGGCTGCTCAGCTTCGGCGACACCTTCCTCCCCTTCGCTGAGCCGACGATCTGGCTCGTCTTCGCCGGCATGGTCCTCAGCCTGCTGCTGTCGGAGACAGGCCTCGGAGTTCGCCTCGCCGACCTCTTTCTGCCATGGCTGGCTACCGGCAGCCCTCTGCGGCTGCTGGCCGGACTGCATCTGCTGGGACTGGCGGCGGCCTTTCTCGTACCGTCGGGTGTAGTCCGTGTGCTGCTGCTGATGCCGATCGGGATCGCCCTGTGTCGAGCCCTCGACCCGAATCAGCAGGACACCCGACTGGCTGGCGCCGTCGCCCTCTCCATCGTCTGCGGCACGTACTATGGCGGCTGCGCCGTGCTCACCGGTTCGGTGCCGAATCTTGTCGTTGCCGGACAGCTGCAGGCGGAGACGGGGCGCGTCGTCTACTGGGGAGAGTGGCTGCTGTGGATGTTCCCCGTCGTCGGCATCCTGCGCACGGCCCTGTCTGTCACCGTCATCTGGGCATTCTGGGGGCGGAGAATGAAGCGCCTGGCCCATGGTGGGAGGACGCCGGAAACCAGCGCCGGTGTTCCCCTGTCGAGATCTCAGCGCCTTACGTTGCTGCTGCTGCTTGCCGGCGTCGCACTGTGGGCCACAGACGTCGTCCACGGTCTGGCCCCCGTCTCGGTCGGCCTCGCTCTTGTGCTGGTGGCGACGATACCCGGATGGGGGCCATTGCCGGCCGAACGCCTGCGGCAGATCAACTTCCCATTCTTCTTCTACATCGCCGCCCTGTTCGGTATCGGCGAGGTCCTGGATGGTTCGGGGTTCAATGCGCGGATGGTACAGGCTGTGATGACTCTCTTGCCCGACGCCGGAGGCCACTGGTTCGGAGCGCACCTGGCATTGACGCTGACAGCCCTGCCTCTCGACTTCCTCATGGACATCGCCGCCGTAGCTGCCGTCGCCACGCCGAGTCTGCTGCACGTGGGGGCCGAGGCCGGACTGTCACCGCTGGGCTCGGCCATGAGCGTCGCCATGGCGACGACGGTCGCCTTCCTTCCCTACCAGGCAGCACCTTTCATGGTCGCCCTCGGCTTCGGCACGCTCCGCGTCCGGGATCTGTCGCTGGCCATGCTGCTGATCTCGACTCTCTCCATCCTCATCCTCTGCCCGCTCTGCATCCTCTACTGGCGAGTCCTGGGACTGATCTGAAGATTCGCATACGGTACCGTGGTGATCTGCTCGCCCAGTGCCCGGGTGACCTCGATCGCCGGCCCCCAGCAGGACAGACAGCGGCCGTCTCCCAGCCACGTGTTGGCCAGGAAGTGGTGACCGAAGGCGCGTCCCCAGGAAAAGGCTCCCTCGATGCACAGCCGCAGATAGTCGTCCAGGGGCCGGATTCGATCACTCAGGAGCCCATCGACGCCGAACCCGAAAATGCGTTCCCGGTAGAGCTGCGGAAAGCGGGCTTGAAGGGTCGCTGCCGACGACACGCTGTAAACGAGAGCCCGGCCACGGCGCGCCGGCTGCTGGAAGTCGCGCCACGCGACCCCCTCGTGCCTGTCGTAGCAGAACTCCCGTTGGTCGAGTTCCTCCTGCTCCACGCCGGTGACATCGAAGCGGACGGCACCCATCTGGGCTCCGGCCCAGGGCCTGGCATCGAGCACCGCACCCCGGAGGCCGGAACGGATCGGGCCCCGCGCCTGTCCCCTGTTCAGGGACACGAGGTGGAAGATGCGGGCGTAGCCGTCGACCCGCACCGGCGTAAGGTTGTCACGAGACAGTCGTGGAACCGTTCGCCGGAGAGACTCTACGTTCAGCAACGATCCATATCCCAGGACCGCGCTGGCGGGTTGCGGTTGTGTCATGAGTGTTCCAATGTAGCGAGGTTCACGTTCCTCTTCCCCTCCGTCGACAACAGAAGGATCTGCAAGTGTCCACCAACATCTGGCCTGACGGCCGCCAGGCCGCCGTCAGTCTCACCTTCGATGACGGCGCCCGCAGCCAGCTGCAGGAGGCGATTCCACGTCTCGATGACGATGGTCTGTCCGGCACCTTCTACCTGAATCCGTACCGAGGCCACTGGGATGCCGATGCCGAGCGCTGGCACCAGGTCGGACTGAACGGCCATGAGCTGGGCAATCACACGACGAAGCACCCCTGTTCCTGCAACTACAGCTTCGACACCGAATTCTGCCTGGAGAAGATCAGCCTGGCGGACATTGCCGAGACGATCGATGCGGCACAGGCTGCCCTCGACGAAGTCCATCCCGAGGGGCGGGACTCCCGCTCCTTCTGTTACCCCTGTTACCAGACCTTTGTCGGTGCCGGCACGGACCGTCAATCGTATGCACCCGTCGTAGCTGAACGGTTCCGTGCGGCCCGGGCCGGCGGTGAGCGACCCAACAATCCTGAGGTAACAGACCTGCATGCGTTGATGAGCTTCGCCGCCGAGGGTGCCGGGGCAGAGCAGCTCATCGGCTACGCCGAATCGGCGGCGGCCAGCGGTGGTTGGGCTGTGTTCACGTTCCATGGGGTGGGCGGCGACCATCTTAGCGTCGACACCGAGGCCTTTGGCGCTCTGACGGGATACCTGGACGCGCAGCGGGACCGGCTGTGGACGGCCACTCTCATCGAAGTCGCCGATCACGTACGAGCCTGGCGCCAGACAGAGAAAAGCCTGTGAGACTCGTGGCGTCTGTACGGGGGAATCCTTATGCTTTGAGCGAGCCCCGGAAGACGCACCCGGCGCCTTCCCTCTCACGCCTCCAGACGCCGACGAAACTCTTGAGCCGGGATTCTTGACTCAGCCACAGGACTCGATTCCCAACGTCCTGGCCGCCCGTTACGCCAGCCCCGCCATGCGGCAGGTGTGGTCGGAAGAAGGCAAGATTCGCCTCGAGCGGCGACTCTGGATTGCTGTTCTCAAAGCGCAGCGCGACCTCGGCCTCGACGTCCCTGACGATGCCATCGACGGGTACGAACGTCATCTCCACGAGGTCGACCTGGCTTCGATCGCCCGGCGGGAAGCCCTCACCCGTCACGACGTAAAGGCCCGGATCGAGGAGTTCTGTGCTCTCGCCGGTTACGAGCATGTCCACAAGGGCATGACGAGCCGCGACCTGACCGACAACGTCGAGCAGTACCAGATCCTCCAGTCACTGAAATCGCTGCTGCCGAAATACGTTCATCTCATCGAGCGAGTCCGCAACCGTGCTGTCGAATGGCGTGACCTCGTCATCGTTGCCCGTACCCATCACGCTGCCGCCCAGCCCACCACGATGGGCAAGCGACTGGCCACATATGGTCAGGAGATGGTCATCGCCCTGCACCGCCTCGAGGACCTGATCGCCGCCTACCCCCTGCGCGGATTGCAGGGCGCCGTCGGCACCGGCCTCGATCAACTGACCCTGTTCGACGGCGACGCTGAAAAAGTGGCGGATCTGCAGCGGCGAGTCATGAAACACCTCGGTTTCGAACAACCCCTCGGCGCTGTCGGTCAGGTCTACCCTCGAAGTCTCGATTTCGAGGTCATCTCCTGTCTCTTTCAGATGGGTGGCGGCGTCGCCAATCTGGCGCGTACGATCCGGTTGATGGCCGGCTCCGAGACGGCCACCGAGGGCTTTGCCCGCGGTCAGGTCGGATCTTCCGCCATGCCGCACAAGATGAACACGCGCAGCACCGAACGGATCAACGGCCTGCAGGTCATCCTGGGCGGCTACGCCCACATGGCGGGCGGCCTCGTGGGTGACCAGTGGTTTGAGGGGGACGTATCCTGTTCGGTCGTCCGTCGTGTCGCCCTTCCCGACAGCTTCTTCGCCTTCGATGGTCTGCTGGAGACGGCCCTGCACGTTATCGATGACATGGGTGTCTATGAAGCCATCCTCGCCCGCGAACTCGAACGCTACCTCCCTTTCCTGGCCACGACCACCTTGCTGATGGAGGCCGTCCGCCGTGGGGGAGGACGCGAGGAGGTGCACGAAGCGATCAAGGAACACGCCGTCTCGTCGGCGCTGGCGCTGCGAGAAGGAGCGGAACACAATGATCTTTCCCGACGTCTCGGCGAGGATGACCGCGTGCCCCTGTCGGCTGCCGAGATCGACGAAGTATTGTCTCACAGTGCGGATTTTGTCGGTCTCGCAGGACCTCAGGTCGACACATTCTCCCGCCAGGTCGATGACCTGATCGGGCGATACCCCGACGCCGAACGCGTCGTCAAGAGTCGCCTCCTCTGAGGCGGCACTTTTCTGGTCAGGAAGGAAGACGGATGCGTTACCAGCGAGTCACCCTGAAGCTCAGCGGCGAAGCCGTCTCCGGCGATGACGATTTCGGCTTCAACTCCGACGCCCTCGAGCACATCGCTGACGAGATCCTCGGACTGCACGCCCAGGGGGTGCAGGTGTCGGTCGTCATCGGTGGGGGCAACATCTTCCGCGGCGGCGTCTCCTCCCAGTGGGGCATCGAGCGCGCTGAGGCGGACAACATCGGTATGATGGGCACTGTGGTGAACAGTCTGCTGCTGCGCGGTGTGCTCACGGGAAAGTCGGATGGCCAGGTCGAGGTGCGCGTGATGACGTCCATCGAGATCAACACCGTGGCTGAACCTTTCATCCGCCTGCGCGCCATCCACCATCTCGAAAAGGGGTACATCGTCATCTTCGCCGGTGGCACCGGTCAACCGTACGTAACCACCGACTATACGGCCGCCCAGCGCTCACTCGAGACGCGATCCGAGGCCATCCTCTTCGCCAAGAATCAGGCCCGTGGAATCTTCACGGCGGATCCGCGCACCGACCCGGCTGCCCGGATGTACGAGCGTATGCACTACAGCACGATCCTGACCAACAATCTCACCGTGATCGACCAGACAGCCATCATCCTGGCGCGGGATCACGGCCTGCCGATCCACGTCTTCGATTTCGACGAGACCGGCACGAGCCAGCGGATCTGTGCCGGCGAGGATACCGGCACCCTTGTGGCCGACGTCGCCGAGGACGTGCTCGAGTGACCCAGGAGAATATCGTCCGGCATGAGGGGCAGGTGGATCGTGCCCGCCGCGAAGAACTCCTCGGTCAGCGGGGCGTCGTGGTCTGGTTCACTGGTCTGTCGGGTTCCGGTAAGAGCACGATCGCCTTTGCCGTCGAACACGCGCTCGTGGTGCGGGGCCGCCTGGCCTACGTACTCGACGGCGATAACATCCGCCTCGGACTCAGCCGCAATCTTGGCTTCTCGGCGCAGGATCGCGAGGAGAACATCCGCCGCATCGGTGAAGTCAGTCGCCTGTTCGCCGACGCCGGTACGGTCACACTGTCGAGTTTTGTCAGCCCCTACAGGGCCGATCGGGACAACGTGCGCGCCCTCGTTGACTCTGACGATTTCCTCGAGATCTACATCAACACACCACTAGAAGTCTGCGAGCAACGGGATCCCAAGGGCCTCTACAGGAAAGCCCGTGCCGGTGAGATCAAGAACTTCACCGGGATCTCCGATCCGTACGAACCCCCTCTCTCGCCTGAACTCGAGGTCCGTACCGCTGACTGCTCTGTCGAGGCGGCAACAGGTCAGGTCATCTCGCTGCTCGAGCAACGTGGAAAGATCTGGTAACGGATGAGTCTGGCCGACGACATCAACTTCGGACAGGATGGTCTGCTGCCAGTGGCCGTCACCGACCACGCCTCAGACCGCCTCCTCGTACTCTTCTTCCTGAATCGCGAGGCCCTGGAGAAGAGCATGGAGGAGGGCATCGTCCACGTCTTCCGGCGCTCGAAAGGCGTCGTCGTCGCCAAGGGTGTCTCCTCCGGACATGTGCAGCGCGTCCGCGAGATCCGTGTCAACTGTGACCGGAACTCCCTCGAGATCCGCGTCGACCAGCAGGTCGCCGCCTGCGCTCACGGCTACTATTCATGCTACTACCGTCGCTGGCACGCGGAGCACGAGTCCTGGGAGGTGATAGACGAGCGGGTCTTCGATCCCGATGAGGTCTACCGCTGAAGACATTTCTGCGTCTGGCCGTCATTCTGGCACTGATGGCGGCGTTCCTCTACCTGGCCTTCAGGGACATCGAAGACTTCGATTCTCTATGGTCGGAGATGGCGGCCGTGTCGCCGTGGTGGATCCTCGCGATCATCCTTACGATCCTGCTCACCGGCGTGATTCGCGCCTGGCGCTGGGTCGTCCTGATGCGTCCCGTCGCCCCCCAAGTCACCCTGCTCGACGCCACACTGTCGCTGTGCATCGGCTACTCGGTCAACCTCGTCAGTCCCATCCCCCGTGCCGGAGAAGCGGCCAGGGCACTGAGCTTGAAGTGGACCCGCCAGGCCAGCATCAGCGCTGTCTTTGGTACGATCGTCGTCGAACGTGTCATCGACGTTCTGTGGCTCCTTATCCTGATCGCCGCCTCAGCGGCGTTGCTCCCCGGACAGATCGAAGAGGCGTTTCCCGGAATCCGCTTGGGGGCCATGGTGGCGCTGGCCCTGAGTGTTGCCGCCGTCACCGGTCTCGTCATCGTCTCTGCCTACCGCGAGCGCGGCGTCGAGTTCGTCTATCGCCTGCTGGCGAAAGTATCGGAACGACTCGCCCGTCCGATCGCCGACCTGCTGTCCCAGTTCATCCATGGTCTGCAGGCTCTGAGAAACCCGTCAGCCTACGTCGAAATCCTGCTGAGCTCCCTCCTGTTGAACCTGGGCTACGCACTGATCACCTGGTTCTCCTTCGCTGCCTTCGGCTACCACGAAGATCCGTGGCATCTGGGGGGCCGGGCGGCCATCGTTGTCATGGCGATCTCTTCCATCGGCGTGGTCGTACCGTTGCCGGGAGGCATCGGCAGCTATCACTTATTCTACGGCCGGTCTCTGCATTTGCTGTTCGCCATCCCCCTGGCTTCTACCATGGCCTGCGCCACCGTCGTGCACGCCGTCTCCAACCTCACCTACTTTGCCGTCGGCGCACCAGCGCTGCTGCTGCAAAGACGGCGGCACGGTGATCATGGCTCTCTGGCTGAGGAATTCGAGCAGGTCTCGGAGGACACGCAGACCGCGGATTCCTGACGCCACCACCTTCAGTACTGCAGCGCCGACACCGCCTTGCTGACCATGGCGAAGGCGGCACAGAACATGCCGACCAGGGACATGCCAACGCCGAAGCCAACGGCCAGCACCATAGCATAGCGCCGCCATTCCTGCTTGCCGTAGCGCTTCCAGAAGTAGAACCGTGCCAGCAGAGCTCCCAGGATCTGAGGCAGCAGATTGTGCGGGATGCCGAGCACGCTCTGCACGTAGCCCCAGATGAGGAACACGGGCATCCCTAGAAACGACAGCGAGAAATAGACGAAGACACCGAAGCCCGCACCGAAGAGGATGATCGGCCACTTCCAGCCCGCCAGTGGATGGCGGATGTCCTGCTCGTCCACCCGGCCGTCGTTGTCGTCATCGCTGCCGTTGACGAGCTCCTCGTCGACCCGGCCATCGCCGTCGTTGTCGCGCCCATCCCCGGTGTAGGTCAGGTCGCGCCATAACGTCTCGAACAGCAGAGGCCTGTCGGCGGACCTCTGCAGGAATTCGCCGTCGAAGGTGATCAACCTGTCGACCTCGAAGTAGAAATCGAGGGAGTCGGCCCCCGGCTGCGCCACCACGGCGTGGAAGTTCGGGTTCGCCGTATCCACGGCCTCCCCGGGTGCCGGCCAGCGCAGTTCGACCAGCCGTTCATTCTCCGCAGGCGGACCTCGCAGACTATCTCTCCGTGCCCCCGAAGCACGGGGAAGCTGCAGCTCGTCCAGCACTGTCTGGGGGATCTGTCCCGGCGGGTCCCCGTCGCCGAAGTTGGTATAGAAGTACCCCACCTGAGACCAGCTGCCGTACTGCCTCTTGTTCGGATCCGGGATGTCGACGTCCACCGTCGTCTTCACCCGCCAGTACCACCACTGACGGTCCTGCAGATTGGACGGACTCCACACCGCCTCTCCCTCACGCAGACGCTCCCCCTCGAGATCCTCCCCCTCCCGCCACATACGGCTGTACATCGTACTCGAAAAGAACAACGCCTTGTCGAAGGCCTGCAGGGGCCACATCAACTGGGCGTACGGGTAGCTCTCCGAGGGGATCGGCCCGAGGCGCCACAGGAAGCTCCAGTACATCAGGCTGACGACGAAGACGATGGGCAGCATGAACAGCTCAGCCTTCAGCAGACTCGTAAAGCGCATACCGGTGAGCTCTACGACCCGAAAGCCCTCGGCATGCCCGCCGTAGTTACGTGTCGGAAATGGCACGAACCAGATGTCGACGCCACGGTACCCGGTGAGGAAAATGATGGCTTCGTTGATGTATGGAATCTGTACCTCGCGGCCGATAAGGCCGTCGAGACGGGCCGACACGAAGGACATGATGGGCGCGTAGATGAAGGCGATGCCGAAGAAGAGGACCAGCAGCCCCGTGGTCACCAGCGTCGGGAACAGTGTCTTGGCCAGCACGATCGGGTAGACGGCGGCGACAGCAAACAGGATGACACACACCCACAGATTGAAGTCGCCACGGCCCAGATGCCTGAGGCAGTAGCCGCGCACCTCGGAGGGGGCGTTGCAGCCCTCGTGCTGACAGGTGTCCGGATACCGGCTCTGGTCGCCAAGGGTCTCGCTGCGCATCTGCAGCCGCCGCTGACGTGCCGTCGACAACAGCTGGTAGAAGCTGATCACGGTCACCGCCAGGGTGATCCCGATCGAGAAGGCTCGCCAGAAATCGATGCCGGTAACGATCTGTGTACGAATCGTGTCCATCCCCGAAGACCAGCTGGGCAGCAGACCGGCATCGTAGAGGAAAGGACTGGCGAAGGTATGCGCCATGACCCCGGCAAAGGACCCCACAACCCCCCAGAACGGCATCAGCAGTCCACCAAAGATGATCCCGATGTTGAGCGTGATCCCCAGTGGAGTCGCCGGCAGCAGGTTGCCGAAGTACGGTGTCAGGTCCCAGAACGGGATGGGGATGAGGGTGATCTTTGTACCGCCGATGATCTCGGTGAAGGTAGGGATGCCGACGTAGATGAGTCCGAAGACGGCGCCGATGATGGCGCCCACAGAGAAGACCGGCCACTTCCAGGTCTCCTCTTCCTCGCCGCTCTCCTCGGCCAGGGCCATGGCCGACAGGGCGGACATGGGTGCCGTCGGAAAAGGCAGCCGTTCGCGGTCGGACGTCAGCCGGAAGAGCAGGTAGCCGCTGGTGAACCAGGTGATGCGGCCGACGATGGTACCTGACACGAGCAGGACCATGGGCCACAGCCAGTCCCGGTGCAGGAAAGTGCGCGCCGCCAGGGCGGGCGAATCGGGAGCCGGTACCCACCACCAGGGCAGCAGACGAGCCACACCGAACTGCGCCGCTTCCGCCGAGCGCACGAAGTACTGACGGAACAGCAGGTCGAGGAAGGCCCCCTCTTCCCGTGCCACCAGTGCCGAGGCGACGTAGACGAGAAGGTAGATCTCCTGACGACGTAGAGAGGTGAAGGAGCGCTTGGCCACCTCGAGGAAGAGTATGACGGTCACCCACTGGGCGGCAGCGCCGATGGATCCCCCGGTGACCAGGCCCAGGTACATTTCCCCCGGGGTCATGATCAGCGAGATGAAGAGCACACCGATCACGGTACGCAGGGTGAATCCGTCCTCGAAACGCTGCGGTGGCTCGAGCAGTGCCCGGTATTCCTCGACCTCCTCGTACTGCTGACGCCGCAGTCGGCGGCGCCAGGCGAACCAGCCGCTGTCGGGCTCAGCCATCGATCCCTCCCGAGGCGAAGATGCCGTCGCCGACGTCGATCAGATCACGGGCCACCTGGCTGTGAAACGCTTTCGACTCCTGATCGAGCGTGTGCCAGATGAGAAACTCCTTACGCAGCTGATTGACGAAGCGCCCGTTCACCCGCTGCCAGTAGGTGTCCTGCCCGCTCAGCCGCTGGATGAAGACCTCCACGCCGTAGGCACCCCGTGTCACCTCGCTCGGGGCGCACTCAATCTGCACGAACTGGCTGACCCCCATGTCGAACGGAGCCAGCCACAGCAGCAGTTGCACACCATACTGGATCTTCCCCGAGGCTTCGTCGGTCTCCCTGACGACCCGCACTTTGTCTGAATAGAAGTCACCGATGGACTCTTCCCCATAGGCTTGAAAGAAACTCGCCAGAAAACCGCAGAGCCCCTCGACCTCCTGCTCGGAGACCATGAAGGGGAAGGCGAACTCCCAGCGATCCCCGTCCGGAGGCGGCGGGCGCCAGCGACGCACGGTATCGGGCACGGCGGACCGGGAAGCCAGCCGCGCCGGGTAGATGGTCGACACGAGCACGACGCCCATGACCATCAGGGCCGAGAGAATGGCCGCCAGCGAAGAGTAGTTGAGGTTCATGCCTCCCAGCCAGCCGAAGTGGACGAGGACACGCCCCAGGCCCTGCCCCAGCATGTAGCCCATGGTGACGCCGATGACGGCATAGACACAGGCCTCGGCGATGAACAGCAGGGCGATATGCATCGGCGCCAGTCCGACCGAGGAATAGATCCCGATCTCACGAAAACGTTCGTACACTGCCCCCATCATCGCATTGAGGACGATGAGCGAAGCGATCAGCATCGGCACCAGCAATGCCGCCATACCCTCCACGGAGGTGATACCGAGGGAGGTGAAGGATGAGACCGAGATCTCTCCCGAGTCCGGGTCGTGGAGGCCGGCGAACAACGTCCCGGAGATCCGCAGCAGGAAATCCTCGATGAGAGCCTTTGCCGGAACCCCCTCGTCGAAGCGGACCGCCACGGATCGCAACTCGCCGAAGGCCTCCTGTAGCGTTCCGTACGGTAGAATGAGAACATTGCCTGCCGCCAGATGTACGAAAGGCCGCACCTCGTAGACATCCTCCTCCTCGACTGTCATCTGTGGTCCGGCGTCGGGGCCGAGGGCGACATTGCTCGACATCTGGAAGTCGGCCGGCGTCAACGGCTCGTCATCGAGATCGTGGACTTCCTCGAAGGCCTCGGTGTCGAAGACCCCGGCCACGGTGAACCGCTTGCCGAAGATCTGTACGCTTGCCCTGCCGACGTCGGCGGCGCCGATGCCGAGGGTTGCGGCCATCTCGTCAGGCAGCAGGCAGGACTGTTCATCATCACTTTGGAACCAGCGTCCGGACACGAGGGTGGAGGCCACATCTGTCACCCGGGGCTCCCGCGAGGTCAACCCCAGCAGGCCGGTGGCGCGAGCACTCAAGCTATCGTGCCGTACGTCGGTGAACTTCTTCTCCTCATCGTCGTAGGCGATGTACCAGTTGCGCGGCACCACAACGCCCTGGTCGCCAAAGTGCGACCGGGCGTATTCCAGCGTCGACGGAGACAGGAAGTTCCAGCCGCGATCACGGATCAGCACCCCCTCGTAGCTCCCTGTGTGATCGAGGGAAAACACGAGGAAGCGTACATCGGGTCGAAACGAAGTGAAGGAGAGAACCGTGAAGGTCAGCAGTGTCAGCGTCAGCAACGTCAGGCCGGTGCGCAGGCGTCGACGTCGCATGTTCGAGATACCGAGAATGAAGGCGGTGTAGGCGGTGCTCACGCGGCTGATATCGGTCTGGTGCACCTTTGCCTGCTCCGCCTGGTACTCCCTCAGGAAGCGGTTGAAACGGCTCGACACCATGGCCAGGACGAAGAGGGCCATGGCCATGATGGCGAAGGCGAGCAGGATCATGAGAGGGTGGGCGATGTCGAAGGCCGGGTGCACCTGGGAGATCAGCAGCCAGACCACCAGCAACAAGCCGCCGAAGCCGGCGATCTGCCAGCGGACGTCCGGTGAGGCAAACAGGAGACGCTCACCGAAGAACGCCGTAGGGATGACGAGGGCGAGGAAGAAGACGATGCCGCGAATCACATCGTTCAGCGTACCCACGACCTCGGGATAGGCGAGCATCGTCACACCCAGACCGGCGCGGACCTGTGCGATGTAGTCCTTCCAGTGCAACGAATCATGGGCAGCCTGGGCGGCGTCCAGATGCTGCCGCCCAGCCTCATGTAGACGGCTGAGGCGCTGATTCTCAATGGCATGCCGTCGCATCGTCTCCATGCGGGCACCGTTCAGCCGCCAGATGTCACGCAGGGCGTGCAGTTCGGTGGGCAGCACACTCTCGTGCTGAAGATCGTAGCCCACTCCTTTCGCCTCTTCTTCGTTGCTCCCTCCCGGACTGTTGATCAGCAGCAGCGAGCCGAAGAGCATCTTCAGGGCTTTGTCCTGCCGACCGCCCTCCCGTGGTGCGAACAGCACGCAGAGATCACTGCTCATGCTGCCGCCGAAATGGTAGCCGTACTGGCGCGGCGCGAGCCCCGCTGCGTCGATCAGTTTCAGTTTCCCCATGCCCATCAACCGGTTGGGGTCGGTCAGTCCGTAGAGCGTCCGGGAAACGGCAGGAAAGACGACGACCGTGCGCGTGTTCTGATTCCAGCGGATGGCCCAGGCCAGTCGTCCGGAAGGTGTGGGTTTGCCGTGGAATTTCCTCGCCCGCTCGCTGAGATCCGGGGCGTAGACGATATCACCCGACACCCGATCCAGGGAATAGGCGCCCAAGGTCACTGCACCGAGCGAAAGCCCGGGGATGCGGGCCTGCCCCTCGTCATCGGTGAGATGATACTTCGTCCAGTGCACGCCCTTGTGGGTGCCACCACCGACCAGTACGAGAGCGTCTCCCACCGCACGGTCCGGCACCTGACTGCGGCGCGGGAAGGCCCGAACCTTCACCCTGTGGGTACGCATCTCATCCTTGAGGACCGGCCCGAAGTCCTCGAGTCCCAGAAACAGCGCCGTGTCGGCAAAGGACCGGGCGAGAATGCCGTTGAGGAACAGCGACTGTCTGTGCAGGTTGGTCACGTTCACGTGTTCGGGCGTGTCCAGGGGTGTGTTCACCGGGAAACGCGCATCGTGTATGGTGACGAAGGAGAGCGCCACCTGGCCTGCGTCCATGGCCATGCCGGCGTCGACGGTGACCCCATCGGGCACGAAGGTGGACCAGTCCATACCACGGATCGGGCTGATGCCGTTGACCATCGCCCGAGCCGGATCGCGCCCCAACTCGCTGGCAACCTGTTCGGCGTAGGCGGTGTAGCGCCTGCCGAAGGGAACGAAGAACCGTTTCAGATTGAAGCTGAAGGTGTTGTTCCAGATACCCACCTGATCCGTCTTCGTCGACAGATCGAGGCTGATGAACAGGTCTGGTGTCAGTGGCTCGGTCATGCGTGGGGCGTAGAACTTCGACCGGCGCGCATGACGGTCGAGGAAATCGACGGCGCCGCCCATCGCCTGAAAGTGGGCGCCGGCAAACAGCAGGATGATATTGCGTTCGGGTGGGTGCTCGTACAGATAGCGGGCGAGCTCCAGCAGAGCGGCGGCGCTGGCGGCCAGTTCGGCGGCCGGAGCCAGGGAGGGGGCAATGGAGATGCCGTCGTAGTAGGCTTCCACGACGATACGCTGCGCCGCTAGTGTCGAGTCCGCCGTCGTCGCCGGAATCTCAACCCAGATGTTCCACGCCGGTCTTTCGACCCAGTCCATGCGGGAGTGCAACAGCACGTCGATCTCGTCACCGGCTACGAGCCGTCGTCGCAGTCGGTCGCCGTCCTGTGCCCCGATCCAGAACCGTGGCACATCTACAGGGGCGTAGAGGTACTTGTCGAGGGTTTGCCGGTAGGATGTCCCCTCCGGCTCGACGAAGACGATCGCCCTGGCTCCGAGACCGGCCAGACGGATCCAGTGGTCCCAGGAGTTGAATTCCATGAGAATGATGCGTCCGTTCACGGCACGCCCGTCGAGCTCCTCGTACTCGCCGCTTCCACCCCAGACCAAGGGGGCCCTGACACCCTCGGGAGACACTGTCGTCGTCCGGGCCCCATTCGGCCAGAGACCGAAGAGGCGGGCAGATTCGCCCCATTCCTCCACGAAGAGACTGCCAGTCCCGACTTCAGACGGAATCGTGACTGGGAAGGCCTCCCGGCGCACCGTGCCGAGACCCAGGGCCTGCAGCTGTGCTTCGAGCCAGTCCGCCGCCTGCGCATTGCCCGGTTGCCCCGTCATCCTCGAGTCAAAGGAGGCCAGGTACTCGATGGTCTGCCGCAGGCGTTCGTCACCATCGGCGACGGCCAGCAGATCGGGCCCGTTGGCGGCCAGAGGCACCGCGGCCAGGCTGATGATCAGACAGGCGGCCGGATTCTTCCACGGTTGCCTCATACGTCGAAGATCCTGTTGCCGACCTTCCCGGTGAAATAATCGATGACGAGCCAGATCCCGTTGCAGAAAGCCTGGCCGGCGATCAGCCCGAGAAAGAACTTCTGGCTGTGGCGGTACGTCGAGGCACCGCCGTAGCGCAGGATCATCCGCTTGACGAGCCAGGCGAGGAACACGTTGAACCAGACGAAGTTCATCATGTAGTTGGCGCTGATCGGGAAACCGAGAGGGTGCAACGGCCACCAGGGCAGCCGCTGTCGGAGCCACATCATCACCAACATGGCGGCAGCGCCGCCGCCGAGGAATCCCAACCCCGGCCAGTTCGTGCCTTCGACCTCGAGATTGCGCAGCGCCTGACTATACGTATCCGCGGGCAGGCCCTCGAAGAACCAGCTGTTCAGGTTGATCCCGCCGTGTTGGTAGGACATGTGGAAGATCATCCAGAAGGAGCCCGTGGCGCCGAGGAACAGGGCCAGGATCATGGCCCAGAACACGATGCGCCGATTCGCCGGCTCCATCTCCTCGATCATCTTCAGAGCGTTCGTGGCAGTGGCCATGACGAAGACGCGGATGTCGGCAGCCCAGACGTGCGCCAGCGACAGGTTGACGACACCTGAGGAACCGACGAGGGACGCCCCGACAGCGTGGATGACGAGATCGCTGGCGATCATGGGCGAGCGCACAGCCGCCAGACCGGCTTCGGCGACGACCCGCGTAATGCCGAGAAAGATGAGCATGGCCAGCAGAACGAAGACTCCCGAGACCCAGAATGGCGTTCCCATGAACCACAGCCAGACGGACATGACCGTGACACCGCCGATCAGACCGGCCACGGCGCCGCGGTATGGCATAATCTCGTCCGCATCAGAGACTTCGGGGGCCCATCCGAAAGCCTTGGCGAACACGTCCCGATAGTGGCCACGTCCCACCCACACTCCCACCACGACCATCACCAGCAGGGCCCCGACTCCCTGATAGCCCAGGAAGGGATAATCGGCTACCCCGAAGCTGAGTTTCTGTGTCGATTTGAGACCCGCCAGAACGAGGGCCTCCTTCTCGAGGCGGGACAGCAGATGGAACACCCAGATGCCCGAGGCGATGTTGGCATTTATGAAATACGAAAACCCCAACATGGTGAAGCTGAGCACGAGGGTCAGAGACTGGCGGCCGAAGAATGGCACCGCCCATCGCAAGGGCAGCACCGGCACCGCCGGCCAGTACCGGTGCAGGCCGAGCAGGCTGCCCGCAATCAACGGCAGAGCTGCACCAAACCACATACCGGGTTGCCGGAAAAACCCGTTGACGATGCGGTCGGGTTCCTCGGAGCGGATCATCGACAGGCCCACCTGGGCGATGGGATAGGCGAGTCGCTCGCGCTCCATCCACTGACGACGAACGATGACGGCTACCGAGACCATCGAGACATAGAGCGCGAGCAGAAGGATCCCCCACCAGAACAGTGGTTCAACCCACGTCTCATAGGGGATGCGATCTGTCGTATGGGCAAGCCCCTCATAGAACAACTGGCTCCCCGTGCCGTCGTCGACCATGGCGCGCTCGGGCAGATGGGGCACAAGCTTCTCCTGCCACTTGTTCTCAGGCGAAGCGAAATAAAAGATGGCCGTGATGATCGGCAGGATCTGCTCGCTCAGTCCCATCGTACATACTGCCGAGACGATGAGGAGCATGGCATAGACGAGGATGAGTTCAGAGCGGTTCAGAGCCAGAGACCGGCCCCGCAGCGCCAGGGGCATGTTGATCCACGTCGTGATGACGAGAAAGGATGCCAGCAGCAACCCGGGAGACGTGGGATCGATGTCAGCACCGGCGGGAAGGTAGACCGCTAACCAGGCACCGGTTGCGGCCACAGCGACACAGGCGGCAGCCGTGGCTCCTCCGCGGGCGATGATCTTGAGCAGGGCGTTGAGGACGCCGATGAGAAGCAGGAAGAGAAAGATCGCGCCGGGCGTGGAAAAGTCGAGGGCCATGTAGGACCCCCGGATGATCATATTGCCGTACGGGGCACCGATGGCCAGGAAAAAGGACAGGAAGCCCCCGATCCAGAACGCCTGCAGCGACAGCCCTTCGGCGCCTGATCTGAGCACGGTGTCTCTGCGGGTTGCCAGAAAACTGGAGTAAGCTCGGGGGATCCCGCGTCGCATCAGCCTCTCGTCGTCAAGTGAGGGACAAGATACACCCGCCCCTTCCAGGGGGGCAATCGTCTTGACCGGCGCAGTTGACGGGATTGTATTGAAAAGATGAGTGAATCCCTCATCGACATCATCCAGCGCCTGCTGGTCCTGCCCACGGCGCCCTTCCACGAGCACCACATACTCGCCGAGGTCCATCGTTTCGCCGCCGAGCGGTCTCTCATCATCGACACCGATGAAGTCGGCAACATCACTCTGAGCACCGTCGATGCCGCCCCTTCAGGACTGTGCCTGACCGCCCATATGGATCACCCGGCCCTTGGTTTCGGGGTTCACGAATCAACCCGCGATATCCTTTTCGAGAAACTCGGTGGCCTGCCCGTCGACCTTGCCCGCAAGGCTCGGGTTCTGCTGTACGAGACGACGACGGGCACCGGCCTTGCCGACCCGGTGGGCGGTGGCTCGGTGACCGCCTTTCTCGAGGAGGGCGTACCCGGCGCCACGGCAGAGTTCCCGCTCTTTCGTGTCCGCGTCGACGAGGAAGTACCGGAGGGTGAGTTGTTTGCCGTCTGGGACCTGACGCCCTGCGCCTTCGAAGGAACACGTATCATCGGCACGGCCTGCGATGATCTCGTTGGCGTCGCCGTGGCCCTGGCGACGCTGGAGCGCTGCCTCGAAATCGATATGGCCGTCTCCGTACTGCTGACACGGGCTGAGGAAACTGGCTTCGGCGGTATGCTGGCAGCGGTCAGCGAAGGAAACCTCGAGAGGGACCTCGTTTATGTGAATATCGAATGCTCATCCTGCCGTGCGGGGGCGCCGCTGGGTGCGGGACCGGTGATCCGCGTCGGCGATCGACGCTGGGTATTCGACGCCGGCGTAACCGGTGCCCTGGCCACCGTCGCCCGGGACCTCGACGGCAAGAACGAGAGCTTCCGTGTGCAGCGACGTCTGATGGATGGTGGTGTCTGTGAGGCCACCCCCCTCTCGCACAGTGGCCGCGCCACGGGCGCCGTCGCCCTGCCTCTCGACAACTATCACAACAACGGGGGCGACGCCCTGCGCCCGGAGGCCGTGCATCTGGACGATGCCGAGAATCTCGTGACCTTACTCACCGGACTGGCCAGTCAACCACAGGGAGCGCGCGCTGTGGTGGATGCCTCGACGCGTCAACTGAACGATATGTTCCTCTCCCACCGCGTACCGCAGATCGAGCGTCTCAAGCAGACGATGCCGACGATTGGGAAACCATGATGATCGACAAGGTACCTCTCGGGCAGACGGGTCTCGAAGTCTCACCCCTGTGCTTTGGCACCGGCACGCACGGCTGGAATGGCCGTTCCGACCAGAGCGATCTGGGCTCCGATGCCCTGCCCCGCCTGCTGCGTTTCGCCCACGATTACGGCATCACGTTCTGGGACACTGCCGATCAGTACGGAACACATGCCCATGTGGCCGACGCCATGGCTGAGATCGGCCGTGACAGAGTGACGATCGCGACGAAATCGGTGTCCCGCACCGCGGCCGATATCGAGGCCGACGTCGAACGCTACCTGCGCGAGTTGCGCACCGACTACATCGACATCCTCCTCCTGCATTGCATGAGTGACGCCAACTGGCCGCAGAAGATGCGAGGGCCGATGGAACGCCTGGACCTTTTCAAGGAGAAGGGCATCGTTCGCGCCGTAGGATGCTCCTGCCATGACCTCGGCGCTCTGCAGGCATCGGCGGAAGCGGACTGGGTGGACGTCAACCTCGTCCGCATCAACTACGCCGGTCAGAACATGTGCGCCGAGCCGGCCCGGGTACAGGCAGTGATCGAACGCATGGTGGCCGAAGGCAAGGGTGTGTACGGGATGAAGGTTGTCGGCGGTGGCGGCGACCTGACCGCCGATCCGGAGAAGGCCATCCGCTTCGTCTGCGAACACACGCCCGTCCACGCCCTCGTGATGGGTATGGTGAGCGAAGAACAGGTCATCGAGAACAGCGGCCTCGTAGCCGAAGCCGTTGCCCAATCAGTTTAGGAAAGTGGCGCAGTCCAAGTTCACGAATAGAGTTGCGCAGCAACTCACAAGAACCGCGAAGCGGTTCAAACCATCGTCCAGCCGCCATCCACCACCAGTGTGTGGCCGGTGATCATGCTCGCCGCGTCGGAGGCAAGAAAGATCACCGGCGCCGAAATCTCTTCGGGTTCAGCCAGATCACCGCGGATCAGGTTCTTCGTCTTCACCGCGTCGGCGAAGGCCTGACTGGCCTTCATGGCGCCTTCCGCCATGGGTGAACGAGTCACCGTGGGGGCGATGGCATTGACGCGGATGCCGCTCTCCGCCCATTCTGCCGCCATCGTCCTCGTCAGGTTGTTTACCCCACCTTTGGCTCCCGAGTATGGCCCCCGTTCGGGTGCGCCGATGACGCCGGCCTGGGAGGAGATATTGATGATACTCCCCCGTACGCCGCGCGCCATCATCTGCTTCGCCATCGACTGGCTGCAGAAGAAGACGTTCTTGAGATTGGCATCGACGATCAGATCGTAGAGTTCTTCGTCGTAGTCGATGATCCGCCCCAGCTTGTTGTACCCGGCATTGTTGACGAGCACGTCTACGTCACCGTAGTGGCTCTCGACGGCATCGAAGAACGTCCGGATCGATGCCACGTCGGTGACATCGAGCGTGTGGATGAAACACTCACTCCCCATGCCCTCGATCTCGGCCTGCAATGATTCCAGTTCGGTCAGCGTCCGGCTGCCCACAGCGACGCGGGCGCCAGAGCGGACCGCGTCGAGGGCGATCGTTCGGCCGATGCCCCGCCCGGCTCCCGTAACGATGACGGTCTTGCCTGGCAGTTCGAAACACTTCAGGTGTGACAAACGGGTTTCTCCTCTGCGGTCAATATCATGCGGCAGCCATCTGCATGGCTCCCGTAGGGAAGACGGCGACGCGGGCAGCCTCACCGTGGAGACGCTGCAACTCGCCCAGCATGGCATCCCAATCGCGGAACAGGATTACGTGCGGTCCAAACTGTGCCTCGCAGTCGTACCGATTCACGCCTGGGGAGTACAGGAAAGTACGCCGCTGGGGCGGACCGGGACGGCCTTTGAGTGCCGTTCCAGGTCCCAACACCGAATGCCACCCCGCCCCTTCGGGACAGGCGCTGGCGATGATGACCGTGGCTGACTCGCTCATCGGGTCGTGGGCGCAGCCGCCCAGTGGTACGAGGGCAAGACCGGCCTGGCAGAGCTCCGTATCCTTGGGAAAGGCGTTGAACACGCCAATGTCTACCGAACCGGCAGCCGGCATGTCGGTGCCATAGCGCGTGGCAGCCAGTTCACAGCCCCGTTCAAAGGCATCGTCCGGGTCACCGGCGACGAGGTCGACGATATCGAGGGCTTCGTTCAGCACCGGATTGACGATGTATCCAAGCCCCGCCATACGTGCTACTTCCGACAGATGGGGACGAAAGGGCTCGCCGTGGACATGGCGATGATTGAGCATGATCGTCTGCTGACCGCACGCCCCCGGGATCAGCAGCTTGGCGCCACCACCGAACATTCCGCCCCGCGGGGTGATCATGCCCATGGCGATCCGGATCTGACAGCCCATCATGTCGCGATTGACGAAGACGGGAACACCGAGGCTTGAATAACCGAGAAACTCCAGGTTTTCATAGGCGTTGTGGTTGACGACCCGGTAGCGGTCCACCACGTCAGCACCCACCTTCTTGATGAAGTCGTCACGTGTCATCGGCCGGTGCGCCGCCAGAGCCCCGATGATCGTGATCCCGTCATCGGCGATCCCCGCCGCACCGAGTTCCTCCAGCACATAGGGCAACAGGCGGAAGGCCGGCGTCGGCCGGGACAGGTCGTCGACCAGAATCGCCGCTGTCGAGGCGTCTGCAGCCAACTGTCGCAGAGGCGGTGCGCCGATGGGTGAGGCGAGGGCCCGGCGAATCCCGGCATCGCCGATATCGTCGCCTCCCCGCATGCGGAACGTATCGACCTGCCAGCCGGCGGGAAAGCGCATCGTCAACGGCACGGTTCCGTACCACGCTGCCCAGGGCACATCCAGTTCGGTCATGGCGGGACTCAATGCAGGTCCATAGTGCGCAGGTTGTCGAGGCTCATCTTGAGGCTGTCAAAGGGATCCCGCTGGCAGCGATCCTGCTCGATCAGATACCACTCGATGCCGGCATCGGCGCAGGCGGCCAGAATCGGCTCCCACTCCAGGTTGCCCTCGCCCACTTCGGCAAACAGCTGCTCGCTGCCCTTCATGGCCAGGTCCTTCAGGTGCACGACGTGCATGCGATCATGCAGCCGCTGCAACCAGGTTACCGGATTGGCGCCACCATGCTGAATCCAGTACGTATCGACTTCAAAGGAAAACGTCGCAGGGTCACTCTCCTCCATCAGGATCTGCAGGCCTGTCCGTTCTCCCACACGCTCCAGCTCGAAGCTGTGGTTGTGGTAGCTGAAGGTGAGATCCGCCTCGATGAGGGGCCGAGCCGCATCGGATGCGTCCCGGGCGAACCGCAAGAAGCCCTCCGCATCACGGTACTGTTGCGGCATGCCGCCGATGGCCACGTGTCGACAGCCCCACAGCTTGTGCTCGTCGATGACGAGTTGTGGTTCATCGCGTATGCGGTCAAAGCTGATGTGAGTGGCCACGATCTGCAGACCGGTATCGTCGGCGACCTGTTTCAGTTCTGCCGCGTCGATCGGCCCCAGGGCCGAGCACTGGACGGCCTCGTACCCCATGTCGCGTACGCGTCCGAAGGTGCTGCGGATATCCTCTGGCGTCTTGAGGAAGTCTCGAAGGGTGTAGAGCTGGGCACCGATCACGGAGGCACTCATGGCACGATCTCTCTGGGTTGGTGGAGCCTGTGATGACGGGCGATAGCGTAGCCATTGCCGTCTGTACGGTCAACGAGAGGAGGGCCGCCGAAGAGCCGGCAGGTATCCACGCAGTCCCCAGGCGACGGCAACGATTCCTGCTGCCGCGCAGAAAGCCATCGTGCCGATGGCGACCGGTGCCCCCCAGGCGACTGCCATCGCCCCGCCCTGTACGCGCCCCAGAGGCCCCGAGCCGATGGCCAGCACCAGCGCCCCCATGGCGCGCGAACGCATCTCGTCGGTAGACTCCACCAGGATGATCGAGCTCTGCATGATACTGAAACCCGCCTGCCCCACACCGGCTACGATGAGGGCGGCCAGGGACAGTGCCATCGACGTCGACAGAGACAACCCCAGCAAGCCGACGCACGCGAGCAGCGAGCCGGCAGCGAAGATGGCTTCCCGGGAACTGTGCTGGCGGAGCCAGTTGACGACCAGCAGCCCCCCCATCGCGCCGATCCCGCTGGCCGCGCCGAGCAGACCAAGGCCCATCGGCCCCTGATGCAGCACGTCCCGGGCGATGACGGGCAACAGCGCCTGGAAGGGAAAGGCCCAGGCGTTCATGATCACCGTGATGGCCAGCGTACCCAGGATGGCCGGTTGCCCTCTGACGTAGGCCAGCCCCTGGCGCAGGCTGACCCACGCGGCAGCGACGTCTTTGGGTGGGGATGGCGAGCGTGAGTCCGTACGCAATCCGGCCAGCAACAAGGCACCGATGGCGCTGGTGGCGACGAGAAACCCCAGGGCACCCCCTGTCCCGAACCGATCCATGCTGGCCCCGGCCAGCAGCGGGCCTGTCAATCTTGTCATGCCCTGGAGCACATTCTCCAGCACCATACCGTCGACGACGCGGTCGCGCCCCACAAGATCGGGCACCAGGGCTCGGCGGGTCGGCCAGTCCAGGGCCCAGGCGGAACCGCTGGCCAGGGCTACGGCCGTCAGGTGCCAGTACTGGAGGCAGCCGGCCAGGTGCAGCAGAAAGAGGACGGTCGCGCCAGAGAGATTGACGCACTGCAGAGCCAACACGAGCCGACGACGCAGGAAGCGCTCCCCCACGATCGGGCCGAAAAGGCCGACAATGGGCACGGGGATGGCTCGACAGAAGGCGACGACGGCAACCCACCAGGCCGAATCGGTCAGCTGCAGGGCGATCCATCCGAGGGCGACCTGCTCCATCCACATCGACTGCCACCACAGCCCATCGGCGAGCCAGAGCCTGGCAAAGTCCGGGTTGGCCAGGGGCGCGAACAACCCACTCCGTGGTGCCTGCGTATCCTCTGTTGCCGTCATATATTGGTCGACCGCGAGTGTGATCTGCAGCCAGCGACACAGGAGAAGATGAGATGGGGGCACGAGAGAGATTGAAGGAGCTGGGCCTCGACCTGCCCGAGCCGCCAGCCCCGGCCGGGGCCTATACCCGCGCCGTACGCAGCGGGAATCTGGTCTTTGTCTCCGGCCAGCTGCCCCTGGCAGACGGGACGATGAGGTACTTGGGACCTGTTGGCGAAGGTGGTATGTCCGTGGAAGAGGGCTACGCCGCAGCGCGGCTCTGTGCCCTCAACGCCCTCGGTGTGCTGGCCGCCGAAGGGCTCGAGCTGGATGAGATTCGCATCGTCCGTATGACGGGATTCGTCTGCAGCGTCCCGGGCTTCGCGGCTCAGGCCCAGGTCGTCAACAGCGCCTCGGAGCTGATGGCCGCCGTACTCGGCGAAGCTGGGGTACACGCGCGGGTTGCCGTGGGTGCCAGCAGCCTGCCTCTCGATGCTGCTGTCGAACTCGAAGTGATCGCCGAAGCAGGGTTGAGCAGGTAACGCGGTACGGCTCAGGTGGCAGCGTCGGAACCGGCCCCCGACACGTCGTCATCCGGGTCGGAACTGCCGTTGCCGGAAACGTGGGTGAGATCGCCGTCGGCGGGGGCCTTGCCGAGCAGGCGGCGCAACTCCTCCCCTTCCATGATCTCCTTCTCGAAGAGGATTTCTACCACCTGTTCGACGGTGTCCCGCCTCTCGGTGAGAAGCTCGAGTGCCTGAGCGTAGCTGCCGTTGATGATACCCGCCACCTCCTCATCGATCCGCCGTGCCGTCTCCTCGCTGTAGTCGCGGTCTGATCCACCCATGCCGAGAAACTGCGTCTGGTTGCGGTCCTCGCGATGCGCCACCAGCCCCAGTGTCTCGCTCATGCCGTACTCCTTGACCATACTCTCGGCCAGTTGTGTGGCCCGCATCAGGTCGTTGGCGGCACCCGTCGATTTCTCGCTGAACACCAGATCTTCGGCGGCCCGACCGCCCAGCAGGCCGCAGATCCGGCCGAGAAGCTCGGTCTTCGTCATCAGGTACCGATCTTCCACCGGACTGTTCAGCGTATAGCCGAGGGCGCCGACACCGCGAGGAATGATCGAGATCTTCTGCACCGGATTCGTTTCATCGACGATCTCGCCGACGATGGCGTGCCCGGCCTCGTGGTAGGCGACGATGCGACGCTCTTTCTCGTTGAGCACCCGGCTCTTGCGCTCCAGTCCGGCTACGGCGCGTTCCACAGCCTCCGACAGCTCCTCCATGGTGATGGCGTCTTTGTTTCGACGCGCCGCCAGCAAGGCTGCTTCATTGATGATGTTGGCCAGATCGGCACCCGCGAAACCAGGCGTGCGCACCGCCATCCTGTGCAGGTCGACGTCCCCCGCCAGCTTGACTTCTTTCGAATGAATCCGGAGGATGGCTTCCCGCCCTTTGACATCAGGCCGATCGACGGTGACAGTGCGGTCGAAGCGACCGGGACGCAGCAGCGCCGGGTCGAGGACCTCGGGGCGATTTGTCGCCGCCATGAGAATGACGCCGGCGTTCACTTCGAAGCCGTCGAGTTCGGTCAGCAACTGGTTCAGCGTCTGCTCGCGTTCGTCGTGTCCGCCGAGGGAGCCGGCGCCCCGGGCCTTGCCAAGGGCGTCGAGCTCGTCGATGAAGATGATGGCCGGTGCGTGCTTCTTGGCCTGCTCGAACAGGTCCCGCACTCGCGCCGCACCGACGCCGACAAACATCTCGACAAAGTCGGAGCCACTGATCGAGAAGAATGGCACTCCCGCCTCGCCGGCGACCGCCTTGGCGAGCAAGGTCTTGCCCGTGCCCGGCGACCCCACGAGAAGGACCCCTCGCGGGATCTTGCCGCCAAGAGCCTGGAAACGTTCCGGTGTACGCAGGAACTCGACGATCTCCTCGAGCTCTTCCTTGGCCTCGTCGATTCCGGCGACGTCTTCAAAGGTGATCCCCGTCCCCTTCTCCATGTAGACCTTGGCTTTGCTCTTGCCGATCGACATCAAGCCGCCTGACCCGCCCGACATGCGGCGCGCCATGAACATCCAGATACCGACGAAGAAAACAGCAGGTAGAATCCACCCCAACAGCGACGTCAGCCAGGTCGGCTCGCGTTTGCCGTTGTAGTCCGGGACGTGTGTCTGCAACAACTCGACGAGGCCGGGGTCTTCCATCTTGTTGACGGAGAAGGTGCGCAGCCCGCCTTCGCCGACGCCGTCGGCGTAGTATTTACCTGAGATGTCGTCGGTGCCGACGTTCGCCTCGGCCACCCGGCCCTCCACCACCCATTGGCGGAAATCACTGTACTTGACCGAATCAACCTGCCCCTCGAAATAGCTCTGCATGACAAGGAGCAGGAGGATGGTGAGGATCGCGTAGGCGATCGAAAGCTGGGTCTTGCGGTCCAGTCGCATGAGGTGGGGCCTTCTGACGGGAGCGGTCCCGGAGCCGGCGCCCGGAACAGGACGCGGGCCGCACGCCGCAAGGCCTCGTCGGGCCTCGCGTACATGCCGCTAACATGTTGGAGAAGAATCAGTTATGTGCGTTTGGTTACGACACCGCGAAGATAACCGGCGACGCTGTGCGGGTCAAGGTCAACCCGGCGGGTTGCCTCAACTGAGGGGAGGCAACTCGCCGCGGTCAGCACCGTCAGCACCGGTCGCGGTCAGGGCCTCGAGCAGATCACCGATGAGTGCAGGAGTCGGCGTGTCCTCGACAACGAGGTAGCCTCGTTCAAGAAACGACTCCACCATACACGCGTGGCCCACGGTCCGGTCGGCGTGAGATGTTGTTTTTCGTCTGGTCATGATCTGGTGGAGACACAACTCAGGCTCGCAGCGGCCCCCGGTGTCTAGGTATCGGCAGGTTCGCCCGCCTCTCCGTTTTTTTCCGCCACGAAGAAGCGTTCCCCGGCGGCGAAGGCGGCGCCGAACCGCGGCGGCTGTCGACGCTCGATACGGGACCGGGTGTTGCAGTAGAGAAGGTGGAAGCCGGCGGCGCGCAGCATTCGACGCCAGGTACCGGGTGGAAGAATCTGCAGGTACTGGGCCTCTTCCAGTTCGTCATCGATGAAACGCTCCCCCAGTTCCTGCTCGCGCACGGGTAGGCCGAACTGTCCAAGAACAAACCGGAGAAAGGCGCGCAGGCGCATGGGAGCGTAACGGTTGAGGGCGAGCAGGGAATGAGCACAGAAGACGAACCGTCCCCCGGGGCGCAGGACCCGGTGAACCTCCGCCAGGACACGCCGCTTGCCGGCGATACCGGGAACCAGTTCCAGGCCGTTATAGGAATACAGCACCGCGTCAAAGCTGTCATCGTCAACGCCGGAGAGCGACCGGGAGTCCATGACGGCGAATTCCGTCAGATCCTCCACCCCGACCTGTCGGGCCTGCTCCCGGGCGACGTCGATCATCAGCTCGCTGATATCGATGCCGAAAACCGACAGGCCAATTTCGGCCAGCGCCACTGTGGTGCGCCCCGCGCCGCAGCCCAGATCGAGCACCCGGGCGCCGTCCTTGAAGTAGTCGAGAACGAGACTCTCCTCGGCAGGCCACAGACCGACGGAGGCATAACGCGAAACGACGTCCGGCGACTCGTAGGCCGTGCGGATGAGGTCGAGGATCGCCGTGTGGCGCTTGGCCGAGCCAGCGCCGGCACGTCCGCCTGAAGGCGTCACAGTCCCCTGGCTCGGATCCGGCGCCTTGGTCAGGCCAGCAGGCCGGGATTCTCGAGAATGTCCTTGAGTCGCTGCAGAAAGCGGGCGGACATCGCACCGTCAATGGCGCGGTGGTCGGCGGACAGGGTCAGCCGCAACGAGGGCCGAAGGGCGATGCCATCCGTGCCGACGGCGACGACGGTGGATTCGATGGCCCCCACCGCCAGGATCGCCACCTGTGGCGGGTTGATGATCGCCGTGAACCGGGTGATTCCGTACATGCCAAGATTGGACACGGTGAAACCGCCGCCGACGAGGTCATCGATACTCAGTTGACCATGGCGGGCAGCATCGACAAGGCGCTGCGATTCAGCGCCGATGTCCTCGATGGAGCGCGCCATCAGGTCACGCACCACAGGGACCATGAGTCCCTGCGGCGTGTCGACGGCCATGCCGATATCGATGCTCCCCTGCTGGTGCACCCGGCCATCGATGAAGTGACTGTTCAGGCGCGGATGATCACGAAGGGCGGTGGCCACCGCCTTGAGGATGAGATCGTTGTACGAGATCTCTTTCGCCTCCACGGCATACCCGTCTCGCAGTTGCTTGAGCCAGACGGCCGATACGGTGGCCTCCAGATAGATGTGGGGAGCCTGTTGGTGGCTGGCCGTCAGGCGCTCGGCGGCAACCTGCTGCGGGCGGGTCAACTCGACCACCTGGGCCGTCAGCTCCGGTTGCGACTTCGTCTCTCGTGGACGGATCGACGAGCCAGCTGCCAGGCTGGCTTCAACATCGGCGCTGACGACGCGCCCCGAAGGGCCGGATCCCCGAAGCCCGGCCAGATCGATGCCATGCTCCGCGGCGATCCTGCGGGCCTTTGGTGACGTTCGGTGTGGACGTTGACCATCGATGGAGGCCGGCTGTGGCATCGCGGACGTCTCTGCTACCGGCACCTGGACGGGTATCGGCGTCGGCGCACCAACCGAAGGTGTTGCTGCCGGCCCGAAGTGAGAGATGTCCTCGTCGGTGCTGCCGATTACGCCGATAGGTGTGGCCACCTCGACCTCCACGCCTTCTTCGACGAAGATGCGACGCAGGACCCCACCGGACTGTGCCTCGACCTCCATGGTCACCTTGTCCGTGACCACTTCGAGAAGGGGTTCACCTGGCGCCACGGCCTCACCCTCAGCCTTCAGCCAGGCCCCGATCGTGCCGCGCTCCATCGTCAGCCCGAGCTTGGGCATAACAACCTCCGTCGCCATCAGCGATCCGCTCCGCGCACCGCTACCCTTTCGGCCTTGCCCTGCGGACCGGCCTCGGCCGCTGCCGCTGCAGGACCGCCGACGGGGGCCCCGTCCTGGACAAACTTGTGGTACGCCACGCTGCCCCAGATGACGACCAGGCCGATGATGGATACGATCAGAATCGTACGATCAGGCTCGACCATTTCTTGCATACTCGGTTCCTCTCTATGCGGTCGTCTCGGCAGGCACACGACGCAGGGCGCGATCGAGAGCCTGTACGACCTGCGTTATGCTGACGGCGCGGATGTCACGGTCCTGCACGACCTCGACCAGATCGTTGCGACTGGACACCCAACGACGTGCGTCTTCGTCGAATATGGCGACACACGGCAGGTGCAGGGAGATGGCCAGGTGGAGAACATCGGTATTGCAGGAGATGAGAGCCCGACAGCCTTGGAGCAGGGCCGCCACACCGGAGAGATCGTTCTGTTCGAAGGGGAGGACCCGGTTGCCGTACGTTTTCTTAAGATAATTGACCTGCTTGCGCTCGGCGAGCGAAAAGAACAGTACCGCTCGGGCGCCCCTCTCGATGACACGGCCGACGATATCGTCGAGCTGACGTCCGCTCAGTCCCTGCCCTTCGCCGCCGAACAGGTCGATGCCGACGACGCTGCCGCTGGCGAAATCACCGTCGAGATAGCGTTCCCGCAGTTGGCTGCTCTTGCCATCGCCGATGACCCACTGGACCTCTCCGCAGACATCCAGGCCGAGGATGCGCAGCAGGCTCTGATACTGATCGGCCTCGTATTCGCCTTCCGAGCGACGTACGATCTCGACGTTGTACGGCGTCAGACCCTCACGCTGGAAGCCGACCCGGAGGCGGGAGCCACTCAGAGCACACAGTTGTGCCAGCCGGTAGCTGCAGTCTGGTCCGAGGCACAGGGTCAGATCGTAGGATTCATCGCGCAGACGCTGTACGGACTGGCGGAACTCCGGCGACCAGACCTTCTGCGTCGGAGCTGTGACGACGACATCGTCGACGAAAGGGATCTGGCGGGCCAATCCTGCCCAGCGCTCGTCGGTGAGGAGTCCGATATGCGCGTCCGGATACTGTTGCCGGATCGACTGGTAGATGGAGGCGCCGAGAAACAGCCCACCCACCCGATCGTTGGGCATCAGCAGCAGCTTCCGGGCGCGGCGCAACTCGCCGAAGATATTGAGCGGTTCGTCCCGCGCCGGGTGTGGCCCCCGCCATTGCATGGCGAAGCGCTCCGGGAGAGAACCCCGGGTCCAGGCGACCTTCATGGGCGATGATTCGGAGTCAGATGCGGCGAACGAAGGGCATTACCAGAACTTCGCCTCCGCCTTGGCAACCTGCGACAGCTTGCGGCACTGACGCGGTTCGAAGCGGTGCAGGCGATCGCTCACGCCCAGGCCGTTCATGATGACGCTGTAGAGATCGGTAGCGGCGGATGACTTGGGCGCGTTGAGGACGACGGGGCGTCGGCGCTCGCAGGCGTCGAGGATCTTGTCATCGTTGCGCACGTACCCGACGTATTCAACTTCCGTGGACAGGTATTGGCGCACGAGTTGGGCAAAGCGGTGAACTTCGTCGATATGCCGTTTCGAACGGACCCGGTTGAGAATCAGTTTCGGCCGATATTCGGCCAGCATGTCGCGGGCTTCCCGTGCGGCGTGGGGGTCGGCGATGTCGAGTCGCTGGAGTAGATCTTCCATGCGCCTACTCTTACGCCCGGCCTCGCGAGCGAAGGCCGTAACCAGATCTCCCGCCTCCTCCCTCTTGCCCAGCAAACGCTTCAGCTTGCGGTAGACGGTATTCTTCAGGAATCCATAGGCGTCGACGCGGGCCTGAGGCTCGGGCGTCGTGACGATGATCCCCTCGTCGGAGAGCGTGAAGATATCGAGCGTGTTGTACGCCGATCCGGCGCCCAGGTCGATCAGGACGTAATCGGCGTCAAGGCTCTGTATGTGGCGGATCAACTTGGCCTTGGCGGCGTATGACAGATTGGCCATTCCCACCAACTCGCTGCCGCCGCAGATGATGCGCAGATTCTCATTCGGCGTCGGCAGCAGCACATCCTGCAGTGTGCCCACTTCGCGCGTGAGGAATGTGCTCAGACTCTTCGGGGGGGACACCTGATCGAAGAACAGATGCAGATCGGCACCGCCGAGATCCCCATCGACGATGATCACCTTGTACCCCAGCAAGGACAGGCTGACGCCCATGTTGGCCGTCAGCGTCGACTTGCCGGTGCCGCCCTTGCCGCCGGCGACGGGCCAAATGACTGTATCCGGCACCTTGCTATCGAGAAGGATAACGTTGGAGGGGGCCGCGGCAGGTGGTGCGGGTTTGGGCTCGATCTCGAGCTGTACCGACATGAGGAGTGGGATTCCTGGCGCTGGAGGAGGGGAGTGTTCCCTAACGGTACTCCCTACGAGATTGAGGTGTCAAGAGCCCGCCGCGACAGGCCTCTATTATATCGGCACCCCGTGTGATCTCTACAGCCTTCACCAGGTGTTGCCCACGGGAGCCCTGCCACTACATTGGCCTGGCAACTCGAACCTGCTTCGAATGGGAGGACCGTGACCGAGAACCCTAACACCCGTGATTTTACGGCAACTACATTCGTCGTTCGAGATAATACGACTTTATTGTTGTGGCACAACAAGATAGAGGCCTGGCTGCCTCCTGGTGGACACATCGAGAACGGTGAACTCCCGGAAGATGCGGCCCGCCGGGAAGTGGCGGAGGAAAGCGGCCTTGACGTCGAACTGGTCGGCACGGGACCGGCAGCCGGCCCCCTGGGATCGGTGCGTCGTCTGCACTCCCCGGTGTGCGTTCTGCTCGAGGACATCGAGCCGGGCCACCAGCACATCGATCTGATCTATTTCGCCCGGACGGTCGATGGTCGCCAGGCCCGGGTGAATCCCCGCGAGGCGGCAGACCTCCGCTGGTGTTCGTGGGAGGATCTTGCCGGTGACGAGATCGAGGAGGACATCCGCGTCCTCGGCCGCCAGGCCATCGACACCGTCAGCGGATCGACCCGGCCATGACCACCCTCGTGTCGACCTCTGAGCGGTACCTCGACCACGATATGGGAGCCGGTCACCCGGAGCGGCCCCAGCGCCTCGAAGCCATTCTCACCGAACTTCGTCAGGCAAACCTGCCCGGCTTGCTGTGGGAGGCGCCGACAGCGGCGCCGATGGCCACGCTGCACGCCAACCACAGCGAGGCACACGTCGAAATGATCCGTCGCCTCAGCCACGACGGCCAGCTGCAGGCCGTCACAGCGGACACTGCCGTCGGCCCCGGCACCTGGGATGCTGCAGTGCTGGCCTCCGGCGGCGCCCTGGCGGCTGCCGATGCGGTTCGATCCGGGCGTGCTGGCAACGCCATCTGTCTGCATCGGCCTCCCGGCCACCATGCCGAGAGGGATGCGGCCATGGGCTTCTGTTTTCTCAATCACGTCGCCATCGCTGCCCGCCACCTCTGCGCCAGCAACGCCGGCCCCGTCGCCATCATCGACTGGGACGTGCATCACGGCAACGGCACACAGAACGCCTTCTATGACGATCCCGAGGTGTTTTTCTTCAGCATCCATCAATCCCCCCACTATCCCGGAACCGGGCTCGCGGACGAAATCGGTGCTGGCCACGCGGCGGGCGCGACACTGAATGTCCCCCTCGCGGGGGGGCACGGAGACGACGAATACGTCGCCATCTTACAGGAGCGTCTGCGGCCGGCTCTCGAGGAGTTTAAGCCCGGATTCCTGCTGCTATCGGCCGGCTTCGACGCCCACCATCGGGATCCTCTGGGTGATATGGAACTGACGGAGGCCGGGTTTGCCCGCATGACGGAGCGAGTCGTGGAACTGGCGCGGGATCTGTGCGACGGCAGGCTGGTCAGTCTGCTGGAAGGAGGATACGACCTCGAGGCCACCGCGACAGCGGTGCGCGCCCACGTCGAGGTGCTGTCCGGGTCGAGTTGAACCGTCGGCCGAATCAGGCAGGGCGGACGAAGGTGTGGATGTCAACCTGGTGTTCGAGGGCATTCCAGGTGACTCCCATCCGATCGATCCTGTGACCGTACCCCGCCGCGGACATCGCCTCGAAGAAGGGACGAGCGGCTGGCCGGCCCGGGTCACTCAGGACGAGGCGGCCCCCGGGGGCGAGCAGGCCCCGGATCGTGCGTTGCAGGTAGGGATGGAGCATCTTCTCGTAGGCCACGTCCGACCCCACCAGCAGGGCGCCGGGTGTGCCCACCGGGTGGCTCCAGTCGAGATAGGCCACCGTGTGACGGGCCCCGGCACCATTACGCGCTGCATTGTGCGCCGCAAAGACGAGCGCATCCTCGACAAAGTCGGTGGCCTCCACCGTCCATCCGAGCCGCGCCATGGCGACTCCCACCAGCCCCAGTCCACAACCGAGTTCGAGGGCATGCCCGGGAGGATCGGACGACTCTGCGAACCAGCGTGAGAGCGCCAGAGACGCCGGCCAGATCTCGGCCCAGTAAGGAAACCTTGTGGTGCGCCCGGGGCCTGTGCCTTCCTCCTGCTCTATGAGCCGATCCAGCAGGGCGTAGGCGTCCGCCGTCTCGACCATGGAGAGCTGCAGGGCATCGTCAACGACGACGTCCACTTCCTTGGTGTCGTATTTCCTCAGGGTCCGAGTGATCTGTCGGCCCGAGTACCTCTTCACTCGCCCCGGCGCCGGCCGGGGACACCACCGCGCCCTGGCATACCCTCGTGCCGCGGCGGGCCTTCGCCACCAGCTCCGCGGGAGCGACGCACGAGATCCACCAGATCTGTGCGGAAAGTCATCTCGAACAGCAGCAGCTTCGCCTGCTGTCGTGCCGACAGAAGCCTCGCCAGGTCTGTCTGAAAGGCCTTCTTCGCGTCCTCGATCTCGTCGCCCGCCGCACTGACCTTGCGCATCGATGCCAGCAGTGCGTCGTCCTCGGTATCCTCGGCCAACTGGCGCTTTATGACAGCCAGCAGCACCCGGTGACGCCGCTCGAGCGAATCTCGCTGGACCTTGTGTCTGCGAAAGGCCGGAAACACACGCATCGCCTGCTCTTCGTCGATCTCGAGTTCGTCGACGAGTCGCCACATGTGCAGCAGTTCAAAGTGCTGCTTCCGGTCCCCTTTGCCTTCGAACCCCGGCCCCTGCGCGATGGCGGCGCCCGGCGGTATCCCCCAAGCCACCGCCACAAGGGCGACAAGCCCCCACATCACCCCACGCCGGTACTGCGGACACCCTTGCATGACTGTCCCTCCCTCTCTCTCAGGCTACTCTTCCAGCAGTGCATAGTATTCATCGTCGGACAGCTCGTCGAGCTCCAGCAGGAGTTCGTCAGCTGACGCCGTTTCGACCAGGTACGTTTCGATCATCTCCATCAGTTGCTCGTCTCCAAGTTCCTCCTCGGCGGCCAATTCCGTATCGACGAAAGGCGCCGTGGCCTGTGTCTGGGCGAGGGCTGGCGGCGAGTCTCCCGGCATCATCAGCAGAACCAGAACGGCCGCCACGGCGCCGGTGAGCAGCGCCCCCCCGAGAGCGGGCTGCCAGACACGCCGATCGGGAGAAGGGCGACTAGACCACAGGCGACGGTGCGTGCTCTGCACGAAGGCTTCGCCCTGGAGCGCCGTCCATTCCGGTTCTGGCACCCGTCCTGCCAGCGCCAGAGTGGCTTCGAACTCGGCGTGACGTTCACCGCACCGGGCACAGGATGACAGGTGTTCCCGGGCGCGATCGCCCTTCGCACCACCATCGATCAGGACGAGCAGTTCATCATCTGAAGGATGTGAGTTCACGACGTTTCCCCCTCTTCGAGCAGACCGGCCTGTCGGGCAGCATCACGCAACTTGCGCACGGCGTGGAAATAGCCGGCCCGGATCGCACCTTCCGAGCGCCCCACAACCTGGGCGATCTGGGCGTGACTCATTCCCTCATAGTGTCGCATGACGAAGATCCCGCGTTGCCTCGGGGGCAGCTGCTGAACTGCGGCATCGATACGCTCGAGGATTTCCGCCTGTTCGATCTGAGCGGCGGCATCGTCCCCACTCACCAGCTGCAGTTCCACGCCCGCGGGTAGCTCTTCCTCCTGGTCGAGGCGGAAGAACCGGCGCACCCGTCGACGCCGCAACAGGCTGATGGCTTGATTGTAGGCGATACGGTAGAGCCAGGTGTAGAGCGTTGAACCGCCCCTGAAATCAGCGATTCGCTCAAAGGCGCGAATGAACGTCTCCTGGGCCACGTCGCTGGCCTCGTCCACATCACCGACGAGACGCTGAGCGAAGCGGACCAGGGGCTCCTGGTGGCGTCGCACGAGTTCGTCAAAGGCCGTGTCATCCCCCGCCCGCAGACGCGCCAGCAGCGCCGCCTCGGGGTCGGTCCGGTCGTGGGACATGGGTCTCGGTTTCAGCGCGAGGGTCATGAGCGTCCGCTGGGTTGGGTCAAAGCCCCGGGAGGCGATGACAGACTACTCCTTGGACGACGCAGACCGCCGCGGCGTTTAATCGGCCTCCGGCTGGCGATCAAGAGCCCGGGAGATCTCCCCCGGGCGGGTCCCCGGAGGGAATATGGCGCGGCTGTACACGGGATAGGCCTCGGTGCGCAGATGCCGGCGCATATCGTGTCCCCGCCGGCGTTCCCGCTCGTGGCGCAGGCTGCCCACATCGATGGGCGCCACGACGATCTTCTCTCCGGGACCGGGGTCGGCCTGAGCCAGCATTCGGCCGTCGAAATCCACCACCATGCTGCCTCCCGGCCACGAGAAGGGTGCGTAGTGCTTGAGTGATGCACCCTGGTTGGCAGCCACAACATAGGCCGTATTCTCCAACGCGCGACATCGGTTGACGACAGTCCACCAGTCCATCGGTTCGGTGGCCCCCCAGGGATCCATATAAGCGGAGACCCGAAGCAGGATTTCGGCGCCATTGGCCGTCAACTGCCGCAGGGCCTCCGGAAACAGCCAGTCGTAACAGACGGCCGTGCCGATGTTGCCGATCGGCGTGGAAGCCACCGGGAACAGCTCCTCATCATAGTCAGGCAGATCGTGCGGACTGGTGTGCACCTCCCATGGCAACCAGGGATTCACCTTGCGATACCGGCTGAGAATACCCTCAGGACCGATGAGGCACGTGGTATTGAACACATGTCCCGGCCACTTGGGATCCTCTTCCAGGAAGGTTCCCGTCTGGATGTAGACGCCAAGGGCGCGCGCCTTGGCCGTGTACTTCTCGGTGTGCTCATTGGGAATCGGAATCGTCAGTTTGGTGAGAAGACCCTTCGCGGTCGGGTAGACGGGGGCGGCATGGCCGAACTCAGGAAATACGAGCAGTCGCACGTCCCAGAATGGCGCATACCCCTCGACGGCCATGTCGACCATCTCCAGCATGCGGGCCGTATTGCGGCCGATCTGCGTCCGGTCCTCGGGGTTGGGCTGATCGACCTGGCAGGCAGCGACTGCGTAGCGCAGCCCGTCGTCAGTCATGCGGCGGCGCCCGTAGCGGTCGTCTGAACGCGCTTCGTCTTCCAGGTCTTCTTGTTGCCCCGACGCACCTGGATCATCTCACCCACAACACACACGGCGATTTCCTCCGGCGTATCCGCGCCGAGGTTGAGCCCCACGGGGGCATAGACTTCGTCGAGGTCGGTACGACTGCCACCGCGGGCTTCGATCCGATTCCACAGAAGGAGCTTCTTGCGCTCGCTGCCGAGCATGCCGACGTAACGCGCCGGCGTACGAATGGCGTGTTCGACGACGATCTCGTCATAGCTGTGTCCGCGGGTGGCGGCGACGATGTACGTCTGCTCGTCGATCGGGATGCGCTCGAAAACGGCGTCCACGTCATCGGCGATACACTCGTCCGCATCGGGATGACGATCGGCGTTGGCGAAGTAGGGTCGGTCGTCGACGACGACGACGTGGAAGCCGACGTTGTTGGCGAGCCTGGCGATCTGCCCACCCACGTGCCCACCGCCGAAGACGTAGAGCAGAGGGGGGGGTGTGAAGGACTCGACAAAGACCTCACGGGAGGCGGCCTCGGAGCCATAATCGATGCTGTGCAATTGCGGCCGACCGACCGCCAGAGATTCCATCACCCACGGCCGCACCGCCACATCGAGTTCCGGCCCGAGTGTGCCACGGAGCAGACCCTCGGGGCTGCACAGGACCCGACTCCCTCCCAGTTCTGTCACCAGAACGCAGGAGGTCCGTGCCTGCCTCGCGGCGGTGATTTCGGCATACATCTCAGCGGCATCGCCGTCGACTCGTTCGCTGTGAATCCGCACGGTGCCACCACAGTTGAGCCCGTGCTCTCCGGCCTGCTTCTCCGTCATCGTGTACGAAAAGGTCTCGGCGTGGCCACTGCGGAGCACGTCACCAGCAACGGCGAGAATCTCGGCTTCGAGACAGCCTCCCCCGATGGTGCCCAGAACGCTGCCATCCGACCGCACCAACATCTTGGCCCGCTCGCTCATCGGAATCGAACCGCTGCTCTCGACCAGAGAGCACAACACTGCGAGTTCGCCCCGGGCCAGAGCCGCCGCGGCGGCGATGACATCATCCATCAGCCCCTCACATCCTCGGACGCCCGTTCGAGTTCACGGGCATAATCTGAAGGCGTATCCATGTCATCGAGGATCACGGCCTCGTCGAGGCCGATCTCCAGCGTGTCGTCTGCATGGCCCCGAGTTACCGTGTGGAGGCCCGTCGTCTCGGGATCAAGTCCGAGCATGTGATCTCGATACCGACGATGGATGAAGACGGGATGCCCTCTCTTGCCATGAAAGGTGGGAATGACGATACCGGCCCCCTGCCGGGCGCCGCCCAGCACTGCCTCGATCACCGGCACCCGCAACGACGGCTGGTCTCCGAGACAGATGAGGTATCCACAAAACGTCGGATCCACTGCCCGCACACCGACCTGTACCGACGAAAGCATGCCACGGTCGACGTCGTCATTGATGGCAAGAGTGATGTCGAGATCGGCGAGCATGGACGCCACCTGGCCGCCTACGTGGCCGACGACGACGACGAGACGGTCCACCAGAGGGCGTATGCGTCCGGCGACAGTTTCCACGACGGTGTCGGATCCGGCCAGACGCAACAACTGCTTGGGCCGACCCATCCGACGCGACCTCCCGGCTGCGAGCAGAATACCGGCCACCGCCCCTTCATGGGTCTGTTGACAGCTCATCCGGCTAGCGTACTGGGGCTCACGTGTGATGTCAACGCGCCGCCGCGTGACGACCGGCACAGGCACCACTCGACCACGCCCACTGGAGGTTGTACCCCCCCAGGTCGCCGTGTACGTCGACCATCTCACCGGCAAAGTAGAGTCCTGGCGCGACGTAGGACTCCATTGTGTGCGGATCTATTTCGTCGGTGCGCACACCACCGATCATCACTTCGGCGTAATCAAAGTCGCGAGGCCCCGTCACGCGGATGGGCCAGGCCGTGAGCAGGCAGGCCAGCTCCCAGCGTTGTCGCTTCGACACGCCACCAGCAGGTGCGGACGCGTCGAGGCCCGCCTTGTTGAGCAGGGCGGCGGCGATCTTGGCGTGCAGCAGCCCTGCAAGGCTCAAGTCCAGGTCCCGGTGCGGGTGACGGTCCCAACGGGCCTGCAGCAGCTCGCCCGCCTCTTCGGCGGAGAGTTCGGGCAACAAGCTGACCGTCAGATCGAGAGGGCCGCTCTGCCGCAGATGCGGAACGATCCGGGCGCTGAGATTGAGGATCGTGAACCCGGACAGTCCATACTTGGTGAACAGCAGGTCGTCCGTGTCGGATACGATGGCATGGCCGGGACCCGCCTGCACCCTGGCCCAGGTCTTGACGCCCTGCATCCGCCGCACCCACCGATCCTCGCTCTCGAGGGCGACGAGACCCGGGTACAGGGCGGTGCGCGTGTGCCCCAGACCTTCGACGAGAGCGATGCCACTGTCGTCCGCGCCCAGCTTCGGCACGCTGAGCCCCCCGGAACAGGCGATCACGTGTTCCGCCTTTCGTCGGATGCCATCGGAGCCCACGACGCGGAAGCCACCTTCTTCGCCGCGACGCAACTGATCGACCCGGACGTCGAGGCACACATCGACGCCAAGGACTGCCAGACGATCGGCGAGGAGGCTGACGACGGATCGCGCCTGATCGGAGCGCGGGAACAGACGACCCCGCTTTTCCTCTTTGGTTTCGATGCCCAGGTCGTGGAAGAAACCGAGGGCCTCCTGCACTGGAAATGCTGCCAGCGAGGGACGCACGAAACGAGGTCGCTCCCCGTGGTAGTGGGTGGGGTCATCGCCGTCGACATTGAGCAGGTTACAGCGGCCGTTGCCGGAGAGCAGAACCTTCCGTCCAAGCTCTCGACCCGCCTCGAGCAGGACGACGGTTCCCCCTGTCTCGGCCGCCTGGATCGCGGCCATCATGCCCGCCGCCCCGCCACCGATTACGAGACTGTCGCAGTGTCTGTCTTCCATGATCTATCTGTCGGTTTTACAGCTGGTTACGGATTGTCGAACCGGAACCGGGAGCGAGGCGTCTCATCTTGACACTCACCCGGTGACCGGCTATCTTCTTCGGTCTCTATATAACTGAAATATACAGTTCGCGGAACTCCCGAATTCAGAGGATGTTATGACCGTTTCCCAAGTTGGCGAGGAGGTGGAATCGGAGATGATCTCCGGTACCGCCCTCTCGACGGGGCCCGACTCCGATCCCCGAACAAGCACCCTTCCCGATCTCGCCGCCTGGCAGGTCGAGTTCCGCGAGGGACTCGCTGGGGAGGCCGGCCCCAGCGACGAGGGCCTGCTCGTTATCGGCTGTACCGGCGCCGGTGATGCCGTCGTCACTGCGCCCACACCGATCCAGGCTCCCCCGGAGGCCATCGCCCTGCAGGTAACCGTCGAGTCCGCCAGCGCGGTTGACGCGGAGCATGTTGGCGAGCTGGTGGCACAGCTCGGCAGCGGCCAGGAACTTCGCCTGGGACCACTCGACTTCACCGGCAGGCACCTGTTGCGCCACGCCTTGCCCGGCGGCAGCAGCGTCGTCGGGCTCATCGCCCGCGGTCTGTTCCACGAGGAGTCCGCCGAATTCATCATCCACGAGATCGCCTTCGAGGATGCCGCGCCGTCAACAGAATCACCGGTCGCCCTGCCACACCCATACGGCGAATCGCCATCCATATTGCCGTTCACGGACGAGGAGGTGACCAACTCGATTGAGAAAGACGGGATCTCCTTCATCCTCGAAGCACGCTCCCTGTCGGCGGTGGTCCGCTACGTCTACACCCCGATCGAGGGGAATCTGTCAGACATCGAAGTCGAGATCAACAATGCCGATGCCATCAAGCTGGCAGAGGACGGTGGCATCAGGGTCGTGATGGGGGGCCAGGAGTGGTCGGCTGCCGATGAAGAGATCGAACGCCACTTCGTCTCCAGCGACCAGGTCGGCGAGGCCATAGAGGCGCGCTGGCAGTTCCGCCGTGGCAGTGAACTGGCTGACTTTCTCTTCCGCTTGCGCATCGAGGGCAAGTCTCTGATCGTCGAACTGGAAGGCGGCGGCGACAAGGCAGCCGGCATCGAGCTCGGTTATGTCTCCGGTGCGATCCACCCCCGACCGGTCAGGGTGCCGTACTTCAGCTTCGGTGAAGAACAGCCCGTCATCCTGTCCACGTCCGGTGTCTTCATCTCCAGTCTGCTCGACTGGTATCACTCGGCAGCGGCATCGATGCACGGTGTTCCCGGCAGCGATGACCAGGTTCTGCACCTCAATGGCGGCTGCCGTTACGCATCGATCTCTGGAGAACGGCGCAACGCCCTGCGAGAGCGCTGGGTACTGACCGTGTCCCGTCGGTTTGAGGAGGTGCTGCCGGCGCAGCCAGAGATCGGCGAGCATCAGCCTTTGTCCCTGTCTCCTGACATGGTGTGGTGCCGGCTGCCTGAGATGGCCGCCGGCGAGGAGGCCTACGTCGAGGCCTACGAGCGACTCCGAATGTTTCGTCAGGCCGGCCTCGAGGACCTTCTCATCCTCCACCCTGAGACCACCTGGCACGACGGCACAGGGGGGGCGCCGGCTCTGGATACCGTAGGCGCCCAATCCAAGGGCGGTGACGACGCCTTCCACGAGTACCTCGACGCGGTCAAGGATCTCGGATACGAGTACGGTCTGCATGCCTCCTTCCGCAACATCACGCCCCATGATGCGGCCTGGTCCTCTGACAGCGTGGCCTTCGACTCTGAGGGCGAGTTCGAGATCACCGGACCGGGTCGATACCTGCTCAAACCCAGTCGCACGGCAGACATCGCCGGAAGCCGCGTGGAACGCCTGGTCAATGAGTACGGGGCGGGATATATCTTCCTCGGCGACCACGCCGAGATGCCGCCATGGGAACGTGTGGATTGTGATTCCCGTGCCGCAGCGCCAGCCAGCTTCGCAGCCACGCTGCGTGCCGAGCAGGCCCTTCTGGCGTCGCTGTCTGCCGGCAGTGGCGTGCCCGTCATCGCCAACGGCGGCAGCCACTGGCTGCACAACGGCCTGCTCAGCGGCGGTGTGGCCAGGATGAGCGGCAACCGACCCGCCGAGCAGCCTCTACTCGTCGACTTTGCCCTCGGACAGTTTCGTCAGTCTCAGGTCAACGCGGGAGTCGGCACACCGGAGGAGTACTTCGGTGTCGAGATCCCGGAAGCGGAACGCGACAGCCGCAGCTGTTGGCTGGATCGCTACATCGCCGCTACCCTGGCGTTCGGCCACGCCGGTATGCTTCCCGACCTCGAGCAATGGGGACTGCCGGCGGTGGCCAAGACCTACTACCTGCTGCGTCGACTCCAGCCCCACTATCTCGGCGTCGCCGTCGAGGCCATCCACTACCAGCGCGGTGGCAACCTGCTGGAGACGACCGAAGCCCTGGTCGCGGGGGCGCACGAACTGAGCCAGGTCCGTGTCACCTACCGCAACGGTCTGCAGTTGCACGTCAACGGCTCCGCCGACGAGGACTGGACCATCGAAGTCGATGAGGACACCCAGTTCCGACTGCCACCCGGGTCATTTCTCGCGCGTGGTCCCGGTGACCTGCTCGTCTACAGTGCCGACACCGGATCGGGGCGCGTTGACTATTCGGCCTGCGATGAGTACACGTATTGCGATACTCGTGGTCAGCGTCTCACACAGGGGGCGCTGACGCTCACCGGAGCCGCTGTACTGACGCATGAGGACTGGGTGATCGATGTATACCTTTTCGATTGTACGGATACGATCGAGATCAACCCCGCTGAACTGTGGCCGGATCGGCGCATGCCGCCCCTTCGCGTACTCGCCTATCGAGACGAATTGGACAAGCCCGAGTCCCTCACTGCCAGCGCCGCCGACGGGCCGGTCATCATCCAGCCACAGGACGACGTGTACCGCTACCGGATCACCCTTCCCGAATGGATGGTCGAACCGGGGAAGTGATATGTGATGGCAACCCTTGACGACACGCAGGCCCTGACGGAGCCAGAGCTCAACTCCCCGGAGGAAGGCGAAGGCCTGCACGGGCGCGTCCTGTCTCTGGCCCGTCGCATCACGAGCCTGGCGGAGAGTGACGATGACGACGAAATCGAGGATCCCCAGCTCGGACATCAGCTCGCCCTGTCCGTCAAACCATATGTCGATCGCCTCGTCGCCCTTCGACATCTGCTCAATCCCGTGGGTCGCATCATCGAGAAACGGGACCAGATGGAGGAGTTGCGCGACGAAATCGCCGGAGATATCGCCAGCGTCGAGGATGCCAGTCAGGAACTCGGAGAGTCCGTCGATGTGACACTGATGACCGAACTGCAGACCGAGCTCGCCGTCGTCAAGCGCGACCGCAAACTGTTCACCGAGGACGAGGAGGACGAGGAGGACGACAGCCTTTCCGAGTCGGAAGCCGACGACGATGGAGGGCACGCGAACAAGCGGCCAGGCCGCACCGCGTTTCTTGATCGTCCCGTCTCCGAACGACTGCGGCTCGTCCTCGGTCAGCGCTTCATCGATCTGGATCGGCTCGGCGACGTCGTCGGCGCCCCCCTGCCCGACGACGAGATCGAACTTGCTGAAGGGCGGCGGGAACGAGTATGGGAAGGGCTTATGCAGATCGAGCGTTTCGGCCACCATGCTCGGCAGGAGCAGCTCGGCCCACTGCGGCAGGCCCTGCGGGACTACGTCCTTGTCTACCGCACGCCGCGCCTGCCGAACGCCGATGGTGAGGGGGACACGGCGTGCACGATCAGCACGCTGAAGGACTGTCTGCCCACCAGGTTCGTCGGCTCCTCCGATCGCTCTCTCTGGTACTCAGGCCTGCCGTTCTACCGGGAGTCCTTCCCCGAGGGACACTGGGCCCTGCTCGACAGGCAATACCTGAACTGCACTTTCAAGCAGCCAAAGATCCGCCTGGTGATGTACGCCCGGGCCAACGAACTACCGGCCGAGGCCCTGCGCCAGAAATCCGTCCTTGAGGATGTCTACGATCGTGCCATCGTCGATGGCGTCATGGACACGCTTTTCTTCGACGGCTGCAACAGTCTCACCCGGACGACCTATCAGCAGAAGGACGAGCCGGCAAAGAAGCAGGTACACGTGTACTACCGGGATGGACAGATTCGCATCTCCGGAAAGCGTGGCCTCCCCCACTGGCGCCCCGGCAAGCCGCGCTGGCCGGGCGTTCTGCCCGCCATCGTCTTCGATCAACGCCTGCCGGACTGAAGCCACGTCGTGGACGAAATCGCCCAACAACTCCGTTCCGAGACCCAGTCCCTCGAGGATCACATCGAACGAGCCGGCGACCGGCTGCTTGCAGCCCATTGGGCGGACGCCCTCATCGAGCCCTTCGAGCAGATCGAAAGCACCCTTGAGGGCGACGACCTGCGTGCCGCCATCGTCGCCTTCCATCACGCCCGCAACCGCTTCAAGATCAACGGCCATGTGGCCGACCGCATAGACGAAATCCTGGAACGGCACAGCCACCTGGTTGCCGACCTCGATGAACCGGTTGATAAAGTCGCCGCCGCCGAGTACGAGGATGTCGTACTGCCTCCGGATGCCGATCCGGGTGACACCGTCACCGACGACGCTGACAGCCTGTTTCTCGAAGAGGATGAAGAACCCATCGACGCCGGAGTCTCACCGACCAGTGACACTCCCCACCTTCCCGCGTATGAAGATGGCGCCGTCGTCTTCAATCCGAGCGGCGATGAAGAGGAAGGTCAGACCGTCGACTTCGGTTCAGACATGCCGGCAAACGAGCTCCATGTCGACTTCGGCAGAGATACACCTGCCGACGATGACTCCGGCCCTCTCGCCGGTACGCCTACGGGGACGGCAAGACCCGTCGAAGACAAATCACGCCACGGCTCCTTGGAAGGTCCGTCGGATGGCGGTGACAGCGACGATCTGTTCGGCGCCGGCACGCCCACGGGGACACAGCAGCCCGTCGAGGACAAGACCCGCAACGGCTCCTTGGAAGGTCCGTCGGATGGCGCCGGCGGCGACGACCTGTTCAGCGCCGGAACGCCCACGGGGACACAGCAGCCCGTCGAGGACAAGACCCGCAACGGCTCCTTGGAAGGCCCGTCGGATGGCGCCGGCGGCGACGACCTGTTCAGCGC
>PVBE011130320.1_pt1 | contig 210274 bp, 195 predicted proteins | sample 1631181 | NCBI WGS metagenome assembly PVBE01 (sample SAMN08397723, study PRJNA350692) | Marine metagenome, whole genome shotgun sequencing project. | isolation source: water | place: Pacific Ocean | collected 2012-04 | reverse complement strand
GTGCGGGCGGCTTGTTACATTGCAGGATCGCTGCGGTGCTTTGACTAGCGCCTGAGACAGCGGTGCATCACGATTTCAGACCCATCGACCTTGGAGAAGATGAAGGCGCCACAATCCTTTTTCCCCCTGACGCCCAGAGGCATCACCCAAGCCACTTCAGAATATGCCGGATTGTCAAGCAACTCATCAGCCGGCGTCTGAGTAAAGAATATGCCGGTAGTGATCGCATCACTCACGTCTGCGGGTTCCGGCTGGGGGTCCGGCCACGGATCCGTGATCCAAAATAGTTCATCCAGGGTCGTCGGAGAGCCTTCGCCGGGATATTTGAATTTTTGTTCCTTGCCGAACTTGAGCACCGCATCCGGACTGTACACCGGGACTTTCTGAATACTCCGGTATTCCCTGCTGCCGTCTTCCAATGCAAAAACGAACGCTCCGTTCATCATCTCTGTCTGGATGTATTCTTCGGCCCACCAGGGGGGTATCCAGGTAAAGCGGGTGTGCCGACCAAAATCTTTCACCAGCGCTGGAATATTCATTTTTCCGAACATGACGTCAGGAACCAAATAATGTCGTGGACAGCCGTCACCACCATTTACCACGCCGCAGGGGAAATACGCTTCATCCCACTCAGTAAGCCGCTCTTCATCAGCTTTAATAGTTTCGACCGCTTGTTGCGAGAAGGGGGTGAGTGCGAAAGCGAACTCTACGCGGTTTGAATGGTGACCAGAATCGCTGTCGCTGTCGCTGTCGCTATCGCTGTCCCCGTCCCCATATGATGAAGCCTGTGCGATGCTGGCCAGCAAAACCAGAACGAATGCCAGGGTGAACGGCAATAATTTATTGACCACTTGCCTTGCAAGTAATATTGCCGATAGTTGATTCATGTCATTTCTCCTTGATCGGTAATCTTTGACCATGCTCTGCATGGGTGCCCTGCGTATTTGTTCGGGCAATTATGTTAGATTCTATTTCTATAAATTTATGCTGCTACGTATTGTTGTTGGCAAATCACCTGATTATGTAAAAAATCTGAAAGGCAGTGAGGTTTTGTATTTCAATAACTTATGTTAACTTTCTTGAAGCAAACTTAGTTCTGTTGATGGAAACATGCGCAAATATTAATAGGGGTCGAAGCGCATTTTTCCACCGGCGGTCAGGCTGGAGAGGCGCCGTAGATAGTCAATAAAAATGCGCTTCGACCTCTATTTTCGCCTTTTCCGTAACAGTCGGTTGCCACCGTGTAAAGTTTGCGCCATGCTGACTAAATGAGACCGCTGGTGACATTTTTCCTTATTACGCTGGTTGCTGCTCAGTTCGAGTACCTGACCGATGCGGGCGCGTTTCTGGATCAGGAGTACAGCGGCAGCGGTATTCCTGGCCTCCATCTGGATTTGGAGCATGGCCATCAGGATCATGATCTTGATGACTGCGATCATTGTTGCCATGGTGCCGGCCATCTGACTGCAATGGCGGTAAATCTGCCACTTGCCGTATGGTGCGGACCTGCGGCAGAATCCGACGTGGCTCCGGTCAGCCTTGCCTCGCTGGCTATGCCGCCTCCTGTCCCACCCCCAATCAGCTGATTCATAGCGATCTCCGCCACGTATGACGGTCCTGCACCGATATTGGCGTGGATATCCGTATTACCCCGGGAACCATGCGAGTTTGCGTCGCGGCCCGGCGTGGTAAAGGTAAATCCATAACTACCTTTACCTCTGAATGCCTCGAAGGGTGGCCAAGATGAACATTATTAGTGTAGCGACAATCACCTTGTTGGGTGTGACCTGGGCCGCCGCTGGCATGGCGGCGGAACGCATCCCGCTAACCTTGTCGGCGGCAGTGGCAAGGGCAACCAGCGCACACCCGGCGTTGCGGGCGGCGCAATTGCAGGTCGAGATTGCCGGAGGCCAACGCGATGCGAGCGCGCTGGCGCCGGTGACCACGGTCGGGCTTGAAGTTGAAAACTTTGCCGGCCATGGTTCGGTATCCGGGTTTGATGCGGCCGAAACCACGCTATCGATTGCCGGTAAGTTCGAACGTGGTGATAAATCAAAGCTGCGGCGAACGGCCGGGGAGCGGCGGGTTGATCTTGCCAGGTTGGGTGAGTTATCCATCCGACTGGAAGTCGAGGCCGCCACGGAACAGCTTTTTTACCGTGCATTGGCGGCCCAGCACAGCGAGAAAAATGCCACCGCAGCAGTGGCGCAGGGCGAACAACTGCTGGCCATTGTGCAGCGGCGGGTTGAAATTGGCCGCTCATCACTGGCGGAAAACCATACCGCCGTTATCCGCCTGACCCGTGCAAATCTTAACCAAGAGCAGGCCGTTCGGTTGGCACGCGCCGCTCGGAATCAACTGGCAATGCAGTGGGGAATGCCGGTGGCAGACTTCGTCGCTGTTGACGGGAATCTTATGCATATTCCGCACATTTCAGATCTTTCGGTGTTGCATGACCGGGTTGAAGCAAACGCGGCGTTGCTTCAACTGGCGGGCGAACTGGAACTGGCCCGTGTCCAGCAACGACTCGTCGCTGCCCAGGCAAAAACTGACCTTAAAGTATCAGCGGGTATTCGTTACCTGTCGGAGTTGAATGATGCTGCGTTGCTGGTTGGTGTCAATGTACCGATCGGCCAGCAAAAACGTACCCTGCCACTTAGTAATGTGGCACGTGCCCGCCAGGCACAGATTCCGTTGGAATCCGAACAACTGCGGCGTGAACTGTTCGGCACGTTAGTCGGTCTGCATGCCGAAATAGAGCAGCGGAAACTGGCATTAACCGCAATTCGTGATGACATGGTGCCGCGTGCGGATGAATCACTTGAATTGTACCGAGAGGGTTATGACCTGGGTGGTTTTTCATTGCTTGAATTAACCGAAGCACAAAACATGGCACTCGGTCTGCGACAAGAGTTGGTGGCAGTGGCCGCAGAGCTGCACGAATTGCGGATCGAATTATCAAGACTGACGGGTGACTCACAGACTCTGGGAGGCACGACATGAATAAAACGCTAATCACTGGATTTATTATTGTTGTCATTACGACAGCAGTCAGTATTGGTGTGCTGACCCGGGAACCGGGCAGTGCTGAAGATAAACATGAGCATGAAGCTCAGGGTCATGCTGATCATGATGAGGCAGACCGTGGTCCTCACGGCGGCCGCCTGCTGTCTCAGGGTTCATTCGCTATCGAAATTGTAATTGCCGAAACGGGTTTGCCGCCCGAATTTCATGTTTATGGATATGATCACGATCAGCCGCTCGCGCCGGATGATTTCTCATTGCGTATTCAGTTGACCCGGCTGGACGGAACAGTCGACAAGTTCAACTTTTCACCGTTAGGTGATTTTCTGCGTGGTGACGGTATTGTCAGTGAGCCACATTCATTCGACGTAGAAGCCAGCGCATTATTTGCTGGCAATGCATTCAGCTGGAACTATGCAAGCCATGAGGGCCGCACGCAAATCCCGGAGCAGATTGCCGCAGAGTCCGGTGTTGGTGTTGCGATTGCAGGTTCGGCGCTGGTTGTCGATACCATTCAGGTAACCGGTACAGTGCAGGCACCGCCGTCCGGACTTTCCGAGGTGCGTGCGCGCTTTCCGGGAGTCGTCAGGAAAATTTTTAAGGATGTGGGCGATGAAGTGCAGGCAGGCGAGCTACTGGCGATTGTCGAAAGTAATGAAAGCTTGCGAACCTATGATGTCAGGGCACCGATTTCCGGCCTGATTGTGGCACGGGATCTGCAGGTTGGACAGGTTGCAACCAACAATCCTTTATATCAAATCATCGACCTGACGACGGTCTGGGTGCAACTCGATGCGCTGGGTCGTGACGCTGCGCAAGTGGCTGAGGGTCAATCAGTGCAGATTATCACCCTCGATGGTCTTACAGTGGAAGGCAGCATTGAGTGGCTGTCACCTCTGGTGGCTCACGGTAGTCAGAGTCAACGTGCCCGGGTACCGTTACCTAATCCGGACTGGCGCATCCGGCCCGGTCAGTTCGTCCGCGGTATCGTGACGGTTGCATCATCCGAAGTACCACTGGCGGTAAGAACGTCTGCTTTGCAGACTTTTCGTGATTTCGATGTGGTCTACGAAAAAATCGGTACCACCTATGAGGTGCGTATGCTCAGTCTCGGTCGTCGTGACAGCGAGTATGTTGAGGTTCTCGGCGGGCTTACTCCGGGCGCTGTCTATGTGACTGACAACAGTTACCTGATCAAGGCCGACATTGGCAAGTCAGGTGCAAGCCACCAACACTGAGGAAGCACGATGCTGGAAACATTAATTAGTGCATCGTTGCGGCGCCGATGGTTTGTGCTGTTGGCGGTATTCGGATTTTGCGTTTTGGGGGTTTACAGCTACCAGCAGCTACCGATCGATGCCGTTCCCGATATTACCAACGTACAGGTGCAGATCAATACGGAGGCATCCGGTTATTCACCGCTTGAGGCGGAACAACGCATTACCTTTCCGGTCGAAACTGCACTGGCGGGCTTGCCTTATCTTGATTACACCCGCTCATTGTCACGTTACGGCCTGTCGCAGATTACGGTTGTTTTCAAGGACGGTACAGATATATATCTCGCCAGGCAGCTGATCGGTGAACGCCTGTCAGAAGTAAAGGGGCAATTACCGGCCGGCATAGAACCGGCAATGGGACCGATTGCTACCGGGCTCGGGGAAATTTTTACTTATGCTATTTCCAACGAGCCGGGAACCGAGCTGAGCCCGATGGACCTGCGCACTGTGCAGGACTGGATTGTGAGGCCGCAACTGCGTAAAACTCCCGGTGTTGTTGAGGTGAATACAGTGGGCGGCTACACGAAGCAGTTCCATGTGCTTCCGGACCCGGTTCGACTGCAGGCCTACGACCTGACATTGCAGGACCTGGTTGCTGCTTTGCTGCGCAATAATGTCAATCAAGATGCGGGCTATATCGAATACAGCGGTACGCAATATACCGTGCGTTCACCCGGGCAGGTCAGCAACATTGAGGAGATACGTGAAATTGCAGTTACCTACCGTAACGGCGTACCGATATTATTATCAGAAATTGCCGAGGTGGAGCTTGGCGGTGAACTGCGAACCGGCGCGGCAACTCAGAACGGCAGGGAGGTTGTGCTCGGTACGGTATTCATGTTGCTCGGTTCGAACAGCCGTGAAGTGGCGCGGGCCTCGGCCGAACGCATAGCTGAAATCCAACCGTCATTACCGGATGGTGTGGTACTCGAAACACTCTATGACCGCACATCGCTGGTCGATAAAACTATCGCTACGGTAGCGAAGAACCTGGCGGAGGGCGCACTGCTGGTGATTCTTGTGCTAATGCTTTTGCTGGGCAACTGGCGCGGCGCATTGATCACGGCTGCCGTGATACCGGTTGCGATGCTGATGACAATAACCGGCATGGTGCAGGCCGGTGTTTCGGCTAACCTGATGAGTCTCGGTGCACTTGACTTCGGATTAATCGTTGACGGTGCCGTAATTATCGTTGAGAACTGCCTGCGAAGACTTGGCCAGGCCAGGCGTTCATCGAACCAGGTGCCCGCTTTAAAAGAGCGATTGGTAATAGTGAGTGCCGCGACCCGCGAAGTGATCCGCCCCGCAGTATTCGGTGTGACGATTATTCTGGTGGTTTATTTGCCGGTGCTGTCGCTGGCAGGTATCGAAGGCAAGATGTTCCGCCCGATGGCCTTTACCGTGATCTTTGCACTGTTGTCGGCACTTATATTGTCGCTGACCGCTGTTCCGGCGGCGATTGCTTTGTTTGTCAAAGGGCGGGTGGCGGAAACGGAAAACCGCTTGATGCTTGCCGCCAGGGCAGCCTACCAACCCGTGCTGAAATTTGCATTGAATAACCGCGCCAGCGTTGTTTTAGCGGCGCTGGGATTGGTCGTTATTAGTGGCGCTCTGGCTACGCGTTTGGGTACTGAATTTGTGCCACAACTGGATGAGGGCGATATCGCCATGCACGCAATGCGTATCCCGGGCACGGGTCTGCAGCAGGCCGTTCAGATGCAAAATGCTCTGGAGAAGAAACTCAAGGAATTCCCTGAGGTCTCCCATATTTTTACCAAGATAGGCACCCCGGATGTCGCTACTGATCCCATGCCGCCCTCAGTGGCAGATGTCATCATAATACTTAAAGATCGCAGCGAATGGCCTGACCCGCGCAGGTCAAAGGCGAACCTGGTCGGAGCAATGGAGCAGGCAGCTCGCCGTGTGCCCGGTAACAATTACGAGTTCACACAACCGATTCAAATGCGCTTTAACGAACTTATCTCCGGAGTGCGTTCCGATCTTGCCGTGAAGTTATATGGTGATGATCTTGATACATTAGTCGAAGTTGCGGAACGAATTAAACAGGAACTTGACGGGGTGCCGGGTGCCGCTGATGTGCGCACCGAACCAGTAACCGGGTTGCCTGTGCTAACCGTGACTCCACGACGCGATCGGCTCAGACAATTTGGTCTGTCAGTTGCCGATGTACAGGGTAACCTCAGTATTGCGCTGGGTGGTGCAACAGCCGGGAAAGTCTATGAAGGCGATCGACGTTTCGATATTGTTGTACGGTTAAGCGAAGCATTGCGTAACAATCTTGCTGCAATCGGCCGCCTGCCGATCCCGCTGCCACCAAATCCGGCCGCTGTCATTGGCGATGCGGACAGTTTGGGTTATGTCGGCACACCACCGGAAACTGTGCCGTTGGCGGAAGTCGCGGAGATTAGCTTTGAGGTCGGGCCAAACCAGATCAGTCGGGAAAACGGCAAACGGAGAATTTTTATCACCGCAAATGTACGCGGCCGCGACCTGGGTTCGTTTGTTGCCGATGTGCAGAAACGAATCGCACAACGGGTCGACATTCCTGCCGGTTACTGGGTGGAGTACGGCGGCACCTTCGAGCAACTGATCGCCGCATCACAACGTTTAACGGTACTCGTGCCGGTTACCCTGCTGCTTATTTTTATCCTGTTGCTTACCGCCTTCGGTTCTGTAAAGGATGCGGCACTGATTTTTTCCGGCGTGCCGCTGGCGCTAACCGGGGGGGTGGCCGCGTTGATGTTGCGGGGCATGCCGCTCAGTATGTCAGCGGCAGTCGGATTTATTGCGCTGTCGGGTGTTGCCGTCCTGAACGGTGTGGTGATGCTGTCCTTTATTCAGGATCTGCGCCAAAAGCTGGATTTGGACACGGCTATTATCGACGGTGCATTGCAACGCCTGCGTCCGGTTTTGATGACGGCTCTGGTTGCCAGTCTTGGTTTTGTACCGATGGCATTTAATGTCGGTACCGGCTCTGAAGTACAACGCCCCCTGGCTACCGTCGTAATCGGAGGAATCATTTCATCAACCGTGCTGACACTGGTTGTATTGCCCGCCTTATACCGGATGTTTCACGGCGGGTGGAGTCGCAACCAGGCAGGTAACTAATCTTCAGGCTCGGGACGGGCCGATTGACAGCGCACTATGCAGGCGCGGGAAAGGACTGCCTGGTTTTATTCGGCCGACGGCTCGGTTTTAACGGGCGGTCGGCATCGTGCCGCAAGCTCTTCAAGCCGGCTTTTCAACTGTGCACGTTGTCCGGGGGTTAACACCTGATGGAACTTTACCCGCATCTCACTGAGCAGAATGACAGTTTCAGCAGTACTTGCTGCGGCGGAGGCGCTGACTTCCTGCGCAATGGGCCAATAGCCGGGATCATCGGGCTCGGTCATGGCCAGTTTTTTGCCGATGTCGCCCATGAGCTTCGCCAGGTCACGCAGGCGCTCGCCATAGTCCATGGCCAGTATCTGCAAATCCTGTTGCTGTTGCCCGCTCAGACCCAGCCCGGTGGCAAATGATTGCAGGTAGTCGGCCGGTTGCTGAGTTCCATCATGTGCAGCAAACTGACAGCCATCCGGGATTCTGGAATATGACTTATGTGTTCCGGTCATGCCCGGGTGGTGGGTTCCGGCCATATCCGGGTGGGCTGCAAATGCGAGGGGGGTGCCGCCGAGAGTCAAACCGGCTGCAACGATAAGCTTGCCAATGTGACGAGAAATTGCGGGCAGATACATGTTGGGTTCCTTAACGACTAGCGTTCTTGCTGGATATATCTTGCTCATAGCATATCATGCCAGGCACTGATGCAAGGTATTTTGCTGATTTTCATCGGTTCCGAGCAACCGCCCCGAGGACACCAATCCCGAATCCTTTTGCTTGCAAGCTGTCCTAACGCCGCATGATCCTTTATCCTCCGAATCCAAGCCTGCCGATACGTTCAGCCAACCGCGTATGAAATTCACAGCAAACCATCCGAAGCATTGTTACTCAACTCGTGCTATCGCAGGGTGGATACAGTGAATCAGGATTTTCGCCATGGTTGATTGTTCAAAGACCTGCTTGTCGGCTATTGATCTGACCCTGTGGCGTGGCCCCAATTGCCTGTTCGAGGAACTGTCTTTTCAGGTTGATGCCGGTTCATTACTACTGGTGCGTGGTACAAACGGTTCGGGGAAAACAACCTTGCTGCGCGTCCTGAGCGGTCTGACGCGGCCGGAAACCGGACATGTCCAGTGGTGTGGTGAATCGATTGAAAAAACTCGCCAGGCTTTCACTGCCGCATTGGCCTATTTTGGGCATGCCGACGGTCTTAAGGCAGATTTGACCGTAACCCAGAACCTTGAGTTTTCGGCGCGACTTTATGGCCGGTCCGGCGAACAGGTTTCCGGGTTGCTCAAGGCGCTGAATTTATCTCAGTGCGCGCAGTTGGAAACGCGTTACCTGTCGGCCGGACAGAAACGGCGAACCGCATTGGCCAGAGTGTTGATGTCGAATGCGACCCTCTGGCTGCTGGATGAACCTGTTACCAACCTGGATAGTGTCGGACGTGACTATGTTGAAGACCGGCTGCGCGAGCATATTGCCGGAGGTGGCCTCGCAATTGCAGCCACCCATGAAGATATCCGCCTGGCGAGTGAATCGCCGGATGAAATTTTTCTTGGAGATGATGCGTGAATCTTGCCCGGTTCTTTGCGGCCATCGTGCGGCGCGAATTGCAAATTGCCTTTAAACGCTGGGGGGATCTCGTCAGTCCGCTGATGTTTTTTGTGATGGTCGCGTCGTTATTTCCGCTGGCACTTTCACCGCAGCATGAAATGTTACGCAATCTTGGTCCGGCTGTGTTGTGGATTGCCGCCTTACTGGCCACGCTGTTATCGCTTAATGCACTGTTTCGCGCCGATATTGAGGACGGCAGCATGGAACAACTGGTGCTTAGTCCATATCCTTTGGCACTGGCACTATTCGGTAAAACGGTTGCGCACTGGCTGCTGAACGGATTGCCGCTGGTTGTGCTGGCACCGGCACTGGCCGTTACCTACTATCTGCCGGGGGAGGGGGTGCGCGCATTATCGCTGACCCTGCTCATCGGTACGCCGACGCTGAGTCTGCTCGGCGCCGTGGGAGCGGCGCTGACGGCCGGCGTACGGCAAAGTGGTGGTTTGCTGGCCTTGCTGGTATTACCATTGATGTTGCCGGTGTTAATGTTTGGTGCCCGGGCGACCGATCTGGCGGCTTCCGGTGAGCAGATCAGCGGGCCGGTTTATTTGCTCAGCGCATTGTTTTTGCTGGCCTTGAGCCTGTTGCCGTTGGCTTCGGCAGCGGCAATACGTATAAGCCTTGATTGAGCTGTAGCCGGGTTGCTGGTTCTATCTGCCTCGTCAACCGGGTATTAATTTAGGATTGCATGTTACTGACTTAATAAACATGTGGAATTGGTTTCATAAACTGGCTTCGCCGCCTCATTTTTATCGTCTGGCCGGGATTTTCAGCCCGTGGTTGCTATGGTCGTCACTGATCCTGATTGCAATCGGTACTTACGGCGGGCTGGTGCTGGCTCCGGCTGACTATCAGCAGGGCGAGGGGTTTCGGATTATTTATGTGCACGTGCCGAGTTCGTACCTGTCGACGATGATCTATGCCCTGATGGCCATCACCTCGGGTATCGGGTTGATCTGGCGTATCAAGCTGGCTCATGCGGTCGCCGCCAGCGCGGCGCCGATTGGCGCGTCGTTTACGGTGGTTTCGTTACTCACCGGTATGCTGTGGGGCAAACCGATGTGGGGTACCTACTGGGAATGGGATCCACGGCTGACATCCGAACTGATCCTGCTGTTCATTTACTTCGGATACATGAGTCTGCGTGCATCGTTTGAGGACATCGGCAAGGCCGATCGGGCTGGCGGTTTACTGGCCGTTGTCGGGGTGGTGAATCTGCCCATTATCCATTATTCAGTGATCTGGTGGAGCAGCCTGCACCAGGGGCCGAGTATCAAGAAACTTGATGCGCCGTCGATTTCCGGTGATATGTTGTGGCCGTTGTTGCTGCTGATAGCTGCCTCGACCCTGTTCTTTGGCGCCATACTGCTGTACCGCGCAAGGGCCGAGGTTCTTGATCGTGAGCATAATTCTCGCTGGGTGCAGGATCTGCTCGGCGAAAGACCAGGGGCAGGATAGAATGCAGGAGTTTCTTGCCATGGGCGGTTACGCCCAGTTTGTTTGGGGCGCTTTTGGCGTCTGGTTCGTGTGCATGATTTTTAATATTATAGCAGCGCGGCGCAGGTTCCGGTTCTCGGTTGAGCGGGCAACCATGGCAACGATGCGGCAGCAACATCGGATGAGCAGGAAAATGAAGCAAAATGAAGCAAGAAAATGACACCTAGAAAACAACGGATGTTGACCGTCGGCCTGGTTGTCGTCGGTGTTAGCCTCGCAGTCGCTCTTGCGCTGCAGGCATTTCAGGAAAACCTGCTGTTCTTTTACAGCCCTACACAGGCAATAGCCGGTGAGCCACCCGAGGGACGGAAATTTCGTCTCGGTGGATTGGTTGAACAGGGCAGCATGGCGAGGGAACCCGGCGAACTTAAAGTATCGTTTATCGTGACGGATCTGGAAAATACCATACCCGTATCTTATGCAGGGGTTTTACCCGATTTGTTTCGCGAAGGTCAGGGTGTAGTTGCTCACGGTTATCTGCAACCTGATGGAAGCTTTCTCGCTGAAGAAGTGTTGGCCAAACATGACGAAAATTATATGGCGCCGGAAGTTGCCGACCTGCTTGCCGAACAGGGGCATCCGGTCGATAACACGCGTGCCGGCCCGGAAAAAAACTGATTTCCTCTGTAGTTTCTGATGATCCCTGAACTCGGTCAACTTTGCACAACAATCGCCCTGTGTCTTGCGGGTGTGCAAACAATTTTTCCCCTGCTGGGCGCTCACCTTGACCGGAGTTCCTGGATGGCGGTCGCCAGACCGGCTGCCGCCGGGCATTTTGTTTTTCTGACCCTTGGCTTTGGTCTATTGACCTACTCGTTCATCATCAATGATTTCTCAGTGTTAATCGTCGCATCGACCTCCAACAGTCAATTGCCGATCCTGTATCGGGTGGCGGCAGTGTGGGGCGGACATGAAGGCTCCCTGATGCTCTGGGTGCTGCTGCTGGCTATCTGGACAATGGCGGTTTCGATATCGAGTCGCCAGTTGCCCGATTACCTGGCATCACGGGTCATCGGGGTCATGGGCTTTATCAGTGTCGGGCTGCTGCTTTACATTCTAAGTGTATCGAACCCGTTTCTGCGCCTCTTGCCGGTACCATTTGACGGCAACGACCTGAACCCGCTGCTGCAGGATCCGGCTATGGCTCTGCATCCACCGATGTTATACACCGGCTATGTCGGTTTTGCGGTTGCCTTCGCCTATGCAATTGCCGCAATGCTCGCCGGTCACGTGGACCAACAGTGGGCTCGCTGGGTGCGTCCGTGGACGACAGCTGCGTGGATGTTCCTGACGCTCGGCATCGCGCTTGGCAGCTGGTGGGCCTATTACGAACTGGGTTGGGGTGGCTGGTGGTTCTGGGATCCGGTCGAAAATGCATCGTTCATGCCATGGTTGATTGGTACGGCGTTGATTCATTCACTGGCCGTCACGGAAAAACGCGGCTTGTTCAAGGGTTCGACGTTGTTGCTGGCGATTGGTGCCTTTTCACTGAGCCTGCTAGGCACCTTCCTGGTTCGTTCAGGAGTGCTCGTTTCGGTACATGCTTTTGCCAGTGACCCGAAGCGCGGGGCATACATTCTTGGTCTGCTGGTCTTGGTGATCGGTAGCGCACTGTCGATTTATGCATGGCGTGCTCCGGGGCTTGATCGGAATGCCGGATTCAAGGCCGTCTCGCGCGAAACATTCCTGCTGGTCAATAACGTTCTGCTCAGTGTCGCTACCGGTTTGATTCTGCTCGGTACGCTTTATCCGCTGGTGCTCGATGCGCTCAACATGGGCAAGATTTCGGTCGGTAAACCTTATTTCGATACAGTGTTCATCATCCCTATGCTACCGCTGGTGATCATCACCGGTATCGGCATGCATGCAGCATGGAAACAAGCGGACACGGTACAACTGGTACGCCGGTTGCGCTGGCTGGTGATTAGCTCGCTAATAATCGGGGTCACGATGACTGCGCTTGCCTGGGGGACCGGGCCGGTGCTGACTTTCGTCGGAGTCGTAACCGGAATCTGGCTGGTGCTGGCTTCACTGCGAGACCCGGTCTTGCGACTCTTCGGTAAAGGGTCGCGGCTGACGGCAAGCATGATTGGCATGCAACTTGCTCATGCCGGTGTCGGCCTGTTTGTCATCGGCGTCACGGTTACTTCGACTTACAGCATTGAAACCGACCAGAGCGTCAGGATAGGCGAGACCGTTCAGGTGGCTGACTATTCGGTTACGTTTAACGATCTGCAGCAGATTCATGGCGTAAATTACACCGCGTTACTTGCCGATATCGAGATCAGACAAAATGACAGGATCATTGCGCATCTGAATCCCGAGAAACGGGTTTACCGGGTACAGAAGATGCCGATGACCGAGGCAGGAATTGATGTGGGTCTGGGTCGCGACCTGTTTGTCGCGCTGGGCGATGATCTGGGCGATAACGCCTGGAGCTTGCGGGTTCAGTACAAACCGATGATTCGTTTTATCTGGCTTGGTTGTATTGTCATGGCACTTGGCGGCCTGATAGCAATGGGAGACCGACGCTATCGTACGACCCTTTCCAGTGCAAGCCCGGCGGTTAAATCTGCCACGGCAGCCAGGTTGGAATAACGCACAATGAATCGATTCATAGTACCGATTGTCGGCTTCGCAATTCTGGTCATTTTTTTAATGGTCGGGCTGAACCGCGATCCGACTTTCGTACCGTCGCCTCTGATCGGCAAGCAAATTCCGACCTTTAGCCTGCCGCAGCTTGATGCGCCCGATAAAACTGTAACTGATGCAAACCTGCGTGGGCAATTCAGCATTCTTAACGTCTGGGCAACCTGGTGTTCGGGTTGCCGCCAGGAGCATCCGGTCCTGAACCGGATCGCTGCACAGGGCCAGGTGCCGATTTATGGTCTGAACTGGAAGGATGATGCCGGCCAGGCCGGCAACTGGTTGCAACAACTCGGTAATCCTTACACCGCCAATGCATTCGATAAGGAAGGCCGGGTGGCGATTGACTGGGGTGTTTATGGCGCGCCGGAGACTTTCCTGATCGCTCCCGACGGCACGGTTTTATACCGCCATATCAGTCCGATGAGCATGGCTGTCTGGAAAGCTGAATTTCTAACCCGCATTGCAGCCGCAAGCGGTGAAACACTGTGAATGCAGTACGTTTGCAGCTAGTCCTGATGCTCTGCTTCGGCCTGTGCAGTGCTTATGCACTCGATACCCATAAGCCGCTGAACAACCCGGAACAACAGGAATTGTATGAACGATTGACGAAGGAAGTTCGTTGCCTGGTGTGCCAGAACCAGGCGATTGGAGATTCGAGCGCGCCGCTTGCTGCGGATTTGCGTCGCGAAGTCTGGGAAATGGTTGCAGCCGGGCAAAGTGAGCAACAAATAAAAACTTTCCTGACCGATCGATACGGCGATTTTGTACTCTATAAACCACGCTACGCAGGGCCTGCAGCATTATTATGGCTGGCTCCGGGATTGCTGTTGCTGTTCGGTGGCTTTGTGTTGTGGCGTGTCGTACGCCGACGGATGACTTTGCCGGTTAATCTGGATAACGATGCAAGCGGTACCGATGCGCGCCAGCACAGCGGGGATTAACCAAGCGATGAACCTGTTTATTATTGCCGCAATTTTTTTGACTGGCCTTGCTGTCGCCATTGTCATCAGGCCGTTACTGAAAAAAACTGCCGATGCCCCGGCATCACTTGTTGCTGCACTGCTACTCGGCCTGACCTTGCCGGCTGCGGTGCTGGTGATTTATCTTTTTGCCAGCAATCATGACTGGTCGGCGCCTGCCTCGCTACCGGCACAACCCAAAATGAGCGGCGATGGCGGGGTGGGTGATCTTCCGCAGATGGCCAGTAAACTTGAAGACCGGTTACGCGCCGAACCAGGGGATGTGAATGGTTGGCTACTATTGGGTCGCACCTATGTACAACTACAACAGATTGCCGAATCACGTCGTGCCTACCGCCAGGCCATGGCCCTGGATCCAAGTACCGAAGCAATCCTCGGCGTAGCCGAAGCCGACATACTGCTTGACCGCGGCAACCTGATGCGTGATGCGGGTCGCCTGGTTGAAGAAGTACTGGTCAGCGACCCGCAAAACCCCAAGGCCCTGTTTTATGGTGGCATGGCATCGATGTTGCGCGGTGAAACAGATCAGTTTCGTGACCGCTGGCAGCGCTTGCTGGCCCTGTCGCCACCTGAAGAAATTCGTGCTGTGATCGAGTCGCAACTGGCACAAGTGGGTGTGGCAGCCGAGAATACCAGTACGACAGGGCAGGGCATTGATGTCAGCGTGTCGGTTTCAGAGCAGCTTGCCGAACGATTTAAACCAGGTGCTGTGCTCTATCTCATAGCGCGCGACCCGCATCAGCCCGGACCGCCTTTGGCGGTTGTCAGACAGGTTACAGATAGTTTCCCGGTGCGGCTGAACATTTCTGATGTCAATGCGATGAACCGCGGCAGCTCGCTGGCAACTTTGGCACAAATGCAGTTAATTGCACGAATCTCCGGCAGCGGCGAGCCAACGGCGCAACCGGGTGACCTGTTCGGTGAGAGCACCTGGAGTGCAAATGAGGCAACGGGAAAGGATATCTCGATTGTTATTGATCAAGTTATAGAATGAATTGATATTAAACCAGCCACTAATATTGTATGGTCATCCGGCATTAAATTTTGTTTTTCTAGTGAACAAATCGAGCCAGCAATAAAGCTCGTCAATTCGTTTTGTCACCAGTAGAATCTGTAAAGTCCATCAGGATGGAGTAGACATATTGATCATGCGAAATAAAAAATTATCAATATTATGTTTGATGATGGTGATTCTGATATCCGGCTTGCTGCAGGGTTGCCAAAGACTGTCATCAATGCTGCCCAACAATACGGCCTGGGAAGGACATCATATTGACGATTTGATTTTGTCCTGGGGGCAACCCGACCGGGTAGAACAATTGGGAGCCGACTATGTTGCCTATACCTGGGCAGGTGACGGAGCAAACTGCACACACACTTTTACAGCTAGTAATCAACGTATCAACGGATATTCAAGCAGTGATTGCAATGATTAAGCGAAGAGCAGTCACGAAAGGAATGATCCTGGCAACTCTTTGGCTCTTGTCAGGTGTCACATGGACGACAACAACTGCGCAGGTCCTGACGATTGAACCGGATACGCCTGTAATAGAGTCGTCGTGCCTGGCTTTTGGTGCAGCACCCGGATCAGGAGTGCAGGGTGATCCGGATTCCGGATTCCTTGGAACTTCTCCTTACATGGGTTTTATTTACAAGGATATCCCGGCATTCGACCTCACTGTCGGAGACATAGTCGCTTTCGATCTAAGTGCCGTTAATGATTTCGATGTTGAATTAGATATCGAGTTGGTTGCGACAACTGTAAACGGTGAAACTACTGAAGTGGGTCCGTTCACAAAAGTTGTCAGTAATACCTACACCCCGTTAAGTCCCCGTGGCGACACCATTAATGGCAACTTCGACCTGCGCTTTGTGGTTGATAATCCATTCAGCTTTGCCGGTGGGGGATTGATTATCCGCTTTGCCAATGGCTCGGTTGCCTACCGTGGCGACCTGACTTGTGATCAGGTTGGAGTTGTAGCTGAATCGACGGATACCAGTGGCTATTTCGTACTGGCCTTCTGGGCCGATGTTGATGGCATTTCTCCCTGGTCGCCAATACCGTCCATACCACTGCAACAAGAGTTTATTGGCGGTTTCCAGATTACAGACAGAGCCAATAACATGCTGCCCGCCACGGTAATACTTACCAGTGACACAGTCGATCAATCGGGTACACTGATATCCTCAGCGGCGGTGGGTAACCTGGTTACCTACCGGGTTAAAGCGCAAAACGTTGGACAGTCAGATGCCAGCGGCGTTGTCGTGACGGTGACCCCGGACGATCTGGTTGCATACCTGCAGTCCACAGCAGAGCCGGCCGCGGCTGCTGTACCGGCAGTCGGGCCGCCGGCGACGATTACCTGGTCGGTTGGTTCGCTGGCCGCCGGTGCGGAAGCGACGCTTGATATTGACCTGGAAGTTCTTTTTGCTGCCAACAACAAGACCATTACCCATTCAGCTACGGTGACCGGGGCTGACACTCCGACGGCCATTGGCGCTACATCGAATGCAGATACTGCTATTGTTGACCTGACGATTGATTTGCTGGAAAAGGGTGGCGGCAACTGTTTTATTGCCACCGCAGCCTACGGTTCTTATCTCGAACCCGAGGTGATGGTATTGCGGCAATTCAGGGATGATTATTTGCTGACCAACAAGCCGGGCCGGGCATTGGTTGCCTGGTACTATCGAAACTCACCCGAACTGGCCGCGCGAATCGCCGCCAATGAAAGCGAACGGGCCGTGGTACGCAGCTTGCTGACTCCCGTCGTGTATTGGCTGAAATATCCGTTGGCCGGTTGGCTGGTTTTACTTTCCTTCGGCCTGCTGCTTGGTTCCGGTCGCAAGGCAATGGGGTGGTCACGATGAATACTAAAAGCCTGCTGGTCGGGCTGCTGCTCGCCGCGCCTTTTACCGTCGACGCAGGCGGTCTGCCGACTAAAACCAGTGGTCCGTATCTCGGTTTGGGTAGCGGATATAGCAAGATTGATGCACGCAACGATTACCTTACTGTCAGCGATGAGGATCTTAGCTTCAGAGTCCTGGGCGGTTACCGGTTTGCGCAGATTCCGCAGATTCCGCTGCCGTTCAGCCTCAAGCTTGATCTTGGTTTTGATTTTGGCATTGAAGTCGCTTACGTGGACCTGGGTGAGGCTGAAGTGGCAGTTGGCGGTGTTGATGTCAGTATCGATTTGGATGCCGTTGCCGCCTCAGGGGTCGTTTACTGGCCGATAAACCCGTCCCTGGACATCGTTGCCAAAGCCGGCCTTTATGCCTGGGATGGAAAGGTCAAAGCACTGGACACCGAGTTGCTGGATGACAGCGGAACCGACCTGTCGTTTGGGTTGGGAATTGCCTGGCAAACAGGCACCGGATTCGGCGCACAATTCGAAGTCGAGAGCCTGGATGCACTGGATGGTGTCTGGGTTGCAACGCTGTCGGCTACTTACCAGTTCAAATAGGGGTGGATTCAGCTTAATAGCCACTACCCGGGGTTAGCACCAGATCCTCTATTTAACATAATATACATTATACGCTTATTGGTCATATAGCAGTTTTCCACTATTTTCCAAGTTTTTTAGTTATTTATAGGCTATATATAAGGTATTACCTGAATATTAGCCCCGGAATACCCGTTAATAGACGGCAGACAATTCAAAGCGCAAACCGATTACCAGCGCGTTATCCAGCCCGCCAACGATACCCGGATTGATGATGTATTGAATGCTGGGCTGTAAAGCCAGCCAGTTGCTAATTTGAGCGCGGTACGTAAGTTCCAGGTTGGTTTCTGCATGGGCTACCGCATCGCCGGCTTGCTCTGCAACCCGTTTGCCCGCGCCGCCGATAAATACCGATGCAACTGCCAGACCGAGCTGATCTTCGCTCCTGGCCGGTATCAGCCCGGTATAAACCAGGCCCGCTCCCAGGTAAGACTGTAAAAAGTTGATATCCGAGTTGTCCGCATAGCCGTAGCGAAACCATCCTGTAAGACCCGTTCCATTGTTACTGGCCTGGTACAAATCCCCGGAAATAAAGCCATATGCGCCCCAATTGCCATCTTCGAGAACAGCCGGATTTTCCAAGCTTTCAAATGTGGGTGAATAACGCCAGGCCCCGACAGCGTAGCGAATTCTGCTATTTGGCCGGTAATTGATCTCGGAAAGTAACAGGGTTCCATCCCCCAATGACAAAGAGTTGCTGTCGGGATTATCAGGATTGTGGGGAACTGCATCAAACAAGCCGATACGAAAATGCCAGCTGTCATCCGGGATGATTTCAAATTCAGCACCCAGGGATGAAGCAGGGAAAACCGAGGGCCCGTTAGCGCCCGTTTGCGAAAAATCCGGACCAATACCGTGGGAACTGTTTATAAAAAGTCCGGCCGGTTCAATGGCGTCAAAGTTGGAATTCAAATCAATCAAACCAGCCTTGAACGTAGCAATTTCCGAACCCAGATCGTGGTAATACCATGCCTCAATCATGCGCAGAACTTCACCGCTATCGATATTGGATGCGCCCTGAATATCACCGACCAGGGTCTCGCTCAGAACATTATTATTCGTATATAAACCGTAAAGAAAAAGCGTGCCGTTAAAGATTTGCGCATCAAACTGCAAATCAGTATTGCTAAGATATTCTGAGCCGGTATCCAAACCGCCGGTGGTGTTACTCCAGGCTTCTCCGGTGTACACAGCTTGAAAAGTAAAAGGCTTTTCTGCGCAAAGAACAGCTTGCGAACTCATAACAAACATAAGCATGCAGGTTGATAGCATGGTCAGAGGCGACAATATTCCTATAAATTTTTTTACGTGCATTTTGTGAAAATAATTCCGCATGTTAATTAAGAAAAGTGCATAAATTAATGTGCCAAAGAAATTTTTCCATAGCATTTTCGAATTAAATATGTATAAAAATAACATTTGCTCGCAGTGTGGTTTAATGCCTGATCTGGTTCTGCATCACCCCAATATAGCATTCGCTGCAAACCCCCGGCAGAGTGGTTAAAATGTACCCATGACTATTAACATACCTACGCTAATCTCCTCAATTTTGACGCTTATGCTTTTTGTCGTGTGCGTCATTATCCATTATGAGGGGCTGCACGCATTGACTTGCTGGGACTCGCTTGCTGTGATACGCCCAAGACGACGTATTATGATTATAATCTGCGCTCAGTTCTTTCTGCATCTCATCGAGATATGCATCTTCGCAGCAGGATTTTTTCTCCTTGCTGATGTGCCTGAATATGGGGCGCTACTCAGTGTAGTTGACAGTGAATTTTCATCGATTCCACCCGGCCACTATGGTGACTACTTCTATTTTTCTGCCGTGGTATATACAACACTGGGCATGGGTGAGATTGTTCCCGTCGGTCCAGTCAGGATACTGGCAGGCATGGAAGCAATCGGCGGTCTGTTGCTGATTGCCTGGTCAGCTTCATTTACATTTATAGAAATGCAGCGCCACTGGCGCAGTAACTAATGCCTGATGAACTTTGTGACGAGGTCGGTAAAATCAGTAAACACCCCGTCCACGCCCAGTTGGTCTATAAAAATCTGCAGTAACGAATCCAGACTATCGCAGTTCTGCGGCAGATCATCCAGCCGAAAGGTATAGGGATGAACTTGCAGCCCAACAGCCTGTGCCATGGAAACAAGATCCGAGACATCGTGGTGTCCATCCGTATTGAATGCACGTAATATTAATTTTATCGACGGACCGATGCCGTCAGCATAGTCAGAAATTTCACGCAATAAAGATTCATCAACAGATGTACCACTGCTTAGTAGCTGGATAATCGGCAGGTCTGGTCCGCTACGTTGGCGAATCTTTTTCAGGGTATCTGCATCAAAACATTGCAGAAAAATCCGACTGCCCTCCTCCAGGTAGCCATGCTGATCGAGAGCATCAATAACCAGTGATGGAAGATCAAGCCCTTGTTTGGTATGCCATTCGGGGGATTTTATTTCAGGGTAGATGCCAACCTGACGACCTGTGCTGGAGTTCAGCCCCCTGATCAACCGGATTTCCTCATCGAGTGTAACAACACCAAATGTGCCGGCTGATCTTGGAAAGCGATTCGGGTATTTTTCAACTCCGGTGACCGGATTAATTCGCTCCCCGAAGCGTAGTGTACGAATTTCGGCAAGATCAAAATCAATACAGTAAAAATGACCATCATCACGCATTCGTTGCGGAAATCGTTCGGCTACATCAGAAACATCGTCAAGCCATAAATCATGCAGAATCAGCAAGGCGCCGTCGCGGCTGGCAACAATATCCTGTTCAAGATAGTCAGCGCCCATGCCATGAGCCAATGCTTTGGCGGCCAGGGAATGTTCAGGCAAGTATCCGCTTGCACCTCGGTGGGCGATGATTAGCGGAATTCTTGCCGGTGTGTTCAACCCATCTCCGCATGTATGAACGGTGTTAGCACCTGGTTACTCGTCTTCTACACCAAGTCGCCTGTGCATGATCGGGCTCGTGGTGGTGTACTGAAGGTGGATCTTTTTGTCCGGTTCGATAATAGACTTGGCGGCAAAGGCTGCCAACGCAGCTTCATGAAAACCGCTTAGTATCAGCTTCTTTTTGCCCGGATAACTGTTTATATCACCAATGGCAAAAATTCCCGGTATAGCCGTCTCAAAACGCTCGGTATCGACGGCGATGGTTTTACGGGATATTTCCAGGCCCCACTCAGCAATCGGGCCTAATTTTGGTGACAACCCGAAAAAGACCAGCAGCGCATCTGCCGGCAGGGTCTGAATCTCGTCATCCGCTCCCTTGATATCGACAGAAACCAGCCGGTTCTCCTCAAGGCCCAGAGCGACGAGAGTGGCACTACGGATGATGGTTGCCTGATCCTGGTCGACCAGGCCTTCCAGGGTATCGACCGAGGCTTCAACACCCCGAAAATCTTCACGCCGGTGCACGAGGGTCAAAGATTCAGCCCTGGGAGCCAGTTCATTGGCCCAGTCAAGCGCCGAATCACCGCCGCCCAGGACGATGATTTTTTTGTCGTGAAATTGGGACGGATCCCTGACCCGGTAGAATAGTTGCCGGTCCTCAAGGTCTTGCGCCTCTGGCTGGCGTAATTTACGGGGTTGAAATGATCCGACGCCACCGGCAATGAATACGGTCCTGGCGTCAAATACCTTGTCGGCATTCGTCACCACCCTGAAGCCGCCCTGTTCCTGTGCGCTGACCTCGATTACCTCCTCACCAAGGTGAAACCCGGCGTTAAAGGGTTCAGCTTGTTCCATAAGGGCGTCAACCAGCCCTTGCCCGGTACACATCGGGATGCCGGGAATGTCGTAAATCGGTTTGTCAGGGTACAGTTCGGTGCATTGTCCGCCCACCGTTGGCAGGGTATCGACAATATCCGGTTTAATGCCAAGCAGTCCCAACTCAAAAATCTGGAATAAGCCCGATGGCCCTGCGCCAATAATTAGCGCATCTGTTTTAATCGTCATTAGTGCTTCCGTAGGCGCGGCGCGGGACCTGTATCGTCCGTTGATATTTCATAAGGCGGACGCGATTCTACTTGAGTCCCCTACTTGCAACAAGAAAAAGTATTCATTGGGCCGGCTAGTCCAGGTTGAAATCAATCGTTTCCCACTTAGCGGTATGTTCATTTCTGGCCAAGCGTTTGATAGAACTGATAATAGTGCGCTCATTCCATTCAATTACGTCGTCACAGCGCTCGATGACGGGTTTGTCGATAGACACGGTAGCGCCGAAGGCCTGAACACCCAGCACCGGTTTTTTCGACGCCTGCGCGTAGTCCAGCTGGAAGCCAATCAGGCTGGGGTTTTCGGGGTGGATGGCTAGCGGCAGGATCACGACTTCGGCCTCTTTTATTTGGTTGCGCAGCTCCTCCTTAATGGCTTCACCACCGCCGCTGGATGGCATATTGTCAGGATTGCTCAAATTCGTATAGAAAAAGTTATTACGACTTTCCAGGTACTCAAAGACGCGTCGATAGTCCTCATTCTCCTGGAACAGGTGTGTGACAAATATTCGAAAAGGGTTACTTTCGGACACTGCGAACCTCCCGCATTCCTCAGAATGCTGCAGAGTGTAGCTCAGCTTGTGCTCACTCTCTATCGGCTAATCTCATAGTGGTCGTATGCAAGGGGGCCATGCAAGTATTAAACTCTCGGCATGCGTCTTCTGGTTTACAATATACGCTATGCCGTCGGCGCCGGACCGACGCCACGAATACCCGTGCCAGGTGCCGGATACCTGTTCGGCAACCCGGGTAATCTGACCAGCATCACCAGTTTTATCAAATCTATTGACCCCGATATTGTCGGGCTCATTGAAGTTGATATTGGTTCAATGCGTAGTGGTCGTACCAACCAGGCCGATGCGATTGCAGACTCTCTCGGTCATTTTTCAGCTTATGCCTGCAAGTATGGCGAGGAATCAGTAAATCAACTGATTCCGATTCTACGCAAACAGGGCAACGCTTTTCTGGCCGCCCCGAGGATAACCGGTGAGCGTTTTCATTATTTTGACCAAGGCATCAAAAAACTGATTATCGAACTTGAGCTTGATGATGTCGCGATCTTCCTCGTCCACTTGTCGCTGAAATATCGACATCGGCATTTCCAGTTACGACACTTGTATGAACTGGTGAAGAAAAGCAATAAACCGGTAATAGTAGCCGGCGATTTCAATACCTTCTGGGGTAAAAATGAAATTTTTCTTTTTTTGCAGGCTGCGGGCCTGAAAAGCGCAAACGTTTTAAGCGCTCCAACTTATCCGAGTCGTTCGCCGCGCATGGAGCTAGATTTTATACTTTATGGTGAAGGTATCGAGGTCACTAATTTTGAGATTGTTGACGTTGGTTTTTCGGATCATTTGCCGCTGATCTGCGACTTTGAAATTGTGAGGACAGAATGACGGTACCATTAAGTTTCATACTGCAAAAAAACCTGCCCGATTTTATTCACTGGCGAGTTGAGTATTCACCTGACCGGGTGGTCTGGCTGGGTCTTGATAAACAGGGCGCATCTGCGAATGTACTTTCCAGTGAAGTGCTGACCGAGTTTGAGAGTATTATCGATCTGCTGGTCGCAACTCCCCCGGCGGGTCTGGTCATACACTCGCTGAAAAGCAATGGTTTTATTTCCGGAGCTGATATAAATGAGTTCCCTGCAATCGCCAGCCAGGGTGATGCCTACACCCTGTTGCGTCGATCCCATGATCTGCTGGAACGGTTTGAGTCACTGCCCTGCACATCCGTAGCGATGATCGACGGATACGCGCTTGGCGGGGGTCTGGAACTGGCTATGGCCTGCGATACGCGTGTCGTCGCTGATGAAGACAAGCGCACGCTGGGTCTGCCGGAGGTGCAACTTGGTCTCCATCCTGGCTTTGGGGGGACGGTACGTGCCGTACGCCTTGCCGGTACCAGTCATGCCCTGCCCCTCATGCTAACCGGTAATTCCATAACTCCGCGCAAGGCCCGCAGGATCGGTTTGGTCGATAAGGTAGTAGAACGCAGTAAACTGCTGGAAACGGCTGCAATGGCGGCGCGTCGTCGACCACCACGACGGCGCCGCAGTTTGCTTGAGCGGGTTGCGCAGCATGCATTAATCAGGCCTGTCATGGCTAAACGCATGCGGGCAGAAGTTGCGCGTCGAGCCAGTCCGGAGCATTACCCGGCGCCTTATGCGGTGATAGATCTCTGGGAGCAGCATGCTGCTTCTGCTGCCGCTTTCGATGCTGAAGCGCGGTCATTCGCAAAACTTATCGACACCGACACTTCCCGCAACCTGGTTCGGGTTTATTTTTTGCAGGAACATTTGAAGCGTTCTGCTGAGGGTGTGAATGTTGCTGGCAAAGCGACGCATATTCATGTCGTGGGTGCCGGAATCATGGGTGGCGACATCGCGGCATGGTGTGCATTGCAAGGGCTGTCGGTAACACTGCAGGATCGTGAGTTGCGTTTTATTGAACCGGCTCTGAAACGTGCGGAAAAGTTATTTGCCAAACGGCTGAATTCCGATAACCAGATTGCTGCTCGCCAACGTCTCACGGCTGACGTAGACGGTACCGGCGTTCCTCAGGCTGACATCATTATTGAAGCCATTTTCGAGGATAGAGAGGTCAAGCGGGCTTTATTTGCGCAACTTGAACCGCGGATGAAGCCCGGTGCCGTGCTGGCAACCAATACTTCAAGCATACCACTGGAACAACTGGCGACAAATCTTGCCGAACCCGGCAGGCTCATCGGGCTGCATTTCTTCAACCCGGTGGCGAAACTGCCGCTAGTCGAAGTCGTACAAGCTGAATCGAGTACCGAGGAAGCGCTCTCGACCGGTCTGTCTTTTGCTCGCCAGATTGGTAAATTACCGCTCCCCTGTCGCAGTTCCGCCGGTTTTCTGGTCAACCGAATACTCGCACCTTACATGGCAGAGGCACTCGACCTGGTTGCCGAAGGCGTGCCGTTGGCTGAAATAGACCATGCAGCAGTCAGCTTTGGGATGCCAATGGGTCCGATCGAACTCATCGATTCGGTCGGTGTCGATGTGGCTTTGCACGTCGCTGAGATTCTGTCACCGATCGTCGGCCGACCGATTGCCCCTGAATTGAAGAAACTTGTCGATCAGGGTCGCCTTGGCCAGAAGACCGGTCATGGCTTCTACCAGTATCATGAGCGCAAGCCGGTGAAACCCGCGGTTACGGCCACAACTGGCAGCAGCGAGGTTCAGGAACGGCTAATGCTTTCGTTAGTCAATGAGGCGGCCCAGTGCCTGGCGGATAAGGTGGTTGACGATCCGGAACTGGTTGATGGCGGAGTCATCTTCGGTACCGGGTTTGCCCCTTTTCGCGGCGGCCCGCTTAATTATGCCAGGCAGCGCGGTATTGACGATATAGTCACCAGCCTGACTGATCTGGCCGGACGTTTTGGTAAACAGTTCAAACCATCTTCGGCCTGGGCAAATTTAGACGACTAAATGCGACAGAGTTGGTTCCGCCAACCATTGCTTGCGGTTAGACTTCGCCGTTCGGAGAGTTACCAATCTGCATTACTACCAGTTTATGAGCGAGACAATTTCAATAATCGAGATACTCAAAGGCTTCACAACACTTGACGGGCTGAAGCATGAAAATCTGACCGCGCTTGCCAGGAAGACACGGATCAATGATCTTGCGGTCGGGCAAGTATTGTTTAATGAAGGCGACCGGGAAAAACGCACCTTTTACCTGCTGGCCGGCCAGCTTGAGCTTACTGACAGGAACGGTTCCAGCACAATACTGGAGGCCGGATCGAATGAGGCCCGCAACCCGCTCGTGCCCGTCTTGCCGCGCCGCTATAAGGCCACAGCCAGGTCTGCGGTTAAATTCATTTCAATCGATACCGATTTGCTGGATGTCATGCTGACCTGGGATCAGAGCGGCAACTACGAAGTAAACGAATTAGAGGAAACTGATAATCCCGGTTCTGGTGACTGGATGACCAATCTGCTGCAAACGAAAGTATTTCACCGTATTCCCCCCAGTAATATTCAGGCAATTTTCATGCGCATGCAGCAGGTTAGTTTCAGCGCCGGTGACACGATCATCAAGCAAGGTGATGAAGGTAATTTCTTTTATGTAATCATAAAAGGGAATTGCACGGTAACTCGTGAAACGCCGTTAAGCAAAGACGGTATTAAGCTCGCTGAACTGCAGACGGGCGATACCTTCGGTGAAGAAGCATTAATCTCGGAATCTACCCGCAATGCAACTGTGACCATGCACACTGATGGCTCGCTCATGCGCTTGAGCAAAGGTGATTTTAAAGAGTTGCTCAACGAACCGATGAGCGATTGGGTCGACTACGATGAAGCCAGGAAAATTGTTGCCAATGGTGGTCACTGGCTCGATGTGCGATTACCAAGTGAGTTTGAAGCATTTCATGAAGAAGGTGCTATCAATATCCCACTTTATTTTATTCGCTTGAAACTGAAGAAACTGGATCCGAAAAAAACATATGTATTGTGTTGTGATACCGGAAGACGCAGTTCTGCCGCAACATTCATCCTGAATGAGCGAGGGTTTAATACCTGGGTATTGCGCGGCGGGCTGAATAACTATCGGGCTGATATCCAGTAAAGAATTTAAACAGCAGCCGAACTGACTCTGATTGCAGTTTAATCGTTCCTGCTGGTTACATCGTATGGGTTGGTTTGTCGCCGCCTAGTGTTCCAGCCAGGTAATTCTCTATTTTTTTCTGTGTTGTGCCGCCATCCTGATCGCTGAATTGCACGCCAATCCCCGCTGTTCTATTCCCCTGCGCACCCTTGGGAGTCAACCAGATTACCTTACCGGCGACCGGAATTTTTTCCTCCTCATCCATCAGGTTCAGCAGCATGAAAACCTCATCACCGAGGCTGTAGCTGCTAGCGGTCGGAATAAAGAGCCCGCCATTCGCCACAAAAGGCATATATGCAAGATATAACGCGCTCTTATCCTTGATTGTAAGGGTTAGTAAACCTGGTTTTGCCATACCGTTAGCCGTTAAAAACTGTAATAGCCATGTTCATGAGTCCGCAACTATTCCCCTGCATACCACCGGGTCAGGACATCGGTCAGATGCAATTCAAGATTCAACCCTGAACCCTGACTGCGGCGCAATTCGCCAATCTGGCGCAAAACCGCGAAGGACGACTCAATGTTTAGCGTTTCCCCGGATTTTTGCAAGCGGCTAACTTCAGGTTTTGTTATTAATTCTTGCTTATGGCGACTGATGTGCGTGCGGATTTCCGCACTCAGTTGATTAAACAGCCAGCGCAGGCAGGGTTCCTGGTCATATTTAGCCCAGCGCCGGGCTACATTCGCCGGGGTTTTAGTGCGCCGCTGTAATGCAGAGAGATCGCTGGCCATCTTCGCGACGAGTTGAGGAAACTCGTTTTGCTGGTATTGCAGCGCCGCCAACGGAGCACCGGAGCTAAGTTCCAGCGCGGCTTGCCAGTCTACGTCAGGGTTCAGGTCCTGTAGCCAGTTTCCTGCTGCCAGGCGATCCGGCAAGGCTACCCGGATCCGCTGACAGCGGCTGACGATAGTGGCAGGCAGACGTGACAGCGTATCGGCGACCAGGATGAGATAACTGTTGCTGGTCGGTTCTTCCAGGGTCTTGAGCAGGCAATTTGCTGCAGGTATCGTCATCGCCTGAGCCGGTGCAACGATAACCACTTTGGCGCCGCTTTGGTGGCTCGTCAGGGTCAGGAACCTGAGCAATTCACGTACCTGATCAACCGAGATCGTCTGCTTGTCTTCCAGCGGCTGTAACAGCTTGAAGTCCGGATGTACGGGCAGCAACTCTTCGGCAATCCGATCCGAATCCAGCTGGGCCGGATCCGGGCTCCCGGTGGTCAGATCGAGCAATCGCAGCATCAGCCAAAATGCCAGCAACCGGCGACCTACCCCGATGGGTCCGTGAATCAGCAGTGCGTGCGGCAACTGACCGCGCTCAAGCAGCGTTGCCAGCCGATCAGATTCCTCTAAAAGCCATGAAGGAAGATTCATAAGTGTATGTTTAAAATAGTTTTATAATAAGTTTTTAAAGTCTTTCAGACAGTACGGTGGCGATCTTTGCCTGCACCTCTGCAAGTGATCCGGATGCATCGATGAGTGCAATGCGTGCCGGCTCATCGGTGGCGCGTTGCCGGTATTTTTCACGAACCCGGGCAAAAAATTCTGCTTCTTCAACCTCAAACCGATCCGAGACGCCACGCGCGCCACAGCGTGCCGTGGATATTTCCGCTGGTGCGTCCAGCAGGATCGTCAGGTCGGGCTTAAGACCCTGTAAGACGAATTGCTCAAGAGCGGCTATATCACGGTCCGCCATGCCCCTGCCCGCCCCCTGATAGGCATAGCTGGCATCGATGAAGCGATCACAGACTACCCAGTCACCCCGTTGCAGTGCAGGGAGAATAACCTGTCCCAGGTGATCGGCACGGGCGGCGAACATCAGCAGTAATTCACACTGAGTGGCCATGCTGCCGTATGCAGATGCCAGTAATACATCGCGGATTTGCTCGGCGATGGGCGTACCCCCCGGCTCACGGGTCATGACAACAGTCTTGCCGGCGGCCTGCAAACAATCGGCAATAAACTGCAAGTTGGTGGATTTCCCAACTCCTTCGGAACCCTCTACAGTAATGAACTTGCCGGTTGTTGCCGTCATCAGTGTCACCTGCCTCGTCCCTTTTGCCGCTTCAAAATCGCCAGATAGCGGGCTACAGCAGCGTTATGCTCCTCCAGGGTGGCAGTGAAATGGTGACTGCCATCGCCATTGCCGGTTGCTACAAAATAGAGCGCCCCACCCGGCGCAGGATGTGCCATAGCCTGCAGGGCACTTTTGCCGGGTAGCGCGATCGGCGTTGGCGGCAAACCTTTGCGAACATAGGTGTTGTAAGGAGTATCGGTTTTCAGGTGGCGGCGCACCAGGTTGCCATCGAAAGACTGGCCCAGACCGTAAATAACTGTCGGGTCGGTCTGTAGCAGCATGCCTTGCTCGAGTCTGCGGAGGAATACACCAGCGATCTGCGCCCGTTCCTCACTGAGCGCCGTTTCCCGTTCGACAATTGAGGCCAGGATCAGGCCCTGATAAGGGCTCTCCAGCACGGCGTGTGGTTCGCGACCGGACCAGGCCTGGTTCAGTTGGGTAATCAGTAATTCATGTGCCTGACGCAGGAGTTCGAGATCCGACGTACCACGTGGAAAGTGATAGGTGTCAGGAAAAAATAATCCCTCGGGATGCGGATAGTCCAGGCCTAGCAGATGAGTCAGATCCTCAACCGAATCTGGTTCCACGCTATGGGCTATGGCGGGATGGCGGGCCAGGGCCTGCAGCAGCTCGGCGACCGTCCAGCCTTCAATAATAGTCATCGAGTACAACTTGACCCGGCCGGTAACCAGCATGTCGAACAACGTGTCAGGTGTGGTGCCGGTCTCAAGCGCATACTCGCCGGCCTGAATGCGCCCTGCGAGTCCGGAAACCCGCCCATAACCGGAAAAAACCGCCGGTGCCTGGAGTATCCCCTGGCTGGCCAGCAATTTGGCAACGCCCTGCAAAGATGTGCCGCGCTCAACGACCAGGGTATATTCATCTGCGGCGATATTTAATGGAGTTGCCAGGTAATCCTGCAACCACAGGTGAGTACTGCCTAAAGCAAGCGCAATCAATAAAATTGCCAGCAGACAGTGCTTCATGGGCCGGCACACTCACTGATACCCGCACCGGCGAGTTCCGCCATCAGGCTGCGCGTGACCGCCCCCACCGGATAGGTTCGGTCAGCTATGCGCCGCACCGGCCAGAGTCCGATCAGGCTATTGGTTACAAACAGCTCATCGGCAGCGCCCAGGTGGTCGCGCGGCACGGCTTCGGCACGCCACTGCAAACCGATCCGTGCGGCTCTTTCTAATACAATTCTTCGCATAACTCCGTTTATGCCACATGTTGTCAGGTCTGGTGTGACAAGAACGCCATGGCGCACCAGAAACAGGTTGGACATCGTACCGCAAATAACATATCCATCTGTGGTGCTCATCAGACCTTCGGTGATAGCCGTATCTTCCCATTCTGCGCGCGCGAGTACCTGCTCCAGCCGTCCAAGGGTTTTCAGCCCGGCAGTAGCCGGACTGTGTCCAATGGAGGTTGAACAATGCCGCACAACAATGCCATCAATATACTTTGTTCGAGCCGGAGGCACACCCGGTAACAGGCCGAGCAATCGCGATGAAGTCGCTGTAACGGGCGGTGCATAGCCCCTGTGCCCGGTGCCGCGGGTTAAAATAATCTTCAGCGTTGCATACTCAGACTCTTTCACGAGATCACCGGCTTCATCAGCAAATAATTCCCGCTCAGGCGCTGGAATGTTGAGTTGCCTGGCACCGTTCAACAAGCGATCCAGATGATAGTCAAAAAACCGCAATTGCCCGTCGCGTACCGCGATTGTTTCAAACAAGCCGTCAGCATAGGTAAATCCACGGTCATCAACCGCGATCCGATCGCCGGCTACACCATCAATCAACCAGTTATGCATCTTTACAGGCATGCGAGGTCAGGTCAGCTTGTGTCAGGGCAAAAAGCAGGCCTTTTGCCTTGGCTCGCGCCTCTGTCAGTTCTTGTTCCGGCACGGAATCAGTGACAATACCGCAACCCGTCAATAAGGAAAGTTCATCACCAATCATCGTGATACAACGAATCAGGATACTCAGATCACCGCTGCCGTCACGGTTTATATACCCCATGGCACCGGTATAAAGTCCCCGAGGCCGTCCTTCCAGTTCATTGATGATTTCCATACAGCGTACTTTCGGGCAACCGGTGATGCTGCCGCCAGGGAAAACAGCTGAGATTGCTGTGCCCGGTGTCGTTCCCTCGACCAGTTGTCCGCGGATGTTCGACACAATATGGTGAACGTGTGCATAGGACTCTACAACCATGTATTCGTCCACCCGGACACTTCCCGGACGACAGATACGTCCGAGGTCATTACGTTCAAGATCAATGACCATGACATGTTCCGCGCGTTCTTTCGGATTATCCAGCAACTCGGCCCGGTTAGGCACATCGTCACCACCCGCTGAAGGTCGAGGGCGGGTTCCGGCTATCGGTCTTGTTTCAACGCAATCCTTATCAATATGCAACAAACGTTCAGGTGAAGAACTGATCACGGCAAGATCATCAAAAACTGCAAGTCCTGCAAACGGCGCCGGGTTAGTGTTTCGCAACCGCTCATAAATATCAATCGGCTGCGTACCGGGTTGCAGGTTACCGCGCCATTGGCGAGACAGGTTGGCCTGAAAAATATCACCGGCAACGATATACCGCTGGGCATCCCTGATGGCATTAAGAAAATTCTCCGGATTCTCTTCCGTTAGCTCACCGTTCAAAGCGCTTGCAAGTTGGCCGTTACCGGGGGCGCTGGTTGCGGACAACGTGTCAAGGTCATGCCGGATGTGTTGAACTTCAGCATCAAATCCTGCCTCGGCAGTAATCCAGGCCTGCCGTTCTTGGTGATCACGAATAATTGCAATCGGCACACGTGACGCAATTGCAACAGGACAATCCTGCCGGGTTTCCAGTTCGAGTATCGGTTCTATTTGCTGTGCCAATTCATAACCGAGCAACATGAACCAGCCACCGCTAAACGGTAGATCGCAGTTTTGCGTAGCAGGTATCGATTCCTCACACCACCAGCTGTCAAAAGCGTCAAGGAAATCGGCAGCAGCAGCAGAAGTATGCCCGCACAAAGAAAAATCCGGGTTAAGGCGCAGGGATTCCTGTGGGTAAGCAAATAACAGGTCGTAACGGCCAAGCGCAGAACCGTTTGCAACACTTTCCAGCAGATATGGATAGCGGGACGGATTCAGGCGATGCAGTGCTGCGAGATTTGGCGGCCATGCAATGGCAGTTTTAATCACGCATTGAGCTGCGGGTTTCATCCTGGGCTCACCCTGTTCAGGTCTGAACCATGCGCCGATTTACCTGTGAGAGTACTTAAATCCACTCGCACAAGATAGCCGGTTCCTGTCCCTTTATCGATCAGATCCGGGTAAAAATCAGGCTGCCGTTGGTGCCACCGAAGCCGAACGAATTAGTCAAAACCGACTTGATTTCCATCCTGCGCGCCTCTCCGGGCACGTAATCAAGATCGCACTGCGGATCCGGATTAGTTAAATTGATGGTGGGCGGCGCGACCTGATCAACAATCGACATGACGCTGAAAACAGCTTCTATTGCGCCGGCGGCACCGAGCAGATGACCGGTTGTAGATTTTGTTGAACTGATGGCAACCTGCTGGGCATGCCTCCCGAATACAGATTTAATGGCACATGTTTCAGCTATGTCGCCGAGCGGTGTCGAGGTTCCGTGGGCATTGATGTAGCTGATGTCGTCAAGATCCAGACCTGAATCCTGTACCGCCGAGCGCATGCACAGAACTGCACCAGCACCATCTTCAGCAGGTGCGGTAATATGGTGTGCATCACCGCTCATGCCAAACCCGGAAACTTCGGCAAGAATTTCGGCACCACGTTTCTGCGCCGATTCATACTCTTCAAGAACCAGGCAGGCGCCGCCGGCAGCAAGGACAAAGCCATCACGATCGATATCCCATGGGCGACTTGCCGCCTGCGGGTCATCATTACGTTTGGATAAGGCGCGCGCTGAACAAAAACCACCAAGCCCCAGGATTGTAATGGGTGCTTCACCCCCTCCGGCCAGCATTGCGTCAGCGTCACCATAGGCAATTGTACGAGCAGCAATACCGATGCTATGTGTTGCGCTGGTGCAGGCGGTTACCAGGGCGATATTAGGACCCTGAAAACCATGGCGTATCGAAATATGCCCGGAAATCATATTGATGATACTGCCGGGCACAAAAAAAGGTGAAATCTTGCGCGGAGATCCGGAATCAGCGTACTTTTGATAATTCTGCTCGATGGTGTGCAGCCCGCCAATGCCAGAACCCATAGCGACGCCGACCCGCGAACCCGGGTAAAAATCTGTTGATATAGCGGACTGTTCGACAGCCTGTTCGGCAGCGGCAATTCCGTAATGAATGAACGGATCTACCTTACGAACCTCCTTGGCAGCCAGGTATTTTGTGGCATCAAAATCCTTGATGCAGCCTGCGAAGTTTGTGCTGAAGCCCGTTGCATCGAAATCCTCAATTGGCCCGATGCCGCTGCGGCCTTCAACCACATTATTCCAGGCAGTTCCCACATCGTTCCCGACCGGGGAAATGAGACCTAAACCTGTTACGACAACACGTCGTTTGGTCATAGCATATCTTCAAATGAATGTCAGACAGTCGCACCAGGCGAACTGAACCCGCATCCAGCGCAGGTTCGAAAATCAGGCTGCGTCTGAACGGGATTTTATGAAATCGATGGCCTGTTGAACGGTTGTTATTTTTTCCGCATCCTCATCAGGAATTTCGGTTTCAAATTCCTCTTCCAATGCCATGACCAGTTCAACCGTATCGAGCGAATCAGCGCCAAGATCATCGACGAAAGATGCTGCGTTGGTAACTTCATCCTCTTTGACGCCGAGTTGTTCGGCTACGATGTTCTTAACTTGTTCCTCAATGCTGCTCATACTATTTTCTTCCTCTCTTATTGAAAGAGTATTTACTTAGTGTAATCCGGGAACCGGACTCGCCGGCGGGTATTTTAAGGGAATGTTAACGACCGTGCTACTATTGTTCCAAGTTTCATCAAGTATCTTTTTGTGAGAATTATTACCTGTTAAATCATGTGGATACATTTTTTTATATAGCCAGCCCGAGTCATCGAATGCCTGCCAGTGGGTCGCTTTCAGGAATAAATGCCTGTGACTGGCTGCTTTCAGAGCCGGTCTACATCGCCATACCGCCGTCGATGCGGATGACTTCTCCTGTGACATAATCGGAAGCTGGCCCGGAAAGAAAGACTACCACGTTAGCAACATCTTCGGGTGAGCCGAGTTTTTGCATGGGTATCTGTTGTTCGAGTTGCAACTTGGTGTCGTCACCCAGCGAATCGGTCATAGCAGTCTGGATAAATCCGGGTGCTATGGCATTAACGCAGACTCCGCGTGATGCAAATTCACGCGCTGAAGATTTGGTAAAACCAATCACACCGGCTTTTGATGCAGAGTAGTTGCACTGACCGGCGTTACCTGTGATGCCAACAACTGATGCTACGTTGACGATCTTGCCGCTACGTTGTTTGAGCATGATGCGGGCAACGGCTTTGGTGCAATTGAACACACCCTTGAGGTTGATTCCCAGCACCAGGTCCCAGTCCTCTTCTTTCATGCGTAGCAGCAGGTTATCCCGGGTTATGCCCGCGTTGTTGACCAGAATGTCGATGGAGCCAAAGTCTTTGTGGATTTGTTCAATACCTTGAGTGATCTCGGCAAAATCCATAACGCTGGCACGGTAAGCCTTCACCTGCACACCGTACTGTCGAATTTCAGCCGCAGTCTCCTCGACGGCCTCCGCCACATCGATAATGGCGATATTCGCTCCGGCTTCGGCCAACGCGATGGCAGTGGACTTGCCGATGCCCTGACAGCCGCCGGTGACGATAGCCAGTTTGCCGTCAAGAATTTTCGCGCCACTCATGCGGGGTCGCTCCTGTTTACTGGTTGTTGAGAATCTCAGTGGCCTGTATGGGTCGATCAGGTGGCCCATCAGCCGCGCATTATAACCGTGCCCGGAAACGATACCAGAGGCTGTAAGCAACCCCCGTGGCCAGTCCACCGAGCGCACCCCACAGATGCGCATCGGTAACCACTTTCCCGCCCACTACCCCTTCCGAGAACGGCATTGCACCGATGCTTTGTTCCCAGAGCAGTTTGGCGGTAACTCCGGCCAGCAGCCCCCAGGCGAGGCGATCGCCCTGTCCGATCCAGACACAGACACCAAACACGAACAGGCCGTGCAAAGCCCCGGACATTCCTACGACCCAATATACATCGGGAGTCCACCAGTACAGGCCAAGACTCGCGCTCAGGCAGCAGGCCAGTAACACCAGCAGCCAGACCGCCGGCGACACCTGGTCGGCAAACAACCAGCCAATCAGCAGGAACCCGGCAACGTTCAAAAGCAGGTGGTTCCAACCCAGGTGAATAAAGTTTGCGCTTAACAGCCGCCAGGTTTCCCCGGCTGCAAGCGCATCCCGATCGAAACGCAACAGCACTTGCCAGTCTGCGGGTAATGATTGCAGGGCTGTCATCAGCACCATAATCACCAGCCATGGGCGCAATGCATGATAGGGGATATTAGAAATATTACTTTTTATATCATGTATTAATGTCATTTTATTACTGTATAATCTAGAAAAAGCTGGTGTCGGGAACCAGTGGTGTTGCAGCAAAAATCACTCCATACTGGGATTGAAGCTACTGACACGGTCAAACAGTCGCTTTAGAGTGCGCCGGATCATCGCAGAAAAACGAGCAATTTTCATGACATCGCGAAATACTTTTTACCAGGCTGCCAATTACGACGGATTTACGCTGATCGAAATAATGGTAGTCGTTGTTATCCTCGGCATCCTGGCCGCATTGATTGCGCCCAATGTAATCAACCGCATTGACGACGCACAGGCAGTCAAGGTGTTGCAGGACATCCGCACGATTGAAAGTGCGCTCAAACTGTACCGGTTGGATAATTACCGCTACCCCGAAACAGAGGATGGTCTGGATGCACTGGTTACACCACCACAGGATCCAAGTGTGCGCTGGCCCGTGGGCGGTTATCTGGATCGCTTGCCGAATGATCCATGGGACCGGCCTTACCTGTATCTGCATCCCGGCAATCAGGGCGAATACGATGTTTATTCACTCGGCAGAGATGGGCAACAGGGTGGTGAAGGCCTGGACGCTGATGTAGGCAACTGGTCTATAGACTGACGCCGACGCCGACAGCGGACAGCCAATGTCGAAATCAATTCATGCAGCGGGCTTTTCACTCCTGGAATTGCTGGTCGTGGTGTTCATCATCGGTATCCTGGCCACGATGTTTACGCTGTCGGTCGGTGTCCTCGGTGAGGATAGTGAACTGGACAAAGAAACGGCCCGGCTTCAGGCGTTGCTGAATGTCGCACGTGAGGATGCCGTAACCCAGGGGCGAGAACTCGGCATGCATTTCTACCCCGATGGATATGAATTCGCAATTTTTGAGGAAGACTTCATCGAGTATTACGATCCGGACGGTGAAACACAGGATCAGTCCAAATGGACCGTAATGGGTTCGGACACCCTGCTCAAACCACGTCGGATGCCAGCAGGAATTGTTATTGAACTTGAAATTGAAGGCCACCAGATCATACTTGATGAGCAGGAAGAACCGCTTGACGATGGCCGCAATCCTGATAATGAGGTCGAGACGGAGCCTGATGCCTATCAGCCACAGGTCTGGATTTATTCGACCGGTGATATAAGCCCGTTTGCAATTCGCTTTCGCCGTGAATTTTCCAATACCGGCCTGCTACTGAAATTCAATATCGATGCTTCGGTTGAGCTTGAGGGAAGTTGAGCACAATGGCTGGTCAGCAACGACAACCGCGATCCAACTGCCGTGGCTTCACGCTCATCGAGGTACTGGTTGCGATGGCCGTTCTAAGCTTTGGGATGATCGCCATTTTTGCTGGTTTGAGCCAGTCGCTAAGTGTCACCTCCCGGCTGCGCGACAAGACCCTGGCGAGCTGGATAGCCACCGACCAGATCGTCGAACTGCAGGTAACCGGTGAGTATCCCGAAGCGGGCAATCGTCACGATCAGGTTAAAATGGCTCGTAATGACTGGGTTTATGACCTGCAGATCACGAATATTCCGCAACTGGATATGCGCCGTATTGATGTCACGGTTAGTTTTGCCGACTCACCGGACGATATTCTGGCAACCGTGATCGGCTTCATCGGGCCACCGCAGTCCCCTGCTGCGACGCCGGGATTAGCAACTGAGGACAGAGAGCTTGATGATGGATTCGGCGCCGGCTGGGAGCCGCCGCAGGAAGACTTTGGAGCCCTGGAGTGACGCAGCGCTCTGCACCGTGCGGGTCAGATGCACGAACGCCTCATATCCGAGGTTTTACGCTCATTGAACTGTTGGTGGCGATGTCCATCTTCGCCATTATCAGCGCACTGGCACTTGGCGGGTTGAACGCAATTGCGACGCAACAGGTGATTGCAAAGAATCAGATTCAGCGGCTTGGCGCATTACAGCGCACGGTACGTTATTTAACCGAAGACTTTGCCCAGCTTAACCCGCGGTATGTTCGTGACATTCTCGGTCAGGCCAGTGAACCGCCGCTGATTGCGAACCTGATTGACGGTACGCTCGTCAGGCTCAGCCGCGGGGGCTGGCGTAACCCGGTCCCTGTGCAGCGCGGAACACTGCAACGTGTTCAGTACCGTATAGAGGACGCAGTCCTGTGGCGCGATTATTGGCCCGTCATGGATTCTCCCCTGGGCCTGGAGCCCCGCCAACTTGAACTAATCGATGACGTAGATGAGATAAAAATAGAGTATCTGGATTCACAAGCAAAGTGGCATACCCAGTGGCCACCGTTACGTCAGCAAAATACAGGCCGCTTTATCTATCCCGGTGCGGTCAGAATTACCCTGTCGCTGGCAGACTGGGGTGAAATCATCCGAATCGTGGACTTGCTGTAGCCGTGGAACATACCCGCACACCCACCCGCCAGCGTGGCATGGTCCTGATTACGGCACTGCTGGTTATTGCAATTGCAACCGTACTTGCGGCAGAACTCGCCTGGGAATTACATGTAGATATCCAGCGCAGTGAGACCATATTGTTACGTAACCAGGCCATTCAGTTTGCACGGGGCGCAGAATTGATGGCCGCTCATGCGTTGCGTAAGGATTATGAGAATGATTCTGAAGACAACCAAGCTTGCGATTACCCCGACGAAGGCTGGGGTGACGAAATGACGTTGCCGTTCGAAGGCGGCACAATCCGCGGTAAAATCACCGATCTGCAGGGTCGTTTCAACCTGAATGAACTGCTTGTGGATGGAAAAAAAGACCAGCACAGCCTCGATTTTTTCAGCCGTTTGCTCGAACGCCTCGATCTCGATCGCAATTTGTCGGCAAAAGTTCTGGACTGGATAGACCCTAATCAGACTGAAGAATTCGGCGGCGCTGAAGACCGTACCTATACGGCACAAACCCCCCCCTATCGTGCCTCCAACACGTGGTTCACGACCACGACTGAATTGATGGCCGTGGACGGATTTATTGATCCGCTGGAGCCCAATAAGGACAAGTACCGTTTGCTCGAGCGCTATGTGGCAGCTTTACCGGGCGGGCAGAAAATTAACGTAAACAGCGCCGGGGACCCGTTATTGCTGGCCATGGCTGAGAATGCTGGTCCACAGGAGGCAGCAGCACTACGTAGCAACCGGCCCTATTGCAACATTACTGCCACGCAGGGCGATTCTGTCGCTTTCATGGATGATGCAGAAGGGCTGATCAAGCCGCAATTTGCAAACCGGTACCTTGATGTTAGCTCGCACTTCTTTCAACTTAAAGTGCTGGTAACGCTTGGCACTACCCGGCTCACTATGTACAGTCTGCTCTTCCGTGACGCAAACGGTCAGGTAAAGACCAGGCTACGGTACTTTGACACAAAATGAACGGACCTGTAATGCTGTCGTATGGCTGATTTTATCGTATTACGTTTTGCTGATCTGCCGACCGAACCGGTCGAATGGATTAGCGTCGATCAATTCGGGGCTCAGCAAGGCCCGATTGAACACGGTGATCTGCAAGCCTTCGCTGCTGCCGCTACGGGTAAACGGGTAATTGCACTTGTACCGGGCACTGATGTATTGCGCACTTCCCTTGATATACCCATACGTAATCATGCCAGGTTAATGCAGGCCATTCCGTTTGCCATGGAAGATCAGCTGGCGGATGGTATTGAGGAGTTGCATTTTGCCGTTGGCCGGCGTGATGACCAGCAGCGGACACCGGTTGCGGTTGTGCAGCACCTGAAAATGAAGGCCTGGCTGGAGCAAATCCGTTCCCTCGAACTCGATCTCAGCGGCGTATATGCCGATACCGACGCACTGGGTGATATGCCTAATACGACAATCCTGCTGGTTGAAGCGCGGCGAGCCATACTCCGTGATGCCGACGGTCAGACCGCTGCAACCGAGGTCGGTTCGATCGATACATTGCTTGACGTCTGGCTGGCCTCACACTTGCACACCGATGGCGATGAATTACCGCCACCGATCAACCTGTTTGTCTACCTGACCCCGGAATGCGAAACCATGCTGCAGCCCGTTATCGACCGCATACGCTCCAGGGTCGAGACTCTTGAGAGCAAGATCGTGCCGGACGGAGGACTGCCGCGCATGGCAACACATAGCATCGCTGCACCCGGCATCAATCTGTTGCAGGGTGCCTATGCTTCGCGTTCGACATTCGGTGTTTACTGGCCGCTATGGCGTGTAGCAGCCGCCCTGCTGGTCGGGCTGTCGATAACTGTGCTCGGTACGAAAATACTTGAAATTTCAAATCTTAACAGGCAGGTGGCCGGACTGGATCAGGCTATCGAACAGGCCATACATTACGTTTTTCCGGAAGTTGGCGAGATCCGTGATGCCCGCGCTTTATTCGAAAGCAAACTGCGCTCACTGGGCAGAAAGAATCCCCAGGCAGCAGGCGGGGGATTTCTGGGAACGCTGGATCATGTCGCCGGAGCGATTGGCAAACAGAACGGCACGCTGGCGACGATTGAATCGATTAATTACCGTTCCGGCATCATGGAACTAAGAGTTGTGGCACCAGATGTTGATTCACTTGATAAAATCCGTGAATCGATATCAAAAGAAAGTGGCTTGCAAGCCGAGATACAGTCGGCCAACCCGGATGGTGACCAAGTGCAAGGACGCCTGCAGATCAAACCTGCAGGCGCATAGTGCAAATAATAGCTATGAAAGAATGGTTTCAGAAACTAAACCCGCGTGAACGTTTGCTGGTTAGCATTGCGGGCGTTGTTGCCGGTATTGCGGCGATCATGATTTTGGCCATACGGCCAATTGTTAACACCGCGAGCAAGGGCCAGGAACGTGTGGCCGAGCAGCATGAGTTATTGTCCGAGATTGAACGGGTAGCCGAAACAATTGGGCCGCAAGCCGGTGCCGGTTTACTCACTCCGGGTGTCGTCAATCAATCACTGGTGGTCATCGTCGATCGCACAACGCGCCAAAATGGTCTGGCTGCATATCTAAAACGCAATCAGCCTGACGGTAGTAACAGTATCCGCTTGCGCTTCGAGAACGCTCCGTTTGATAACGTCATAGGATGGCTCGACGATCTCAATAACCGCTACGGGTTAACAACCATGGCGGCTAATATTGATACGGTCAGTTCCAAGGGACGTGTCAACTGTAACCTGACCTTGTCGCGAAGCGGCGGCTAACCACGATGCGCCGCACTTACCTGCTGACCGGTGCCGGTATTGTCAGCTTCATCCTGTTCTTAATTATTTCCATACCTGCCAATACCATTGCCAGCCAGGTTAAACTTTTCGAACCCTGGAATGTGCAGATGGCTGGTGTCGATGGCACAGCCTGGAACGGTCGCATACGGTCTTTAAGTTTCAACGGTTTTCAGTTGTTTGATACACACTGGGAACTGAATCCGGCGGCCCTGTTGCTGGGGCGATTGTCGGCTATAATTTCGGCTCGCAGTGCGGTTGGCGAAATTTCATTTGCCGGCACCGTCAGCGTATTCGGCAGCATAGCAATACATGATCTGAAAGTTGCCGGTCCGGTTGCGCCAATTGCCGGGCTATTGAATCTGCCGGTAACTGCCGGGCGCTATCAGTTTCATGGGTCCGCATTAAATATAATCAATGCCTGGCCAACCAGTTTTGTTGGTACGGGTCAGGTCACCGATGTTCCGCTCAATTTCATGGACGACTCCAGCGGGCCAACCGGTAGCTACATGATTGTTTTCAATACTGAATCTGTGCCGGCTGATGGACGGTTAGTGGGCACACTGTCCGACCAGGACGGGCCGGTCGAAGTCGATGGCAATATCGAACTGACACCGCCGATGAATTACGCGCTAAAAATAAAACTGAAAGCACAACCGGGGGCGCCGACCGAAATCACCCGGGCATTAAGTTTTGCCGGCCCCCCCGGTCCGGATGGACGCCACGAAATTTCATTCGCCGGTTCGTTGTAATTCATCACAATCAACGATATGGAAAACCTGCAATAACGGGAAGTAAAGAGCCGTTTGTACCTCCCTGTCATCAGTTGCGCGCAATGCATCTCTATAGCGGGTTAACTGCGGACGGTAACGCTTTGCTTCTGAAGCCAGAAAAACCTGCAAATTTCCGCCTTCGTGGCTACTGGTCTTGTAATCGATAATCCAGCGTATGCCATCTGCACTCACAAAGGTCCGGTCGATCACTGATTTTTCGAAATCGTCTTCACAGACATCAGTAATCTGCATCTCAACCGCCGAATTTTCATGCTGATCAGACAGGATCCAGCGACCTTTCTGGTCGTGCAGAGTTTGCTTTAATGCCTCGACCACCCGGTTCTCGGCTTGCTGCAACATACGTTTCTCAGTGCCGAGTTGTTTTAACTTGCGTCGTAAAGCGGGTCGCTGAGCATCGATTACAGCATCGTTGTAATGATCGACGCCCTGCATGGCAATTTGTTGCAACCAGAGATGCACAACCGTACCAACATGCCTGGCCCACAGCGATGCCCACTCAAATTCAACTTCGTCAATTTCAGGGGCGCTGAATTTCGCTAATTCCGGTTCGGCTACATGGCGCAGACGTCGTGTTTTAATCGTGAACCATTCAGGCTTTCGTTCCCATGTTCGGGACTTGTCAACGGGTTCGGGTAATGTTTTGCACGCTTTCGCAACGAAATTTTTCGGTAATGCCGACCACAATTCCGCCAACAGGGTTGATTTGTCGGGATGTGCCAGGGACGCCATATCGTTACTATCACGTTGTAATTGTGCAAACAGGTGTAGCCGGCGCCTGACCCTGGTCGTTGCAACATACAACAATCGCTTTAACTCATAAGCCTGCTGATTTTTTTCAAAACGCCATAATAAATCGAACAAGGGCTCGGATTTTTCAGCAGCGGGCGTAATCGGCGCCACAACCAGCGACTCTTCCTGCTCGGCATGCGGTAACTCATGGAACAACAGCACCGGTTTTTGGCTGGTTCGTGTCCTGTAACCAAGGCACGGCAGGATAACCGTGTCAAATTCAAGTCCCTTTGCCTTGTGCATGGTCATAACCTGCACCTGCCCCTCACCGCTGCTGCGGGTGATGGGCAGTTCGGCGAGGCGCTGCATCAATTCTGCCCCATCGATGCAATCAGCGCCTTTCTCCAGGGTACCCAGGAGGGTGAGATAACGACCGACCAGTTCAAATTCTGTGCGGTCTTTCAGCGTCTGGGGGCCTTGCAAACGCACCCACGTCCCTTCGATAAGTTCCCGCAACGCGATTGCTCCACGACGCTCAAGGGTTGCCGTCATGATGCGTCGAAAAGCCGCCAACCTGAACTGGCCATCTTTACTGAGACGCGCACAGATTACCGGGTCGTTGATGGATTGCCACAGGCTTGCCGTATGATCATGAGCCGCCAGGGCATGCAGATCCTCGAGCGTAAGCCCGGTCCAGGGCGCCCGCAGGCAGGCAAGCCATGCCAGCCGGTCACCCGGATGGGTCACAGCGCGGGTTAATGCCAGCAGGTCCTGTGCTACCTGCTGATCATCAAGATTTTCCAGGTCGGTTGCGGTGTAGTCGATATGCTTGTCACGTAATGCAGCGCAGACTTCCCGGGCATGACTGCGGCTGCGAACCAGGATAGCTATCGTATCGTGCGGATAATTATTCAGGGTTTGCGCTACCAGCACAGCTATTTTTTTGCCCTCTTCCTCGCGTTGCCGGTATGCAGCAGCGTGCCATTCAACGCCGGCACCCGGGGTATTTCCAAGCCAAGGGGTACTCGGCTCAAATTGAACCGCCCCGGTTGTTGCATCACTATCCTCACCCATGATCTGCCGGAACACCCGGTTGAACCAATCGACGATGGCCTGGTCGGAACGGAAATTGGTTGTCAGCGTTAAGGTCTCAGGTTTCAGGTCACCAATTCCATGTTGCTGGGTTTCGATAAACAGGCCGACTTCGGCTTCCCGAAAGCGGTAGATCGATTGCATCGGGTCACCTACGAGAAACAGACTCCGCCCGGTATCGCTCCCCCAACCCGCCGTCAATTGTCTGATCAGGTTGTATTGCGAACGTGATGTATCCTGGAACTCATCTACCAGGATATGCTGAATCTGGTAATCAAGCGCCAGACCCAGTTCCGTTACGTCATCATCCGAACCGAGCGAGTGCAGTGCTTCCTGGGCAATTTCCGTGTAGTCGGTCTGTCCGTGTTCAGCGAACATCTGTTTCAGAATCGCGACCATGGCGGGTAGTACCGGGAACAATGCAGCCAAAACATGCCATTGAGCGTCGCTGTAGTACGGATCGGGCAAAGCCTGCAGGTTCGCAAGTGCCGCTTCGAAGTGCGGGTAAGCCGACAATCTCTTCAGCACATTCTGTGCATGTTGTTTTTCGGCCTTGCGCGCCGGTGGGAAACCGGAATTTTTATTCACCGCCTTACGCCAGCAGCCATCTTTGGTCAGTAACGTGTTGGTCAGGGCGCGCCACAAAGACAGGTTTTCAATGTTCAGGTCAGGTAATGCCGGTTGTTCCGCCCATGCTATCACCGGCGCATCAGGCTTGAAATCCTTGATACCTTGCGCTGCATCCTGCAGCAGGATGACAATTTCGTCTGTGAGTTTATGTGGAATTTTGTCCGCAACGATACGCAGCTGGCTTTCTATGAGTTTGCCGAGCGTTGCTTCAAGCCATGTCCTGAGTGCGGCAGGGTCATCAATTTGTCCGCTGCCAATTTTGCGCAACCACTGGTCTCGTCGTTGCAACATCATCATCAGCAGTGTTTCGAGTCGGTCGGTAATATTATCGCAGTGAGCCAGCAGCAACCTGACGGCATCACCAAGCTCACCATCATCCTTACCGAAAGCAATGGTTCGTCGCGCCACCTCGCGGAACAGCGGGCCGGTATCCTCAAGCAGCGAATTAGCGGACGTAAGGCCGGTGCTAAGCGGCGCACGCCGGGCGATGCGTGAGTTAAGCGAATCGATCGTCCCGATGCGTAGTCGCGACGGGTGCCCGGCAAGCCCCCAGTTTTGTTGCGCGTCATTCGCGATAACCGCACAGGCAAGCCGATAGCTGAGTTGCAAATGTTCGGCTTCAGGTTCGATTTGATTACGAGCAGCCTGCAACGCAGATTCCACACGCAGGCGCATTTCTGATGCAGCTTTGCGCGTGAACGTAATGGCGAGTACCTGTTCCGGTTCGCTGACGATTGCAAGCAAGCGCAGATAGCGCTGAATCAATAGTTCAGTTTTTCCCGAGCCCGCCGGTGCCTGGACAATGAATGAATGCAATGGATCCAACGCACGCTCGCGAACCTTTACATCAATCGGCCTGACCTGAGGCATCGACATCAGCTTTCACCCCGGCATGGTGAATGCACCCGCGTCAGCATTGCGAATTCTCCGCCGGCATCAGCATCATTTTGTGCATCGATGCGTAAATCTCCGCCGATGAATTCGTCGACCAGTAACTCCAGCCCGGTGCGCCATTGTTCGACTACTACGCTCCAGTTCGCGCCGGCAAATTTTTCGGGCGTAATCATGCCGCTGATGTCGATATCGCCAACTCCGCTTAAAGTGACTTTGTCGCCAATTTTCATCAACGCAATGGCATCGGCATCTCCGGTTACGGCATACAAGGGTAATTGCGGCTCAGCCAGACGTTCGCCACGCCACTTGTCGATGCTGAATGCTTTACCGGTTTTATAGTCAATGATCAGTTTTTGCCCGGACTCCAGTTTATCGATACGGTCAACACGCAGATTCAACTGCAGCGCACCTATGTGTGCCGTGTGTCCGGCTTCAAGTTCTGTAACGATGATTGGCGGGCGTCGTTGGTCGTTCTCTATAACGTCGCCAAGCAACCGCAACAACCGTTTATGTTCATTGTTTCGCAGTGCCTCAGATAAAGGGTGCGCAGGCGGTATCAGCTTGTTGATGGTCTTGTTCGCAGCGGCATCAATTGCTGCGCAGATTTCGGTTGCAGCGGTTTGTTGCGAGCCGTTTAATGCGTTCAGACGCCGATACAAATCTTCCAGTGCATCGTGAATGATGTTGCCCCGCCAGGCTGCATCGATTCCAAATGGTGGTACCCGCAGCTGTTTCGCGCCAAGCCTGATCTCGAAAAATGCCCGCGCCGGGCAATGAGACTGCAGGCGCAAAACCCGGGCTCCGCCACGAATGGCAGCGGGATCAAAAACCGGCGGCACCGGATCCTGCTCCAGTATGTCGATACGAGCATTACTCGCCTGCACAGTATCCTGGACGGTATCGGCCACCGGCTGCTCAAGCAGGTCCGGAATGGACTCCAGAGCCGGGCTGGGAACCTGTAAAGTGCCCGCCACCTGGCTGGCCCAACTGGCAACCGGATTTGCAGCAACCCGCATAGCCCGGTCGAGATATTTTTTGGCCAGTTGTTGATACAGCGACGGATTTACTTCCGGTATGCCACGCTCACGCTGCAGGTGAAGCGGAACCAGCGGATTGACACGCGGTGTAGGCGGCCAGGCGTCACTGCTCAGACCGGCACACCACAGACCATCAAATCGATAACTTGCGACATCCACCAGTGACAGGATTTGGACGGCAAAAGCACCACCGCCTCCCCTTACCGCCTGATCCCGGGCCAGGCTGGTCAGCAGGCTGACGGCGTGATCGAAATCCAGCTTGTCGACAAAACCATCCAGGCCGGCAAATTGTTCGAGCAGTGCCTGCCACGCCTTGATGGTTTGCTGCTCGTCGTGTGCCAGTGCCCGACCCTTGCCCCAGCCGATGGCGCGCAAATACCGATCAATCATGCCGACCCAGTCACCGGGTTGTTTGCGTTCCCGGCTGGCATCGGCCTGCGCAAACAGGTCGAGGCCGGTATGAAGAATCGCCATCATCTGTGGCAGTTCTTCATCACGACCTGCCAGTTGCGTTGCAAGCAGTGTCTGCACATCGATCTGGTGAAATTTCTGTTCCCGGCACCATATATCCAATGCCGCCCGGGAACCGGCCTCCGTATCGGCACCACGCAAATAGGGTGAGCGTAATAACTGGCCAAAATCCCGGTAGTCAAGTTTGCCCTGCGGGATTCTTAAGGTGAGCAATGCGGTATGTACCAGGCCGGTATCGGCCAACTGTTCGGCACCGGTCGAACTGACTGCCTTTTGTCCCAAAGCATCGAAACGCCAGTCAGGTGCGACAGTATCGAGTAGCTGCCTGCGCAAATCAGTGCCCTGCCCGGTTATTTTCGGCACTGCAATACCCAGCAATGCTCGCGGGTTGCTTTCCCGCATGCTGCGCACCCAGCTTGCGATCCGCTGTCGCTCATCATCAGGGTCAGCACAGCCAACCCGAACCATGCTGGCGGGTTTTTCAGTTTCAGCGGCCAGTCCCCAGCCGGCGAATTTACCCAGACGCTCGAGTGCGGCTGCCATTCTTTGCAGTTGAGGCGTTAGCGTATGAAAACCGAGAAAACGAACCGGGCCGGGTACCCGGACCACACCGGTCGTTAAATCATCGTGCCCCAATTTTGCAACCGACCACGGGTCAATCCAGCCCCGTTCACTGAGGTAAGACTGATACCTGATCGCCCAATCGGCGAACCGGTGTTCATCGTTGCTGACAGCAGCAGCGCCGAGTTCCCGGGTTGCGATCTGCCACTCCCGGCACAGTTGCCAACCCTGCATGAGTAACCGGGCGGTGCTTCCAGGGCTCTCCGGCACCAGTCGTTGCGGCGTGTCCCGCAACAGGTACTCACCGGCTAATCCGGCTTGTCGCGTTGACAACAGTTGCAGCCGGCCGGCCAAACCACCTGACATTAACGACTGTTCCCAGAGCCGTTCGTACCAGGCCGGCAGGGAAAGAATATCGGGCGTGGGCCAGGCCTGTTCACCCGCCAGCCTGGCCGCTTCATTGCAACGCCACGTCCAGTGCTGCGCCAGTCCTGAAGTTGCTGTTACAACGCTTCCGCCGTGCCTTAGTTCGGGGAATATTGAAAATATATTATTGTTAATATTCAGTTAGATACATTACCATTATAAAGAATTTTCAAGTTCATTGCTCGGCGTAAGCCTGCAGAACTTCATCGATTTTGTTGAAGACGGCGGTGATTGTCGTCACATCCGGCAATAATGTAATGCGGAAATAGTTGCTGTAATTAACATTGAAGCTGACGCCGGGTGCGACAAGCACATGCTTTTGCTCGAGCAGATCCAGGGCAAACAGATTATCGTCAAAATCAGGTAGCACCCCGGGATCAACACCCACGAACGCATACATCGAGCCATTCGGTTTTACCATTTGCAGAAAACGGCTGGCTGCAACATTCTCGATAACGGCCCGGCGGGTTTCATACAGCCTGCCGCCCGGCCTGACCAGTTCGTGAATACTCTGATAACCGCCCAATGCTGTCTGCACCGCCCATTGAGCGGGAACATTGCTGCACAAACGCAATGAGGCCAGCAGTTCAAGAGCATTCAGATAATCCTGAGCATGATCAATGTTACCACTGACAATAGCCCAGCCGACCCGGTAACCACAGGCCCGATAAACTTTTGACAGACCACTGAAGGTCACGCAGACCCCATCATCGACAAGCGTTGCCAGCGGTACGAATGTTGCATCGTCGTAGATCATGTCGTCATAGATTTCATCGCTGAAAAGGACCAGATCATGTTGTTCGGCAAGCCGCACGATTGCTTCAAGTGTTGCTTGCGAATAAACGGCACCGGTTGGGTTATTTGGATTAATGACGACAATCGCCCGCGTCCTGGCGTTGATCAGACTGGCCAGTGCTTCCAGATCCGGCTCATGTCCGGTCTCTGGCGGACACGGGTAATGCACCGGTTTGCCCTGGTTTAGCGTCACACCAGCGGTCCACAACGGGTAATCAGGGCTTGGTACAAGCACCTCGTCACCAGAATTCAACAGACCACGCAGGGTAATGTCGATGAGTTCACTGACGCCATTACCGATGAAGACGTGCTCCACGTTGACACCGGGAATGCCCCGGTCCTGCTGTTGCATGACGACGGCTTCGCGGGCCGGGAAAATACCTTTCTGGTGACAGTACCCTTCGCTGTTCTGCAGATTCTCAATCATCGCCAGGCGCATGGTTTCAGGTGTGCGAAAACCGAAAGCACCCGGATTACCGATATTCAACGAGACTATTTCATAGCCCCGGCGCTCCAATTCAAGCGCACGATTGGCGAGCTTGCCGCGAATCTCGTAACGAACGTCACTCAGAGCCGTGCTGGTTTGAACCGGAGTCGTCATGATTACCTCAGCTACCTGGCATCAGGTCGGTTGCGTGCCCGCAGTTTCGTAACCGGCGGCTTTGCTCATATCCAGTAATGTGGCAGCTATGCCAGCAATTAGCAGAAATCCGGTAATAACGGCAAACGGTAGAAAATATGAACCCGATAAGCCATACAAAGCACCGGTAACGACCGGACCGGCAGCACCGCCGGTTGCATCAAGGATATTAATTGCAGCCAGGATCTTGCCGAGCGAACGCATGCCAAACAAGTCCGGAGACAGCAACTGGATCAGGGTATAAATACCGCCCCAGCCAAAGCCAAACAACACGAGACCGCACCATAAAGCCATTTCACTGGTCCAGCTAATCGCCAGCAGCAGGCAAATACCGCCCGATAACATCAGAAAAAGCCCGACCAGCAGAATTAATTTGCGGCCAAGATTCTCGGCCAGGTAACCACTGATGAGCTTGCCGATCAGCCCGCCGATAAACAGGATCGAAACACCCGTTGAGGCAACCTGTGGGGAATAATCTGATTTGCTCATGTAAATAAAGACATTCGTCGTCATGCCGAGAATCGAATAAAAAGTACACATCGCAATGATCGCGAGCAGCCAGAAATTCCGGCTTCTCAATGCCTGAGCAAGGGTGTAACCGGTCAGTTCCGGGGTCGGGCCACCTGCCCGGGTGCCGTCTGGTTTGCCGGCGCTCATCGGCCCGTTCCTGAGCAGGACAAATGAAATCGGCACCAAAATCAGTGGAATTAAAGCCAACCATTCAAAAGCCTGGCGCCAGTCTGCGGTTGAAATCATCCAGGTATTGAGTTTCGGGAAGAATGCGCTGCCCAGGCTGGTCCCGGACAGTACGATGCCAATGGCCAATCCACGCTGTTTGTCGAACCAGCTAGAGATCAGGTAGACGTTGATCATCAAGCCGCACAGCGCCAGCACAACACCCAGACCTGCGCTAATCCAGTAGGCTTCAACCAACTGGTCAACTCTCGCGTAGAGCAAATTGCCGGCCGCCAGCATGGCCAGCCCTACAAGTAGCAGCGGTTTGACGCCCACCTTATCGGCCAGCCAACCGGAACCCAGGCCGCTGACCGCCGCAGTCAGAAACATGATCGTATCGCGCCATTTAATGTCTGATACGCTGACCTCGGTGCCGGAAACAGCCGTGATCGTATTGATCAGTTGAATATCAAACACGGCCATCCCGCCAAGTGTCATGCCCTGGGAAACAAACAACACGAGGAACGAGCAGGCACAGATAACCCATCGATAGGCGCGGATTTCGGGTGTGCTACCAGTCATTCAATTTGGCCTTTCAGCGATTAACGATAAATACAGCCTGCACAGTAACGGATAAGCCCCCCGTGTCCAAGTAGCAGGAACGCAAGGTACTAATGCGGCCGCGCCACCCGCCCGACAAAAGCTGCAAAGATGTAGATGACGATCGATACCAGCAAACCGGTCAGGGCCGGCACCATCGAATCGGCGCCGATCAGGATGTCATTCGCATTCATGATCGCTGCAGCCGCCCCGCCGAGATATGCGATGATCGCTGCCGGGTTCCATGAAGGCACCCGGTCGAGCATTGCCGGTTCGAAACGCATCTTTTGAACGATATAGTAATGAGCGATGACCGGTCCGATCAGCGGCGGAACGATGCTCGCCAGAAATTCTATCCAGTCCATGAAATGCTGGTAAATCCCCAGGCCGAGGATGGTACCGAGCACGCCGCAGATCACGGTCATGACGCGTTGCGGACGCCTGAATACGCTTGAGGTCTGAATTACCGGCAGATACAGATTCGCGTCGCCGGTCGTCCACAGCGCCAGGCTCATGCCGATGATGCCGACATACATGATGAACATGCCCTGCTCGCGCAGGTAAACGGTGAAATCGAACGTACCCGAGACAACGCCGCCGAGCGCGCCGACGACCTGCAGGAACCACTGCGCGATGATCATGACAATAAACGGAATCGCAACAGCAACCCAGGCCTTGCGGGCAAAACGCGTATATTCGGGCATCACAATTGCGCCGACGATCCATGAACCGATGACGATATTGACGGCTTTGAGCATCGTCAGGGGCGCATCGGCCCCGGCAACTCGTGCAGCTGAGAGGTCAAGAAATGCAGCCCAGCCACCGGCCTGATCAACATTCAGCCAGATCGAGTACAAACCGACAAGCACGAGCACAGATACAGACGGCATGCTAACCCATTCAAGGCCCTTGACGCCGAAGTAGGTGGTTACGGTAAACAAGGTTCCGGCCAGGATGGCAACGACATAAAAACTCATGCTGTCCATATTGCCGGCCCAGGCAACGCCGAATGCGCCGACCACAATCCCTTGCCAGCCGATCAAAAGCAGCGCAATGATCAGGACGGGAATAAAGGCACCAATTTTCCCGTAGACCAGTTGATACAGCAGGCCACTGTTACACGCGGTGCGATACCCGATGTAACCCACCAATGCGCCAATCACGAAATTAGCCGCATTACCGGCGAAGGTGGCTGCAACGATATCCGGCCAGAAGACCTGTCCGCTGCCGAGCATGCCGCCGATAAACAGGCCGGTTACCAGGAATCCCCAACCAAAAGCCAGCGTCAGCAACGGGCCGGTACCTCTGCGTTGATCGGCGCTTAGAGGAGCAACCGGATTATCTGCACTGTTTTTCTCGGTCTCAGAGTCGTAACTCCACCAACGCTTGATGCTGCTCATTTTCATGCTCCGCCTGCTGAGCGCTCCTGATCCGTAGCAATGGCTGCCAGTCGTGCAGGTCTCGGTTGCGCCGCATGTCACTCCCGCAGAATCTGCTTTAATCAGAAACTGCGTGACTGTTGCCGTTGCCGGACATTGGTAAGTGCTGTATTAATACCCATGCACTATACAAAAAAACAACAACGGGGGCAGGATAATGTTTGCAAACTTTAATCCGACGAAAATGGTTCGTGATGAACACGGCATATCGCGCCGTTCAACGCTGGCGGGCCTCGGTGCTTTATTTGGTGTCTCGGCGCTGTCCGGTTGCGCTCCAGCCGGTAAACCCGAATCTGCACCGGCACCAAGCCTTGGTCTCGATTTCAGCAAACCCGAAGACAATCTGACGGCCTGGGTCAAACTCGCTTCGAGCCTGGAAGACGGCAAAGAAACCTGTGGATTTTTCTCCGGTACGCAATATGCCGTAATCGGCAGCCAGGAGGTCATTCAACCGTTGTTTCGCATTCAGGGGTTTGGCATGAGCCGGGTTACCAAACTACCGGATGGACGTTATCAGAACCTGCACCGCGAGGTTGTTTATTACCTGGATCTGAAGGAAGACCGTATCCTGGATGAATGGCAAAACCCGTATACCGGCGAAACCGTCGAGCCCTTTCCCACCCATAATGATCCGGTCAATTCCTATTATGCGACCCAGTTCAAACAGCGTTTCGGTAGCGAAGAAACCGGTTTTGAAACCGTCGAATTCCCGTTCGTGCTGCCCTGGGAAACCTTTGGCGATCGAACTGTCGTGTCTTTTTCCGTCAATACCCGCTGGCCAACCCCGTTGCCGGAAGCCGAGTGGCCACGCGAACATTTCGGGCCCTGGTATCGGACCAGTGAGTATTTCCAGATCCATGCAAGCCTGGCCGATCTGAATAATCCGGCCATGTTGAAAGTTCCGTATACCGGAGCCTGGCAAAAAGTGGCACCCTGGCATCCGTGGATGCTGATGGACAATCGTGATGGCGGGATCTTCGGCGTGACCAACGTATTTTCACTGGACAGTACCGATGACCTGCCGCCACACGTGCTGGCCTATACGCAGGAACATTACCCGAAGTACCTGCATGCTCCCGAAGAGTGGGTCGAACCGAATATGACGACCTGGGAAACCTTTGCCCGGGAAAGAACCCCCGCTCCGCTCCCCGGTAACTAACCGGGCCGGTGTCAATCAGTTGTCGCAGGTAAGTTCCGTGAGTTCGTAATAAGTCTGCATATAGCCGCCAATGTCGCCGCGCAGGAACGTAAAATCCCCGTCGTTGGTGCACCAGATATCATACGGCGGGTGCGCTTCGGGCAATCCCGGCGAAGAAACAAAACGAAAATGTAATGCATTAAAGCGACCGGCACCCACTTCAATAGTCTCTTCGCCGATGTACTCGACGCCAAAACCGATGCGAAACAGCATGGGTCCCGTGGCGCCCCGGTGGTCTGGAGACGAGAGCAGCATTTCATCAATACTCTGCACCTCGGTTGCCGGTTTCTCCAGGTCGAACAGGCGCATATGCCAGGAATCACAGGCGATGGCGTGATTCTGAAATGTCTGCAGACGACCCCGGGTTTCCATCCGTTGCGAGACCCGGCCATCCAGTAACGAATTGGTCTCGCACTCGGCAAAATCAGGGCCGAACCGGAACCAGCCGCTGCCCATGAATTTGTCGTCGACCGACAAGCGCACGAAACAATCCATCGGGTACCAGTTTTCATCAATACTGTAGGTGATATCGCGCATGACACTCGGGCGATCATCAATTTCACAATGCGCGGTAATGGTGCGCTTGCCGTCACTGTGCACATCGACATGGAAATACTCACGACCCCTCACCTGGTCCATGCGTTCAGGCTTTTTGCTGGTATAACTGATTGTGCCGCGAATCGTCCGATGATCTCTTTGTAAAATATCGTCACTCATACTGCTTTTCCTTCATCCCGTATCTGGAATTTTACATTCCGGGGTAAATTTTTATTCGCCGGCAACCGGGCGTTGCTGACTGCTTATCCAGTCGCTCCAGGAACCCACATACAGTGATGCCCCGGGCAGACCCGCCGTCTCCAGTGCCAGCAACGTGTGACACGCGGTAACGCCTGAACCGCACATGCAGGCAACCTCTTCAATGGGCCGCTCGCTAATCCTTGCGCGGTAGTATGCCTGTAATTCTGCTGCCGGAAGGAAACATTTATCAGCGCCAAGGTTTTCCTGAAATGGCGTGTTGACAGCTCCGGGCACATGCCCGGCCAGCCGGTCAATCGGCTCGCTCTGCCCGGCAAACCGGGCGGCCGCTCGAGCATCAAGCAACAGCAGCGTGTCGGCAGACAGCCCGGCGGCAACCATTTCAGCATCGACCACCGGCATCGAGCCGGGTTGCAGTTGTAGCTGTCTGGGCTCGGGCAGCTGTATTTCAGCCGTCATGGGGCCATCTGCTTCCAGCCAGGCAGTCAGCCCGCCATCAAGCGCTGCAACGTCCTGATGGCCGATCCAGCGCAATAACCACCAGAGACGGACCGATAAGGCGTTGCCGATGTCATCATAGACCACCACCATCGAATTTGAGCCTATCCCCCAGCTTTCGAACAATCGTCCGAGGTCGGCCGGATCAGGCAGCGGATGCCGGCCCCCCGCCCCATCCGCAGCCAGCGGCGCCGCAAGATCCCGGTCAAGATCCGCATGGACGGCACCGGGTATATGCCCTGCCTCGTAGGCCGTCCTCCCGGCAGTCGGCTGCATCAGGTCGAATCGGCAATCCACGATCACCCATTTTGGGTCATCGAGATGGGCGCGCAGTTCATCCACGCCGACAAGGGCTTTATTCCGACGGTTTTGCAAATTCTTTTCTCCTGTAATTCGTATCAACGGGTTGTCACCAACTTGCTACCTGTGGAAAATATCACGTTTCGTGACTGAACCCCCGCAAACGGATACGGGTGCAGGTAACAACTGCTCGTAAACGGCTTGCTCCTCTCACGAAACCAGGTTTAGAAAGGACTCGGGAGTCTCTGCATGGATAAAGTTATGGTCTGCCTGAAGCGCGTTGTCGACTACAACGTGCGCATTCGCGTCAAACCCGATCAATCGGGCGTCGTGACCGAGGGCGTCAAAATGAGCGTCAACCCGTTTGACGAAATTGCCCTGGAAGAGGCTTTACGTCTCCGTGAGCAGGGTAAGGCAAGCGAAGTATTAGCAGTATCGATCGGTTCATCAGACTGCCAGCAACAACTCAGAACCAGCCTGGCCATGGGTGCAGACCGTGCGATCCTGGTTGAAACCGATCATGACATCGAATCGCTGGCCGCTGCGCAGGTCTTATTAAAACTGGTTGAAACTGAGAGTCCGGACCTCGTGCTGCTCGGTAAACAGGCCATTGACAATGATTGCAACCAGACGGCACAAATGCTCGCAGCGTTATGGGATCGCCCGCAGGCGACCTTTGCTTCAGAAATTGAAATAAGCGATGAAACATTACGCATCACTCGAGAAGTCGATGCCGGGCTTGAGGTCATTGATGTCGATCTGCCCGCAGTCGTCAGTACGGACCTGCGCCTGAATGAACCGCGCTATGTCAAACTTCCGGATATCATGAAAGCCAAAAGGAAGCCTATTGAAGTCATTCCGATCGACGACATGGGCATTGATACAACGCCCATGTTTACAGTTTCTGACTATGCTGCCCCGCCGGTGCGCAGCAAAGGACAAATGGTGGATGATGTTGCCGGACTCGTCGGGGCTCTCAAGGAAAAAGGATTTTCATTATGAGCAGTGTATTGATCGTAGCCGAACATGACGGAGCGACGCTAAATCCGAGTACCTCGAAAACCGTCAGTTGCGCGCAGTCGCTCAATGCTGATTCAATCGATGTCGTGGTATGCGGGCATTCGGCAGACGCAATTGCCGAACAGGCTGCAAAACTGAATGGCGTGACCCGCGTCCTGGCCTGTGATCGGAGCGAAAACAGCAACCCGCTGGCTGCGATTATCGCGCCACAACTCGCCGCATTGGCCAAGGACAATAGTTATAACTATGTATTTGGTCCGTCAACAACTTTCGGCAAAGACCTGATGCCCAGGGTTGCCGCCCTGCTCGGTACCGGTCAGATCAGCGATATCATGGAAGTTGTCGATGCGCAGACCTTCAAACGCCCAATCTATGCCGGCAATGCCATTATCACCGTAGTTGCCGCGCCGGAACGGATTATTGTTGCAACCGTCAGGGTAGCATCGTACCAGGCAGTTGCTGATGACGGATCGGCAAGCATCGAGGCGATTACGAGCAGTGCACAACTCCCTGCACACTCACGCTATGTCGAACTTAAATCCGAGGCAGGCGACCGCCCGGATCTGCAGGTTGCCAATGTAGTCGTCTCGGGAGGCCGTGGTGTCGGCAGCAAAGAAAACTTCGAGTTACTGTACAACCTGGCCGACTCTATCGGCGCCGGTGTCGGCGCCTCAAGAGCCGCCGTTGATGCCGGTTATGTGCCGAATGATATGCAGGTTGGACAAACCGGCAAGATCATCTCACCTGATTTGTATATTGCCTTTGGCATTTCCGGGGCCATTCAGCACCTGACCGGCATCAAGGACGCCGGCACAATTGTTGCGGTCAACAAGGATCCGGATGCGCCGATCTTCGAGATCGCTGATATCGGCCTTGTCGGCGACCTGTTTGAGGTTGCTCCTGAACTCGGCAAGCAACTTGCTGACTGAGTAACAACAAGGCTGCCCGCCTGGGGCACACCCGTTGGCCTCCATGCCTGACGTTGCTGGTTGGATACGTGCCGTTGCAACCAGGCCATCCATTGTTGCAGCCCATGAATACATCGGTCACTACTATCCGCTTTTTATTACAAACAGTAACGAGTGATAGTTATAAACAAAAAATATGCTCTGCTACGAGCGTAAAGGTTACATAACGCAGCCTTCTATTTAACGCAATACAAATAAAATTGCCCCTATGTAAAAACTGACCCAATGCCGGATTAACGTTTGCTAGTATCGATTGAAGATTCCTGATGACGCGCCGCCTTAAAATATTTAGGAAGCATCATGAATCTATTTAAATCGATACTTTTTATCGTCAGCTTGACGTTTGCCTTATCAACAGTTCAGGCTGCATCAGTTTCAATAACTCCGACGCTTTCGTCCGGAAATGTTGGTCACAACGCAACTCTTGAGTTATTTATGGATTTCACCGGAGATCCAACACTCGGCGGTGGCATTGATCTTGCTTTAAGCGGACCAATTTCTTGGGTTAGCTTCACCCCCAGCGCATACTTCAGTGCTTTAGATTCAATTTTCACCGGCCACGGCACCGTGTTTGCCGATGCCGATTATGAGATCCACTTCGGCGATTTCTCAGGCCTCGGCGGAAATAATAAGCTTGGTAACATCGTGGTCAATCTGTCAGGTGCTGGCACGGGCTCCATCGATATAGCCATCAATTCCACGTTAGGCGAATTTCAAAGCGCAACGATATTTGAACCGCAAACCGTAAGCCTGAACGGCGCTGAAATTCAGATTAATGCTGTGCCGGTACCGGCGGCAGTTTGGTTGTTCGGTTCCGCTCTCGGTCTTCTCGGCGGTTCGCGCCGTCTGTTTAAAAAATGATCAGCTATCGGCGGCATTAATCAATGCTATCAATGCTTGCTTTGATGCCGACGTCAATGCCAACCAAACTTCGGCCTGTGCATTGCTTAGCGAGAATCACATACCAGCCAACGGCGCCAGTGAACCTAGAACCTCTGTAACTCTCTCCTGATCACCAGGTCTGGCCACCCCGATAATACATTCGAGTAACAAACCAGCCCAGATAGCGAGCACAAACGGACGGCACTTGTTCAGACTGGCGAGCATGGACGCATTGACCTGATCATCAACTTCATCTTTGCGAAGTTTGCCAATACCGGCACCATAGTCAGGAATATATTTTCGAATCATCAGTCCGCAAAAAATGAGGCCGGCGAAGATTCCCAGCTTGGCGATAACCCAGGGCGCTGTTGCAAGGTGCTCGCTGAAAAAGGTGTAGAACGTTACCGAGCACAAGAGATAAACCACGAGCAGCCAACGGAAATAATAATCAATTTTTGTAACGACTTTTCCCAGCGGCGTGCCCTCATTGAAGTGGAGAAACAGCACCATCGCAAGCCAGCCCGGACCCAGCGCAATAAATCCCATGGTCTGCCATGGCTGGTGCTCGATACCGATCTGCTCAGATAACAAACCGCCTACTGTCAGCATTAATGTCATGCATATGCGCGGCACAAAATCGAGATTGACCATTATCTTGGCCGCGGTAACTCGTGCTGAATTACTAAGCTTCGGATCGACGACCATACCACTTGAGTAGTAGACACCAAGATCGCCACCGAGCCAGTAAACAAACAGCAACAGATGGAAAACAAGAAGAAAATCATAAAGACTCATGCATCGTTCCTATAATTTTAAAGATTATCCAGGATGAATTCGGCAGTACTAACCTTGAATTCGCCCGGCGATTCAACATGCAACTGGGTAGCAATACCGTCATCAATGATGATCGCAAAACGTTTTGCGCGTTGGCCCATACCAATACCGCTGGCATCGAGTTCAAGCCCTAACGCACGCGCATAGTCACCACTGCCATCGGCCAGCATCATGATCGTGTCACCGACACCCTGATCCTTGCTCCACGCATCCATAACAAACACATCATTTACCGACAGACAGGCAATCGTATCGATACCCTTCGACTTCAAAGCCACAGCATTCTGCAGGTAGCCCGGTAAATGTTTTGCAGAACAGGTTGGCGTAAATGCACCTGGCACTGCGAACAGGACAACTTTTTTCCCGGCAAACATCTCTTGGGTAGAAACCGAACCGGGACCGTCGCTCGTCATTACACTGAAACTGCCACTAGGCAACTTGTCGCCAACCTGAATACTCATTACTGTCCCCTGCTAACGGACTACCGATTTGTTTGTTGCGTTTTAGTCGAGACTGGCGGCGTATTGTACACAGTTGCCGAAACACGGTTGGCAACAAATTATCACCTGACCAAAGTGAGCGATAATGCGGGCCAGAAAGTCACGATCTGCAGGCCGATCAACATCAGGAGCGCGAATGGCACTACGGCCTTGCATACGGTCCAGAATTCCTCGCGAAAGACCGTCATGGCGACAATCAGGTTCAAACCAAGTGGTGGCGTCAGGTAACCGATTTCGAGGTTGACGACGGTGATAATCCCCAAATGCACGCCATCAATTCCCTGCGCGGCTGCGATCGGCTGAAGCATGGGTGCCAGGATTAATATCGCCGAACCAATATCCATGACACAACCGACCGCCAGCAAAAACAGGTTCATGCCAAGCAGAAAACCGATACGGCTGTCGACTACTTCACCGAGGCCGCCGATAAGCAACTCCGGTACCTGTTGGTAGGCCAGGAAAATATTAAGACTTAGTGCAAGCATCAGTACCGGAAACAATGATCCAAGCAGCCGTGTCGTTTGCCCGATAACGTCATACAGATCGGTGAAACCCATTTCCCGATAAACGCAGATCTCTATCAGCATTGCGTATACAACGGCAACTGCCGCCGATTCGGTGGCCGTAAAATATCCGCTGTAGATACCGCCCAGAATAATCACCGGCATGGCCAGCGCCCAGAGACTATCGCGCAATGCATGCCAGGTTTCGAGAACAGATCCAGTCTGTGCATGAATCGTACGATTGCGCCATAACGCATAACCGGTTAGCAGTGTAATTAATACGAGTGACGGCCCAATACCGGCGATAAACAGGTCAGCGATTGAGGTCTGCGTCATGATGCCGTACAGGATCAACGGAATACTCGGCGGCACGATGATACCCAGCGTCCCGGCAGCACAGAGTGCGCCGATCGCAAAGGACTTTGAATATCCGGCTTCAAGCAATGCCGGGTACATAATGGCCCCAACCGCTATCAGCGTGACGGTTCCCGATCCCGATACAGCCGCAAACAACGCACAAGACAGGATGGCCGCGATCGCCAGCCCACCGGGCACCGGTGCACTGACGGCTTTCATGAGTCGAATCAATCGCGTGGCCATTGCGCCCCGCGACATGATATTGCCGGCCAGGATATACAGCGGAATCGACAGCAGGATTTCCTTATTTGCCGCATCCCACATATCGACCACAATATTGCCGACACGTCCATCACCCCAGACAACAATTGCATAGGCCGTGGCGATGCCGAGAACGACCAGCAGGTTCTGCCGGATAGCCAGCAGCACAAGCACCATGAGCACAAGTCCGAACCCGGCGATCACCTGTGCCCGCTCCCGTCATCAATACCAGGTGCCGGAGTCGTAGCGGACATGGCAACGGGCCGCCAACCCGGATACAGCGCATAGAGACCATGGCGGAAAGCTGCAATCAGAAAGACCAGCGGCATCACAGCCTGAAACGGCCAGATCAGAATCCCGAGCACAGCGGAACGTTCACCGAGCATGAATCCGTGATAAACAATACTAACTGCAAAAACTGTAAAGCCCAGGCAAAACAGTGCCATGACGATATCCTGCAAGCGATCTAATCCACCCGACCAGCTGGCCGGTAACCAGTTATCAGCAAACCGGGGTCGCAGGTGTGTGCCGGCTGCGGATGCCAGACCGATGCCGAACATGATGACCATCAGGTTCGCGTAAACACCCACCTGGCGTGCCCAGTGCAAACCCGTGCCGACCACCTCTCGACTGACGACATCAGCAAACACGACCGCAATCAGCAGCAGAAAACAAGCAAACGTCACCGCACCCTCAAATCGTTCGATCTGCTTGAGTAGCGTAAAAGCAGCCGGAGGCTGAGACTTAGAATTCATAGTATGAATACAGCATTAATTATTGTTTTAATGGCTTTATTTCAGGAATCATAATCATAATTATTAGCGCTGAGACGATATGCATGATGCCGACGGCTGCAAATATCGGCGTATACGAATAATGTTCCGAAATCCAGCCTACGGCTACCACAAACAGTGCGCCACCCAGACTGCCGACGGCGCCGAACAGACCCCAGATAGTCGCCACATCCCTGGCCGGGAACAGATCGGCCGGCAGTGTGAAATGACTGGATGCTTTCATTTGAATGGCAAACATCGCCAGGCAGATCAGACCGATTGCTACCGGCGCAGAATCGACCAGGGCCGCCAGCAGCGCACAGGGTACCAGCAACGCCGCAACCCATATGATGGTCTTGCGGGCCGCATTGACTGACCAGCCGGCACGAATGAGCCGGGTGCCCAGCCAGCCACCGAACAAACTGCCGACATCCGCCGCAACAAACGGGATGGCCAGCGAAAAAGCCAGCGCCTGCAAATCAAAGCCACGTTCCTGGGACAGATAAAGAGGCAGCCACGCCACAAAGAAATAGAAGGCTCCGTCGCTGGCCAGGCGACTCAACATCAACCCCCACACTTCGCGATAGCCGAAAAAATAAATAAATCCATACCAGGGCTCAACGACGACGGACTTGCTGTGCGACGCCAGGTCTGCCGGGGAACGGTCGGCCAGGATCAAGTCCCGCTCGGTAGCTGAAATGCCCGCATGTTTTTCAGGGCTTTCATAATATCCATGCCAGATAAGCAGCCAGACGAATCCGGATACTCCGGGCACAATAAAAGCCCATTGCCAGCCAAAAGAGACGATTAGCCATATCAACAGGGGTGGCGCAACAATTGCGCCGAGCCCTATCCCGGCGGTAACGATACCGACGGCCATCGAACGTTCAGCCTGCGGAAACCATTCAGCCACTGCCTTGAATGCGGCCGGCAGGTTCATCGCTTCGGTAATGCCCAGCAATGCCCGCAGCAAAAAGAAACTCAAAAAACCACGGCCAACAGCATGCAGAATGCCGACAATACTCCAGGCGATGACGGCAAAATTAAATGACCGCTTGGTCCCGAACCGGTCAACCACAGGGCCCACGATGAGTTGTCCGATGCCGTAGGCAAACAGGAATGCAGATCCGATCAATCCGTACTCGGTATTGCTAAGCGCAAATAAATCAACCAGAACGGGCCCGGCAACGGCGAAGGCCTGGCGATCAAGATAATTAATCATCGTGATCAGACACAACAAAATGGCAATCTGCCAGCGAACCGGAAATTTCAAGCTCAATCCCCTACAATGGCTGCTACAAGCGGTGCTCTCCAACGAACCGGTCAGGACGCAGGCGGCCTAAATCCAGATCACGGGGGAGATCTGGCATCTATTTTATCCGCCCCCGGTTGCTAACGCAGCCCCGAGCTAACTTGATTCTCTCAGCTCAGCGCATATATGCTGGTCTATTGATCAATACCTATACAGAGGAAAGACCATGAGCGCCCTGCCCGAAAACATTATCACGCCAGCACAGGAAACCCAGGAATTTCTGGATCTAAAGCACCAGCTATTGATTGGCGGTGAATGGGTTGCCCCCATAAATGGGGGAACGTCCGCAAGCGAGGATCCGGCAACAGAAACCGTTATAACCGAGGTTGCCTGCGGCGGCGCGGAAGACATCGATCGTGCGGTAGTAGCTGCACGCAAAGCGCTAAAGGGCGAATGGTCGACGATTACCACACATGAACGCAGCCGACTGATATGGAAACTGGCCGACGCACTCGAAACAAACCTGAATCTCATCACCGAACTGGAAGTGCTCGATAACGGCATGCCGCGACCGATTGCTATGTATTCAATCGTAGCTGCCGGCGTGAATTACCTGCGTTACTACGCCGGTTGGGCCACAAAAATTCATGGGCAGACCATTCCGGTGTCCCCGGGTGGCGCGCCCAACGGCGGAACCCTGACTTACACGCAACGTGAACCCATCGGTGTTGTCGGTGCAATCACGCCATGGAATGCGCCATTACCGATGGTCATCCTGAAACTGGCACCGGCCCTGGCTGCCGGTTGCACGATGATCCTCAAACCTGCTGAGATAACGCCGCTGACCGCGCTGATGATTGGCCACCTGACGAAGGAAGTCGGCATTCCCGACGGGGTCTTCAATATTGTCACCGGTCATGGGAGCGATGCCGGTGCCGCACTCGCCGAACATGATGGCGTTGACAAGATTGCCTTTACCGGCTCTACCGAGGTCGGCAAAATCATCCTGAAAGCCGCAGCGGGCAACCTGAAGAAAGTTACCCTTGAATTGGGCGGCAAATCACCGGTGGTCGTTTTCCCGGATGCCGATATAAGCCGGGTCATCCCGGGTGCGGCTCGTGCCGCATTTTTCCTGCAGGGCCAGAACTGCATGGCCGGCACCAGAATGTTTGTGCACGACGACGTGTATGAAGAGGTCGTCAACGGAGTTGCAGAAATGGCCAATGCATTCCATATAGGCCATGGACTGCATCCGGACACGGAAATCGGGCCGCTGATCTCCTCTGATCAGGTCGAAACCGTGCTCGGCTACATTGAGGCCGGCAAGGCGACTAACGCGGACCTTGTTTGCGGGGGCGATGCGTTAGCCGGTCCGGGGCATTTCGTACAACCGACGATTTTCGGCCAGACTACCATGGACATGAAAATTGCCAGGGAAGAGATCTTCGGCCCGGTCCTGTGCATACAAAAATTCGCCGACAGCGATCTCGATGCCATCGCCGAACAATGCAATAGTACAATCTACGGACTGTCTGGCAGCGTCTGGAGCCAGGATATTTCCGTCGCGCATCAAATGGTTAACAAGATCGATTCAGGACAGGTTGCGATCAACTGCCATGCGGCCGTCGATCCGGCAGTTCCGTTCGGCGGTAACCGGCAATCCGGATGGGGCCGGGAAATGGGCGAGGAAGGCCTGGATTCCTACCTGAAAACCAAATCGACGACCGTCATGTTCTAATCCCGACCCTGTTGGGTTTCATTGCAGGGTTATTGCCAGGGCCGGTCAAGTTCCAGCTTGTGCCAGGCTTTGCCGTACATCAACGTGCGGAAGAAATCACTCGCATAAAGCGTTTGCGGGTAACTTGGGTCCGGCGCGGTCAGTTCGTCGAGAGTAGCAATCTGCGCAGGCGTAAGCTCAATTTGTGCAGCACCCAGATTATCCTGTAACTGTTCGAGTTTGCGGGCGCCGATAATTGGTACCACGCAGGTTGCAGTACGCCTCATCATCCAGGCCAGTGAGAGTTGAGCCGGCGAACAACTCATTTCCTGTGCGAACTCAACCAGTTTTTCAGCTACCTCCAGGTTCCTGTCAACCAGCAGCTGGGCTCGCCGGGGGCTATCAGCCAAGCGGGTACCTTGCTGGGCGGCAGGATCCTGATTGCGGTTAAATTTACCGGTTAAAAGGCCGCCCGCCAAAGGACTCCAGGGCGTGATGGCCATGTTTTGCACATTCGCGAGGGTAAAATACTCACCCTCGATAGACCGTTCGACCAGGTTGTAATGTAACTGCATAGCCGTAAAAGGCGTCCATCCACGTTCCTCGGCAAGTGTATTTGCTGCTGAGATTGCCCATGCAGGCGCATTGCTGATACCGATATGCAGGATCTTGCCATTGCGGACCTGGTCGTCCAGCGCCCGCATAACCTCTCTGAGTTCGGTGTTACCGTCCCAGGCATGCACCCAGAAAAGATCAATATATTCCGTACCCAGCCGTTTGAGACTGGCGTTGAGTGACTGCACCAGGTTCTTGCGCTGGTTGCCGCCCGCGTTGGGATCATCCGTTCGGGTGTTCATGCCGTACTTGCTTGCGAGGACGATCGACTCGCGTTCCCCGGCGATAAATGTGCCCAGCAACCGCTCACTCGTGCCGGCATTGTAGATGTCAGCAGTATCGATAAAATTGCCACCGGCATCCCGGTAGGCCGCATAGATCTCCCGACAGACCGATTCAGGCGCTCCGATGCCGAATTCTTCCCCGAAAGTCATCGTGCCGAGGCAAATCTCCGAAACCTTTAACCCGCTTCTTCCTAATGGTATATATTTCATATTCTTATGTCTTCTTACTACTATTTACATTAACTTTATTCCTGACCCTGGAATAACACCCTCTTTTGCAAACTCTGATTATCAGCAGCAAGATAACGGTTCCATTCCTGAATCACAAAACAAGGATCCCTTGCAATGGCTGCCGAAATACCCACCTTCTCCACTGAATTTCTTGCTTTGATAAGCATTCGCCTGGTCTCAGCAAGCGTCATTTTCTTTATTGGTAAATGGATCGCAAAACTACTGACCGGCGTGGCCAAAAAAGGCATGACCAAAGCCAATGTAGAAGACACGCTCCAGCATTTCCTGGGCAATATGCTTTACTACACGCTGATGGTCGCCGTGATCATCGCAACGATTAATAAACTCGGGGTACAAACGACATCACTACTCGCTGTAGTCGGTGCTGCAGGACTGGCTGTTGGCCTGGCGCTGCAGGGTTCGCTGTCTAACTTTGCTTCCGGCATCATGATCATTACATTCAGACCCTACCGGGTCGGTGACTTTATTGATGCCGGGGGGGTAACCGGTACTGTCGAAGAGTTACAGATCTTCACGACGATCATGAAGACGCCTGATAACAAGAGAATTATTATCCCCAATAGCCAGATCATGTCCGGTGAAATTACCAACTTCTCAGCCAATCCGACTCGTCGCGTTGATCTTGTTGCCGGCTGTGGCTATAGCGACGACATCGACAAGGTACGCAAGGTTTTGCAAGACATCGTAGCCAGTGACGACAGGATCCTGAACGACCCGGCTCCGGCTGTTGCGCTTTCAGAACTTGGCGATTCGAGTATCAATTTTGTGGTCCGGCCGTGGGTTAAGTCAGCTGACTATTGGGCGGTGCATTGCGATACCCTTGAGCAAATTAAGAAACGGTTCGATGCTGAAGGATTCTCGATCCCTTTCCCGCAAAGAGATATTCATCTCTACAAACATGACGTCGTGTAAACGGCTGGCGTGAGCCCTTAACGCGTTTCGCGCAGCAGGTACTGAAGCATTCGTCGCTGACGTTCGGGGTTATCCTCGTAAAAGAGCATCGGCGGATAACGCATACGATTGCCGGGCACCAGTTCATGCGGCGCGGCAATCAACGCTGCCATGGTTTCCGGTGTCCAGACCAGCCCATTGTCACGTGCTTCGATAAATGAGTTCGAATATGGGAATCCCGCAACAACGGCAGCGGGATTCCCGAAAATCCGGTGCAGGTTGGGTCCGACCTTGTTTTCTCCACCCTGTTCCAGGGTATGGCAAAAACGACACCACATAAAAGCTGCTTTTTGTGCCGTGTACTCTTCAGCGGATATATCCGGCAATGGCTCGGCGTAGTAATCCGGCAGATTCTTACCCGCTAATAATTGCTCGATTTGAGCCTGCGAAACCCTGTCATCGACCGCGAACGGAACAACACCGAACCACCAATACGGGAAATACAGGGCCACAACCAGAAATGCCATTAATGTCGCGGCGTATAGAAATTTATAACCGGCTGATGCGCTCATGTTAACTCCTTACTAGATTAACAGCTTATCTGGTTACCACGATCACACACTGGAGCCAGGAAATAATCTTTTCAAGCCTGCACCGTAGCGGATTTTCTGATAGATGCCAAAGACAAACCAGATCACAAACAACATCAGGTAGTAGAATCCCAGGGCGCTATGCAAATAACCCATCGACATGCGTAACGGCTCACTCTTGGCGATGAAAGCCGGTAAATGCACGCCAAATAGCACGACATCGTGGCCGGCACCCCAGGCATAGATAAAACCAATGACGGTCTCGACGGCAAACACCAGTAACAAAGCAAACAGGATCGCCCGGTTAAAACCAAAAGATGCAACCGGTAACTCACCCGGAGGTTCCGGGGTTGGTTCACGCAGCCACCAATAGATACGGACTGCGGCAATAATGGATACGATAAGGCCTAATGAATAGTGGAAGAACATCAACGGTTCGCGTTCCTCGAGCACCGTCCTGGGCATCTGGATAATATTCCACAACAATACAATGAACGTGATTGCCACCAACCAACCCAATTTGGTCTCTATTCCGGACTGTTGTCCCGACCCTGATTCATCACTCATTGCATTCCCTCTCGAATGTTAACCAACGGCCCCAATCTCTCATGACTCGAACTGGAGTCGTGGTATGTTATTCATTTACCAGCCACCCAACCAGTTAGATTGCAAAAAAGCACATGTCACGAAAATCATATTTACAAATTGCTGCAGCCTGTTGATTTAATTGTATTTATTAAGGGTTGGCTTTATGACAATTTGCAGCTAAGATTGTCCGCCTGTTGGTCGAGATTGGTCTGCTTTAATATATGAGTTCTACACGTCCTATTCGTGCATTGCTACGCGGACTAGAAGTCCTGCATGTTCTTAATAAGCACAATGGTGCCACCGTTTCAGAAGTGGCCAGCTCCATTGATTTGCCACGCACTACTACCTATCGGGTGCTTGAAACGCTGTGCGTCGCCGGTTATGCCTACCGCGCTGCATCTGATGATCGCTACCGTTTGACCATCATGGTTCGCGGCTTGAGCGATGGTTTCGACGACGAAGCCTGGGTTACACAAATTGCACGCCCATTCATTTATGAACTATGTCGAGAAATAGTTTGGCCGGTAGCCATTGCAACATTATCGGGTTCTACCATGCTGGTTCGCCAAACCACTGATCATCAGAGTCCGCTCGCGGTTGAAAAACGTGGCCCGGGCTTCCGCGTGTCAATATTGGGTTCTGCTGCCGGCTTATGCTATCTGTCCTACTGTCCCAAGGAGCAGCGCGACAGCTTACTGGATGTACTTGCCAATTCTAATAAAGAAGATGATCTGCCGGCACGAAACCACAAAAAAATTTACGACTCTCTGGTCGAAACACGCAAACGTGGCTTTGCCATCGCACATCGCAAGCGCAGGATATCTGAAGAACTGAGTATCTCGGTACCGATCATCGCTGAAGAGCGATTACTTGCAGCACTTACCTTCCGCTGTTCCAGCGCGGCAGTACCTGAAAGCGAAGCTATCAAGACGATTGTGCCAAAACTTAAATTAGCCGCACAACAGATCGGACAGGAATTCATTGACCAGCACAATACCGATGCATTGGTCTCTGCACCAACCAATTTATTAGAAGAATCGGTCGATCCCTGACTGCAGAACGACTATCTGAATATGGGCGTCTCCGGTGCGTCCAGCCCGGTTTCCTGCTTGCAATTGGCACGAATCTCATCGATCGGAGGGCCAAAGTTGAACGTCTGAATATCACCGCGCGATTCACGCATTTCAACACGCAATTGTTCTGTTGCCGCTTCATCAACGGCGCCGTCCTTAATGATGACCCCATAGTCCAGAGCACCTTCAATTGTAGCCAGGTTCCGATTGACATCAGCCAGCACCAGGGCAGCGTCACGGGCGAGCGGATCGCCCCAGCCACCGCCGCCCCAGGTATTGAAGTACAGCAGGTCATCAGTTTTGACCTTGATACCATCACATTTTGATGGCAGCCATTCTTCGCTGCCGTCACTGCGTACCAGTTTCTTGGTCGAACGCAAACCGACCTGACCGCCGATTACGCCCCAGGGGTAGGTAAACCAGCGTTCATCATGAATGGCGATTTCGCCGTCGACCAGGAAACGGTAAGCCACACTCAGGCCATTACCACCGCGATGCAAACCGGCGCCACCGGAATCAGGGATCGTCTCATAGCGTTCTATACGCAATGGGAAATATGATTCGATAAACTCATTTGGTACGTTGGTAAATCCGGGCCATAAAGAATGCCCGTCAGGGCCATCACCGGCGGGTCGACCGGGCACTCCGCCGAAACCGATCTGGAATAATTGGAACCATTCGTTATTCTTGCCTTCGCGGCTGTCATAGCCTGAGTAGAACAAATGGGGTGAATCGGAGAAGCCAGCTGCGTTCAGCATCTGCTCCGGTGCACCAGCGCCCAGCAAGGCCCCCAGCACGTCAAAAAGGCGACCTAATGCATGGGTACGACCTGAAAGAGCCGCAGGGAACTTGGGTTTAAGCAATGTGCCTTCCGGTATACGTACTTCCACAAGATCATAGAAACCGTCATTGAACACAATTTGCGGGTCAACAACATTAATCGTGAACGAGCCGAAGAACATCTTGAACATATCTTCGTTAAGGTAGAAATTTACAGAGCTCTGTGCCTGTGGGTCTGTGCCAGCAAAATCAAAAATAGCTACATCACCTTCGCGCCACATTTTGCATTTAATCTTATACGGACCCATACCCATGCCATCATCACAGATATAGTCTTCAAAAGTACGCGGCTCTTCGGGAATGAAATTTTGAATTATGAATTTCATTGCATTGAAATTACGTTCAAGCATGATATCCATCGCGCTGTAAAAGATATCATCTCCAAAGCGATTCGCCATCTCGACACAGCGCCGCCCGGCAGTCCTGCAGGCAGCTACCAATGCATTCAGATCGAAACGGTTCCATTGCGAGGTTCTAACATTGTGCAGGATCAACTCCAGAACATCACTTTGCAGCTCGCCTTTCTTATAGAGCTTGGTTGGTGGTATGCGAATACCTTCCTGGTAGACCGTGGTTGCCTTGATCGGAATTGAACCGGGTACCATACCGCCGTTATCAGACATATGACCAAACATTGCAGTCCAGGCAATATGTCGACCATCTTTGAAAACCGGCATCAGCACAATCCAGTCAGGCAAATGCGAAACAGCTGCATTACACATGTACGGATCATTAGTCAGAATGATGTCGCCTTCCTCAATTTCTGCATCATAGGCATCCATGAACGGGCCGATAAAAGAACCAAACTGACCTACCACCATTTTGCCTTGTTTGTTCGCAATCATCGGGAAACAGTCGCCCTGTTCGCGAATACCCGGCGACATCGCTGTCCGGAACAAAACGGCATCCATCTCTATGCGAGCATTCTTTAGTGCATTTTCGATGATGTCGGCGGTAACGCCCTCCACTTCAACCTTGGTAAGAGGGGTGTTATTGGTCTCAATAATTTTTGCTGCCATTACTCTAGCTCCTCAACTTACTTGCTAGGGTTGATCAATAAATTGCCGACACTATCAACCTTGGCGTCATGCCCTGGCAGGATGACTGTCGTCGAGTCCATTTCCATTACAATCGATGGTCCGGGAATGATAATGTCCTCGTGCAACTTGGAACGATCATAGAGCGGTGCATCATGCCAGCTGCCATCACTGTAAAATCGTGACTCGTGAATGATGCAATCCTTGAGAGAAGCGTCAGCTGAACCGATCTTGCCAGCGGTAATCTCTGCTGCATGTGCATTGACCACGGCTCTGATCATCAGAATCTCATGCCCATCACCGAGTTTGAAGCTGAATAGCTGGTCGTGTTCTGCATCGAATTGATCTGTAATCATGCTAAGCCCTTTACTCTTGAGCTCATCCTCGGTGAATTCGAGGGTCAGACTGAATGCCTGACCTGCATAACGTAAATCTGCCTGGTAGACTACTTCCAGTTCGTCCTGAGAAATACCATCAGCAATCAATGACTCGGCGGCACGATCTCGCAACACCAGCAGGTCTGCGAGCAGCTGATCCTTACCGGTGTCCTCAGCCATTCTGATATAGGTGCGGGTAGCTTCATCCTGAACCTTGGTCGTGGCATCGCCATAGGCACACAGCACACCCGGTCCCGGTGGAATCACGACCGGCCATGAGTCGGTAAGAATGCCCATTGCATTTGCGTGCAGTGGGCCGGCACCGCCAAAACAGACCAGCGAGAAATCACGCGGGTCATAGCCCTGCTCCACGGATACAAGACGTAAGGCACCAAACATTGATTCGTTGACAACCCTGATGATGCCCTCTGCAGCTTCCAATAATTCAATACCTAACGAATCGGCAACAGTCTGAACGGCTTTTTCAGCCGCTTCTTTGTTAATCGCCATCTTGCCGCCCAGTTGAACATCTGAAGGCAGATAACCAAGCACGACGTTGGCGTCACAAACGGTCGGCTTTTCGCCGCCCTTCATATAAGCAGCCGGTCCGGGTACGGCGCCGGCAGACTCCGGCCCGACTCGCAACGCCTGGGTCAATTCGGGTACAAAGGCAATGGAACCGCCACCGGCACCGACCGTGCGCACATCGACTGAAGGTGCGCGCACCTTGACATCACCGACAAAGGTTTCACGCCGCACCCGCGCTTTAGAGTTCTGGATCAAGGCCACATCCGTTGATGTGCCGCCCATGTCAAAGGTCAATATGTCATCAAAACCCGCTCGGCTACAGAAATAAATTGCACCTGTAACACCGCCGGCCGGACCTGACATCAACATATTAACCGGTGATTCAGCAGCAGCCCGGCCTGATGCCAGGCCGCCATCACTGCGCAAAATAGACAGCAGTACCTCATCACCCATACGTTTCTTCAGTGCGGCCTGCAGGTTATGAACATAAGTCGACATTTCGGGTCGTACATATGAATTCATGACCGTCGTTTCCGTTCGTTCGTATTCCTGCATTTCCGGTACAACTTCACTCGAAACCGAGATCGGTGTATCGCCGAAAACCTCACGGGCAATTACTGCAGCTTTTCGCTCATTATTGCCATTGATGTAGGCATTTACGAAGCAGATGGTCAATGCTTCTACTTCTCCACCTGCCTTAAGTGTCTCAAGGTCTTTGCGTAGCGCTGTTTCATCCAATTCACGGACAATCTCGCCCGTAGCACCGGTACGCTCATTTGCACCGATAGTGAGCTCAAGTGGCGCAAGTAAAGGATTCTTATTAAAGGTAACCCAACCACCCAGGCCGCCTGGGCAAAAAGAACGTGCAACCTGCAGGGTTTGCTCATAACCCTGAGTTGTCACCAGGCCGACTTTAGCGCCCTTCCCTTGCAGCACCGCATTAGTTGCCACCGTTGTTCCATGCATCACTCGCTGGATCTTGTTCGGATCGACAGCCGATTCATCGCAAATTCGCGCAACGCCGTTCAGAACGCCAATTGACGAATCTTCCGGCGTCGAGGGAACTTTAGCGGTAAATGTCTCGCCGGTTTCCTCGCTGATCAGGAGCAAATCGGTAAACGTGCCGCCAACATCTACACCAAGACGGTAACTCATTTTTTCACCTTAAAGTAATTTCTATTAATTCAATCAAAAAACTGCGGCAGATACCTGATCCGGCAGTCAAAACAAAACTGTCAAACTTGAGGCTAAATTATGTATTTTTTATTTCTGATGCTAAGGGCAAATAACCTGTTTTACCCGCCTAGCTGGCTTCTCTGTATTTTTCAGCGACCTGAGGAAAAATGCCAGCTTTAGGCAGCATGGCAGGCACACTGCGACCAAGTTGTTCCTGCAGCCATTCGCTGGCGGCTATTATTTTTTCCAATGATACCCCGGTTTCAACACCGGATCTGTCAAACATATATAATAAATCGTCGGTTGGAATGTTCCCTGTTGCGGCGGGCGCAAATGGGCAGCCACCGATTCCGCCAATGCTCGCATCTATAGATGCCACACCGGACTCCAGCGCCGCCTGTGCATTGGCCAGACCGGTATTACGGGTATTGTGAAAATGACCACGAATCGGCAAATGCGGCACATGCTCACGTATTGCTGCAACCATCTCTGTGACCTGATTTGGAACAGCAACGCCGATGCTATCGGCGATACCCAATTCCACCGGATCTCCCTCTACAACCTGATCAACAATATCCAGTACAGTCTGCAGCGCTACCTCACCCTCGAATGGACAGCCAAACGCGGAAGACACCATAACATTGGCACGAATTCCAGCCGCCTTGGCATCCTTGGCTATAGCCAGCCAGGCCTCGATCGACTCATTGGTCGATACTCCCTGGTTGCGCCGGTTATAGGTATCACTGGCAACGACAGCCATGCCGATTTCATCAATATTGACATCGCGCGCCCGATCAAATCCACGCCGATTCAAGACCAGGCCAATATAAGTCATATCGGATCGATCCGGCAAGTTGCGAATGACCTCCTCGGCATCCGCCATTTGCGGAACCCGTTTTGGATGCACGAAGCTGGTGGCTTCCAGGCGCCTGATTCCGGCATCAATTGCCCGTTGGATGAATTCAATCTTGGCAGCTGTAGACAGAATTTCCGGCTCACTTTGAAGACCATCGCGCGAGCCTACCTCAATAATGGAAACTTTTTGGGAACCTTTATTCATTGCTTGTTTTGCAGACAGTTGAAACAGACTTATTCTATACTATACGGTGCATGAGTCGGAACACCCCATGTACAAACAAAACATGATGCCATTTTTTACACCCCGTTATAACCTCGTCTTATTACGACCATCTGCAGGGCTGGTTGACAACTAATTGATTCTCGGAAGGGAAAGACCACATGACTATAGAAGAGAAACCCAATAAAGGCCCACTTGCAGAGCTTCGTCTGATCGAAATGGGAACACTACTCGCAGGGCCATTCTGCGGACAGTTAATGGGAGATTTTGGTGCTGAAGTCATCAAGGTCGAGCCACCGGGCATAGGTGACCCCATGCGGGAATGGGGTCAGGAAAAATCACACGGGAAGTCACTATGGTGGCCGGTCATCGCCCGCAACAAGAAATCCGTGACGCTGAACCTGCGTGAGGCTGAAGGCCAGGAAATTGCAAGGGAACTTATTTCGAAAGCTGATTTTTTACTGGAAAATTTTCGGCCGGGCACGATGGAGCGCTGGAATCTGTCATATGAGGATCTTAAAGAAATCAATCCCGGACTAATCATGGTTCGTGTATCCGGGTTTGGGCAAACCGGACCTTACTCAAAACGAGCCGGATTTGGAGCCGTTGGTGAATCGATGGGAGGGCTGAGATACGTATGCGGCGACCCGTCCACACCTCCAAGCCGCATGGGCATCAGTATCGGTGACTCACTTGCAGCAACATTTGCGTGCATTGGCGCACTCACCGCCTTGCATCATCGTGAGCGCACCGGCGAAGGCCAGGTTGTCGACTCAGCTATTTATGAAGCTGTCCTGAACATGATGGAGTCACTGATTACAGAATATGATCATGCCGGTTACATACGAGAGCGTCAGGGATCGATTTTGCCAAATGTCGCACCGTCAAATGTGTATCCGACCCGTGATAATAATATGATTCTGATCGCCGCAAATCAGGATACTGTTTTCACGCGACTGGCCGAAGCCATGAATCGGCCTGACCTGGCTGAGGATGAAAAATATCATACCCATTCTGCACGCGGCGCGAACCAGGTTGAACTTGATGCGATCATCTCAGCCTGGACGAGCACCATTGATGGCGAAGAACTTGAAGAGTTGATGTCCGAAAGTGGCATCCCGTCCGGCAAAATTTACCGCGCTCCGGAGATGCTTGAAGATGCCCATTTCAAGGCGCGTGAAGCGATTATTAAGACTCAACACCCCGAGTTTGGCGAACTGATGATGCAGAATGTTGCACCAAAATTATCCGCAACTCCGGGTTCAATACGTCTGCCCGGCCCGACACTCGGTCAACATAATGAACAAGTCTACAAGCAGATACTTGACTACGATAATGACCGACTTGCCGCGCTGACTGCCGCGGGCATCATCTGATGGTTTAAACGGCAGAATGAGTAATCTTGCATGAAACAGGGAGACGAAGCGTCGGCTTCATTAGGCCCTATTGCCTGTATTACCGTTACCGCGCCGAATCTTGCCGAGGTTGAGGCGGCCTACACCGGTTACCTTGATCATCGTGTGGCAGGTAGCGGGGTCGTCGACACAGCCCTTGCTGAACTGTGGCAAGCACCGGCGATGGCCGGCAGTCGCTACCTGTTGTTAAGCCCTGTAGCCGGCGATGAATGTGTATTCCGATTTATTGAGGCCGGGGTAAATTCCAACTATCCCCCCTTTTCTACCTTTGGCTGGAATGCTGCTGAAATCATGGTCGAAAATGTCGATGAACTGGCTCTTGGTCTTGCCGATTCGCCGTTCGAAATTCTTGGTGAGCCACAGAATTTGTCGTTCACGGATGATATTCGTGCAATGCAGATCCTTGGGCCCGGCAAGGAGTTACTCTATTTAACTGAATTCAAGAAACAGATTCCGGGACTGGACACACCCATCGCCCGCGGCCCCGTAGATCGCGTCTTTATAGTAATTCTCGGCGGTCCATCTATGACCAGCCTGCAAACCTTTTACAGCAACACGTTCGCTGTTCCTGGCGCAGATCCGGTCGAGTCACGGGTCAAGGGGATGTCGGCTGCTTTCGGTAATTCCTCCGAACACAAATATCCTATTGCAGCACTCCCTCTTGCCGGTCAGACACTGATTGAAGTTGATGAAATGCCGACGCAGGCCCGAGCCCGCCCCGGTTCGGATGGCTGCTTGCCAGGCGGAATTTCGATCGTCAGTTTCGTTGCCCGCAACAGCAACACGCGTGATGCACTATCTGTCGACAGGGATGAGGCCCCATATCGAAACTTTGAACAGGTAAGCTGTCTTAGAGGATCAGCTGGCGAATTGATCGAAATTCTTCATGCTTGATAACCATACCAGGTCCACTGTTGTCCGGTGAGTTTATTGGACCCGATTGATATCCAATCTTTGCTGCTCTGGCTTGTACCACTACTCGGGCTGACCGGCATTATTGCGGGCATCCTCGCCGGTTTGCTTGGTGTCGGCGGTGGCATTGTTATCGTACCGGTTCTCTATCATGTGTTCAGCTCGCTGGGCATTGACGCAGAAATCCGCATGCATCTCGCCGTTGGAACTTCACTCGCAACCATCATACCAACCAGCATACGTTCATCACTGGCCCATCACCGCAAGGGTTCATTCGATATAGCATTATTCCGACTATGGGTACCAGGTGTTTTTTTCGGCACACTGTTTGGAACCTGGCTTGCTAACCGGGTAGAGTTTTCCGCCCTGACCTCAATTTTTGCCGTCGTGGCACTGTTTGTTTCAGTGTACATGGGATTTGGCAGACAAGACCTGCGACTTGGGGCGGCACCGCCCACCGGTCCGGGTGCTGCAGGTCTGACCGGCCTGATTGGTGCATTATCGGCCATGATGGGCATTGGTGGAGGAACATTAAGCGTGCCGATTATGACTTTATTCGGAATCCCCATTCACCGCGCTGTCGGTACTGCCGCCGGACTCGGCATGGTCATCGCCGTACCCGGCGTCATCGGCTTTATGATCGGTGGAACTGATGCCACGGGCCTGCCACCGTTCAGTATCGGTTACGTCAATTGGCTTGGCTTTGGTCTGATTGTCCCGGCAACAATACTTACCGTGCCGCTCGGCACGCATCTGGCACACACCCTTAACCCAATACCACTGCGTAAGACATTCGCTTTTTTTCTTGGTCTGACAGCCTTCAGGATGCTTTGGGATGTGTTCTAGATCAAGACAATCAATCAGTTCTCGTTGTCAGCAGCATGAACCTCCAAACCATCAAGCTCGGCATTTACTTTAATCTGACAGGCCAGCCGGCTGTTTGCACGCCGCTCCTGAACCACACCCAGCAACGACTCTTCCATCTCGCTCATGACAGGTAATTGGTCAAACCAGTCTTCTGCTATATAGGTATGGCATGTTGCGCAGGCACATGCTCCACCGCATTCTGCGACAATGTCGGTAATACCGTTATCCATCGCCGCTTCCATCAGGGAATCCCCAACCGGAACGTCTAATTCGTTTCTTTCGCCATTCGAGTCATGGAAGAATATGCGTGGCATACCGGTTGGCAGAAGATCACTCGATTTTAATTATCGATTTCTGGCCAGATCGCGGGCCAGCCGAGCCTGCTTTATCGCATCATTAATGTGTGCTATTCGGGCTTGCTCACTTTCGATAAATTTGATCCAGTTTCTGGCGCGCTTTTTTATTTTTTTATCTTTTGCAGCCTGTTTGAAAGCTTTTTTCGAATCTTCAAATTTATCTGTTTCGAACAGGCACATACCCAGCAACTCCTGAGCAATTGCAGTTCGTTTCAAACCGCCTTTTTTCAGACCTGAGCGGGAGGCGGCAATGCAATCTTCATATCGATCAAGATTAAGATAACTATTAGCCAGCCGGACATCGAGTTCCCCTTCATCCGAAATCTTTGCTGCTTGCTTCAGTGGTTCGATGGCTTTTTCATACTCGGCAGCCATCTGCCAGGCCTGGGAAAGCAGGCGATAATTGGTTTCATTCTCTTCAACAATACCGTCAGAGAAGCCTTTATCGATGATGCGAGCAGCTTTATATCCGGCTTCGGCCTGCATCAATAACTGCGCCAATGTCACTATCTCTGCGCTCTTGATGAGCAGACCCTGATCATAAGCTGATTCATAGGCACCAAGTTGACGCTGTTCGCGATCCAACTCGCCGTACATACCCGACAACATTGTCCAATATTCTTTTTTCGGCCAGTTAACGACAAGGATCTCGAGAATCTCTGTAACCTTGGGAATATTGTTTATTTCATAGTAAGCCGCCCTGAGCAGAAGCCACCAACGTTCCTTAACTTCCTTGTCACGCTGGCGAGCGATCTCAATCGCTCGTTCAACGGGTGCTATTACATTCTTGTATTGATCGATCTGATAATAAGCAGATCCAAGCATAATGAATGGTTGCGATGGCGGGTTTTCTACGGCCGCAAGCCAATCCTTAAGAATCTTGATGGCGCCTTTCCAGTCTTCGATCTGAAAATGCAATTGTGCCAGCGTGAAGAGCGTATCGTTCCTATCCCTTTCGTTAACATCTTCCTGCTCCAGGAGTGATTCAAACGCCCTGATTGCATCCTTATAGCGCTCCTGATTGAAATAAATCACACCATAGATTCGATATAATTGAATGGTTTCGGTGGATGAAAGTTTTCTCTTGGCTTTCAATTCATCAAGCACTTCCACTGCACCCAGATAATCATCAGCTTCCATTAATTCCTGGGCTTCAGCAAACTTTCGATAGACTCTCTCACTAATACCGGAAACTTTTGTTGTTTCTTGCTGCTCCTGCTCATCCTGTGCATGGGCCAAACCTGGCCAGGAGGAGTTATCGGTCAAGGGAACAGCAAGCAATAATGCTGCCCCCAGCAATGCATACCACCGGTAAAGGCGCAACCGAAAATTTTGCGCGAGAATAATCATGCCAATAGCCGGATTCAAATCCTGACTTTACTCCTCAAATTTATAGGTCAGCCGTGTACGAACCCCTGGTGAATCAATCGGTTCCCCGTTGACAACTCGTGGTTTGTACTTCCATTTCAATACGGCCTTGACCGAAGAATTTTTGAACACAGAACTTGAACATTCTGTTGCAACTGCGTTAGTGACTTCTCCGGTTTTCAGTACCGTAAATTCCATATCGCAGTAACCCTCAATCCCGCGGGTTTGCGCACGCCGCGGATACATGGGTTCCACCCGTACAATAGGCAAGTATTCCCCATCTACCGCAAAATCAGTACCGCCCATCTGCATATTAATGTCTACACTCACCCGTTGCAGGTTTACCTTGGGCGCATTAGGATCCATGGCGTCCATATCGGGCGGCGGCATTTCCGGTGGCTTATCTTTAACCTCAGGCGGTTTCGGCGGTTTGCGATCTTTCTGCTCTACGAGTTCTTCAGTCTTGACTCGAATAAAGTCCATCATCCGAAAATCTACTTTATCACTCAACGCTTCCCTGCCCGTCGCAATCAGGAACTGCATAAGCCACAGCAGCGCAAAAGTAACGATAACCCCAGAAGATATTGAGATACCCAGACGCGCAATCATTGAATCATCCTAAAGGCAATCTGTGGCTTCAAAATACGCATGTAATAACTCTGAAAAAACCCATTCAGCTCAATTATTCGCTGCAATCGCTACGGCAACTTTTGCTTCACGTGCCGCATCCATAACTATCATCAGGGTCTTACTATAAGAATCTTTGTCAACCTGAATGATCAACGAACCTTCCGGATTTTCTGCGTGCATACGCTCAATCTGACCTCGCACACCCTGAGGTTTGATGCGCTTGCGATCCATCCATATTTCGTTATTGGCGCTGATTGCCACAATAATATTGGCATTTTTCTTGTTAACGGCGGTTTTAGCGTCCGGACGTTCTATTTCGATACCGGCTTCTTTAATAAAAGATGCAGTCACGATAAAAAAGATCAGCATGATAAATACAACATCAAGCATGGGCGTCAGGTTAATACCCTCTTCCTCTTCTGAGTGCTGGCTATCAATTATTGATCTACGCATAAACTAAACCTGTACTCATTATTCCTGTAGTTCACTGATTGGTATCGGGTTGCGCCAGAAACCGGCCTCGCGAGCGGCATCAATGACACCGACAACAAGCTCTGCCTTGGCACGCTGGCCGGCGAGCACGGCAATGGTCGCATCCGGATTCTCCGCCTTACGGCGGATAATGTGCGCGCTGACAGCACGAGGGTCAACACTTAATCCGTCAATCTCAATCACACCGGTGCTGGATATTTTCACAGCAATGGATTTGGATTCAGTCTTGGTCTGTTGTACCGAAGGTGGCTTCATTCCATCGACACCTAATTCACGCAAAAAAGACGCCGTTACAATAAAAAAGATCAACATAATGAACACGACATCAAGCATAGGCGTCAGATCAATTTCCGCCTCATCCTCTTCCTGCATCTGGCTGATGCTGTCAACCCGTCTTGTCATTTACCCCTTAATCCTTTCCGTATCCCTGCTGCAACATGAAGATTCAAATTCAATAACAATTAATGGTCCATGGTCAATTCTTCTTCAAGAGTCTCTACCTCGGTCTCGACCCGGCGAGTCAGGATCGTCACCAGAAACACCCCCGACAATGCGCCAACCATGCCGGCCATAGTCGGAATCGTCGCTTTCGACACACCTGACGCCATCGAGCGGGCATTGCCACTACCTGAGAAAGCCATCGCATCAAATACTTCGATCATACCGGTTACCGTACCCATCAAACCGAGTAACGGACATAGCGCAACCAGGGTTTGCACGACAGGAACAGAAGTGTTCGCCGACATCGAGAATTGCGAGATCAAACCATCGCGTATTTGATGCGCATTCCACGAGCTTCGTTCTGAACGACCTTCCCATGTGTCCCGAATTTCAGCCTTGAGATTCTTCAGTACGGTACGAAAATATATCATCCGTTCGAAGATCAGCGCCCACATTGCGAAGATGACCCAACCGATTAAGGTCAGAATCGGGCCGCCGAGTTCCATGAAATCTCTTACGGCTACGAATGTATTGGAGAACCACTGCATCAGCCTAGCAACACCATAGTCAGCATATCTGTTCAGGCCTGTGCCGGTTTTTGGCGGCCTGTCGCATCGTGTGAACGTTCTTCGGCATGCGTGGCAATAATGCCCGCGCTTTGTTCCTGCAGCACCTGCACAATGCGTCTACTGCGACCACTGACCAGCGTATGCAGCAGGACCATCGGTATTGCGACCGTCAGCCCAAGCACTGTGGTGACAAGCGCCTGTGAGATACCACCCGCCATAAGCTTCGGATCACCAGTGCCGTACAATGTAATAGCCTGGAAGGTATTGATCATACCGGTCACTGTTCCAAGCAGCCCCATTAACGGTGCCACTACAGAAATAATCTTCAGGAACAATAGCGCCCGATTCAACGCGGGTGTCTCTTTAAATATCGCCTCGGAAAGCTTTAATTCAAGCGTTTCAGTATCAGCGCCACGGTTGCCTTCGGCAACACTTAGTACGCGACCGAGCGCATTGTCCTGGCTGGGCGAATCGCTATTGAGTTGAGCCGTTACCTTGCGGCTGGCCAAACCAAGTACGAACATGCGTTCAAAGGCAATCAGCAAACCGATGCACCCCAGGGCAATAATCAGGTAACCAACCAGACCACCCTGCTGTACGCGTTCTTTTAAATTTGGTCGAGCGATGAGTGAATTCAACACTCCGCCGAGAGTTGGATCAAGACCAAAATGAACCAGTCCGGAACTGGCATTGAACAATTCGGTGGTGCTATTAATGTAACGACCCTGTTCAGGCTGCCTGGGCAATTCAGATACATTGCCGGTCTGCGGTTCAAACTTCAGGTACTTGCCGTCGGTAATGATATTAAATAAACCAACCCGCACAACTTCCATTTGTTGCTCAGCGCCATCAGCCATGATGACATTCGTCGACAACCGGACAATCTTGCCGCTCTCTGTCATTTCACGCTGCAATTCAAACCACAAACGCTCAATTTCATCGAGTGACGGTAATTGGGCGCTGCCGCCAATCTTCTTCGCCAACGCTTCCAGAAACTTGCCACGATCCGGATACTGAATATTTGTCAAAGAATTATCAAAACGAACCTGCGAGTCACCGGAAACCTGCTGCATAACGCCAAACAGTTCCTTAAGTGAGCCGAGCCGTTGATTAAGCGTCGCAGTATATTCGGCAATCTGGATATCATTAGCCTCAAATTCACTTTCAAGTCGCTGACTGCGTGCTTCTTCCCGGTCTTTCTCACGATTTGCCGCGTTCAATAGTTTTTGCTGTTCAGATTTGGCTTGACTGAACTTCTGCTCCCGAGCCTTGTACTCTTTACTATCATTAACACGACCCTGTTCAACCTGTCTCAGCAATTCGCTCATCGACATGGCCTGGTTATCTTGTGCAATGCTGGGCATGGAAAGACTTAAAAGGCCGGCAAGAGTGGCGGCGGCAATCAACGGCCGGATAAATTGGTTGCTCATTAGTTGGCCTCCGGAGCGTGCACAGGCAACATGACCAGATCCGGTGCTTTTTGCTTCATGGCAATCTGCAATGCGAACTTGATCTGATTTTTAGAGCTATCGTCAAGTGCTTGCCACTGACGAGCTGACTGATCCCATGCACCTGATACCTGGCCATCCTGACTTTGGTAAATCAGCGCAATACGACCGACCCGGAGGAAATCAACTTCCCGGGTACCACCATCAATTTTAACGGTGTCCTTGTAAGTTTCAATTGTGCGACCGTAGTCATTTTCAATCTGGTAGGCTTCGGTCACCTTGCGGAACTTCTCAGCTACCGTTACATCATCACGTTCCATCAGGTCTTCGAGTTTCGCGACGCGTTCCTGTCGCTCATCAAGCAGAAAAGGGACATCGAGGATAACGAACTGAGCCAGACCGTCTATCATCTGCGTCATGATCGGTACGATTTGTCGGTTAATAACTTCAACCTGATCAATCGAATTACGTAAATCGTTGATTTTGGCGTTCTGGTTATCTACCTGCAGTCCCAGCAACGTGTTATAGACTTTAAGTCCATCGATTTCCTTATTGGTGGCCTTGTACTTTTCCTCAAGACTACGGGTCTTCCTAACCACCCCATCGATACGTTCCTGCGATTCCTGTGCAAGTCGTGTACGCCCGTTTTGTGTATTTAGAACCTGATCCAGCGACTGGGCAAAACCGGCGCTTGACACAGTAACCATCCCGGCGGCCAATACAATCAAAATCCACGATTTCCAATTAAATGGACTCACGAATGATCCCCTTGAAATATATAAAATTAGATGATTTCAGAATTCTTAAGTTTTTGCTATCCGAATTCTTAAGTTTAGGCTAATTACCATACTGCAAACAAAAAGTATTACTTTCTCAATACTCTACTACACTTACCATTCAAGATGGCAGATCCACACACTTCAAACTCGTAAGATTATCATACCTTCCGGTTGCCATTCTCTACCATTCAGGAATGTTTATAAACAATTTCTCCCATGAATACTGTATCAGTCATAAAAAACGTACCGTCAGACCTTTGTCTGTGCGACAATTTTACGTTTAGCAAACTTCGATGCCCTGCTGGCGGATGTTCGCGAACTGGGAAATGGGCGATCGCACGGCTGACCGGGTGACACCTCAAACTGACCCCGCTTACCAACAGGTTGCGAGGTTTTTTTGCCGATTTCCAGGGCCATTTAAGCTTTGATAACCGGGATCGGTGAAACCGGGCACTCCATCAGGAGCATATGCCCGGAACCGATTGTTGATGAACCGCCAGTGGGTGGAGTAATTTGTCTGCGGGTCCCCGGACCCGGACTGATATTAGATAGGGAGGCAAGCAATGAATCAGCGAGCCAATGACCGCGTCATTATATTTGACACGACTTTGCGCGACGGAGAACAGGCACCTGGATGCAGTATGACGCTGCGGGAGAAATTGCGTGTTGCCGCTGCTCTGCGAGATCTGCAAGTCGATGTTATCGAGGCTGGTTTCGCAGCCGCCTCACCGGGCGATTTTGCGGCGGTTGCCAGCATCGCAGAAGAGATAGAAGGGCCCATTATCTGCAGCCTGGCTCGCTGTCATCCGGGGGACATTGAAAAAGCCGCTCAAGCGGTTGCGGCAGCTAAACACAATCGAATACACGTTTTCGTCGCTACCAGTGAAATTCACCGCAAATACAAGCTCGAGATGGCCAAGGATGAGATCATCAAGCGTGCAGCGGATGCGGTCCGCATGGCCCGCGAAGTCTGCGACGATGTCGAATTCTCAGCCGAAGACGCCTCCCGGACCGAGCCGGCTTACCTGGCTGATGTCGTGGCAGCAGTCATCGAGGCAGGAGCCGGGACCGTCAATATCCCCGACACCGTCGGTTATACCATACCGGATGAATTTTCCGATCTGTTCGGCTACCTGAAGGCGAATGTTGCGGATATTGACAAGACGGTGCTGAGTGTCCATTGCCACAATGACCTGGGCATGGCTGTTGCCAACAGCCTGTCAGCAGTTGTCGCCGGCGTCCGGCAGATTGAGTGCACGATCAACGGCATCGGCGAGCGAGCCGGAAACTGCTCGCTCGAAGAAATCGTCATGGCACTTAAGACCCGGGCCGAGTTTTTCGGGATTGGCACAGCGATCGATACGCGCAAACTGTACCCAACCAGCCGACTTGTCGCGCAAATTACCGGTATGCATGTACCGCGGAACAAGGCCATTGTCGGTGAAAACGCATTTGCTCACGAGGCCGGTATTCACCAGCATGGCATGCTCAAACACGCTTCTACATATGAAATCATGCTCCCTGAAGATGTCGGCTTGAGCAAATCAAACCTGATTCTGGGCAAACACAGTGGGCGCCACGCATTCCGTGAACGGGTTGAACAATTGGGATTTTCCCCAGATGATACTGAATTGAACCGCGCTTTCGAGAAATTCAAACATCTGGCGGATCGCAAGAAAGAGCTGTTCGATGCCGATATCGAAGCGATCATCATGAATGTCGAGGGCGATCAGCGCGGCCCGTGGACCCTGAAGGAGTTGAACACTTCAGCTAGTATGACGGCACAGGCCACCGGTTCTGTGTGCCTTGACCATGAAGACGGGCACAGTATTAAAAAAGCTACCGTTGGTGCCGGCCCGGTCGAAGCCGCTTTCAAGGCCATCGAGCAAGTGGTCGGGTTTGAAACGAAAGTCAGCAATTTCGAGGTGCGCAGCGTCTCAATGGGTGACGATGCCCAGGGTGAGGTAACTGTCACCGTTGAATATAATGGTCACAGCTACCGGGGCAACGGTATCAGCACCGACATTGTCGAAGCGGGTGCGCGCGCTTTTCTTGAGGTAATCAATCGAATCTGCCGACAGCAGATGGCAGGTACTCTGGATGATAAGAACTCACCATCCGATACAGTCGCAAGGATATAGGAAGGAAAACTCATGACCATTAACTCTAACGACTGGATCTGGCACAACGGCAAACTCATACCATGGGATCAGGCCCAGGTACATGTAATGACTCATGCGCTTCATTATGGTTCATCGGTATTTGAGGGGATCCGGGTCTATGCGACGCCGGAAGGTTCACAGGTCTTTCGGCTGCAGGCACACACGCGGCGACTGTTCGATTCGGCACGGATCCACCGGATCCCAATCCCCTACTCCGCTGCTGAAATCGATGCGGCGTGCCGCGAGGTTGTGGTCGCCAATCAACTGACCAACGGGGCCTATATCCGGCCGATTGCATTTCGCGGTTGCGGCAATATCGGCCTGGCCCCCGAACCCGACCATCCAACCGATATCTCCATCGCAGCCTGGGAATGGGGCACCTATCTCGGTGACGAAGCCATTGAAAACGGTGTCGATGTTTGCATCTCATCCTGGCAACGGGTAGCGCCCAACACTATCCCGGCACTGGCCAAGGCCGGGGGTAACTACCTGTCGAGCACACTCGTCAGCCTCGAGGCTCGTGACCACGGTTATGACGAAGGCATCGCCCTGGCCGCAGATGGCACAGTCAGTGAAGGCGCTGGCGAAAACCTGTTCCTGATTCGCGACGGCGTCATTTATACGCCCAATGCGACGGCATCTATTCTGACCGGCATCACCCGGGCAAGTGTCATGATACTGGCGGAAGAACTCGGCCTCGGTGTTGCCGAACAATCAATTCCGCGTGAAATGCTGTATATCGCAGATGAAATATTCCTGACCGGTACAGCGGCGGAGATCACCCCGGTGCGTTCAGTTGACCGTATCGAGATTGGTACCGGCAAGCGCGGCCCGATCACCAAACAACTACAGGACAAATTTTTTGGCCTGTTTAACGGTTCTACCGAGGATAAATGGGGCTGGCTGGAACCGGTCGGCGACGTGGCCAGCACCTGAATGTCATGCGTAGAACCGGCTGACAACCTCGTTGAATGCATCAACTTAATTTAATACGGCAAAAAACTGCTGCCACGGTTGAGTGGCTAAAATTTTTTAACCCAAATATCTGGAGTTCACTGGCATGAGCGGTAAATCACTGTTCGAAAAAGTCTGGGAAGATCATCTGGTTAGCGCGGAAACACCGAGCAATCCGGCGGTACTGTATATAGACCTGCACCTGGCTCACGAGGTTACGACACCCCAGGCATTCACGCTCTTGCGTGAGCAAGGTCTGCCGGTTCGCCGTCCTGACCTGACGCTTGCAACGCTTGATCATTCGACACCAACGGTGCCGGTTGGCAGCCTGCAGGATCTCGATGTCCTGTCAGAACCGGCCCAAGCTGCACAGATTCGCCAGATGGCGAAAAACTGTGCAGATTTCGGAATAGAACTGCACGGCTTCGGTAGTGACCAGCGCGGTATCGTCCATGTCATTGGCCCGGAAATCGGTGCGACGCAACCCGGTAAAACAATCGTCTGTGGCGATAGCCATTCAAGCACCCACGGTGCATTCGGTGCGCTGGCATTCGGTATCGGCAGCACCGAAGTCGGCCATGTGCTCGCAACCCAGTGCCTGTTGCAGCGCAAACCAATGAGCATGGCCATTAACTTCAACGGTCGCTTGCCGGTCGGCGTCACTGCCAAGGACATCATTCTGGCAACCATTGGCGAGATTGGCGTGAATGGCGGGACCGGTCATGTCATCGAATATCGGGGCAACGTAATCAGTAACCTGAGCATGGAAGAGCGCATGACGATCTGTAACATGACGATTGAAGCCGGTGCGCGAGCCGGCATGATGGCGCCGGACAATACGACCGTTGAATTTCTGGCCGGACGCCCGCAAGCGCCGGTTGGCGCAGACTGGGATAGCGCCGTCACGCGCTGGCTCAGCCTGCCGTCCGATGATGATGCCGGCTTTGACCGGGAAATCGATATTGATGTGACAAACCTGCAACCAATGGTTACATTTGGCACGAACCCGGGCATGGTCGTGCCGGTTACCGACCCGGTACCGGACGGCAACGGTGAGCCGAGTTTTCGCAAGGCGCTTGATTACATGGGCCTGGAATCGGGTCAGCCGATGCAACAAACTTCAGTCGACATCGTTTTTGTCGGCAGTTGTACCAACTCCCGGCTACCCGACCTGCGTACCACAGCCCGGGTACTGAAAGGTCGCAAGGTTGCAGATTCGGTACGGATGCTCGTCGTGCCGGGCTCGGAAATCATCAAGCAACAGGCCGAGGCCGAAGGGCTGCACGAAATCTTTCTGGCCGCCGGCGCCGAATGGCGTGAGGCCGGCTGTTCAATGTGCCTGGGCATGAATGGCGATAATCTGCAGCCCGGTCAGTTGTGCGTCAGCACCAGTAACCGCAACTTCGAAGGTCGCCAGGGCATTGGTGGTCGAACCGTGCTGGCAAGCCCTGAAACAGCAGCCGCATCCGCCGTTAACGGACACATTACCGATCCACGCACCATGCTCTGAAGCGGAAATTTGCAATTATGGAAAAACTGACACATATACATTCCAGAACCATCGTCCTGCCACAAACCGATATCGATACCGATCAAATCATGCCGGGACGTTTCCTGACCTCGACAACCCGGGAAGGTCTCGGCGAGGCCCTTTTCGCCGACTGGCGCTACGCTGACGATGGCGCACCACTAGCCGACTTTGCGCTTAATCAGCCGGGTGCTGCCGAGCGCCAGGTGCTGGTTGCCGGTAACAATTTCGGCTGTGGCTCATCCCGAGAGCATGCGCCGTGGGGCCTGGTTGATTTTGGCTTTCGTGCCGTCATCAGCACCCAGTTTGCTGACATCTTCCGTAACAATTCCCTGAAGAACGGCCTGGTACCACTGATCGTCGATGAAGACACGCATAACTGGCTACTGGAAAACCCTGGCGTCACGGTAGATATAGATGTGGCATCTGCCACTCTAAGCCTCCCAAACGGGACCTGTCGCGAATTTCCGCTCGATGGCTTTGCGCAGCACTGCCTGCTCGAAGGCCTGGATCAGCTTGGCTATTTGCTGAACAAGGAAACCGAAATCAGTCATTTTGAGCAGGTGCGCAGATGGAAGCCCTGATTGCAGTCCTGCCGGGTGACGGTATCGGCCCGGAAATCATGCGCGAGGGGGTGCGTGTCCTTAAAACCGTTGCCGAATCAGCCGGACACCGGTTTGAACTGCGCGAAGCGCTAATCGGTGGCGCCGCCATCGATGCTAGCGGAGACGGCTTTCCAACCGAGACCCGAGCCATCGTCAAAGAAGCCGATGTCACGCTGCTCGGTGCCGTTGGCGGACCGCGATGGAGTGCGCCGGATACGCCGGTGCGCCCCGAACAGGGCCTGCTTGACCTGCGTGCAGCCATGAATGTATATGCCAACCTGAGGCCGGTTAAAACGCACCCTGCCCTGTATCCGGCCTCTCCCTTACGCCCCGAATACCTGATTGACGTTGACATCATGGTCGTTCGCGAGTTGACCGGGGGCATTTATTTTGGCGACAAGAAGCGCACAGCCGATCAGGCAACCGATGTCTGTACCTATCATCGCAGTGAAATAGAACGAGTGGTACGGATGGCTGCACAGTTTGCGCGTGAACGGCGCGGCAAGGTAGCCTCGATTGACAAGGCCAATGTCCTTGAAACATCGCGTCTGTGGCGCAGCGTCACGGATCAACTGTTTCGTGAAGAATTCTCTGACCTGGAACTCGAAACAATGTTTGTTGATGCGGCTGCGATGCATTTGCTAACCCGGCCCGGTGAGTTTGACGTACTGGTCACCGAAAACATGTTCGGCGATATTCTGACCGATGAAGCATCGATGCTATGCGGTTCCCTCGGCATGCTGCCATCAGCATCGCTGAACGGGGATCTCTGCGGTTTATACGAGCCGATCCATGGATCGGCTCCGGACATAGCCGGGCAGAACATCGCCAATCCATGCGCCACAATCCTGAGTGTTGCAATGATGCTTCGTCATACGCTGGCTCTCAAAGAAGAAGCTGCTCTGATCGAGCAAGCCGTATACGCAGCAATCGAGGCTGGCTACCGAACCAGTGACATCGCCCTGACCGACACCAGGCCGGTCGGTACCTCAACCATGGGCGACCAGGTGATAGAACAATACCGGCAATTGGTTAAGGCTAACTAGAACTCACTGCTGCGGCAGTTTCAAGCCCCTGCAGCACGTCATGGAGCAGGTCATCGGTAGCCTCAATACCCACTGAAAGCCGCACCAGGCCATCGGAAATACCCGCCCTGGCAAGACTTTGCGGATCAAATGTTGCGTGTGTCATGGTCGCCGGATGTGCGGCCAGGCTTTCAACGCCACCGAGAGATTCGGCCAGCGTAAACAGTTCGACGCTTTCCAGAAATACCCGGGCCGCCGCCATACCACCCTTTAGCTCAAAACTCAGCATGGCGCCAAATCCAAGCTGCTGACTGGTTGCAATCTGGTGGCCCGGATGTGATTTGAGGCCCGGATAATAAACCTTATCCACCGCCTCATGCGCACTGAGAATCTCTGCAAGCGATGAGGCATTTTTTTCATGTTGCTGCATCCGCACGTACAATGTTCGCAAGCCACGCATGGTCAGGAAACTATCGAACGGTGAACCGGACAGACCGAGCGCATTTGCCCACCACTGCATCTGTCCGTGCAGTGCCTCGTTCGCAGCAACGACCGCCCCCCCGACCATATCACTGTGACCATTCAGATATTTGGTGGTTGAATGCACGACGAGGTCGGCACCATGTTCGATGGGACGCTGTAACGCCGGCGACAGAAAGGTGTTATCGACAACCATCAGTGCTTCAGCCGATTCAGCCAGTTTCCTGGTTTGCGCCAGATCAACAATCCTCAGCAACGGGTTGGTCGGGCTTTCGACCCAGATCATTTTCGCCCCCTCCGCCAGGGCAGCAGCGAGCACCTCGGGGTCGGTCTGATCGACGAGCCTGACATTGAACAGGCCGCGATTGGCGAGTCCGTTCAGCAGTCTGAAAGTACCGCCATAACAATCCTGTGGTCCCACAACCAGATCCTCGGGGTTAAGCATCTGGCATGCCAGGGTCACGGCAGCCATGCCCGAACTGGTAACCGTCGCACCAAAACCGCCTTCCAGATCGGCTAACACGCTGGCCAGTGCATCACGGGTCGGGTTGCCGGTCCGCGTATAATCGTACTGACGCGGCATATCAAAACCGGCGAAACTGAAATTTGTGCTCAGGTAGACGGGCGGCATCACCGCACCATGCTGCGAGTCAGTATCCACCCCTGCCCTGACCGCCCGGGTTTGTCTTGCTTTGTCGTTTTTATTCATATCTCTGTGATTCCACCAAATAGCCGTGACATAGCGTTGCAGGGCGCGGAGTTTAGCCTGATTCGGCGAGTTGAATCCAACCAAATTGGCTAAAAATAAAAAATGGTTGATATGTTGTTTTCAAACATAATTCCCTGAGCTTACATCGAGCAGTATCTACCCTCGAGGCATCCCCACCAACGACATACCCATCCGGGAAAGCAAAAAAAACCTAACTTCGGTAAATAGCTTGCAATGCCACAGCCAATCTATTAATGTATTAGCGTGTTATTACAGTGATATACTATGAAAGACCATAGAATTTTGAGTGCACGTCAGGAAGTGGCCGCCGAAGACAAATTATTTAACGCGCTTATCCGCCTGCAGAGCATTGATGAATTACGCGATTTCCTCCATGACCTGTGCACTCCGGCTGAGTTACAGGCCATGAAAGATCGCTGGGCTGCAGTCGAACTACTCGCCACAGGCACGACCTATCGAGCCATACACGAGCAAACCGGGGTCAGCGTTACCACGGTCGGGCGCGTAGCGCGTTGCCTGACCGATGGTGCCGGAGGCTACCGAAAGGCACTTGAACAATTAAAGGGAACTGACGAATGATCGATAAACGAACCCGTATCAAAATTGCGATCCAGAAATCCGGTCGCCTGACCGATCACTCGCTGGATTTACTCGAGCGTTGCGGGCTTAAGTACACGCGCGGCCGCGACCAGTTAATCGGTTACGGCGAAAATATGCCGGTCGATCTGCTCTTCGTACGTGATGACGATATTCCCGGACTGGTTCGTGATGATGTGTGTGACCTGGGCATTGCCGGCCTGAATATCATCGAGGAAAAGCGCCTTGAATTTGTCAGCGAAGGCATCACGAAACCATATATCGAGGTCTGCCGACTGGACTATGGCCACTGTCGCCTTGCCTTCGGCTATCCTGAAACGGGCAGCATCCAGACCATTCAGGATCTTAAAGGTTCGACGATTGCAACCAGTTACCCGTTCATTCTGCGTGATTTTCTGCAGCAGAAGAATATCCCTGCCGATGTCATTGAGTTCTCGGGTGCGGTTGAAATTGCGCCCAGTCTCGGCCGTGCGGATGTGATCTGTGACCTGGTTTCCACCGGAACAACCATGGCTGCGAACAAGATCCGCGAGGGGGAAACCATTCTTGACAGTGAATGCATCCTGCTGAAAACTCCGGTGGCAATTTCCCCGGAAAAAACCGAGTGGGTTGATCGCTTGCAACAACGAATAGAGGGCGTCATGCAGGTACGCGAGAGCAAGTACATCATGATGCACGCACCGAAAGTCGCCCTGCCCGACATCACGGCCCTGCTGCCCGGTGCTGAATCACCGACGGTTCTGCCCCTCGAGGGTTTTACCGATAAGGTCGCCATCCACGTCGTCTGTCGCGAGAACATTTTCTGGGAAACCCTGGAAGCACTAAAGGGTGTAGGTGCCAGTTCCATACTGGTCCTCCCGGTTGAGAAGATGCTGGCATGACGACCCGCATGAAACAACTCACCTGGTCAGGACTGGATGAGGCGGCGCGACTCGACGTGCTGGCCCGTCCCGCCGTGACCCGCAACCCGGAGATGGACAACCAGGTTGCTGAAATCATCCGCCAGGTCCGTGAAAATGGTGATGTGGCGCTGCGTGAGCTTACCCTGCGCTTTGATCGGCTGGAACTCGACGGCCTGCGAGTTGCTACTGAAGAAGTCAAGCTGGCCGAGCAACAAGTCGACACAGCAGCACGAGCCGCCATGGCAACGGCAATTCGTAACATCAAATCCTTCCACAGCGCACAACTCACCGATCCGGTCCGGGTCGAAACGGCACCCGGCGTCATCTGTGAACGCATTAACCGGCCGATCGGCGCGGTCGGCCTGTATGTCCCTGCCGGCAGTGCACCGTTACCCTCAACCGCAATCATGCTTGCCGTGCCGGCCCAACTTGCTCAATGCCCGATCCGCATCCTCTGCACACCGCCGCGACCCGATGGCCGCGCCGATCCTGCGGTCGTGGTTGCCGCCCGAATGTGCGGAATAACTGAAATCTTTAAAGTCGGCGGCGCCCAGGCCATCGCGGCCATGGCTTATGGAACCCGGAGCATTACAAAAGTCGACAAAGTGTTCGGCCCGGGCAATGCGTGGGTTACCGCAGCAAAAACGGCGGTCGCCGCTGATGCTGCCGGCGCAGCGCTGGATATGCCGGCCGGGCCCTCGGAAGTCATGGTGCTTGCTGATGGTTCGACTGAGCCGCGCTTCGTGGCACTCGACCTGCTGTCACAGGCCGAACATGGTGCGGATTCCCAGGCGATACTGGTCTGTACCGATACCGACTTTGCCGATGCCGTGGCCACGGCCATCGAAGCTGCCCTGCCCGCACTGCCGCGCCGCGAGATCATTGAACAATCACTGAATCATAGTGTCTGCCTGCTCGTCGACAGCATCGCCGACGGCATCGGCATTGCCAATGACTATGCCGCTGAACATCTAATAATTCAGATTAACAATCCTAGACAATATATTGATTTAATTAATAATGCTGGATCTATTTTTCTTGGTCCATGGACCCCTGAGTCGGTGGGCGATTACTGTAGCGGCACTAACCATGTCTTGCCAACCTACGGCTTTGCGCGCAATTACAGCGGTTTGTCCGTGCGTGATTTTCAGAAACAACTGACGCTGCAGGAATTGTCGCGATCCGGGCTGGCAGGACTGGCTCCGACCGTACTAACCCTCGCCGGACTCGAAGGGCTGCAGGCCCATGCGCAGGCCGTGGCAGTAAGACTCGACGATAGTGATGACTTATGAGTGATGCAAAAGACCTGGCACGCCCCGAAATACGGGATTTACGCCCTTACCGTGCTGCGCCTTACAAGGCCGGTCTGCTGCGCCTGAATGCTAATGAAACACCCTGGCGTCCATCCGGCGACAACAGCGCCGACGGACTCAATCACTATCCTGAAGTACGCCCGTTTCACCTGCAGGAAACACTGGCCTTGCGTTACGGCATAGATCCCGGTCAGGTACTCGTTACGCGCGGTTCGAGTGACGCCATCGACCTGCTGATCCGCTGTTTCTGCCGACCGGCGGAAGATGACATCGTGATCTGCCCACCGACGTTTGGCATGTACGAGGTTTATGCGCAGCTACAGGGAGCCGGCATCATCAAGGTTCCACTGGATGTGCAGCAAGGTTATGCGCTAGATCTTGCCGGTATCGAAACTGTGCTATCACCACGTACAAAATTGCTATTTGTATGTTCGCCCAATAATCCGACCGGCAACCGGATTGCAACAGAGCAAATCGACTCAGCCTGCAGGGCTGTCAAGGGTAACGGACTGGTTGTCGTCGATGCGGCTTATATCGAATTTTCCAGCTCCGACCCGACCCGGGAACTGCTCGACCGGCACGACAATATTGTCATTCTCAGAACGCTGTCCAAAGCATTTGGACTGGCCGGTATCCGCTGTGGAGCGGCACTCGCATCAGCAGCGATTATTGATCTGGTCGGTTGCATACTGCCGCCGTATGTATACCCGACGCCCTGCGCCGATGCTGCACTGGCCGGACTCAGTGCGGATGATGAACTTAATCAGCGGGTTGCAACTTTACGCAGTGAACGCCAACGGCTCAGTGCAGCGCTGGCAAACCTGCCCGGTGTCGAACAGGTTCTGCCATCGGAAGCCAACTTTGTGCTGGTCCGGGCATCCGAACCTGCCCGGCTCGTAGCAGCAGCAAAAGATGGCGGGGTACTAATCCGCGATTTCAGTTGGGATCCGTTTACTCCCGGTTGCCTGCGAATCACGATCGGCAGCGCCGAACAAAACGATCAATTACTTGCAGCCCTGGCCGGACAACGAAATGAAGCGGAGAGCTAACGATGTCTGAATTACAAAAGATCGCTTTCCTTGATCGCGACGGCACGCTGATCTGGGAACCTCCGGATGAACAGGTTGACCGACTCGACAAGATCAGCCTGCTGCCCGGCGTAATCCCGGCGCTGTTACGGATTAAGGCAGCCGGCTACCAGTTCGTCATGATCACCAACCAGGACGGACTCGGCACTGACAGCTTCCCGGAAGATGCGTTTCGTGGTTGCCAGGACTTCATTCTCGAACTGTTTGCATCCCAGGGCATTGCATTTCGCGAGGTTTTTGTCTGCCCGCACTTTCCTGCCGATGGCTGCCAGTGCCGCAAACCCCTGCCCGGTCATATCGGTGACTTCATGCGCCAGGCCAGCGTTGATCGTGACATGAGCTTTGTTGCCGGCGACCGGGATACGGACCTTGAATTCGCTGCAGCCATTGGGCTTACCGGTTACCGACTGGCCAACCAGGATGCCAGTAACGGCGGTCTCGGCTGGGATGAGCTTGCCCGCGATATCTGTGACCAGCCGCGCCGCGCCAGCGTGACGCGCAAAACCAGTGAAACCGATATCCGCATTGACATCGACCTTGATGGCGAGGAACCGATTGAGATCAACACCGGCATCGGCTTTTTTGATCATATGCTCGAACAAATTGCCAAGCATGGTGGTTTTTCGCTGGTATTAACCTGCAACGGAGATCTTGAAGTCGACGAACACCACACGGTCGAGGATGTCGCGCTGGCACTCGGCAAGGCATTCAGCGCCGCGCTGGGGGATAAGCGTGGAATCGGGCGTTACGGCTTTACACTGCCTATGGATGAGGCGCAGGCACAGGTTGCACTCGATCTCGCCGGGCGTGCCGTTTTCCGCTTTGCCGGTGAATTCCCTCGCGATTCGGTCGGTGAATTACCGACTGAAATGGTCGTACACTTCTTCCGCTCATTGTCTGACAGCCTGGGCGCTGCCCTGCACATCAGCGTTGAGGGCGAGAATACACACCACATGGTTGAAGGCTGCTTCAAGGCCACCGGACGTGCCCTGCGGCAGGCAAAAACCCGGCACGGCACCGAACTGCCGAGCACCAAGGGAACGCTGTAGGGCCGCATCATGGGAACACCGACGGTCGCAATCATCGATAGTGGTGGCGCAAATATCGCCTCGCTGGAATATGCCCTGGCTCGTCTCGGGATTACCGGCCAACTGACGGTGGATGCGGACACCATTACAGCTGCAAGTCACGTCATTTTGCCCGGGGTTGGTGCGGCGGCAGATTCCATGGTCAGGCTCAGGAAAGCCGGACTCATCGATTTAATCCCCGCATTAAGCCAGCCATTCCTGGGCATTTGTCTCGGCCTGCAACTATTGTTCAGCGCATCCGAGGAAGACGACACCCGGTGTCTTGGCATTTTCCCCGGTACGGCACGTATATTTGTACCTACACCTGAGCGAGCTGTGCCACACATGGGCTGGAATCAAATCACCCGAACTCGCAACTCCGATTTGCTGCACGGAATCCCTGATAGTTCACACTTTTATTTCGTGCACAGTTATGCCGTTGGGGTTACCGATGATACGCTGGCCTTAGCAGAGTACGGCATCCCGTTCACGGCGATAGTCGAACGGGGCAACTTTTCCGCCACTCAATTTCACCCTGAGCGTTCCGGGAAATTTGGCGCACGGCTACTGAAAAATTTTCTTAATCGATAACTCATGAATACAGCCCGCAACAAACTTGAAGTCATTCCTGCAATCGACCTGCTCGGCGGTAACGTGGTACGCCTTTTCCAGGGCGATTTTGATCAGGTTACCGAATATATTCGTGACCCGCTGGAACTGGCAAAACGCTACGCAGATTCAGGCGTTACGCGCCTGCACATCGTCGATCTTGATGGCGCCAGAACGGGTCATCCCACCAACCTGCCGATCATCGAATCACTGGTCACAGTGGGACTTGAGATCCAGGCCGGGGGCGGCATTCGTAACCTTGAACGGCTTAATGCATTGTTCGCCAGCGGCGTCACGCGCGCCGTGATAGGTTCTGTTGCGGTCGAAAATCGTGATGAAGTGGCAAACTGGATCGATATCGTCGGTAAAGATCGGATTATTCTGGCCGTAGATATCCGCCTTGGCGAAGACGGCGAACCGGAGCTACTGACCCGCGGCTGGCAGGCCGGCAGCGGTCAATCATTGTGGCCACTGGTCGATTATTATCTCGAACAGGGCGCCAGCGAGTTTTTATGCACCGATATTGCCAAAGACGGCACGCTGCAGGGTCCGAACCTGGCCCTGTATAAGTTGTGTGCCACACGTTTTCCGAATGCTGAATTCATTGCCTCGGGCGGTGTCAGCCAACTTGCCGATCTTGTAGCCCTCGAACAAACCGGTATTACCCGGGTAGTCACCGGCAAGGCACTGCTGGACGGTCGACTTACACTTGAGGAGATAACCCAATTCTCGCGCGGCGCATAATCCCCTGCCTTGATGTCCGTGACGGACAGGTCGTCAAAGGTGTTCGCTTTCGTGACCACAAGGTCATGGGCGACATCATGGAACTTGCCACGCGCTACGTCAGCGAAGGCGCCGACGAACTGGTGTTTTACGACATCACAGCAAGCCCGGACGGACGTTCGGTCGACCGCCTGTGGATCAACCGGGTTGCCGAAGTACTGGATATCCCTTTCTCGGTTGCCGGCGGAATTCGCAGCATCGCTGATGCCGAAGAAGTCCTGAATTACGGCGCTGACAAAATATCAATCAACACACCGGCACTTGCAACCCCGGAGCTTATCGATCAGCTCGCCAAACGTTTCGGTTCGCAATGCGTCGTTATCGGGATCGACAGTCTCGCCGAAAATGACACCTACCGCGTTTACCAGAATACCGGGGACCCGGACAAGACGAGCCATAGCGGGCGGACTACAATCGACTGGGTACGTGAGGTTCAGGAACGCGGTGCTGGCGAGATCGTGCTCAACTGTATGAACCAGGATGGCGTTCGAGACGGCTACGATGTGCCGCAACTCAAGCTGGTGCGTAACAATTGCACATTGCCGCTGATCGCATCCGGCGGTGCCGGTTCAATGCAGCACTTTGCCGAGGTATTCAAGCAGGCCAACGTTGATGGCGGCCTGGCAGCCAGCGTTTTTCATAGTGCGGCGATTAATATCGGAGATTTGAAAAACTATTTGCACGAACAGTCTATCGAGGTCCGAATATGAGTAACACACAAGACATAGAATTTTTACTGACACTGGAAGCCGTCATTGCATCGCGACGCGGTGCACCGGTCGAAGACAGTTACACAGCCAAATTATTTGCTGCCGGTGCATCGCGCATTGCACAAAAGGTCGGCGAGGAAGGCGTTGAACTTGCCCTGGCCGGCGTACAGGGCGAAAGAGATGAGATTCTTCTGGAGGCTGCAGACCTGATCTATCACCTCCTCGTAATGCTACAAAATCACGAGATATCGCTGGCTGACGTCGTAAGTGAGCTCAAGGCACGACATGACTAGGCCGTCAGGGCGGTGTAAATAGTGTTACCGGCAATGGATAGCAACAGGTTGACCGCATAATCGATTAACCATGCATGGGTTAAATTGTTACTTCACGTGCCGGTTCACGCAGGTTGTAGTTTGAACTCATGACAAAACCGTAGGCCCCGGCATTAGCCACTAACAGGATATCACCTTCGCTACAAGCCGGGAGCAATCGTTCCGTACCCAACTTGTCACCAGTCTCGCAGATTGGCCCGACAACATTCACGACTTGCTCGGAGGAATCACCCAGACGGGTCAGATTGGCAATCTCATGATACGCGCCATATAACGCCGGTCTTATTAATGAATTCATACCGGTACTGACACCCACGTATTGCACTTCGCCCTTGCCTTTGATTTGCGTCACGGAGGCCAGCAATACACCAGCCTGGGCTACGACATAGCGTCCCGGCTCCATCCACAACTGGTATTGCGGATGAGCAGCCTTGAGCTCGGCAACACTCGCATCAAGCGCGGTCATGTCCAATACATCCTGTCCCGGTTTCTCCGGCACACCAAGGCCACCACCAAGGTCGAGTATCTTTACATCAGCGAATTCCTGCGCAACATCAAGTAACTGCACGGCAACATCCTGCCAGTTATCAGGCTGCAGAATTCCGCTGCCCGTATGCGCATGCAGGCCAACAATGCGGACATCATGTTGCCGGGCCAATTCACTGGCCTCATCAAGTTCAAACAACGGGATGCCGAACTTGGAATGAATGCCGGCCGTACGGACATGTTCATGATGCCCCCGGCCGCGACCCGTATCGAGCCGCAGGAAGACATTACGGCCACGAAACATTTCGCCCCATTCCTTGAGCGGATGCAGATTATCAAGAGTCACCCAGACGCCACATTCGAGGGCATACGCATATTCCTCGCGCGGAGCAAAGTTCGGAGTAAACAGGATGCGCTGAGGATCAAGATCAGGGAACTGCGCCAGAACATGAGCAATCTCACCCGGCGACACGCATTCAAAATTAATGCCAGTAGCTTCAACCGTACGTAAAACCTTTGGGTGACTGTTGGCTTTGATCGCATAAAATATCTGATCAATGTTTTTTAGTGACTGTAGTCGCTCACACGCACCACGAATGGATTCGGTATCGTAGACATATGACGAAGCGGCTTCGGCACCGATTTCGAGCAATTGTTGTCGTTTCTGCACCCACCAGGGTTCGCTGTCGGCAGCAACCGGAAGCGAATCAATTTGCAGTTCCGCCCAGGTCGGACCGAACACATCATCAGTTCTGGTCGGGCCAAGATCGTGATGCAGCTGTTTGATCAGGCGATGTGCCTGACCTTCCTCAACCACAAAGCTCAGATTCAGGTCATTGGCGGCCTGGCTGACGAGGTGAATCCGATGCTCGGCAAATACTGCAAACGCCGGGCCGATTTCATGCAGCATGGCACGAATTTTTTGCCCCACAAGACTGACGACCTCGGCCTTGGTGATAATTTCAACCCGGCACAACCTCTCAAGCAATTGGCACAGGCGCGCAAGCGTGCCACTATCGATGGGTTCCTGCCCCATATCAAGTGTTACCGTCACGTTGCTCTCGGCTGTGGAGACAAGATCAATCGACAGGCCCATATCACTGAAACAGCGAAATGCCTCGGCCAGGAATCCGACCTCGTGCCACATGCCGACCGTTTCCATCGATACAACCGTAATGTCAGAACGACTGGAAATTGCCTTGACCGCCGGCGCATCACTGCCCGGATCAGCGCTGATCAGCGTACCGTCCAGCGCCGGTTGCAATGTACAGCGAACCCGCAGCGGTATGGCATGCATCCTGACCGGGCGAATACAGCGCGGATGCAGCACCGACCCACCGGTCGATGCAATCTCCTGAGCTTCCTGGTAGCTGAGCGTCTTCAGTAACCGGGCTCCGCTGACGAGGTGGGGATTAGCGCTGAACATGCCGGGTACATCGGTCCAGATTTCAAGGCCAACAGCATTGAGTTTAGCGGCAAAATATGCGGCAGACGTGTCCGAACCACCGCGACCGAGCAATACACTGTCACCATCCGGATTTCGGGCGATGAATCCCTGCGTCAGGATTACACCGTCGCTGCTTGCCAATCGGTTTTGCAGGGACTCATCAGTATCGAATGCACAACTTGCCGACAGGTACCTAGATTGCTCGTTCTCATGCGGCACATCGATAGTTTGCAAAATGTCACGTGCATCGGTCCAGGTAACCGACAACCCCTGCGACTGCAGGTAGGCAGCACCCAGTGTAGACGCCATCAATTCACCAAGAGCCATAACTTTAACGTGCACACGCGGGCTTATTTCCCTGATCAGGCGAATGCCGGCCAGCAATTGCTCGAGTTCACCGATAAACCCCGTCAACAGTGCCTGGCCATCGATGCCGAGATCTGCTGCCAGTTGCATATGTAAGGCGATGATCTCTTCGCACTGGTGCCGGCAATCTCCCTCAACCGCAGCAGTCAGCACTGCTTGCAGACGGTTCGACACACCGGCAAGCGCCGAGTGAACGACAACCGGACGGTAACCGGAGGTCTGTCGCTCGCGAACCAAATCGCGAATCGTCTCCCATCGCTGAACCGATGACACGCTCGTACCACCGAATTTCATGACCAGCCAGCGATGATCATTGGCTGCGGTTGCTGGTCGGGACGATAATGTGGCTTGCTTAACAGTGTTCATGTCATTGTCTGAGTTTGTCGTGGTCGGATTCCGGCTTGATGAAATAAAAAAGCCCGCTTCGGTTGGACCGTTGCGGGCTTGCTGGTTATTCTCTTGCGCTGATTGCTATTGATTACACAACCGGGTGATTTACACCCACGCAACGATACCCGCACAGCCCACTGCCCTGCGTTTCATTGCCATTCGTTTGTAATGCCCGACGCTAATCATGCGCGTGAGTAGACCTAAAGCTGGCCGCCAAGTCAAGGTACCGCGGGTCAGAACTTCGTAGTTACCGCTCCCTCAGAGGCGGAACTGACCAGTGCAGCGTATTTTCGCAGGGTACCGGAAGTTTCATCACTACTCGGCGGTTGCCATGCCGCCCGGCGTCGCTCAAGCTCTGCGGCCGGCACATCAACGCTGAGCGTTCGTTGCTCGGCATCTATGGTCAGTGAGTCGCCATCCTGAATAAGCGCAATCGGGCCGCCTACAGCGGCTTCCGGGGTTACATGGCCTACCACGAAACCATGGCTGCCGCCGGAGAACCGTCCGTCGGTAATCAATGCTACCTGGTCACCAAGCCCCTTGCCCATAATCGCACTCGTCGGGCTCAGCATCTCACGCATGCCGGGGCCACCCCGGGGGCCTTCATAGCGCAGCACCAGCACATCACCGGCAACCACCGTGCCATCAAGAATCGCCTGCAGAGACTCCTCTTCCGAAGCAAATACGCGCGCCGAACCAGTAAAGCAAAGACCCTCCTTGCCGGTGATCTTGGCTATCGCACCTTCAGGAGCAATATTTCCATATAATACAACAAGATGACTATCTTTCTTAATGGGATCACTGAAATCACGAATAATGTGCTGACCCTCCGGATAGTCCTCTACAGAGGCCAGATTCTCAGCCAGTGTCTTGCCCGTCACGGTCATGCAGTCGCCGTGCAGCAGGCCCCTGGCCAGCAGTCTTTTCATCAGCGGTTGAATACCGCCGATTGCGATCAACTCTGACATTGCAAATTTACCGCTCGGGCGCACGTCCGCCAGCACGGGTACATTCCGGCCGATACGGGTGAAATCATCGAGATCAAGCTCGACACCCGCTTCATAAGCCATCGCCAACAGGTGCAAAACAGCATTGGTAGAGCCACTCAGGGCGATGACGACGGTAATTGCATTTTCAAAGGCCTGTCGCGTCATGATGTCGGACGGCTTGATATCTCGTTTCAGCAATTCGATCACTGCCGCCCCGGCGCGTCGGCAATCATCCATTTTTTGCGCCGAGATGGCATCCTGGGCAGAACTGTTGGGCAGACTCAGGCCCAAAGCCTCGATTGCCGAAGCCATGGTATTGGCCGTGTACATTCCACCACATGAACCCGGACCGGGGATAGCCGTACGCTCGACTTCCAGCAACTCATCACCGGAAACGGTACCGCCGGCAACTCCGCCCACAGCCTCAAACACCGAGACAATATCACGACGCTTGGCGCCCGGCTGAATGGTGCCGCCATAAACAAAAACCGAGGGTCGGTCGAGTCGCGCCATTGCCATCACACAAGCCGGCATATTCTTGTCACAGCCACCGATTGAGACAAAGCCGTCAAAACCTTCGCCAGCAACCACCGTCTCGATGGAATCGGCAATCACCTCGCGTGACACGAGCGAATAGCGCATTCCCGGGGTCCCCATGGAGATCCCGTCGGAGACGGTAATCGTGTTGAACTGCACTGCTTTGCCGCCTGCCTCGTTGACTCCAAGCGCAGCTTCTTCGGCAAGCTTGTCAATATGCATATTGCAAGGCGTGACCATGCTCCACGTTGATGCAATCCCGACCTGGCTGCGATGAAAATCCTCATCAGAAAATCCGACTGCGCGCAGCATTGCACGACTCGGCGCCTGCTTGTTGCCATCGACTACAATGCTGGAGTATCGACGCTGATTTTTCTTGTCTGGTCCGTTACTGGACATAGTTTCCTCATATGCTAAAAACTGTTCGGACCCGATTCCAAATTTATTTCAATCATCCGGGATATAAACAAAAAACCTGAAAAAGGCACGAATTGCATTTTCTGATTTGCGCGCACTATTGCGAACTAACCGCGCCACGTCAACTGGTTTCACTACCGTTAGCCTTGCAACATACTGTTCCTGGCAATACGGGTAAGACTGACAAGCGTCATTGATCACCCTGACCTGACCCGAACTGCATCGCACAGCAGCGGCGATGGCAAACCCGAATGAATCACAACAAGGCCCGGGCATCGGCTTGCGCTGCAAACAATAAGCAATCTTTTGCTGCCTGATCATCGAAAAATGATCCACTGTCATGGCAAATATTTATACAATATCTGCTTAATCCCCATATCATTTTGTTATTAAAGGTTATTATCTACTCGATAAGACCTTACCAGGATTCATTATCCCGGTCGGATCCAGCGCCGCCTTGATCTGCTTCATCAACGCCAACTCAACTCCTCCGCGCAGTCGCACCAGTTCGTCAGACTTGAGTGCCCCAACACCGTGCTCGGCACTGAAGCTACCGCCCAATTCAGCCACCAGCGTATGTATGGCGGTGCTGATCTCGGTCCACAAGCCGGTAAACTGGTCGGGACGCATGTTATCCGGCTGGTTCAGGTTGAAATGCAGGTTGCCGTCACCCAGGTGCCCGAAGGCAACGACTTTGATGCCTGGTACCCGCTCGGTTGCATATTGATGCGCACTCTGGAGAAATTCGCCGAGCCGTGAAACCGGTACCGAGATATCGTGCTTGATGCCGGCTCCGGCAATCTTTTGCGCTGCGGAGATGTTGTGCCGTATGTGCCACAATTCATCACGCTGCGAGATATTCTGCGCAAGCATGACATCCGTAACAAGGCCTTCATCCAGCGCTCTGGCCAGAAATGCCTCAAGCGCGGTATCGGCCGCAGCACCCGATCCGGCACTACCAAGTTCCAGCAGCAGAACCCAGTCACTCGGCTCATTCAGCGGATTTCTGCTGGCGGGAATGTGCTCGAGCACCAGGTCGACAGCCAGACGATTGATTAACTCAAGCGCAATCAACTGATCGCCCAACAACCGGCGCGCTTCACTGTTCAACCTGATGGCCGCTTCAGGATCTGTAACCGCTGCCCAGGCCGTTGCTACGCTGCGCGGCCGTGGAAACAGCTTGCAGGTTGCTGCGGTAATGAAGCCGAGCGTACCCTCTGCGCCAATAAACAGCTGTTTGAGATCATAACCGGCATTATCCTTGCGCAAACCCCGCAATCCATTAAAGATGCGACCGTCTGCCAGCACAACTTCCAGCCCCATGACCAGATCACGGGTATTGCCGTAGCGCAGGACATTCGTACCGCCGGCATTGGTTGCTATGTTGCCGCCAATTTGGCAACTACCCTCAGCAGCGAGGCTCAGCGGGAAGAAACGATCCGCATCGGCCGCAGCGTTCTGCAGGTCGGCAAGAATACACCCGGCCTCCACGGTAATGGTGTAGTTAACCGGGTCTATCTCCCGTATGCTGCTCATGCGCCGCGCAGACAACAGAATTTCCGGCCGGTGGGGCGTCGAAGCCGGAATTGCACCTCCGACCAGCCCGGTGTTGCCACCCTGGGGCACTACGCCAATTCCTGCGGACTGGCAAAGAGCCAGAATAGCCGCTACTTCGGCCGTTTCAGCCGGTGCGAGCAGCAAGGGCGTGCAACCGGCATAGAGCCCCCGCCACTCGGTCAGAGCCGGCTCCAGCGCAGCTACATCGGTTACAATGCCCGCCGGGCCGACAATCGAGGCAAAGCGCTGTATTAATGCCGGGTCAATATCTGCCTTCATACCTTAAATACCTGTTATCCTTTATTAATTAAAGCGGTTTATTTGCGGGTTCTCAGCCCTCTCACTCGAATACAACGATTTGGATGAGTACACAAAACCATATCCCCGGCATGATTCCTGAATCACTCGAGAATAACTCCAATCTGGCATTTGTCGATCACGCTCAACATCTCGATCTTCGTCAGCGCAGCAACCTGATCGAACTTGATCGCCACCTTCACGAACTGTGGTCACTCGGAAAAAACTGCATCCTCGGCTGGAGCCCGACCGCAGATGGTATTGATTTGCTTGTCGTACATCATTACGCGATTGCCAACTATACGATTGCAACTGCCCATCAACCAGCAAATCGGCCTCCAATTTCCGACGACACGCATTTATTCGTAGTGCGGATGCTAACCGGATCGCGCCAACTCAGCACTCGCCACCTCAGCAATGCAGCCAAACTATTCGACTGCGAACCATGCCATTACAAAATGCGACAGCCTTTGGAAGAGCATTCGGTCGAAGCACAAATTGTCGATCGCCTGGTACAACGCTATAGCGTCAGCTACGTACCAAATCGAGCCGTTGCACTATTCGATATTGTCGGCTTTAGCCTGCTGAGTCCTTTTGAACAAATGACCCAGATAAACAGTTTATCGTATTCCATGAATTCGGCGCACAGCAAAATGCTGACCAAGCAGATGAATATTAATTTCGCACGCTCCAGCACCGGTGACGGATTTTATATTTGGAACCGGGATCTTGGTGCCAAAGCCAATTCTCAGCTATATCACTTCATGCATCTGACTCTTGCCGATAATGCCATTGCCAGCAGCAAAGCACGAGGCCGAACGGTTCCCAAACTAAGGGCCGGTTTTCATGTAGGCAGTTGTTATGAGTTTTACCAGGCCGAAGGTCTGAATCCTGCGGTACACAGTTATATAGTCGGCGATGTAACGATTGAGCTGGCAAGGATGATCGAACGAGCCCTGCCAGGACAAATACTGGTTGGAGAATTCCAGGTTGGGTCAATGAACGATGAAATCGGTCGATCATTGTCGGGTGAAATCGATGCAATCCGGTTTATAGAAATTGCCCAGCGTGATCTGTCTCAACTCAATGGTCTGGAACTGGCTGGTGATGCCATCGAGTCGATCAAGTGCTACCTGACCGGACCACCGCAAGCGGACGGAACGTTCACAATTCGCAAGCTTGTTCTCAACGACAAACATGGCCTGACGCGCAGAGTATTCAACGCAAAAATAAATATTTATCGAATCGGCAGCACACCGATACTGCTTGGCATAGAGGATCGTTGTCTGCACGGTGACAATTCCATAGTTACGCCTGTTGAACAAATCACCACGAATTAACCAAATCCGCTCATATATTTCAGGGCGGGTGTTCTTCCTGGAACATATCCCAAACCGACAGAAAGAGTGCCGCAATAATCGGCCCAATGACAAATCCTGAAATTCCAAATATCGATAAACCGCCGAGTGTGGACAGCAGGATAATATAGTCCGGCATTTTCGTATCACGCCCGACCAGCAACGGTCGCAACAGATTATCGATCAGGCCGATCACCACTACACCAAAAATGGTGAGTATCAGCGCCTTGATCCAGGCACCATTTATCAGCAGGAAGATGACCACAGGTATCCATATGATGCTCGCACCTACGATTGGGAGAATAGAAAGGATTACCATGACAACGCCCCAGAACACGGCGCCAGTAATACCTAAGATTCCGAACATGGCTCCACCGAGAAAACCCTGGACGAGCCCGATAAGCAAAGTACCCTTGATTGTTGCCCGTGAAACCTCTGCAAATTTCGCAAACAAGGTTCGCTCCCGCTCATCACCTAACGGTAAAGCCCGAATGATCGCCTCAAGCATCTGATCGCCGTCACGCAAAACGAAAAACAGCAAATACAGCATCAGAAAGAACATGATGAAAAACGATGCGACATTCTGCCCGGCGGTCAATGCAAGCTGGCCAATAAACTGGCTGCCCTTTATCGCCGCAGACGACAGCTTTACCGTCCACTCATCTACATTAATGCCTATGGATGCAGCCCGTTCGACCAATTGTGGCGACAAGTCCTCTATCCAGCGTAACGCCGCACCAGGATCAATTTCACCTCGTTGGATCATGCCGTAGATCATTGCGGCTTCATTAACGACTGCCGAAGCAATTAGCAAAGCCGGCAACAGGACGGTAATGAAAATCAGGGTAACTGCAAGTATTGCTGCAATTGAAGTACGCCCGTTTAGTTTACGCTCAAAATAATGTTGTACCGGCAGGAATATGATGCCTACTGTCGCAGCCCAGAATATCGGCTGAAAAAATCCGGATAACAACCCAAGAAAAGCGCTCGAAACCAGGATTAGCAGACCCAGAAAGAATGCATTTTGTAGCTTTCTGTCTTGCACGTTAGAGCAACTTTTTCGGTGTACCAGCCATCATCCACCCCTGATTGCAAAAAATAGTGTGAAACTGATCACAGCGGCCTGACCATCAATATTGTCAAATATTTTGATTATGTACAGTCCCTCAAAATGGATCTACCTATGATTACCACGATTTGGCTCATGCTGATTGCAACCGGAATTATCCTGATTGGCCTACTTGAACTGCTGGACTCCTGAAATCGGGGCTAGTAGCCCGACCGGTAAAAAAATACCGTCACTTAGCGACCGTATATATGCACCCTCTGTTGCTGCCAGTAACCCAGTATCATGATCGTTTCGATATCCGCAAAGTAAATCTCCTCGATGCCGTGTTGTTTTGCAATCGTGCCGATACCATTTTCATCCCATTCAACGCTGACGTAAAATGCCACCGTCTTGATTCCACCGCTGCTGCGCTCGCTCCCGACCGGCGTTGCATTAAAATCCGTCATCAGCGGTTCAATCGTATGTGAGTAAATACATCCGGATAATGCCAGGCACAAAGCAGGCAGCATGATAATCCGGCGCACCGATTCAGTCTCCGTATACGACCGTCGTAGAACGGGCATAAGCCCCAAAGAAATATACCCGGGTCCGCCGGTCTGCATGATTTATTATTGTTATACCACCGTTCTCAGCGGCCGCCTTGGTGCCGGCATCCCCCCATGACACCAGCCACAACACAGCATGTAACGAGGATTCACCAACCTTATCACCCAGTTGTGTCTCAGCAAGGTTAATGTCGAGAGGCGTGGTCGTATTGAGATACAGGCAACCGCTTAAAAAAAGGCTGCAAATCGTTATTGAAAAAAGGGTGCGGAAAAACTTTGCCATGCATCTTCCTTACTGAAAACACCTGTTTGTGAATACTTAACGATGGTCGGGGCGAGAGGATTCGAACCTCCGACCCCCTGCACCCCATGCAGGTGCGCTACCAGACTGCGCCACGCCCCGATACGTTAATTGGTGAAACTAGCCGATATTGCCCGACCGCCGGCATTATCCCTGGTTGAAAATTCAACCAATGCCCTGACTGCGTATGATACCCCAAGATTGCGACTGGATGACTAGCGTCTCAAGAGCTTAAGAACTTCCTCTAGTTCCCTGCGCATCTGCTTGATAACCTGCTGGCTGTGCGACAGATCGCTCTTCGCCTCTTCACCGGTCAGTTTCTGGCGAGCTCCGCCGATCGTAAAGCCGTCACCGTAAAGCAGGCTGCGGATCTGGCGGATGATGATGACATCCTGACGCTGGTAATAGCGTCGGTTACCTCGCCGTTTTACCGGCTTAAGCTGCGGAAATTCCTGCTCCCAATACCTGAGCACATGGGGTTTTACCGCGCAAAGATTACTCACTTCACCAATTGTGAAATAGCGTTTGCCCGGAATGGGCGGTAATTCGTCGTTATTCCCCGGTTCCAGCATAGGACTCCACTCGGGTCTTTAGTTTTTGACCGGGACGAAACGTCACCACACGTCGTGCAGTAATCGGAATTTCTTCGCCTGTTTTAGGGTTGCGACCCGGGCGTTGATTCTTATCCCGCAAATCAAAGTTGCCAAAACCGGACAACTTAATCTGTTCTCCACTCACCAGCGCCGCGCGAAGATCTTCAAACAAAACGTCAACAAGTTCTCGTGCCTCTCTTTTGTTCAAACCAAGTTCGTTAAACAAAGATTCCGCCATATCTGCTTTAGTCAGAGCCATCTTTGATTATTCTCTAATAGTGGCGTTAAAGTCGTGACCCAGACGAGTTATTACCGCATGCATAATTTCATCCACATCTATGTCTGTAAGAGTGCGGGAAGTCTTCTGCAAAATCAAGCCTAAAGCCACACTCTTGGAACCAATCTCGATGTTTTTTCCTGAAAAAATATCAAATATAACCGTATCGCGTAACATCTCCCCCGCAACGTCCCTCACAGCCATTTCAATATCGCGAACCTGAACATCATTAGAGACAATCACGGCAATGTCTCTGCGTACAGCAGGAAACCTTGAAATCGGTGTGAATGAAGTTAATTTTGCGACGATTAAAGGTTTCATAGCCAGTTCAAACAGGAAAGGCGCGGCCACCAGATCCAGTTTCTTGACCAGGGCCGGATGCAACTCACCCAGCCAACCGATATTTGTCCCGCCACGATTCACCTGTATGGTTCGCCCGGGTCGCAGCGAAGGATGAGTAGCAGCGATAAAATCAAATTCATGGCCGGCCCCGGTCAGCTCAAACAGCCCCTGCAAATCCGACTTTATGTCAAATAAATCTACCGGCCGCGACTCGGTCCCCCACTGCTCGGGTAATGCCGTGCCGAAGAGCAATCCAGAAATAACATTTTCTTCAATAATTTCAGAATGTTCTGTAATAAACCTAATACCTGTCTCGAATAAGCGAACCCGGTTATGTTGACGGCTCAGGTTGCGCTTTAACGCGGCGATCAAACCCGGCCACAAAGACCGGCGCATAACCGACAATTCAGATGAGATGGGATTACTCAGTTCCAGCGCCGTACCACCCTGACTAAACACCGCATCAATCTTTTTTGCTACGAAACTATAGGTGATCGCTTCCTGGTAGCCACGTGACACCAACGTTGCCCTTAATCGTTGCAGCGAAACCTCGGATTCGGTGACGGTGCCCAAAGTAGTGCGCGATACACCCTGAATCGATGGAATGGATTCATAACCATACAGGCGAACGACCTCCTCTATCAGATCTGCTTCTATCGCAAGGTCAAAGCGGGCCGACGGAGCTTTCACAGACCAGCCATCCGGGGTTTCAGTAATGCTTAGCTGCAGTCCTGCCAGCAGTGCACGGACTTCTGCCGGCGCGATTTCGACACCAAGCACATCGGCCAACCGCTGCCGGCGTAAGAGTACCGGCGCAGCAACCGGGATTTCATCCTCCAGGCTCACCTCGACCAGTGGACCGGGTTTGCCGCCGGCGATCTCCATCAACAGGGCGGTCGCACGTTCAACCGCCCTGGCCTGGTTCAGCGGATCAACACCACGCTCAAAACGTACCGCTGCATCGGTGTGCAGTCCGACCCGACGGGCCCGTCCGGCAATGGTGTCCGGGGTAAAGAAAGCAGATTCAAGAAATACCGTTGTGGTCTGTTCATCAACGGCCGTATTCAGCCCGCCCATGATCCCGGCCATCGCAACGGCACCATTGGCATCAGCAATGACCAGCACCTCAGGATCCAGTTTGACGGTCTGCCCGTCCAGCAAGACCAGTTCCTCGTCGGCCGCGGCGCGCCGGGTGACCAGTTTCCCTGACAATTTGCTGAGATCATAGCCATGCATTGGCTGTCCAAGTTCCAGCATGACAAAATTCGTTACATCGACTACCGGCGAGATTGAGCGTACGCCACTGCGACGCAGGCGTTCACGCAGCCATAATGGTGTTTCGGCCTGCGGATCAATGGCTTCTATCACCCGGCCGCAGAAACGGGGGCATCCTGCCTCCGGCAATAACTCGACCGGGTAGCCGGTATCGATTTCCGGCACGATTGCGGCAAATTCCGGCTCAGTGAAAGCGAGCTGTTCACTCGCGGCGACATCCCGTGCGACACCCAGCACACAGAAACAATCAGCGCGATTTGGCGTCAGATCTATGTCAATAATGCAATCATCCAGGTCGAGAGCGGTGGTAATCGATGTGCCGGGTGTTGCCGCATCACCAAGCGCTAAAATACCCTCTTCAGTTTCGCCAATACCGAGTTCGGTACCTGAGCAAAGCATCCCTTCAGACACTTCTCCCCGTAACTTGCTACGTCTGATTGTGAGCCCGCCGGGCAGAGTTGCGCCGATCAAGGCCAGCGGATAGTGCTCGCCGACCTGTACATTGCTGGCACCACAAACTATCGACAGGGGTTGCTCCTGTCCGGCGTCTACAGTACAGACAGACAATCGATCCGCATTCGGATGACGGATAATTTCGAGCACCTTGCCGACAACCACAGCGGAAAGTTCCGCGGCCACCGGTTCAACACTATCGACCTCGAGACCAAGCATGGTCAGTCGATGCGCAAGTGCAACGGAGTCAAGATCCGGATCAACCCATTCCCTGAGCCACGTTTCACTGATTTTCATGATACGTCGCCCCGCGCCTACCTGAACTGTCGCAAAAAATGCAGATCATTATCGAAGAACAGCCGCAAATCATCGACGCCGTAGCGAAGCATTGCGAGACGCTCTATACCCATACCAAACGCATAGCCGGTGAATTCTTCCGGATCAATACCGACATGGCTTAGGACATTCGGATGTACCATGCCGCAACCAAGAATTTCCAGCCAGCAATCCGACTCGGACAATACATCAACTTCGGCCGAGGGTTCGGTGAACGGGAAATAGGACGGTCGGAAGCGCAGTTCCGCTTTACGCTCGAAAAAGCGTTCAACAAAATCATGCAATACGGCCTTCAGATTGGAGAAACTGACTCCTCGATCAACTACGAGTCCTTCGACCTGGTGAAACATGGGTGTATGGGTCTGATCCGAATCACAACGATACACACGACCCGGGGCAATCAACCTGATCGGTGCGCCGTGTTTCGTCATTTCGCGGATCTGTACCGGTGACGTATGGGTGCGCAGCAACCGGCCGGTCGGAAAGTAAAATGTGTCATGCATCGCCCGCGCCGGGTGATTTTCAGGGATATTCAGGGCAGTGAAATTATGTTCTTCATCCTCGATTTCCGGACCGGCGCTGACACTGAATCCGGCCGCGCTGAAAATCCCCTCGATTCGCTCCCGGGTGCGGGTCACCGGGTGCAACCCACCGCAATCCTGCCCCCGACCGGGGAGCGTGACATCGACAGCGCCGGCAGCAAGTTCCTGCATGAGCTTTTGCTCATCAAGCACCTCGCGGCGTGCCTGTAACGCCTCCTGAACCTGTTGCTTGGCCTGATTGATCATCTGACCGGCCGCCGGACGTTGCTCAGCTGACAGCGAGCCCAGTTGCTTGAGTTGCTCGGTCAGTTCGCCTTTCTTGCCGAGAAAACGAACCCTGATGGCGTCAAGATCCACCAGGTCCTGACACGCATCAATTGCGCTGCATGCGCGGCTGATCAGTTCTTCAACATCGAGCATCGATTTAATTCGGTCCAGCGATCAGAATTCAAACCGGAATGCCTATCCCGGTCGCGGACGACTAGATTTTAGCAATCGCCGCTTTTGCCTGTTCGGCGAGTGCGCTAAACGCTTCCGCATCATGCACTGCCAAATCAGCCAGCATCTTGCGATCGACTTCAATTCCCGCCCTGGACAGTCCGTTCATAAAACGGCTGTAAGATAAACCATTCAGACGTGCCGCTGCGTTAATACGCGTAATCCACAACGCACGAAATTCACGCTTGCGTACCCGCCGGTCGCGGTAGGCATACTGCCCGGCCTTGATGACAGCCTGCTTGGCAACACGATAAACCTTGCTACGTGCACCGTAATAACCTTTTGCCTTGTTAAGGACTTTCTTATGACGCGCCTTTGCGACGACGCCTCTCTTTACCCTGGCCATAAATCTCTCCTGAAATCCTGGATGGTTGAATACCGCTGCCGAATCAAATCAGGCGTACGGTAAAAGCTTCTTCGCTGATTTCACATCGGCTTCGGCTATATGTGCGTCAGCACGGAGGTGACGTTTCCGCTTGGTGGTTTTCTTGGTCAGGATATGGCGACGGTGAGACTGGGCACGCTTGAATTTGCCCTTACCGTTGCTGCGAAATCGTTTCGCTGCGCCACGGTTAGTTTTTAACTTTGGCATTTAATACTCCAATTGTAGCCTGACCCGTACCGAAGCCAATCTTCGGCCGAAGCAGGCGGGTTGGGATAAATAATTTAGTCCCAACTCACTTTTTATTCACTGCGGCGACCCGGTCATTCGATCGCCGCAATAAAATTCAATGCTTCTTCGGCGCCAGCACCATGATGAGCTGACGTCCTTCCATTTTCGGAAACTGCTCAACAGTCCCGTACTCTTCAAGGTCGGCCTCGACGCGCTTTAGCAACTGCATACCGAGTTCCTGATGCGCCATTTCCCGGCCACGAAACCGGAGGGTTACCTTGGTCTTGTCGCCCTGCTGAAGAAAACGGATCAGATTCTTCATCTTGACCTGGTAATCACCTGTTTCGGTTCCCGGGCGAAATTTAATCTCTTTTATATGAGTATGTCGCTGCTTGACCTTACCTGCCTGAGACTTCTTTTTCTGCTCAAACAAATATTTACCAAAATCCATTACCCGGCAAACCGGCGGAGTCGCATTCGGAGCTACCTCGACCAGGTCAAGACTCTCTTGTTTGGCCAGTTCGATCGCGTTGTCACGTTGCATGACACCTGCCTGTTCGCCCTCAGAATCAATCACTCGAACCTGAGTGGCTTCAATCTCCTGATTCCGTCTAATCCGCTTTTTCGCTGCGATTCGTCAATCCTCCAAAATAGTTTGGCCGCGGCTCGCGATATCAGCATGCAAATATCGGGCAAACTCGTCAATTGACAGGCTGCCCAGATCATCGCCCTCTCGCGTGCGCACGGCCACGGTATTCGACTCCGCCTCCCGGTCACCTACGACCAGAAGATACGGCACCCGTTGTAAAGTGTGCTGACGGATTTTAAAGCCGATTTTTTCATTTCTCAAGTCTGTTTCCACCCGAAGAGCCTGATTCCTCAAGGTTTCCTGTACTAACAGCGCATAATTGTTCTGTCGATCGGTAATATTCATGATTACAGCCTGCACCGGCGCCAGCCAGGCAGGAAATCGTCCCTCGAAATGTTCGATCAAAATACCGAAAAAACGCTCCAGCGAGCCGAGCAAAGCCCGGTGAATCATAATCGGTCGGCGCCGGCTACCGTCCTCGGCAACATACTCCATGTCAAAACGTTCGGGCAGATTGAAATCGAGCTGGATGGTCGAACATTGCCATTGACGACCGATCGCATCGCGAATCTTGACATCAATTTTAGGGCCGTAAAACGCCCCCCCACCCTCATCGACAGAATAATCAAGCTCACTTACTTCGAGTGCTGCACGCAAGGCCGCTGTTGCCTTGACCCAGATCTCATCTGATCCAACCGCCTTTTCCGGTCGCGTCGACAGGTCAATGGAAAAATCATCGAAGCCAAATGCCGCGAGCGTCTCCAGCGTCAGGTTCAGGATGGCGACGATCTCATCGGCAATCTGTTCCTCGCGGCAGAAAATATGTGCGTCATCCTGCGTAAAGCCACGCACTCTCATCAGGCCATGTAGTGCACCGGACATCTCGTGCCGATAAACGGTGCCCAGTTCCGCCCAGCGCATCGGCAAATCACGATGCGATCGCAGCGTATTCTTGTAAATCAAAACATGGAACGGACAATTCATCGGCTTGAGCTGATACTGCCGGTTGTCGTCTTCCATCGGCTGGTACATGCCTTCACGGTAGAAGTCCGTATGTCCCGAAGTATCCCATAAGGTCTGCAGCGCGATATGCGGCGTGTGCAATAATTCGTAATCGGCCGCGATATGCTGCTCACGCCAGAAATCCTCGATCACGCGCCTGATCCGGGCGCCTTTCGGATGCCAGAACACGAGGCCGCCGCCAGCTTCTTCCTGCAGGCTGAACAGGTCGAGATCCTTGCCGATGCGGCGATGATCGCGACGCTCGGCTTCCTCGAGTTGCACGAGATATTGCTTCAGCGTCTTTTTGTCCGGCCATGCGGTACCGTAGATCCGTTGCAGCATTTCGTTATTTGCATTGCCGCGCCAGTAGGCCCCCGCGACGCTGGTCAGCTTGAATGCTTTCAGAACCCCGGTACTCGGCACATGCGGTCCGCGGCACAGATCGACCCAGTCGCCTTGTCGATACAGGCTGAGCGAATCATCTGCCGGAATATCAGCGATAATCTCAGCCTTGTAGTGCTCGCCGATGCCCTTGAAGTATTCAAGCGCTTCATCACGCTGCATGACCTCGCGCTGCAGTGGCAGATCAGCAACGGTTAGCTCGAGCATTTTCGCCTCGATTGCAGCGAGATCCTCGGGTGTGAAGGCGCGCTCAAAGGCAAAATCATAATAAAAGCCGTTTTCGATCACCGGTCCAATTGTTACCTGGGCCTGCGGGAACAACTGCTGAACGGCCTGCGCCAACAGGTGCGAGGTCGAATGTCGAATGATCTCGAGGCCTTCATCGTTCTTGCTGGTGATGATTGCAAGCTCGGCATCGCTCTCAATGACATGTGCCGTATCGACGAGCCGACCGTCAACCCGACCGGCAAGCGCGGCTTTGGCCAGGCCCGGGCCAATATCAGCCGCAATGTCAGCGATTGAAACGGCCTGATCGAATTGTCTCTGGCTGCCGTCAGGCAGGGTAATAACAGGCATCTGAATCTTCCCGGATACTCAGTAAAAAAGGCGCCCCGTGGACACACCGGCGGCAGATTCTACCAGAGCCGGGCAGCGCTCAGCGACCCGACGGAGACGATTTGTGGGGTGAATTTTCGCAATCGGCTGCGCTGCCCGGCTAATCGCAGCTGAAAGGTGATACATCACCCTGCTCCATGTACCCGCTGTTGCCACTCGGTAGGTCGGCTGGCGGGTGCAACCTCTACGGCTGTGACCTTGTATTCAGGACAATCCGTCGCCCAGTCAGCGTAATCTGTGGTCAAAATATTGGCACCGGTCTCCGGATGATGGAATGTCGTATAAACAACACCCGGCGGGACACGTTCGGTGAGTGTCGCATGTAACGTCGTCTCACCTTTACGGCTGCGAACGGCCACCAGGTCACCCTCCGCAATGCCACGCAATTGCGCATCATGTGGATGCACTTCCAGTACATCTTCGGGAGACCAGGTTGAATTAGCCGTACGCCTTGTCTGGGCGCCCACATTGTACTGGGACAGGATACGCCCGGTCGTCATGAGCAGCGGAAAACGGCGGTTAGCACGCTCGTCGGTGGGCACGAATTCGGTCAGCATGAACCGGCCCTTGCCGCGCACGAACTGTCCGACATGCATGATCGGCGTGCCCATGAGGGCCGTCTCGTTACACGGCCACTGCACACTGCCGACTGCATCGAGATGCGCAAAGGATACCCCGGCAAATGACGGCGTCAGCGCGGCAATCTCGGTCATGATTTGTGCCGCGTCAGCATAATTCATCGGGTAACCCATTGCGTTGGCAAGTGCCTGGGTCACTTGCCACTCGGCCTTGCCGGTCTGCGTCGGCATGAGCGGACGAACACGATTGATGCGCCGCTCGGCATTGGTGAAGGTGCCGTCTTTCTCGAGGAACGAAGTTCCGGGCAAAAATACGTGGGCAAAGCGGCTGGTCTGGTTCAGGAACAGGTCCTGAACGACCACACAATCCATTGCGCTCAACGCCGCCTCGACATGCTGTGTGTCCGGGTCTGACTGGGCGACATCTTCGCCCTGGATGTATATACCCCGGTACTTACCTGCCAATGCGGCTGCAAACATATTCGGGATTCGCAAACCGGGCTCACTGTCCAGTTCTACCTGCCAGGCAGCTTCGAACGTAGCACGCACGGAATCATCACTGACCGGCCGGTAATCCGGCAACTCATGCGGAAACGAGCCCATGTCGCATGATCCCTGCACATTGTTCTGGCCGCGCATTGGGTTAATCCCGGTACCCGTATAACCGAGGTTGCCGGTTGCCATGGCAAGATTAGCCATGCCCATGACCATCGTCGAGCCCTGGCTATGCTCGGTCACGCCCAGACCGTAATAAATAGCAGAGCGCGGGCCTTCGGCATACAACCTTGCAGCCGCACGGATCTGTTCCGCAGCAACGCCGGTAACCCGGGAGACAGCTTCGGGTGAATGCTCGGGGCGACTGACAAAGTCCCGCCAGGCGGCAAACGACTCAGGCTCACAACGAGCGGCCACATAATCTTCGGCAACCAGGCCTTCGGTCACTACCACGTGTGCGAATGCATTAATCATCGCAACATTGGTCCCCGGCAATAGCTGCAGGTGATAGCGAGCCTTAATATGCGGTGAGCGCACGAGTTCGATACTGCGCGGATCGATGACGATCAGCCTGGCTCCTGCACGCAGCCGACGTTTCATCTGGGCGGCAAAAACCGGATGCGCCGCGGTCGGATTGGAGCCGATCAGGATGATGACATCGGCATTCAGGACACTGTCAAAATTCTGCGTTCCGGCCGAAGTGCCCAGCGTTTGCTTCAGTCCGTAACCGGTCGGGGCGTGGCAGACACGCGCACAGGTATCGACATTATTATTCTTAAAGCCGGCGCGGATCAGTTTCTGTACCACCCAGACTTCCTCGTTGGTACAACGAGACGAGGTGATTCCGCCGATTGATTTGCTGCCGTATTCTGCCTGGATAGCCTTGAAACGACTGGCCACAAACTCAATCGCCTCATGCCACTCGACCTCCCGCCACTCGTCACTGGTCTTTTCGCGCAACATCGGTTTAAGCACCCGATCCGGGTGATGCGCATAGCCGAACGCAAACCGGCCCTTGATACAACCATGTCCGTGATTCGCCTGACCGTCTTTGTACGGCACCATGCGCACCAATTGATCGCCTTTCATCTCCGCCCTGAACGAGCAACCGACTCCACAATAAGCGCAGGTCGTAATAACAGATCGCTCCGGCTGCCCATACTTGATGACAGAATTTTCCAGCAGTGTTGCAGTCGGGCACGCCTGCACACACGCACCACATGAAACGCATTCAGAGGCGAGAAAATTTTCTTCGGGTCCCGGCGAAACGATTGAACTGAAACCACGATCTCGGATCGTAAGCGCAAATGTGCCCTGCACTTCATCACAGGCACGCACACAGCGGGAACAAACAATGCACTTGGATGGATCAAAAGTGAAATACGGGTTGCTGGTATCGGTTTCAAGCGCAACATGGTTCATGCCATCGCAACCATAACGTGACTCACTCAAACCCAGTTCTTCGGCCCGATCCTGCAGTTCGCAATCACCCTTTGCAGGACAGGTGGCACAAGCCAGCGGATGATCCGAGATATAAAGCTCCATGACACCACGCCGCGCCCTGTTCAGCTGCTCGCTGCGGGTACGCACTACCATCCCCTCGGTGACGGATGTCGTACACGAGGCCGGCATACCTTGTTGCCCTTCAATCTCAACCAGGCACAAGCGACACGAACCGAATGCTTTCAGCGAATCTGTCGCACAAAGTTTGGGAATATCGATATCGGACTCAGCGGCTGCACGCATAACTGAAGTACCTTGCGGAACCTGCAGCGCCATACCGTCAATAGTCAGGTTCACACGCTCCCGGGCAGGGCTGGGCGGGGTGCCAAAATCTTTTTCCTTGATCATTGCCAGGTATGTTTCCTGCTCAGGGAGCGGCTTGGTAAAAGTCTTCAGAAAAATACTTCAGGGCGCTACGCACCGGACTCGGAGTCATCCTACCCATCCCACACAAGGATGTATTGGTCATGGTGGCGCATAAATCTGCGAGCAGTTCGAAGCTCTGCTCATTCCGCTCAGCTTGCGCATTACGATCGACAATAATCTGATCCAGCAATTCGACACCGCGTACCGAACCGATGCGACATGGCGTGCACTTGCCACAGGACTCGACAGCACAAAACTCCATCGCGAACCGAGCCTGTCGCGCCATATCCACGGTGTCATCAAAGACCACGATACCGCCATGACCGACTGAGCCATCCAGCGCTGTAAATATCTCATAATCCAACGCTGTATCCAGCAGGGATACGGGGAAATAGGCACCCAGTGGTCCGCCCACTTGCACGGCCCGCACCGGCCGACCGCTGGCAGTCCCTCCGCCTATGGCAAAGATCAACTCGCGCAAAGTCAGACCGAACGGCACTTCGACCAGGCCTCCGTACTTGATATTACCGGCCAGCTGGAATGGTAAAGTCCCGCGCGATCGATCTACACCTAACTCTGCGTAGGCACTGGCACCCCCTGCCAGGATTGCGGGCACGGTGGCCAGGGTAATCACGTTGTTGATCACCGAGGGCTTTTGCCACAGACCTTTACTGGCCGGCAACGGCGGTTTGCAGCGAACCTGACCACGTTTACCCTCGAGGCTCTCGAGCATTGCCGTCTCTTCACCACATACATACGAACCGGCGCCGCTCCGCAACTCAAGATCAAAATCAAAATCACAACCCTGGATGGCATTCCCCAACCAACCGGCCTCCCGGGCCGCGGTGATCGCATCGCTTAGCAGTTCAGCCGCCAACGGATATTCAGAACGCAGGTAAATCACCCCGGCATCGGCACCGACTGCTCGCCCGGCAATCATCATTCCCTCAATTAGGGCAAGCGGATCACCCTCCATTAACAAGCGATCAGAAAATGTACCGCTATCTCCTTCATCAGCGTTACAAATGATGTATTTCTGCTCAGACGGCGTATTCGCCACGGTCTGCCACTTGCTGCCGGTCGGAAAGCCGGCACCACCTCGACCGCGCAAACCGGATTGCGTTATTTCATCGATGATCTGTTGCGGCGCCATCTGCAGTGCCCGCTTAAGTCCGACAAAGCCGTCGTGCGCCCGATAGTCGTCGACAGAACCTGCCGCAACCAGTCCGCAGCGATTAAAGGTGACCCGCCTCTGAACGGCAAAATAAGATAACTGCTCGGTCAAACCGTGACCAAGCTCATGCGGTTTGCCGAGGTAAAATTCTGCGCCAAGCAGACCGTTCAGATCATCCGGAGTCACCGGCCCATAGGCGACACGTCCCTGCGCCGTATCGACCTCCAGCAACGGTTCCAGCCAGGTCATGCCGCGTGAGCCTTGCCGGATGATGTCGATATCCAGACCGGCCTGCTGCGTTAAGGCCTGCAATTGTTGAGCGATATGATCGGCACCGACCGAGCGAGCCGATGTTTCACGCGCGATGTAAATATTGATCGTCACCCGGCACCCGCTGCACGATGGCGATTCAAGAGCCGCACAAATCCATCCCGATCCATCCGACCGAATGTAATCCCGTCAACCATGATGGCCGGAGAGCACGCACAGTTACCGAGGCAATACACCGGTTCGAGCGTGAACTGTCCGTCCGCGGTCGTCTCGTAAAAATCAATACCCAGATGCTGTTTTATGTATGCGGTTAAAGTACGCGAGCCCGTCGCCTGGCATGCCTCGGACTGGCACACCCTGATGGTATGTTCTCCGGGCGGGTCGCAGCGAAAATCATGGTAGAAACTGACCACACCATGTACCTCGGCAGCGGACAGGTTAAAGGCCTCTGCGAGTAGCCGAATATCACGTTCATCGATAAACCCGAAACTGGCTTGCAGCGCATGCAGAGCAGGTAACAAGCCACCCGGCTTGTCACTAAAGGGTGCTATTTTTTCAAGCGCTGAATCTTTATTCCAGTTGCGACCGGCCGTCATCACGGCACTCCCTGCACAGATCTGACCGGCAAACATTATACGCGTGATGGCGGTTACTCCATCCCTGCCCCACCAATAAATCTGCAGCCGACAGGCATCGACGATGCAATGCTCCTGTTAGCAGGATGCTGCAGAACTTTATCGGCAACTGAAAACAAACAGGGCCGGCTGTCTGCCGGCCCTTTACTTTTGCCTGGTAGGCGCGATTGGAGTTGAACCAACGACCTCCTCGATGTCACCGAGGCGCTCTAACCAACTGAGCTACGCGCCTTTAGCCCTGTGTCCGAACAGATACAGCGCAGGGGTCGAGTACGATACCCAACCAGCCTGCCCACCGCAAGACCACTTAATTTGTCACCCGGTTAATCGGCAGGTCCAGGCTGTCGCGGCGCAGAATATCAATCTCGTCACGAACCTGCGCGGCCTGCTCAAATTCCAGATCGCGTGCGTGCTGATACATCTTCTTCTCAAGTACGACTATTTGCTTAAGCGCCTGTTCCGGCGTCAGATCCGTATATTCAGCCCTCGGCTCCGCAACCCGTCGCGCACGACCACGTCCCTTGCCGGCGCTTCTTGCTCCTTCCATGACATCACGCACCTCCTTGCGAATCGTCTTTGGCGTTATCCCGTGCCGCTTATTCGAGTCAAGCTGTTTTTGACGACGCCGGTCGGTCTCGGCGATGGCACGTTGCATCGAACCCGTTACCCGGTCGGCATACATGATCACAGTACCATTAACGTTACGCGCAGCCCGGCCTGTCGTCTGGATCAACGAACCTTCGGAACGCAGAAAGCCCTCCTTGTCGGCATCAAAAATCGCCACCAGTGAAACCTCGGGCAGATCGAGACCCTCACGCAACAGGTTGATGCCGACCAGCACATCGAATTCACCAAGCCTCAGGTCACGAATAATTTCAACCCGTTCAACGGTGTCTATATCCGAATGCAGGTAACGCACGCGTACGCCATGTTCACGCAGGTAATCAGTCAGGTCCTCAGCCATGCGTTTGGTCAGGGTGGTAATCAGGACGCGCTCATCCTTCCCGGTGCGCAAACCAATCTCGGATAACACATCATCGACCTGGGTACCGGCCGGTCGAATGTCGACGACCGGATCCAGCAAACCGGTGGGCCGCACAACCTGTTCTACTATGGCATCCGAGTGTTCTCGCTCATAGGGGCCCGGTGTTGCCGAGACATATATGGTTTGCGGCGAAATGGCCTCAAACTCGTCAAAGCGCAACGGCCGGTTATCCAGCGCAGACGGCAAACGGAAGCCGTATTCAACGAGTGTTTCCTTGCGCGAGCGATCGCCCTTGTACATGGCTCCCAACTGAGGAATGGTTACGTGTCCCTCGTCGATGATCAGCAAGGCGTTGTCAGGTACATAGTCAAACAGACAGGGCGGCGGCTCGCCCGGCCGGCGACCGGACAGGTATCGGCTGTAATTCTCGATACCCGTGCAATAGCCCAGTTCTCTGATCATCTCCAGGTCAAACATGGTTCGCTGTTCAAGTCGTTGCGCCTCGAGTAATTTTCCGTTTTCGCGCAACACGATCAGCCGTTCCTGCAGATCGACCTTGATCTGCTCTATTGCCTTGAGCATGACTTCACGGGGTGTCACGTAATGCGATTTCGGAAAGACGGTCATCCTCGGCACTTGCCGGGAAACCGTTCCAGTGAGGGGATCGAACCAGGACAACTTTTCGACCTCGTCATCGAATAACTCGATCCGCACTGCTTCACGCTCCGAATCGGCCGGAAAAATATCGATAATCTCACCCCGCACCCGGTACGATCCGTTGCTGAGTTCGACATCGTTACGCGTATATTGCAATTCGGCCAGCTTGCGCAGGATTTCGCGTTGATCGATCCTGTCACCCCGTGAAACGTGCAGCACCATACTGAAATAGGCTTCCGGATCACCTAATCCGTAGATACATGACACTGTCGCGACGATGATTGCATCGCCGCGCTCCATCAATGCCTTGGTTGCCGACAGCCGCATCTGTTCGATGTGCTCATTAACGGATGCGTCCTTGTCGATAAACGTATCCGATGAAGGCACATACGCCTCGGGCTGGTAATAGTCGTAATAAGACACAAAATACTCGACCCGGTTATGTGGGAAGAAATCGCGCATCTCACCATAGAGCTGTGCCGCCAGGGTCTTATTGGGCGCCAGGATTAAGGCCGGGCGTTGCAGCGTCTGTATCACGTGCGCCATTGTGAAGGTCTTGCCAGAACCGGTTACCCCGAGCAGGGTTTGTCGCGCCAGACCAGCTTCCAGTCCGTCAACGAGTTCTGTGATGGCCCCGGGCTGATCCCCGGCTGGCTCAAAATCAGCAACAAGTTGAAATCGATCCATGAATTACGCGCCAAATGTTGGTTACAGACCCCTAATCCCTTAGAATCGGCTGCCCGTCGCCATGCCGGCGTCGAGACTTACTGTTATTGAAGAGGACCAGCCCGTGAGTTTATCAGTTTCACAACGCGTTCAGCGAGTCAAACCATCGCCGACGCTGGCCGTCACCGCATTGGCAGCAGAATTGCGAGCCCAGGGTCGTGACGTTATCGGCCTGGGTTCCGGTGAGCCGGATTTCGATACCCCGGAGCACATCAAGGCCGCGGCAATCCAGGCCATCAAGGCCGGACAAACAAAATATACTGCCGTCGACGGAACGGCTGAACTCAAAACAGCCATCATTAATAAATTCCTGCGCGATAATTCACTGGAGTATGCGCCTGAGCAGATTCTCGTCTCGAGTGGCGCCAAGCAGACCTGCTACAACGTTTGCAACGCGGTATTAAATCCCGGGGATGAGGCAATCATTCCCGCGCCATACTGGGTCTCATATCCGGAAATGGTCAAACTTGCCGACGGCGAACCGGTTATCGTCTCGGCAAATATTGATGACAACTTCAAGATCACGCCGGACGCACTGGCCGCCACCATTACAGAACGCACCAAACTGTTATTCCTGAACAGCCCGTCCAACCCAACCGGCGCTGCTTATTCTCGCGCCGAATTGGCCGCACTCGGTGACGTTTTACTCGAGCACCCCGGGATTGTTGTTGCGACCGACGATATGTATGAGCATATCTATTGGGCTGATGACCCGTTCACGAGCCTCGCAGAAGCCTGCCCCGGACTCTACGATCAGACTGTAACCATCAATGGCGTATCCAAGTGTTATGCGATGACCGGTTGGCGTATCGGTTACTGCGGCGGACCGAAAAATATTATTCAGGCAATGAAAAAGATCCAGAGTCAGAGCACCTCGAATGCGTGTTCAATCGCACAGGCTGCAAGCGTTGCAGCACTTGACGGTGACCAAAGCTGCATTCCTGAATGGACGGCGGCTTTCAAGCAACGCCATGATTATGTCGTTGCTGCATTGAACGACATCAACGGCATCAACTGCGCCCCGGGCGACGCAACATTTTACGCCTTTCCAAATGTTGCCGGTGCAATTGAAGCCAAAGGCCTGGAAAACGATACGGCGCTGGCTGAGTTGCTTCTCAATGAGGCCGAAGTAGCGCTGGTACCTGGTTCTGCGTTTGGCGCACCGGGCTATATCCGCCTGTCTTTTGCAACCGGCCTTGACACGCTCAAAGAGGCCATTGGACGCATCGCACGAGTACTTGGCTAACAAAAAACGATGCATTGCTGCCTTGACTTGCATCAGGGCATTCGGGAGAATTCCGACGCCCTCCGGGGCTTTACCACTCCCCGATAGCTCAGTTGGTAGAGCGATTGACTGTTAATCAATTGGTCCCTGGTTCGAGTCCGGGTCGGGGAGCCAATCAAATCAAAGGCTTAGCTCTAACGGGCTAAGCCTTTTTTGGTTAAAAGTTGCATTAAGGCACAAACCAAGGCGCACATTACTGCAGATAGGTTGGGACACTGCAGCACACAAATCACTGCCCGTTATTCACACCCGGGCCAGAATGCTACGCATGACTTGATGCGGGTCACTATCAGCAAAGTTTTGGGTAAAACTGATAGTAGCGAGGTTTATGAAACTTCTCATGAAATGGTTTGTACTGGCACAACCCTCACCACTGGCACACTTACACTCGCTTATGACGAAACCAACCTCACCAGGTTCCAGGCGTTGAATGAATACTCACAAAACGTAACCTGAGAAGGCCAACTTGAACTGACGCAGTACAAACGCTGGCAGACAGTAGATGCAGTCATGCACTACCCTGCTCCGTTGCTCCATCTGAATGGTATGTTCCCGGTGTCAGAGCTTGGACACAACGGGTCACTCAACGAATAGATACCGATTCTTGAATGTATTAATTATTTTTTCTACTTCACAACCACCGGCATCTTCGGAGCAATATGGACCGCTTATGGCGGCAATCGACCAATTGCATCCAGCACGATCAGAGTCTACTCGCATCAGAGAACTCACCATGTAACCTTGGCATTTGCGACTCGAATCAAACCGTGCGTTTATTTTTGCCAGCAATCTGTTCTCAGAAATAAGTTGACGTTTCATGGGCAACCCCCTATATGTAAACCTAAAAATTCCGCATGGTTTCCTGAATTTTTTATATGTGGCGGATGATCTTCAGGTTTTGCACCTTGACATGAATCGTTGTTTATTATTTGAATATGAATTTACTTTGTTCCAGATTTAACAGTTAACTTAACACTATCATTTATTTTAAATAATAATAAACTTTTTTTACATAATCATAAAATTTATAGGGGTATTTCTTTAATTTCTGCATTTATGAATACATTAAGCACTAACTGCAGACTTTGCCTGTGCGCCCGAGTTTTGACAGCAATTAAACCCGTTTCATCCGGTTTCCGGTTACCTGCCGAGCGAACCAATCCTGAAAAGTGACCTAGCCGGTCATGAGTTGGAGGGCGGCAAAGTTGCCGCCGCACTTGCCGAATCACCGTGCTTGAAAATACTTGTGGCCAGGGAAATCATTGAAGAAATGTCGCTCAGATTGGCCGGCACAATCAATGTATTGGCCTCCTTTGCCAAATTGCCGAATTTATCAATATAATCTTCTGCTATGCGTAATTGCATCGCCTCATGTCCCCCTTCGGATACGACGGATTTAGCGACATATTTCAATCCCTCGGCCGTAGCTGTAGCTATGGCAAGAATAGCTTCGGCTTGACCCTGTGCCTCATTAATCTGCTGCTGTTTGGCTGCCTCTGATTCTTTAATTACTCGTTGCTTCTCACCCTCAGCCTGATTGATCTTTGCATCCCGCTCACCTTCCGAGGTCAGAATGACCGCGCGCTTTTCACGTTCTGCCCGCATTTGTTTTTCCATGGCCCCCAAAACATCGGCAGGAGGATTAATGTTTTTTATCTCGTAGCGTAAAACTTTTACACCCCAGGGATCTGAGGCCATATCGAGTTCCGCGACAACATTGGCATTAATCGCACCACGTTCCTCAAAAGTACGATCCAGCACAATTTTGCCGATTTCACTACGTAATGTCGTTTGTGCCAGTTGCGCAATAGCGAAAAGAAAGTCAGTAATTCCGTAAGAAGCCCTTTTCGGATCCATTACCTGTAGATATAAAACACCATCAACACCGACCTGGACGTTGTCTTTCGTAATACAGACTTGCTCAGCGATATCAATCGCGATTTCCTTAAGACTATGCCGATAGGACGGTTTTTCCAGAAACGGAATCAGGATATGAAAACCGGCATGCAGAGTTCGGCTGTATTTACCAAGTTTCTCAACGACAAAAGCACTTTGCTGAGGAACAACAACGGCTGTCTTGGCAAGTATGACGATAACCACAATGGCAACCGACAAGGCAGCCCAAAAAGTTACATTTTCGATCATGCTTAATTTCCTCGTCGTGATTTAGTTGTTTTCGTTAGAAATAACTTCGATGGTCAGACCCTTGAAAGCGCTGATTTTAGCCCTGGTATTCTGACTGATTACAGTCTCACCGACATTCGTTGCCGTCCACGAGGTACCACGAAAATTAACCCGACAGGATTGCCCGGGCTCAAGTGCTTCATTCAACGCCAGAAATTCACCTTCAGGGTCTTCGTCATACTCTTCACTGCCTTTCATTGCCATGCGGCGCAAGGGCTTACGTAGCAGACCAAGGCTCAATAAACAAAATAATGCGAATAGCAGCCACTCACCCCATTCGGGGATTCCAATGCCCGCCACATCAAGCAAACCAACCGATATTGCTGAAATCCCGATAAAAACCAGGAAAAAATCCAAATCAACCAATAAAAGCTCCGCGCCAAGTATTAACGCGCCAATAATGATCCAGCCCCACCATTGCATCGCTATACCGCTCCCATTAGTTTGTGCAGATACGTATATTAACAGCAATCAGATGGAACAGTGTTTGGCCAGGGAGCCCTGACAAGTGCGCTTCAGGTTAATGCAGTTGTTTCAATGTAGCAGCATTCAGGAGATGCGCCCCCAGGTCCACAACGGCTGCCACAGTCAGTAAATCGGGATTGGCGGCACAGAATTCAGCAAAGTGTCCGGTCAGGCTGTCAAAGTCCCAGGATTGACCCGACTCGTTTGCAATATCGAGAAGTTCGTCAATTGATTTGCCGGATTTTGCCTGGTAAAAGCCTTCGGCCCAGGTCAGCAATAGCCGCTTTGTGCCCAGCGGTCCGATTACAATCATTTCATTAAATACTTCGCAGGGTATTGTGCCGATATCAGGCACCCCACCCATTCCAGGCGGCAACTTCAATTTATCAGCCGCCGCCGTAGCATTTAAAACCTGCGCGAGGATTAGTAATAAAATCGATTTGCTCAACATATTCATCAATATTGCTCTGTCTGTTTGCCTATGCTGAACGGCTTCTGCCCAGTTCTGATGGCTTCTTTGGAGCAAGAATCAACAATAAAACCAAGGCCAGAAAGGCACCCAACACCACGGACATCTCAATCTTGTAATCCCAGGGACGCACCCAAATCTCGGTAAACAGATTCCACTTCGTGGCTACCTCAACACTGACCCAGAAAATACTGCCGACAGGAATCGCATATCGGAGTGCCGTTGAGGTTCTCTTGAATTTGAGCAAACGGAAAAAACAATACCCACTCCAGACAAAAGCAACAAAAACCGTAACCATGTTGAGGCCGAAGAATAAGTCTTCGGAACCCACTAACCCGGGGTCGAAACACAGTAAATTCCATATGTAGCAAAACCAGGTGACATAGATCGTTTCCATGAATGTGATGACGGCATAATTCCGGTCACGTGACCTCTTGGTACTTGATCCCAGTCCTTCCTGCAAACCAAGTTTACGCTGGATCCACAAAAACAGATTGCAGCGGGTATCCTTGTCGAATGTGTAAAAACACAGCTGCATCATAAGAATGCCAACCGTCGCACCCATGATCATATATTCGGGAAAGGTACCGCTAACATTCAGACCATCCACACCGTCCATACGTGGCAGCATGCCCCAGTTACTGCGCCCATAGAACATGAAAAAGAACTCAACCCAGGTCATCCAGATTAACAGACCGGTAATAAAGCCTATCCAGGTCTGCAGGTTTTCGTTGTTTGACTTTACCCCATACCACAGCAGGATAATGGCGCCAATGCCTATGAAAACAGAAGCGATATAGGTGTTTTCCTGGCCCAGCCCATGTTCGATAAGAACCATTAATGTATGGCCCAGCGCGATTGCAAACAGCATCAAGACGAAGGTCACGATGCCTACAATCGGCGGCTTCCAGAGTTTTGACTTTCCAGTAATATTGTTAGTGGTTGCCGATGTCATTTTGCTCTCCACGCTAAAATCAAAATTATGCGCGACGTAATACACGCTGGCGCATCAATCACCGCATGGTCACAATAAGATGGATTTATATTACGCAGCCAAGCCCTTGCCTGTGTTAACCAACGGTCAACAGGTGACAACGCAGAGCAAATATCGGCAATTCCGTTGCCAGCTATTGGCTATTCTGCTGAAATTTATTGGCCAACAGCCTCAACCGGGTCCGTTTGCAGATGCAAATCCTGCCTGCAAATGGTTCATGCCAGAATGTCAGAGCAAGGACTCACCCTGCAAGGACGAAACGATCTCCGGGTCAACCCTGGCCGCGTCAATCGTTGCCCGAACATAACCAAGTTTGCTGCCACAATCGTACCGGGTTCCCTCGAACCGATAAGCTTGAACGGACTCATGGCCGAGTAGATCGGCGATTGCATCGGTTAGTTGTATTTCACCACCGGCGCCCCGACCGGTAGTCTCAAGTAAATCAAATATCTTCGGCGTTAACAGATAACGACCGACAACCGCCAAAGTAGATGGAGCCTCTGCCGGGTTCGGCTTTTCGACTATAGCCTTCATGTGGTCGGCATGATCAACAGCCACTATGCCATAACTGCCGGTCTTGTCCTGCGGCACATTTTCGACGGCAACAACACTGGAAGCATTTATTTCAAACTGTTTGGCCATTTGCGACAGGCAACCCACTTCACCGCGAATCAAATCATCGGGCAAGTGCACAAAGAATGGTTCATTGCCTACAGCCGGGCGTGCGCATAATACGGCATGCCCCAAACCTAGCGGCTCACCCTGACGTATGAATACACAAGACACATCTTTGGGCAGAATCTCCCGGACTTTCTTGAGCATCTCCTTTTTTCCTGAGGCTTCAAGCGCGCGGTCAAGATCGGAATCTACATCAAAATGATCCTCAATCGCTCGTTTCGAACTGTGAGTAATAAAAACCAGGCGTGTGACACCGGCTTCAAGCGCCTCCTCGACAGCAAACTGGATCAGCGGCTTGTCGACAATAGGCAACATCTCCTTGGGCACCGCCTTGGTTGCAGGCAGAAAACGAGTGCCACGACCTGCGACCGGAAAAACGGCAGTCCTGATGGACGTGGGCATTACTTTGACTCCGCAGAAAACGATTAAGTGGCCGCATAATAGCCAATTCACTAAATTATTGCTGTAGCAATCATTGCTGACAGGCTGTAAAGGCAAGGCGGGCAGTGCCCGCCTTGCCTCTCTGAATGCCGAACCCGGTTAGTCTGCCTGACTCAAAATGATATTGACCTCATTAACCTGCAGAATATGAGTTCCGATGCCGGACACATTCAGCAAGTCTTCAGCAGATGAAAATGCTCCGTATTGCTCTCGATAGTCCACGATGGCCTGCGCCCTGGATACTCCTACCCCATTCAGTTCTCGCGCAATCGTTTCTGCATCCGCACTGTTCAGATCCACCGGACCGGCCCAGGACGTCAATACAAGCAACCCACTCAGCAATAAACCGGCTACCTGCAGTGTTAACTGTTTCACCATGACTCTCTCCTTGAATATTATTAAACGTTCCGTTGCACCGACATAAACGGTGAACGTCAGAGATGATAGGGTTCGGGCCTGATCAGGATAAGCAATGAAACGCCCCGGTTTGTGCTGAAATAGGCTGCGCTAGAAACCACTTACCAGGTTTATCTTGACGATTGGTCTTATCGACTCCCACGTGTGACAGCCGGGACACTGCCATTGCATGATCAGGCAAGCATAACCACACTCGCGACAGACATAACCGGGACGAGCCGTAACGATACTTCTGAGCGCATCACGAACCCGGTTGATAATTGACAATTGCTGCGTTTCATCAACATCGATAAAACGCTCGGCGCCAACCAGTTGTCCCAGGGTCGGATCTGAGGTGAGAAAATTCCGCAAAGCACCGAGCGCTTCAGGATTCTCAATCGCAGGATCCCGCACCGCTGCCATTGCTATAGATGCAGTGATTTCACTGTCGCATTCCAGTAATTCATGTAAATAAACCGACAACTCGGCTGTCGTTTCGGCGGCCCTGTGAGTCGCCGCCAATTTGGGTAACACCACAACCAGCAAATCTGGAGCAACCTCTATCGCATCCCGGTATAACAGGGCAGCAGCAGCCGGATCGTCGCTATCGCTGAGAATATCAGCACGAACCAGCAGACTGCGCACCGTACGCCGATGGCCTGATTCTGCCTGCTTGAGCATGGCATAGGCCTGCTGGGCATCTTTCTGCTGCCAGGCTTGTTCTGCCATTTCACAGTAATAGTGAGCAACATGGGCCGTATCTTCAGCGGCTATCGACTGTTTAGCCCGGGCCTTATCCAGCGCCTGACTGGTCTCAACAGCGCGTTGCCAGTCCTTGGTCACCTCATAAATTCGACACAGCCGTTCCAATCCCTGCAAACGAAATTCCGGCGAATCGCACAATGTCAGGAACATGCTTTCAGCACGATCAAACAGGCCGGCACTTAAGAAATCATCAGCCAACGCAGCCTCAGCCTGATTTTTCTGGGCAGGCGTCAGAGCCGGTCGTGCTATAAGGTTCTCATGCACTCGAATGGCACGATCAACTTCGCCACGCTTACGAAACAAACTGCCAAGTGCGAAATGAGTCTCGAGCGCTTCATCGTCAAGTTCTGCCATACGCGTAAAAACTTCAACAGCCCGATCTGATTCCTCATTCAGAACATAGTTCAAACCTTTCATATAGTCTGAACTAAGCTTCTCAGAGGAGATATCTTCTTCATCAGTGTCGCCAAACTTGGCGAATATATAACCGAGTGCGGCAGCAACAAACAGCAGGCCGGCGAGCAGAAAAGCTGACTCAGTCGGCATCTTGAATTGGCATATTACGCAAGGCTCGAACCTCGGCCTCGGCAAGCCCAAGAGACTTGCGCAGTTGCCGACGCTCATTGATGAACTTCAGCAATACCGTTCCTGCACAGATAAGCCCGAACAGCCAGCCAATACCAAATGCGACAATCAGTGCCAGCGACTTGGTGATTTCAGTCTCAAAAAATGCAAGATCAAGCTGGATAACCCCCGGGTTCAATGCCGCAAAAGCGACAACGAACAGTAACCCAAGGATAAGAGCAAGGAAAAACAGTATGTTGCGCAACATCTACTAACCACCGATCGCTCAGCTCCATTTCCGGAACCAGGACTGGTTATTCTAGAACAAATGACAGGAACAAAAAAAAGAAAGGCGGATAAAAAGATTCCGGTATCGCTACTAGTTCTTGATCGGCAGGTTCCGATTATCATTCACACGTTCGCGTAAATCCTTACCTGGCTTGAAGTGCGGCACATGTTTACCAGACAGTGCTACAGCCTCACCGGTTTTTGGATTACGACCCATACGTGGCGGACGAAAATGCAAAGAAAAACTGCCGAATCCTCGAATTTCTATCCGGTCACCTGAGGCTAAAGTAGCGCTCATTAACTCAAGCAAATACTTAACCGCTAATTCAACGTCCTTCGCCGGCAGATGCTTCTGCTTGCGCGCAATAATCTCTATTAGTTGAGATTTTGTCATCACCAATTCACTCCCACTGTTCGCCCGCTCTAAATCAAACTGCGGCACCTGCTATGTACCGTCACGTTTCTTTTATTTTAAGATACGACAGTTCAAACTCTAAGAACCTGAATCCCCTGTAATTTGTTCCTTAAGCAAATCTCCAAGTGTCGTGCCGGCACCTTCGGTCGCAGACTTGTCAGTCTTATAACTTTCCACGGCTGCCGCTTCATCATGCGCTTCTTTCGCTTTAATCGACAGCGAAAGAACACGAGTCTTGCGATCCAGCCCGGTAAACTTGGTTTCCACCTCATCGCCGACCTTCAGAACCGTACGCGCATCCTCAACCCGTTCACGAGACAATTCACTGGCACGTAACTGACCTTCAACACCACCTTCAAGTTCGATCAACGCACCACGCACATCCACTTCCTTAACCGTTCCCTTGACGATACTGCCTTTGGGGTGATCGGCAAGAAATGTTGACAGCGGATCCTGATCAAGCTGCTTGATACCTAGTGAAATACGCTCACGATCCGGATCAATCGCCAACACCATGGTTTCGACTTCATCACCCTTCTTGTACTTGTGTACAGCATCTTCACCCGCTTCATCCCAGGAGATATCGGAGAAATGCACGAGACCATCAATACCACCCGGAAGGCCGATGAATACGCCAAAATCAGTAATCGACTTAATCGTACCGGTTACATGATCATTTCGGTTGTATGAGGCAGAAAATTCTGCCCATGGATTCGACGCACACTGCTTCACACCGAGTGAGATTCGCCGACGTTCCTCATCGATATCCAGCACCATAACCTCGACTTCTTCGCCAACCGTAACGACTTTAGACGGGTTAACATTCTTGTTTGTCCAATCCATCTCGGAGACATGAACAAGCCCCTCAACGCCTTCCTCTATCTCTACAAAACAACCGTAGTCAGCAATATTGGTAACCTTGCCAACCAAGCGAGTGTTGGGCGGGTAGCGTCGGGCAATCGCCTGCCAGGGATCGGAGCCAAGCTGCTTCATACCAAGTGAAACACGAGTCTTTTCTTTATCGAAACGCAGAATTTTTACTTCAACCTCATCACCGACAGCGACAACTTCAGACGGGTGTTTGACTCGCTTCCAGGACATATCGGTGATATGCAGTAACCCATCGATGCCACCAAGATCGACAAACGCCCCGTAATCGGTCAGATTCTTAACAATACCCTTGATGACCGTACCTTCCTGCAAGGATGACAATAACTGCTCGCGTTCGGCGCTATATTCCTGCTCAACAACCGCACGACGCGAGACGACGACATTATTGCGCCGCTGGTCAAGCTTGATAACCTTGAACTCAAGTTCCTTACCTTCGAGATAAGACGGATCGCGAACCGGTCGCATATCAACCAGAGACCCGGGCAGGAAAGCACGTACAAAATCTATTTCAACAGTAAAGCCGCCCTTCACACGGCCATTGATAATACCTGTGACCACCTTGCTGTTTTCAAACGCATCTTCAAGCTCAGCCCAGGTACGTGCCCGCTTGGCGCGCTCACGCGATAATCTGGTTTCACCGAAACCATCCTCGACCGCATCCAGCGCGACTTCGACAGTATCACCAACGACAACTTCGATGTCACCGCTTTCATTGAGGAACTGACTGGTGGGGATAACAGCTTCAGATTTGAGGCCGGCACTGACTATGACAACCTCAGAAGAAATTTCTATAACATTGCCGATAAGGATAGTACCGGGCTTGATTCTCTGACTGGCAAGACTCTTTTCAAATAACTCAGCAAAATTTTCAGACATTATAATCCCGCCTTGTGGCGGCCCAGGTTTATGTGTTTCCAACATCCTGTTGAGAAACAGTTAATTAAATCCGTTGTTAATCCTTTAACAACGAGCCGTTACTTTCATCACCGTCACGATCATTGCCCTGAAGATGAACCGCATGTCATCAGGCGCAGCCTTGTGGGTAGACCTCTTTAGCCCACTCAAGCACTTTGCAGACAACCTCTTCAATACTCATCGATGTCGTATCAAGAATACGTGCATCGGCGCAGGTAATTAGCGGCGCAACAGACCGGTCAGTATCTTGGCGATCCCGATCGACCATATCCTTTGAAAGCGCCGAGAGGCTAACATCAATCCCCTTGTCTTTCAACTGCTTATAGCGTCTCTGGGCACGTTCTGTGACGTTTGCTGTCAGAAATATCTTAAGCGCCGATGACGGAAAAACGACCGAGCCCATATCACGACCGTCAGCCACCAGCCCGGGAGGGCGACGGAACTCACGCTGTCGTTCGATCAAAGCAGATCGCACGGCGGACTGTGCCGCCACTTTAGAGGCCACCAGACCCGCATGCTCAGTACGTATCTCGCGGCTCACATCCTGTCCGTCCAGCAGCACTACAACTTCGTCACCGGCCAGAAACTCGATATCCAGTCCGCGTGCCAGTTCGGCCAGGGCCGTCGCGTCTTCAGGTTCGACCCCCTTGCGCAGCGCAGCGAGCCCGACCAGACGATATAACGCACCGCTGTCCAGCAAGGTCCAGCCGAGCGCCGAGGCGACACGATTGCAGATCGTGCCTTTGCCGGCAGCGCCCGGACCATCAATGGCTATGACGGGAATGGGGTGTGCTGCAGCCTCAGCCATCAGTCACTTCCAGGTTCATACCAATCCGGACGGCTGAGTCCGCAAACCCGGGAAATGAGGTTGCGACATTCGCGGTATCGATAATCCGAATCGGGTCCTGCGCGGAAATTCCGGCTACCGCAAAAGCCATCGCAACACGATGATCACCCGCGCTGTCGATTTCGCCACCGGACAGGCTACCGCCATTAATCACCGCACCATCCGGACGTTCTTCGATATCGACCCCCAGGGCTCTGAGCCCGGCCGCCATAACCCTGATCCGATCACTTTCCTTGTGGCGCAACTCTGCTGCTCCGCTGATCACGGTCTGACCTTCGGCCAGCGCCGCAGCAATGAACACCAGCGGCATCTCATCAATTGCCAGCGGCACGAGTTCCATCGGCACATCGATACCACGCAGGCGAGCGGGACCAACAATAATCGTGCCGATGCGCTCCCCGGTGACTTTACCGGGTGCATTATCTATTACCTTAATATTTGCTCCCATCTTATTGATTATTTTTAAGAATCCTGTACGGCTAGAATTCAATCCAACATGCTCCAGCACGAGTTCGCCACGTTTAGCAATACTTCCGGCAAGCAGGAAAAATGCTGCAGAGGACAGATCACCGGGCACCTCAATTCGGGTTGCGGTCAAATGCCCCCCCGGCATCAGGCTAACGCTTCCGTCCGCCCGCTGAGTCGGACAGCCGAATTGCGCCAACATGCGCTCGGTATGATCGCGTGTTACAGCCGGTTCGATTACCGTTGTCGGCCCGGTTGCATACAACCCCGCCAGCAGGAGCGCCGATTTTACCTGGGCACTGGCCACCGGCATCGCGTATTCAATCCCGCATAACGACCGTCCGCCGGTAATGATCAACGGCGGTCGACCCGCATTTGTCTCAATGGCGGCGCCCATCTCACGCAAAGGCATTGCAACGCGTTCCATCGGCCGTTGCAGCAAAGATTCATCACCGGTTATGACAGAAGCAAATGCCTGAGCAGATAATAACCCGGCAAACAACCGCATCGCGGTACCCGAGTTGCCCATGTCCAGCGGCGCAACCGGAGCCTGCAGACCATGCAGGCCTGCCCCCTCGATCTGCACGGATGTCGTCCCTGACTGTTCGAGATTGACACCCATATTGCGCAATGCCGCCATAGTTGCCAGGCAGTCCTCACCAGGCAAAAACCCCTGAATTTGCGTCATACCTTCCGCGAGTGCGCCAAGCATCAGGGCGCGATGGGATATCGATTTGTCACCAGGAACCCGAACCTGCCCGCTAACCTGCTCAACCGGCCGGGTAAGAAAAGATCTCTGTGCTATGAGTTGCTTTTCGTTCATCAGGGCGGAATGGCCTGAAATCAGTTTATCTTTTCAAGAATAGTTTTCAGTTCGCTCAACAATCTCTGATTCTGCTCGGGTAACCCAAGAGAAATTCGCAGATAATTCGGCAAGCCGTAGTTTCCAACCGGGCGAACAATAATTCCGGTACGCAGCAATGCAGTGTAAATCGATTCGGCCGGTCGGCCCATATCAACCAGCACAAAATTACCGATGGACGGAATTACCTTAAGTCCCAGGGATACCAAACCATCTGTAAGGGCAATCAGTCCTTGCGAATTCATGATCCGTGCCCGCTCAACATAGTCGAAATCCTGCAACACCGCCAATGCAGCGGACTGGGCCAGGTTATTGACATTGAACGGCTGTCTGACCCGGTTCAATACCTCGGCCAGATCCGGCTGACTGATTGAATAACCGATCCGCAATCCGGCCAGGCCATAAATCTTGGAAAAAGTCCGTATTACAACGAGATTCGGGAATTCATCAATCCAGTCGATGGTACACGGATAATTGTCGTGCAGCACATATTCTCCATAGGCCTCATCGACAACAACTATCGTTTGTGCCGGCACGCTGGCGATAAATGCGTGCAGTTCCTCAGCATTGCACCAGGTTCCGGTCGGGTTATTCGGATTAGCAAGAAACACCAAGCGGGTATGGTCGTCAATCAGGGCTCGCATGGCATCAAGATCATGCCCCAGCGGCTGGAGAATATCGCTGACCGGGTTGGCCGGCGAGACCTTTGCCTCGGCACCGGTGGCCTGAACGGCAAGCCGGTAAACCACGAATGAATACTGGTCGTAGACGGCGGCGGTACCAGCAGTCAGAAAAGCCTCCGCCAGCAGCACCAACAGATCATTTGATCCATTGCCCAGCGTAATCCGCTGCGGGTCCGTTGAAAAATGGGCAGCCAGTGCCTGCTTGAGGATGTAACCACTACCATCCGGGTACAACGACAAATCGTCCAGCGAGGCGCGGATTGCCGCGAGCGCGGATGCCGGCGGCCCCAGTGGGTTTTCGTTGGACGCAAGCTTGATCACATCGCTGAGTCCAAGTTCACCTTCAAGTTCTTCAATCGGTTTACCCGGTACATACGGTTGCAAACCGCGCACCCCATTTGCGATCAGGTTCTCAATAATTGTTTTCTGACCCATGGGTGTTACCAATTAATTATTCGCAAGACAGTCAACACCCGGGGAAGTCACTTACTGGATTGCCTTAGGGTAGGAACCAAGGACACGGAACAACTGGGCATTTTTTTCCAGTCCTTTTAATGCGGCAGCTATGTTGTCATCTTCAACGTGACCTTCTATATCAATGAAAAACACATAGTGCCATTTCCGGCGTCGTGAAGGCCGCGACTCTATGCGGGTCATATTCACACCATTTTCAGATAATGGCGCCAGCATATTGTGCAATGAACCGGCATCATCGGCATCGGCGGTTGAGAACAGGAGTGTCGTGCGGTCATCACCACTACTCGACAGTAAATCGCGTCCTATTACCAGGAACCTGGTCGTGTTATCCGGATGATCTTCAATATCAGCAATGAGCCTGTTCAAGCCGTAAACTTCTTCTGCCGCACCACCGGCAATTGCAGCGGTCCCCACTTCATCGCGTGCCCGCCTGGCGCCCTCTGAATTGCTGCTAACTTCAACCTGCTCAATACCGTCGAGATATTCCTTAAGCCAGGCACGACACTGGGCTAAAGACTGTGGATGTGCACAGACACGGACCACCTTATCGAGTCCGCTCATCGTACCCAGCAAATGCTGACGAATGCGCAGTTCTAGTTCGCCACAAATCTTCAACGGTGAAATCAGGAAATTATCAAGCGTGTGACTGACGGCTCCTGCCGTTGAATTCTCAATCGGCACAACCCCGAAGTCGGCGCTTCCGGACTCAACTTCATGAAAAACCTCATCGATCGTCGCCAACGACAAAGCCCGGACCGAATGCCCGAAGTGCTTATAAACCGCTGCCTGGGTAAAAGTGCCTTCCGGACCAAGGTAACCAATCTTCAGGGGTTCCTCTTGCGCAAGACATGCTGACATGATCTCCCGGAACAGGCGAACCATCTCATCATCCCTGAGCAGCCCCGCTTGGTTGCGCTCAACAACAGCCCGCAACACCTGCGCTTCTCGCTCAGGACGAAAGAATTTGGCCGCAGCGTTCTGGGAGCTTTTCATAACCGCAACTTCCTGAGCGTAGCGTGCCCGCTGATTGATCAGTTGCTGGATCTGCTCATCACCAGCATCAATTTTGGCACGCAAATCAGCAAGACTTGCATCGCTACCCGTCAATTTCTTCTTGCTGGCCATCTTGCTTCAATCCCTCGGCTAATATGCACAACAGGCTAATGCGATGAGGACAGCTAAGCAACCTTATGCTGGCGGCCCAGGTTGCGCACACAGAGCACGCCTTCAATGCCCTGGAGACTTGCGACTATCTCATCAGGCACTTCTGCATCAAGATCGACGATCGTGTAGGCGAGATCACCACGTGATTTATTGAGCAAGTCCTCAATATTCAGCCCCGCATCACCAAGCATCGTAGAGATTTGTCCAACCATGTTCGGTACATTTTCATTTGCGATCGTCAACCGAAAAGAATCAGTATGCGCAATATCCGCATCAGGGAAGTTCACAGAGTTTCTGATAATCCCGCTCTCGAGGTAATTACGCAGACTGTCTGCCACCATAACAGCGCAATTTGATTCTGCTTCATTCGTCGATGCTCCCAGGTGCGGCAAAGCAATAACTTTTACCTCCCCGATCAACGCCCGATCAGGGAAATCCGTCACATAGGTACTTATGTGATCGTCATGCAACGCAGCAAGCAATGCTTCCTCAGCGACTATCCCGCCCCGGGAAAAGTTCATAATAACCGAGCCTGCCGGCATCATGGCAATGCGTTCAGCATTGATCAGATTCCTGGTATCGTCGAGCAACGGCACATGTACCGTCAACATGTCGCAACGACTAACCAGATCATCCAGGCTGCGCGCCTGCTCGACGCCTGAAGACAGTTCCCAGGCTCTTTGCACGGTCATCTGCGGATCAAAGCCGATCACCCGCATACCGAGCGACAAAGCCGTATTGGCCACTTGTACACCGATCGCACCGAGGCCGAGCACACCCAGTGTTCGACTGGGCAACTCAAAACCAACAAACTGCTTTTTGCCGGCCTCGATCTTCTTGCTCAACTCAGCGCCGTCACCTTCCAGTTTGCGGACATATTCCCAGGCAGGACATAAATTACGTGCCGCAAGCAACATGCCGGAAACGACCAGTTCCGTAACCGCATTTGCATTCGCACCCGGAGCGTTAAACACCGGAATACCACGTGAAGCCAGCGCATCGACAGGAATATTATTGACGCCGACCCCGGCGCGGGCGACCGCCTTGACCGATTCCGGTATCTCCATGTCATGCATCTTGAAGGATCTGAGCAGAATGCCATCCGGACATTGAATTTCGGAGGCAACCTCGTAAAGTTCGCGCGGCAGCCTGCGCAATCCTTCAACTGAAATATTATTAAGCGTCAAAACTTTATACATGTTCTTTCCGTATCTTAATTGGGGCTAAGTATTGGTTCGTTCGAACTCAGCCATAAAATCAACCAGGGCCTGTACGCCCTGTTCCGGCATTGCGTTATAAATGCTCGCCCGAATGCCGCCGACCGAACGATGCCCCTTAAGATTCATCAACCCTTCCTGTTCGGCAAGTTTGAGAAATTCCCCATCCAACTCAGGCCTGGCCAGCGTAAACGGGACATTCATCCATGAGCGGCAGCTTTCGGCAACCGGATTCGTATAAAAACTCGAAGCATCGATCGCGCCATACAGAAGTTCGGCCTTACGCCGGTTGCGTTCACCGATTACTGTCAGGCCGCCCTGCTCCTTAAGCCACTTGAATACAAGTCCGGACAGATACCAGGCGAAGGTCGGCGGTGTATTAAGCATCGAACCGCCATCTGCATGTGACTTGTAACGCATGATATTTGGCAGATCGGCCGGAGCACAGTCCAACAGATCGCGCCGCATAATAACCAGCGTCAGACCGGCCGGACCAATATTTTTCTGTGCCCCAGCATAGATAACCGCAAATTTGTCTACATCGACAGGCCGGGACATGATCGTTGAGGACATATCCGCCACCAGCGGCACGTCGCCGACCACGGGCGGCTGATGGATCTCAACCCCACCAATCGTCTCGTTAGGCGTGTAGTGAAAATATGCGGCTCCCGATTCCAACTGCCAGGACTCACGAGCGGGGACATCTGTATAAGCAGAATTCTCACCGTCGGCAACAATCCGCGCGTTACGAACGGCCCGAGCCTCCATGAATGCCTTCTTGGACCAGGTTCCGGTCAATAAACAATCAATAGTATCTCCAGGTTGCGACAAATTCATCGGCAGCAATGCAAATTGCATCGTCGCACCGCCCTGCAAAAACATGACAGAATAGTTGTCGGAAATACCCATCAACTCACGAACATCGGCCTCGGCTGTTTCAGCAATGGCAATGAATGCCTTGCTGCGGTGACTCACTTCCATGACCGACATACCGGAATCCTGCCAATCCGGAATTTCGGCCCGCGCCTGCTCAAGGACTTCCAGCGGCAATGCCGCCGGACCCGCACTGAAATTAGTAACTCGTGACATTTTAAATTTCCTGATCGAGCGCGCCGTCAATGAAGCAAGCGGCAACCGGCCCAACGTGCCTTTCATATCGAGTGGAAGCCTTACTTTTCTTCACTGACTTGCTGTTCACCGTCATCTTGCATCGGCATGATTCGATCAAGCCCAACCAGACGATCATCCTCACCCAACCGAATCAAACGCACACCCTGGGTGTTACGACTTTGAACGGAGATGCCATCGACACGCATCCGAACCAGCGTGCCGCCGGAACTGATCAGCATGGCTTCGTCATTGTCGCTGACCTGAATCGCACCAACCATGCGACCATTTCGATCCGATGTCTGGATGCCTATTACACCCTGTCCGCCACGCCCGTGACGCGGAAAATCACACAACGGCGTACGCTTGCCAAATCCATTCTGTGTGGCAATCAATACTTTATCGACATCGCTTTGCGTATCGATGATCAACAATGCAATTAATTCATGACCTTCGGCGAGCTTGATTCCACGCACACCGGCTGCCGTACGCCCCATGGCACGTACCCGCGATTCGGGAAACCTGGCTGCCTTTCCGGAACTGGCAAACAACAGGATATCTGAATCACCATCAGTGATCGCCACATCAACGAGACGGTCTTCATCGCGCAGGTCAACGGCGATGATGCCGTTAGCCCGTGGCCGAGAGAAAGCGTTAAGGCTGGTCTTTTTAACCGTACCGGTGCTGGTAGCCATGAATACATATTTGTCTGCATCAAAACTACGCACCGGCAAGACTGCATTAACCCGCTCGTCGGAGTCCAGTGGCAACAGATTGACCATGGGACGCCCACGCGCAACGCGGCTGGCTCTCGGTAATTGATATACCTTCAGCCAGTAAACCTTACCGCGACTGGTAAAACACAACAGCGAATCATGACTGTTGGCCACGAACAGTTTCTCAATGAAATCCTCACCTTTGACCTTTGCGGCTGCTCGCCCGCGACCGCCCCGGCGTTGTGCCTGATAGCTGTCGAGTCCCTGCGCCTTTGCATAACCGCCTCTTGAAATCGTCACGACCAGGTCCTCAACGGGGATCAGATCTTCGTCGGTCAGGTCGTCGTGGATTTCTATTATTTCGCTGCGGCGTTGATCGCCATATTGTTCACGGATCTCCGCAAGTTCTTCACGAATGACGGCCAGCAAACGATCGGGGTTCATCAGGATATCAGAAAGATCTTTAATATAATCTAATATAGTACTGTATTCTCTGACTATTTTCTCTTGCTCAAGACCGGTCAAACGATGTAACCTGAGGTCCAGGATAGCCTGGGCCTGGGCCGGCGACAACCGATAGCCTGCCTCGATAATACCGTACTCACCTTCCAGATCATCCGGCTTGGCGCTGACATTGCCGGCCTTTTTAAGCATCTCCGTCACGGCACCTGGTTTCCAGACCCGTCCGACAAGTTCGACTTTGGCTTCGGCGGGTGAAGCCGCAGCCTTGATCAGTGCGATAACTTCATCGATGTTGGTCAGCGCAACCATCTGCCCTTCCAGCACATGAGCACGGTTGCGGGCCTTGCGCAGTTCGAAGATCGTCCGACGAGTAACCACCTCTCGCCGGTGCTTGATAAAGGCATCAAGCACCTCCTTGAGGTTCAGCACCCGTGGCTGGCCATCCCTGAGCGCCACCATGTTGACGCCAAACACGCTTTCCATCTGGGTATGCTTATAGAGATTATTCAGCACCACATCAGTCACTTCGCCACGGCGTAGTTCGATGACAATCCGCATTCCATCTTTATCGGATTCGTCGCGAAGTTCGGTAATCCCTTCAATGCGTTTTTCACGGACCAGTTCGGCAATCTTTTCGATCAACCGGGCCTTGTTAACCTGGTAGGGCAACTCGGTAACGATAATCGCTTCCTTGCCCCGACTGTCGAGCGACTCAATATTGACCCGTGCCCGCATCGGCACGCGCCCACGACCGGTTTTATAGGCCGCATAGATGCCCTGCGCGCCATTGATAATGCCTGCGGTCGGAAAATCAGGACCGGGCAGTTTTTCCATCAGACCCGCAATTGATATCTCCGCATCGTCAAGCAATGCCATTACAGCATCAATAACCTCACACAGGTTGTGGGGCGGAATATTGGTCGCCATGCCAACCGCGATACCGGTGGAGCCGTTGACGAGTAAATTCGGGATGCGCGTCGGTAAAACCTGCGGTTCGGACTCGGAACCATCATAATTTTCAATGAAATCAACCGTATCCTTGTCTATATCCGCAAGAATATCGCCCGCAATCCGTGCCATTCGAACCTCGGTATAGCGCATGGCTGCAGGAGCATCGCCATCAACCGAACCAAAGTTTCCCTGTCCGTCAACCAGCATGTAGCGCATCGAGAACGGCTGCGCCATGCGTACGATCGTGTCATAAACCGCAGTATCACCATGCGGGTGATATTTACCGATAACATCACCGACAACACGAGCCGACTTTTTGTACGCCTTGTTGTAATCGTTACCCAGTTCCCGCATGGCATACAGGACCCGGCGGTGAACCGGCTTCAGACCATCACGCACGTCCGGCAAGGCCCGTCCGACGATGACGCTCATCGCGTAATCGAGGTAAGACTGGCGCATCTCGTCTTCGAGATTTACAGGCAATACTTGGTGAGCCGCTTCGACCATCGGTAATTTAAAATGTGTTGACGTTTAATGAATTTGTGGAGAAAGACCTCACCACGCAACCCTGCGTCAGTTCAGTCAGATCTAGTTGGTTTAGTTACAGTTATCGGGCAAATATAACGATGCCACAACCGGCATAAATAAAAGCGTAATAGTAACACAGCACGACCACCTGAAACCAAATAAAGCTAACATCCATGCACCGTTATGGCTATTTCACTGCAGGGTCAAATCAGGCATTATCCGGGGGCGTACGGAAACGGCTGGCGCAACCCCAAAGACAGCGGAAGAGCTACCAACCGATGGAACAAGCGGATCTCGTTATCCAGGCTCGCTGGATTATCCCGGTTGAGCCGCGTGGCTGCGTACTCGACCATCATGCCATTGTAATCCGCAGCGGGCGCATCGTAGCTCTGCTGCCCACAGCAGAAGTCGAGAACCGCTTTGCCGCGACCCGGATTGTCGACCGACCACAGCATATTCTGCTCCCCGGCCTGATCAATGCTCATACGCACGCAGCGATGTCCTTATTTCGCGGCATGGCCAACGATATGCCGCTTGAACACTGGCTCGGCGAACATATCTGGCCGGCTGAAACCCGCTGGACCAGCCAGAATTTTGTTCGTGACGGCACTAACCTCGCCATTATCGAAATGCTCCGGGGCGGCACCACCTGTTTCCAGGACATGTACTACTTTCCGGATGTGGTCGCCCAGACTGCCGTAGAGTGCAAAATCAGGGCGGTGGTCGGCATGATCGTTATTGAAATGCCAACCGCCTGGGCCCGCGATACTGACGAATATTTCAGCAAAGGTATTGCGGTGCATGATCAGTACCAGGGTCACCCTCTCATCTCCACTACCTTTGCACCGCATGCACCCTACACCATCAGTGACACAACCTGCGAACGGTTGCAGATGCTCGCCAATGAACTCGATTTACCTGTCCATATGCATGTCCACGAAACCAGCAATGAAATTCAGACCTCGATCAATACCTACGGCCGGCGCCCACTGCAACGTATCGACGAACAAGGGCTGGTCAACTCGCTACTGACGACCGTGCATATGACCCAGTTGCAGGAGGAAGAAATAGTCCTGCTAGCTGAGCGCGGTGTCAGTGTCGTTCACTGCCCTGAATCAAACCTGAAACTTGCGAGCGGATTCTGCCCGACCGCCCGACTGCTTGATGCCGGTGTAAATGTGGCGCTCGGCACCGATGGCGCCGCCAGTAACAATGATCTGGACATGTTTGGAGAAATGCGCACCGCTGCATTGCTCGGCAAAGGCATCGCCGGCGATGCCGCAGTACTGTCCGCCGAAGACACCCTGGCCATGGCGACCATCAACAGTGCCCATGCCCTCGGAATCGGGGCGGAAACAGGCAGCCTGGAAGCCGGAAAATTCGCTGATATCATCTGCGTTGATGTAAACCAGCCGGCGACCCAACCAGTCCACCAACCGATTTCGACACTCGTTTATTCGGCAAGCCGCGATCAGGTTGCCGATGTCTGGGTCGGCGGGGAGCAGTTACTTGCAGACCGGCAACTGATTAATATCGACCAGTCCGAAATTCTGCTGCGTGCAGAAGCCTGGCAAAGGCGCCTGAGCGAAAGCGATAAACCAGACAATGCCCGGGACAATCAGAAAACACAGAGATGACATTTACCACGGTTGATGCGCCACTTGCTGGTATCGCGGCTTATGCAGATCTGGGTTAACTTACCTACCAACTTACATGTGCTAAAAATGAATAACACGACAACAAACCAGCCCAATCATGATCCTGAAGAACTTGCCAAGTTCGATGCCCTGGCCAGTCGCTGGTGGGATTTACAGGGCGAATTCAAGCCGCTCCACCTGATGAATCCGCTACGCGTGTCATATATCGATCAACATGCCGGCCTCGCTGACAAGCACTGCCTCGATATTGGCTGCGGCGGCGGAATTCTGAGCGAAGGGATGGCCGCCCAGGCAGCCACCGTCACCGGAATTGACCTGGCTGGCGCGGCACTTGCGGTTGCCCGGCTCCACTTGCATGAATCCGGCCTGAAAAATATCGATTACCGCGAGCAATCCGCGGCCGACCTGGCTGCAGAAAAACCGGGCGCCTTCGATGTGGTTACCTGCCTTGAGGTACTTGAACATGTACCGGACCCGGCCCGGTTGATCGAGACCTGCATGCAACTTGTGAAACCAGGCGGTGACATTATTTTTTCAACCATCAATCGCAATGCCAAAGCTTTCGCATTAGCGATAGTCGGAGCCGAATACGTCATGCGATTGCTACCGAAAGGCACGCATCAATATGCCAGGTTTATACAACCGGCCGAACTGGATACCTGGGGGCGTCGTGCCGGACTGCAGCTCAAGGACATTTCCGGTCTGCATTTTTCTCCTCTCAGTGAGACTTTTCGCATTGGCGGTAATGCAGATGTGAACTACCTGGCTCATTTTGTACGGCCGCCAGCCCGCTGACAACGATGCAGCCCCTGCCACAACTGTCAGCCGTGTTGTTTGACCTGGATGGCACCCTGCTCGACACGGCACCGGACATGATTGCAACCCTTGACCAGTTGCTGGCCGAGGAATCGCGACCGCCCATCGACTATGAATACGGACGTGCCCATGTATCTAACGGAGCGCTGGGGCTGATCGATATTGCTTTTGGTGAACTTGAAGAGGCTCACCGCCTGAGCCTGCGGGACCGCTATCTTAAGCTGTATGAAACCCAGCTGGCGAGGCTTACAACTACATTTGATGGCATGGACATTGTTCTTGAGCATCTCGAGCAGGCCAACATCCTGTGGGGCATCGTGACCAATAAACCAGCCTACCTGACCGAACCGTTACTTGAGACCCTTGGCCTGCTGTCACGCAGTGCCTGTATCGTCAGTGGTGACACGTTGCCCGAACGCAAACCGCACCCACGACCGTTGCTGTATGCTAGCGAGATGATCGGTCTTGAACCTGCAAGCGCCATGTATGTGGGCGATGCCAACCGGGATATAGAAGCCGGACGGGCGGCCGGCATGACGACCGCAGCAGCGACTTATGGATTTATCATGCCAGATGACGACCCGGGCAACTGGCAAGCCGACCATTATGTCGATCACCCGGTGGATATCATTCCGCTTGTAAAACGTTATGCTTGAGTCAGCCCTTTTCAGCCTGCAGCACATTATTCACCCGCTGAAGGTTTCGCTGGTTGCATCCACTCTGGTGGGGCTGGATGCTCATAACTGATTATGATTGACATGCAAACTATTATCATCACCCTGGTTGCCTTTGGCGTTGGCATCGTCATTGGCGGGCTCGGTTATGCGGTCCTGCGACACGGCAAACAGGCCGCGCTCAAAACCGAACTGGCCATAGTACAAGCTGAGCTCAAGTCACAACTGACACTGACAGAGTCACGCCAGCAGGCTCTGCAAGAGGCTGAAACCCGGCTCGCCGGCGTATTCACTGAACTGGCCGGCAAACAATTCACCGAGCACAGTGAAAACTTTCTGCGACTCGCCAAACAAAGCCTGGGCAAACACCGTGAGCGCGCCAAATCAGACCTGTCGGCAAAAGAACAGGCAATTGAGCAACTGGTCAAACCGATCCGGGATGCCCTTGAAAAAACTCACCAGCAAATCAGTGAAATCGAGAAAACGCGTCATGAGGCATTTGGCGGCATCCGCCAACAACTCAAATCAATGGCCGAGGGCCAGGAAGCGCTACAGGGTGAAACCCGCAACCTTGTTTCAGCACTGCGCCGACCAGAAGTCCGTGGACAATGGGGCGAACTGACACTGCGCCGGGTCGTTGAACTCGCGGGCATGGTCAGCCACTGCGACTTTATCGAGCAGGCGCATACCGAAACCGACGCTGGCCCGATCCGACCCGACATGATCGTACGCTTGCCCGAACAGGGCACTATTATCATCGATGCCAAAACCCCTTTAGACGCCTACCTGACTGCTGTAGAAGCTGCTGACGACCAGGCGAAGAAAGTCGCCCTGCAACGCCACGCGCGAAAGGTAGCGGAGCGGGTTCGCGAACTCGCCAGCAAGGCCTACTGGGCACAGTTCGACAACAGCCCGCAGTTTGTCGTGTTATTTATTCCAGGTGATCAGTTTTTATCTGCGGCCATGGACGAAAATCCGACTCTCATGGAAGAAGCACTGCGCCAGCAGATTATCATCGCCACACCGTCCAACCTGATAGCGCTGCTCAAAACCGTCGCTTATCAGTGGCGGCAAGACCAGCTGGCAGAAAACGCCGAACAGATCAAACGACTTGCACAGGATCTGCACGACCGGCTAGGCACTTTCACCGGACACCTGGCAAAACTTGGCAAACATCTCGAAGGTAGCGTCAAAGCCTACAACAGCGCGGTAGGCTCGATGGAACGCAAGGTTCTGCCGGGCGCACGCAAATTTGTTGAACTCGGCATACAGGAAAAAGATGAGCTTGCGTCGCCGCACGACATTGAAACCACCACTCGTGAAATTGAAGACCGGTCGGCTGACAAGCCGCCTGAACAACCCGCCATTACAACGATTGACATACAACCTGAAGCGGATCCGGAGGACAGCGACGACCCGGCTCATCCACATTAAGCCCCGGCCTGTCCCGACACCGATGCACCATTCCTAACCGCTACAGCTTTCTACCACCATGAACAATTTTAATCCCAGCAACTACTCACCTGCTTCTGATCTGCTTACTGATCGCGTGATTCTTATCAGCGGAGCGGGTGCCGGTATCGGCCGAGCCGTAGCCAGGGCTTTTGCCGCTCACGGTGCATCTGTCGTTTTGACCAGCCGCACCCTGAAAAACCTGCAAACGCTGCAGGATGAAATAGTTGCCGATGGGTATCCACGCCCGGTAATCGTACCCATGGACCTGGCCGGGGCTGGCAAATCAGCATTCCGGCAACTGGCGGAACGTATTAACGACGCATCTGGCCGGCTAAACGGTATCGTGCATAACGCCGGGGTCCTCGGCTCTCGTTTACCGATTGAGCATTATGATGCAACAACCTGGGATGAGGTCATGCACCTTAACCTGACCGTGCCTTTTATCATGACCCAGGCCTTGATGCGGTTACTGCGTAGCGCCGATGATGCCTCGGTCATCTTCACGTCAAGTGGCGTCGGTCGCAAAGGACGTGCCGGTTGGGGTGCTTATGCGGTATCCAAATTCGGCACCGAAGGACTGTCCCAGGTACTTGCTGATGAACTGGCCAGCACCTCTATCCGGGTTAATTGCATCAACCCGGGGCGCACCCGAACTGCGATGCGTGCTGCCGCCTATCCGCAAGAAGATCCCAACACCCTGCTCCCACCGCAAGCCATTGTTGGCGCATACCTCTACCTGATGGGCCCTGACAGCCGCAACATCAACGGGCAAAGCCTCAACGCCCAATAACCATAAGTTGTCAGGAGCTGATCACGACTGAACGTCGTTACCACGAGGATTTTAATCGACGGGTTCCTCCATTCCAGCAGCTTCATATAAGCCGGTTAATTCGCCCGGATTCAGGAAACGACTTTTGCCTGCGCGCAGCGAGCGGGGCAGGGACACCGGACCGTAGCGAATACGTATCAAACGGCTGACGCTACAACCGGTGGCTTCCCAGAGACGCCGAACAAGACGATTGCGACCTTCTGAAACAACCACCTTATACCAGCGATTTCGACCTTCACCACCGGCAAATTCAAGCTTATCAAATTTTGCTTTGCCATCATCAAGTTCAAGACCGCGACGCAGTTTCTTCAGCATCGCGTCCTCAACACTGCCGTGCACGCGGACCGAATACTCGCGCGCCAACCCGGCCGAAGGATGCATTAATCGATTCGCGAGTTGACCGTCATTGGTTAACAACAACACCCCTGAAGTCTGAAAATCGAGTCTACCGACACTAATCCAGCGCCCATGGGCAAGATGCGGCAGATGATCAAAAACAGTGGGGCGTCCCTGCGGATCAGAACGAGTGCAGATCTCGCCGGAAGGCTTGTGATAAAGAATGGCTTTGGAACGAAACTTGTGCCGCCTGGGCTGCCTGAGCAACCGGCCATCCACTGTGATTCGTTCATCACCGGACACCTTGCAACCAACTTCGGCAACCTTGCCGTTAATCGTGATCCGCCCCTCGGCAATCATCGATTCCATATGCCGCCGCGACCCCAACCCCTGACCGGCCAGCCATTTTTGCAAGCGCTCTGGCATTCTGAACCGCCAGTTAAATCAGGTTTTATTTAGTGGCAATACGGTTGCAGACTCGTCATCAGCATCCGTATTGACAGGCGCAACTGGCTCCGGGGCGGATTGATGTGCATTCGCCACTGCCCGGGCTACATCCAGTGATGCAACGTTATAAGAATCGTCGATATCCAGATCGGTAAAATCGGCAGCCGCCTCGTCGGCACCGGCAAATTCCCGACTTACTGCCGATTCATCAGTGGCATTGTCGTCGACGCTCAACTTTTCGCCTGTTTCGCCATCCGGAAAATCCAGCTGGATATTAAGGCTGTCAAAATCCTTGAGCTCAGATAACGGCGGCAACTCATCGATTTTTTTAAGCCCGAAGTAATCAAGAAATTCCTTGGTAGTTGCAAACATTGCCGGTTTCCCGGGAACATCACGATGCCCGACAACCCGGATCCAGTTACGTTCCAGCAAGGTACGTACAATATTGGTGCTGACGGCAACGCCACGGATATCTTCAATCTCTCCACGGGTAACTGGCTGCCGATAAACAATAATCGATAGGGTTTCGAGTAATGCCCGCGAATATCGCGGCGGTCGTTCTTCCCACAATTTCTCGAGTTGATGGGTCATCGAGCTGCGAATCTGAATTCGAAAACCATTCGCCACTTCGACGAGTTCTATTCCCCGCCCGGTAAAATCAGCCTGCAAATCCATAATCGCGGCCCGCAATCCCTGCCGCGTCGGATCATCCTTGCTGGCAAACAAAGCCTGCAACTTATCGATCGAAAGTGGCCGACCCGCAGCCAGTAAAGCGGCTTCGATGACATATTTAAGAGGCTTGTTGTCCATATTCAGATATCCCTAAACCATTATTTACCTGAACAAATACCCTGTTCAGAAACAGCCAGCCGGTCAGTCCGCAGCTGCTTTTTCATCAATTGCGGCGTCATCGGCATTATCGCCGGCCCCATCAGCCACGGTCGCTGCGCGAACATGGATGGGTGAAAATGGCTCAGCCTGGACGAGTTCAATCAGTCGCTCACGCAACAACTCAAGAAGCGCAATAAACGTAACAGCAACACCCATACGCCCCTCTTCAGGATCGAACAGGTTTTGAAATTCCGTGAATGTTTCACCACCCAGTGTCGACAGAACCTCTGCCATTCGCTGCCGCACGGACAGTGGCTCTCTCTGAATATGATGCCGGGCAAACATCTCGGCTCGCGACAAAACATCCTTAAAGGCCATTAATAGATCTTGCATGGCCACATCGGGCGGCTTGACGTCAACCCTGCGCTCAGTGACCTCCGCACTCCCCTGCAGAATATCGCGTTCCATCCGCGGTAACTCATTGAGCTCTTCGGCTGCTTGCTTGTAACGTTCGTATTCCTGCAAGCGACGCACGAGTTCCGCGCGCGGATCCTCTTCATCATCCTCACTTTCTTCGCTTCGCGGCAACAGCATACGGGATTTTATCTCGGCCAGCATCGCGGCCATCAGCAGGTATTCGCCGGCCAGTTCAAGCTGCAACTCCTGCATCATCTCTATGTAGTCGACATATTGCTGGGTGATATCGGCGATTGGTATTTTTAGTATGTCCAGGTTCTGGCGTCGAATCAGGTACAGCAAAAGATCCAGGGGGCCCTCAAAGGCTTCGAGAAATACCTTAAGGGCATAAGGGGGTATATAAAGATCCTGGGGCAACTGGGTGACCGCTTCGCCATCAACGACTGCAAATGGCATTTCAGCCTGAGCGGGACTTCCCCCAACCACTTCAGCGGGCAGGATTGATTCCTTTTCGGGCGGACTGACCACGCTCAGATGGGACGACGCCCCCAGGTTTCGTTCTGTTTCAGTCAAGCGGGTACCCCAAGCAACGCGGACAGACGCGATACGATACGAATAACAGGATGCAATAACCCCAGTACTAATAACCCTACGACTATTATAAGCCCGTAACGCTCTAACGCATCCAATCGTGCTCCGATTGACTCCGACACCAGGCCGCGCAGAATCCGCCCGCCATCCAGCGGAAGTATCGGAAGTAGATTAAATACCATCAATATCAAATTGAATATTATGCCTATTCTTGCCATGCTCGTAAAAAACCTTGCATACTCCCCAAGCGCTGGGGTCAGGCTTGCCACCAAGTGATAAATAATCGCCCAACCTAGCGCCATCAGCAAATTTGCGCCTGGTCCCGCAAGCGCGACCGGAATCATGTCACGTTTGGGATTGCGCAGGTTAAACCCATTGACCGGGACCGGCTTGGCCCAGCCGAAAAAATACCCACTCATCATGACCATCAGAACAGGCACGATGATCGTGCCAACCGGATCAATATGCTTTACCGGATTCAGTGTAACCCGACCCAAACGTTCAGCCGTCCTGTCACCATAGCGAGCCGCCATCCAGCCATGGGCAGCCTCATGAATGGTAATGGCGAACAACATCGGGATTGCAGCTACCGAAAGCAACTGCAGCGTATTGACGATCTGTGCGATAGACATCAGTGCATTATAGGCATCAATTACCGTTCGGAGTAACTACCTTATATCGGCAATATCGCCCTTGCCTGCCCTGAGCAACCGTGGAATCGAATCTGTCAGATCTACAACGGTGGTCGGCTCGATACCACAGCTACCACTTGTGATAATGATATCAACAGATTTTTCAAGTCGTTCACAAATCTCTTCAGGATCATTTAGCGGCAAATCGATACCGGGCAAGATCAGGGTAGAACTCATCACCGGTTCACCCAACTCCTCGAGCATGGCCTTCGTCACCGGGTGGTCGGGCACCCTGATGCCGATTGTTTTGTGCCTGGCATTCTGGACCTTCCTCGGTACATCGTGAGTGGCCTGAAGAATGAACGTATATGGCCCCGGTGTATACGCCTTCAGAAAACGATAGACAGAATTCTCGATGCGTGCATAAACGGCTATCTCGGACAAATCACGACATACCAGCGTGAAGTTATGCCCTTTGTCGGTCTTGCGAATCCTGGTGATTTCACGCACAGCGCGTAGATTATTAAGGGTGCAGCCAAAGGCATAACATGAATCTGTCGGGTAAACCGCAAGTGCCCCCTGCCTCAAGCGGTATACAGCCTGCTTGACAAGTCGAGCTTGTGGATTGTGCGGATGCAAATCAAAACGCTGAGCCATCGTTCGATTGTACCGATTTGCACAATCCGATGCCCTCATTCAAAAAACAAATACATACGCAGCTGGATACAGTCTCATCAGAAGCAGCACAAAGCATAAATTAGTTATCATGTCAGTAGATAACTGGCTCGCAACAGCAAATACCGGAGAATGTTAAATGCTTTTTGTAGTCCTCAGCGAAGATGTTGCTGACAGCAACCCACTCCGCGCAAAGGCACGACCCAAACACCTTGCACGATTACACACATTACGAGATGCGGGGCGCCTGATTATCGCTGGCCCCTGCCCGGCGATTGAATCTGATGAACCGGGACCGGCAGGATTCACTGGCAGTGTTGTCATCGCCGAATTTGACAACCTGAACCAGGCAAAAAACTGGGCCGATGCAGACCCTTACGTCGACGCCGGCGTATACCAAAGCGTAACCGTAAAACCCTTTAAGCTGGTGCTGCCATGAACGAACAGTTGATCGAAGAAATCAGAGCCCGACTGAGCACAGCCCTTAAACCCATTGATCTTGAGATCACGGATGAGAGCCATAAACATATCGGCCATGCCGGCGCAAAATCCGGCAAAGGACATTTCCACGTCCGCATCATCTCGGCACAGTTCCATGATCTCAGCCAGGTCCGCCGCCACCGACTCATATATACCGCCGTCGGGAATCTCATGGACACTGATATCCACGCCCTGAGTATCGCCGCAACCAGCCCTGACGAAGCATAGTTGCCGATCGTTGTCTTGACCACCGCATACAGCAGGCATATTAATTAACCTGATCCTGCGATCAGGTAATAGTGCAGATGGATGATCAAATGCAACAAGTAACCACACCATGAAAACCCGGGCTCAGGGTCTGCGCGGCTCCACAGTCAGTTTGGAAAGGCTGGATAGTGCAGTTTTAAACTGTCCAGTTGACGGGTAGCTTACGAAGCTTCTTCTACATAGAAAAACATTCCCACACCCACCTGACAGAAATTTGTCTTATCAAAATTTCCATGACCGCAATCAACTTTGGAAAAATACTGATCAACATCAGTCAGGAATCCTCCCAGTTTTTCTGCAAGGCCATCTTGCACCATCAATAAATTATTCCTGTCAATCCAGACACCGTTAGTCATCTGCTGATATCGTGCCGGTTCTTTTCTGTCCGGATCGCAATTAAAAACTAACGTTGAAGCCAGCGGTGCCAATCCAAGATTCAAACCAAACTCAAATTTCTCATCAATATCACTTGGTATAAAATGTCTCTTTACAGCCTCAAGCTCACCATTTTCTCGCTCAACAACTGCTCCGACGCGCTTTAGTTCCGCTCTCATTGCCCCTGGCGGCACATCGCCAGCACAGCGCTTAATCAGACTATAGAACGACACTGAATTACCCTCATAAGGCAATACTTTTGGAGCACCAGTTACATCAATATATTCTGAATCTGTATGCCAAAGATGTAAAAGATCGGCCGGTAAACTTCTATGAGCAACCTGTGCAGATTGATCAGGTGGCGCAGTCTTCCGCAAACGCTTAACTTCTTTACGAGTAAGCCCGGTCATCACAGCAACTCGGGAAATATTTGTTGGCCTGCCACGCAGTCCGAAATCTTCTGTAGCAACCTCTACAAAAGTAGCTTTGGCAACATTGGAGAATTCACGAAAACCAATCCCGCTCCTGAGTAATGCACGAACAATTGGTTTCAGTACTTTTAGAAGTGCAACCAGGATTCCTGCTTGGATTGGATTCGGCATGGACGGAGTATATAGATAACGCTCCTGCCACAGTCAACAAAAACGATTGATCCGTTCAATATCATCCAAAAAATGATATTTAGGTTAAGACCGGTAAGAATTTTAAATTAATTTTAATTTAAAATTTTACAATGATTATGTTAACTGCCCTGGTTATCACTGCCTGATAACATCATGATGAGTTCGTTCTCATCCGCTATCGGGATGTTGAGTTTGCGTGCTTTATTAAGTTTTGAACCGGCATTTTCTCCATAGATAACCAGGCTGGTCTTGCTGGTGACACTTCCAGTGACCTTACCGCCCAACGCCTGAATCCCGGCTTTTGCATCCATCCGAGACATCGTTTGCAATGTGCCGGTCAGCACGATGGTCTTATCGGCAAACGGGGTATCCCGGACCACGTGATCTTTCATCGACGGCCAGTGAATACCTTGCAAGAGCAACTTTTCAACAAGTGCTTTATTGTGCTGTTGCTGAAAATAACTATGTATGTGATCCGCAACAATCGGCCCTATGTCGTTAACGGCCTGAAACTCCTCCTGTGTTGCATTACGGATCGGCTCCAGTTCACCAAAATGTTTTGCCAAAGCCAGTGATGTGGCCTCCCCCACATCGCGTATTCCGATCGCATACAGGAATCTATTCAGCGTGGTGTTTTTACTGCTCTCCAGAGAGGCCAGCAGATTGGCTGCAGATTTTTCCCCCATGCGCTGCAACTCCATCAACTGCTCAAATGTCAGGGAGAATAAATCGCCAGGTGATTCAATGAGTCGGTCATCAACCAACTGATCGATTAACTTGCTGCCCAGACCTTCGATATCGAGCGCGCGGCGTGATGAAAAATGCTTAATGGCTTCTTTTCGCTGCGCCGAGCAGGTAAAGCCGCCACTACAACGAGCAACTGCCTCACCTTCAACTCGCTGGACTTCCGCTCCACACACGGGACATTGGTCCGGAAGGTCCACCAAGCTTACGCCAGCCGATCTTTTATTACGGATAACGCGAACTATTTCAGGAATGACATCCCCCGCCCGGCGGATAATGACTGAATCACCGGGGCGTACGTCTTTTCTACGCAGTTCATCAATATTATGCAGCGTGGCGTTACTAACCGTAACGCCACCAACAAATACCGGCTCAAGTCTGGCGACCGGAGTCACCGCACCAGTACGCCCCACCTGCCATTCAATAGCAATAACTTCAGTTGTCTGTTCCTGGGCAGGAAATTTCCGTGCGATCGCCCAACGTGGTGCCCGCGTAACAAAGCCCAATTGAGACTGAAGCTCAAAATCATCAACTTTGTAGACGACGCCATCGATGTCATACGGTAATTGATCGCGATTTGCGTCAACCTCGTTGTAGTACTGATGGCAGCCTGCCACACCCTCGACAACCTGCGATTCCGGACAGATCTTCACGCCATGTTCCTGCAAGTAGGCCAAAGCCTGGCTATGACGCTCGAATTTCTGGCCGCCGCGCCGCAAACCTATGCTGTAGGCAAACATATCGAGCGGTCGTTGCGCTGTTACTTGCGGATCGAGTTGGCGCAGACTTCCTGCCGCGGCATTGCGGGGATTCATAAAGGTTTTTTCCCCATTGGCACGAGCCCTTTCATTCAGGGCAGCAAATCCGGCCTTCGGCATAAAAATCTCGCCCCGTACCTCGAGATACTCCGGGTAATTGCGGCCATACAACTGCAGAGGAATCGATGCAATCGTACGAACATTGTGAGTGACATCCTCTCCGGTCACCCCATCTCCACGAGTAGCCGCCCGCAGCAACACACCATTTTCATAAACAATACTGATTGCGATACCATCAAGCTTGGGCTCAGCTGCATAGACCAATGCATCATTACGCTGCAGGCGATCTCTAACCCGAGCATCAAAATCATTTATTGATGCATCAGAAAAGGCATTGTCCAGCGACAACATCGGCAGTTCATGCTGAACCTGTATAAATCCAGCAACAGGCCTGCCGCCAACCCGTTGCGTGGGCGACTCCGGAACAACCAAAGCCGGAAATTGCTGCTCCAGTTCAACGAGTTCGCGATATAGAACATCGAATTCGGCGTCAGTTATCTCAGGGTCATCGAGAACATAATAGCGGTAGCTATGCGCATTAATAAGCTTGCGCAGATGCGCAGCCTTGTGCCGAATCCTGGTCGGTACCGAGGTATCTTTGCTGCCGTTATTCTTTTCTGAAACATTCATCTGGTTGCTGCAAGAAGTGATTATTAGAACTTAACTCAACTCCTCATGCTCGAACCGAATTATTTCCTCTCGCATGTAACGTTCACGCTGTATGCTCAGTGTTCCACCCTGTTCGTCAAGCAAATATCCATCAAGCTGTTGCGCAATCTCTCGAGCCACATTCATCATCTCGTCAAAAGAAGTAACACCGTCAATGGGCCCGGGCAGGGTCATAAACATGCTAATCCCGGGATATTGTTCGGTTTTTATTTTGGTCAGATCAAATGATCCGGGTTCGACAAGACTTGCCACACTGAAAGCAACTTCACCGGCTGCATCTTCAACCAAACGATGAAATATTCCAAATTGACCATGGCGCAGTCCAAGTTCACGCAGAATCAGAATCAACCGCTCCGCCACGAAACCCTTTGTATCTGTAGACATCAGACGAATAGTGATGATCTTGCGCGGTTCTTGAGAAATCGAGGGTATCGCAATGATCGGGTCTGGCTCAGGAGTTTGTTTTGTTGGCGATAACTGCTCCGCCCCGGTTCCAACAGCCAAATCACCGAAACTCGGTTCCTTGCGAAAAGTTAATGTCCGAACCTGATCAGCGATTCGCGGCTTATAGCGGGTATAAATATAGACTGCGGCAATAATACAAATGCCAATCAGAAGCAGCAGCCATCTTAATTCGGCCACAGCACCCTCCGCATTAACTGGCAGCTAGCTTGACGGCCTCGTCGAGGTCTACTGAAACCAGACGTGACACCCCTGGCTCGTTCATCGTCACACCAGTGAGTTGTTGAACCATTTCCATCGTCGTCTTGTTATGGGTGATGCACAAGAACTGAACCGACTCAGACATCTCACGAACGATATCGCAGAAACGGTTAACATTGGCATCATCGAGCGGCGCATCAACCTCGTCCAGCAGGCAGAACGGAGCAGGATTCAGCTCAAAGATGGCAAACACCAGCGCCACTGCCGTCAATGCCTTCTCACCGCCTGACAGCAGGTGAATCGTACTATTCCGCTTGCCGGGCGGACGCGCCATAACGGTCACGCCTGAATTCAGCAAATCATCGCCGTCGATGCTCAGATAGGCATGACCGCCGCCAAACAGTTTTGGAAACAATCGCTGCATACCGTCGTTGACATTGTCGAAGGTTTCCTTGAAACGGGTTCTGGTTTCACGGTCAATCTTGCGTATTGCGCCTTCGAGCGTTTCAAGTGAAGAAGTCAGATCCTCGAATTGCGTATCAAGGTAGACCTTGCGTTCACTCTGTTCCTTGAACTCTTCGATCGCTGCAAGATTGATCGCACCCATTCGCTCGATACGACCTAAAACCATATCGAGTCGCTGTTCCCAAGTCGCCAGATCCACATCTTCAGGCAAGCCCGCAGTAACAGCCTCCAGCTCAAGACCGAGCGAATTGAATTGCTCTGCCAGCCCTTCGCGGCGCACCTCAATTTCACGCACTTCAATGCGCAATTCATCACAGGCTCCCCGGGCTGCGGCTACAGCATTCTCAAACTCAGACCGTTCGGACTCTAACCGACGCAACTCGGAATCGGCCGCATCAAGACTCTGGCGTTGCTCAGACAGGTTGCGCTCTACATCTATTTGCATAACCAGTTGCTGATCCAAGTCCTGCTGCATGGTATCCAGCGGAGCCTGACTCTCCCTGACCTGCTCGGTCAACTCATCAATCCGAACCAGTAACTGCTCGCTCTGGGAGCGAATCCGAAACAGTGTTGTGTTTGCTGATTCACGTGAAGCGCGCCGACTCTCATACTCGACATTGACTTTGGCAACGTGATCACGATCCTGATGGGCAAGATCCTTGGCCTGCTCAAACTCACTCAGCAATTCATCGCGCTGGCGTTCAAGTTCAGGGCGATGCTCTTCGGTTCGCTCCAGCCCTTCAGTCGAGTGTGCGTGTTTCGCCCGGGATTCGCGAATATTGTCCCGCAATGATTCGATTTCAGCACGAACCTGCTGACCATCATTCTGCAATAGCAGCAGTCGATCCTTGGCACGCTCAAATTCCCTGCGCAGACCTGATAACACTGCGCTGGCCTCGGCAAGCGCGCGGGAAGCATCAGTATATTGTTGATTGCTCTCCACGCGGTTGCTTTCGAGCAGCTGGAGTCGATCCCGTGCATTGCGCCGATCGGTCTCAATATGTACAACCTGTTGCTCATAGTCGCGAATCTGATCGCGCAATTCACGAATATCCTGTTCCCGGCTGATCAGACCACCGGCCTCATATTGACCGCGGTTGATGCGCACCCATCCCTGACCTAACCAGATGCCATCAGGGGTAATTACACTCTCATCAGCGCCCAGCGTGGCTCGGATGACCAGTGCCGCTGAAAGCGTTTCAGCGGTTTGCACACGACCGAGAAGAGCAGCGGCACTGCCCGCACGGCTGACTCGCTCAAGCAGGCTGCCCGGTAATGCCTCGGGCTCCGGCCCGGTTATGTTCAGCAATACGACATCACCACTCGGCGGCCGGGACAAGTGCTCGTCAAACCGCGTTACACAAATAGCCTGCAGGAAATCACCCAGCACCGTCTCTACAGCCTGCTCCCAGGGTTTCTCAACCTTGAGTTGTTGCGCCAGGCGCGGCCGGTCGGCCAGTTCTTCACTGGCCACCCATTCGGTCACCTCGTCGTAATCATTGCCGAAGGCTGCCTCCTGAAGCGCTGCAAGCGTTTCCATACGGCCGCGTCGTGACTCAAGCTCGGCGCGTACATTTTCAAGCCTGCTACCAAACGACAGCTCCTGCTCGCGCAACTGGCTGATTTCAGAATCAATGCCACCGAGCGCTTTGGCTAATGAATCGCCGGCCAGACGGGCTTCATTCTCACAACGCGTTTGCGCCACGAGTTGCTCTTCACATTCGACCAGCGAAATTCCGTCTCTTTCACTGGTCAGTTGATCATCACGCTCCTCAAGCCGTTTCAACCGTGTTTCAAGCTGCTCGATCCGGGCTGATTCAACGTGGCTGATACGCTGGAATTCCTTGCTCTCAAGCGTAAAATTATGCCAGGTCTGACGCCACGTCTCGACAGCTTCTTCGATACTCCTGAGCTTTTCCGCCGATACCTGCTCTGCTGCCTTTGCCTGTTGCAAATCCGGCGCCAGCATTTCCAGACTCGAGTTAAGCTCATCGAGTTGCGCCTTGTCCTGGTCGATTTCAAGCTTCAGTTGAGCCAATTGACTCTCAGCCTGCGTCAGGTCGTCCTGACGGCGCTCACGCGTCTCCCGGCCATGCTTGATCTCCTGCTCAAGTTGTGCGATTTCCGCCTGCAGCGCATAGACACGGGCCTGCTTGCTCTGAAACAGATCATTCGCCTCGCTATGCGTCTCGCGCGCTGCTTCGATAGCCGCTTCAACGCCGCGTTGATCCGCAATCACCGATTCCAGCGCCGTCTGGCTCTGGACAAATCGGCTCTTGTGCTGATCCAGGGACTGCTGCATGTCGGTGAGCCGGATCGATAACAGCTCTGATTCAAGCACTCGTTGTTCCTGTTTCAGCTCAGTAAAACGCTCCGCCTGTCGCTTCTGCCGCTGGAGATGCTTGATCTGCTTTTCAACTTCATCGCGTAAATCATTTAACCGATCCAGATTATCGCGAGTATGGCGAATCCGGTTCTCGGTCTCGCGTCTGCGCTCCTTGTACTTGGATATTCCTGCCGCCTCTTCAATAAAAACACGCATCTCATCCGGCTTGGCCTCAATCAGGCGGGAGATCATGCCTTGTTCGATAATCGCGTAGCTGCGCGGCCCCAGCCCGGTACCAAGAAAAATACTGGTAATATCCTTGCGCCGACAGCGAACATTATTCAGGAAATACTGCGAGGTTCCATCGCGCGCTACAGCACGTTTGATACACAACTCACTATATTCAGCGTACTGACCACCGACGGAGCCGTCCGAATTATCGAAATACAGCTCAATACTGGCTGTACCAACCGGTTTCCTGGATGCCGAACCATTAAAGATAACGTCGGCCATTGAATCGCCACGTAAATGCTTGGCCGATGTCTCACCCATGACCCAGCGAATCGCATCGATGACATTTGATTTGCCGCAGCCATTCGGTCCAACAATTCCGATCAGGTTACTTGGAAAGTGAATCGATGTTGGATCGACAAAGGACTTAAACCCGGCCAGCTTGATCTTGCTCAGTCGCATGACATCAGCATCCTAATATCTTTCAGGTCAAAGTTTACGTTAATCAGGTACGAACCGATCCGGAAGCGCAATCTGCTGCCCCCTCTGTCAGAATTAATAATTCAGAATCAACAACCCAATACTAATAACTTCCACGCCCCAACCCTGAACCCCTTCAGAGCCCCACTACCGGACGCTAGCCAACAAACCCTTTGGTCTGCTGACGAACCCTAGTGTAAAGTAAAAACCTCTGCAAAACATCATATAGACTGACACAGGATCAGACCCCGTTGTGAACTCAATGATCAGCCCCGAAAACCAGCTCAACCCAGCCTCCGTGCTGGAGACCTTCGACAACCCGAACCCCGAGCGGGATTACACGATCCGGATCGAAATTCCGGAATTTACCTGCCTGTGTCCGAAAACCGGCCAACCCGACTTTGCGCTGCTCGAACTGGAATATGTGCCGGCAGGTCAGTGCCTGGAACTCAAGGCTCTGAAGACCTATTTTTGGGCATTTCGTAGCATCGGGGCGTTCCACGAGGCAGTGACCAATTGTATTCTGAACGATCTGAGTCATGCCGCAGAACCAAGCTTCATGCGCCTCACGGCCCGATTCAATGTCCGAGGCGGCATTTATACCAGGATTGTGGCGGAATTTCGCTCACCGGGCTGGGAACCCGCACCAACGGTCGATTTACCCGGCAACTGAGGTCATTTCAGGGCCTGCGCCCGAATTTAGCTCAAGCTTGCCAAGCCCTGATCGCCGCTGCGGCCCCATATCGACAGGATTCGCGGCAGACCGTGACAATGAGGGCTTTAATGTCTGGCGCGCATATGTATAATGCCGCGGTTATTTTATCACCGTCGGGATTCAAGCAGATGGCTGCCAGGAAAAAACCCTCCCGGAAAAAGACTACATCCAAGTCGCGAAAACCGGTTGCGAAGAAGATGAATGTGCCCAAAAAGAAAGTAACCCGCAAAGTCGCCAAAAAGAAGGCCACAGCCAGGAAAAAACCCCCTGGAAAGAAAACAGACAATAAAAAAGCGGCCAAAAAGAAGATTTCTAAGAAGAAATCTACTGGGAAAAAATTGATTAAGAAGAAGGTCTTAAAAAAACCTTCAAAGAAAAGGACTGCAAAAAGCACAGTGACTAACAATACAGCAAAGAAAGCCGCCACCAATTCAGGCGCAACCAAAAAGGCGTCCAAGAAAAACACAAAAAAAGTGACGAATCTTTCAACTACGGCCAGGTCGGGCAGAAAACGCCATAAAATTAGTGCTGACAATTTGATTCATGGCATCAAACCCTATCAACTCAGAAAAGGGGAGGAATTCATGAATGATGCTCAACGTGAGCATTTCCGCAACATCCTGATGGCCTGGAAACAGGAATTAATGCAGGAAGTCGATCGTACCGTGCATCATATGCAGGATGAAGCAAGCAATTTCCCGGATCCAAACGACCGGGCAACCCAGGAATCAGAATTCGGCCTTGAATTGCGCACCCGGGACCGGGAACGCAAGTTACTCAAGAAAATCGCCCAGGCCATCAGCCGCATTGATGATGAATCTTATGGCTACTGCGAGGAAACCGGTGAAGAAATTGGGTTGCAACGGCTTGAGGCTCGCCCTGTCGCCACACTGTGTGTTGAGGCTCAGGAACGTCGCGAACTTGCGGAACGGCAATATTCAGACCGCGACGACTGACAAACAATTGCATTGCCTGCCCTGGTGTCGCACATGTTTCAACAGGAGTGGCTTTAACCGTCAACGCCTCACACTGACAGAACGTACGCAGCTAATACCATCCCTGCAACATAATTCAGATTATTGTTGTGGAATCTGATTTTGCTCTTCCCGGTTACCGGGGCCGATTTGCTCCATCGCCAACCGGCCCGCTGCACTTCGGTTCACTCGTCACCGCAACAGCCAGCTATCTGCAGGCCCTGACCAACAGAGGTGAGTGGCTACTGAGAATTGAAGATCTCGACCCCCCCCGGGAAGTCCCTGGCGCGACCGAGCGCATCATCGATGCACTTGAAGCACATGCCTTTCGCTGGGACGGTCCGGTGCGTCGACAAAGCTCGCACCTGGACGAATATCAAGAGGTTGCTGAGCGTCTGCTGGCCGAGGGACTGGCTTATCGATGCACCTGCTCACGCGAGGGTATCCGAAGTTCAGCCAAAATCTTTGGTCCGACTGGGCCGGTATATTCCGGAACCTGCCGGGACCTCAATCACATCGCCACTGACCAGAAACCAGATGCGCTGCGACTACGTACTGATGATTCACTCATCAGGTTCGAAGATACTCTGCAAGGCCCGGTTCAATGCCATATTGCCCAATCCATCGGTGATTTCATCATTCGCCGCAAGGACGGGTTGATTGCCTATAACCTGGCAGTCGTTATTGATGACGCCCGCCAGGGAATAACTGAAGTTGTACGCGGCTACGATCTGCTGGCCATCACTCCTGCTCAGATCAAATTACAGCAGGTCATCGGGCTGCCCTCACCAATTTATATGCATATGCCCGTCGTCACCAATGAACATGGTCAGAAACTCAGCAAGCAAACCGGTGCACTACCCATTGACGTGCAAACCCCGGGAAACAACCTGCTCGCAGCACTTAAATTTCTAAACCAGCGGCCGCCGAGTGAACTTGGCGGGGAATCCACCGATACGATCTGGGCCTGGGCCACCGAACACTGGCATCCGGAAATGCTGCTCTGAAAATGGCAACCGAATTACAATTTTATAAATAATCAACATTAATTATAATTAATAATTATATGATTTATAGATGATCAATACCTGATGCTCTGCCACTTGAAACCACAACCGCATCTGGCTGACAATAAAGCAGTACAAATACCATGTTGCCTCGGACTTTTGAGGGCTTGATACAAATCTAAGATCAACAGCAGAACTCTTTTGTTAACACAAAATAAGCAGGGGGTTGGTATGAAGCAACCAAAGCTAATAAGAAAGTATGTGAATCGACGACTTTACGACACCAGTCAGAGTCGCTACGTCAATCTTGAGGATATACGCCAACTGATTCTTGCCGGCACAGAAATCAAGGTCATCGAACAGGTTACAGGCGAAGAAATCACTACTACGGTGCTACTGCAGATCATTGAAAAAACGCAGCGATCAGATTTCAGGTTGCTGAAACCTGAATTTCTCAGCGGCTTGATTCGTCTATCCGCATCGGACTCTGACCCTGATATTGCGGATCGCCTGAACAACATCCTTTTAGAGACAACCAGAACCCTCAGCACCTCCTGACAACGGTGCCGAGGATTCAGGCTTGCTCTTATAACTCACTGCCGTTCAGGCGGCATCCTCAAGATCACGCATACTAAGACGAACACGTCCCTGGCGATCAACTTCAAGTACCTTAACCCGGATAATATCGCCCTCGGCCAACTTGTCGCTAACGCGTTCGACCCGCTCGTCCGAGATCTGTGAAATGTGCACAAGACCATCCTTGCCGGGCAGAATCGTGACAAAAGCACCGAAATCCATAAGTCGAGCCACCCTGCCTTCGTAGATCGTGCCGACCTCGACCTCAGCCGTAATCAACTCAATACGTTTCTTCGCATCACGACCGGCCGCACCTTCAACCGAGGCAATCTTGATCGTACCGTCGTTATCGATATCGATTGTTGCACCCGTTTGTTCGGTAATCTCACGAATTGTCGAGCCACCTTTACCAATGACATCCCGGATCTTCTCAGGGTCAATTTTCATGCTGATAATGGTCGGCGCCCATTCTGACATTTCTTCGCGCGCCGTATCGATTACCTTGCTCATTTCACCAAGAATATGCAGTCGGGCATCCTTGGCCTGGGCCAGGGCTTCCTGCATGATATCCTTCGTAATACCATCAATCTTGATGTCCATTTGCAAGGCTGTGACACCAGCAGTCGAACCGGCTACCTTAAAGTCCATATCACCGAGATGGTCCTCATCACCGAGGATGTCAGTCAGAATGGCATAACGATCACCTTCTTTGACGAGGCCCATGGCAACACCGGCAACCGGTGCCTTAATCGGTACGCCAGCATCCATCAGAGCAAGACTCGTACCGCATACCGACGCCATCGAACTCGAACCGTTCGACTCGGTAATTTCAGAAACGACACGGATAACATAGGGAAATTCTTCCGCATCAGGCAACACGGCTGCGATACCCCGGCGCGCCAGGCGCCCATGGCCGATCTCACGTCGTTTGGGACCACTCATGAAACCGGTTTCACCCACGCAATATGGGGGGAAGTTATAGTGCAGCATGAACCGATCACGACGTTCACCCTCGAGTGCGTCGATGATTTGCGAATCACGCTCGGTGCCAAGCGTTGTGGCAACAATCGCCTGCGTCTCACCGCGGGTAAAGATGGCCGAACCATGGGCTCGCGGCAAAATACCGGTGTCGACAGTGATCTGACGAACAGTCGTCGTATCACGGCCATCGATACGTTTCTCGCCACTCAGGACCATGTTACGCACCAGCTTGCTCTCAAGCTTGCTGAATGCGCCGCTAACATCATCAGCAGCAAATTGTGCATTTTCACCATCGCCCAGCGCCTCGAGCGCTGCTGCTTTGGCTTCTTTGATTTTTGTTGATCGCTCCTGCTTGTCACTGATGGCATAAGCGGCGCTAATCGCAGCCTCGGCCTGCGCAACAATGGCCGATTCCAGTTCCGGGTCAACAACAGGTGCTGCTACTTCCCAGGCTGGTTTGGCGGCTTCTGCGGCCAGTTCAGCGATGATCTTGATTGCAACCTGCATCTGTTCATGGCCAAAGACAACAGCGCCTAGCATGACTTCCTCAGACAAACAATCCGCTTCAGATTCGACCATCAACACCGCTTTCTCAGTACCGGCAACAATCAGGTCGAGATCGGACTCCGGTAACTGGCTACGATTCGGGTTCAGAATATATTCGCCATTCATATAGCCAACACGAGCTGCAGAGATCGGACCATTGAACGGCATACCTGATAGTGCCAACGCAGCCGATGCGCCAATCAACGCAGGAATGTCCGGGTCAACATCGACATTCATCGAGATAACAGTTGCAATAACCTGCACTTCATTCTTAAAACCCTTTGGAAACAACGGGCGAATCGGCCTGTCAATCAGTCGTGATGTCAGCGTCTCTTTCTCGGTCGGCCTGCCCTCTCGTTTGAAGAAGCCACCTGGAATCTTGCCGGCAGCATAAGTCTTTTCCTGATAATTAACGGTTAGCGGGAAGAAGTCACGACCCGGATCGGGCTGCTTACGCCCAACCGCCGTTACCAGCACGACGGTATCCGCCATATTGACGATAACGGCGGCATCTGTCTGACGTGCGATAGCACCGGTCTCTATGCTGACTTCATGCTCACCGTACTGAAATGTTTTCTTAATGGTTTCCACTTGCTTTTTCCTATTTCATTGATATACGAACACACCAACGTCGTCGTTGCTACATGACGTTAGTACACTCGAAAAAATTTTAGCGATTACTAACTTACCGACGTAAGCCGAGGCTCGCAATCAACTTGCGATAGCGATCGCTATCTTTGCCTTTGAGATAATCCAGCAGCTTGCGCCGGCGATTAACCATGCGCAGCAAACCCTGCCGCGAATGGTGATCTTTCTTATGCGTATTAAAATGTCCGGTCAGCTCTGAAATCCTCGCAGATAACAATGCAACCTGAATTTCCGGTGACCCTGTATCAGATTCATCTAACCGGTACTCCTCAATAATACTTGTCTTTTGTGCTCCCGAAAGAGACATTGTGCGGACCTCCTTATTTGTCCTAGATCTTTGTTTACCCTTGCAATTTGCGCCGTATTGTATCCCAGACCAACGCCATAGAGATACTTTTTTTTACAAGTCAGTCAGGAACCGACTCCGGCGCAACAAACAGCCGTTTTGGGGCGATTCGACCATCCTCGAGGGCTTCCCCGACACCGATAAAGCGTTCCTGAGAATCATAAATGCGACAAAGCCCCGCCGGAGGCAACTGCTCGACCTGGACCTGGTTGCCGTGGCACAAGCGCCGCGATTGCTCCTGTGTCAAGCTCACAACCGGCAGGCTGACCAGCGCCGAATCGCTGGAGATCATCAGTTCGTCCAGCGCTTCATCACCCGCCTCAGCGGCTGTTTCGATCTGTTCCATGGTCACCAGTTGGGCCTCGATAAAGGGTTCAACCGCCAGTCGCCGCAATTCAGCAACATGCCCCAAGGTACCCAGCATATCGGCCAGATCCTCAACAAGTGCGCGAATATAGGTGCCCTTGCTGCATACAACCCGAAGAACCGGTGTTGCGGGGTCAAAAACCTCAATTCTCAGGGAGTGGATCGTTACCGGGCGTGGCTGACGCTCTATTTCAATCCCCTGCCGCGCCAATTCATACAAACGTTTGCCATCTTTCTTCAGAGCCGAGTACATTGGTGGCACCTGCAGAATATCGCCGGTCAGTTCGTCCATTGCCTTTTCCAGGGCTTTTCGGTCGACCGTCCTGACCTCTGACTCGGCCACAATGTTCCCGTCGGCATCCGCGGTATCGGTCTGAGTTCCAAACCGAATCATGACCCGGTAGGTTTTGTCGGCAGCCAGCAAATAAGCCGAAACTTTAGTCGCCTGACCAAAGCACAAAGGCAGCATTCCACTGGCCAACGGATCCAGACTACCCGTATGCCCGGCCTTGCGCGCATGAAACAGATATTTGACACGTTGCATGGCTGCATTTGATGTGCAGCCAACCGGCTTGTCGAGCAGTAACAACCCATCCACCGGATGCTGTTTATGTCGTGGCCGGTTATCGGCCTTATGCTGACTCATGTCACTGCAAATCGTCATCAGCGTCGGTCGATTTATCTGCATCATTCGACACGGCATCATCAATCAACTGATCCATCGCCTGACTGGTTTCACTGAGATCATCGTAACGAAAGCGCAACTCTGGCACATGCTTGACCGTCAGTTGTGAAGCAAGCTGCGAGCGCAAAAACTTCAAGGCCGAACGGAATGCATCGTCTAGTTCATCACGACTATGACCAGGATCGAAAGCCGTGTAATAAACCCAGGCCACACCCAGATCACGTGAAACTTTTACCGCCGTTATCATCGCACCGCGCAAGCGCGGATCACGCACCTGCACCCGAACCACGTCATTGAGTATGCGCTGAATCTGGTCTTCGATTCTCCGGCTCCGGGGAAAGTCCCGTGACATACTCTAACTCCGAAATAAAAGTTTCAGCATGTTCACAGTTCGCGCGCCACTTCCACCCGTTCATAGCACTCGATCTGGTCACCACTCTTGACATCATTATAGTTCTTGACGCCGATACCGCATTCAGTGCCTGCCCGCACTTCGTTGACATCATCCTTAAAGCGACGCAGAGATTCGAGCTCACCTTCATAGATCACGACATTGTCACGCAATACACGAATCGGGTTTGCTTTCTTGACATAACCGTCAACAACAAGACAGCCGGCAATATTACCGAGCTTGGGTGACTTAAAGACGTCCTTGACCTCGGCGAGACCGACAATTTCTTCTCGCACTTCAGGTTGCAGCAGACCAGTGATTGCCAGTTTGACGTCATCTATTGCTTCATAAATTATGCTGTAGTAGCGTATGTCAACGCCTGTTTCTTTTAAAACGGTGCGCGCAGAAGCATCGGCTCGCACGTTAAAGCCAATGATAATAGCTTTGGATGCTGCAGCCAGGTTAACGTCCGACTCGGTAATTCCGCCGACACCACTTGCGATAACTTTAACCTGTACTTCCTCATGACTGAGTTTCTCGAGCGCATCCCTGATCGCCTCAGTACTGCCATGCGCATCAGCCTTGATCATTATCTGTACGGACTGCGTATCAGTTGACTGCATCTGGCTGAAAACATCATCAAGTTTAGCCGCTTGCTGCTTGGCTAATTTTGCGTCACGCGCCTTGGAATGTCTGAATTCCGCAAGTTCGCGGACTTTTCGTTCATCCTCCAATGCCAGCACGTCATCACCTGCCTCGGGGGTTCCCGCAAGGCCAAGAACCTGCACCGGCATGGACGGCCCGGCTGATTCAACCCTTTCACCGGTATCATCGAGCATATTGCGAACCCGGCCAAATACCTCTCCGGCAACAATTGAATCGCCACGGTTAAGCCGTCCGCGGGTAACCAGGATCGTTGCTACGGCGCCACGGCCTTTCTCCAGTGTTGACTCGATAACAACACCTGCCGCCAGCCCGGCACCGACCGCCTTGAGATCCTGTAACTCGGCTTGTAACGCCACGGCCTCAAGAAGCTTGTCAATTCCTTCACCGGTCTGTGCGGATACGTTTACAAACAACGTATCACCGCCCCAGTCATCCGGCACGACTTCCTTGGCAACCAGTTCATTACGTACCCGGTCCGGATCAGCCTCTGGTCTGTCAATCTTATTAACGGCAACCACCATAGGTACACCAGCAGCCTTGGCATGCTCGATAGCCTCTTCGGTCTGGGGTTTTACTCCGTCGTCTGCAGCGACCACAAGAATAACGATATCAGTTGCTTGCGCACCTCGGGCACGCATGGCCGTAAAGGCAGCATGTCCGGGCGTATCAAGAAAAGTGATTGCAGCGTTAGCGGTCTCTACATGGTATGCACCAATATGCTGGGTGATACCACCCGCCTCACCTGCCGTCACCTTCGTGCTACGAATGTAGTCCAGCAATGAAGTCTTGCCGTGATCGACATGTCCCATGATCGTGACGACCGGCGGACGTGCAACCTGGTCACCGCTCGTCGCAACGCTACCAAGAATCTCCGCCTCGATACCGGTATCCTTAATCGGTTTGGCCGTATGCCCCATTTCTTCAACAACCAGAACCGCTGTGTCCTGATCGATAACCTGGTTAATCGTTGCCATGACACCGAGATTCATCATGGCCCTGATGACTTCACTGGCTTTGATCGCCATTTGTTGCGCCAGATCGCCGACACTGATTGATTCAGGAATTTCAACATTGTGAATGACCGGGGCGGTCGGCATCTCAAACCCATGCTGCGCATCAACCGTTACTGTCGAAACAGGTCGACGACGACTCTTACGTTTCTTGCGCCGGGTCGAGGAAACATGCAATTCCTTACGCCCATAGCGAGTACTCTTATCAACTTTCTTATCACCTTTTTTGCCTCGAGCATCATCACTTTTGGCCTTGCCCCGTCCCGCTGGAGCATCACTTTTAACCTTGGGCTGTTCACCCTTCTGCAACTCGGCACCGACCGTGGCAGCCTGCTCCAGACGTTGACGCTCTTTTTCTTCGTCTTGACGACGTTGCTCCTCAATCAGACGTGCTTGTTCTGCTGCCTTCTTCTTTTCCTCCTCTTCATCCTTGATGCGCTGAACTTCGGCTTCCCTGGCTTCACGCTCGGCCTCTAGGGCACGCTCCTGCTCGAGTCGCTCCTGAATCTCAGCTGCACGTTGCTGGTCAATTGCCTCTTGCTCTTTGCGTGCGTCATCCTCAAGGGCGCCACGGTTTACGTAGGTTCGTTTTTTACGAACTTCCACATTAACCATTCTGGAACGCCCCTGGGTACCGGATAGCCTGAGCTCACTCTGAGAGCGGCGCTGCAGAGTAATCTTTTTCGGTGTGACCTTGGTCGATTCACCCACACGACCATGGCTGCGACGCAGATATGTCAGCAATTCCATTTTTGCATCATCAGTGATGATCGCATCAGGACCGCCGTTTTCGATGCCCGCCTCATCGAGTTGCACCAGTAACCGGTCAACCGGAACTTTCAGCACTTCAGCAAATTGGGAGATTGTCACATCGGACATGAAAAATTACTCCACCGGTAAACGGCCGTTAATCGGCCGTTACCTCATCTTCGTTCTTGAACCAGATTTCTCTGGCAGTCATGATCAGCTTGCCCGCCCGTTCACTGTCAAGATCTTCAATATCTTCAAGTTCATCAACTGCCTGGTCCGCAAGATCTTCACGGGTAACAATCCCCTTGCTGGCCAAAACGAATGCAAGGGCGCGATCCATACCTTCAAGTCCGAGCAAATCCTCGGCCGGTTCGGCACCGTCAATAACCTCCTCACTGACAATAGCCCGCGTCAACAGGACGTCTCGCGCCCGGTTGCGCAACTCGTCAACAATTCCCTCATCGAACTCTTCGACACTTAGCAACTCGGATGTCGGTACGTAGGCAACTTCTTCGATACTAGAAAATCCTTCCTGAACCAGGATCAAGGCAACATCTTCATCGACATCAAGTTGCTCCATGAACATTGCCAGAAGCTCACGTGCCTCACCTTCGCTCTTTTCATCAGCGTCTGCTTCGCTCATGACATTGAGTTCCCAACCGGTTAACTCACTTGCCAGACGAATGTTCTGCCCGCCACGGCCAATAGCCTGCGACAACTTATCTTCTTCAACGGCAACATCCATGCTGTGTTTTTCTTCATCAACAACAATTGATGTGACTTCGGCCGGTGACATTGCATTAATAACAAACTGGGCCGGGTTATCATCCCACAGGATGATATCTACACGTTCCCCGGCCAATTCATTCGAGACCGCCTGAACGCGGGACCCTCGCATACCAACGCACGCACCGACCGGGTCGATACGTGTATCGTTACTTTTGACCGCGATTTTGGCACGTAGCCCCGGATCACGTGCTGCGCCAAGGATCTCGATCAGGCCTTCACCAACTTCTGGCACCTCAATCTTGAATAATTCATGCAGAAACTGGGGTGACGAACGAGTCAGGAACAATTGTGGCCCGCGTTGCTCTGAACGGACCTCATGCAGCAATGCCTTGATACGATCATTATGGCGGACTGGTTCACGTGGAATCATGTCTTCACGCGGCACAAATCCCTCAGCGCTGCCACCGAGATCGACATAGACCCCGTTGCGATCAACCCGCTTGACTATGCCGCTGATTAACTCGCCTTCACGCTCCTGATACTCCTCAACGATCATGGCGCGCTCGGCTTCACGAACTTTCTGGACGATGACCTGCTTGGCTGTCTGGGCTGCAATCCGGCCAAACCCGACTGATTCAATCGGTTCCTCTACATAGCCACCCTCTTCAGCATCCGGATCAAGATCTATGGCATCAATCATGCGCAGTTCACAATCAGGCGTTTCAAGCTCCGTAGACTCATCGGCAAACACCTTCCAGCGGCGAAACGTATCGTAATCGCCGGTTTCACGATCAATGCTTACCCGCACATCAACCTCTTGGGCGCCGTAACGCTTGCACGTAGCCATCGCCAGTGCCGCTTCGATCGCCTCAAATATGATTGATTCATCGACGCCCTTCTCGTTGGAGACGGCATCGACAACCATTAATATTTCTTTGCTCATACTAAATAAACCCGCGTTTTGCTCTAAGCCGTGCCTGCCTGGAGATACTCATTCCAATCCGGCACCAACCGTGCAACTTCAATGTTGCCCAACTCCACCGAAATCGTCTCATGCTCTGCCCGTATATTGATGACATCCTCATCCCGGCCAAGTAATTGCCCGCGAATACGGCGCCGCCCAGCGACCAGTCGCCTGAATCGCACCTTGATCATGCCACCGGCAAACCGGTCAAAGTGTTCCGGTTTGACGAGCTTACGATCCGCTCCGGGTGACGACACTTCGAGGTTGTAGTTTCCGGCAATCGGATCCTCAACATCGAGCAACGCACTAACCTGCTGACTGACCTGACTGCAATCGTCCAGCGTAATACCCCCCGGTTGATCGATAAATAACCGCAGCAATCCGTGTCCGTGGCTCAAATTAGCCTCGAGATCGGTCAACTCATAACCAAGCGCCTCAACCTCCGGCTCAAGCAGATCGATCAGTTGTTCGCGTATTACACTCATTCCATCATTCCACCCGGAACCGTTCTCCGGGATAAAAAAATGGGCCAACGGCCCACATCCAAATCAACCACCACCGCACAGTCTGTGATTCTCCCCGGCATCCGGGTCAGCTCCAGCGGCACTGCGGGCAAATAAAAAGCCCCATCCGGGGCCTACACTAATGACGCCTGGGCAGGAAAATTTGTCACGCCATTACTAACATAAAACACTACAAACTTCGCCTAAACCTATGATTCTCAAGTAGAAACAAAAGGCATTCCGGTCCCGTTTATTACCCGGATCAGTATTTTAGCAAAGGCGGGGCAGAAATGGCACTTACTGAAGAGATAAATGCACAGGATTCGTGCCGCTGCCGTAAAGATGGCCCATTAAAGGGGCAGAATTTGAATCTGCGAACTCTGCTCGTCGGGCTCATAACCCAGTGAGAAAAAGCGCCCTGATGGACGCCGTGCGGAAAAATTGGTAGCGGGGGCAGGATTTGAACCTGCGACCTTCGGGTTATGAGCCCGACGAGCTGCCAGACTGCTCCACCCCGCACCGACAGGCTGCGCAGTCTACCCGGTTAACCGTAGCCCCGCAACGGGAAAATGCTGCTTTTTAAACGCAATTTCAATAAGCCCCTGGCTCAGGCAAACACCTGTGCGCAAATGGCAATCAGACGATCCGGGAACAGGCCAAGTCCGAGCACTACCAGCCCGTTGATACTAAGCCCAAGTCGCAGATCTGCAGGGGCTTTAAGTGCAATAACCTGCTCAGGCTCATCGAAATACATCAACTTGATGACGCGAAGGTAATAAAATGCACCGATGACGGAAAACAGCACGCCGATAACTGCGAGCCACACATGCCCCTGCTCAAGCAATGCCTGCAGCACCCACCATTTCGCGTAGAAGCCGGCCAATGGCGGAACGCCAATCATGCTGAGCATCAATAACATCATAATGAAAGCAAACCATGGGCTGCGTTTATTCAGACCCTTGAAGTCATCAAGATAATCAGCATCGAACCCTTTGCGACTGAGCAGGATTAGCATCCCGAAGGCGCCGGCGGCCATGACCACATAAATGATCGTATAGAACAACGATGCCTGAAGCCCGGCCTGTGAACCGACCAGCAAGCCAAGGAATATAAAGCCGACATGCCCGACCGTAGAATAAGCCAACATACGACGAATATTGGTTTGCGCGATGGCGACAAGATTACCGATCGATAACGACAAAACAGCCAGGATAACCAGCATCGGTTCCCAGCCCGGCGCTGCCGGCCCCAGACCCTCGACCAGCACCCGAATTGCCAGTGCGATCGCAGCAAGCTTCGGCGCAGTACCGACAAACAGCGTGACACAGGTTGGCGCGCCGTTGTAAACATCGGGTAGCCACATATGAAACGGTACGGCACCAAACTTGAAAGCAATTCCGGCAACAATGAATGCCAGCGCCACCAGTAATGCCGTCTCATTAGCCGCGCCGCCTGCCAGCACCGCGTTGATCTCGGGGAACTGCAGACTGCCCGTCACGCCATAAACAATTGAAATACCGTAAAGCAAAGTACCCGACGCAATCGCACCGAGGACAAAATATTTAATAGCCGCCTCAGCCGCAACCGGCGAGTTGCGATCAAATGCAACCAGTGCATACAAAGATAGCGACAAGATTTCAAGGCCGAGATACATCGTCAGCATGCTGTAAGCTGAAATCATGACCATCATGCCAAGCAAGGCGAACAACCCGAGCAGAAAATACTCGCCCTTGTACACGCCCCGGTCTTTCAAATAGCCACGCGAGTATACGAACACGGTCGCAACAACAGCCAATGCGATTAATTTCAGCACCCGGGCCATCGGATCAACCACAAAACTGCCGCTGAAAGTCACTTGCTGCCCATCGGCGCCGATGCCACCGGCAACCCACGCGGTCAGCCCCAGCACCACCATGGTCAGCAAATAAGTCACATCGCGCGCTCGATCCGAAACATACAAATCGGCAATGAGTACCACACACAAACCAATGCCAAGAACAATCTCAGCCATAGCCGGGCCTAAGTCAGGAGTTACAAATGCCATCTGTCTATGGTTGCCCCATCAGAATTTTTGCTGCATGACGTGTTCAACAAGATTTTCGACCGAAGCCGTCATGACCTCAACGAGTGGTGCGGGCCACAGTCCGAGGCCCAGAACAAAAACTGCCAGTAGCGCCAGGACCAGAAACTCACGTGCTGTAATGTCAGCCAACGATGCGACACCCTCGTTGGCTACCGCTCCGAATATCACCCGCTTGACCATCCAAAGCGTATAAGCTGCGCCAAGAATCAGCGTCGTTGCCGCCAGGAATGCATACCAGAAATTGGCCTTAAAGCTCGACAAAATGACGAGAAACTCGCCGACAAAACCGGATGTGCCCGGTAACCCGGCATTGGCCAGGGCAAAAAACACCATAAATGCCGCAAACTTCGGCATCGTATTAATAACACCGCCATAGTCCGCAATCTGCCGACTGTGCAATCGGTCATACATGACACCGACACACAGGAACAGCGCTGCTGAGATAAATCCGTGCGAAATCATCTGCACCATTCCGCCCGTAACGCCCATGACAATACCGTCGGTCGCACCGGTAGTGGAAAAAATTTTCCAGGCGATGAAAAATCCCAGGGTAACAAAACCCATATGCGCAATAGATGAATAAGCAATCAGCTTTTTCATATCCTGTTGCACGAGGGCTACGAAACCTATGTAGACGACAGCCACCAGCGACAAACCAATCATCAGGATATCAAGGGAATGACTCGCGTCCGGAGTGATCGGCAGGCTAAACCTCACAAAACCGTAGCCACCCATCTTCAGCAGAACCGCAGCAAGAATAACTGAACCACCCGTCGGGGCTTCGACGTGGGCATCCGGCAACCAGGTATGCACAGGCCACATCGGCACCTTGACCGCAAAGGCAACCAGGAAGGCCAGGAATATCGGGATCTGTTGCTCAAGACTCAACGGTGCTGCATGAAAATCGAGAATGCTGTAACTACCGGTCTGCAGGTAGAGGTAGATCAGCGCAATCAGCATGAATACTGAACCGAGAAATGTATACAGGAAGAACTTCAGGGTTGCATAAACCCGCCGCTCACCGCCCCAGATACCGATAATGACAAACATCGGCACCAGCATTGCCTCCCAGAACACATAAAACAGCAGGGCATCAAGCGCGGCAAATACGCCGATCATCAATCCCTCCAGTATCAGGAAGGCACCGAAATACTGTGCCGGGTGTTTCTTGATGACATCCCAACCGGCAATGATGATGATAGGCGTTAAAAACGTGGTCAGGATAATGAGTGGCATCGAAAAACCATCGACACCGAGAAAATACTCGACCTTGAACGCACTAATCCACGATGTTCGTTCAACAAACTGCATGGCTGCGGTCAAGGACTCAAAACCCGTATATAACGACAGGCTGATGATGAACGTGATGATTGCGATCACCAGAGACAGCCAGCGCTCAACCGGGAATCCAGACTGCTGAGTCGTCTCGTCTCCCCGACCGGTCAGCAAAACGATAACCCCGCCGATGATTGGCAACCAGATTAATGTGCTAAGAAGTCCCACTGTTTTCCTTCGGTTCCGTGCGGCCTATCTGAGGTACAAAACCCAGAAAATTAATGTCGCCAGGCCAATAATCATCGCAAATGCATAGGTATACAGATAACCGGTCTGAATATGCCTGACCACTGCGGCACACCAGCCGACCACACGAGCGCTGCCGTTGACAACTGCACCATCGATCAACGTGACATCGCCAACTCGCCACAACACGCCACCGAGGCCCGTGCTGCCGCGCGGAATCAGCTTCTCTACCAGCGTGTCAAAGTAATATTTGTTCATCAACAGGGTGTGCAAAGCCGAAAAACGTTCGCGTAGCGTCGCCGGAATATCCGGCCGCCGCAGATAAAAAAACCAGGCCACCAAGACCCCGGCTGCAGCCAGCAGCAATACCGGCGAGCGCAAGCCATGCAACAAGAAGCCAAGCGGTCCATGGAAGTCAGCGCCGAGCTCGCCGAGTACATCGTTGGCCTCCTGCACGAAGATCGCATCAGCGAAATAGCCACCGAACAGAACCGGGCCGATGACCGGCCAGCCAATAACAACCGACGGAACCGCGAGCAGTATCAACGGCAGCGTTACAACCCAGGGCGGTTCATGCAAGTGCCCGCGGGCATCGTCATCAATTCGTTCCTCGCCATGAAATACGAGGAAGAACAGTCTGAATGAGTACAGCGCTGTAACGAAAACACCGACCAGTACGCAGACATAGGCATAACCGGAACCGGCGCGGCTTGCATGGCCAACGGCTTCGATCAATGCGTCTTTCGAGAAAAATCCGGCCGTACCCGGAAACCCGATAAGCGCCAGCGACCCAACCAGGCTCGTCCAGTAGGTAATCGGCAGATATTTCTTCAGGCCGCCCATGCGCCGGATATCCTGCTCGTGATGCAAAGCAATGATGACCGAACCTGCGGCCAGGAACAGTAGCGCCTTGAAAAATGCGTGGGTGCCAAGATGAAAAATACCGGACGCATAGGCCGACGCCCCCAGTGCACAGGTCATGTAACCGAGTTGTGACAGGGTTGAGTAGGCAACCACGCGCTTGATGTCATTCTGCACAACACCGAGAAAACCGGTAAACAGAGCCGTTGTCGCGCCAATGACCAGCACAAATGACAGGGCGGTCTCGGAATATTCAAATAGCGGTGACATTCGCGCGACCATGAAAACGCCGGCGGTAACCATGGTCGCGGCATGAATCAATGCCGATATCGGCGTTGGGCCTTCCATCGAATCGGGCAGCCAGACATGCAGCGGCATCTGCGCCGATTTACCCATAGCACCGATGAACAACAGGATGCAGGCCACGCTAAGTGCAGACCAGGCCTTACCGGAAAAAATCTCAATAGTCGCATCTTGCAAACCACTGGCCTGACCGAACACCTCGGCATAATCGAGGCTACCGGTGAAATACACAATGGTTGCAATTCCGAGCAGAAAACCAAAATCACCAACCCGATTAACGAGGAAGGCCTTCATGTTGGCAATGATCGCTGTAGGTCGCGTATACCAGAAACCGATTAACAGGTACGACACGACACCAACCGCTTCCCAGCCGAAGAACAGCTGCAGGAAGTTGTTGGACATTACCAACATCAGCATTGAGAACGTGAACAACGAAATATAACTGAAGAATCGCTGATAACCCGGATCATCATGCATATAACCAATCGTGTAGATATGCACCATCAGCGAAACGAATGTCACAACCGTCATCATCAACGCGGTCAAACGATCGACGAGGAAACCCACCTCCATATTGACCCCGTCGGTCACCATCCAGCTGTAAACCGTGCCGTTATAAGTCGGGTTGCCGTCGATCAGCATTCCCTTCAACACATAGGCCGACAATCCGAACGCGACCGCAACCCCGGTAATTGTCAGGCGATGCGACCACACCCGGCCAATCTGCCGGCCGAAGAAACCCGCAACAACCGATGCGATCAGCGGGCTTAGGACGATGGTCAGATAAATTGACTCCACCCCCCTAGCCCCTCATGACGTTCAGATCCTGAACGTTGATCGTGCGCCTGGAGCGGAACAATACCACCAGGATTGCAAGGCCAATGGCTGCCTCGGCAGCTGCCACCGTCAGGATGAAAAACACAAATATCTGCCCGTCCGTATTGCCGAGGAAGCGGGAAAATGCAATGAAGTTGAAATTCACTGCCAACAGCATCAGCTCGATGCACATCAGTAACAAAATGACATTCTTCCGATTAAGAAAAATACCGGCAACACTGATCGCAAACAGGAGTGCCGACACTGCCAGATAGCTCGTCAGGGTAATCATCAGTCTTGCTCTGCCTCCATACTGACCAGGCGCACCCGCTCGTCGCGGCGCACCCGATGCTGTTCGGAAACATTCTGAACCTTCAGCCCCGGACGCCTGCGCAAAGTCAGGACAATCGCAGCAATAATGGCGAGCAGCAATACAAACGCGGCCAGCTCAAATGCATAGACGTGCTCTGTATACAACACGGCACCGATTTCTTTGGTATTACTGTAGCCGGCAGGATGAGCAGGAGGATTTTCGAGTACCGGCAATCCCGAATTGCGGACCAGGAATACCGTGATGAGTTCGATCACGACTGTCGCCGCTACAACACCACCAAGCGGTGCGAACCGGGTAAACCCCTGGCGCAGTTCCTCAGTATTAATATCGAGCATCATGACGACAAACAGGAACAGCACCATGACTGCGCCAACGTAGACGAGAACCAGCACAATGGCCAGGAATTCCGCCTCCAGCAAAAGCCACAGCACCGAACTGGTAACAAATGCCAGCACAAGGTAGAGCACCGAAAACACCGGATTACGTGACGTGATAACACCAATTGCCGCACCAATCAGAATTGCGGCCAGGCACCAGAAATATATCTGCATCAGCATCACAACCTACCTGTACTTTGCATCCGCAGCTTTATTGGTCGAAATCTGTTCGGCATTCTTGTCACCAAGAGCCAACAGCTTGTCTTTGGTCATGATGTTCTCACCGCGGTGCTCCATGTGGTACTCAAAAATATCGGTCTCGACAATCGCATCGACGGGACAGGCCTCTTCACAGAATCCACAAAAAATACACTTGAACAAATCAATCTCGTAACGGGTCGTGCGCCGGGTACCGTCATCGGCGACATCGGACTCAATTGTGATTGCGGCTGCCGGACAGACTGCCTGGCACAACTTGCACGCAATACACCGTTCTTCCCCGTTCGGATAACGACGTAACGCATGCAGACCACGAAATCGCGGTGACAACGGGGTCTTTTGCTCCGGATACTGAATCGTAATTTTCTTGACGAACAAGTGCCTCAAGGTCACCCGTAAACCCTTGAGCAACTCCCACAGGGTAAATGTCTTGAGAACATTCACTAGCGCAGTCATATCATGCACTCCATGGACCAATACCCATCAGCAGCATACCGCCTTCCACAAATATCCAGACAATCGTAACCGGGATAAATACCTTCCAGCCGAGACGCATGATCTGGTCATAGCGATAGCGCGGAAAAGTCGCGCGAAACCAAAGAAAGAAAAACAGAAAGAATGCAACCTTGACGCCAAACCAGTGCAAACCACCTGCAGCAAGCAGCGTACCGTGCAGTGCATCGATCCCCGAAAAAGGTGAATCCCAACCGCCGCAGAACATAACCGCCGTCAACGCAGCAATCATGATCATGTTTGCATACTCGGCAAGAAAGAACACAGCAAATGCAACACCTGAGTATTCAACATGAAAACCGGCCACAATCTCCGATTCACCTTCGGCCACATCAAAGGGGGCCCGGTTGGTCTCAGCCACACCGGAGATGAAATAGACGATAAACAAAGGGAACAAAGGAACCAGGAACCAATTCTTATCAGGGCCGGCCTGGGCTGCGACGATCTCACCAAGATTCAGGCTGCCACCGGCCATTAGCACGCCAACCAACGCAAAACCCATGGCGATTTCATAGGCGACAATCTGTGCCGCCGAACGCATTGCGCCGAGGAAGGCATATCTAGAGTTAGTTGCCCAGCCGGCGATGATAACGCCGTAAACACCCAGTGAGGTCAGGGCGAGTACATACAGCAAACCGGCATCGATATCGGCGATCGCAAAACCCGGAAACAGCGGCACGACAGCCCAGGCTGCCAGTGCCGGTGCAATCGACAACAAAGGCGCAACCAGGAACAGGAAACGATTCGCTTTACTTGGAACAATGACTTCTTTGAGGATTAGTTTAATTGTATCGGCGAACGGCTGGAACAGACCCCAGGGTCCGACACGATTGGGGCCGATGCGGTTCTGCATCCAGCCGATAATCTTACGTTCCCAGAACGTCAGGTAGGCGACACACAGGATTAGCACCACCAACACCGGCACGATCTGCAGGATGATGATGATAACCTCCCGAAGTAACTCAGGAAGCCAGTTCCAGTAAGGCTCGATGAATGCCCAAAGACTGTTAAACCAACCCATCACTTCACCAGCCTCAGGCAATCTTGCGGCCGACTGCCGCATCCTGTTGGTTACCAAACCCGTCTCGGGTCAGTTGCAGGCTCTGCGCACGGCGCACAAGCGAATCTATCCGGTAGATAGGGACATCCAGTCCCTCGGCAGCTTGCTGCCCTGCTGCAGCAGTGGAAATTTCATAGCTGAAACGATTATCCGGTATTGCATCACCTACTGCCGCCCTCAATTCATCACGAATAGACTCGGAGGTTTGGTAGTTGCAATCCGGCAAATCGATGAGGTTGCCGAGTACCCGCAAAATCTTCCATCCCGGACGACTCTCAGCAAACGGCATCGCAACACCGGCGAAACTCTGCCACTGGCCTGCGGCGTTCACGAAAGTACCGGAAGTCTCGGCAAAAGTGCCCGTCGGCAAGACTACATCGGCGTGTTTTTCCAGTGTCGCATCGAAAAATGCTGAGCAGGCAACGACAAATCCGGCTGTTTCCATTGCACGAATGCCGGCCGCGCCGTCAGCACAGTCAAACTCCGGTTCGACGCCGAACAGAAACAATCCCTCGGTTGGCTTCGCAAGAATGTCAGCTGCGGTTAAACCACTGCTCTCAACACCGGCACCAGCAATGCCCCGATGCGGCAAAACGCCGGCAAGGCTTAACCCGGCAGCGTTAGCGCCCTCTGAAACAAAACCTAATTGCGCCCCGGTCAACCGTGACAACTCGGCAGCCAGCAAGCGGAGTTCGGCGAATCGAGGGTTACGCAAACCGATCTGACCGATAAGCACGGCCGCTGAATCAGCCTCGCGCAATGCGGCCACGATCCGATCTTGTTTCTCGCCCACTGCAGCCGACTGCCCGGCCGCTTTAACCAGCGCACCAAGTTCGGCAACCAGATCCGCCCCTACCAGGTATTCATCAACTTCAAACAGGTACTCTTCACGCTGCGTACTGACAAATGAAACCCGCGCACCTGCCAGCGCAGCCTTGCGGACCCGATGCGCGAGTAACGGCACTTCCTTGCGCAGGTTTGCACCGATAACACACAAGGCATCCAGTTTTTCGATATCGGCAATCGCCATGCCAAGCCAGGGGAACAGTGGATCCTCATCCTGATTGCGAAAATCACGCTGCCGCAGACGATGATCGATATTGTCGGAATCGAGGTGACGCAACATACGCCCAAGCAAATAACCTTCCTCGGTCGTCGCGCTCGGAGAAACAAGTGCGCTGAGGTTTCCCTGCACTCGGCGAAGCCCTTCGGCGGCGATATCAAGCGCCTCTTCCCAGCTGCCTTCACGCCATACACCGTGATCGCGAATCATCGGTTTGTCGAGCCGATCCTGCGCATAAATGGATTCGCAACTAAAGCGATCGCGATCGGCCAGCCATGTCTCGTTAACGGCATCATTCGCACGCGGCACTATTCTCTTGACCTTGCCGCCGACAACATGAGCATTCAGATTGGAGCCAAGACAATCATGTGGCGCAATCGTCGGCAATTGCACCATTTCCCAGGCACGTGCAGAAAACCGATAGGGTTTGTTATTCAGCGCACCGACCGGACACAGGTCGACAACATTAGCGGACAACTCATGATCGACACTTTTCTCTATAAAAGTGCTAATCATTGTTCTGTCACCACGCCCCATCGTGCCCAGTTCCTGAATTCCGGCTATTTCCCTGCCGAAGCGGATACAGCGCGTGCACAGGATACAGCGGGTCATATCCGTAGAAATCAACGGGCCAATATCCTGATCCTGCACAACACGTTTGCTTTCGGAATACCCGGATATCCCACGTCCATAGCCCATGGCCAGGTCCTGCAATTCACACTCACCACCCTGATCACAAATCGGGCAATCCAGCGGATGGTTGATCAGCAGAAACTCCATGACGGATTTTTGCGCGCTAATCGCGGCTTCCGATCGGGTAAAGACCTTCATGCCATCGGTTACAGGAGTTGCACAGGCCGGCAGGGCTTTAGGCGCTTTCTCAACTTCAACCAGGCACATCCGGCAATTGGCCGCCACCGACAAGTGCCGGTGATAGCAAAACCTCGGCACATATATGTCTGCCGAATCAGTCACCTCGATCAGCATCTGACCCGGCCGGGCTTCCAGTTCTACACCGTTGACTTCGATTTTAAATATGTCCGAACTCATAACCCTGAGACAACTCTCTTCTCAACCACCATCAGGCGGCCCGATCCTGGCCGGTAACAATTGATCGGCCACGGTTTTCAATCATGTACTCAAATTCGTGACCGAAGTGACGCAGGAAACTTTGTACCGGCCACGCAGCAGCATCACCAAAAGCACAAATCGTATGCCCTTCAATCTTGCTGGCCACAGCTTCAAGTTTGGCGAGATCATCCATCTCACCTTTTCCGGCGACAATGCGGTCTAGCACTCGCCACAACCAGCCCGTACCTTCGCGGCATGGCGTACATTGGCCACAGGATTCGGCGTAGTAAAAACGTGAAATCGTGCGCAAGGCGCGCACCATGCAGGTTGTTTCATCCATAATAATCAACGAGCCGGTGCCAAGCGACGACCCGGCCGCCTGCACAGAGTCGTAATCCATATTGATACCCATGATCGCCTCGGCCGGCATGACCGGCACCGAACAACCACCCGGAATAACAGCCTTGAGCTTGCGTCCGTCGAGCACCCCACCGGCCATCTCGAGTAACCGGGTAAACGGGACACCGAGCGGCAGTTCAAAGTTGGCGGGTTTGTTAACGTGACCGGAGACCGAGAAAATCATCGTACCGCCAGAACCCTGGACACCAAGATCGGCAAACCAGCTGGCTCCGTTACTAATAATCTGCGGCACCGAAGCAAAACTCTGCGTATTGTTAATCGTCGTCGGCTGCCCGTACAGACCAAACCCGGCCGGAAACGGAGGCTTAAAGCGTGGTCGTCCAGGCTTGCCCTCCAGCGATTCGAGCAACGCGGTTTCTTCACCACATATATAAGCGCCGGCACCGACAAACATGTGCAAGTCAAAATCAATGCCCGAACCCTTGATATTCCGGCCCAGCAGACCGGCCGCATAGGCCTCTTGCAGTGCGGCCGCGAACCTTGGCACCGGTTCATGCAGGAATTCACCGCGAATGTAGTTGTAGCCCACTGTCGCGTCCATGGCAAAACCAGCGATGGCCATTCCCTCGATTACCGAGTGCGGGTTGTAACGCAGAATATCGCGATCATGGCAGGTACCGGGCTCACTTTCGTCCGAATTGCAGACGACATATTTCTGCCGATCGTCATTCGGCATAAAGCTCCACTTCAGTCCGGTTGGGAACCCTGCTCCACCACGGCCCCGCAGACCGGATTTCTTGACGATCTCAACAATCTCCGCAGCCTGCAATTCGCCGGACAAAACTCGCTGCCAGGCTTCATAACCACCGATTTGCCGATACGACTCCAGGGTCCACGGCTCGTCCATGCCGAGGGTTCGCAGACAAACCAGGTTTTGCTGATTGTTACCCATAGCTAGTCAACGGTATCCAGAATCTTGTCAATAGCATCCGGAGTCAGGTTCTCGAAATATTCATGATCAACCATCATCATCGGCGCACCAGTGCAGGCGGCCAGGCATTCTTCTTCCTTTTTCAGGTGGAACTTGCCATCCGTGGTACTCTCACCCACTTTGATGCCCAATCGAGTTTCGAGATGCTCAAGTAGCGCCTCACCACCCCGCAGCATGCAGGAAATATTGGTACACACCGAGATGCTGTGACGGCCGCAGGGTTCGGTTTCGAACATCGAATAAAATGCCGCAACCTCAAACACCTGGATTGCCGGCACATCAAGATACTCTCCAACCGCCTCCATCAGTTCGCGACTCAACCAACCGTTATTCTGATGTTGAGTTGCATGCAATGCTGCGATGACAGCTGATCGTTGCCGTCCTTGCGGGAATTTTGCCCGCCAGTTATCAATTTCTTCACGGGTATGCCCGGATAGTAGCGAGTTACTTTGTGCTGAAGTCATTGAATCCTGATCCCTGCCGCAGCTTCAGCGGTCGATCTCGCCAAACACGATATCCTGAGTGCCGATAACAGCAACGACATCCGCCAACATATGACCGACGACCATCTCGTGCATTGAAGAAAGGTGTGCAAACCCGGGGGCACGAATTTTCAAGCGATAAGGCTTGTTAGCGCCATCAGAAACAATATAAATGCCAAATTCACCCTTCGGATGCTCGACTGCAGCATAGGCTTCACCGACCGGTACGCTGTAACCTTCCGTGAACAACTTGAAGTGATGAATCATCGACTCCATATCGCCCTTCATGTCCATCCGCTTGGGGGGGGCAATTTTTGCATCATCGATCATCACGGGGCCTGGATTGCTGCGCAGCCAGTCAATGCACTGCTTTATGATCTGGTTTGACTGGCGCATCTCTTCCATCCGCACCAGGTAACGATCGTAACAATCACCATTAACGCCCACCGGGATATCGAAATCCAGGTCAGCATACACTTCGTACGGTTGCTTCTTGCGCAAATCCCACTCAACACCGGAACCACGCAACATCGGACCGGTAAAACCCAGTTGCAATGCCCGTTCCGGTGATACGACACCGATATTGACGGTGCGCTGCTTCCAGATCCGATTATCAGTAAGCAAAGTCTCGTATTCATCAACGCGACCGGGAAAGCGGTCGGTAAAATCCTCAAGGAAATCAAGGAATGAACCACCCCGGTTCCGATTAAGTCGCGCCAAATCCTTTTTTGAACGCCACTTGTTGGCCTCATACTGCGCCATCGTATCGGGAAGGTCGCGGTATACGCCACCAGGCCGGTAGTAGGTTGCGTGCATGCGTGAACCGGAAACCGCCTCATAGCAATCCACCAGGTCTTCACGCTCGCGGAAGCAATACAGGAACATGGTCATTGCGCCAACATCGAGCCCATGAGCACCTATCCAGAACAGGTGATTCAGCAGGCGCGTGATCTCGTCGAACATGACGCGGATATATTGAGCACGAATCGGCACCTCAGCACCCAGCAGCTTTTCAATTGCAAGTACATATCCGTGCTCATTACACATCATCGATATGTAATCCAACCGATCCATGTAACCGATGCTCTGGTTATAAGGTTTGGCCTCGGCAAGCTTTTCGGTACCCCGATGCAATAATCCAACATGCGGGTCGGCATGCAGAATAACCTCACCTTCCATCTCGAGCACGAGACGCAAGACCCCATGCGCCGCAGGGTGTTGCGGACCGAAATTCATCGTAAAACTCTGAATCTCAGCCACTACTGGTTGTCCTTTAACTGATCCGAGTAACGGTTATCGTCACGGATAACACGTGGCACGAGCGTGCGCGGCTCAATGCTGACCGGTTGGTACACCACACGACTGCGCTGCGGGTCATAACGCACCTCAACATTTCCTGCCAGCGGGAAATCCTTGCGAAAAGCGTGACCAATAAACCCATAGTCGGTCAAAATTCGTCGTAAATCAGGGTGACCCTTGAACAGAATACCGAACATGTCGAATGCTTCACGCTCAAACCAGTTAGCGCCATTCCAGATATTGACCACTGACGGTACCACCGGCGGGTTATCCGGCCCTGTAAATACGCGAAGTCGCAGACGGTAATTCAGGCTTACCGACAACAGGTGATAAACCACTGCAAAACGCCGTGCATCGAAGGTCACATCCGCATCGGGCACGATATTCTGCGGCACCGCGGCACGGCTAAATCCGCTGGTTGTCGCTTCATCGGTTTGCCATTCAGACTGACCATAGGTCAGGTAATCGACACCACATATATCGACCAGCATTTCGAAACGAAAATCATCTTCATCGTGTAATGCCCTCGAAACGTCAAGCAATTCGGTCTTGTCGAGTTCATAGGTCAACTCGCCACAGTTTGAATCGACACCACTCAGGCGCTCACCAAAACGCGCAGAAATTTTCTGCTTTAATGCCAGGTAACGTGGTTTCATCGGGATATCGTGTTGGTTCGCCGAATCTTGTCCTGCAACTGCAGGATTCCGTACATCAGGGCCTCGGCTGTCGGCGGGCAGCCGGGCACATAAACATCGACCGGCACAATGCGATCACAGCCACGCACCACGGCATAGGAATAGTGATAGTAACCACCACCGTTGGCGCATGACCCCATCGAAATTGCCCACTTGGGTTCCGGCATCTGATCCCAGACTTTACGCAGAGCAGGCGCCATCTTGTTGGTCAGGGTCCCTGCAATAATCATCAGGTCGGATTGGCGCGGGCTGGGACGAAAAATCACCCCGAAACGGTCAAGATCGTAACGGGATGCGCCGGCATGCATCATCTCGACGGCACAACAGGCCAGACCGAACGTCATCGGCCACATGGAACCGGTGCGTGCCCAGTTATACAGGGCATCAATATTGGTGACCATAAAGCCACGTTGTTCCAGAACCTGTGCCGGCGTCTCAACCGGCCCGAGATCAGCCGGCGAGAGATCCTGATTTGAGGCCATTAATCCCATTCCAGAGCGCCCTTCTTCCATTCATAAATGAAACCGACGACAAGCACTGTCAGAAAAATACCCATTGCAACCAGACCAAACACACCGACCGCATCCAGAGACACGGCCCATGGGAATAAAAAAGCAATTTCCAGATCAAAAATGATGAACAGGATGGCTACCAGGTAATAACGCACATCGAACTTGAGACGACTGTCCTCAAACGGCTCGAATCCACACTCATAAGGCGACAGCTTTTCCGGGTCTTTCTGCCCATTACCCAATATGAGCCCCAGGCCCAGTAAAATTAAGCCCAGCGCGATTGCGATTCCCAAGAACACAAGAACCGGCAAATATCCCTGCAACATTTCTAATCCTCAGGACATAACCATGACCACCCGAAGGCACAGGTGCAATCCATTCCCTGCATTGACTGGGCACCAAGGAACAACTTTGGTGCCGATGGCCGGACTCGAACCGGCACGGCTTACGCCACTGCCCCCTCAAGACAGCGTGTCTACCAATTCCACCACATCGGCTACTTTAATGAACTACGTAGATGCCCGTAATAAACAATTATCGGATCAAACCCGGTCCGTCATCATTGCCTCTACTCTTGCTCCGCTTCAACATCGGCTGGCGGCAAGTCTTCCGTCACCGACAAGTCCGGTAATTGATTTTCGGGCACTGGCTGACCATCGGTAACCGGAAGCACGCTGGTAATTTCTTCTGCCGGCTCGGCAAAATCATCCGTCAAGCTCCGTGAGGTTACCTGCACGCGCGAACCGAGATAAGCAAGGCTGAGGCTGGTAATAAAAAACAGGGTCGCAAATGCCGCTGTCATCCTCGACAGGAAGTTTGCAGAGCCCTTGGCGCCAAAAACCGTGCCTGACGCCCCGGCTCCAAATCCGGCACCCGCATCAGCACCTTTACCACGCTGCAGCAAAACAAGCGCAATAATCGAGGCTGAAACAAGGACATGTGCGATCAGTATTACTGAATGCAAATTAATCATCTAATTTGGTTCCTGCGGCAGCCCGGCAAATTGCCAGAAATTCGTCAGAATCGAGGGATGCCCCACCGATCAGTCCGCCGTCAATATCTTCCATGGTAAATAACTGCAAAGCGTTTGCTCCTTTAACGCTGCCGCCGTAAAGAATTCTGAGGTCGGCGGCTATGTTAGCATCGCGCGCTGCAAAAATAGACCGCACATGAGCATGCACTTCCTGAGCCTGCTCGGGGTTGGCAGTCAGACCTGTGCCAATGGCCCAGACCGGCTCATAGGCGACGATGCTGTCAGCAAAAGGCTCAATACCAGCCGCATCAAGCACTGCCCCGACCTGCCGGTCGATGATCTCCATTGTCACACCGGATTCACGTTCTTGCTGACTCTCCCCAATACACAGAATAGGTGTCAGACCCTGCTGATGCGCTGCCCTGAACTTGGCAGCGACAACCTCATCGGTATCACCAAACATTGAACGCCGCTCGGAATGGCCGATAATGACATGGCTGCATCCGGCATCCTGCAGCATTGCCGCGGATATTTCTCCGGTATAGGCCCCGCTGGCTGCAACCGCGACATTCTGCCCACCGAGTCGAACCGCGCTGCCGGCAATCAACTCACTGACCTGTGACAAATAAACATAAGGCGGGCAGAGCAGAATCTCAGCTGCAGCGGCCTCGTCAGCGTGCGCAAGTATGCCCGCTACGAGCCGGTGGTTAGCATCCCGGGAGCCGTTCAGCTTCCAGTTTCCGGCAACAAGTTTGGTTCTCATCAGTATGCCCCGGCGATTGATACGCAGGCCGTCAAAAAAGTTGCGCGAAGATTAGCTGTCCGGGTCTCGGAAATCAATGCAGAATCAGAGTTCTGCGGCTTTTAGCCGGCCTGGAAATGGTATCAGGGTTGATTTTTGCCGTTTTTCTTACTTTCCACTCTATATCGCATGAAAAATAGACCTCAGGTGAGATAGCTCAGACTTGACCGTTCAGACAGTGTCAGATCAGATTTTTCCCACATGACCGCTTAGCGCCGGTAAGCGGAAGGTCAAATGATGCCGGTTTACTGTTATAAAGCGTCAGCTAACGGCCTGCGAGCTCAACCGGATCCCTTAGTCAGTATCTTTCATCGTTCCACTCCAGCATCGAGGCATTTTCACGTCAGGTAACCCCCCGATGCCACTCAGAATGAAAAATACCAAAGACCCTTAATCAAGCCGCATGACGACCAATTTCTTCAGCCAGTTCCTCCGCCAACAGGGTAACCTCACCTTCATCCTCCCCTTCAACCATAACCCGCACAACCGGCTCGGTTCCGGAAGCCCGCACCAGAACCCGACCACGCTCGGCAAGCTTTTGCTCAACACTTCTAATGGCGCTCTGAATCTCGGTCGATGCATCCAGATCAACACGGGACTGAGTGCGGACATTGATCAAAACCTGCGGGAAATGGGACATGCCGCTGACCAATTCTGCCAGCGACCGGCCAGTCTCCATCATGACCACGAGAATCTGTAACGCGCTAACCAGACCGTCACCAGTTGTCGTCTTGTCCAGACACAACAAATGCCCGGATGTTTCACCACCAAGCCGACCCCCGATTTCATTCATCAAGGCCATAACATAGCGATCACCGACCTTGGCGCGCCTGAATTCGATACCCAGTTCACCCAGTGCTCTTTCAAGACCGAGATTGGTCATCAGCGTACCGACCACCGGCCCGGATAATTGGCCACTGGTGTGCCTCGCCTTGGCAAGCACGTACAGTAACTGGTCACCATCAATGAGATTGCCTTCATGATCAACCATCAGTACCCGGTCGCCGTCACCGTCAAAGGCAATACCAAGATCTGCCCCCACAGCCTTAACCGTCAGCGTCATGAGGTCCGGGTGCGTGGTACCACAACCATCATTAATATTCTTCCCATTAGGCGAGCAGCCAATCGGGATGATTTCAGCGCCCAATGCGGACATCACCCGGGGCGCAACCTTATAACCAGCACCGTGCGAACAATCGAGCACGATTTTGAGTGAGTCCAGGCTGAACCCATCGGGTACAGTCGACAGACAGAACTGCTGATAATCTTCACGGGAACTGTCGATGCGCTTGGCTCGTCCCAGCGATCTTGAATCACGGGTGATGGCCGGTTGCGCCAGGAAGCTCTCGATCTGCTCCTCAATCGCATCGGGCAGTTTCATCCCTTCCGCATCAAAAAACTTTATGCCGTTATCAAAATACGGGTTATGCGATGCGCTGATCACAACACCGATATCGGCATTCAGCGCTTTCGTCAGGCAGGCTATGCCCGGTGTCGGCAAAGGCCCAAGCAATAAAACATCCATACCGGCTGCAACAAAGCCGGCCTCAAGCGCCGCCTCGAACATGTAGCCCGATACCCGGGTATCTTTGCCGATAACCACCTGCCCACCATCCGGAGCCAATACACGCGCCACGGCACTGGCGAGCCGCAATGCAAATTCAGCCGTCATCGGTTCGTCACCGACCCGGCCACGAATCCCATCGGTACCAAAATATTTTCTAGCCATTCATCCGTCCCCGCATTAATGGGTCGCGTACTTAATTAACCAATTGCCCTAATACTCTCAATACATCCACCGTCGGCGCAACATCATGAACCCTGAATATAGCCGCTCCCTTTTGTGCCGCAAGCAAAGCCAACGCCAGACTTCCGGCCAACCGGTCGTTAACTCCCCGGCCGATCAGGGTGCCGAGCATAGACTTACGTGACAGACCGACCAAAACCGGGAAACCAAGTTCAACCAGCCGATCCAGTTCACGCAACAATTGCAGGTTATGCTCCAGGGTCTTGCCGAAACCAAAACCCGGATCGATGATGATGTTGTCGGCATTAATACCGGCGGCAAGACATTCATTTATCCGCTTGCGCAGGTAATCACACACCTCATCCGTTACATCGGCATACTCAGGTGCGTTCTGCATCGAACGGGGACTGCCCTGCATATGCATCAGACAAACGGCCACCTCCAGTCCGGCAACTGTTGCCAATGCATCCTCGGACTCCAGAGCGCAAACATCGTTAACCATTACAGCGCCAACCGTTACTGCTTCATGCATAACAATTGCCTTGCTGGTATCAATGGAAACCGGAACATCAAACTCCCGGGTCAGACGTTCGATAACCGGGATAACTCGATCAAGTTCCTGGTGAGTCGAAACTTCTGCTGCACCGGGTCGGGTCGATTCTCCGCCTACATCGAGAATATCAGCACCGGCTGCAACCAATCCGGCCGCGTGTGCAACCGCCTGGTCCGGCGCAAGAAATCTTCCACCGTCGGCAAAGGAATCGGGGGTGACATTAACTATGCCCATGATCAGGCTCGAATCACGTCGAGAAAGTTGTGCGATCAAGGACTCAGAACTCACAACGAAAGTACCAGCTCACCATCACCAACTGGCAGGAACCGTTTTATCCGCTAATGTTGCTCAGCAGGGCCGCCGATCGATGTGTCATCCTTTTTCTTGACATTATCGTCTTTGCCCTTACCGGCAGGAGGATGATCCTGACTGTCCCAGTCTTCCGGAGGCTCGGGCTGTTTGCCCTGCATAATATCCTTGAGCTGGGATTCATCGATCGTCTCGTACCTCATCAGCGCATCGGCCATGAGTTCCAAAATATCTCGATGCTCGGTCAAAACCTGCAGAGCACGCTGGTAATTCTCATCGATAACGTGACTGATTTCCTGATCAATCATATGCGCAGTTTCGTCCGACACCTGTTTGTGCTGGGTAACTGAACGACCGAGAAATACCTCACCTTCATCTTCGCTATAAGTCTGAGGACCAAGCTGGTCAGAGAGCCCCCACTTAGTCACCATATTGCGAGCTATCTCCGTCGCCCGCTCAATATCATTTGATGCGCCTGTCGTTACGGCATCAGCGCCGAACACCATCTCTTCGGCGATGCGCCCACCGAACAGACTGGAGATCTGGCTGTTAAGCCTGCGCTTGCTGTAGCTATAACGATCCTGTTCCGGCAAAAACATCGTAATGCCCAGAGCTCTGCCGCGTGGAATAATCGAAACCTTGTAGACCGGATCATGATCTGGAACCGTCAAACCAACTATTGCATGGCCGGATTCGTGATAAGCGGTCAGCTGTTTCTCCTCATCCGTCATAACCATTGAACGACGCTCGGAGCCCATCATGATCTTGTCTTTGGCCTGCTCAAACTCATCCATGGTAACCGTACGTCGATTCGCTCGCGCAGCAAAGAGTGCTGCCTCATTAACGAGATTGGCCAGATCCGCCCCTGAGAACCCGGGTGTCCCGCGGGCAATAATTGCCGGTTGCACGTTATCGTCTATCGGCACCTTGCGCATGTGAACACGCAGAATCTGTTCCCGTCCACGAACATCCGGCAGAGGCACGACAACCTGTCGATCAAAACGACCCGGACGCAACAAGGCGGGATCTAGCACATCAGGACGGTTGGTCGCCGCTATAACGATAATACCTTCATTACCCTCGAAACCGTCCATTTCGACCAGTAGTTGGTTGAGAGTTTGTTCTCGCTCGTCATGACCACCACCGAGCCCTGCACCGCGATGTCGTCCAACCGCATCAATTTCATCGATAAAAATGATACAAGGAGCTTGTTTTTTGGCCTGCTCGAACATGTCACGAACCCGCGACGCGCCGACGCCGACAAACATTTCGACAAAGTCAGAACCTGAAATCGTAAAGAACGGCACCTTGGCTTCACCGGCGATCGCTCTGGCTAACAGCGTTTTACCTGTGCCTGGCGAACCGACCATCAACACGCCCTGCGGAATCTTTCCGCCCAGACGCTGAAACTTGGAAGGATCCTTGAGAAAGTCGACGATTTCGCCTACCTCCTCCTTGGCTTCCTCGACACCCGCAACATCCTGAAATGTCACGTTAACCTGGTCTTCACCAAGCAGACGCGCGCGACTCTTACCAAATGTCATCGCACCTCGACCACCGCCACCGCCTTGCATCTGGCGCATGAAGTAAACCCACACGCCAATCAGCAGCAGAACCGGGAATGAGTTGATAAACAGGCTGACGAATAGGTTCTGGCCTTTTGGCGGCGTTGCCCGGATCTGCACATTGTTCTTCTTGAGTTCTCCGATCAAAACCGTATTGTCGGTTTCCGGGCTGTAAGTCACAAAATGCTCACCCGACACGAAGCTGCCTTTAATCGTATCGCCTTCGAACGTTACCTCACTGATCTGGTTGGTTTCGACCAGTCCAAGGAATGTTGAGTAGTCCAGCGAATTGGTCTGCCTGCCACCGGTACCGAAACTCTGGAAGACGGTCAGCAACACAATCGCGATGATAATCCACAGAACAATATTTTTTGCTAGGTCGTTCAAAACAGATCCCATTCCTTAGCTGCGTACCGCGCAGCACATACATCTTGATATAGCCTACTATAACCTAATATTACGGGCTACGAGGTAAGTCTCACGGCTGTGAGGTCTCGATGCGCCTGGTTTGCGGACCTTAACAGTCGCATATTGGCTGCGCATATCACGCACAAAATCATCAAACCCCTCACCGTGAAACAGCTTCATTACCAGGATGCCGTGTTTACCCAGTGTCCGGGAAGCCAAATCTGCCGCTAAATCAGCCAGATACATGGCACGGGGCTGATCAACAGACCTTGTACCAGTTATATTGGGGGCCATATCTGACATAACAAGGTCAACCCGGTCACTTCCTATGCATTGCAGCATTTTTGCCACTGCCGATTCCTCACGAAAGTCGCCCTGAATGATATCGACGCCAGGTATCGGCACCATGGGCAACAGGTCGATTGCTATGACACGCCCGTCGGGACCGACAATTTTGTTCGCATACTGACTCCAGGCGCCTGGTGCAGCCCCGAGGTCGAGCACAATGGTGCCCCGCCGCATCAGCCGTTCACGCTCATGAATTTCGCTGAGCTTATAAACCGCCCGCGAGCGCCAGCCTTCCGCCTGCGCACGCTTCACGTACTCATCGGTATCCTGACGCCGACGCCAGTTTTTACTGGATGAACCTTTTGCCATACTCGTTATAATTCAGAACTATGCAATTAAACGACAAACAGAAAAAACACTTGCGCAGCCTTGCGCACAACCTCAAACCGATCATCCAGATTGGCACCGGCGGGATTTCCGCCGGATTGGCAAATGAATTAAACCAGACACTGGAGCATCACGAACTGGTCAAAACCAAGCTGCGTGTTGGCGATCGCGATGCGCGCAATGCCGCGATCAAGGCAATGGTCACGGAAACCAATGCCTGTCTCGTTGCTCGCATCGGCAATACGGCAATACTGTATCGTCGACGCGAAAAAAATCCTGGTATCGAATTACCCTGAAGCAAAATTCAGACATAACGAACTGCGACAATCTCGAATGCCTTTTCTCCACCTGGCGCATCAACAACGGCAACCTCACCCTCTTCCTTGCTGATCAATGCGCGGGCAATTGGAGAACTGACGGAAATCATGCCTGCAGCAATATCCGCTTCATCTTCGCCAACTATCCGGTAGGTCGTTGCCGTACCGTCATCCTCATCGATCAGGTCAATGGTAGCTCCGAAGATGACTTTGCCGGTTACACCAAACTGGGTTACATCGATGATCTGTGCGTTAGACAGCTTGCCATCTATGTCCCGAATCCGGGCCTCAATGAAACCTTGTTCTTCCTTGGCCGCGTGATACTCAGCATTTTCTTTAAGATCACCGTGCGCACGTGCCTCGGCAATTGCCCGAACAATGCGCGGCCGCTCAACTGATTTCAAACGACGCAACTCCGTGCGAAGTTGTTCGGCACCAACGATCGTAATGGGGACCCGATTCATCCGACCACCTCTTTATGTAAATCCTGCAGCCTGTTGACATCCCCGCCATCAAGATGATCCAGCGCCAGACAAGTTGCCATCGCAGCTGCCAATGTCGTGTAGTAGGTTACTTTATTCTGTACGGCAGCCGCGCGAATGGAATGTGACTCACGAATAGCCTGCTTGCCTTCAGTCGTGTTAGCGACGAAGGTGATCTCACCATTCTTGATCATGTCCACAATGTGCGGCCTGCCTTCACGCACTTTGTTCACCCGCCGACAGCGAATACCGTTCTCAGCCAGATAACGCGCAGTACCGTCGGTTGCGCAAATATCGAAGCCACGCTCAATCATGACTTCGGCCAGCTTACAGGCAGCCTGTTTGTCGCGGTCACGTACCGACAACAAGGCCTGACCGAAACTCGGCAAAATAACACCAGAAGCAAGCTGAGCCTTGGCATAGGCCTCGGAAAATGAGCGGCCGGTGCCCATGACTTCGCCGGTGGATTTCATCTCCGGACCAAGTATCGGATCGGCATCAGGAAATTTGGAAAACGGAAAGACTGATTCCTTGACAGAAAAATAGTCCGGTATCGGCGCATCCAGCACCCCCTGCTCAGATAAACTGATACCGGCCATTACTTTAGCCGCGACTTTGGCCAGTGGAACACTCGTAGCCTTGGATACAAAAGGAACTGTTCGGGCAGCACGAGGGTTGACCTCCAGTACATAAATAATTCCGTTCTGAATCGCAAATTGTGTATTCATCAGGCCGATAACGTTCAGGGCTTTCGCAAGGGCCTCCACCTGATCGGCTAACTGCTCCTGCAGTTCTTCACTGAGGGTTGCCGGCGGTAATGAGCAACCGGAATCACCGGAATGCACCCCCGCCTGTTCAATATGTTCCATGATGCCGCCAATCGTTACATGATCACCATCACAAATGGCATCAACGTCGACTTCGACTGCCTGGTCCAGGAACCGATCAAGCAGAACCGGTGAATCATTTGACACTTCAACGGCCTCATTCATGTATAGCCGCAAGTCTTCCTCGTTATGCACAATTTCCATGGCCCGCCCACCGAGCACATAGGACGGCCTGACAACAAGCGGGAAGCCCACTTCTGCGCCCATTGCGACAGCCTCTTCGACATTACGGGCGACGCAATTCGGCGGTTGCTTCAGATTCAGGCGTTGCAGTAAATGCTTAAACCGTTCCCGATCTTCAGCCAGGTCGATCGAATCGGGACTGGTGCCGATGATCGGGGCACCGGCTGCCTCTAGCGCACGAGCCAATTTCAACGGGGTCTGCCCGCCATACTGGACGATGACACCCTTGGGGTTTTCCCGATCGATGATTTCCATGACGTCTTCAAAAGTCAGCGGCTCGAAATACAGGCGATCGGAGGTATCGTAGTCGGTCGAAACAGTTTCGGGATTGCAGTTGATCATGATCGTCTCGTAATCGATCTCACGCAACGCCAGCGCTGCATGCACACAGCAATAATCGAACTCGATACCCTGACCAATGCGATTCGGGCCACCACCGAGGATTACGATCTTGTTCCTGTTGGTCGGCGCAGCCTCACATTCTTCATCGTATGTCGAGTACATATAAGCCGTAGTAGTCGAAAACTCTGCGGCACAAGTATCGACACGCTTGAACACCGGATGAATATCATTCTTCAGCCGGTGCTGGCGTACCTCATGTTCATCGGTAGCAAGAAGCGTCGCAAGGCGGCTGTCAGAAAAGCCCTTGCGTTTCAAACTGCGCAATTGATCCGCCCCGAGCCAGACAAGCCCATCGCGTCTGACTGTCTGCTCCAGCGTGACAAGTTCCTCTATTTGGCCAAGAAACCAGGGGTCGATACCGGTCAGATCTGCTATATCCTGGCCGGGTAATCCGTGGCGGAATGCATCGGCGACATACAGCAGGCGATCGGGCCCGGGCATCTGTAGTTCGTGGCGCAAGTGGTCGACATCATCGTCGTTAGGCTCTGCGGGACAAATTTCAACCAGACCATCAACACCAGTTTCAAGTCCACGCATGGCCTTTTGCAGGGACTCCTGAAAAGTACGACCGATCGCCATGACCTCGCCAACCGATTTCATCTGGGTAGTCAGCCGGTCATTTGCGCCAGCAAATTTTTCGAATGTGAAACGCGGTATTTTGGTCACGACATAATCGATGCTCGGCTCGAAAGATGCTGGCGTAGCCCCGCCAGTGATGTCATTTTTCAACTCATCCAGGGTGTAACCAATTGCCAGCTTGGCCGCCACCTTGGCAATCGGGAAACCGGTGGCCTTCGATGCAAGTGCGGATGAACGCGATACACGCGGATTCATCTCAATAATGAGAATACGCCCATCAGCCGGGTTCACGGCAAACTGCACATTCGAACCGCCTGTCTCCACGCCAATGCGACGTAAAACCGCGATCGAAGCATCTCGCAATAACTGATACTCCTTGTCCGTCAACGTTTGCGCCGGTGCTACCGTAATCGAATCACCGGTATGCACACCCATCGCATCGACGTTCTCGATCGAGCAGATGATGATGCAATTGTCATTACGGTCACGAACCACCTCCATCTCAAACTCTTTCCAGCCGATGACGGATTCTTCGAGCAACACTTCGGTGGTCGGGGACAAATCCAGTCCCCGCGCAACAATCGTTTCAAATTCCTCGCGGTTATAGGCTATTCCACTGCCACTGCCACCCAACGTAAAGGATGGCCGTACAATTACCGGATAACCGATTTCCGTCTGAACCGCGAACGCCTCTTTGAGCGTATGAGCGATACCCGATACCGGCACCTCCATGCCGATTTCCTGCATCGCCAGACGGAACTTCTCACGATCCTCTGCGGTATCGATTGCCTCGCGCGAAGCGCCGATCAGTTCCACATCAAATTTTTTCAGCACCCCTTCTCGAACCAGGTCCAGGGCACAATTCAAACCGGTCTGCCCACCCATGGTCGGCAGTAACGCATCCGGTTTTTCCCGCTCAATAATCTTTGCGACTGCCTTCCAGTTGACCGGTTCGATGTAAACCGCTTCAGCCGTTTCCGGGTCGGTCATGATTGTCGCGGGATTTGAATTAACCAGGATGACACGGTAACCCTCATTCTGCAGGGCCTTGCATGCCTGAGCACCGGAATAATCGAATTCGCAGGCCTGACCGATAACAATCGGTCCGGCACCGATGATAAGAATGCTGTTTATATCAGTACGTTTGGGCATCGCGCTTTAACCTGTCTCGTGAGCAGCCTTCGGGCTGGCGACGGGCTGAACCCGGTGCGCCTGCATCATGGCGATAAACTGGTCGAAGATACCAAGCAAATCATGCGGGCCTGGGCTGGCCTCAGGGTGCCCCTGAAAACCTATTGCAGAACAATCTGTTCTTGATATTCCTTGAAGTGAATTATCGAATAAGGAACGATGTGTCGGGCGCAGATTATCAGGCAGCGAGGCCTCGTCGACTGCAAAACCATGGTTCTGACTGGTAATGGCAACCCGGCCGGTCTGCAGATCCTGCACCGGATGATTGGCACCGTGATGACCAAACTTCATTTTGGCGGTACTGGCCCCACTGGCAAGTGCCAGCAACTGGTGACCGAGACAAATACCAAACACCGGGATATCTGCAGCAAGAATGGAGCGGATGGCGTTGATTGCATATTCGCAGGGCTCGGGATCTCCCGGTCCATTCGACAGAAACACACCATCAGGTGACAGTGCCAGCACTTTCTCTGCAGGCGTCTGCGCCGGCACCACGGTAACCCGGCAGTTGTTCATGACCAGCAGGCGCAGGATATTGCGTTTGATACCGAAATCGTAAGCAACGACATTGAAGGTTGCGCCACGCTTACCGAGCGGAACATCCGCCGCTGGCCAGTTCGGTCCAAGACTCCATTGATAGCTGTTCGGGGCGGTTACGATTTTTGCCAAATCCATACCGGCCAGCCCGGGAAAACGCTTGGCGTGGGCAACTGCGGTGGCCGGATCAGCATTCCCGGTCATGATACAGCCGGATAAAGCACCTTTATCACGTAGTATCCTGGTCAGTTTGCGGGTATCAATCTCGGCAATGGCGACAACATTCCCTCGCCGCAAGAACTCAGATAACTCAATCTCTGCGCGCCAACTACTGGTAACAATAGGTAAATCCCGGATGATCAGGCCGGCAGCAAATATTTTCTTGCTCTCGTTATCGTCGCTGTTAATACCCGTGTTACCGATATGTGGATACGTGAATGTCACCATCTGCCGACAATACGAAGGGTCGGTCAGGATTTCCTGATAACCGGTCATCGACGTATTGAAAACGACCTCACCGATCGTCTGACCGGTTGCGCCGATTGATACGCCGCGAAATACTGTTTCGTCTTCCAACGCCAGAATGGCTGGTTCCGTCACTGACTACACCTCGTTCTGTGTTATCCGTGCAAAAATTGAGCGCAGATATACAAAGCGGGCGGGGTCCATATTCGGATCCCTCCCGCTAATATTCAATTTATATGGACTGCATAGTATTGTAGCGACCAGACCACCGGATGTCTTGACCTATCTGCAGGTTTACAGCTCCAAAACATTATTCATTGTATAGAATCCTGCCTGACGTCCGGCAATCCAGGTAGCTGCACGTAATGCGCCGCGCGCGAAAACAGCCCGGTCCAGCGCGCGATGCCGTAACTCGATAATCTCCTCGTCGGCAGCGAACAGGACCGTGTGATCACCAACGATATTGCCCGCCCGAACAGAAGAGAAACCGATACTGCCCGGTGTACGCGACTCCCCTATACCGTGTCGCTCATAGACGGCGACAGAATCAAGCGCCAGACCCCGACCCTGGGCCACTGACTCACCGAGCTGCAACGCCGTACCCGACGGAGCATCAACCTTGTTACGATGATGAGCTTCTTTTATTTCAATATCGTATTCGGTGCCAAGCGACTTGCCGGCCAGTCGAGCCAGCTCGGACAGCAGGTTAACGCCAACACTCATGTTGCGCCCGTAGAGCACGGCAATTGATCCGGCGGCACCTTTAAGCGCAGCGTCGTCATCGGCCGACAAACCCGTCGTCCCCATAACCAGCGCAACCCCATGCTCAACGCAGCTTGCAAGGTTGCTCTGCGCAGCTGCAGGCAAGGTAAAATCGATCGCGACGTCGGCATTGGAGACAGCAGCCGACGTATCGTCCGTGATTACAACACCGAGAGAGCGCACACCGGCAGTGCTGCCGGCATCGCTGCCGATGTCGGCATGACCGGGTTCTGTTGCGGCCCCGACAAGCTCAAGATCAGCATCATCAGTAATTAGCCGAATCAGCGTCTGCCCCATTCGGCCGGTGGCTCCGAATATCGCAATTCGTGTCATAGCAACACCTCAGGCTCAGGAAGCGATGTTTTCAAAAAACCGTTTGATGCCATCTCGCCAGGACGACATTCGGGGTCGGTGCCGATCACCGCCAGCGGCGAGCGCAGCATTGAATTTGCTCAGCAATTCTTTCTGTTCGGTTGTCAACTTGACCGGGGTCTCAACCTCAACGCGACAAAACAGGTCGCCGGCGGCATGGCTGCGAACCGGCTTAACGCCCTTGCCTCGGACTCGAAAAACCTTGCCGGACTGGGTCTCTGCCGGAATCTTCAGTTTAACCTCACTCTCAAGAGTCGGCACACTGACGGTACCACCGAGCGCGGCAGTTACAAAGGCAATCGGTACGGTACAGGACAAATCGGCACCATCACGGGTAAAAATGGAGTGCCTGGTTACCTGGATATCGACATACAGATCCCCCGGCGGGCCTCCATTCTGTCCGGCTTCGCCCTCACCCCCAAGCCGTATACGATCTCCATTGTCAACGCCCGGCGGCACTTTAACGGCCAGCGTCTTGTTATGCTGTGTGCGTCCGCGACCATGGCAATCACCACACGGTTGCTCAATTTTTTTGCCGTTGCCGCGACAACTCGGACAAGTCTGCTGCACCGAAAAGAAACCCTGCTGACGACGCACCTGGCCATGGCCGTCACAGGTATTACAGGTAACCGGGCTGCTGCCCGGCTTTGCGCCATTACCGCCGCAGGTCTCGCAAACCTGCATCGTGGGCAATTCGATATTGACGGTATCGCCAAATACGGCCTGCTGTAAATCCATGACAAGTTCATAACGCAGATCCGCACCACGGTAGACCTGGCTTTGACCTCGACGTCCGCCGCCACCGAATATATCGCCAAAAACATCGCCGAACATGTCGCCAAAAGCATCGGAGGAATTAAAGCCTCCGCGGCCCGCACCCTGCTCAAGGCCGGCGTGCCCGAACTGGTCGTAAGCAGCACGCTTTTGCGCATTCGACAGAACTTCGTAGGCTTCCTTGGCTTCCTTGAAAGCAGCTTCAGAAATAGCGTCATCATCCGGATTGCGGTCCGGATGATGTTTCATCGCCAGACGGCGATAACTTTTCTTTATCTCGGCTTCGGATGCTTCACGCTTGACACCGAGCACATCGTAATAATCACGCTTGGACATAGCCTGTTGTCGTCGTCCTTTCTATCCAGCGGAGCAAGTATGCTCCGAATCGTTATATCCAGACACGCCAAAGCCGCGCTCCTGAAGAACACGGCAGCGGCTCATCACCCAGCTTCTTAGTCAGACTTGGGCTGACTATCGTCGTCGTTAACCTCCTCGAACTCGGCATCAACAACACTATCATCAGCTGCTCCCTGCTCCCCGGCTGCAGGCCCTTCACCTTCAGCGGCCTGCGCCTGTTCATAAGCCTTCTGCGCAAACCCGGCCGAAATCTCGGCAAGTGCCTTGGTCTTGGCCTCAATCGTGTCCTTGTCATCGCCCTTAAGCGCTTCTTTCAAGTCACCAATGGCTGACTCGGCCTGGCCCCGCTCTGCGGGATCGACCTTCTCACCGAGATCTTCAAGAGATTTTTCGGTTGCATGAACCAGCGCATCAGCCTGGTTGCGAACATCAACAAGTTCACGAAACTTCTCGTCTTCCTCGGCATGTGCCTCGGCATCCGATACCATTTGCTCGATATCCTGATCCGACAGGCCGCTCGATGCCTTGATGACGATACGCTGTTCCTTACCGGTCGCCTTGTCTTGCGCCGATACATTCAGGATGCCGTTGGCATCAATATCGAAGGACACTTCGATCTGCGGCATACCACGCGCCGCCGGCGGGATATCCGCCAGATCAAATCTGCCCAGGGACTTGTTGTCGGTGGAACGCTGCCGTTCACCCTGTAACACGTGAATCGTCACCGCCGTCTGGTTATCATCTGCGGTAGAAAATACCTGCGAAGACTTGGTCGGAATCGTCGTATTCTTGTCAATGACCCGCGTCATAACACCGCCGAGTGTCTCGATACCAAGTGACAAAGGCGTGACATCCAGCAGCAGAACATCCTTGACGTCACCCGATAACACACCGGCCTGAATTGCCGCGCCCATTGCAACCGCTTCGTCCGGATTGACATCCTTACGCGGCTCAGCACCGAAGAAATTCTTCACCTCCTCGGCTACTTTCGGCATACGTGTCTGACCGCCAACGAGGATAACATCATCAATATCGCCAACCTTCAGGTCGGCATCCTTGATAGCAATCCTGCACGGCTCGATGGTCTTGTCGATGAGTTCGCCGACCAAAGACTCAAGTTTTGCCCGCGTCAGCTTGATATTCAGGTGCTTGGGGCCACTGGCATCAGCCGTGATATAGGGCAGATTGACCTCAGTCTGTTGTGCTGAGGACAGTTCAATCTTGGCCTTTTCACCCGCCTCTTTAAGGCGCTGCATGGCCAGCGGATCCTTGCGAATATCAACGCCACTCTCTTTCTCAAATTCGGCAGCGAGATAACTGATGATGCGCAGATCAAAATCCTCACCACCGAGGAACGTATCACCATTGGTAGCCAGCACCTCGAACTGGTGCTCACCATCGATCTCTGCGATTTCAATAATCGAGATGTCGAAAGTACCACCACCAAGATCATAAACCGCAACCTTGCGATCACCGCGCTGCTTATCCATGCCGTAGGCCAGAGCGGCCGCGGTCGGCTCGTTAATAATGCGCTTGACCTCAAGACCGGCGATCTTGCCGGCATCCTTGGTGGCCTGTCGCTGCGAGTCATTAAAGTAAGCGGGTACGGTGACTACCGCCTCGGTCACCGGCTCACCGAGATAATCCTCAGCGGTTTTCTTCATTTTCATCAGCACCCGCGCTGAAACCTCAGGCGGGGCCATTTTCTTGCCGTTGCCCTCAACCCAGGCATCGCCGTTGTCGGCCTTGACGATCTTATAGGGCACCATCTCGAGGTCACGCGCAACGACCTCATCCTCAAAGCGGCGACCGATCAGGCGCTTGATCGCGAACAGCGTATTCTGCGGGTTCGTGACAGCCTGTCGTTTAGCGGCCTGACCGACGAGAACCTCATCGTCACTTGTAAATGCGATGGTTGACGGTGTGGTACGGTCTCCCTCGCTATTCTCAATGACCTTGGCCGTATCGCCGTCGATTAGCGCAACACACGAATTTGTCGTGCCAAGATCGATTCCGATCACTTTTCCCATGGGTTTCTCCAAATTCAGTTCTGATTCAGAACGATAAAAAATATGTTACCGGTTATATCAGGGCCTGGAAGCGATTTTTCAAGCCCCGGGCTCACTGGCAACGATAACTCGTGCCGGACGCAGCAATCTGCCGTTAAGTTGATAGCCTTTCTGGACCACGGTCAGCACAGAACCCGGTTCGGCCGCTTCAGTCGATTGCATCGTCATCGCCTCGTGCAGGTTCGGATCGAATGGCTCCCCTTCCGGGTCTAGTGGCTCGATGCCCGATTTGGCCAATACACTGATCATCAGTTTCAGGGTTGCCTGCTTGCCTTCCAGCAGGGCTTGTGCAGATGCGCCGTCAGCCATATCGATACCCATCTCCAGGCTATCGACCACGGTGAGCAACTCGGCCGCAAAGCGTTCGATACCAAATTTGCGAGCACGCTCGACCTCACGCATCGTACGTTTACGTACATTCTCTGATTCTGCTACTAATCGAATGTATTTATTGTTATTTTCTTCCAATTCCTCCAACGCAGCTGCGAGCTGAGCCGACAACTCCGACTGGTCATTATCGACCTCCTCGATATCCGGCGGCGGTTGCTCTGCAGCCTGTTCCACGACCGCTGCAGGCTCTTGATCTGCCTTTTCGGTGCTATCCGACATTGAAACCCTCCATGCATAACAAAACCCGGTCGCGCTTTATTGCAACCGATGCCAGCCAGATATCTGGGGGCTAATGATCTGAATTCAAGGCAGAACCGACCAATTTGGCCGTAATATCGACAATTGGGATGATTCGCTCATAAGCCATGCGGGTCGGACCGATAACCCCGAGTACGCCGACCGTGTCGGCATCGACCCGGTACGGCGCAGACACCACGCTGCATTCATCCAGAATGCGGTAACCTGACTCCTCACCGATAAAGATCTGTACGCCATGCGCCTCGATACTGCGATCCAGGAGATGCAGAATCTCACGTTGCTGGTTGAAGGCATCAAATAACTGCCGCAGGGTGTCGATATCCGATAAATCATTAAACTCCATGAGCTTGGTTTCACCGGACATGACATATTCGGAACGTTCTGCCGGGGTTCCCAACGCCTGCTGGGCGATGTTAATGGCATCGATCATCATCGAATTCATGGTCTCACGGGTATTGCTCAGGCTTGCCAAAATCCGGCTACGAATCGTGTCGAGCGGCATCCCGGCAAAATTATCGTTCAGATAATTGGCTGCCCGCCGTAATTCTTCAGCTCCATAATTACGATCCACATCGAGAACGCGGTTCTCGACCTCGCTGTTATTCACTACCAGGATGGCCAATACCCGGTGATCCGACAACGGTAAAAACTCAACCTGGCGCAACTGAATGTGAATTTGCCGTGGAATAGTCACAATCCCGGCCAGGCTGGTCAGCGATGAAAGCAATGAAGATGCTGCCGAAGCAATGTCTTTTGCCGTGCCATGCGCCTCGTCAGTCAATTGAACCTGCAGCCGATCAATATCCTGTGCGGCCATCGGCTGTAAATTGAGCAGCGTGTCAACGAAAAACCGGTAACCCTTGGAGGTCGGTACCCGCCCGGCCGATGTGTGTGGCGAGATGATAAAACCGAGATCCTCCAGATCCGACATGACATTGCGAATCGTTGCGGGACTCAGGTCCAACCGGGAAGCCTTGGCCAGGGTTCGCGATCCAACCGGATTTCCGTCCCTTATATATTGATTGACCAGGACCCGCAGTATCTGACGAGAGCGTTCTGATGGCTCATTTTCGACAGGATCAGAATTCATCTGCTAACTATATACAACATCGACGACAATTGGTGAAGCTAGCAATGAGACTTTAACGCTGTCAAGCAACAAAGACCGAACGGCCCCTGCCGTTGAAAAGTGCATTAATTCGTATATTTTGTTAAATTTGCCGCTGATAGGCTCGCAAGGAGTAAAGATTACCTACTGACCGGTCATGATCTGACACTGATGACCATTACTGCCGATTATTTGCATTTACGAAACTCGAGGAGATGGCAACATGACTCATCGAATTCCCAGTCGGCGCTGGCAGGACAATCCACAACGCCGGGTAAGCAAAGCGCAACTCAATCGAGTTGAACAGGCCACGCAAAAAAATGAATTAAAAGCGGTGTCACTGCAACATAAACCGGCCCGCAAACCAGAGGCCGGCAACCACGATAAAAAGCGGTAATTACGCCCAAACGGGCTGCTCCACCGGGAATTCAGGGATTTTGACCCTTGAGGGAAGGGGCTGCGACTGTAACCGCGATTCCTTTCGCACAACCGGAATTTGTCCCGACCGGGTCTAAGCAACAGCGTCTCCTGCACGGTTTCGCAAAATTTCTGCTCTGGCGACTTGCCCCGGCATTCTCTGGAACGTTAATGTAATACCTGTGAAGAAGAATTTCTCAACGATTGCACTGGTGGGAAACTACGCCGACAGCCGGGTTCTCGAAACAATCCGTGCGCTGGCGCTACACCTGCTGGAGTGCGGGCTGACGGTATACACCAGTACCGAGCAATTTTTAAACGACCTGCCTGATGGCGTGGAGCAAGTAACCGACACCCGATTGGCTGAGTGTGCCGACCTGATCATTGCCGTGGGCGGTGATGGGTCGATGCTGCATGCCGCGCGGATCGCGGTCGAGGCAAGCAAACCGCTGCTGGGAATTAACCGCGGGCGTCTTGGCTTCCTGGCTGATGTCAGCCCCAGCGATGACTTCAGCCCACTGGACAAAGTCATCGCCGGGCAATATGAAAGCGAAAAACGGATGCTGCTCAAAGCAGAAGTTCAAACTGCTGACGGCATACTCAACTGTGGCATCGCGCTGAATGATGTGGTGGTCAAAAGGCAGGACACCGGTCGCTTGCTCGAATTCAAAAGTTACGTCGATGAACGCTATGTTAATACGCATGGTGGAGATGGTTTCATCGTTGCCACACCGACCGGATCAACTGCTTATGCACTAAGTTGCGGCGGGCCGATTGTTGCTCCGGGACTCGATGCTCTGGTTCTCGCACCGATTTGCCCGCATACCCTTAGCGACCGACCCATTGTCATCCCCGCTACGGGTATTACCGTCATCCAGCTTGGCGACGACGATGAAGACAACGCCATCGTTAGCTGTGACGGTGAAGTAACCGGTCGAGTCGGATCCGGTGACCGTTTGCGGGTAGCCGTCTCCGACATGCGGGTTGAATTAATCCATCCGATTGGCTACGACTATTTCGGTATCCTGCGCAGCAAGCTACATTGGGGCCGCGGCAACCGAACGACCAACCGTTAACCTGACCTGTGCTCGCCCGACTTCATATCAGCAACCTCGCCGTTATTGACGAACTTGAGCTCGAGTTCACGCCCGGCATGACTACACTGACCGGCGAAACCGGAGCGGGCAAGTCGATACTCGTTGATGCACTCGCACTGGCGCTTGGAGAACGTGCCGACAGTCGGGCCGTACGTACCAACACCAAACGCTGCACCGTGACTGCGACATTTGATCTTGGCGCCCGCGCTGACATCACGGCATGGCTCATCGCGCATGATCTCGATGCTGACGATGAATGCATTCTGCGTCGAATCGTCGCGTCTGACGGGCGATCTCGTGGCTATGTCAACGGCAACAGTGTGCCGATGCTGACTCTACGCGAGATCGGTGAACAACTTGTCGACATTTGCGGACAGCAGGCTCATCAATCGCTGCGCCATCCGAACATCCAGCGCCAGATACTCGACGAATTCGGTGAACATGAAAAACAGCTTGCTCAGATGGCGGCCAGTTTCGACCGGTGGCAGGCACTAGGCGAAGAATTCAAGACCTTGAATATCGCCCGCGAAGACCGTGCCGCACGCCTTGATCTGCTGAGCTATCAGGTTTCAGAACTGAAAACCCTGGACATAAGTGACGGAGAGTTTGCCGAACTTGAACGCGACCATTTATGTGCCGCAAATGCGGATCGTATCGCAACCGCTATCGGGCTTGCTGTCGCACGATTGTACGAGACCGATGACGGGTCAGCCCATGAGGCCATTGCCGTGACTCGTCAGGAACTCTCTGAACTGGCGTCGTTTGACGACCAGTTATCCCCGATAACAGACATGCTGGGCGAAGCAGAAATTCTGCTCACAGAAACCACCGAATCGTTGCGCCGACACAGTGAACAACTGCAGCACGATCCGGCCTCTCTGCAACTGCTCGAACAGCGACTTGGCGACATGCATGAACTGGCACGCAAGCATCGTGTCACGGTCAGTGAATTGCCGGACCTTACACTAAAACTTACCAGCGAACTGGAAACACTTAAGGGAAGTGACGAACGCCTCGACGGGTTGGCTGCGGAACTGGCTGATGCGGAACAGGCCATGCATGCCATGGCGAACGACCTGAGCAAAGCCCGCCACAAGACTGCCCGCATGATCGACACTCAGGTCACCAATCACATGCAGGAACTGGGCATGACCGGCGGTCGCTTCCATGTGCAGGTGAAGACTTTACCCGCCGACAGGATTGGCCGAACCGGCAGCAATAACATTGAATTCACTGTTACTACCAACCCGGGTCAGGCTGCCGGAGCCATGGCCAGAATCGCTTCAGGAGGCGAGTTATCGCGTATCAGTCTCGCTTTGCAGGTCGTAGCAATGCAAAAAAATGCCACACCCACATTGATTTTTGATGAAGTGGACTCCGGTGTCAGCGGTGGCGTAGCTGAAATCGTCGGTACCCGCCTGCATGAACTTGCCGACTCCCGACAGGTTTTGTGTGTCACCCACCTGCCGCAGGTTGCAAGTCAGGCCGGCACCCATCTGCGCGTCACAAAAATTACCGACGGCCAATCCACGCGCACCGCGGTCAAACCATTAACGGCAACCGAACGTATCGAAGAAATAGCCCGTATGCTCGGCGGCGTAAGAATTACCAAACGTACCCGTGCGCATGCCGAGGAAATGCTCGGCTAATACGCTATCGCCGCTGAAGCAACATTAAAAGAGAGTTGCATTAAGAATCGCGTTTTGGTTGTACATACAGCACAAACCGGTGCTCGACCAACTCATAGCCATGCTGGTCAGCAATTACCTGCTGCAGTTCCTCGATATCCTTACTGTAAAATTCAGTAACTTTGCCGGTTTCGATGCAAACCATATGATCATGATGCACGCCCTGATCAAGCTCATAAACCGAATGACCACCTTCAAAATTATGCCTGGTCACAAGACCGACCATCTCGAATTGCGCCAAAACCCGATATACCGTTGCCAGACCGATGTCCTCACCTATTTCTTTCAACTGGTGGTAAATTTCCTCCGCACCAAAATGTTGCTCCGGGCTCTTTTCGAGCAGATGAAGAATTTTTCGTCGCGGCGCCGTAACCTTAAGTCCGGCTTTTTTCAGATTCCGAGTTTCCACTGCAACGTCTTTCCTGATATCACCCATGCATGAACAACTTCGAACAATACGTTATCATTCCGTTTTGATTATCACTTACAGAGCCCGGCACAGCAAAAAATTATTGATTGATGCGAAATACCCCTGATCATACCCCGCGTATACTCCTGCTGTTGCTGGCTGTAATTCTGCTGGCTGCCAGCATCAATGGCTGTGTCTATCGTGTCGATATCCAGCAGGGCAACCTGCTTGAAGACAAGGAGATTGAAGCTGTCAAGATTGGCATGACACGCAGCCAGGTACGATTTTTGCTCGGCACTCCAGCTGTCACGGATTCTTTTCATCATGATCGCTGGGACTATATTTATTATTTTCGTCAGGGCCGCAAGCAAATAATCGAACGTGCATGGCTCATCGTTTTCTTTGACGGTGATCGCGTACGGGAAATACAGCGTGACGTGCCGGTCGAACCGACCTAGGAAGAAATCTCCTCTGCGCGAGCGATAAATGCATCAACTAATTTATTGCACGTTTGCTCAAATACCGCACCTAACAACATGTCCTTCAATGGATTGGAAAATCCGAAACGCATTGAGAGTTCGAGTTTACTGCCACCCTCTCCGAGCGTCTGAATTTTCCACTCGCCTTCCAGTTCGCTAAACGGTCCGTCAACGAGTGACAACCTAACACTGGTCGGGCGCAGGAAACGGCTACGCGTCGTAAACTTTGCCTTCAACGCACCCTGAACCAGGTCCAGTGTGGCGATGACTTCCTGCCCCTGCTCGGTTACATGCGTGGAATGGATCGTCGACTTATCGCACCAGGGCAGAAACTCGCTGTAAGACTCGATATCTGCAATCAGATCGAACATTGATTCGGCAGAGTGCGGCGTGATCGCGCTGCGATAAACCTCGCGCATCGCTACTCAAATACGCCTATTGCATGCAGAAACACAATTAAAACTGCTGCAGGTGCGACAAAGCGCGTCAGCAGGCGCCAGGCCCTGTAGATGTAACCTTCGGCAGGGTCAAGTTCATCGGAGCTCGAATCGCTGCACATGATCCAGCCGGCAAACACCGCGACCATCAATCCACCCAACGGTAACAGGATGTTACTGGCCAGGTAATCAAAATTGTCAAAGGGCGTGCCTTTGAACAATTTCATATCCTTTAGTGTGCTGAAGGACAGGACAGTCAGAATCCCAAGCAACCAGATAATGAACCCGACTACAATAGCCGCCGTCTTGCGTGACAGCCGAAAACTTTCGATTACCCAGGCAACCGTAGGCTCCATCAAGCTAATAGCCGAAGTCAGAGCGGCAAAACTCAACAACAGAAAAAATAGCGTACCGAACAAACCACCACCGGCCAGTTGACCGAATGCGAGCGGCAGAATCTGGAAAACCAGGCCCGGCCCTTCAGCAGGGTCAAGTTGATTGGCAAATACAATCGGAAAAATAACCAGGCCGGCCAGCAAAGCTATCAAGGTGTCTGCAACAACAACCGCCGCAGAAATCCGCACAATCGAGGCATCTTGCGGCAGATAGGCGCCGTAAGCCATGACCGACCCCATGCCGACACTAAGTGTAAAAAAAGCATGACCCATCGCAGACAGCACAATCTCGCCGTTGAGCTTGCTGAAATCGGGCTGAAATAAAAACCTGAGCCCGTCCATGAAGCCACCCGAATTGATCGCATAGCCAAGCAGCAACAGCAACAGTAGCAACAAAGCCGGCACCATGATTTGCGCGGCTTTCTCCAGGCCCTGTTCGACACCGAGGGCGACCACAAAGACCGTTACGGTCATAAATACCGTATGCCAAAACCCGATGACGAACGGATTACCGACAAAAGCATCGAACATATTGCTAATGCCCGTAGCATCGGTATTGGCAAACGCATTGGCAGCCGCTTTAAAGACATAGGCTAGCGTCCAGCCGGCAATGACGCTGTAAAAGGACAGGATAAGAAAACCGGCGAATACGCCGATAATACCCGCCAGTACCCACTTTTCATGCCCCACCTCTTCTTTACCGAGAATCCGCATGGTGGCAATCGGGTTGCGCCGCCCGCGGCGGCCAAGCATGATCTCCGACATCATGATCGGCAGCCCGATCACAAAGACGCAGACAAGATAAATCACCACGAAAGCGCCACCGCCGTTCATGCCAACCATATAAGGAAATTTCCAGATATTGCCGAGGCCGACAGCCGCACCGGTCACAGCCAGGATAAATGCCAGTTTCGACGACCAGTTCCCATGCAAGGAAGATCGTTGCGAATTAGTTACCCCTGAGTTCGCCATTCGTTTGGTCACTGTGCGAAAATTGCCGAGTGTGAAGCAAAATATTCGCACAAACAACAATCAGGCCTGATTCCAATATGTCCGCAAAAAAGACCAGCAAGCAGCACAATGATCGAACCATCGCGGTGAATCGCAAGGCCCGTCACAATTACTTTATCGAGGAAAATATCGAGGCCGGGCTGGCGCTGGAAGGTTGGGAGGTCAAGAGTCTGCGCGCCGGTCGCGGCAATCTGACGGAAAGCTATGCAATAATCAATAGCGGTGAGGTTTTTCTGTTCGGCGCACATTTTTCCCCGCTGCCATCGGCCTCCACGCATGTAAAGGCCGATCCGACGCGAACCCGGAAAATGCTCATGAACCGACGCGAAATTGATCGGCTCGTCGGTGCTGTCGAACGCAAGGGCTATACGCTCGTGCCGCTCTCACTTTATTGGCAACGAGGCCGCGTCAAACTCGATCTGGGCCTCGCAAAAGGTAAAAAACAGCACGATAAACGCGCTGACAACAAGAACCGGGATTGGCAACGGCAGCGAGCCAGAATCATGAAAAAGGCCTGACACAGGTTAATAAAGCCGTTTTTTCGTCAAATGGCGATTATTCGCACCAAAAAAAATCGGCCTGGTCCTTGAACTTTCCGTAACCCGCCATACACTTACACATACACTCTGATCGGGGGCGACATGGCTTCGACGTGGGTTACGAAACCCTGGGTGCATGCCGAGGCGCAGAATACCTCGTAAATACAGCTGCAAACCATATAGTTGCCAACGACGACAACTACGCTTTAGCTGCTTAAAAACCAGTCTATAGCCCTCCGACCGGTTCGTGCTTGTGCGTCCGACCCCGGGGGTAATCATCGCAAGATCGCGCCAGGGCATGTTTGGGGTCCGAACGTTAAACTTCACTAAACTGGCTGTCGGTTTTCCCTGCCCGTCGGGTAGCTGACAGCGAGATTAAAGACGGTATAAGCATGTAGACCTCGGGGCAGAGGGCTTGCGGACGCGGGTTCGATTCCCGCCGCCTCCACCAGATAAAACCCGGCTTTTTGCCGGGTTTTTTATTATCCGGGTAACTGACTGTTAATCATGACACGTATTGATGCAATCCGTTACTGGCTGCACAGATACCTTTACGGCCTATGCCAATGAATTATTTG